>Ga0193958_1000007_pt1 | contig 255326 bp, 211 predicted proteins | sample FB_1_MG_FD_140320 | JGI IMG/M metagenome (GOLD analysis project Ga0193958, IMG submission 140320) | Microbial mat bacterial communities from the Broadkill River, Lewes, Delaware, United States - FB_1_MG | ecosystem: Environmental > Aquatic > Freshwater > River > Microbial mats | place: USA... | reverse complement strand
GACTGTTGCAAAGTGATGGAAGACTGAAGCACTGGCCAATAAGGACATTAATGGATACCAAAACTCTGATTCCTACACGTAAACTGATCAAAGTTCAATAATATTTAAGTCCGATTGCCCTACATTATAAATAGCATTAGCTTGACTCTCTAAAGCTTGTTCTAAACCACCAAGTGCTTGGTAGTCCTCAAGCCGGATAACCTGATTCTTTCGCTCATCCCACAACAAACTTAAAACATGCTGTAATAACGGAAGACTGCCCGTTTGGTCTTCCAGAGCAGTTAACAAAGCTCGTATTAAACTACCTTCAATCGACACATGCTGTTTTTGAGCGGGCTTTTCAATGGCGTCCTGTAGCTCGACCTCTGACATCGGTGACAACAGTCTATGTGGACTGCTATCCATCGACCGTGCAAACTCAGGATGTGATAGCGCAGAAGCTAGAAAATCAGCACGCATGATCAAAATCAGTGTGAAGCAGGGATGCTCAGTGCTCGTTAATAATAACAGCGACGTGATCTGATTCAGAAAAGCTTGAATTGTTACCTTGTCTGACTGCGTAAACAGCTCTTCAAATTGGTCAATAATTAAAAATACATGACGGCTCTTATTAGCAGGCTCAAGAAGCTCGGCGATACTCCTTTCTTCTGCCCGTAATGATGATGCAAGCTGCTCCTTGCCTTGAGGCGATGCTTCTTCAGAAGGAAGAAAACCGGCTAATACCTCTACTAATTCTTTAAAGGGACTATTACCGGGATGACATTGCAAAAGCGTATAATCGCCCATTTCACGTAGCCTAGGCAGAACCCCAGCACTGATCAGAGAAGACTTTCCACTACCACTGGCTCCCAACAGGGAATAAAAATTGGTTGAAGGGATCCCATCCACTAATTCTTTAATGAGCTTATCCCTACCGAAAAACCACTGCTGATCCTCTTCCTGAAAAGCTGCTAAACCTTTATAAGGGTTTACTAACTGTCTATCTTTATCCCGAATCGGGCGATCATTTGTGATTAAGTTCTTTATGGTCCAATTCAGTTGCTTTTCATACTTAGGGAAGATACACCAATCAAAAGTGTTAACCTCACTACTGAGGAGCGACTCAACATCCGGTGAACGAAACTTCCCATCATCATTCAACAGCAGACGAGGCGTCGCACGATCAAACGCCTCGTCTAAACTGGTTTTTAAGGGATCTCCAAAGAGCTGCTTATAAAACTCACAAGCAAAGTTCTCTGCTTCAGAATCGCTGATTATCTGATTTGTCGCGATAACCACAGCTACACCAGCAGCATGAAAGTCCTTTACCTGTGCTTCATTCTTACAACCATTCAAGAATATAAGGGAAGGAGGTTGCTCCCAGCTATCAATGTGACTAGCAATACGATGGCTGTAAACGGCACTTTCACTATCACTCTCATCATCGGTAATGAGGCATTTTTCATTACTGTTTCCAGCAAAGTGCCAGACACACAATCTATTTGTCAGTTCATCCAGCTTGTCTGCCAACATTTCAGTGGTGAAAGAAGGTAATGACTGAAGTTCGAATAAAGGCTCATTATTCTCATTCGCATAAAATAATCTTTCCAATCTATTGATTTCTTTGAAGACACCTTTTATGGGTCGCTTCTTGCTTTCAGCACCTATTAATAAAACTACAGGCAGATCAAATTTAGCCATAATAGAGTCACTTCCTTTGAAATTACTTGCGCAACTGACCCGCAATCAAATTAATTGCCTCCACATCACTAAAGTAAGATAAGTGATCGCATGACACTTTCGCGACACTAACCGCTTCTTGCCAATCAGGGTTAAAACTATTCATACTGCTATCACTAGCAGCAATATCATTGCTTTCTTTAAACAATCGTTCGGTTAGTTGCTCATACGCTTTTAGCTTTAAGTGGCCACTCAAATATTGAAATAATCGGGACAAGCGACTGTCATTCTGATCAACTGAAACATGTTCTTCATGCGTAAAGCCTGCAATGAGTGAGTAATTGGTATCCGGTTGAGTAGAAGCAAGTAATATCTTTAGGAAATCGGAATCAGGAGCCATCTGATCTAAATTGTTATCAATTTGATCCAACAACTTCATAAAGCCACCAATAACAGCTGCACTTACAAGAGGACTAGTTAGCCCATTAAGAACGACAGCCACATTGGTATAAACCCAAGCATTTAGGAGCTCAACACCTTTATCTTTAACAGCAGCGTAGGGAGTGCCACCATTCGATGTGCCTACCATTACTAATCTATTGATGATTGTATCACCACCAGCATGCTCAATATAATAACGAGAAACCAAGCCTCCCATCGAGTGTGCAACAATATCAACTTGTTTACCTGATTCATTCGTTATACCAATATCCTGCAGCTTAGCCTTTAAAGCCTCCGCAATCTCACTGATAGGGGTATTCAGGTTTTCATAGTCAAAAGTCAGTACTAAATCATAATCCCCATGCAAAATAGAACCGTCATCCAACGGGTGATTAACAAATCCAGCAAGATTTTCAGTCGCTCCGATAATACCGTGTAGTACTAATAATACCTTTTGTGACTCAGCTATTTTCTCCCGAATAATTTCCTTATCTGACTCATACTCTTTAACTCTGGCTGCAGGGTTGCTTTTATCATACGTAGGGATCCTTAACTGATGAATTTCTGTATCTGCTTCACCTAAAACATCTTGGAAAATTAACTTTCGGAAATATATTTTTAAAGAGCGTCCAAGACTCTTAGTACCTGGCGAGGATTTTGCGATTTGCTCCGGGATAGATTCGACTTGAATTTTTGTAACACCGTCTTGTGTGAAGGATTTTCCTAGCGGGAGGAAAAACTTCTTATCTTCATCATAGACATAAGGGATAATGCACTCCCCTTCCTGTAACGGCTCACCTACAGTGAATACCAATGGGGTATTAGGAGAGACTGTACCAACGTTATCTGCTCCCTTAACGCTTGGGCCAAGAAAAATTTCGACTGCATCTAGACCCATATCGATGTCTTTGCCGTCACTAAAACTCACCGGTGAAGAGACTGTATTCTGGGCGAATACTTTCGGGTAAACTGCCTTCCCCACTTTATCAGTTTCAATGTAGACAGAACCTTCATCCTCAATTTTACTGGAAACAGAAACTTCGTCATGCGAATTGATAGTGCGTAACCTTCCCTTGAAACTCGGATGTGGCTCTACTTTAATAGCCTTACTACCATCTGAAGCCAAAACTATCGATTCGTCACTCTTTACTGATTGAGCTTCCTGAGGGCGAATAATTGTTAAACCGATAGATTTAGTGTACCAGTCAAATACCTTAACTTTATCTTCCTCTTCAGAACTGGGACCTCCTCGATAATGTACAGACTTTGCAAATATATCCAACACAGAAGGCAAAGAATTAGAACTCCGATGCTGATCTGTCACACCTTTACTACCGTCATGCAACTCATTTCCGTGCTGAGTTAATAAATTAGTATCGAATTCCTCTTCACTGATAAAAATTTTGAGATAATCCTGAACCTTAGTGATTCCTTGCTGATGTAACTTATTCGCAAGAAAAGCAGTGCTATCATACATTACGAGCTCGGTGACAGATGAGCCATCGTCATTGCTAAGAAATCCAGATTTAATAGAGCTGGCCTCATCCCCATAAATAAAACCATCTGCACCATCAAACCACAATAGTGTGCAATATAGTTTTTTCTTTATCGAAGACTTTTTGAGAGAAAGTTTCAGTTCGAACTTAGGCTTTACCCACGAACCATCGCTTTGTAATCCATATGACAAAACAACATCTTCAGACTTCTTATTGATGAATTTTTGGGTAATAGAATCAAAATAACTAACAGTGATCTCAACTAAATCATCTTTTGCCAGAAAGCTGGAAGGGTTGTCAATTGCCAGTTTTTGCTGCCAACGTGCCATAATTGCCAACTGTTTTAGCGCTTCATAGTCATACTTTTGTTTTTTAAATAATGGCCGAAAATCTCCAGGATAAGTTGCATAATATCGACCTCCATTGAAGTGCAACTGATAATTCGGGTTGTGGGTATTATACTCTATGAAATTCCCTGCTTTGGAAGCATCTGACTGATCAGCCTTAGATAGCGATTGTTTTATTATATTTAACTGCTCATCAGAACCATTGAAATCAAAGCGCAGTTTTTCAAAATTTCGATAGATCACGACAGCATTATATTGCTGTTCCTCATCGAGTATTTCATTAACTTTTAACACGCTTTTCGTCGAATTAAGCTGTGTGATTGTCGCCTTTGGAACCGAACTGGTATCTTCAAGCTGCTCAGAAGCAAAAACCGCCAGTTCATCGCCTTGATTAAAGCCATGCATAGCACCGACATTCACTACCCAGTGGTCTTTGTCGTAGGTCACTAGCAATTTGATTGGCAGTAAATGATCTCCTCCCAATATAGGCTCAAGGCTTTTTGCCCCACCAACCGCATCCAATTGTGGTGTTTGACTCGGTTGTCTGGATTGAATTCGGGCAAGTACGCGACTTCTTAGCTCATGATAACTCACTGGGTACTGGATCGTGTTTAGTGCTTCACACAGTGCATAAGTGAATAAACCATGACACTTACCTTCTTCACCCTGATCCTGCTCAATTGATAATTGGTCATCACGGCAACCTGACATTAAAAAGTGCTTAGCATGTTTTGGTAGTTTATTGAGTTGCTCCCGAGCTTCTTCAATTGTTTGTGGTGTTTCACTTTCTTCGGCAAACAGATATGACTGCCAAGGATGTTCGGTTTCATCAATGTCTGTTAAGCGAGCACTAGGGCCATCGGATTGAATGACTCTCGTACCGTGGCCACTATGGCAACTATCAAGAAATACCGCGATATGCTTGCAGCCGGTACCTTCTAGCTTTGATAGGAGGTGCGATAGGTCTTTATCTCTTAAGTCGGGTTCTCCCCTTTCCTCCGGTTTTTTCTTGTAGCGGCTATCGTAACAAACTAATGACTCGTCAAGTCCATCCGGCTCTACTTCCCTTAGCATTGGATGTGCAAAAGATTGAGCACCGTGCCCGGAGAAATAGAAGATGGCTACATCGTCTTTTCCTGCCTGGTCGATCAAGTGAGATTTAAAGTTTCTGATGACATTCTTTCGGGTCGCATCAGTAGTTTTAAGTTTTTTTATATTGACGTAATTGTCATCGTCTTGTTTGCCAAAACGATTTTTTAGTGTCTCGGCGAATAGGTCAACATCATTTTCACAACCTTTTAGCTTGCTGATATTCTTTTCATATTTGTATATGTTTATACCTATTAGTAGTGCATATATGCTCATAAAAAACCCATTTACTTGAATTGAAAACAGACTGAAATATATTAATAAATACTTATTCTTTCATTAAATCATAGACCAACTTCGAAGTATCAAACCCCTTATAAATAACAAGCCGTCCTTGATAAATTCTCTGAAGAGTCGTATTACTTCTATCGTCGTTTAACATTTTCTCAATAATAGAAAGCCCTTGAGCATACTGCTCCTTGGCAAGGTCAAATTCATTATTTTCTTGACTTTTATCTCCTTGTGAAAAAATTCTATTAGCTTTAATCAAATGGTGTACAGCATGACCAGGGTTTCTTTTCAATAGTTCATTACTATTTTTAATAAATAGCTGACGATATTTATTAGCGTTTACATCATCACCCATCGAATCATAAACACTAAAAACATATTGATACATAAAAACAGCCTTCTGGTAGAATAAGTTATTCTCTGGACTTTTCTCAATCAAGTGTTCTATAGCAGACAATGCTATCAAATGACCATCCAAGGCTAGCTTTAAGCAATTTTCAGAACAAGGGTAAACAACTTTATCCTTATCCTTCCGAAAACTTTTCTTTTTCTCTTCTGAAATATTATCAAATTCATCAAGGTTCTCATCTATCATTTGCGCTGCTTTTTTAATGTGAAATACTCTCTCGTACACAGAAGAAATTTTTGATAGTAAGATTATTTTTACTTCGGTATAATCGTCATTAATATCTTCCAACGAAGAAAGGTAATTTATTTCTTTCAGTCCAGCCTCATAGTGCTCTATAGCTTGAACATAAGCTGACACAGATTTATATACCGACCCCAAGGATTCATGAGCAGAAACAAGGTCACGCCTAAATTTCAAATTATCTGGCTCTCTTGTTAATAATGCATTAAATAAATTTAATGCTCCATTAGAGTAATTATAAGCTAATTCTAGTTCTTTTCGTTGAATATGGATCTGTGCAATCTTTAAGGACAATATTCCATAATTTGACGCCCATTGATTATCATTGGGAACTGAAATACTGATATTTGTTATTTCAATCAAAGCACTCTTATAGGCATCTAATGCTTTGTCAGTATTACCCTCACTAAAAGAAATATCCGCTCCATCTATTTGATTTCTGACACGCTGTCGTCGGCTTTGGATAAGTAGATCATCTGTTGTTCCTTGTATTATGTTTCTGGAGCCAGAGTGGTATTCATCAACAGCTTTTTGCACATCAGACATAATATCCAATCTATTGATAACATAGAGCTTATCTCTTAAGTCACCTTGTATATTGCCGATTAATTTATTAGCAGTATTAATTTGATTGAAAGCACGGTCACGTTCTTGAGTTGCACGGTTACGCTCATGCTCTGCGTCATACCACTGCCAAACCGCTACCCCCGCGATTAAAGATAGTGTAACTATCACTCCCGATACTATTGAATAATTCCGGTGTTTTTCCCTTTTTCTTGCGTCAACACTAGCTTTAAAAAACTGTTTTTCCGAAACATTAGCTTTATCTGAATTATCCTCAAACCACTCTTCAACAGCGATTAGCCTTGAGCCCGTCATTAACCAAGAAGTGTCACCTCCATCCTCCTCCCAATCCTTGGCGGCCTTACTCAACTGATGTTGGGTTCTTAAATTATCACGGTCACTTTCTATCCACTTGCCTAAGCTCCCCCAGTTTGAAATTAATGTCTCGTGTGTGATTTCGACAGATGCATCATCATCACTAGTTTGCTGAGTCATCACAAGGCGTTCATTAACCAACTGCTGAAGAATCCTCTTTGTAACTGGACTATCTTTAAACTCTTTCAGGTAAGCCTTTCGCCTAGTATCCTCCTTACCAGAACCTGGCTGGATCAATCGTAAGAAAATTTCCTTTACTAATTGCTGATGATCTGCTGAAAAACTATTCAATACACTATCTGCGCGATTTCCAAGTGCTTTCTTTAAACCACCGAGTTGATTGTATTCATCGAGCAATATCAGATGACGGCTACTTCTTAGCCCCCAAAGCTGATGTAAAATATCTTGCAATAGGGGGAGGCTGCCCGGTTGGTTCTCAACGGCATCAATGAGTGTTTCAAGCAAAGCAGGTTCGATGTTGACACGCTGGCTTCTAGCAGGGCTATTTATCGCCGCTCGTAATTCCGCCTCATCCATCGGCGCTAGCTTTTTATCTAAATTACGGTTGAGCAACCGTGCGAAATTAGCGTTCTGTATAGCTCTTGAGAGGAAATCAGCCCGCATTACCAATAACACATGGCAATTTACTAGTTTCTCCTCAACGAACTCATAGAGTTGTTGTTGAAAAACCTTGACCACATCAGGTGCTGACTGTGTAAAAAGCTCTTCAAACTGATCAATAACTAATAATACTTTTTGCTGCCGTAGTGATGCAAAATGATCAGAGAAATAACGCATCAATCCTTTTTCTTTTCGGAGTTCTGATTCACACCCATCGACAGAAAGCTCACTTGCCGGAACGCCTTCACTCAACGCGCTGGCTAATTCCGCAAAAGGATTATTACCTGGCTTGGTAGTTATAAACTGCCACTCTTTATCTTGACTAAGTTTGGGGATTACTCCGGCACTAACTAGTGAAGACTTACCACTACCGCTCGCACCCAATAGCGTAACTAATGGCGACTTTTTGATATCGCCGGCTAAATCATCAATCAGGGATTCTCTACCAAAGAAGAAATTCTTATCATTTTCTGTAAATGCAGCCAATCCCTTATAAGGATTAATCGGCTGACGGTCATCGCCAAGCACTGGGCGTTCTTGTGTTAAGAGCTGATTAAGTGTCCACTCTTCCTGCTCCGCAACCTGTGCGTATAACAACCAAGGTAATACTGTTTGCTCATCTTTTGAGTGGATAGTATCGAGATTAGGTGAACGATTTTCTTCAGATAAAATAAATGCAGAGACCTCCTTATCAGAAGATGATAGCTGCATTTTTTTCTTTGCCGCGATAAATGCAGTACCTAACGAGGCCTCATCACTCCCTACAAGTGAGCGATAAAATTCACATGCAAAATTAGCCGCAGTAGCATCATTCACTTTTTGTGATGTCGCAATAACAACAGGCACACCAGCATTGTGAAAAGCTTCGACCTGCCCTTCATTGTGGCACCCATTTAGAAAGATAAGATCTGGAGGACTTGACCAAACATTAATGATATCGGCAATGCGATCGGCATAAACCTGTAAATCATCAGTCTGGAGCATTTCACTGTCACTATGACCTGCAAAGTGAAGGATTGAGACCTTTCCGGCAAACTGATCAAGGTAACTTTTTAACTCTGTCTGAGTTAAGTCTGTGTCAAAGGAAAGCCTAAGTAATTTATGATTTTTTTCCGCGTATGGTTCAAAAATCGCTTTGAGAGATTCCAGTTCATTCTGAACAGAATGCAAGTATTGCTTGGTGCTTTGTCCTTTAGCACCAAGCAATAATACAACCGGACGTTGATCACTGTTATTAGACTCGACTAGAGACATAAGACATTCGCCTTACCGAGGAGCCTGCACTAACCCAATGCCAAGGTCAGCAGAGGATAAATTAAGATCCGGATGAGTGACCACTACACCTCTGGTTGTAGCAGTGCCTTGCAATTGGTGCTTTAGCATTACCGGATCAAACTCACCATGTGACTCTAATTGTTTTTCCACATACAGTGCTGCAACACCTGCCACATGGGGGGTGGCCATGCTTGTTCCATCCAGCACTTCATATCCCCTTGGTACAGAAGAAAGCACCTTCTTACCTGGTGCTGAAATGTCATTGTTATAGTTTGAAAACAGAGTAGGAAGTAATAAGGAAGCATTGGGATCATTTGCATTAAAATCGGGAAATATATCCAGTGCGGTACCCAGCGCTCCAACAGAAATAATATCTTCAGCAGCAGCAGGCGTTCCACAAGGTGCTTCATAATCTGATTCTAGCCATCTTCTACTTGAGTTTCCTGAGGCAGCAATGATCACAGAGCCAGCCTTCCCATCTCCTGTAGACTGGGCATACTGAGCAACTGCTTGATAAAATTTCATTTGACTCATCTGGTGATCCAAGAGCCATGCCAACAACACTTCATCCGGTGCTGGATTGTCTGCATTTTTTAACGATATAAAGATTTCATGCACATCACTGCCTAAAGACATAGAGATAATATGTGAGCCTTCTTTGATAGCCCACTGGATACCTTCTGCAATCGAGGAAGTACTTCCGCCTTCTTCTCCTAACACTTTACCAATAACCGCTTTCTCTATACCTGGAGCAACACTAATTCGGGGTTTTCCTGATATATTTTGTCCAAAAACTGTACCTGCACAATGAGTTCCATGTCCGCTTAAGTCATCCTCACTTTCTTGTGTGAAATTTTTTCGTACAACGTTCATGCCCTCAAATCTCTCATGAGTAATGTCAATACCCGTATCTAGGATTGCCACGATAGCTCCCTTACCTGAGTAAGGAGATTGCTCAGCACCCACCGCTTGAACTCCCCAGGTACATTCGTCGGTATCAAACAAGCTCTGCGTTGGCGCATCACCAGCAAGCAAGGATAGAGATTGCTTTATTGAATCCGATATCTTGATGCCTGAATTTTCTATATCGACAGGCTTTATAAGCTTCACCTTCATATTGGGGGTTGCCGCCAAGATTGAAGAATCTCGTTTGACATCAGCAAGATCAGACTTTGATAAAGCGACAGATTCCAACGACACATCTATCTCATTTTTATCTATAGATTTTGAGCCAGATGAAGACACTTTCTTTAACAATACATACTCATTTAGCATGACACTCTCCTTGTCCTATTGTGTATTTAAAATAGCATATAATTCTTATTCTTAAATGATATTTTACTATTTTTAATGATTAAGTGATTTAAACCACCAAATATTAGACACTTTCTTAGTGCATCTTTTCAAGACTGAGTCTAATATTTGGCTGAAAATACAACTACTTAATCCAGTAATCGCGCTTGTCTTTATGGTCTGTGATGAGCCTCCAGCCATGAACTTTAGGATCAATACCAAAGCTTACTGTTCCCGAAGGAATGGTGAACCTCCCTTTTTGCCACCCCCACATATTGTACGAAACGCACTTATCCGTACCTTTTTGGACAACAAGGTTCCAGCCCGCATCACAAGTAGCTGAGCGGGTATCAGCATGAGCAAATGATGAAATCGCTAGTCCACTAGCAACCATTGTCATTAAAATAATCTTCTTCATGGTATTACCCTCGTAGTTAAGTAAATATCTTTTAGACCAGCATTACCGCAAACACTATTATTGTTTACTGAATCATGTCTGTATCTGGAGCTTATATTGCTAGCATTTGAAAAGTTCTACCACGACAGTTAATATGCAAATTTAGTTTTGCAGGTTAGCGGAGAAGACGATGAAAGTTGATGGAATAGCTTTTAGAGCAGCCCGGAAAAAAATCCGCGCTAAGTATCCTGGACGAGGCGAACCTGGGCAGCCAGCAAGAGGGACGCAAGAATGGTTAGCGGAGGAGGCTAGATTAAGCTTAAGAGCTGTTCAATACCTGGAAAAAGGAGAGGCAAGCCTTAAGACCATCACACATGTTAGTGAACTGCTTAATATTGAAAACTGGGAAGAATACATCTTTGATTTCGGAGCTGAGTATGTGACTTGTAGTGCAGATAAACTGATTGACTTTAGACCAGAGCAGTTCCCCCCTAATAACAGTGAAACTTTTCATAAAAGTTGTATGTTACTAACTATCGACCCGCTCTCAATTTTCATTGAGACGGGTCGTTTCAACGAAGTTCCTTTAAAAAAGATTGAAGCAAAGCTATCAGGCCTAACAACTGAAATAGATTTTGTTTGGATGGCTGAAGTTTCATTAACCCCAGCGGGAATAGGCTGGCTAGGTTGGGTGAGAGAGGTGGAAGAACTTTATCTACCCGCTACTAACAAAGTGCTGAATATGCCGATTATGTTTCGGCAATCAAACCCATCAGTAGTCTCATGGAGTGATTTTGTAAATATGGTTGATACTACCGACAGCAATCAAATTTATTTAGATATTGATATCTATTTTTCACGCTTTACAAAGCAGATTCGCATATTTCTTTCGGTCGAGTTGCTGCAAAAATTGTTTGAGGATGGTCGAGCTAAGTACTCATCAAACCAGCCATATCGTGCGCAAGTAAAAACAATTACATGACCTAAACCAACTACATGCGAGTGCTGTGCTTGAGCCAAGATCGATTAAGCCAAATAAAACTAATTAAGACTGTTTTATGTCTTGATCGCTACTTTTACAGGGGGTTTCGGATTCTATCTCCGGTGAAAGCCCCTTGAGTATTTCTCTGCCCCTTTTTAGTACTATTTTTGGATCTGGACATTGGTTTGCATGTGATTTGTCTAAGTCCTTTGCAGTTTCTTCATCCTTTGTTATCGCTTTTCTTTCCGTACCTTTAGAAGACATATAACACCTCATCCTACTTTAATAAAACGTCCACGTGGGAAAATTACTCTATATACCCATAGATCTAAAACACTAATTACAAGCTAACATACATTAAACATGACATCAAAACAAAAAAAATACTTACATTAACTGCAAGCATTATCACAGAACCCTCCGTCAGTTCGAGCAAACATAGTAGAGAACGCTGCACCTAAGGTCTGATATTCAGTCACCAGATCTCCTCATCTATAGCAATACGAATGCACACACAAGATCACAAATCCTGATCCTATCAATCCCATAAAATAATTGGAATCAATCATAGCGGCGTCGTACTCTAGTTGACATCAACTTACACAGGATACCGCCGCAGATGACTCAAACTTCAATTCGCATGGGCGTAGATATCGGTGGCACATTCACCGATGTCGTCCTTGAGATTGGTAGTCACCAATTCTCAACCAAAGTCCTAACGACCTACGCAGCCCCCGAAAATGCCATTATTGATGGTATGCAACAAGTCTGTAAGCAAGCCGATATTGCCGCCTCCCAAATCGGACAAATTATTCACGGCACCACGCTGGCCACTAACGCGCTGATCGAACGTCGCGGTGCAAAAACCGCGCTGATTACCACCCAAGGCTTTCGTGATGTGATCGAAATGCGCACCGAGTCTCGCTTCGAGCAGTACGATCTCAACCTCACCATCCCAGAGCCACTTATCCCTCGCCAGCAGCGTTTTACTTTACTTGAACGTGTGGATGCGCAAGGCGAAGTACTAATCGCTTTAGATCGCGCTGAAGTCGAAGCGCTGGTCGATTCCATTAAAGATGCCGGATACCAAAGCATCGCAGTCGGCTTACTGCACTCTTACTTAAACGACACCCATGAACAGTTAGTCCGCGAAGTACTGGCGGAGAAAATGCCGGATGCCATGGTCTCGCTTTCCTGCGAAGTCTCTCCGCAAATGCGTGAATACGAGCGTTTTAATACCGTCGTTGCCAATGCCTATATCAAGCCTTTGATGAAAAGCTACTTAGGTCGCTTGGAAGGCCAGCTTAAAAACGAAGGTGTGAATTGCGATATCTTCCTGATGCACTCCGGTGGCGGCATTATCTCCATCGAAAGCGCCGCAGAATTCCCAGTGCGTTTGGTTGAGTCCGGCCCTGCCGGTGGCGCTGTGTTTGCAGCCAATATCGCTGCGCGTTACGGTCTCGATAAAGTGCTGTCATTTGATATGGGCGGCACCACGGCCAAGATCTGCCTGATCAAAAACCAAACGCCAAAAACCAGTCGCGTGTTTGAAGTGGCCCGCACCTACCGCTTTAAGAAAGGCTCCGGTATGCCCATCTCGATTCCGGTGATTGATATGGTCGAGATCGGCGCAGGCGGTGGCTCACTCGCTCATGTCGATGCCATGCGCCAAATCCGTGTTGGCCCAGAGTCTGCAGGTTCCGAGCCCGGACCAGCCTGCTATGGTCGCGGCGGCGAGCGCCCAGCCGTAACTGACGCCGACTTAGTGCTCGGCAAGCTCGACCCCGATAATTTCGCTGGCGGCTCCATCCAACTGCACACCGAAAGCTCCAAAGCCGCACTGCAAAATGTACTCGGCAATACCTTAAATATGGATGCCCTCACCGCAGCCTACGGCTTAGCCGAAGTGGTTGATGAAAACATGGCCAATGCCGCTCGCGTGCATGCCGTGGAAAACGGTGAAGACTTAACTCATTACACCATGATCGCCTTTGGTGGTGCAGCGCCACTGCACGCCGGACGCCTGTGTGAAAAGCTCGGCGTGAATCGCTTGTTAGTCCCAGCCGGTGCTGGTGTCGGCTCCGCCATTGGTTTCTTACGCGCGCCCTTTAGCTTTGAAGCCAACCGCAGTGTGTACATGCGCTTATCTGAGTTCCAGCCGGAGGTGATTCGCCAATTACTCACCGACCTTGAAAGTGAAGCCACCAAGTTTGTGCGCTCTTGCGATGCCACGGCTGAAATTCTCTCCGAGTACAAAGCCTATATGCGCTACTCCGGCCAAGGCTGGGAGCTACCAGTTGCACTGACCAAAGCACAAGCGCTAAACCCCGATGCGGCCGTCTTTAAGCAATTGTTTGAAGATGACTACATCAGCTTATTTGGTCGCGCGGTTGAAGGCATGGATGTGGAAATTACCGTGTGGTCGGTCAATGCCACCACCCCAACCGAAGCCGTTGAGCCGGTCGAAGTACTCACAGGTAACTCGCCCGCCACCGTCGCCAGCACCCGCAGCTTGTTTGATCCCGCCTTAAGCCAAAGCGTGGAAGCCAGCGTAATCTTACGCGATGATCTGCAAGCAGGACAATTAGTCACTGGCCCCGCCGTGATTACTGAAAACGAAACGACAATCGTACTGCCATCCAGCCGCCAAGCCATTCGCCAAAGCGATGGTTGCATTGATGTGAGGACAAAATCATGAGCAAGAGCAATCCAAACCAACACTCCACGGTCGCTTTTCAGGTGATGTGGAACCGTCTGATTTCAGTGGTTGAAGAGCAGGCACAAGCGCTAATCCGCACCGCGTTTTCAACCTCAGTGCGTGAGGCGGGCGACTTATCTGCTGGCGTGTATGACCTTCAGGGTCGCATGTTGGCGCAAGCCGTTACCGGCACACCGGGCCATGTGAATGCGATGGCCGATGCGGTTGGGCACTTCATACGCCGTATCGGCGCGGAGAATATGTTCGAAGGCGATGTGTATATCACCAATGACCCATGGGAAGGCACCGGCCACTTGCACGATATCACCGTGGTTAGCCCCTCATTCCATCACGGCAAGCATGTCGGCTTTTTCGCCTGCACCGCACATATCGTGGATATCGGCGGGCGCGGTTTTGGGGCCGATGCCAACTCGATTTACGAGGAAGGCTTGTACATTCCGATTATGAAATTCGCCGAGCGTGGCGTAGTGGATAAAACCCTGCAAGCCATTATTCGTGGCAATGTGCGCGAGCCGGATCAGGCCATGGGTGATATGTACGCGCTGGCGACTTGTAATGAAGTCGGCCATCATCGCTTAGTCGAAATGATGGAAGAGTTCGGACTGGAAGACTTAAGCGGCATTGCAGAATTCATCTTAGAAAACTCTCGCCTTGCCACCATTGAACGCATTGCCGCGCTTAAAAATGCGGAAGCCGATGGCGAAATGCGCATTGATGGCTACAGCACGCCGATTGATTTAAAAGTGCATTTGGAGATAAAAGACGACCACATTCTCTGCGACTTTGCTGGCAGCTCCGGGCTGGATAAAAAAGGCATTAACGTGCCGTTGGTGTACACACAAGCTTACGCTTGCTACGCCTTAAAGTGCGCCATTGCACCGGAGATTCCAAACAATGCGGCCTCCCTAGCGCCCTTTGTTATTACCGCTCCTGAGAACACGATTGTGAATGCGCTGCACCCTGCTCCGGTTGCGCTGCGCCATGTGATCGGCCACATGCTGCCAGATGCGGTTTACAATGCGCTGGATAAAATCCTACCGCATACCGTGCCTGCTGAAGGGGCCGGAACGCTGTGTAACTTCCAGGTCTCTGTGCGCCCGCGTACCGATGCACCCGCACCAGCCGATGCGGTTCGCGCTGAAGTACTGACCTTTAACTCTGGCGGCTCCGGCGCTCGTCCAACGGTTGACGGCATGAATGCCACCGCCTTCCCTTCCGGCGTAATGACTATGCCGGTCGAAGCGACTGAGCACACGGGGCCGGTGATTATCTGGCGCAAAGAGTTACGTGAAGATAGCGGCGGGTCGGGTAAATTCCGCGGTGGCTTGGGTCAGCACATGGAAATCAGCGCCCGCGAAGGCCATGAGTTTGATTTCTCGGCCATGTTGGATCGAGTCGATCATCCGGCTCACGGTCGCCAAGGTGGTCAAAGTGGCGCAGCAACGCATATCAAGCGCAGCGATGGCACTATTATGAAAGCCAAAGGCAAGCAATTTGTACCGCATGGCCAGCGCGTGATTATGGAATTCCCCGGTGGTGGTGGCTATGGCCCAGCCTCTGAGCGCGACCCTGAACTGGTAAAACGTGACTTGGCGTGTGGCTATATTTCAGCCGCGACGGCTAAGCGCGACTATGGCTTGAGTGACGCCGAGATCACTAATATTCTAAATACCGCCAAATCTGGGGAGTCGGTCTAATGCAAAAAAATCATCCTACCCAAGCACCCAAGCAATCCAGTTATGACGTGGTGATTATCGGTGGCGCAATGCTCGGCTCCTCCGTGGCGTGGTTCCTTACCGACAACCCGGATTTTGATGGCTCCATTCTGGTGGTCGAAAAAGACCCCAGCTATGAGTTCACTTCAACCGCTCACACCAACAGCTGTATGCGCCAGCAATTCTCGCGAGAAATTAATGTACGCATCTCGCAATTTGCCGCCAAGTTTGTGAAAAACTTTCAGGAGTACATGGGCAATGACGAGCGCGTGCCACCACTGCATTTCCAAAGCTATGGCTATATGTATCTGGCTGATAACCAAGGCTTTGTGGATGCGTTACAGGAAAGCCTGAAAGTACAACAGGCTTGTGGCGCAGGCACTCAATACATGACGGCTGCCGAGATTCAGGCAGCTTATCCTTTCTATAATTTAGAGGGGATTATTGGCGGCAATCACAACCTGATCGACGAAGGCTATTTTGACGGCGGCACGCTATTTGACTGGTGGAAACGCTCGGCTAAAGAGCGTGGCGTGGAGTATCTGACTAATGAAGTCGTTTCCATGGCCAAAAATGCCAACGGCACACACGTCGAAAGCATTACGCTGAAATCGGGTGAAGTGGTTTCCTGTGGCAAGGTAGTGAATGCCTCTGGCCCGCGTGCGGTACTCACCTCACGCATGGCGGGTATTGAGATTCCGGTTGAGCCACGCAAGCGTTACACCTTTATCTTTGATGCCGAGCAGCCATTAGACCGCGACCTGCCATTGACCATCGACCCCAGCGGCGTACACATGCGCTCCGAAGGCAAATACTACCTTGCCGGTTGCCCGCCCGATATTGACCCTGCGGTTGACTACAATGACTTCGAGGCCGACCACAGCATTTGGGAAGAGAAGCTCTGGACGATCATCGCCAATCGCATTCCCCAGTTTGAAGCGATTAAAGTGATTAACTCCTGGGTCGGTCATTACGCGTATAACACCTTTGACCAAAACGCGATTGTCGGCCCGCACCATGAAGTTGAAAACTTCTTGTTTTTGAATGGCTTCTCCGGTCATGGCTTCCAGCAATCACCGGCCATGGGTCGTGGTACGGCTGAGCTAATCACCTATGGCGAATACCGCGAACTTGACCTGTCACCGTTTCACTTTGATCGCATCCTCAACAACCAGCGTTTTGTGGAAAAGGCTGTGATATGAAACTTGTCAGCAACCCTTTCACCCAGGCGCTGAACACTGGCAAACAGCAAATTGGCTTGTGGCTGAGCTTATGCAATCCACTGGCGGCTGAGGTCGTGGCGCACTCTGGCTACGATTGGGTGTTGCTAGATATGGAGCACTCACCCAATGACATCAACTCAGTCATGGCTCAACTACAGGTGTTTGCCGCGTTTGAAAGCACCGCGATCATTCGCCCACAGTGGAATGATCCGGTATTGGTGAAGCGCTTGTTAGATATTGGTGCGCCCGGCTTACTGTTTCCGATGATTCAATCGGCGACAGAAGCTGAGCAAGCGGTGGCAGCCACACGCTACCCACCGCGTGGCATTCGAGGCATGGGCGGCACGACTCGCGCCAATGCCTTTGGCCGCATCAGTGATTACGCCAGCCGCATTGAAGAGGAAACCGCAGTATTGGTTCAAATCGAAACCCACGCAGCGCTAGAGCAAACTGAAGCCATTGCCGCCGTCGATGGGGTAACGGGCGTTTTCTTTGGCCCGGCAGATATTGCCGCCGATATCGGGGTGCTTGGCAAGCCATTGGATAACGCCGTGTGGGATTTGATTATGCCGCAAGCGCGTAAGCTCATCGCCAAAGGCATTCCTGTTGGAACACTGGTCGGCGATGCGGCCTTTGCAGCCAATTTACTAAAAGAAGGCTTTAGCTTTGTGGCTTGCGGCTCGGATGCTGGCCTGCTGGCCAAAAGCGCGGATCAATTGCTGGAGACAATGAGGAAATCCCAATCATGAATTATCAAGCCTCTCGCCTAACGCCAGTGCGAGCTTCTGCCTCGGCGATCATTAGCCAAACGGCCAGACAACTACGGGCAGCGGGTCATGAAGTGATTGATCTGGGCTTGGGTGAGCCAGATTTTAATACGCCTGACCATATCATTGAAGACGCGCACCAAGCGGCACTCAATGGCCAAACCAAATACCCACCGAATGATGGCACTGCCGAACTGAAGTCCGCGATTATCAGCAAGTTTCAGCGGGAGAATCATCTGACGTTTAACGCCTCGGAAATCATCGTATCCAACGGCGCAAAGCAAATTATTTTCGGTGCGCTAATGGCAACACTGGAGCCGGGTCAGGAAGTACTGCTGTGCGCGCCCTATTTCGACTCGTATCAAAACATCGTGTTGGCAATTGGTGGGCAAGCCAAAGTCATTGCTTGCAGTGCAGAAAACCAGTTTCGTCTGACACCTGAAGCTCTGGAAGATGCAATTACCGACAATACCCGTTGGCTGTTTTTTAACTCGCCATCCAACCCTGCTGGTGTGATGTATTCCGATGATGAGTTACGCGCTTTGGGTGAAGTATTGGCACGTCACCCGCATGTACTGATTCTAGTGGATGAAATCTATGAACACATTCTGTTTGATGGTCGCCAGTACTCATCGCTAGCAGCACTTTGCCCAGCGCTACGTGCGCAAACACTCACCGTGAATGGCGTATCCAAAGCTTATGCCATGACCGGCTGGCGCATTGGCTATGGCGCAGGCCCACAGCCACTAATTGCCGCGATGAGTAAAATGCAATCGCTGATCTCCTCCGGTGCCTGCTCCATTGCCCAAGCTGCGGCAGCGGCGGCCTTAAATGGCCCGCAGGATGAGGTATTGCGCTTTAAGCAAGCGTTTGAGCAGCGACGCAATCTCGTCGTTGATGCAGTAGCCGACATTCCGAGCTTAACGCTCGACGCGCCGGGTGGTGCCTTTTATGCATTGATTGGCTGCGCGGCTTTGATTGGCAGCCGTCGCCCAGATGGCCGCGTGATAGAGAATGATGGCGATGTAGCTGACTACATTATGGATGAGGCGAAAGTCGCTTCAGTCCCCGGTAGCGCTTATGGAATTAGCCCATTTTTCAGGTTATCAATGGCTAATTCCGAAGCAAATTTATCCGAAGCGATGCGCCGAATTGCCGACTGCATTGCTAAACTAACATTCACCGATAACAACCTCCCAACCTAGTGAGATGATTATGAAAAAATTAGTACTAACCGGCGCCGCTGGCCGCCTTGGCTCTTACCTTCGCGAACCACTCTCTAAAATGGCCGACACCTTGGTTTCTACCGACTTGGTTGATGAGATCGGCAAGCTGTACGACGGCGAGTCTTATGTGAAAGCCGACCTTGCAAAGCTGTATGACATGATGGCCGTTCTGGAAGGCGCAGACATGGTTGTGCACTTCGGCGCAATCGGTGATGAAGCCCCGTTTGATGACATTCTGCAGTCTAATATTATCGGCGCTTACAATGTGTGGGAAGCGGCCTATCAGCATGGCGTGCGCCGCGTGGTGTATGCCAGCTCCATTCATGCCGTGGGTATGCACCCGAAAAGCGACTTTATCGGCACCGATGCGCCACACCGCCCAGACACTTACTACGGCTTGGCGAAATGCTTCGCGGAAGACCTAGCCAGCCTGTACTGGGACAAGCGCAAAGTGGAATCAGTTTGCATGCGCATCCTGTCTTGCGCACAAGTTAGCAATGCCCGCGCGGTTGGCTCATGGTTGTCTTACGATGATTTGATTCACTTGGTTGAGCGCGCCATTGATACGCCGGTCACTGGCTTCTCCGTAGTGTATGGCGTGTCGAATAATGACCGTGCACCGGTTGATAATCACAAAGCCAGCTTCTTAGGCTACCGCCCAAAAGACAATGCTGAGCAGTTTGCTGCGAAGATCTTCGCCGAAGAAGGCCCAATGGATGTAACTGACCCCGGCAATATGTGCCAAGGAGGCCCGTTTGCTTCAGTTGAGTTAGGCAATAGCGGCGTCGCAACAATGAAAATCGTGGACGATAAGAAAACCATTTAGCCCCATAAGGTGAATAATTATGTCAGATAAAAAAGTAGCATTGATCGTTGGTGGCGGCAGCGGCATTGGCGCGGACTCCGCCAGAAAGTTAGCCGAAGATGGCTATGAAGTGGCAGTGATGTCGCACTCTGGCAAAGGCGAAGCACTGGGCAAAGAGCTTGGCGGCTTAGGCTTTACCGGCTCGGTATTAGAGCCCGATGACTTGGCGAAATTTGTAGAACTCAGTATCGAACACTTCGGCAGAATCGATGCTGTCATTAACTGCACCGGCCATGGCCCTAAAGGCGATATCATGCAAATTAGCGATGATGACTGGCATTTAGGCATGGATTACTACCTGATGAATGTGATCCGCATGACGCGCTTGGTGCTGCCAATTATGCAGAAACAAGGCATGGGTTCCATCGTCAATATTTCAACCTTTGCGACTTTTGAGCCTGATCCTTTGTTCCCAACGTCGGGCGTATTTCGTGCCAGCTTGGCGGCTTATACCAAGCTATTCAGTACCCAATTTGCCGCAGAAAACATTCGCATGAATAACGTATTGCCGGGCTTTATTGATAGCCTGCCATCGACGGAAGATCGCTTAGCCAGAATCCCAGCGGGACGTTATGCCAAGGTTCGCGAACTGAGTGAAACGGTGGCCTTTTTAGCCTCGGAGAAATCCAGCTATATAACCGGTCAAAACTTGCGGGTGGATGGCGGCTTAACCAGCTCGGTGTGATGACAGCATGGGGATGATCAATCTATTTCGAAGCAAGTTTGCTATGCTCATGGCTTGCCACGGCGATGCCCTAAACTTGCATGATGACGGGCGATAACCTAGCGGATAGATCATTCCCATGAACTTCAATCTCAAACAAATCGAAGCCTTTATTTGGGTAGCGGACCTTGGCAGTTTTCGCAAAGCCGCCTCGCGACTGAACACGACGCAGCCTAATATATCGGCGCGTATTTCAGCACTGGAATCGGCACTCGGCGCGCATCTAATGGAGCGCGATGCTGGCTCAGTCACCCTCACTCGTCAGGGTATCGAACTCCTGAAATACGCTCGGCAAGTCATCCGCAGCGCCGAAGCCTTAGCCAAAGCCTCGGGCAAAAGTACCCTATTTCAAGGCTCATTAAAGCTTGGCGTGACTGAGATGGTGGTTAACACTTGGCTGCGTGACTTTCTGCGGGAGCTTAAGGAGCATTATCCGAATATCACTGTTGAGCTGACCGTTGATGTCTCGGTGAATCTGGAGAAGGAATTACTGGACCGCTCTATTGATCTGGCGCTGCAAAATGAGCCTTTTGTACATCAGCTTAATGGCTCGCAAGACCTTGGCACCTATCCGTTGATTTGGGTTGCATCGCCAAAACTCAAGCTGCATGAAAAGTCCGAAGTTACCCGCGAAGAGCTGGCCAGTCACCCTATTTTGACTCATGCCAGAAACACCCGCTTGTATGATGAGGTCGAAAGCCATTTTAATAGTGTGCACAATATTCGCATCGTGCCCTCTACTAATCTGGCCGCCTGTTTGCATATGGCGGCGGATGGCATGGGCGTGGTGACAGTGCCGGCCGTGATGGTGTTAAATGAGTTAAAGTCGGGGGAATTGGTGCAGATTAATTACCCGTGGGCGCCGGAGAGCTTGCACTTTTTGGCACGCTATGATGCAGATCGGGCAGCGGGTTTGGTGGCGTCGGCGGCGGAGATTGCGGGGAATGTGGCGGAGCGGTTTAATCGGTAGTAATCAGACTTTAGACTAAATATACTATTGCTATAAAATAGACTTTAGAGCAAACAAATGATTTCTCCCATTCTACGTCAGACCTCTATGAGTTAGCCGACCTATCGAGACGTGCCGTGGTTTACACCCTACCCGTGTTGTCACTGCGCGAGTTTTTAGAAATCGAAACCGAGCAATCTTTCGAGGCCTATGCTCTGAGCGATATTCTCGAAAACCATACGCGTATCGCTACCGAAATAATGCAGCAGGTACGCCCGATTGAGCAGTTCAAAAAACACCTGCAATACGGTGCCTATCCGTTTTACCGTGAGTCATTAGAGAACTATTCCTCGAAGTTGCTAGAGGTCATAAACCTAACCATTGATTCTGACCTGTCCGGCATTTTCGGCATTGATCCTGGCAAACTCGATAAACTGAAAAAGATACTGTACATGCTGTGCTCGACCAATCCGGTTGAGCTGAATGTATCTAAACTCAGCGGCGCTGTTGGCACATCCTGGCCCACCTTATCGCGTTATTTGGATAGTATGAGTGCGGGAAGTTTGGTGCATGTCATCCGTGGCGGAAGTGGGATGCGCACCGTCAATAAGCCGGATAAATTGCTGTTGGATAATACCAATTTATTTCAGGTGCTATGCGCAAACCCAAACCTTGGCTCATTGCGGGAAAGCTTTTTTGTCTCGCAGCTAAGTAGCCAACATCAGATTCATTATCACAATCAAAGTGACTTTATCATCGATGATGAATGGGTCTTTGAGATTGGTGGCGCACAGAAAACACTCAAGCAGTTAGCGGGTAATCCTAAAGGCTACGCAGCGATTGATGATGTGGTTGTCGGGGATGGAAGGCGAATACCACTTTGGTTATTTGGAATGGGTTATTAGTTGCCCATAACAGTACCTACGGCAATTATTAAACTTCATCTCGTTAGCCAATAATAAAAACCTAGCCATTTGACAGCACCACTCTCTACTCCTAATAATGCTTAAATCCATTTGATAAACACGAGTATCAAGGCGGCATAAGATGAGCGATGAACAGTTTAATATCCCCAACGATAAAAACACCCTCCTCACAATGCCGGAGCGACGCTTATTTTTGCAGGCATTATCCATCCCGGCATTGCTAGCGTTACTGCCGCACGATGCTTTTGCAGCGGATAGCAATGCATTAATCACCAAGCCCATTCCCAGCACTGGCGAACAGCTTCCTGTGATTGGAATGGGCACATGGATCACTTTCAATGTGGGCCGCAATATCGACGCGCGCAATGTGCGCACCGAGGTATTAAAAACCTTTTTCGATCTTGGCGGCAAAATGGTCGACTCCTCCCCCATGTACGGCTCAGCTGAGGCCGTAATGGGCTATGCGTTGGAACGCCTAAAATCACAAGGCATAAAGACTGATGAGTCGCTGTTTTCAACCACCAAAGTCTGGACACATTCTGATGGTGAAGCGCAAATCGCGGACTCTTTTCAGCTCTGGGGTTTGAATAAATTCGACCTGTTTCAAATCCATAACCTAGTGAACTGGCAAGATCATCTGGAAAGACTTCAGCAGCTTAAACAAGCCGGAAAAATCAGGTACCTTGGCATCACCACCTCCCACGGTCGCCGCCATGAAGACCTTGAAGAAATCATGAAAATGCAGCCAATTGATTTCATTCAGCTCACTTATAATATGCGATACCGCGAGGCTGAACAGCGCTTGTTGCCACTGGCCAAGGAAAAAGGGATTGCCGTGATTGCCAATCGCCCTCTTGATGGCGGACAACTATTTAATCAATTTGAAAATAAGCCATTGCCTGCTTGGGCGGGTGAAATTGGCTGCACGAGCTGGGCGCAATTCTTTCTGAAGTTTGTGGTTTCGCACCCTGCGATGACTTGCGCGATTCCAGCCACCTCAAAAGTCGCTCACATGAACGAGAATATGGGTGCAGCGCGTGGCGTGTTACCCGATCAAGCAATGCGAGCGAAAATGCTAACGTATATTCAGAGTCTTTAATGTCACAACTACTGCAATTTTCCTTATTGGATATGACGCCTTATGACCGGCAAAGCTGGTTTTATCTGGTGGGTGATTATAATCAGGCAATCTGGTTGGCTTATCCGGTCGCTCTATTGCTAATGCTGACCATGCTAGGTTTACTGTTTCGACCAACTAAAAGGCTGAGCGATCATCAGTCCGTTCGCTTGGTCCTAGCATTATTGGGCGCTGGTTGGATTTGGACCGGTGCCGTATTTCATACTCAATATTTTGCTGATCTCAATTGGGCGGCGCCTTGGTTTGGTTGGGCTTTTGTTGGTCAGGGTTGTCTGCTGTTATTGGCTGCTACATTGATGAAATCAGCCTCATGGGTGCCACTGTCATCGCTACGTGGACGGCTGGCACAATTTCTACTGTTATTGGGTCTAGTCATTTACCCGCTTAGTGGCTTGTTAGAAGGCAGAACGTTTACGCAGTTGGAATGGTTTCCTTTGCTGCCAGCACCTGTAACATTGGTCAGCTTTGCATTATTAATGCTACTAACAACACGATGGCGACATGCCTTAGTGGTTATTCCGATCTTGTGGAGTGTCGTGAGCGCAGCCTTTGCGACCACGCTTGGTCTACTGGAATTTTACTTTATGGCTGGGGCAATTGTCTTATGGGTAATGCACCTCCTAGTAAATGTCTTACATAAGTGACCTAGTAGTTAAACGATGTATTAGTCCGAAACTTGTGAACAGGCCAAAGATGCAAAGGAGTCAAAATGAAGAACTTTAACCAAGTAAAACACACGGCATTAGAGCTTTTTTCAATGGCTGGTTTTGTTGGGCATATTTCAAATGAGGACGAATACCATCAAGCTTTAGCACTGATGGAAGAACTAATCGAAGAGTACGATTTATATAAACCTCTTATTGAAGTTTTGTCTGTTTCCATCGAGCGTTGGGAAGATGAGTCTGAAGAGTTCGTTGAATTCAACGCCAACATTACAGGCCTCGACAATGATGTCGCAACCTTAAGAACCATCATGGATCAGTACCAGCTTAAAGCAGATGATCTTAAAGAAGTTATCGGCGGTAAAAGTCTGGTATCCATGATATTGAATGGCACTAGACAACTAACCAAAGATCACATTCAAGCATTATCGGCTAAATATAATATTAGCCCTGCGGCCTTTTTCTAGGGTATCGATACCATAAACTCAGCAAACAAAAAGGCTATGTTCCTTGAACCATACGAAGCTCGTACAACCCAATTCACATAGCCTTCTTTAGACAAGAACCATCAGCGCCTAATCACTTACTCACCAGGCTGTTCCGCTGTAGGCTCCTCCTTTTTCAACTGCTTAGCATACTTGTCTCTAGGGCCATTCCCATCGCCAAATAGCTTACGCACGACCACATAGTAAATGGGCACAAACAGCAAGGCCAGCATGGTTCCGACCAGCATCCCCCAGAGTACACTAGTACCGATAGCACGTTGGCTGGCAGAGCTTGCACCAGAAGCAATATACAGTGGTACAACACCAGCAATAAACGCCATCGAGGTCATTACGATAGGACGGAAACGCAGCGCACAGGCTTTCATTACTGCACGCACTCGATCCATGCCAGATTCCTGCAACTCTTTAGCGAATTCGATAATCAAGATCGCATTTTTGGCGGACAAACCCATCACCGTTATCATGCCGATTTTGAAGTAAATATCGTTATCAAACTCTCGGAAGTAGTTACCCAGCGTCACACCCAAAATACCTAAAGGCACAACCAGCAATACCGCAAATGGCATCGACCAGCTCTCATACAAGGCAGACAAGCATAAGAACACCGCCAAGCCTGACAGCAGATAAACGAACAGCTCCGAGTTACCCGCGCGGATTTCTTCCAGTGACTGACCACTCCAAGCCACCGAGAAGCCTTTACCGAGCTTAGTCGCCAACTCTTCAACGTGCTTAATCGCCTCACCACTAGAGAAACCGGGTGCTGCCGAGCCTTGAATCGCCATGGCGCTAAAGCCGTTATAACGTGTAACTTGCTCAGGGCCTTTCGTCCAATTAACCGACGCCAGCGATGACATCGGAACCAGCTCACCCGTTGCATTCGGAATCGTCATACTCAGAATATCATCCGGCTGCATCCTTGCTTTGGCTTCTGCCATCACATACACACGCTGCATCCGTCCTTTATTCGGGAAGTCATTCACATAATTAGAACCAAAAGCACTGGCCAAGGTAAATGAAATCGCCGAGAGCGGTACGTTTTGCGCAAAGGCTGCATCACGGTCAATATCGACCCGAATCTGCGTCGCATCTTCCAAACCACTGGGGCGAACACCGGTCAGTGTGGAGCTTTGACTCGCCATTCCAAGCATTTGATTACGGGCCGCTAACAGCGCATCGTGACCTAAGCTGTTACGGTCCTGCAGGTAAAAACTAAAACCTGAAGATGAGCCCAAACTGGAGATCGCTGGCGGCGTCACGGCAAAGATCATCGCATCATTAATCGACTGCAACTTGCCCGTTAGCGCACCGGCTAATGACATCGCATCTTCACCCGGCTTCGTCCGCTCTGCCCAGTCATGCAACGTAATAAAGCTCAAGGCCATATTCTGCCCCTGACCCGTAAAGCTGAAGCCCAGTACCGAGATAACGTCCTTAACCGTCGTTTCTGCACGGATAATAGCCTCAGCCTTCTCCAACATTTGCGCCGTACGTTCCTGCGTCGCGCCGGTTGGCAGCTGATAAGTCACCAGTACCGTACCCTGATCTTCCGTCGGCAAGAATGAGCTAGGAATCTTCTGGAACAAATAAACCGATGCCGCAATCACCATCATAAACAGCAACAACATCACAACCGTGTGCTTAATTAAGCGGCCAACCAGTCGGCGATAGCCCTTAGTCAGCTTAGAGAACATCCGGTTAAACCAACCGAAGAAGCCTTTTTTCTCATGATGATCTGCACTGATTGGCTTCAATAAAGATGCACATAATGCAGGCGTCAGAGACAACGCTAAGAACGCGGAGAAGGCGATTGAGGCGGCCATAACCAACGAGAACTGCCGGTAAATACCACCGGTTGCACCATCCAATGAAGCCATCGGAATAAACACTGCCACCAGTACTAAAGTAATACCGATAACCGCACCCGTGATCTGCGTCATCCCTTTATGCGCGGCTTGATACGGCGTGAGTCCTTCCTCAGCCATCAAACGCTCGACGTTTTCCACCACCACGATGGCATCATCCACCACGATACCGATAACCAGTACCATCGCGAACATGGTCAGTACGTTAATACTCAAGCCCAGCGGCTGCATAATCGCCACCGCGCCAAGCAGTGAGATCGGTACCACAATCGTCGGAATAATAGTGTAGCGGATATTCTGCAGGAACAAGAACATCACCAAAAACACCAAGACCAGCGCCTCACCCAAGGTGTACAACACCTTTTTCAGCGAGATTTCAACGAAGGTAGAGGTATCATAAGGCACTTCCCAGTTCATACCCTCAGGAAAGTAAGGTGCCATTTGAGCTAGGCGCTCCTTCACTTCGCTGGCTACTGCCAAAGCATTACCACTAGAAGAAAGCTGCACACCCACACCTATCGCAGGACGGCTATTTAAGCGAGCACTGGTGCTATAAGCCTGACTCCCTAACTCGATAATCGCCACATCGCTCATGCGTACGGTTGCACCGCTATCGCTACGCTTGATAACGATATTTTCAAACTCTTCCGTGGTCGATAGCTGACCGTAGACATTGATCGCCGTGGTGTATTGCTGCCCTGCCATGCTGGGTAATGCACCCAAGCTACCGGCTGTAATCTGCGCATTTTGTGCGCCAATCGCCGAGGTCAAATCAGCAAACGACAAGCCATAGCTCTTAAGTTTTTGCGGATCAACCCAGATGCGCATGGCCTGCTCAGAACCAAAAATCTGAACCGTACCCACCCCTTCAATTCGCTGTAAATCCGGCTGAATGGTACGTACCGCGTAATCGGCAATGGTCGTCTGTAAAATGGACGAGCCTTCTTCCGCATACAACATGCTAAACAGCAGGAATCCGGTTCCACCTTTGGACACCGTAATACCCGTATTTCGCACCGACTGCGGCAAGCCTGATTCTACTTGCGACAGTTTATTCTGGACGTTGACCTGTGCGATATCCTCATCGGTACCGGATTTAAAGGTCAGCGAGATGGTTCCCGTCCCATTGGAATAGGCATTGGACTCGACATAGTCGACGTTTTCGACCGAGTTCACGCCATTTTCAATGACCGAAATAACCGAGTCCTGAATGGTTTTCGCGGTAGCACCGGTATAGAAAAATGAGATATTAATCTTCGGTGCCGCAATATTCGGATACTGCTCAATGGGGATTTTAGTTGCGGAAAATAGCCCCGCAAAAATAATAAAGATCGCCACCACCCATGCAAAAATTGGGCGGTCGATAAAGAACTTTGCCATGTTATTCCCCTACGACCTTAGCGGCTTCTGGCGGCTTATCGCTACTCCATGGACGAGTTTGTACTTTCTGCGCCCCCATCTTAATCGCCATCTGGCCCATGCCATCTACAATGACTTTAGCGTTTGGTGTTAAGCCTTTGGTGATAATCCAGCTTTGGTTACGCTGACCACCCACCGTGACCGGCTGTGCACGGAAACTGCCGTCATCTTCAACCACCATGACCGTGTCCACTTCGCCACGGGTAACCGCTTGCTGAGGAACCATATAAGCACTGTCGATGCGTTCTTGTGGCACATTCACCCGCACATACAAACCAGGGATCAGGTCTTTCATCGGGTTAGGTACTTCAGCGCGAATAGTCACTTCACCGGTGCTTTCATTCACTGTTTGATTCACAAATAGCAAACGACCTTTATGCGGATATGGCGTGCCATCATCCAACGTAATTTGGATATTGCGATCGGAACCGGTACTGCTGCTATTGGCCCTTTGCGCTTCACGTAGCTTTAGAATCGCGCTAGCTGGCTGGGTAATATTGACGTAGAGTGGATCGAGTTGTTGTACTTCCACCATGGGCGTTTGAGAAGCCACCACGTAAGCACCTTCCGTGACTTTAGAGCCACCTGCCACGCCATCAATCGGTGAGGTGATTCGGGTATAGCTTAGGTTGATCTTAGCGGTTTCAACGCTAGACTCCGCCGCTTGCACCATAGAGCGTGCAGAATTCAGCCCTGCTCGTGCCGAAGCAATATCCGCCTCTGCAGCATTCACATTACTTTGCTGAACCTGATAGGTTGACTGCGCCTGATCATAATCCTGACGAGGAATGACATTGGTCTTAATCAATTTCTCATAACGGATCAACTGCTTACGCGCGTAATCACGATTGGCTTGGGCTTGGATCAGTGCTGCTTCGGTGCGTTTTAAGCCCGCTTGAGCCGTTGCTACCGATGCTTGCGCCGTGCTTAAGCCTGCTTTGGCATTATTAAGCGCCGTATTAAATGTGCCTTGATCAAGCAGATATAATAAGTCGCCTGCTTTAACCGTTGCGCCTTCAGTAAATACACGCTTTTCCACCACACCGCTAATGCGCGGAATAATCATGGCCGAGCGAGAAGCCTGTAGGCGTGCCGGCAAATTGGTGGTGCGGGTAATGGTTTCCGGCGTGGCTGTAATAATATCAACCATCGGAAGTGGTCTTTGTTGTTGTGGTGCCGCGTTTGCAGCCTCAGCCTGTTTTGGTGCATCTGCCTTTTCGCAACCGCTGATCACTAACAATACGAAAAGGATCAACGCCCCGAATCGAGACGGCTTTTGGTTTAACATGGTGAACTTCCCAGATGTGATGTGTGTACGAGATCATTATGGTGTGCAGAAATAGCAGGTGCATTGTACTTAAGCGACTAATTGCGCGCAAAGAAAGAGTCGTAATCTATCCATAATTTAATAAGTCGCGCGCCATAATGGCTTATATGTATTTAAAAACACCATTATCCCAGAAATACCGTTATTCAGTATTGCCAAGCTAATGCCATTTTAAGAAAAACCGCCTATAAGCCCTTATTCTGATTAGGAATTACGAGCAGACAAGCGGCTTAATTGTGACGGTGTTACGCTTAAAACTTAGATTTCTACCGAGGTCATCCATTGGTCCGGCGTGCCGCGGCTATCGCGTAATTTACCCGGACGCACGCCCTCTCTATCCGGCATGTCCGGTGCCAGAAACACAGCTCCCAAGAAACGCTCCTGCTCTGGAATCTTGCAAATATCAAAGCAGGCTTTTTCTCTCAACACGCCACCACTTGACCAGTAGCTGTCGATATTTCGAGCCGTTGCCGCCAGCAATAAATTCTGCGTAGCCGCCGAGGCCGCCGCAACATGCTCTTCATTTTTCATGGCACAACGGGTTGCGCCCTCTTCGCCATTACAGTTTTCTGGTTCAGGCAACCAAGTCACAATTACCAGTGCGCCATACGCCGCAATCATGCGTAAAATGGCTGCATTTTTGGTTAGGCCCAACTCAGGATGCTCAATCAGCGCGTCAATCAAGCGCAAGCAATTTTGATGGTCCAAGGCATAAAAGCGCCATGGCACCGGTGAATTCATCTCACGATCAAGGTGCGAAGCATGCGCCGTATAATGAAACGGTGCCCAACCCGATACCTTCATCGCTTCCTGCACTTTGGCAAAAAAGTCCTCCGGAATCTCGGGAATCACATCGACATCGCCAATAACTTTGACCGATTTACGCGACTGAATCACCTGATCGACCGCACGCTCTAGCTGGCTAGGTGATAACGTTTCTGCTTGTTGAGTCATTTCATATCCTATCTATTACGAGACACAGCGCAACATAGAGGCATACGCTGATAGTATTTCACACTGATTCAATACTAAAAGTGCAAAGCGCGCAAGAACTAGGCCGACCAAAACAAAGAATTAGGCAAATCGCGAGGACTATCGCAGAATTAAGGACAGCCACCAGCCACTGACATAAGCAAGGAGTCATCTATGAAACTCAATAAGGATATCGACCGCCATGAGTAAATTAGGAACCATTACCCGTCGGACGTTTTTAGTTGCCTCCGCAGCCGTTGCCGGTGGTGTCGTATTCGGAACTTATAAATACCTACAGCCAGTGCCCAATCCCTTATTAGAGACTAATGACGCAGCCAAGCCCGATTTCGCCAGCTTAAACCCTTATATCAAAATCGATCAGGATGGCGTGACCGTCATCACCCCTCGCGCAGAAATGGGCCAAGGCATTCACAGCACACTGGCTATGATGGTCGCCGAAGAGCTGGATTTGGACTGGAAAACGATTAAAACCGAACACGGCCCCGCCAGTAACAGCTACTACGTCGGCATTATGATGGAAGCCATGGCTGGCCATCAGTATGACCATGGCAAGAAAGCCACTTTCATTCGCGAGCTAAGTCACATCCCCGCCAAGTTTATGGGCATGCAGCTCACCGGCGGCTCCATGTCGACACCGGATGGCTTTATCAAAATGCGCAGCGCTGGTGCCAGTGCACGCTTGGCATTCATGCTGGCAGCGGCTCAAGAATGGGGCGTGGTGGCCACCGGCCTGAAAACCGAAGATGGCTTTGTGATCAATCCCGCCAATAATGACAAACTCGCTTATACCGAATTGGCCGTAAAAGCCGCAGCGATTGAAGCCCCGGCCGAACCACCGCTGCGTGACCCGTCCCAATGGCGTTATATTGGCAAATCAGTGCCACGCGTAGATATTCCGGCTAAAACCACTGGCACGGCGGAGTTTGCCAGTGATGTAAAACGCGAAGGCATGCTACACGCCACGGTTAAAATGAGTCCGCGCTTTGGTGCAGGCATCAAATCATCCGACACCAGTAAGGCCAAAGCCATGACCGGCGTTGAGAAAATCATTCAGCTGGATAACAACGGCTTTACCATCATCGCCAATAACACCTGGCGAGCGTTTAAAGCGGCAAACGCCATTGACGTGGAATGGGAAACCGCCAGCTACCCTGCTGACACCGCCGGCATTATGCAAACCTTTGAGGAGAGTTTTAATACCGAACCCAATGGCACCTTTGAGGAAAAAGGCGATGTGGAACTGATCTTTGCCGACGCCGGTGATTTGGTGACCGCAGAATATCGCGTGCCGTACTTAGCGCATTCCACCATGGAGCCAATGAGCGCCGTGGCTCAGGTGAAAGACGGCCGAGTCGATATTTGGACCGGTGCGCAAGCGCCAACCGGTAATCGCGATGCCATTGCCGAAGTGGCAGGCTTGGACGCTAGCAATGTACACATTCACACCACCTATTTAGGCGGTGGCTTTGGCAGGCGCTCTGAAAATGACTTCTCGATGATGGCTTACAAAATCGCCGCGCAAACTGATGGCAAGCCCGTCAAAGTCACGTGGAGCCGTGAAGAAGACATGCAACACGACTTTTATCGCCCAGCAGCGATTGCGCGCTTTAAAGGCGTGATGGGCGCTAAAAAGCCATTGGCCGTGGATATCAAAATTGCCAGCCCCTCGATTTTCCTCTCCATGTCGAAGCGCTCCTCCATGCCAGCCATGGGCTCGGACCCGCTAATTGCTGAAGGCACCGCCGGACAGCCCGATGACATTGAGAACATGCGCATCCGTACCTATACGCCGGAGCTGGATATTCCGGTGGGATTCTGGCGCTCGGTCGGCGCCTCTTATAATGGCTTCCTGCATGAAAGCTTTATGGATGAACTGGCCGCCAGCAAAGAACTTGACCCTATCGAAATGCGCTTGGCGATGTTTGGTGACTTAGCGCCACCGGGCAATAAAGTGGTTGAGAAAGTTGCCGAAATGGCAGGCTGGACCGGTCGTAAACATGAGAATGGCGGCGGGCGTGGTTTTGCTTACACCCTATCGTTTGGAGCGCATACGGCTCAGATTATTGATGTCAGCATGACCGATCGCGGTATTAAGATTGATAAGGTGTACTGCGCCATTGATGTAGGTATGGCGATTGATCCGCGGAATATTGAAGCACAAATTCAGTCTGCCGTTATTTATGGCCTCACCTCCGCGATCAGTGGCGAGATTACTTTTGAAGATGGCAAAGTCGTGCAGTCGAATTTTCATGACTACACTGCGATGCGCATGAATGAAGTGCCTGAAATTGAAGTGGTGATTTTGGAGAATAATCCCAAGATTACCGGCGTGGGCGAGCCCGGAACGCCACCGTCAATCCCTGCGTTGGCCAATGCGATTTTCGCACTGACTGGCACGCGGATTCGTGAGTTACCGATGAATAAGTTGGTTACGTTTGCCTGATAGCACGACGGGCAGACTTAGCCAATGGATAGTGCTGAGGCAACTTATGCCCGTCGATTACGAAACAATAATACTAGTAATGACAGCGACACCAGCCATGCCATCATCGCTGCGCCACGCCCGATCCACGTCATCACCTGACTGGTCTTTCCGAGTTGGTCATCGCGGTCATACAACACCCGATCGCCACGCTGTAATACCAACACTGGGATAGAAATTTTCGATGCACTCTGCGCTAGTGCCTGCCTGCGCGGCACGGTCTGAATGGTGAGTTCGGTGCCCTTGCGAATCTGGCCAGTTAACACCGGCTCAAGCTCAGGGATTTTTTCGACAAAGTTCAGCGCGAAGCGGTCGGGGTCATTTTCAAACATCAGGGTCCAGACGCTGCCTGCTTTTTTAGTTTGGGTGATTTTAGATTCGCTAACAATGCCGGTGGTGGTCACCCATTCGTCACGCGGCGCAGGGTCGTAACTGCTAAAAGTCCAAAGGAGAAGGCCGACAAAGCCAAATAATAAAACTAATGCTATTAAAACGCCTTTCACGTGTCACGCTCCTACTTATATTATGATATTTCAGCTGGCATACGTTGGGATGGGGTCAATGCCGACGCTTTTTAGCAAACCGGTTAAGGTATCACGTACCCGATCAACCGCCTGCGCCGTTGTGCTATCGGCCTACCGTTAATTACCCACCGCAACCGTCACCTGAATTGCATTCGCACGGTTCTGGCTATCCTTAATGGCATACCAAAAACTATCGTTTCCGGAGTAATCCGTCTTTGGCACATATCGCAGTTTATTATCAACAATGGCAATCGTTCCACCATTAACCGAATACTCATTCACTTCAAGAAATGCCAAGCCATCTCCCGTGTCATTAGCCAGCGCATCAATGGTGACTGCGGTATTGACAGGTGTTGATACCGAGTCACTGATCGCCACCGGATAAGGCGCATCCACCGCAGCAGTCACCGTAATATTCACTTGCCCGTAAGTGCTGCGACCCAAGGTTTCGCTAAAGGTGTACCAAATATTATCGGGGCCAGTAAAACCTGCTTTAGGCGTGTAAACCAGCTTGCCATCAGCCAACGACACCGAGCCGCCATTTAATGACCAAGGATTAAGCTCGGATAACACCAACCCATTCCCAATGTCATTCGCTAATACATCAAACGTGGCAGAGCTACCCGCAACGGCAGTCACATCATCAGGATTACCAACCGGTGCTGGGTTGTCATCCCCGCCACCCGGAGAGCCTGTCACGGTGATATTCACCTGACCATTATTCGTTCTGCCTAACGAATCACTAAACACATACCAAATATTATCCTCACCAGCGAATCCAGCTTTAGGACTGAAAACCAGTTTGCCATCGACCAAGGATACATTCCCGCCTTTTAAGGACCAGGCATTTGGCTCGGCAAGTACCAAACCGTTTCCAAGGTCATTAGCCAGTACATCAATCGTCATCGTTTCACCGGCTGCCACGCTGACATTATCAGCAATACCCACAGGTAGCTGAGTGGTGTCGATAACTTCCGCCACACAGCCAAGCACTTCCACCTCAGCCAGCGATAGCACATCACTTTCATCGGCATTACCCGCGCCATTAGTCGACAGCAGCAAAGGATCCGGGCTACGCACCAGCTTGATATTACGGCCATCAACCGGCGCGCCCGTAATTGCAACCAAGTCCACCGTAATACTGTTCGGGCTGTTGTTGCGGTTATGGCGATTCTGGAAGTGAGATTTAAAGTTTGCCTGCTCACCGCTCGCATCAAGAATATAGACCGAGATATCGCGCAAACGAGACTGTTCGATATCCCGATTATGCAAAACGATGGACTCGATTAGATAATCCTTATCCAGCGCCAGCGACCAGCTGGCCGGTGACTGCCCCGTTTCAGTATGGGTGAAGTTCGTGAAATCACCATCAATCGCCAATGTGGCAGGATAGCGATTGCCGCCGAGGGTTGATGATTGGCTGGCAACACCTAAAGTGGCAATATTACTGCTACTAACACAGCGCCTTGGACCTGCGGTTGCCTGCTGATCTGCTGCGTCACTCGCCTGGTCTCTTTCATCGCGATCATATTCACCGTCTAATTCACGATCAATACCGATACGCACTTCACTACCTGCGGGCACAGCGGTGTATACCAAATCATTGCCCGCTTCGGCCAAGGCTTGTAATTGCGCAGTGGTCAACACTTCAGACTCGCGATCAGATTGAAACTGGTTATTGCCAATGTAGGCATAGCCTCGGGATTCGCCCGCAATCACACCTTTGGCAACCACACCAATCGACTCCGCATTTGCCATGCTAAACAGCTGGCTTAGCAGCGAACTGTCTGCAGCACTCACCGAGCCTTTCAGCATGACCTGAGTCCCTACAGCAGCGTGTGTATCTTTGCTTTGATTGCCTTCGTTTAAGCCTTCCGCCTCATACGGAAAACGACCATTAAACGAGAGCATAAAAGCCATCATATCTGCCGAGCGGCTTTCATTGTGAGTCGAGTCAAAGCTTCCGTCCTGTTGGAAACCAAAGCCGGAATTACTAGCCGTCGCATTATCAAACCAGAGCCCGAAGCGCTCATGGAAGTTACGCCATGTTGGCGGGCGCAACGCAATACCCACACCAAAGCCTTCATTAAATCGCAGCATGTTGCCTCGCCCTGTATTTCCGGGGTGACAATCTCTGCAACGGTCTTCAAACTCTTCACTACCACGCGTGGCATTACCAACTCGGGACACAACGCCGTGCGGTCCGGGGACTTTCACATCACTGGCATAGTTATTATCAAGCTTACGATAGGGATTTCCCGGAATATGAATAGAGTCTAAAAAGGTCTCAAACTCGGCTATTTTCTGATTATCCAGCGGCTCATCGTCGGACTGCAAAGAAACAAAGGCCTCAGAGAAATGCCCCATATCCGGCTTATCACCCGACCAATGCATGGAAGGATGACCAATAATATCTTGCAAGGTCATGGTTAGTAGCGGCCCTTTTACCGGAGGCTGATTTGCCTCAACAATGCCATTACCTGCACGATTAAAGCCACGCAAAGCCGTTGGCTCACCGGCAGGATTACCCAAGTCCCACGCTAAGCGGTCAGTACGGCCATCAATATGGCAAGACGCGCAGGAAGCGTGCCCCAAGCCGGACGTTGCGTGAGTATCATAAAGGTGTGCGCGCCCTTTCTTAATGGACTCCGGCGTCGGGTCAAAAAACGCAACCCGCGCCGTTTCAGTTTCATTACCAAGATTGATTGCCGAAATTGAGGCATCAAACTTATTAAGCACAAAGGCCCGGTTACTGCCTGCATCCACAACAATTCCCGTTGGCCCCTCGCCTACTTCGATACGTCCGGTGCGGTTGCCGTTGTCATCAATCACCACCACATTGTTTGAACCCATTCCTGTGATATAGGCACGGTTTCCAGCGGCATTCCACGCGATGCCTCTGGGGTCACCCACCGACTGATTCCGCTGAGATTGGCCAATGGTACGAACCGAGTAATCAAGGTGAGGATTGAGATCGACAATGGTACTCTCGCCACCCGGTAAAAAGCGCGCCAGATTGACCCTAATAAAGGTACCGTTGAGGTTTGGCTCCCAGCGAACCTCATTGGTTGCATCGGTACCAACCACCGTGACTTCACCGGAGTCTGGGTTTACCCCAAGCGCCATATTGGCATTCATGAGGCGCGTCTGGTAGCTAACGGAAAGGCTATTGGCATTCACAATCGCGACATCACGATCGGGCAGATCCCAACCTCTGACTCGCCCGCCCCGGCTTCCACCCAGACCTGACAAATCACCCGAAATAAAGCGCGACCAATCGCCATTATTGTCATCCATCCAGCGCCCCTGATCATCCTTGCGCACGATCATGCTAGTCGGTGGCGGAGCTGGGATATTGGTATTGATCGGCGGGTTATATTCCGTGCCATTATTAGGCGGTAAATTGATACCACCGTATGGGCCTTCAGGACGGCGTACCAGATCGACTTCAAAGCTATTGGACTTGCCGCCAGTAACCACGGTTGTGCCATTACCTGATTCAAAGATCGCGACATAAACCTCACTGCCATCCTTACTCACGGCCAGCGCTCTGGGGTCCTCACCATTGATAAAGATATTCTGCCGCGCAGCATCCAAATCCGATGGATTAAACACATTCAACTGATTGGCCTGAGAGGCTGAAACAAAGGCCCGCTGCGGAGAACCTGCAAACACCACATCGGCAGGCTCGTCATCTGTTTTTAAGGTAGCAATCACTTTTCCCTGCGACAGGCTCACCACGCTCACGGTATCGGAGACATGGTTGACCACCCAAACCTCATCGTCCGTTCTTGCGCGTACTGAAACAGGGTCTAAACCCACCGGAATACTGGCAATTTGGTTAACGCCACTCCCCGTAATATCAAACACTAACAAGCTGTTATCGGGAGTATTTACCGCTAATAACTTGCTGCCATCCGGCGTGATATGCAGCGGATGAACATGGGGATTTTCCCAGTTTACAAAGCTCTCTTTAGGCCGCCCCCAAGGGTCTTCTGCATTCACGGCAGCGGTCATGAGTGAGAATGAACATAACAGACTGGTATTAATGATTATTTTTAGAAGTTTTTGAGGTCGGGTTTGCATATCGATCGTCCGGGTAGCTTGGAGAATTACAGGGGGTAATTAACCTTAACCAGAATACGATCGTGGAACTACTCGCTCCATCTTGTCAGCTTAACCGTTTATAGGGAAATGGGAGTTCTAGAGCAAATTCAATGGGTTAAAACTACGCAAAACACATCAGGCAGCAGTGCGGTTTATTTCTTTTTTCGAATCGTAAGCAACTCAAACACCAGTGCGCCGACAACCGAACAGGTAACCACCAAGGTCGTGATCATTGGTACGTGTGGCTCACCCCAGATCAACATTGAAATGCCCCATCCGACCGCCGCTCCAAACACGAAGCCAATGACTGCACCGGGTAATAATAAAAAGTCCATATATCCTCCTTGCTTGTTTCAAGCGTTGGGTTCAACTCTCGTTCAAGTTTTTTAAGCTAATGTTCTGAGTATAGATCTATTTTAACTGAAACTCATGGTGTCGTTAGGCACACCCTCTGCATTACCACACAAGAATGGAATGAGACTTTGAAAAACAACTATATTTTAGTCGACCTAGAGAACGTTCAACCAACGAATCTCGATACCTTAAACGGACGCAACTTTAAGGTAATCGTTTTTGTTGGAGCCAATCAGGCAAAGCTGTCATTTGAACTTGCTGTAGCGATGCAAGCGCTGGGGAGTAATGCAGCGTACATAAAAATTGACGGCAATGGACCGAATGCACTGGATTTTCATATCGCATTTTATATGGGAAAGATCGCAGAGAAAGATAGCAATGCCTACTTCCATATTATCTCTAAAGATACCGGTTTTGACCCACTAATTAAGCATCTTAGAGATAGTAAGATTCTTGCCCAGCGGGTGGCTGATATAACGGAAATTGCTTCGCTTCAAGCGGTTAGTCAGCAACCACTTGAAGCGAGAATTAGCGCTATTGTGGCTCGTCTAAGTACAATGAAAGACAACAAGCCTCGCAGTATTCAAAGTCTTGAAAATACCATTAGTTCAGTTTTTTCTAAAAAGCTTAGCGGGCCTGAATTGACCAACCTCATAAAAATAATGCAAACCAGAAAGCTGATTGCTACCGAGGGAGAAAAAATTATTTATAGATAAAAGTCTAAACAGAAGATCAACCTCACCCTTAGATAATCGTAAACCGAAAGCATTAGTAATTAACATCTATGCTTTCTCTTCTCAGAGACGTCTCCGTTAGTGGAATGGATTCATCACACTTTCTCCTTAATACTTTTACTGTCTGATCAGCTAATGTATTAATAACATCATTATAAGAATACTCAGCGTTTGTCATCTCCGATAACTCTTTAGACATTTCTTCAGTTAGCTCTTCTTCACTTGATTCATCGTGGTCACTATAAAGAGTAGTACTTTTATGTAAACTCCATTTTTTCAATCCATTCACAACATTATTGTTTGGTAAGACACACCTGAAATATCTGCCACTCGTTGATGAGAATGAAATAACTTTAACTTCGCACCCATAAATATTTTCTTTGAACTCATCATCAATATTAAGATCTGAAACTAGTGACTCATCAACCATATAAGAAATATCATCATCACTGTAGGATGAGTTTGAGATATGGTTATATTGAATCGTTTCAACTGAGGGGTTATAAGATTTACCAGTTATAAAATCGTAGCAATATGAAATTATATTTATATTACTCTCTCTGAAAAATAAATTTTGAATATACCATAAACGATAAAAAGGTGTTCCGTCACTCAGTTTCCGAAACGTAGCTATGTTGTCGCCAATTTTATTCCCTGCAGCTTTGAGTCCGGTCGACTGAGTTCCATCAGTCATTGATCGGCTGGTAGATTGAAGTAATCCCCAACTTGGGATGACAGGAAAGATTGGGGGTAAAGTAATTTTTTTATTCGATCCTAATTTTGAGCTGACATTAGAATAAAAGTTCTCAACCTCACGAATTACACGACCAGTTTCATCATTAAAGTGATCTTCAATAATTTCCGTTTCTAATTCACGTATGTCAGACCAAAACATATCTAAAATTTCATCACTTGATAACCTGTTATTCAGTATCATCTGCTGTTGATCAATGAGGTAGTCTATCTCTGCCTCAAATAATCTGCACTCTTGTTCTTCATGCCTGAGTTGATTACTTAGATCTTGACACTTAAAGTAAAAATAAGCGAATGAAACAACGGGAACTGCTAAAAAAACCATGACTGAGCGTATATGCAAAACACGAATATTGGTAGAAATAAAAAAATAGCGAAATATTTCAATAATACAAATGAAGATAATTCCTCTTTTAACTTATGAATAGTTGGCAATATTTCTTTTATCTTTTCCTTTTGGTGTGACCCGATATTGTCACCATAATTATATGGCCTGTAAAAGAAGTGCCACCTTCTTTTCTCTGTTTCACTCCAGTTTGGATGATTGCTGTATTCAGATCCATCAACCCACCTGAGTTTAGATTGATCATCAAAGCATTCATAATGATGTATATCGCTTGGTTGCTGGCTATGAATGAACACCCCATCTATATCAACTAAGTTATGCATAAGGCTCTCCATACTTCACTGATTTTATCAAAGTTTTTGCATTTTTAGAGTGACATGAGATATCACTTAGTATGTCTCTGTACTCAGGTGATATTTTTAAATTAATCGACTGTTTTATACTTTGCATTTTTCGCTGAAGTCTCATTGGTGGAACTTTCTTGCTTGAATTTTCAAAATAAACCACTAGCCACAATATCTTTGCTATATCCTCATGGTGAGTATTATCTAATACTTCCAAGTAGTTATAAATTTTCTTAATTTCTGGCTCTACAAGCACGTATAAATCATCAACTTTCAATATTGAGGAAGATATCCGCTGGAGTTGATTATCAGGACAATCTTGGTCGTAAGGTATTGGCTCTATTGATTTAGTGCTTAACAAATTTTTCAAACTTGCCGCTGAACTTGTGTCATCAATTGTCAGTTGACGGTTATCAGGCGAGTACCCAAATGTAGCACCATCAAGGTTTACATCTCCGGAGTTTGAAAAATTCAGGGTCGTCCCGTAATTGTTGACTGTTTGTGTTGGTTGATAGTCACAGTCCTGCGGGGAGTCGGTAGTCATAAGCCGAAGGTATTCTAGTACCTGATTGCAGTTACTACCGTCTATACGCTTCAGTAGGCGACTATTATCAAGATAGCAGTGATCATAGTTGTAGTAAGTGCAACTTCCCACTTGAAACTTTTCTACCTTTGGAAGGCAAAATGACGTTGTCAGTAAGATAATTAGGTCATAACCCCGAGCTTCATACCAAGGAGTTCGAGAGAACTTCTCAACACATTCTCTTATTTCGGTGCGTGTAAGGCTTGACTTTATTTGAACCACTGTTTTTTGGGAGTGGTCGAATAGATCGATGGCAGGCTCATTTACTTTATCAGGACTTTGAAAGTAACTCTGTGGGTACAGTATGTTAAGCAGGCCACGGTATACTTCTTCAGAGGCCTTTGAATTATTGCCTAACCCCTGCTTATTTGATGCCTTAATTATTTCTGAGTAAGTAGTTAGGAGATTAACGCACTGTTGATAACAGCTCTCATAGCTAGAAGTTCCCATATTTATAGACCAAGTGGGTTTGATTTTTTGTCATTAAATAGTTTGATGAAGGATGTCATTTTTATTCTCCTGATAGTGTGCGGGGGCAGCGAAACACTTCTAAACCAGTTGTAAGTAACTCATATACATCTTACTTTTCCTGGATAATAATCACTTGCTTGTCACGTCCAACCAGGAGCCCAACGATTAAAAATATCACTCCAATAAAGAAACCAATAAATCCAGTAATCGCTGTTATCATTCCTCCGCCGATCGCAGCTCCCGCAGCTGCTGCGCCACTTTGCTCGGCAGCATCAACTACCTGAGCACCAGTAAAAAGGAATGCAGAGAGAGGCATTGCGAAAGCTATCAGAGCAGACAAGATAAACAACCTACTCCAAGCTTTGCCTGCACGTTGCGCTGTAAGGGCAAGAATCAGAGCGATAACCCAAAAGACAAGAAATGCAATTGCACCAGCTTCCCCTGCAGACTCAGGATTGGATGTCACCGCAATACCAACAAGCATTGAGCCTAAAACGGCTACAATGAATCCACCAAATATACCGCTTAAAATTTTTCCGAACATCAAGCTATCCTTTTGTTCTGTCACATTAAGTACAAGCCTATATGGCACTACCATTTACTCTAAGCATCTAACTTATAAAGTAATGAAAGTGCCTAGTGATTTGAATATCACAAGCCAGTTCTTTTAAATTTCAAACAACGTAACACAACGATCATTATTTAAAAACATCAAGAACAAGCCAGAATAGTCGACACTGATATGACAACAATCAGGACTCTTATAAAACTCTAAAATAATCAATCGCCTACTCACAAGACTGAGCACAGTCACAGCCGGACGAGCCATTAATAATCAACTGAAAAAGCTACGCTAACGGACTGGGATCGTATTTTAGTATTACTTCGGAAGTATGCCGATCTACCTGCGGACTTTGCCGACGCATCATTGGTCGTTCTGTGCGAACGTTTAGAAACCCTTGATGTAGCAAGCGTAGATAGCGATTTTACTGTTTATAGAAACTACTTAAAAAAACCATTTAACAATGTCTTCTGGGGTTGATAAAACCAGACCATACCTGTCCCTCAGGTGTTTGACCGACTCAAAGGCTTTGAACACCTAAAGTTACAGCCAAACACCATCGGATGTATCAACGAATTTTTTACTCGCTAACGCCACAAATCTCAATGATGCATAGGATGTAAATCCGCACGCAATTCAAGAACTGTTGCTTACGTACACGTTCATCAGGCATGGTATTAAATTCGCCACCGGGTCCACAGACAACACCCTGCATGCCAGCAGCGGCAAGGTGCGCAGCGTCCGTACCAAAAAACGCAGCAGGAGCTATAGGGCCTGTTGGTTGAGCGTAGCCCATCACCGACTCAAAAGCAGAGTTCAGAACCTTAACAATGCGTGAGTCACGATCCACCTCAAACGGAGGCATTCGCAAAGCATTCGGAGTTGGTCCACCCACTCGAAGCGATGTTTGAAGTTTTGGGTATTCCAGCTTAAGCGCTTCCAACAACAATTCTAAGTCATTCGTAACGCTCTCAATGGTTTGACCTGGGGCATAACGACATGACCCTTTAAGCTTAGCTTGATCTGCTACTTGCGGTGGTCTCCATTCGTGATACTCACGTCCCAAGCCTGCACGCATTGAGCCGACATGGCCTCGGTTTACAGCAATCTGATCCGGTGTTGTTGCACCCGAAAAAACGAGCCTGTTAATACGTTGAGCAAGTACCGTCGCCGCCGCTAAGGCATCACATGCCTCTTCTCGTTTAGACAAATGACGAGTATCGCCCACTAGCTCAATATCAAACATCATTGAGCCTGCATGCATAGTGAGTGCTTGCAAATCAGTCGGCTCACTATTAATGAAGTAGTCTGCGCGAAGCCCTTGTTCGATAGCTCGAACCGTTCCTATACCAGCCTGAAGCTCGCCAACGACAAAACTCAGAACGACATCGCCTTTTAGCTTAATGCCTGCTTTAAGAATGGTTTCAACGGCGCAGAAGTAAGCGGCATCGCCTGCCTTCATGTTAGAAACGCCAATACCATAAATGAATTCGTCGTCGATCAGACCGGACCACGGATCTACCGTCCAACCTTCTGTCGCGGGGTTGGTATCAAGGTGTCCATTAAACAAAAGGCTAGCCCCACCACCAGTGCCTTTAAGGCGTCCAATCGCATTCACCCGATCGTCCACAACAGGTTGTAATTCACTGCTCATACCCAGTTGGGTCATGCGCTCGTGCATCACGCCTGCTAGTAATCGCTCGCCTTCGGTTTCTGTATAACTCTTATGCTGCACCATAGAGGAAAGTAAATTTAAGCAGGAATCGACGTCGATATAATCGAAGATATCAGTTCCATTCATAGCGGTATTTCCTTAGTAATATTGAACTCATGTAAATTTCCAAACAGGTTCAATTTGTTCGAGGTCAGCAATTTCATGATGACATTTCAAAAGGTGGGATACTTCAGCAATCGACCTCATTGGAGGCGGCTGTTGATGGCAAATATCACCAATGCGTCTAGGGCAACGGCTTTCAAAACCACAGCCAGATAACAACGCGGTTCGTACTGGCAAACTGCCTTTGAGTCGCACTTGACGTGTTTCGGTGTGTGGATCAGGGCTACTAGCAGAAGACAAAAGCGCTTCTGTGTAAGGATGATAAGGCGCATGATCAAGTCCAGCGATTGAACGCGTTTCTATGATTTCGCCTAAATACATAACCGCCGTTCGGTGAGCAATATGTCGTAAGATCGCAAGATCATGGGTAATGAACAGCAACGCCACACCAGTCTCTTGTTGGATTTGACGCAGTAGAGTGACGATCGCCGCTTGCACCGCCGCATCAAGCCCAGAGGTGATTTCATCACAAATAATGACTTTAGGGTCTGCGGCAATCGCACGTGCTATGGCAACTCGCTGCTTCTCACCACCCGATAATTGATGCGGGTAACGCTTACGGTAGTGAGCAGGTAAACGCACTTGCTCAAGCAATTTTTGAATCGCTTCACTACGTTGTCCACTAGCAATCTCAGGGCGGTAAAGCTTAATCGCCCGCGACAAGATAGTTTCTAGTGTGTGCCTGGGGTTCAACGAGCTGTCAGGGTTCTGGAAAATGATTTGAACATCGGCACGATAAGCCGCATCCAAGGTTTTGATATCTCGCCCATTCAAACGTAACTCACCTTCAAATGGGTTTAGTCCAACCAGCGCGCGGGCTAGGCTTGATTTACCACAGCCACTCTCTCCAACCAAACTGACCGTTTCGCCACGGTGAATTTTGAGGTCGATGTTATTAACAGCATGAACCTGCGTAGGCGATTTTTTGAGTAATTGATCTAAAAATGAGGTCCGACCTAACTTCACTGTTAGGTTTTTCACTTCGATAACAACGTCTGTTGTCGCCGGTAAAATATCCGATGCACTCACTAGTGTGTCTTCAATAACAACATCGGGTCTGACACAAGCCAGTTTACGATCTCCTTGTACCGCTAAAAGCACACGAGATTGATCACAGATTGCTGAATCATACTTAGGGCAACGATGAGAGAAATTACAACTAGGAACCTCACCTCGTCGTGGGGGTGGTGTACCTTCGTCAATTCTAAGGCCGCGTTTGTTTCTGATATCTGAAGGTCTGGGTAGGCTGGCCAGCAACGATTGAGTATAAGGATGCCGTGGATTGGCAAATAAATCTTCTACTGTCGCCACTTCTACAATTCTGCCACCATAAATAACCGCAACACGGTCTGCGACTTCAGCAACAACGCCTAAGTCATGACTGATAAACAACCCGGCAACGCCGATTTTTTTCTGCATTTCAGCAAACAAATCTAGCATGTTCACAGCCGTTGTTGCGTCTAGCGCTGAGGTTGGCTCATCAAACAAAATTAAATCCGGGTCGGAAGAAATAGCCATGGCTAAAACTACGCGCTGTTTTTCACCACCAGATACTTCATGCGGATACTTTTGCGCCATCAAGCTAGGATCAGGCAAACCAACAAGCTCAAATAACTCATACACGCGTTTAAGTGCATCCTGTTTGCTGACTGTTTGATGCGCTTGCAGCGTCTCCACGACATGATCACCCAGCGATTGAGTCGGGTCCAATGCCGTTGCGGCATTTTGGAAAACCATGGAGATCTGCTTTCCACGGCGCTGCATTAGCTCCTCTTCATTCATGGCTCTTAGGTCTTCACCTTTTAACCACATAGTGCCTGTTTCTGACTCTACCTGTCCCGGTAAATCACGCATCACAGAATACGCCAGGGAGGACTTAGCAGAACCACTCTCACCCACCAGCCCCAACACTTCACCTTTGGCAATTTGGAGGTTGATGTTTTCAAGGATACGTATCGGACCTGACTGCGTTTGATACGTCAGACTATAATCTTTTATGTCTAATACCATTGTCTGCGTCATAGTTTTATTCCTGTGAATGAGGGTTCAACACATCACGCAAACCATCCCCAAGAAGATTGAATGCAATGGCCACCAGTGCGATGGAAATACCGGGAGCGAGAATTGGCCAAGGGCTACGGAACATGTGTTCGCGTGCATCAGCAATCATTAATCCCCACTCAGGAGAAGGTGGTTGAGCGCCTAATCCTAAGAAGGACAAAGTTGCCAATGTCATAATGGCAAAGGCCACACGAATGGTCGCTTCAACGATGACGGGTGCGACCATATTTGGCAAAATTTCTGCAAAAATGATCCACAATTTCCCTTCCCCACGAGCACGAGCGGCAGAGACATAATCAAGCTCACGCACGGCTAATGTGGTGGAGCGTGAAATCCGTGCCATACCAGGGGCAAAGGCAATACCAATGGCAATCACGGCATTCAGGCTTGATGAGCCAAGCACCGTTAATATCATCAGCGCCAGTAGTAAACCGGGAATCGCCATGATGGCATCAATGGTTCGCATGATCAGTTCATCAACCCAGCCGCCAACAAAGCCAGAAAAAATACCGATCAAGGCACCAGACGCAGTCCCTATAAACGTTGCTAATATCGCCAGCAGAACCGTAGAGCGAGCGCCGACTAAAACCCGGCTGAACAAATCACGCCCAAACCAGTCGGTACCAAACAGAAACTCAGCCGATGGTGGCTCAAAGCGAGCGCCAAAGTTAAAGCTTTCAGGGTCTTGCGGCGCGAGCAATGGGCCAAATACAGAGATCAACAATAACAAGAAAACCAGTACCGTACCCACCGCACCTTGTGGGCTGCGCATGAGCGCGCGAAGTGTTTTTATTAAAAAGAGCATCAGTATTTAATCCTTTTATCAAGGGCACCATATGCCAAGTCAGCTAGCAAATTGGCGATAGCATAAGAAGCCGCCATGATAAGCGCACCGGCTTGTATCATCGGCAAATCGCGATTTTGTATGGCTAATATCAACTGTCGACCCACACCGGGAAAAGCAAACACCTCTTCCACCACGATGACGCCACCTATCAAGTAACCCACATCCAAGGCGATCACGGTGATGGCTGGCAACATCGAGTTGCGAAGCGCATGACGAAACAGTACACGTCGTTTAGAGAGTCCACGTAAGCGACCCGCGCGAATGAAATCCATCTCCAGTGTGTCTGCCATTTCAGAGCGAATCATGCGGCTAATATGCGCCGTTAATACAATCGTCAAGGTCATTACAGGGAGCGCGATATGATGCAATCCTCCCCAGAAATCTTCTGAGAAAGGGACATATCCGGAGGCAGGGAAAAGACCAACAGACGGGCTTGCCAGCCAGACTAATAACAACGTCGCCAACACAAATTCTGGCATGCTGACGCCGATGTAAGAGACTAAAGAAACACCAAGATCTGTTTTTTTACCGCGACGAGCAGCGGCTAAAACACCCAGTGGAATCGCGATAATACAAACCAGTACCAATGAAATGACCGCCAAAATGGCTGATCGTCCAAACGCTTCCAGAATCGTTGGCCCAACAGGCTGACTAGTACGCAGGGAGATACCAAAATCCCCCTGTACCACATTCCCCAACCAACGCAGGTATTGAACGATAGCTGAGTCATTGAGCCCCAGCTTGTTATTTAATATAGCCAAAGATTCATCCGTGGCATATTCACCAAGAATCATTGTCGCTGCGTTAGCTGGCAAAAGCTGCGTGACGCTGAACACAATCAGAGAGACCAACAAAGCGGTAAACACTAAATAAATGAGTCGTTTTATTACATAAGAAATAGTCATGTTCAGACGCCCCGTACTTTAGCTTTTTGCGGGAGCGTTAGCGCCAACCCAAACTTTATGGAATGTAAAACTCGCACCGCGTGGATGCTGTTCATAGCCATTCACGTAATCTGCTTTTGCGCCAAGAATATCGAAGAAGCATGGGATTAATGCGGGGACTTCTTTTTGCATCAATGCCTGAGCGTTGGCATAAAGCTCCTTACGTTTTTCTGGGTCAGTTGTTTCATCTGCAAGACGTACGTATTCATCGAAGGTTTTATTATTCCATTTCGTTTCATTCCACGAAGCGCCGGAGGTAAATAGCAAATTGAATGACATACCTTCCGTTGGCATCATGTTGTAGAAACCAACATAGAATTTGCCTTTTTTCCAAACCTGATCAAGGTAAGTCGAGTGATCCATTGTCTTCACATTGATATTAAAGCCACCCGGTTTCGCCATCTCGCGAAGTACAACCGCCATTGTAGAGCGATAGCCAGGCTTTACGGATGCAATCAACTCAAGCTCCAATCCGTCTGGATAACCTGCTTCGGCCAATAACGCTTTCGCTTTCTTTGGATCATACGATTTATGGGGTGCATCAGCGTGATAACGGTAAGCCGCATTAATGGGACTATCGTTACCCGCTGTCCCATATCCATCAGCCACTAGTTCAATCATGGCTTCGCGATCGACACAGTAAGACAACGCTTCGCGGACCAAAATATTATCGAAAGGCGCAACGGTTGTGTCCATCACCACATCAAGGAAACGTCCTGACGGTGTGCGTAGTCCGCTCACTCCAGCAGAGCCATCAATGCGTGCAAAGTCAGTAGACTGCACGTCATGAATCATGTCGATTTCGCCTGCCAATAGTGCCGCCGTAGAGCCTGCTGCATCGGGGAATGTTTTGACTTCGACTTGATTCAAATACGGTAAGCCCTCGACAAAATACTCAGGATTCTTCACCAAAATCGCAATTTCATCGACTCGAAACTCTTTTAATCTAAATGGGCCAGAACCAACAGGGACTTGTGCAAGGCTGTCAAAATCCGTTGCAATAATATCAGCAGGAACCACCTTGGCAGTTGGGTAAGTCAGTGCGACAGGTAAGTCAGCAAAAGGCGTTTCGGTGGTGATAATCACGGTGTAATCGCCGTCCGCCTCGACTAGCTTGATAGGTCCAAGATTGCGTCGACCGGGGGCACCGGTTTTTGGATCAAGTAGTTTCTGGAGTGAGGCAACCACATCTTTTGATGTCAATGCTTGACCGTTGGAGAATTTTACACCTTGGCGTAGAGTAAAGCTCCATTGCGTCGCATCATCATTAGATGACCATTCTGTTGCCAAGTCTGGCTGTGCCGTCATATCGGTGCCTAGTGATGTCAGGCCAGAATAAAGCATTTCAGACATCATGTATTCTGCGGCTGCACGCGCTAACATTGGGTTTAAAACCCCAGGGGTAATATTCACACTTAATCTCAGTGTGTTATCCGCTCTCATTGCTGCTACTGATACACCTGATATGCCGCAAGTTAAAGCAACAGCTGCGCTAGCCGCTGATAGTTTAAGCATTTGTCGTCTATTTAGTTGATGTTTCATGGCTTTTGATGCTCCTGATCTGTCAAAGTTGGTCTTATTTCATTGATTTTTAACCAAAATCCGCACTGAAAAACAATGCGATCGATAGTGCTAAACCCAGTAGGTCTTCTTTCGTCGTAAACTCATCAGCAGCATGAACATTGCGGTCTGGTCGCGATAGACCACCCAGCATGATTTCACGATACTTACCACCAGCTTGCTGTATCCAGCCAAAGTCTGATGATGTTGTTGATCCAAACGCCACGAACTCATCTAGTGGCACGTTATAACCAGCAGACATGGCTGCAGTCCAACGGGGGGACAGGACACCCTGTGTGTTTTCTACAGGTGGTAGATGCCCTACTTCAGACATAGTGCACCCAATAAGATTTGAATCTTTAACCGCAGCCGCTACGCAAGCTTCTATCTCAGAGCGAACGGCTATGACATTTTCTTCCGGTGCATAGCGCCGATTGACAACGACCTGACAAGTACCGGGAAGTGCAGATCCTTTCTCTCCGCCATGAATGGCTGTGATATTGAGCAAAGCATGCAAAGGCTCGGTTGCTCCCGGCGGCGCTGGCATAGCAGACGTGCGTTTTTCAATGGTCGACTTCAGCTTCGTTAGAGCACTCAAGATGGGTAAGGCCTGTTCAATAGCATTGATGCCTAATTCAGGTCGGCCTGAGTGCGCCGCTTTACCTTCAAATTCAAATGAGAAGTCCAGTGATCCAAAGCTGCCAGCCCATATACGCGGGGTCGCAGAGCCGTTTAAATTGATAATGGTATCGCTGACAAGATTTTGTTCGGCTAGGTAGCGAATCCCCGGATAAACACCACCTTCTTCGTCGGTGCAAAATGCCAGTACCGGTTGATATTTAAATGAATGACCCGCTGAGCGTAATGCCTCAAGCCCTGCTAACGCTGCTGCGATAGCACCTTTCATATCAGCAGCACCGCGTGCATACACTTTGTTACCTTCGCACGTCATTTGAAAAGCAGGTCTTGTCCAACCATCGCCAACAGGCGCGGTGTCCACATGGAAGTAAATAGTGACTTCAGGGGAGCCCGCCGGGGCTAAGTCTGGGCGCACAATTAAATTCGTTCGCGCACCATAGCTGCCGGGTACTTTCCACAAGGCTTCCGGAACATCAACTCTGGTTTGAGTTCCACCAAATTGCGCTGTCATCTGTTCAAGCAGTGTCGCCATTTCTGGATAACTCGATCCCGGAGGAAAAGAACTATCTAACGCGACAAGCTCACTTAGCATGCTCAACAAAGCATCTTCATCAAGATTTATGTTTAGTCTTTTCATTCCTATATAAGAATGAAATATCATGTTTTTTGCAAGTAATATTTTTTGATATACAGAAAAATACAAAATAAACTATTGATTTATAATGGTTATTATTTTTTATTTTGAATTTTTTGAAATGTAATAAATATTGTTACGACACACTTTTAAAATTAACTATATAATTAAACGAGGATGTTTAAAAAATATGATATCAAAGGTAGGTCTTAAGATGAGTGACAGCATTGGACGCACATTAGCTACAACGCCATTGTATGAACAGGTTAAGGATCGGGTAATGCAGCTTATCCTAGATGGCACGTGGCCTGAGGGGCATATTCTTCCCGCAGAGACAGAACTAGCTCGACAGTTAGGTGTTTCTTATGGAACGGCACGTCAGGCTTTACAGATCCTCACGAAGCAAGGTGTACTGCTACGAAAGCCTCGCATTGGTACTGTTGTGACAGGCCGTACCCCTCTCCACACACTCGATCGTTTTTACAAATACTACCGACTGCATAATATCAACAACGAGTTAATCAACACCCAGACCATTACTAAATCCGTTGAAGTACGGCCAGCAACCGATGACGAGAGGCATCACTTGCGTCTTGATGAGAAAAGTAATGTTATTTCCTTGCTTCGGGTACGCTTACACAACAATTCACCCGTTATGATTGACCATATCGCTATCCCCGAACACCTTGTTCCTAATTTTCCAACTACGCCAGATGACGTTCCAGCCTTACTATTGAACAACTTACGTGACGAATATCGTTTACGCATTAGCGCAGTACGCGAAACATTAAAAGCGGACATTGCCAACACAGAAGACATCGCCTTATTGAACCTAAGCGACGCAGACATACCGACCGCAGTATTGGTTATCAACGACATTTGTTTTGATAGTAAAAACCAAGCATTACTGACTGCCAGTCATCGTGCATTATCTGATAATTATCACTATATAAACGAAGTTCGATAATCAACTCAGTCTAAAAAAGCCCCAATTTCATAAGAAATCGGGGCTTTAGTCACTCATGCCACAGTGTTGATACCGAGTCACTGATCGCCACCGGATAAGGTGCATCCACCACAGCAATCGCCGTAATATTCACTTGCTCATAAGTGCTGCACCCCAAGATTTCGCTAAGGGTATACCAAATATTATGAGGACCGGTAAAACCTGCTTTTGGAATGTTCTGAGTATAGATCTACGTTAACCGAAACTCATAGTGCCGTTAGACGCTCCCTCTGCATCACCGTAGAAGAATGGAACTAGCAGATACCACATAGCACCTAAAGCTAGCCAGATTCTAATTTCCTTTTCTGCGTGACTATCCCATGATTCACCAAAATGCTTCGACAGGCCGTGCTCCTCAGACTGGTGACTGCTGAATAAATATAGCCGCCACAGCATGTAACATCTGTTTTAAAATTGGGAAAACCTTGTGCGGACAAAACCGCCTAGATACTTCACATAATCGGTGTTATGTAAGCGACTCTTGATCAATATAGCCCCTATCGAATTAAGAACTCAGGCCTTCCTGCAAGCCTAAATGCGTTGGTGGCCTAAGTTGATCACCAACGAGAACCGCTTGCAAAAATCATACTTCATGGCCTGAGGCACAAATGATCCCTATAACCCACAACATTCTACCCGTACATCCTCAGTCCACCACGGAGCACCGGCCGCATGCTTCATATTAATTGTCCTTACGTATTTTCCCGCAGGACAAGAAATAGAATTACTTAATGGTGCCTTATTAACCCAGCCTGACCATGCACAATCCTTACTTCCTAGGTTGGATACTCTAGTGTTAATTTTCTTAAGCTCACTTTCTATCTGATTTGCTCGTATATCAGTTAATGTTATAACGGATAATTCTGGCAAACTTATCTGATAATTTTTTAACTTTGTATTGATTGTTATTGATGCCTCTTGAACAACATTGATATTTTGACCATCTCGCGAAATACTTTCTTCTTGTCTAGTACAATTTAAAGTCAGTGATTGTTTTGGAAATAGAGGCAATCTAGTCCCAAGATCTGCATCAACAGTTTCTGTATCGGTCAGCGCTTTACATACAACAGTGCTTGGACTAATGTTTATACCCCGTAAAATGACCTCTCTATCTGTGGTATCATTTGTAACATGGAAAGCTAACGACCTGTTGTTGGCTGATATCTCAGTTTTAACTTTCAGCCCTGCAGCGTATGCATTCTTACAATTCAACCATGCATCAACAGCAGGACCATAAACCTTATTTTCATTATAGGTACTGACAGTCGTAGAAGAATACTTACTGTCATTTTCACTACACCACTTCCGCATGCTTGTTTTTTTATTACTACTACCAAAATTGATTCCAATTGGAACCTTTTTAATAACCGCTTCAATACCTAGCTGAGTACTACCAGACGAATTGTAATATTGATCGTTACATGCTTTTGAATAGACATAAGAAAGTTGGCTGTCAAAGTCCATACTTGCTACAAAATTCCTCGCCCCATGTTCCAATACAGAATCACAGTGGTCATCACCTGCAGCATTTACATTAAATGAAGTAATGATGAGCGCTATTCCAAAAATATATTTCATATTAATTTCCTAAATGTGTTGTATTTATTAGCGTTATTCCACAGTAGAAACTACCTTAAACATAGATTTTTGCAACTGATTAGTGATTTTATATTTGGTGGCAGGTTTGAAAAACATCCTCTATTTTAACCCAGGTATCTATAAGTTTGTTATCTTCCCACTTAGTATATTGTCTTGTTTGTCGCTCAAAAAGCCCATGGATGGGAAGCCCCAAATCATTCCGCCCACAGTTAAAAACATCTGGTTTAGATACTTTTTCACTGCTGTTGATATGATACAAAACACCATCAGAGTGAGCGCTTATATATGATTCCGATATAGCCAGTTCTGGTAGCAGGATAAAAACGGTTAACAATATCAATTTTTTCATATTTCCTAGGGTACTGAAATTATAGTTATCTCATCTTATAGCATTCCCACATCGTTCGTACCATGCTAATTTGTTGATTGAGTTAGATGGTAATCTAATTAAAGTACACCCTAGTTAGAGATTTTTTACTTGTCCGATCCCCATTATTTGTACTTTCTAGAGGTTGTTATAGAAATAGCTTAGAGCCTATTTGTAGGGATTGAAGCGACCCAAGCCTACCTATACACATAGCCTGTATAGATAGTAGTTACCTCCGCTTTAAGGTTACTCGCGGTTAAAGCCCTAAGTATATTCAGAAGTAACCGCGACAATCTATAAATCACTCATGCCGCAATGCCTCAATCGGATCTAACCGCGCCGCCCTACTCGCCGGTACATACCCAAAGACCACCCCAATGCCCGCCGAAAATATAAACGACAGTAGGTTAATTTGCAGATTAAACTCATAAGGCAAGCCCATCACATTCGACAGTACGATAGAAGCAATCGTCGCCAGAATAATCCCGATCACGCCACCCAAGGTCGACAGCGCCACGGCCTCAATCAAGAACTGCAGCAGCACTTCCCGCTCCAGCGCACCAATCGCTAAACGAATACCAATCTCACGAATTCGCTCGGTCACCGAGACCAGCATAATATTCATAATTCCGATACCGCCCACCAGCAGACTCACCGAAGCCACCGCCGCCAGCAGCATGGTCATTACCTCGGTAGTCCCCGACATGGCATCGGCAATTTGCCGTGTATCGAGCACATTGAAGTTGTCTTCTTCCTCGTTGGTTAAGCGTCTGCGCTCGCGCATGAGTGAGGTTAGTTCGCTTTGTACGCGGCTGATATCGTCCTCTTCGGTCACCGAGATTTGAATAGAGCTCACGTCCTGACTTCCGGTCAACCGACGTTGCACCGTTCTCAGTGGCATGACGACGGTATCATCCTGATCACCGCCCATTGAGGCCTGCCCTTTGCTCTCCAGCCAGCCGATAATTTCACAGGTAAAGTTCTTGACCCGCAGGCTTTCGCCCAGTGGTTGCGAGGTGCCATACAGCTCACGACGAATCGTTTCCCCCAACACGCAGACCGACGCGCCGCTGCTCACCTCCTCGTCGGTAAATTGGCGACCACTGGCTAAAGTCCAGCTGCCAGCCACAAAGTAATCATTGGTGGCACCCACAATGCTGGTGGACCAGTTATTGGCCCCCGCAACCACCGTCGCATTGGACGAGACCTGTGGCGCTACGGCGGAGAGCCCGGTGATCAATTCGCTAATCGCTTCCGAGTCCGTCACCGTAAATGACGGCGAACTGCTGCGACCACTGCCTGGCCCTCGACGACTTTGGCCGGGGCGCAACATCAGCAAGTTGCTCCCTAAGCTCGCGACCTGATTCTTAACCGCCTGCGTCGCGCCATTACCCACGGTCACCATGGTAATCACCGCAGACACTCCAATCACGATACCAATAATGGTTAAAAATGAGCGCAGTAAATTCCGTCTGATTTCGCCAAAGGCCAGTAAAAAGCTATTCCATAACATGGTTAAATCTCCCGCAGCCGTTTGTCGCTATCGACCTTACCATCCACAAAGTGAATGATGCGCTTGGCGAATTCCGCCATATCCGGCTCGTGGGTCACCATCATAACGGTGATTCCACGCTCGGTATTTAATCGATTCAGCAATTCCATAATTTCAATACTGCGCTGCGTGTCTAAGTTACCGGTTGGCTCATCCGCCAGCAAAATGGTTGGGTTAGTAACAATGGCACGCGCAATGGCGACCCGTTGTTGTTGCCCTCCGGAAAGCTCTGCCGAAGTGTGATGGCCCCACTCCGCCAAACCGACCAACTTCAAGGCTTCCTGCGCGGCAATTCGGCGCTTGCTGGCACTTTCGCCCCGATACAGCAACGGCAATTCCACGTTCTCCTGAGCGCTAGTCCGCGCTAATAAGTTGAATCCCTGAAACACAAAGCCCATGTAATAACGGCGCAGCAAGGCCCGTTGGTTACGGTCTAAGGACTCAACCACGGCATCGCGAAACATATAGTTCCCCGTGGTCGCCTGATCCAAACAACCAATGATATTCATCACGGTCGATTTACCGGAGCCACTCGGCCCCATCACTGCTAAAAAGTCGCCTTCATCAATGCGCAGATCGACGCCCTTCAGTGCCTGAAACCGTGCCGTCCCTTTGCCGTAAGCTTTGGTGACATTGGTGAATTCAATCAGTCGGGTCATGATGCACCGCCTGTACTTTGCGTGATGACCTCCATGCCTTCAGTCAAATCGCCCGAGACAATTTCAGTGTACTTGCCGTCGGTAATGCCTGTGACCACTCTGATCGGGCGTGGCGCGCCATCTTCCAATACCCAAATCCGTTGCTCACCCGAGGTAGCTGGCGTTGGTGTGTTGTTAGTTTGCTGCTTTCTTGGCGTACGGTTGCCGCCACGTGGGCTTGGCATCAGCTTCGATAGAAAACTGCCACTGTCTTTACTGGCTGCCTCTCTGTTGCCTCTTTCAGCACCTGCTGGACGATTGCCTCCGCCTGCTCTTGTGCCACCACTGGCATTCGGAGGGGTGAAGCGCAGTGCCGTATTGGGAACGCGTAAGCTGTCTTTTCTGGACTGTGTTTCAATGCTCGCGGTAGCCGTCATGCCCAAGCGCAGCGATAAGTCCTTATTATCCACCGCCAAAAACGTGAGGTAGGAGATAACATTTTCAGAGGTATCCGCCGCTAAACTCACTCGCGTGGTATTGGCGTCATATTTGCGACCAGGCCACGCATCGACGGTAAAGGTCGCCGCAAGACCGGCTTTGACCTGCCCCACATCCGCCTCATCAACACTCACCTGCAGCTCCATTTTTGAAAGATCTTCCGCAATGGTAAACAAGGTTGGCGCGGATAATGAGGAAGCCACCGTTTGCCCCGCCTCAATCGAACGCGACAATACAACTCCATCAATCGGTGCCGTAATAATGGCTTTGCTCAGATTAGTCTCTGCCGAGCGCAAGGTCGCTTTTGCCTGAATCACATTCGCTTCAGCTGATTTCAGCGCAGCCTCTGCGGTGATTTTGGCCGCAGTCATTGAACTATCATTCGCACGTGTTCCATCAAGATCCGCTCGCGCAGAGGAGACTCCCGCCGTGGCACTATCGGCACTCGCCATAGCAGAGGATAGCGCCGCTTGTGCCCGCTCCCAGCTTGCTTTAGCTGCATCCAAATCGCTACGTGAAGGAATCTTTCCGCCACTTTTCTGATACAGCTGCTGTAAACGGTCGTAGTTAGCGCGTGCCTCATCGGTCGTGCTGCGGGCCTGCAATATCTGAGCCGTCGCCTGCGCTTGGCTAGCTTGCACTTGCAGAATCGACGCCTGTGACTTTTGAATGCTGGCTTGAGACTGTCTAATGCCCGCATCCGCTTGCGTAATCTTGGCTTTAGCCTGTGTAATCTCAGATTCTGCTGAGACGAGCGCCGCCTTAGCTTTGGTAATGGTATCTTCTAGTTGATCGGTATTTAAACGCGCCAATACCTGCCCTTTAGTCACCTGATCATTGGCCTCAACCAGCACCTCGGCCACCGTTCCGGAAAGCTCGGTACCAATCTCAACATCGTTTAATGGCTCCAGGTTTCCGGTGGCCAGCACCGTGACGCTAATATCCGCACGGCTCACAGGTTGGGTGGTATAGCTCACATCCTTATTGTCCTGCGCGCTGCCCGTGCCCATAAAGAACCAGTAATACGAGCCCGCTGCAATGAGAATAACCAGAAGCAACCACCACTTTGCTTTGCCGCTGCCCTTTTTACGCTCGCCACCTTGATTTAATACTTCGGTAACCGAAGCGGCTGAGTTATCAATTGAATCCGTCATAATAGTCCCCTTACCACGCGCCGCCGATGGCTTTATAAACGCTAATCACTGCTTGTGCAAATTCCGCCTTGGCGGCTGACAAGCTCTGCTCTGCACTCAAAGTGGTGCTTTGTGCGGTTAACACGCTGGTAAAATCATCTTCACCCGCCTCGTAACTCAGCTGGCTTAGCTTTTCATTGCTGCGCGCCAGTTGCAGGTTATTCACTAAAATAGGCTCTTGCTGGCGTAGTGATTGCAAATCGGATAGCGCATCAGCAATATCATTAATTGCGCTTCGAATCGCCTTATCATAATTAGCCAATGCCACCTGCTCAGAGGACTGCTGAATCACCACTTGCTGGCGTAACTTACCGCCATTAAACAGTGGCGCAGTGATTGAGGCGATCAGCGATTTAGCAATCTCAGCGGGGTCAATTAAGTCAGATAACGACAGGCTACTCAGCCCCAAAGAACCACTCAGCGATAAACTTGGGTAAAGCGCTGTTTGCGAGATACTGACCCGTAAGCTAGACGCCAACACGCCATACTCCGCCATCCGAATATCCGGACGCTGGCGAATCATGTCCGCAGGAATATTATTGAGCAGGCTAAAGGAAACACTTGGGATTGAGCCATTGCCAGAAACACGCTTGGTAATCTCCTCGGCACTCAACCCCGTCAAAGCAACCAGCGCCGCTTGTGATTGATTAATACTGTTTTGCTGGGCTGGAATTCTGGCTTTGGTTTGCCCCAAACTCAGGCTCGCCTGATCGACCGCAAGGCCAGTGGCTAAGCCTGCTTGCTGTTTAAGTGAGACCAGTTTGAAGGTTTCTTCTTGCTTGCTTAAGCCCTGCTGAGAAATTGCCAAGCTGGCTTGCCCTGAGCGCAGCAATACATAAGTGGTCGCCACCTCAGCCGCCAAGGCCGCTTTCACATCTTCGAGATTAGCTTGTGCCGATTGCATCTCATAACCGGTCGCATCGCGCTCCATGCCATTCGCGCCAAAAATATCCGCTTCCCAACTTGCGCCTATGCCCAAGCTGTAACTATCACCGGAGTTATTTCTGGAGGCTGAGGCGGAGCTATTGACGGTCGGCAATAAACTAGCGCCGGCAATGCGATTTTTAGCACGGGCGCTTTGTAGGCTGGCTTGTGCACTGCGAATATTGGGGTGGGCTTGCAACGCTATCTGAATTAGAGAAGTCATCTGCGGGTCGTTAAAACGCTGCCACCACTCTGCACTAATGGCTGGGCGATTGACGTTGATTACCGGAGTGACCGCATTGGCTGAGGTGATGGCACTCGCGCCATTGCTACTGCCAGCCTTCCACGGTAAGTTGTCCTGCATCGTAGAGAGTGAGGTACACCCAGTCAGTAGCATAATACTGACCGAGACCCCGACAATGCGGTGATTCACTGGTCTTTTTGTTTTCATTGTTGCACCCTTTTCGTATATCGCTAGTGTTATTAGTAGCGTTTATCTTCCTCCTAAAAGGGATAAGGTAGTGAAAAGGGGCTGCAAAGGTATTGTAAAGATGGTTGAAAATTGAGTATTGCAATACGCGACAATTTGTTGCATATTCATATCAGGAATTCACAACAGGAAGATAACTATGGCAACTAGCGTCAGATTAGATGATGGCTTTGTCACCCATGCAAAAGTTTATGCCGAGGCGGAGAGCCGCTCAGTCCCAAAGCAAATCGAATATTGGGCAAAGATTGGGAAAATCATGATTGATAACCCTGACCTCTCTTATCAATTTGTGCATGAGTCATTGCTGGCAACTGAAGAAATGAATAGAGGGTTAGTCAAGCCTTATGTCAGACGAACAAAGCGAAGTTAAGGTTTTTGAGACACGACGATTTGAAAAAGCACTGGGTAAATTACCAGAGGCCCAGCTCAAAGTCGTAGAAGATGAAATCGAGAATATTATTGAAGACCCCGAAATCGGTGAGCTAAAGAAAGGTGACCTTTCTCACTTGAGAGTTCACAAGTTCAAAATGAATAAAAACCAAGTCTTACTGGGCTATTCATGGTTTGAGGAAAAGCTTGAGCTGTACTTGTTGCAGATTGGGCCGCACGAGAATTTCTACCAGAAACAGAAAACTCAAAGAAAGGCAGACCTTAAGCTCATGAAGTAGTACCTTCTGCTCCTCAGGTACTTTTCCGGTCATAAACAGCCCGCCTTCATTGCTAAGCGTGGGCATTTGATAAACCGTTGTAAGCGTTGACTCGCTTTAAGGCCGAGACTACACCACGATCAAAGGCTCACCCTTAACCAACACCCCAATCTTTCGCGCCTGATAACCCGCTGCCTGCAACTGCGCCAGCTTCTCATCCGCACTTGTCGCACTCACCGCCGCCAACAAGCCACCCGCCGTTTGCGGATCAAATAACAAGGTCACTTTGGCACTCTCTGGTTCAGCAATATCCATCTGCGCAGACACTCTAAAATTATCCGGATACAACGTCGAACGCACACCCTGCTCCGCCAATTCTTCAGCGCCATCCAATACCGGAATTGCCGCCAAGTCCAGCTCAGCCCCACAACCCGATGCTTCACAAATCCCCATCAAGTGCCCGGCTAAACCAAAGCCCGTCACATCCGTCATTGCATGCGCATCCTGCAAAATCACCGCAGCAACCGCCTGATCCAGCTTCATACCATTTAAGGCCGCAACCGCATCTGCACCGCGCGCGTTCATAGTCATTTCAGCGGCCAGTAACGTGCCAGTACCGATCGGCTTGGTCAGAATCAACACGTCACCCGCTTGCCCCCCCGATAATTGAATCGGCTCACGCTCACAAATGCCGGTAATGGTAAATCCAATCGTCAGCTCAGTGCCTAGCGAGGTATGCCCGCCGACAATCTCCGCACCCTGCGCCATAAACACTTCCGACGCTGCAGTCATAATTTCAGTCAGATAACGTTCCTGCATATCCGCCGACATGCGTGGCAAGATAATGGTTGAGAGAACCGTTTGTGCCTGTGCGCCCATTGCCCAAATATCGCCCAAGGCATGAACCGCAGCAATCCGCGCCTGTAGTGCAACATCTTCAGTAAAGGCGCGTAAATGATCGGTAGTAATCACCTGATATTGATCGCCATAGCGCATAATTGCGGCATCATCACCGGGTCGGGATAACACATCATCACGCTCGGTATGTGGCAAGCGCTTCAATACCGCCGACAGCACATCGCGCCCGACTTTCGCACCACAGCCACCGCACATGGGCTTGCCATCGGCCAGCACATCCATCACACCTAAGGCCAGCTCTGCGGGGAGCTTCTCAACCTTCATCGCAGGATATTCATAGAATTTCGCCATGAATTTCTGATCGATACTATTTTTCCAGCGCCATAGCGCATTGCCCGAAATGACATAGCCAAACTTCTCCGCCAAGGCCGTCTGGCTGCCTAGCGAAATCAGTTTCAGATAATCCTTTTGGGGGCGGAATGGTTGTAACTGCTTGCCACTTAGCACCGCTTGCAGATTATGCCACAGCACTGGCGCTTCACGCACAGCAAACACGCCGGCTTTGGGTCGGGGATGACCGAGTAAGTGCGCACAGTCGCCTGCCGCAAAAATCGCATGATCGCTGGAGCGCAACACCTCATCCACCACAATATAGCCATCATGCAGCTCAAGCCCGAGCTTCGCGATCCAACCATAAGGGCGCGCACCGGCAGCGCCTAACGTAAACGCAGACGCAATCGCCTTGCCGCTTTCCAGCTTGATGCTATCGGCGGTGATCTCAGCCACTCTGCTATCGGGAAGCAAATTCACCTTATAGTCAGCTAATCGCTCCAGCAACTTAGCCTTGGCACGAGGCGCAACGCCGCCCAGAATCTCACCCGAATCAATCAGGCTCATATTGGCCGTCACATTCCGGCTGCGCAGCGCATGCATCATCGCCAGCGTTACTTCCACACCAGCCACACCGCCACCGATCACGGCTAAGTCAGTTGTGCCCTGTACCTGATTCAAATAACGCGGCCAGTGTTCACTCAGTACATCCAATGGCTTCACCGCAACTGCGTGCTCATTAAAGCCTGGAATCTCGCCCATCTCGGAATGAATACCCACATCCACCGAGGCAATGTCATACGCAATCGACTCACGACCGCTGACATGAATCAGCTTGGCTTTGCGGTCAATACCGGTCGCCTTCCCCATGATCACCCGCGCACCGGCAAACCGTGCCAGTCGCACCAGATCAATATCCAACTCATCGCGCGAATAATGCCCGGCAACAAAGCCCGGCAACATGCCGCTGTAAGGCGCTGTTGGCCCCGGATTAATCACGGTCAGCCGTGCGCCCGGCAAAGGAGACATGCCCCATTTGCGCAATACTAATGCATGCGTATGCCCGCCGCCGATTAAAACCACGTCGCGGGTTAAAGGTATTTGTTGATTCATGAGGCGCATTCTACGCCAAACTTAAACGCAACTCATCCAGCAGATGCATGAAAATCAGGCTTAAAAATTAATTCTGATTGGAATATGTAGATTGGCCGGAACTTGACCATCTGATTATTGGTGATGGATGGTGAAAGACTTCACCACCCAGTAAAGTTTGTTACATAGCGCCAAGCATTCGTGGAATGAACAGCGAAACTTCCGGAATAAAGGTCGTCACCATCATCACTGGCAACCCTACAAACAGAATCATCCAGATTGCAGGCATAATCGCGTGATGGATTGAGACCTGCCCTATACGGCAAGCCATATAGAGTATGGGTGCGACCGGAGGACTGTTGGCACCGATCACCACCGAGCATGCAACTATGGCACCATAGTGAATCGGATCAACGCCTGCGCTTACAACCAGAGGCATCAGTAAGGGAGCAATAACAACGGTGACCGATAGGTCATCCATAATCATGCCCGTGACAATCAGAAAGAGATTGACCATCAGTAAAATCAGCATGGGGTTCTGCACCAGCGTGGTAATCCACTCGGTCAGTTCCTGAGGTACACGTTCAGCAGTCAATATCCGACCGATCATGAACGAAAACAACAGAATCATCATGATGGTACCAGTTGTTTCAGCTGAGGCTACAACACTATCCTTTAGGCGCTTTAGGGTTAAATCTTTGTAAAAAAAGAAACCAATAATAACAGCGGCAACCACTGCTACAGCAGCAGCCTCGGTCGGGGTGCAGATGCCTCCGTAAATCCCGCCAAGAATAAGAAATGGCAGCGACAAGGCTGGCAGAGCTGACTTGGTAACACTCCAGCGGGAGGGCATTTTTTGCCCCTCAGGCAAGCTACCTGCTTGCTTCTCAGTAAATAAACGACCAACACAAAAACGGTTAAACAGAGTCAGACCGAGCATCAGTAGTAATGCAGGCCCTATCGTCGCGGCGAACAAGGCAGTGATGGACTGTCGTGTGACCACACCAAACAGGATCATAGTGACTGAAGGTGGGATCAGGATTCCTAGTAAAGACGAAATCCCCAACAGTGCGCTGGCGTATCCACGAGGGTAGCCGCGATCGGCCAATGGACCAATCATGATGGTGCCGATCGAGGCGACGGCCCCACTAGCGGTACCGGAAATAGCGCCGAAAATACCTGAGGCGTACACCATAGAGGCACCAAGGCCACCGCGTCTTCCTGCTACCAACATCTCGATGAAGTCAACCAAGCGCCGAGCGATGCCTCCGCTCTTCATCAAGTAGCCAGCGAGCACAAAGAGTGGCAGTGCTAGCAGGATAATGTGGTCCAGCGAGCGAAAGCCCTGCAGTAGTAATGTCGTCATGCTCACGTCATAGACAAACACCAGATATCCCAGCACCGCAGCAAATGACCAGGCAACGGGTACCCCGATGGTCATTAATACGATCAACAAAAGTATGGCTAGAGCACCCATTATTTTTCACCTTCTTCTTTTGGATTGTGGCAGGTCCTGCCGGTAATCAGATCGCGCATGGCGTAGCAAAAACACCCGATACTGGCGAGCGCCACAGCACTAAGAGGAATCAACTCAGGCAGCCCAAGTCCGGGCGTGGTTTGTGGACGCTTGATTGCAAAGCTCATCATTCGCCAAGCTAAATACATAAAGAACAGCGTCGTAGCCACCATGATCAGAGCAATTACTCGCTGGTGCAATCGCAGCAGCACAGGCGATGTTAGTTGCTGCGGCAAAAAGTCAACGACAAGGTGCTCTGCACGCCTGCTGGCTATGATGCCACCGACCATGTAAAGCCACATCGCACCGATTAATGCCAACTCATCAGCACCAACAATTGACCATTCCAGTGCATAGCGAGCAATAACCATGAAGAACACAAGCCCAGTCATAAATAAGCTGGCAAGAATCACGATAAGGTTAAGCAGGCGAGCCATCACGCGATCAACAGAAGAGAAAAAACTAAGCATAGAAACCTCCGAAACAAGTTAAAGGCCCTACCTTGCGGCAAGGCCTATCAATAGTTAAAGTTTGGGGGCATTTTCCCGCACTTGTTTAACGAGTTCAGGGCCGATTTCTGCTTCCATCTGTGGCCATACCTTCTCGCGGGCAACTTGTGCTAACGCGTGCAGCTCTTCTTCAGTCGGCTCTATATACTTCATGCCACCAGCTACCGCTTTATCAACATAGCTCTGGTCCAAGGCTTTAGCATCAGCGAACTGTTTTTCCATCACGACCAGCGCGGCATCAGAAACGACCTTTTGCTGATTCGGGTTCAACTCTTCCCAAGTTTCCATATTCATCGACAGCACGCCCGTTACAAATACATGCTTTGTTCGGGTGTAATGAGTCAGCACATCACGGAAGTACTCGTAATCCCAATAGATGATGTTACCTGCATCGCCATCCACTACCCCTGTCTGTATTGAGGTATAGACTTCACCCCAAGCGATCGCTGTAGCTTGATACCCTAGAGCTTGCATGGTTTGTGGATTCGGGAAGCTAGACGGTACACGCACTTTAATACCCTTAGCGCCTTCGACGGTGGTTGCGTGCTTACCACGAGTAGCTACTCCGCCAAACCCTTCTGGCCATGCCCCAAAGAAGACCAGCCCTTGGTCGTTATGGACCTTGTTATAGATCTTATTGAGCCAACCACCCGGACGGTAGGCATCAAATGCCTGATCCCAGTTTAGAAACATGTAGGGCATGTTCCGCAGGCCCATACGCTTGTCATAAGAAGTTAGGGGCCAGTTGAGCATCATGTTAACCTCACCAGCCATAAACAGGTCAAACACTTCTTTCTGGTCGCCTAGTTCATCCTGATAAAAAATGTTGATCTTGATTTCATCAGGTGTACCCGCCGTTTTTTGTTGGATCAGCTGGGCCCAGTTTTCAAGAGCATCCCCTGTTGGAGACCCCTTAGACCCGGTGTCGGTAGCCATTTTCAGCTTAATGGTATCCGCTGTTGCAGCCATAGAAAAGACCATGGCAGCAGAAAGTGCTAGCACCTTTGTCATATTAAGTATGTTCATTTAACCTCTCCATTATTTAGATTTACTGTGTGTGTGTGTAGCTCTGTTTGACTTGCTAGGCATGCCACTGCCCTCTTCGAGCTTGCCAGATAATAAAAACAAGCGTTTTGATACCCAGCCAACCCAATTAAAGTCGATATTGCACCTTGAATATTCATTTGTCTTCATTAGAGTTCACTTTTAAGATAAAATTACTTTATATATAAATAATATTTATTTTCAGACTCATTCAGAGGTGAGAGACATCATGAAAGATAGGCGACTGATCGACACCCATGCTCTTAACTCTTTCGTTATCATTTCTGAAGCGGGGTCCATGACCGAAGCCGCAAAACGACTCGGTGTCACCCAGCCCGCGGTATCTCAGATTCTCAAGCAATTAGAGACTCAATTCGGTACTCAATTGGTGGTTCGTCGAACCAGTCCCGTACGCCTCACGACAGCCGGTCAGGTACTCAAGAAAAATGCCGACGTCATTCTTGGTGAATTACATAGACTGGTGGCAACGGTGCGTGAATCTGCTTACAAGGGTCTTGTGCAGTGCCGCTTGGGGTTTATTACTTCATGTGCAGAAGTATTTGGTAGCAAGCTTATCGGTGCACTTGGTCATCAAATGGAACGGCTTACCCTACGTAGTGGGCTCACCTCGGAAATGGCTGATGCTTTTCTTAAGCGGGAAATAGACGTGTTGGTCTCAGACGAGAGCTTGGCCGGTGTAGGAGGGCTTGAACGCTTTACTGTGTTCCGTGATCCAATACTACTTGTCGTGTCGAGTAAGCACATAAGCGGCTCGGGCTTTTCACTGCAAGATCTCGCAACAAACTGGCCGATGATCAAGTATGGTCGGGATGCAAGCATTGGCCAGCTCAGCGAAGTTGTGTTGCGACGTATGCAGGTAAAGGCCAACGTCCGTTATGAAACCGATGACACTCACACCCTCATGAGCTTTGTGCGCGACGGCCACGGCTGGGGCATTCTAGCCGCGACCTGCCTGGCTCAGACACTACATACTTTAGACGGGGATTCGGGTGTAAAAGTAATGGAGCTAGGTAATAGCCGCCACGCCAGAACTATTCAGCTGATTGCCCGCAAAGGTGAGTTAGGCGTTTTTCCGGGTAAAATAGCAGCGTTGATTCAGTCAATCCTGGCAAACGATATTTTGCTCAGATTGCAGGCACATGCTCCTTGGATAAATGTCGAGCTATTCAATTTAGCCCCCGAGCTTCGAAAGACTTAAAACCCGTAGCTTGAATGCAGTGATACCTGAGGTTTATTTATTGACTCACTGCCTACACCGCTGGTTTCAATTCCTATATCATCCCAAACATGGCTTATCAAAAAACGTTCACCTACAAAACCAGCGGTCGTGGCACTTACGATATCACCCGCGAGATTAACCAAATCATCGCCCAAAGCAGCATTGAGGTTGGACTGTGTAATCTGTTCATTCAGCACACTAGCGCCTCGCTCATTATCACTGAAAACGCCGATAGCGATGTGCGCCACGATATCGAAACCGTCCTAAAACGATTCAATGCCGATTTCCAATCACGAATCGGCATACTCCACTTTTTCGATGCTTCTCGAATGGCTAAGTTTAGTTGCAGGATGTAGCAATTACATCTCGCAAGCATAAAATTCTCCTGCTAGCTAATCAGTAACAGGAGAACTAGCTAGGAAGGCTGGCACATCATCAAAGGCTAAACAAAACATCCGTCCGGATAATATCCTTAACACCCGCAGTAATCTTCGCCGAACCATGCAGACAATGAAGCGGATGCGTACCATGCGGAAAACACAAAACACTACCAGCAGGTGTTCTCACATTAGAAATATTAGCCTGATTCGGATTCCGTGCCGGTTTACCCGAATCATCAGGATCAATCAAAAACTGTGTCTCCCCTCCTTCAAAATCATCACTTAAAAAGACCAACAAGGTATACAAGCTATAACGATCACCAAACGCATCGGCAACAAGCTTGCCATCAATAACCTGACTCCCCGGCCAGGAACCATCGGTATGGAAACTAAAGAAGTCACCGACACCATAACGATAGAAACGAAAACGTTGATTCAAGCCTAGAGGCGTATATCCTCCAAAATTGGGATCAGCACGATCAAACACCGGCTGGATTCGCTGCCATATCATCCGTTCAGTCGTCGTGTCGATAATCCAGTTCAAGTTATTGTTGTGGCGGATATGACGCCCCAGAGACACCGCAGCATCTTCGGTATATCCCATCTCATCAGTCGCACTCAGAAATGCAGCTGACTCATCAGCACTTAACACATCCAGCAACTGAAATGCCCCCGGAACATTTTCCACTTCAACCCGCTCAACAGATTTTTGGGCTTGTGCATGTAGTGGCAAAGGGTTTTCGGTACGACTTGCCCATAGTGGCAGGTCACTGGATGTACTACCGGATTCACGGGCAGCAATGTAAAACGGTGATGTTGTAGTATTCATAGCGTTTTAGGTGTTGCCTGAATTTCGATTAATAGGTTTTCCGGAGCACGCACAAACAGCTGTTTTACATCAGATCCCGGAACATCATAAGTCACATGTTGTAGACCTAATTTATCAATACGTTTCTTGGTTTCAGTATAATCATCACTGTAAAAACTGACATGATGCACAATGTTCTGCTCAGCCAAACCTAGTTTATCTGATATTTTATCATCGTCTGAGCGACCAAAAATATGAATCAGATCCTCATCACCGGAAAATAAGAAATAACCATCAAAGGAAAATCCGGGGCGGTCTCCCGCACGCAGATCCAGCAAAGCGCACAGAAAATCCCGCATACCTTCCGGGTCTTTCGCACTTAAAGATATGTGATCAAATCGAGTATTCATATTACCTAACCTTCATTTAGAAAAAAGCCGCGCTTGTTTGCTTTAAACAAGAGCGGCCTATGTGATTTTATCTTTGCGTGAGTGCAGAGATTAAGCGATTACTGTCATCTCATTCAAGATAAACTCAGCTACTGAACCTTCTGTCGCAGCCATGTAGTCAGCCAAATGCTGATTACCCATGTGAGTCTGCCAAAGTTCACGAGACTCCCAGTTTTCATAAAACATGAAGTGTGCAGGGTTTTCGTTATCCTGATGTAGGTCGTAGTTAATGCAACCCTCTTCAGCGCGCGTAATATCAATCAACTTTAGTAGCTCAGCCTTTACTAGATCAATTTTATCTTCATTTGCTTTGATGTTTGCAACGATTGTTAATTTAGTCATTTTCTCATCTCCGAGATGGGTGTTAGTAATGAATCAGCTGGAAGTATAATAGCCCTTGTTTTACTCCCGATAAACAGCATAATATTGGAATCATTATCAAAAAAAATTGGACAATATGCTAGTAGAAGATCTTAAAATCGTGCTGAAAGTTGCAGAGTTTAGAAGCATTACCGCTGCTGCAAGGCATTTGGATATGAGCACCTCTACCGCAAGTGCCGCTATTAAGCGAACCGAAAAGTCCTTGGGCGCAGACCTATTTGTCCGCACTACACGCCAATTGCGCCTTTCCAGCGCAGGCGAACGCTATATTCCTCAATGTGAACAAGCGGTTGTCATGCTAGATCAGGCTAAACACAACATCCGAGATGGACTCGATACTATTGGAGGTGAATTACGTCTGGCGGTGTCTTCCGACTTTGGACGTAATTTAGTAATACCGTGGCTAGATGAGTTTATGGACACTCACCCTGACCTCACACTACGTACCAATATCAGCGATAGCAATATCGACTTTTACCGTGATGCAGTAGATATGGCGTTGCGCTACGACGCACCCAGTGAGTCAGGTGTTTACGGCTTCAAAATTTGTAATGCGCCGCGTTTATTGTGCGCAACAAAATCCTATCTAAACAAGCATGGCACTCCTGAACACCCCGATGATTTGTTATCGCACAATGGACTGTTTTATCAATTACATGACATCGTCCATGATGCTTGGGAATTTACCAAAGATGATGAGCACCATAAGATCAGAATGAAAGGGAATCGCGCATCTAATGACGGTGATTTGGTGAGGCGTTGGTGCGTGGCAGGAAAAGGAGTTGCAATGAAGTCGTGCCTGGATATGTCTATCGATTTACTCAAGGGTAATGTGGTGAACCTGTTGCCAGCGTACAAACCAACAGCGACCGAGTTGTGGTTGGTATTCCCGAGTAGGCAGTCAATTACACCTGCGGCAAGGCTGTTGCGAGATACGTTAAAGGAAAAATGTGGTGAGACGCTACGGGCGTTGATAGAGAAAGGGGTTTTGCAGAAAGATGTACTAGATGTAGGGGATTAAAATCCCTCACCTCACTTCACCAGCCTAACGTTTATGAAAAATATTCCTAAACAACCTTACCTACTGCTTAGTTTGTTTCAAGATGTACGCACACACACTTTGTGTATCCATAGGGTTGACCTAAAGAACAATCCAAAAAGGGATACTGAATTAATAACATTTCCTCTGAAGTGTCACATTTTTAACGTATCCTCAACAGACCCTATCTAGAGTCTCAAAGCCAGTGCAATGGATGCACTGGCTATTTAAAGAAAGAAATCTCGGTGGGCTTGCCCCCGAGTGACTAACTCAGAAACTACCGGTTGGCCGGAGGCCAATCAGTTCGGCGTAAACTCGGTCGCTTGCGGCCGTGTAGTCGAACTTAAGGAAGTTTTTTTATCAGACGGAACTACTTAGGTAGTTTCATACGAAGCAGATGGTACGGCTTACTACTGCCTTCTTCGCCTTCGTTAAGTGCTGGATGAAGGTGAAGTTGGTTTTGAGTAATGTATAAATACCCATTTTCCTTATCAATAGAAAAACCATCTGCCCAATCGAGTAACTGATTATCTTGTGCAACAATGTTGTAACCTGCTTTGTTGGTTACTGCGATTGCATTTTTCTCGACATCTCCAACATAAATGTTGCCTTTAGGGCCGATAATCATACCATCGCTTGGCTTCTTATCGCTAAAGAACTCAATGCTTTCAGCTTGTTTTTCTGTTGACGCCTTCTCATCAGCAAGGATAGCGGCTGGGATACGGTAAACCTTGTCACCGTTCACTGTACCGAAATACACCCACTCATTTTGCTCATCGATAGTAATTGGGTTCAGACCAAGGTAAAGCGGGACTTTGCTTCCATCTTCACGCTTAGCACCCATCACTGAATCATTGATCACAACAGTATGCTTAGGAGACATCAATTCCGCTTGTGACTCTAGTACGCGACGTGCCTTACCTGTTTCAAGGTCAACGACAACAAATGCGGACTTAGACTCACCCACTAGGTTACCCAGTGTTGTATCAGCGATGTACATCATGTTGCGCTTAGTATCTAAAGCGAAATCCTGAAGGAAAGAGTTACCAACCATCACGCTCTTATCAACCTTGATGTTTTTAACTAACTTGTTATTGACGCTATCCCATGCAACGATTTGTGCAGGTGATGTTTGACTTCCCATATCCAAAATATAAACAACGCCATCAGCCGTTGTGTCCACACCGATTACCGATGCTAAGCCTACTTTACCTTTTTCTGGACCATCTGCCCAGTCAAGTGTTGGGAATGGCTTAAGGTTGCCATTTGCCATTAGCTCCACTACGCGAAACTCTGGTCCATCTAACGGCTGCATAGAAAGAATGATGCGGCCTTCTGGCGTTACTGTTGGGTTTCCTGGCCGGCTGCTTTCAAACTTTGCAACGACTTCTAGGTTACTAGGTGCAGCAAATGCTGTGTTCAAAACGAGTGCAGTACTAAGTGCAAGTAATGTCTTTAAGTGTTTCATAATGTGGCGTCCTATCGAGTTAATTGTTTAAGTGGCGCCATTATAGGTTTTAAATAGCTCTTGAAAAACCATGTAATACACGAAACATTATCCTGATATTTTTGACAATAGAGGCATTGATAAGGCAAGAACTTTACATAAAAATGATGTACTGGGCAGGGGAATAAGCCGAATTATGAAAGTCCTCCTACACAACATTAATTCCCCCTTCAGCCAACGGCAATGCCGTCTTATAACTCACTTGCTTAAGCGCAATGCTAGATCGAATATTGGCTACATTAGGAATTTTCGTGAGTTTATTCAAAATAAACTTCTCCAGTGCACCTATGTTAGGCACTAACACACGTAGTAAATAATCCTCACCACCCGTCATAAGATAGCATTCCATCACCTCAACACAGTTGGTAATTGCTGATTCGCAGTTACGCAGGGTTTCTTCGTCATGTTTAACCACGCTGATGTGAATAAACACATTAATCTCTAAACCTAGCTTAGCGGCAGATACCAATGACACTTTACCGTTAAGGACACCTGCCTCTTCCATCTTTTTCACACGGTTAAAACAGGGAGTTGCTGAGAGATTTACTTTCTGCGCAAGTTCGGCATTAGTGATGTCGGCATTGTTTTGAAGTTGGTTGAGGATAGCAATATCCTTCGTATCAAGTTTCATTAGTGTAATTTAACCATTAAAAGTTATTTTTAAAGATAATTTATACTGTTTTTTCGTGATTATCCAGCTATAACAGAAACAATCACTAAGCACTGAGGCGTATTATCTTCCCATTAAAGACCAAATATCTCTGGACGGTGACAATGCAAATTCGTGCTCAAAATACCCAAATCGATACCGATCCATCAGAAACAGAAGAATGGATTGATTCGCTACTGAGCGTCAAAGAAGCCGATGGCGATGACCGAGTGCGCTTCATCTTGAAGACACTAGAAGACAAAGCGCGAATGGAGGGTCTGCTTTTAGGCGAGCAGCCATACTCCTTGTACCGCAATACCATTTCAGTTAAGCAACAAGGCGCTTACCCCGGCGACTTAAAGATTGAAGCCCGACTTACCAGTATTATGCGTTGGAATGCTTTAGCCATAGTCGTGCGAGCCAATAAGGCTTATGGCGGTTTAGGTGGACACGTTGCCAGCTATGCATCTGCTGCTGAAATATTTGAAGTTGGTTTTAACCACTTCTTTAGAGCACGAGATGAACACTTCGGTGGTGATTTGGTTTACTACCAGGCGCATTCGGCACCGGGTATTTACTCACGCGCCTATCTGGAAGGTCGTTTAAGCCGTGACCAACTCGACAAATACCGTCAGGAAGTTGGTGGAGGTGGTCTGTGCTCTTACCCTCATCCTTGGTTGATGCCAGACTTTTGGCAGTTCCCAACCGGTTCTATGGGAATCGGCCCGTTAAACGCGGTGTATCAAGCCCGATACATGCGTTATTTACACGCCAGAAACCTCGCCAATACCGCAGAACGTCATGTTTGGGGTGTATTTGGTGACGGTGAAATGGACGAGCCAGAATCAATTGCTGGTCTTACGCTTGCGGCACGAGAGGGCTTGGATAATCTGACCTTTATTGTGAATTGTAATCTGCAGCGTTTAGACGGCCCTGTGCGTGGAAATGGGCAAGTCATCCAAGAGTTGGAGTCACTATTCATTGGGGCAGGTTGGAACGTCGTCAAAGTGCTGTGGGGATCAGAGTGGGATGAGATTTTTTCCCGTGATAAAGACAATGTGCTACTCAGTCGCTTTGCTGAAACAGTCGATGGGCAATATCAGAACCTCGGTGCGAAAGACGGGGATTACAACCGTGATAAATTCTTTAATACCGACCCACGCAGTGCGGAACTAGTCGCTCACATGAGCGAGGCAGAGATTAATAACCTCAAGCGTGGCGGTCATGATATGCGCAAGCTCTATGCCGCGTTTGCCTCAGCCAAAGCACACAAAGGTCGTCCAACGGTGATATTAGCCAAGACCAAAAAAGGCTATGGCATGGGCGGTGCGGGTGAGTCTCGAATGATTGCGCATCAGGCTAAGAAGCTGGATACCGAAGCGCTATACCAATTTCGTGAGCGTTTTGATTTGCCAATATCGGATGAAGATGTTGAGAATATGAATATCTTCACACCAGACGATGACAGTCTTGAAATGCAATATCTGCGCGAGCGACGCGAAGCACTGGGCGGCTATATGCCGAAGCGTGAATCAAAAGCGCCGGCAGACAGTATAATCAAAGCGCCCGAGTTAAGTAGCTACGCAAAATTTGCACTGGAAGCAGATGGTAAGAACATGTCTACTACCATGGCTGCTGTGCGTTTTATGGGGGGAATGCTCAAAGATAAAAGCTTCGGCCCTCGTATTGTGCCAATTGTTGCTGATGAGGCGCGCACTTTCGGTATGGATAATCTGTTCCGTCAAATTGGGATCTATTCTCCGGACGGACAGCTTTATGAGCCTGAAGATGCTGGTTCGATGTTGTATTACAAAGAGTCTAAAACGGGGCAGCTATTGGAAGAGGGGATTACCGAAGCTGGTGCTTTGTCCTCTTGGGTCGCAGCGGCAACGTCTTACTCTATTCACGGTATGCCGATGCTGCCGATTTATATTTACTACTCTATGTTTGGTTTTCAGCGTATCGGCGATTTGATTTGGGCAGCGGCTGATCAGCGTGCGCGTGGCTTTTTGTTGGGTGCGACGGCAGGTAAAACCACCTTGTCTGGTGAAGGTTTGCAGCATCAAGACGGCAGTAGTCATTTGATTTCATCGACTATTCCCAACTGCCGTAGTTATGACCCTGCGTTTGCTTGTGAGCTAGCCGTGATTATGGATTACGGTACGAAGCGAATGATGGAGGAGCAGATCGACGAGTTCTATTACATCACAGTGATGAATGAAAACTACGCTCAGCCGTCACTGCTTGAAGGTAGTGAAGATGGCATTATCAAAGGTATGTACAAGCTTGCTCATCATGCTAGTCAGCAGAAAGATGGTAAGGTCGAGGTAGCAAAGGTTAATTTGATTGGCTCAGGGACAATTTTGCTTGAGGTGATTGAAGCGGCGAAGATACTTGAAAATGACTTTGGTATTCATTCGGATATATTCAGTGTGACGAGTTTCTCCGAACTGTCTCGAGATGGTTTGGAGGTGGAGAGACAAAATCGTTTTGATCCTCAGGAGACACCACGACAATCCCATGTGCAACAAACCTTAGGCACTAAAATTCCGGTTATCGCAGCGACGGATTATGTGCGCGCAGTACCACAGATGATTGCACAGCATTTGTCACAACGCTTTATTGCTTTGGGTACGGATGGTTTTGGCCGTAGTGATCAACGGGCTAACTTACGCGCTTTCTTTGAGGTTGATCGTCAGCATATTGCATTAGCAGCTATCGAAGCTTTGGTGCAAGAGGGAATGATTGATTCAGCGGTTCATAAGGAGGCGCTTGAGCAGTTTTCATTGAGTCAAAGCAAACAAGCACCTTGGACGGTTTAGTCTTTTTCACAAAGCACTTGTGGATCTTGTTTTGGGATGATGATGTATTAGATGAAGGGGGGATTAAAATCCCCCCTGCATTATATCGCCAGTTCAAACAAACGCTTAAGCAAAGCCTTCCAAAACAACCTTACCTACCGCTTGGTTCGTTTCAATATGTGCATGTGCCTGCTTAAGGTTTTCTGCATTGATGCTGCCGTAGCTTTTACCCAATGTCGTTTTCAGAACACCTTTGTCCACCAACTGCGCCACATTCGTTAACAAGTCATGCTGCTTTTGCATATCCCATGTTTGGAACATAGAGCGCGTAAACATCAGCTCCCAGTGCAATGATAACGACTTCCCCTTTAGCTTCATCACATCCAATGGTTGCTCAGGATCATCAATCAGTGCAAGCTTACCTTGTGGTGCTAACACTTCTATCAGCTGTTCATAATGCTGGTCGGTATGCGTCAGACTAATCACGTGACTCACGTTTTCAATGCCCTGTGCTTGTAGCTGCGGCAATAGTGGCTCATGGTGGTTAATCACATGATCAGCACCTAGCTCTTTCACCCACTGCTGACTTTCTGGACGCGATGCCGTACCGATCACGGTTGCGTTAGTTAGCTGCTTCGCAAGTTGAGTCAGGATAGAACCTACACCACCTGCCGCTGCCATAATCAAAATAGAAGGCGCTGGTGCTGCTGGATCAATTGCTTGCGCTGTACTGTCTTGTGTCATATCCGCTGGTAACTGTGGGTTAAACCCTAAACGCGCAAATAATAGCTCCCATGCAGTGATCGCAGTCAAAGGCATCGCGGCTGCTTCAGTGTTAGATAATGAAGTTGGCTTCAGTCCAACAATACGCTCATCTACTAACTGAAATTCAGCATTAGAGCCTGAGCGTGTTATGTCACCGGCATACCAAACTTGATCACCAACCTTGAAGTTTTCCACGTCACCACCGACAGCAACGACTTCGCCGACAGCATCCCAGCCTAGGATTTTGTGCTGGCCATTTTCACCAGCGGCACGCATACGCACTTTAGTATCAACTGGGTTGACGGAAATCGCTGCGACATTAACTAGTAGATCACGACCAGATGCTTCAGGTGTTGGGATTTCTATATCTAATAAAGCATCTGCTTGATCGATCGTTTTGGATTCTAAATAACCTACAGCTTTCATTACTTGATCTCTTAGTAGTTGGGTATGAGTGCACAATAATACTCACACATTAAATGATAAACCGACTGACCACTGAATCAGTATCAATTATTTTTTGATAATTACCTGCAGAACAATGAACGGAGTTCCTCAGATAAATTCAGGACTAACTATGATAATGTTACTCCACTAAAGTCACGCTAATGGTCGTCATATGTGGATACAGAAAGAGATTGACCTTGAGCCTAGGTCTAGAGGGTTTCATATCATCACAGATGAAGTTCTCTGCCAATTTCCAGAAATACAACGTATAGATATTGGTTTGATGAATATATTCATCAAGCATACACTTGAAGGGCCTGATGACCTCCCTGCTCACTTGAAGGCCAGTATACTTGGCTCTGTCGGCCCACATTCGCTGCATTCTCACCAATGACAGCCTAATGGTGCCCGTGACTAATGGACGCGCAGCACTCGGAACCTGGCAAGGTGTTTACCTCTATGAGCACCGCACCAGCCGCTTTAACCGCAATATTGTTGTTACCTTGATGGGCTAGCGCCTAATTTAGAAAACCGCGAGGGGAAGGAATGAAACTTTATAGCTACTGGCGATCAACTACCGCCTACCGTGTGCGGATCGCGCTAAACCTGAAAGAACTCAACTACACAATCGTGCCAGTAGACTTGCTCAAAGGTGAAGAAAACGCACCAGACTACGTCGCACTAAACCCCGGCCACAGCGTGCCAACGCTGGTGTTCGATGACAGCACTGTACTCACTCAATCCATGGCCATTTTGGATTGGTTGGATGAAGCCTACCCTACCCCTCCACTATTGCCAAAAGGGGCAATTGACCGAGCCAAAATTCGCGCAGCTGCCCTGACAATCGCTACCGATATTCACCCAGTCAATAATCTACGCGTGGTTGCCAAACTAAAGTCGATGGGTCACAGCCAAGATGAAGCCGTAGCTTGGATGAATGATTGGATGACCCGCGGCTTTGAGGCATTTGAACAACTGATCCGGCCGGATACGCCTTTTTGCTTTGGCGATACGCCAAACTTAGCGGATATCTGCCTTGTGCCGCAGCTTTACAATGCACATCGCTGGGGTTGTGATCTAACGCCGTTTAAGCGACTCACTGAGATTGAGCAACGCTGCCTGGAACTCGAAGCCTTCGATCTGGCACGCCCTGAAAACCAAGCAGATGCCACTTGATAAGAGATTGCGCCGCAGATTTAAATTCCAGAACAGCACAGTCAATTGATACGAATAACAGAACAATGCATTACATTTACCCTATCTATTCAGAATAATCGCCAAGCGCTACATTAGCCTCATCATTTACACACACTTAGCAGGAAACAAGATGAGCTACTCTGGAAAGAAAATCGCATTAGCAATCGCCGTGGCCTTTGCCACACCTTCATTAGCATTAGCCCAAGGCTTTTACGGCTCGGCTCAACTCGGCACCAGCCAACAAGCAACGGACTCCGAGCCTTACGGAAACAATGTCGCAGTAGACGCTGACTTCCCTGGCGAATTCGACGCGGGCGATGGCACGTTTGGCGCACTCGGTTTGGGTTATCAATTCAATGAGCGCTTCCGCGTTGAAGGTCGCTTGGGCTATCGCGAAGGTAGCTTTAACGACGCACAAACCGGAACCGGTGCTCGCGCGGGTGAGGAATACATTCTTAACGGCGATGTGAAAACCACCACATTAACGGTTGAAGGCTTTTACGATTTCCCAAATGCCTCAAAATTCACCCCGTATGTAAAAGCAGGTTTGGGCGTCGCCAATAATGACTACGCCGCTCGACTAGGTGGCGCTGGCGTTGCGGCATTCGATGCCTTTGATGGTGCAGCAGATGGCTATTACGACAACTATTCCGATGGCGACTCAACTGAGTTTTCATGGAACATTGGTGTAGGTGGAAGCTACGCGATCTCTAAAAAGACAGCGATCTACGGTGAATACCAGTATGCCAATTTCGGCGATGTGAAAACCGGACAGGACTCCTTCACCGATGGCTTTAAGATTGAAGATATTAGCAGCCATGAACTGGCTTTAGGTGTGCGGGTAAACTTCTAAAACTACTGCCTTACTCAAACCGCTAAAACAATAGAGAGGTGATACAACATCACCTCTCTATTGGTACTCAACTTACTTATCGTGATACGCCTGACTGACTGCAAAAGAATCTTCAAACCAGTGCCATAACACAACCTGTCCATCACGCACTTTAGCGCGCAGTGCAAAGGTGAATTCTCCAGTCTCTTTGCCCGTCTTAGTGGCAATCGCATTCATCTTACCGAACACCGCAACCGTATCACCTGAAGCAAAGGCATCAGTATTTTCCCACAGCGTGGTTTTTAAATTGGCAGAGAACACACCCAAAAACTCGAAAATGGCTTCTTTGCCTTCAGCAACACCAATCCAAGGCAAGCTGCTATCCCCTTCATTGTGCCAAACCATATCATCCGCCATCAGCTTAGACATGGCTTCCATATCACCGCCGCCCATTGCGCCCATAAATCCCATGACCGTATCGAATGAAGCCTTGCTGGTCTCATCCATTTTGGGCTCTTCCTCTGTCGCGGCAACTGCTTGTCCAACTTTAAGCGCCAGAGCAGCGCCGATTACCGACTTAATAAGTGTGCGTCTGTTCATATAATTGTCCTTATTTATGAAAATTCATACTGAATTGCAATTAGCCAAGTTATGGCTCGGTTAAGCAATGCACTTGTATTATATTGTTCTGGATATTCATCGGTAAGATGCCGTTTTAAGAAGAGATTGTTCCGCTGAGGTAAACAATGATAGAAAAACTCCGCAGCATGGCGATCTTTGCCACTGTCGTCGACCAAGGCTCGTTTCGGGCAGCGGCCAGCCACTTAGGACTCGCGCCATCGCGTATTAGCCAGACAGTGTCTAATCTTGAAAAAGAGCTTAGCGTTACCCTGCTGTATCGCTCAACCCGCCAACTCTCAATGACCAGCGAAGGCCAAATCCTCTACGCCAAAGTCAGTGAAATGTTGCAAGCGGCCGAAACCGGGCTAGACTCGATCAACGTGTTATCCAAACAGCCCACTGGCGAACTACGGGTCACTGCCCCCGCCTTTATCGCCCAAACCGGCATGATTGACTTGATTGCCGAGTTTTCAACGGCTAACCCCGGCGTTGACCTGAAGATCAACTTCTCCGACCGCCCTCGCGATTTGATTAAAGAAGGCTTTGATGTCGGTATTCGCGCGGGCTTCTTAGACGATAGCGAGCTGATGTCACGCACCATTGGGCAATCGGCTAAATTGCTGGTGGCCAGCCCGGATTATGTGGCGACTCAATCAACCCCAACTCACCCCAGAGACCTTGAAGCGTGGAAGTGGATACACTTTTCCATGCGCCCCGAACGCGCTGAAATGATTTCAAAAAGCGGCAAAAGCACTCATATCAACTGCACGTATCAAATCGAAGTCGATTCCGCTCAGGCGCTGTATGAATTTGCCATTCGCGGCTTGGGTATCACTGCCATTCCGGAGAATCTTGCGAATCGCGGCATTAGCCGTGGGGAGTTAGTTCATGTCCTGCCAGAGTGGTCACTGCCCTCGCTCGGCCTGTATGCCATGTGGCCGGATCGCTCACGACGTGAGAGCCTTGCGCTAATCTTCGTTCGCTTCCTCGCCGATCACTCCGATCGTTTGTAAACTCACTCACCTAGATTCCGTTGACGTTTTACCTAAGCCATAAAAATATGAAGGCTAAATACAGCATCCCCTTGTAGCTTTCCTCTCATATCTAGTTGAAACTCGACGATAGTATTTCAGCTTTCGAAGCAGGCATTCAATGGTATGTCGCTCGGAAAAATTTTTAGCCGGGTACTTATGCCAAACAGCCTTTGCGCCTTCGTCCGTAAGCAGTGGGATCGCCTGAGTGCACTCTGCCGCCTGTCAACATGAAGTTAATCGGTAGACCATGAACGTCACAAATAGCATGAACTTTACAGTTAAAACCACCCTTCGATCGCCCCAATGCTTCCTGATCAGCCTGTTGAGAGAAGCTCTTTAATAATATCTCCCAAGCCCCATGGACACACCAGCGGGAATAATGTTTGAAAACGCTATTCCATTTACCCTGTTCAAGTGACAGCAGACGCCACTCAGTTTCTCCCCGTAAAATCCATAAAACAGCACCAAAAAATTTTCGACACTTATCTAAACAGCCGATTTTTACTTTGGGTAGTTTCGGCAATGCTGGACAAATCAATCCCCATTCCCAGCCACTGATGGTGGCTCTTTCTATACTCATTTTACTGACCAAATAGATGGCATTTTATCACTCAAATGGGCTGCCTAGTAAAACATCCACGCGTTTATGTGGGCCAGGCTAAGGACTTAGTGAGATCAGTCCCACTCAAAAAGTTAATGGCGGACAACGACTATGATTCACAAGTGTTTGTTGATTATCTTCAAAATCAAGGGATTGAAGCGATTATTCCTTCGCGCTCCAATGCACTGAATCCAAGAGTCTGCGGCTGGGTTGCTTATAAAGAACGCCATCTTATTGAATGCTATTTTGGTAAAATGAAGCACTATCGGCGTGTATTTTCGCGCTTTGAAAAGAAAGCCCAAAATTTTCTGAGCTTTCTTTCGTTAACCGCTGTGTTGATATGGACTCGGTAAAATGTCAGCAGAACTTAGATAAAACTGAAAAAAGCACCATATATCATTTAGGGTATGGAATATTTTTGACTAACTCACCTGTGCTTGCATCTTTTATCTGAGTTAACACTTTTCCACTATCATTGTGCTTAGCCAAAACTGCCACCTCATCTATCCCATTACCGTTAAGATCTGAAACTGAGGAGATACTTAATGGAGTATAATTTTTGCTAAGCATACTAAAGGTCTTTAAAAGACCTTTAGTATCTGCATCTTTCACCTGAACCTGAATCGCACCAGTAGCTTTTTTAATCGCTAAGACTGCTATTTCATCGACGCTATTTCCGTTGATATCTGAAATAGTTGTAAGTCCAAATGAGGTAAAAGCAGGACCAAAAAAAGCTATACTCTTTAATGCTCTTTTAGTCGAAGAGTCTTTTATGAACACTTGTGGCCGACCACTAGTCATTAATTGTCTCAAAACCGCCAATTCAGAGTAATTATTACCATTCATATCCTTTAACATTACCTGATCGATATACAAATATTTGAACAAAGCCACCTCTGCAAATGCCCCATCCAAATAAGCATCATTATCAGAGCCATGAACTCGCCGGCCTACAAACTCATAGCGAAGAAACCTCGTACCTACCGCTATACCTTTTGTATCAACTACCTTGACCCAAGTAGAATTTGTATGAGTTTCAGGTAAAGAGTGCGAGTTCAGTAAAGACATACTCTCGTCATAAAGATACAGAGTGATTTGCCCATAGTCCTCTTGAGGACTATACCCTGCCTGCATCCCTCCAAACTTCACCATAACACCTCCTTGGTCAATGGAAGACTGTGAAACTCCACTAGCGATTAAATCTATATCCTGCCAAACGCCAAACTCTTCAGTAGCTCCATAAAGATACTTACTACCCCCAAAAGGAGCAGGGTCAGTCGAATTCGTTAGAATAGCTGGTGCTCCACTAGTGCTCCAGCTTTCCAGATCACTTTCGAACCCTGAGTTTTCGAGTAAGTTCTCAGCGTAAGCGCCGGCAGCAAAGATAACGCCAAACATTAGTAATGCACTTTTAATCATACCTGCCACCACATAGATTTATTTAAGATAATATGACGAAAGGATAACATTAAGCCAATATAAAGTCAAAAAAGAATAAAAACATCCAATAATACATTTTTTCAACTAAAGAAAACCTCAGAGACTATAGTTCTCATTAGCCATTCTTCTATCCAACGCTTCAAGTTTCCATCATTTTCGGCAATGAGAGAGAGATTTTCATCCGGCACTGTTCTATCGGCGAGCTGTAACACTGACACTGTCGATTTAATGAATTTACCACAACATATTGATATCAAAACAGGAAACAAGCTATGACACATGGTAATGCAATTTACTCTCAGCTGCTAAAGCGGGGTTTGAATGCTCTGGTTCGGCCTATACGCTATGTGGCCGGATCGCTCACGACGTGAGAGCCTTGCGCTAATCTTCGTTCGCTTCCTCGCCGATCAATCAGATCGTTTGTGAACTCACTGACCGGCAGTAAATGAAACTTTAACCGTTAGCTGTTAGTATAAAATGCTTACATAAAAAAATAATAAGGAGCAATTGTGAGTGGGTTTATCTCAGGGATATTTACGTTCCCCACCGTGTTTTACAGCGGCCTGTTGGTTCTGGTCGTCCTTTATTGGTTCGTCGCAAGCTTTGGCTTTGGCGATTTTGAAGGCTCCGATGGCGCACTGGATGCCGACCTCGATGTCGCAGACTCGTCCCTCAGTATTAGCGGCCTGCTCGCTAAATTCCGGCTGGATGGCATACCAATCACCATTAGCCTGTCATTCATTATATTAGCCTCATGGGCGCTCAGCTTTCTGGCGGTCTATTTCATTTACCCCATGCTGCCGGCCGGTTGGGTGCAAATCGCCATTGGGGTGTGGATTTTATTGATCGCGCCAATCGTTGGGGCCACTCTCATTTCTCCCTGCTTGCAGCCGCTAAAACCACTCTTTAAAAAGCAATCCGCCAAACAGTCTAAAGATTTTATCGGCCAATACGTCACGGTTCGCAGCGGTAAAGTCAGTGCCACAACCGGCGAGGCCTCGCTGCATGATGGCGGTGCAGGCTTAATCTTAAAAATACGCTGTGCAGAGCCCAATGACATCGCACGCGGCGATTCTGTAAAACTCTACAGTTACGACCACACAACAGGCTTTTACCAAGTTAAGCCGCAATAATTTTTCAAAATAACACACCAATAATTTAAATCTTGCAGAGGCATCACGATGGGTACACTTTCAATTATGACGCTGGTGTTAGTGGGAATAATCGCACTAATAATCATCGGTATTTTATTCGCCGTTACTAAACTCTACGTCAAAGTGCCGCAAGGCTGGGCGCTCATCGTGAATGACATGAGTAGCACCCCAAAAGTTAAATTTACGGGAGGCATCGTATGGCCCGTGATCAACAAAAAAGAGTTAATGAAAGTCTCATTGATCACACTGGAAATCGACCGCAAAAACAAAGATGGTTTGATCTGTAAAGATAATATCCGTGCTGATATCAGCGTCGCGTTTTACCTGCGGGTGAATGAAACACAGGATGATGTACTGAAGGTGGCCAAAGCCATCGGTGTTGATCGCGCTTCTGATAAAACCGCTGTGAATGAGCTGTTTAATGCAAAGTTTGCCGAAGCCTTAAAAACGGTGGGTAAGCAAATGGACTTTGTGGAGCTGTTTGATGACCGGATTGGCTTCCGCGATAAAATCGTTGAAGTGATTGGTGACGATCTGAACGGTTATGCGCTGGAAGATGTGGCCATTGATTACCTGGAGCAAACGCCAAAGTCGGCGCTGGATTCCAGTAATATTTTGGATGCGGAAGGTATTCGCAAAATCACTGAGCTGACCGCGACCCACAACATTAAAACCAATGAGCTGGAGCGCGACCAGCAAATGGCGATGAAAAAGAAGGATGTTGAAACTCGTGAAGCGATGTTGGCATTAGAGCGCCAGGAAGCTGATGCAGTCGCCCGCCAGAAACGTGAAATCGAAAGTATTCAGGCACGTGAAGAAGCCGAGACTGCGAAGGTTACCTCAGAAGAACGCCTACGCTCCGAGCGCGCCAGAATCTCCACCGATGAGCAAGTGGATATCCTTGAGCAAAACCGCCAGCGTGAAGTTGAAGTGGCCTCCAATAACCGCCAACGTGCGGTCGCGATTGAAGAAGAAAAAGTCATCCGCGCCAGAGAGCTAGAGCAAGTCTCCCGTGAGCGCGATGTTGAGCTGCAGCGCATTGATAAAGAGAAAGCGCTGGAAATTAAGAAAACCGAAATCGCCGATACCATTCGCGAGCGCATTGTGGTCGAGAAAACAGTGGCTCAGGAAGAAGAGAAAATCAATGAAGTGCGCATAGTGTCTGAAGCAGAGCGCATGAAGCAGGTCTCTATTTTGCAGGCCGAAGCCAACGCTCAGGAAGAGTTGGTTAAGCAGGTTAAACAAGCAGAAGCGGATGAAACCAAAGCCAGCCACAAGGCCAGAGAGATTCATACGCTGGCTGTCGCTGAGCTAGAAGCCTCCGCCAAGCAAGCACAAGCCAAGAAGACCTTAGCAGAAGGTGTGCAGGCTGAGCTGGCCGCGGAAGGATTAGCTGATGTACAAGTACAGGAAGCAGAAGCGGATGCAATGGAGAAGAAAGGCTTTGCCGAAGCGAAAGTAATCAGCGCACGCTTTAAAGCAGAGGCCGATGGCTTAACCGATAAAATGGAAGCCCTCGCCAATATGTCTGACTCGGCGCGCGACCATGAAGAGTTCCGCCTCAAAATCGAGAAAGAATTTGAACGTGCAATGGCAGAAATCAGCGCCAATGAGAAGGTATCCATCGAGCAAGCTCACGCCATGGCAACCGCGCTTGCTAAAGCTAAAATCGATATTGTGGGCGGCGATGGCGACTTCTTTAAGTCATTCGCGCGTTCCTTGTCACTAGGTAAATCCATTGAAGGTGTCGTCGGCAAAAGCCCAACGGCGGATGCGTTAATTCAGAAGTTTCTGAGCGCCAATAAGCCGACAATTGACAGCAGCACTTCAGCTGACTCCTAACCAACTGACAGGGCTCGACGATGCCGGAACAAGAAGAAAGCTCAATCACAGATCGGGCGATTGCTGAAAGTAATGCTTACGAGATTATTCGCAATCGCCTGGAAAAACAGGGTAAATCGCTCGAATCGCTAACTGCGGCGCTCAACGCGGAGCGCTTAAAAGAGTTCCAAAGTGCGGCAATGGAAGTCACCGGTCGGCTGCGGGTACGCACCGAAAACAACTGCGTGGCCAGAGATATTGTGCAGGTGGGCGACCAGTTGCTGTTTGGCTATAACGTGTTTATCGGGCTGAAAAAAGAAACCCGAATCGATGATGTGTTTACGCTGTACACGCTGATTGAGGATAACAATCAGTTTGAGCTGAAACCTGTTCCGCTGGAAAATACTTTCCTTACCGACCGCGCCTTTGCGGCTGATTTCCGAGAGCTGTACGCCTACTACAAACACGCTCGACTGATTCAATTATTGGTTAGAAACGGCAAGCTGTTAGCCTCGTTTCAGATTGGCGAGCGCATCAGCGATTTGCGGGTATTTCGTTGGGAGATCATGCCCTCCGGCGAGCTAACCTATATTGATAATCGCGGTGAGCGCGACATTGCACTGCCTGCGGCGACCGACTTTGAGTGGCTGCAAGCAGGTCGTGATTTTGCCGTACAAGGCCCGCACCCTCACCTCAATATTCTGGATACCTTATTTGTTGAAGCCATTGGCGGCGATCTTACAGTTAAGATTGAAAACAACACAGATACTGGCTTAGGTATTTACGATGAAGAGGTCAGCGATAAAACCCAAGCGCTGGATGATGCCAAGATCTTTTTTGCGGAAGTCGGCCAGCTAATCTTGCTAAAAATACTGCCGTATCGCGAAGACGATTGGCGCTATCTGGTGTTTAACCGACTCACGCAGCGGGTCGATCGCATTGATGAAATCGGGCAATCCTGCATTCAACTGCCGGAAGACCACGGCGTGATTTTCCCCGGCGGAACCTATCTGCAAAATGGTGAAATTCACCGCTTTGATAGTGATGTGAGCGACATGCGCTTTAAGCGAATGATCCGCTCGCCCAATGGTGAGGATGTGCTGTATGTGTTCTATGAGCCGGTCGCGGGTATGTCCGCCCTGTTCTCTTATAACCTGATTGAAAAGCGCTTAGCCACGCCGATTTTTGGGCATGGTTACGCGATTGCTGAAAATGGCCAGATGGTGCTGTTTAGCTCAGAAAGCGAAGAAGCCACGCGTATCCATCCCATGCAAATTTGGCAAACGCCCTTTGTTTCCGATGAATACGCCAGCCGACAGCCGCCCGGCGATAGCTTCTACGCGCGCATCGGGAATGCCGAACTGGTACGCGGCATCTCCGACCTGTACAGCGTAATTCGCAGCGTGCAGCAGCCTGATGTCTCGATGTCGCACTACAATCAACTAATCAAAGCCAGCAACCGCCTGTTTGAAGCCTACTACTGGTTCGAAAGCCCCGAGCTGGCGGAAATCAAACATGTCGTCAGCGAGATCAGCAGCACCTCCGACAAGGTATTGGATGAGTTTGAGAAAGTCGAAAGCATTCGCCTGCAAGCCGACAGCGCAATGCAGGGTGCGGAGGCCGAGCAGAAAGCCATTCTCAAATCCATACGCGCCGATTCATGGACCCAAACTCAGGAATTTGTTGAAGCCTTAAACCGCATTCGCCATCAGCGCGGCCACCTGATGACGATTCGCGAATATCGCTATATTGATCAGGAGCGCATTGCCGCACTGGAAGCCGAGTTACTGGCTACTCAGGAGTCTTTAGGCTCTGAGACCGTCCACTTCTTAGCCGGTGAAACGGCCCTTATACCCTATCGGGAAAAGCTCGCCGAAGTTGGTGAAGAGCTGGAACAAGCCGACACGCTAATGAAGCTTGAAGCCGCGCTTGAAACGCAGGAGAAAATGGCGGCTGATCTGGACTTACTCTCCGAGCTGATGTCCAGCTTGAAAGTCGATGATGCCACCGTGCGCATTCGGGTGGTGGATGATATTTCAGAGATCTACGCCAAGCTAAACCAATCCCGCGCTCGTACCCAGCACAAGAAAAAAGACATTGGCAAAAGCGAAGCAACGGCGCAATTCGGCGTGCAGTTTAAGCTGTTTAGCCAAAGCGTAACCAATGCACTGAGCCTCGCCACCACGCCCAATAAATGTGATGAGCAGCTCAGCCGCCTGCTGGTGCAAATTGAAGAATTAGAAAGCCAGTTCAGCGATCATGATGAGTTCCTAACTGACATTATTGGCAAGCGTGAAGAGGTTTATGAGTCGTTTGAGGCGCATAAGCAAACACTGGTGAATGAGCGACAACGGCGCGCGCAAAACCTGATGGATGCGGCCAGCCGGATTATTACCTCGATCCAACGTCGTACGGCCAAGTTCACCGAAATGGATGAACTCAATACCTTCTACGCCTCCGACCCACTCGTCATTAAAGTGCGCGATATTTCTGATCAGTTACGGGAGTTGGATGACAGCGTTAAAGCGGATGACCTTGAGGGCAGCTTGAAGGGGCATAAAGAACAAGCGATACGAGGCCTGCGCGATAAGCAGGATATCTATGAAGATGGCGGCAACGTTATCAAATTAGGCCCCAAGCACCGCTTTAGTGTGACCACTCAGGAGCTGGACCTCACCCTATTGCCCAGAGGTGATCATCAATATATTCACCTGAGCGGTACCGACTTTTTTGAACGCGTCGATGCACCAGAGCTTGAGAGCTTACGCGACTACTGGGAACAGAATTTAGAATCTGAAACGCCTGAATTTTATCGCGCAGAATACCTTGCTGGACAGCTGTTTGAAGCGATTGAAAATCATGTGGTTGAGGTCGGTGAAGATCTGTTAAAAACCGTTCGTGAATTTGCCGCGCCACGCTATAAAGAAGGCTATGAGAAAGGGATTCATGACCACGATGCCGCCCTTATCCTGAAGCAATTATTGGCAATAAAAGCCAAAGCCGGACTGCTGCGGTTTAATCCCATGGCACGAAGTATTGCTCTGTTATTTTGGGCAGAAGTGCAAGCACAGGAGCAAGCAGCCTCATGGGCTAATCGCGCGCTATCGGCCACTGAAATGCGCCGCGTATTTCAAGATAATACCGCGCTTAAGCAGCTGACGCAGGAGATCAAAACTCACTTAGTGACCTTTGCAGAATCAACCAAGCTAAGCACACAACTAGACTCTGAGGTGGTACTGGATCAGGCAGCCAATTATCTGGTCGAAGAGTTATCGCAAACCACACTCAACTTCTCAGTGAGCCACTACGGGCAAGAGTTAGTTCAGGAGCTAATGCACAGCCTTGAAGCGGTCCACTCTAAAGACAGCTTTGAAACCGCCCTCGCCAGCCTGAAAGCCAATACCGGACAGCGCTGGCAGTTTATCAATGCCTGGCTTCAGGCCTTGGTCGATGCCAAGAGTAATGCCTTAAAGCACTACATTCCCGAGGCCATCGCCTTGATTAGCTTGGAAGGCAGCTTGCCGCTGACGGTGTTGAATGTGCCGCTGGAAATGCGCATTACCGAATTATTGGGCGATCACCCGTTGATTCAAAGTGAGCACAACGAACGCTTCCTAAGCTTGTCATTCGATCAATTCCTATCGCGTTACGATCATCACAAACAAACCGTGGTCACTCGCTATCAGCGTTATCTACAGCTGCGTAATGGCATTATCGATACCCAGCGCAAGGCATTCCGGCTGGAGTCTTTCAAACCTCGTCCGCTGGCCTCGTTTGTGCGCAACAAGCTACTCAATGAATCCTATTTACCGCTGATTGGCGACAATCTGGCAAAACAAATGGGCACCGCTGGTGATGATAAGCGTACCGACTTGATGGGCTTGTTAATGCTGATCTCACCACCGGGCTACGGTAAAACCACTTTGATCGAATACGTTGCCAGTCGCTTAGGCATGATATTTATGAAGATCAACTGCCCATCGCTGGGGCATCATGTGGTGTCTCTGGACCCAACGCAAGCACCCGACTCCACCGCTGCGCAAGAGCTGGATAAAATCAATCTGGCGCTGGAAATGAATAATAACGTGATGCTGTATCTGGATGATATCCAACACACCAATGCCGAGTTTTTGCAGAAATTCATTTCACTCACCGATGGCACTCGGCGTATTGACGGCGTATGGAAAGGCGAAACCAAAACCTATGATATGCGCGGCAAACGCTTCTGCATCATCATGGCGGGTAACCCTTACACCGAGTCTGGCGAGGTGTTTAAGATTCCGGATATGTTGGCCAACCGTGCGGATATCTATAACTTGGGTGAAGTGCTGGGAGACAAACAAGACATCTTCGCGCTCAGTTATCTGGAAAACAGCCTAACCTCAAACAATGTACTCGCGCCGCTAGCCACCCGCGAAATGAGCGATATTTACACCCTGATCGATATGGCCAAAGGGCGCGAGGTGAGCACTAGCGACCTAAGCCATAGCTACGGCAGTGCGGAACTCAATGAGATCGTTGACGTGTTTAAGAAGCTGCTGACCGTGCAGGAGGTCGTACTGAGAGTGAATCAGCAATACATCACCTCCGCCGCGCAAAATGATGAATACCGAACCGAGCCACCGTTTAAGTTGCAGGGTAGTTATCGCAATATGAACAAGATGGCAGAGAAGGTTTCAGCGGCGATGAATGATAATGAGCTGATGCAAATGATTGAGGACCATTATCAAGGCGAGGCGCAATTGCTTACTGGTGGCGCAGAAGAAAACCTGCTGAAACTGGCCGAGCTACGCGGCAATATGACCGATGCTGAAAAGCAGCGTTGGGCCGACGTTAAAGCCGTATTTCAAACCGCCAATATGGCGAAGAATGCAGAGGTTGAAATTGGCCTACGCATCGCTGACCGGTTGGGTGAAATCAGCACCGCATTCCAACACTCGGATCAGGTACTCGCTAATGGTCAGGCAGAGCTGCAAACCGTGATTAAACACGTTGTAAAGCAGCTGCATCAAATCGGCACATCGATTACCGAAGGTGGCAAAAATACCGCGCTGACCCAGCAAATGGAGCAAATATCACAAGGCTTGGGTAGCTTGAGTCAAGAGCTTACCAGCACGCTGGCTCAGCCACGAATTGAAGCCGCCCTGCTTCCGCAATTGAGTACGATTTCTAATCAGCTTGAACAGTTGAAAGTGGGTGGCGATGAGAGTGCGAATCAGGCGGAAGTGGCTGAGCAGTTAAAGGCGATTTCACGTGGGGTTCAGCACATGGGTGAAGAGCTTTCGACGGTTTCGGAGACGGCGAAGAAACGATTAAGCTGGTTGACGAATATTAAGCAGCGGGCTTCTGGTCGAGCTAGTCAGGATGATTAGCGTTAGCCAGACGCATGACTCAACCATGCTTTAAATTTTGATCGCATTTTCAAAGTGGGCTAGCTTGTGGGTTCTAATCCATCCGCTAGCCGCTTCCATCCGTACCTCGTGAGGTGGACATCCATCAATGCCACCCTTGTTTAAACCAGCATAAAGAACCATAATAAACAAAATATTGTTGGATATGGATTACCATGCTCTCAAAAATCAAATTCGAAAACTTTTACTCCTTCGGTGATGAGTTCGAAATTTCATGGAAAGTCGGCAAAAAACCGTCAAGCTCCTATTTCGACATTACCCTGAATGACGATGGCGACCGCCTTAATAAAGTCATCGCAGTGCTTGGGCCTAACGGCGCAGGAAAAACACAAATGCTGCGACCTTTGGCATTTTTGAGCTGGTTCATTTCTCAGTCGATTACTGCCGCTGAGCCTGACGAGCCTATTCCGTTTAAGCCTCACGCTTTTCGTGAGAACCAAACCACCAAGTTTGAATTGGACTTCATTATCGATAGCGAAGAGTATCGCTATAAGTTAGAAGCAACCCCACAAGAAGTCATTCATGAGTCTCTGCATAAAAAGACCAGCCACCTCTACTCCTATCTATTTGTAAGGGACAAGGTTGGCGACGCGTATGAGTTCAAGCAGAAAGGATTTGGCTTTAGTACCAAGCTGGCGGCCAATGTCCGGAAAAATGCATCGATCATATCCTCAGCACATATGAATGACGTGAAAGAGGCACATGTCTTTACCCGCTATTTTGCCAAAAATATCTCAAATATTAGCGTATCTGGCAGACGCCATTATCACGAAGCTGACTTGCTAGAGAGTGCGAAGTTTTTACAGAAAGACGACGTTTTAAAGCAGCAAGTTAGTGACGTGATTTGCGAGCTAGATCTCGGTATTAATGCGGTGAAATACAAAGAAGTCGCGGGCATTGAAGAGGATGGCAGCAAGCGTAAACTAGTCATTCCGATTGCGGTTCACAAGTCAGGTCTGGGTAGCTTTGAGCTTCCCTTTTTTGATGAATCGAATGGCACAAAATCGGCTTATGTGTTGTTGCGCGATATTTTACCGGTACTCAAAGACGGCGGAATAGCGATTATCGATGAGATCGACAATGACCTTCATCCGCACATGCTGGGAACGATTATTGAGCTATTCAAGTTCAAACATACGAACCCATACGATGCACAAATCATCTTTACCTGCCACACACCTGAAGTCTTAAATGAGCTAAAGAAACACCAATTGTATCTGGTAGAAAAGGAAGATTTATTTAGTGAATTGTGGCGCTTGGATGAAGTGGTCGGCCTGAGAGCAGATGATAATATTTATGCCAAATATCAGTCTGGCTCATTAAACGCTGTACCAAATATCTAAGGGGCGCTTATGGCTAAGAAGCAAAGACGGATACAGTGTAGTTCTTTAATTGTTGTCGGCGAAGGCCCTCACGATAAGGCGTTTATCAATCATATGAAGCACTTATATGACAGCCGTAGTAATGGCCAAACGGTAAAGGTTGAGTCTGCGACAGGCGGGTCGCCTATGAGCATTGTCAAATCAGCACTCAAAAGTAAGCACGTAGACTATGATAAAAAGTATGTCCTGATGGATTCGGACGTTGAAATTCCTAAGCAGTGTTTAGACTACGCAAAGCAAAAAAAGGTGACCATTATTCTGTCTACTCCGGTTTGTCTTGAAGGCATGTTATTGGAGGTGCTTAAATTCAAAGTGGTGGACGGAGCAACCAATACAGAGTGTAAGCGACTGTTACATCCTAAGCTTTCTGGTGAGCCGACCAACAAAGAGAGTTACGCCACGCTTTTCACCAAGCCTGTTTTAGATGAGACCGATAAAGAGGCCATTGTTAGCTTGCGAGAGCTGCTTGCTAATAAGTAGCCCCTGCTTGGTTAATGAGGGAGCTAATACATCTAAAACCAGCAAATCCACGTAATAAAAGACAACGCTACCAATAAGTAATAAATAAAACCATGACTAAGCCCCTCACTCTCCAAACCCTATTCGCCCTTGCTATCTGCTCGCTAAGCCCTCACCTACTCGCCGCTGAAACGCCACCAGCCACCGACTTCCCAGAATCATTCACTACCTCCGAAAACACCAGCAGCGGCATCAAATCCGCGTGGTACGATAACGCAACAAGCCGCTACGCACACGGCGTACTAGGCGATGCCATCGAAGCCGGATCACTTCACGCTAAAACCGCCGACGGACGAACACTCTCAGTCACACTTGAAACTGCCCAAGTTTTTGAAGACATCCAGCCCCGCTTAGCCGACCTTGATGGCGATGGCCGCAATGAAATCATCACCATTCGCAGTCACAACCAAAAAGGTGGCCAAATCGCGGTTTATGGTGTCACACAAAGCGCACCTAACACCCTGTCATTAATCGCCAGCACGCCGTATATCGGGCAAGCCTACCGCTGGTTAGCGCCTGTCGGAGTCGCCGATTTTAATAACGATGGCGCGATGGATATTGCCTATATTGACCGCCCACACCTAGCCAGAATCCTCAGAGTCTGGAGCTATCGCGATGGTGGCTTGCAACAAATCGCACAGGCGCAAGGCTTAACCAATCACAGTATTGGGCATAACTACATCGCCGGTGGCGTGCAGCAATGCGGGAAAGATGCTGCCATGATTACGGTTGATGCTAATTGGTCGCGACTGATCAAAACCCGCTTTAAGAATGGCCAACTGCTTAGTGAAGATATCGGGCCTTATGCTGGCAAAGCGAGCGCGACGGAGGCATTAAACTGTCGTTAGTGCTAATTCGAGCGAGTAAAAACATAGCGCTTTAACAACACCAAAGCGCTTCCAACTCAATGATAAATATCACTTACTCATTATTTTTCACCACTTCTTGATGTAGCTCAAGACTTCCAAAGAACGCGTAATCCCAGCCCTCATAACTGACTATGATCATAAGTATCTATAGGTCATTTTATGAAGGGAGACGATAATGAGAAGGATTATTTTTCTGGGATTGCTGGTGTCATTGATATCCCTAACGAGCAGCTATGCCGAGGGCAACCCTCAGGCCATGGTTGTGTTTGATGCCTCAGGCAGTATGTGGGGCCAAATTGATGGCACCGCTAAAATTGACATTGCAAAAGAAGCACTGAGCAATGTCGTTTCGCAGTGGGACGAAAACACCCACCTCGGTTTGATCGCTTACGGTCATCGCAAAAAAGGCGACTGCAATGACATAGAAACCCTGCTCCCGGTTGGCCCCGTGGATAAGCAAGGCATGCTATCCACTGTACAAAAAATCCAACCCAAAGGGAAAACCCCGATCAGCCGCGCCATCAAAATGGCCGCTGAGGAATTACGCTATACCGAAGAAAAAGCCACCGTCATTCTAATTAGCGACGGTAAAGAAAACTGCGACGCTGACCCCTGCGGCACTGCAAAAGCGCTGGAAAGCGAAGGCATCGATTTTGTTGCCCATGTGATTGGCTTTGATGTCGATAAGCAAACTGGGGAAGAACTCCGGTGCATCGCAGACGCCACCGGCGGAGAGTATTTCTCAGCAGAAAATGCATCCGCACTCAACGATGCGATGGGAAAAGTGATTGAAAAGGTACAGACAAAAGAAGTACCAAAACCCGTCGTTAAAAAGCCTGAAAACAACTTGAAAATTGTCGCCGTCGAAGTTGAAGGCGGGCCATGGATTAAAGCAAGTTACTCCATTTTTACTGATAGCGGCGATGAAGATGTGCGTGGCGATCATGTCACTAACTGCTACTCAACGAAGGACAAAGCCTGCAAAGCAAGCATTCCAGTGGGCAGTTACATTATTGAGTCCAGCTACAATAAATTTCGCCTGAAAACACCGGTTGAGATTAAAGACGGCGAAACCAGTGATATTGAAATTATTATGGGAGGCACCGGAAAGGTTAATATCATCGCCAGAGAAGTAACAGCAAGCCCGATGGTTAAAGCACATTACTCCATTTATACAGACAGCGGTGACGAAGATGAACGCGGCGACCATGTAATTAACTGCTACTCAACGAAGGACAAAGCCTGTAGAGAAAGCATTCCCGTGGGTAATTACATCATTGAGTCCAGCTACAATAAATTTAATCTAAAAACACCGGTTACCGTCAAGTTTGGCGAAACCAGTGATGTTGAAATTCTGATGGGGCAAACCGGAAAGGTCAATATCATCGCCAGGGAAGTAGCAGGCAGCCCGATGATTAAAGCAAGTTACTCCATTTATACCGATAGCGGTGATGAAGATGATCGTGGCGATCATGTCACTAACTGCTACTCAACGAAGGACAAAGCCTGCAGAGAAAGCATTCCAGTAGGCAACTACATCATTGAGTCCAGCTATAATAAATTTAATCTAAAAACGCCGGTTACCGTCAAGTTTGGTGAAACCAGTGAGGTTGAAATTCTGATGGGACAAACCGGAAAGGTCAATATCATCGCCAGAGAAGTATCAGCAAGCCCGATGATTAAAGCAAGTTACTCCATTTATACCGATAGCGGTGATGAAGATGATCGTGGCGATCATGTCACTAACTGCTACTCAACGAAGGACAAAGCCTGCAAAGAAAGGATCCCCGTCGGCAAATACATCATTGAGTCCCGCTACAATAAATTTAACCTAAAAACACCTGTAGAAGTTAAGTTTGGCGAAACCAGCGACGTTGAAATTATTACAGGGGAAACCGGCAAAGTAGAGCTAACGGCCAGAGCAGAAGAAGCGGGAAAGTGGATTAAAACACAGCATTCCATTTACACCGATAGCGGCGATGAAGATGTGCGCGGTGAGCATGTGACTAACTGCGGCTCCACTAAAGACAAAGCCTGCAAGGTTCGAATTCCACTCGGAAAATACGTTGTTGAAACCCGATATAACGGCGACACACGAAAAACACCCTTTGAGCTAAAGTCAGGAGAAACCAGCAAAATCAATGTCAGCTTTACGACTGAGAAGTAAGGCAGGCCTGCTCAAGCAATCTTCGGGTTGATCGTAACCGGCAATCATTTCCAGCGGTGAATTGGGAGTGATTGCCGGATGGTTTCAGCGTGGTTCAAGCGTCGACTAGGTGTATTAGTTCCGACTTCATCTGACACTTCAGCTTGACGAAATTTTCTAATTGCGGACTGAGCGATCACGGAAAGTCTCAAAGAGTCGAGCTATAATCGCTCTCTTTCCAGCTTATACGCTAAGTATTCTTTAGATACTTGCTCATCAGAGTAGTCGCCATCCACATTATTCATTGCACCTATACCATCTAGGCCCTTTATATTGTTAATCGAGCCGCCCCAAGAGTCACGACTTCTTGGCTCTCCAATAAATTGAGATAAATAACTATCCAACGCTCTATCTCTTGGCTTTTCTATTTCATTACTCAGTGCAGTCAAATAGTCGAACTTTGTCGTTTTTTCCCATCCAATAGAGAAACCAGCACGAAACATCGTGTGTTCAAGCTCTCTGATTACATTAAGGTCTTTTTCTCTGAAATGGTTTTGCAAATAGCCGTGTGTTTCAAAGTCAGAAAATGGATCAAACATGAGCATGTCGTTCTCTTAAGTAACTAACTGATAATCTAGCCACCTGTTGCATTGAAAGTTTGCCTGCACGTTTTAAAGCGACAAGAAGGTCTTCAACATGATCATGCTTTACGTCATCACCCGCTAACGAGGTTACAGAGTCAGCAAACTGATCCATCGAGTTATAGATATAAGAGACGTTGTGATGCTTAGCTAATTCGATTACGAAATCTTGAATATTCTTCGTTGGCATTTGATCAATTTGAGTAGTAACACTAGCTTTCTGTGTAGACTTTGCTTGATGACTACGAAGTATAACCTTCATACCATTGAGCTTTAGTGTTCTGTTAGTACGAGGGGTATTGGTTTCAACAACGACAGTGCCTTCTTGCTTAGCATTCCCTAGCGCTTTAGCGACATTTCCATCTAACTGTAAACCAAGTTTTGTCGCTGCTTCTCTGACCACTTCATCCGTCGGCGCGCAAGCTTCTACTTCTCCATTAATAAGCTGAGCTTTAGCGTAAACCCCACGAGAGATCCGAAGTAACTCTCCGTCGTTGACCAACTTTGATAGGACATAGGTCACCTGAGATTGACTCCCTAATGTTGCCAGATCAGAACGAAGAAAAACTATTCCTTTGCGATGCGTTATGGACTGACGTATGCGAGTTTCTAGTTTCATAATTGTACACCTGCTAAATCACATAAATATATTTTAACAGCAACAGTAGAAATCATCAATTTACTTAATAAAAAACAACAATTTACATGACACAAAAACACTTTAAAACCGTCAATAATTGTAGCTATCTATACGCAGTGTAAAAGCTGAAGTTGCATAAAGCGCTGCGCTCTAGGCGAGAATTAGCTTCCCGACTCAACCATGCTTTTGATTTTGACTGCCTTTTCGAAGTGATCCAGTTTATGGGTTTGAATCCACCAGGTAGCCGCTTCCATCAGCAGCTCTGGATCATCATTTTTATTGGCAAAGAAGGCGTAGAATGACAGGCCGACGCCCTCACCTTTTGCGGCAATTTTTTGGTCGCAGACGGTGATTATTTTTGATCTTAGGGATGCTCTCATTTTTTGCCTGTCTTGCTTGGGGAGATTGATTAGCTTTGTTCTGGGATCGAAGCTGCGGCCGCCTATGACTCCACGTCCGGAGCACTTTCAGATATTACTGAACAGTCTGATATGCTGCTAACGAGTAGAGCATTTGTCTTCTTTGACGCTACCCATTTTTTACCGGCATCCTCTTGCCACATCTCTCTTAGTACAATCTGGTTTGAAGAATTTAACTCAACTTTGTACTGACGGCGTTTCGCGTTAGTTGGCAGCTTCATTCTTACCAAGCTACCAATAGTCAAAACTCCTGTGCTTTCCGTATCAGAACTCATTTTAACTCCACTCTCGCCTACAGGCGTATTCACTTTTATTTCAGGTGTCACTTTACCTAGTTGTTCAAGGTAGCTCGTCAAGCCATCCCAATGCAGATATTTTTCATTAGTTTCATGAATATCCCACCCCAAAGCGCCCAACGGTAAGTCATTCTTTTTGTCGTTACAGAGATAGCATGCAGTTTTCAAATTCGAGTCATCGTTTGTGCCACCATCTGCAACGGGCTTTACATGCTCTAAGCTTGCACTAAAAACCCAGTAGATTGGGTGACAAAAACCCACTTTCCAGCTTGGATGGTATGGCAAAACATCAGGCATTATGGAAGACAGTTTTCTCAAAACATCTAAGTCGATGGTTTGACGCTGGCAATAGCAGCAGACATAACTATCACGAGCGTAGATTTCTTTCTTCTTACTGGATGATAAGTCCTGCCTTATAGCTGACTCATCATAAACACCACCCCAGTTTTTCCTAACCAGGGCGACAGAATGCTTTAATGCTTTGCGTTCCTCGATCAAGGCTCTCTCGTCGATAGATCTTATGGTTGATTTTGCAGTATCAATATCATTACTAATGATGGACTCTATTGCATGAGTAACCATTGATGGTATTTCTTGATCTGAACTCATTGATCCTACCCTTAATAAATTACGCCTGAAATAGAGTTGATTCGGTCTTTACAAGCTCAACACTTCGACGTCTCTGCCTCAGGTTGACATGAACAAAGTTGGCAATCTATTTGAGTAGGAGCCAATCCTTATCGCATAGCCCACCTTTCACAAGGCCTGCATACAACTCAGGTTTAGCCGTTGAAATATCCAATGCTACCAAAACACCAAGAGTTCCTGTGTTTTCCGTAGTCCACCACTCAAGCCATTCAACATCATGCTGATGGAACGCCTTAAATCTATTTTTCTGTCTGTGAACCTTCCATTCCAGAATTGCCAAAGGCACATGTTCCGGCTCCCAAACGCTGTTCCATGTAGTCATTCCGCTGTCTGGCCAAATCAGCAGGTCCTTATTGACTTGTTTTTTGCCTACCTTATCCCACTGCTTTACAGCACCTTCAATAACTGCCTGAGAAAGGTCTCTAAAAATGGAATCCTTAGAGACACAATTAATAAGGTGGCCAGTGACAAAGTGACTCACCGCTTCTCTTTCTCTACCTTTCCATTTTCGCTGGACCATATCTTGATGGAACTGGACTAGGGCTCGCTTAATGATTAGCTCAACTTCATGCATAATTTTTTAAACCATAAGAGTTCAAGTAACGGAGACTGCCGTTATGGTGGAGGCTATTTTCTCTGCCTGACTTACCCCTTCAGATTTAACAGCATCAGAACCAAGTATTGCATCAACCAGATCCTGTAATGTATTTGACCTTAGTCCTGCCGTCCACGCACTTTCAAGTGTTCTAGAAATTGCCAAAGGGTTCTTCTTCAAACCTCCCGCATTACCATAATAAGCTGCTGCTTTATCTTCATATGCCTTCCAATCATCACCAAACTCTGGACCAATTGTATTTGTTATATTTGTCGCCCACATTCTAAGATTATGCTTTTTTACATCTTTGTCAGGCCAATTATCACTTGGGTCATGACCAAGTAAATGCAAAATTGCTGAGTTATCTTTTTTGTGGTGAATAACTTCAGGCTCTCTTGTTCTATCAGTATCCGCATCACACACTACAAACACATCAATACCGAGTAATTTCGCTATGGCCAGAGGTTTTATAAGCTCACTCTTTCCACCAACAGGAATAATTTGGCAGCCCGACCGCCTGAAATCAGGAAGCCTCCCAACTAATTGAATGTACGATGTTAAGTAAGCCACATCCTCAATGCCTTCAACCAATATCAGTTTCTTGCTAAAAAACATCTCACTAATTTCGGGACGCAATACGGGGTATAGCTTCGCTATCATACCGCTTTCTTTTACAGCCTTCTCCCCTGCATATTCTAATTCTTTTACCAAGTCATCGTATTTTAATGAGGTTATTTTTGAGCAAGGTGGCGAACCTGATTCTCTTACCATACGTACTGTATGAAAATCGTCACTCGGTATAAAAAATGGACTATGCGAGCATACAATTATTTGAGAGTTCTCTTTGGCGAGGTCTTGTAAAACCTCTGATAAGTACCTGGCCTGAGGTGGATGTTGATACAACTCTGGCTCTTCGATTGCCATAACTAATGTGGGAACATTTCCATCATCTACATCTGCGAGTTCTTGTAGAAGAGTCAATAAGTAGGATCTTTGCATTCCGTGGCCAAAGCGCGATAACTCACTCTCGAATCCATTCTCTCCGATCTGAATATGAGCAAATGGCTCTTCAATCTTTATAGATTTATCCGCTTCATTCTTCCAGCGTACCTTTGCTGTTGCACTTGGGTTAGCCCATAGCTTTAACTTAGTTTCGAGAGAATCAGATATGCTCGAAAGAACACCCTGCTCTTCTTCGAGCATTGTCTGATAACTTTGCCTTAGGTCATCTCTTAGCAACATCACTTTTTGTGAAAAGTTAACCTTTGCTCTTATGGCTCTTGCTAGTAATTGTCCAAGGGCCGAATTTTTACTCTCTTCAGCTTCTTCTGAGAAGTCTTTTGACGCAGATACAAAAACCCACTGTAGATGAGGAGCTAGTCTATTCACCCCTTTTGATACGCCATAAAATTGGTCTTCACTAGGGATAAGGCTACAACTTCCAGCATTAGTAGTTTCGAAAGTATTAAGTGCTAATGCCATATCGGCTTTAGAACTTGCAGAAGGTATGTCTGGCCAATTATCCCTTAGAGAAGCAAATATCTCTTTTAGCTCCTTTGCCGAAATTTTTGCTTTTTCAGCTTCGAACCAAACTTTAAATTCGACCATTCCTAGTCGATTACCGAACTGTTTTACCTCTGCTCTTTCAGTACCCTCATCATATTGAGCCTGAGCAGTCACAACCAATTTGTCCTGCCTAACATAATCTGCCAGATCTCTTTTTGCCTGCTCAGACAAATCGGTAAAGGTAACAGTAATTGATATTGGTTCTTTCGTATTCTTATGATGAAAGTCATCTGCAGATAGTTTACTTAAATCTGTTTTAGAATCTCGGTACTGACGGAAAAATACATTCAATGCATTCATTACTGTCGATTTACCTGCTCCATTAGGGCCAACGAAGCAGTTATAGTCGTCGAAATAGACAGTTTCATCTTTGAATATACGAAAATTTTGAATTCTTACTGAATCTAATTTCATTACTGTTCCCTAATTGAGGAGCTACTCTCATGCTTTTCATAGTATAAATTGTTTATCGTTGGAAATTTTCGAAGTTACAACATCACAAGCCAAAACAGCCAAAGTTACAACAAAATAACATACCATAATATATTCAGATACAATAAAAATAAGCCACTTTGTCTGATTTTAAAAGCAGAACTCCCCTACCGCCGAAACCCATAAACCCACCGCGCCAACAACCCTGCAATCAGCCCCCAAAACGCTGCACCAATGCCACCCAACACAATCCCCGAAGCCGTCACCAAAAACGTGATCAACGCAGGCTCTCTTTCAGCCACATCCGCCAAGGCAGCACTAAGCCCATTGCCAATGGTCGCGAGCAATGCAATCCCCGCAATCGCTAATACCAACTCCTGAGGAATCGAGGCAAAGAACACCACGACCGCCGCGCCAAGCAGTCCAATAATCACGTAAAACACGCCTGCGGCAAAGGCGGCCAGATAGCGCTTTTTAGGATCAGGATCGGCGTCTTCACCCATGCAAATGGCGGCGGTAATGGCGGCGAGGTTAAAGGCAAACCCACCAAATGGCGCGAGGATTAATGAGGCGATTCCGGTCCAGCTGATCACCGATGAGAGCGGCGCTTTGTAGTTATGCGCTTTTAAAATGGCGATGCCCGGCAGGTTTTGCGAGGTCATGGTCACCACAAACAGCGGTATGCCGACGCTGAGCAGCGACACCCAGTTAAACGAGGGGAATACAAATTCAGGGGTTGCCAGCGTAAGGCTTAAGGCTTCGTAGCGAATGCTGCCCTGCAGTGCCGCGTAGCCCAAGCCGACCGCCAACACCAGCATAATGGCGTAGCGCGGCAGGAAGCGTTTGCCCAGCAAGTAGGTGGCGAACATGAGTGACACCATGACCAGCTCGGTTTGCATCGAGACAAACACATCGACGCCAAAGCGAAACAGTACGCCAGCCAGCATGGCAGAGGCGATCGGCACGGGAATAATGTCGGTGAGGCGCTCAAACCAGCCGGTCACGCCACTTAAAATAATCAGCACCGATGAGAACATAAAGATGCCAATCGCTTCGGACATGGGCAGCCCAACCAGCCCCGTTGCCAGTAGCGCCGCGCCGGGTGTTGACCACGCGGTAAGCAGTGGCAGGCGATAGTACAGCGATAATCCGATACTGGTCAGGCCCATGCCTAAGCCGAGCGCGAGTATCCACGAGGTGATTTGCGACGGTGTTGCGCCAGCGGCGTTGGCTGCTTGAAAAATGATGGCCACCGAGCTGGTGAAACCCACTAACACCGCGATAAAGCCGGATACAAAATGCCGTAAGGCTAGCCCCTGAAACATAATACTTACTACTCTTGTTTAGTGTTTAAACGATGTGAACTGTTACGGGAGTGTAATGCCTTGCCTGACATTTAGTTGACATATATCAATTCTGATAATAACGAAACAGCTCATCATCTGCCCTGTACTAACTAACCCTCCCGAAACTCTCTCAACCTAAGGCGCCTTAAAATGCCAATTCATAATCTTCATTTAGACCCAGCACTTCAAGATATTTATGCCACCGAAGCCTCTGAAGAAGTGCTTCCAAAATATCGGATGCTAGACACGCGTGTTGAGCCACATGCCGCCTACTCGCTGATCCGCGATGAGCTATTGCTGGATGGTAATGCGCGGCAAAACCTAGCCACCTTCTGCACAACGTGGGTAGATGATGAGGTCAAGCAGCTAATGACCGATGCCATCGACAAAAATATGATCGACAAGGATGAGTACCCTCAGACTGCCGAGCTTGAGAAACGCTGTGTCCACATCATTGCTGATCTTTGGCATGCGGAAAAGTCTTGGGACACCATTGGTTGTTCAACAACAGGCTCTAGTGAGGCCGCAATGTTGGGCGGTTTGGCGTTTAAATGGCAATGGCGCAAGCGTCGTGAAGCGGAAGGAAAAGATACCAGCAAGCCCAATATTGTCACCGGTCCCGTACAGATTTGCTGGAAGAAGTTTGCCCGCTATTTCGATGTTGAAATCCGCGAAGTGCCTTTAGAAGGCGATGCTTTGGGCATACAGCCTGCAGACCTCAGAAAATACTGTGACGAAAATACCATTGGTGTGGTTGCCACACTGGGCGTTACCTTCACAGGGATTTATGAGCCGGTTGAGGCGCTAGCCAATGAGTTGGATATGATGGAGAAGGATCTTGGTTTAGATATCCCAATTCATGTCGATGCAGCCTCAGGCGGCTTTATTGCGCCATTCATTCAGCGCGATTTGGTGTGGGATTTTCAGCTTGAACGCGTGAGATCCATCAATGCCTCTGGCCACAAATACGGCTTAGCGCCACTGGGCGTGGGCTGGGTGGTTTGGGCTTCTCAGGCAGATTTACCCGAAGAGCTGATCTTCAATGTGGATTACTTGGGTGGCAATATGCCCACCTTCGCATTGAATTTTTCACGTCCCGGCGGCGAGATCATTGCGCAGTATTACAACTTCCTGCGCCTTGGGCGTGAGGGTTATACCGCGATTCAGCAGGCATGCTCCGATACCGCTCAATGGTTGGCTGCTGAGCTTGAGCAAATGGGCCCCTTTGAAATGGTTTATAACGGTCATGGTGGATTGCCCGCTGTAGCCTACAAACTAAAGTCCGACGTGACTGGCTATACGCTATATGACTTATCTGAACGTGTGCGTATGCGTGGCTGGCAGATTGCCTCTTACCCACTACCATCTAATCGTGAGGAAACCGTTGTACAGCGCATTCTAATCCGCCACGGTGTCAGCCGTGATTTGGTTAAGTTGCTCTTAGATGACATGAAGCGTGGTATCGAGCATCTGACTGAAAATCCGGTACCAAACTCCACAGCTAAGCCAGGGTTCCATCATGGCTGAAGAATCCGTAGTCGGGCAAATATTCGATAAAATCGAACCGGTTACCGAAGCCGGAGTTCACGGTTTTTTCCAATTACTGGATAACCAACCGATTGCCTTTATTCTACTGGCACTGGCGATAGGAACGTTTATTGGGCGCTACTCGGTGAAAGGTATTTCACTGGGTTCAACGGCCGGTACGCTGCTCGTGGGCGTGACGCTATCGATGATAGCCGAGTCAGCCTATGGCATTACCTATTCCATCCCCGGCATTCTGTCATCCTTTATGCTGCTGTTGTTTATGTATGCCTTGGGATTGAAAGTTGGCCCACAGTTTTTCTCTGGTCTACGTAAAGGTGGTCTGGCCTTTGTGGTGATTGGGTTAATCGTGTGGGTGCTTAACTGGGTGATCTGCTATTTCGGTGCGGCCTTAGTCGGCTTAGCACCAGGCTATGCCACTGGGCTAATTTCAGGTAGCTACACCATCACCGCGATTTTGGGTGTCGGTCAAAGCGCCTTGGCCAGTGGCGCGTATGCACCACCCGATGGTATGACGATCGAGGAAGTCGGCGCTAATATGGCTGCTGCCTATGCCATCAGTTATGTGCTCTCAAGCGTCGGAATTATCCTGCTCATTCGCTACCTGCCACGCATCTTCGGACGCGATGCTAAAGCGGATGCTAAGGAGGCTGAAGCTGACTTTAGTGGTGGTGCAACTCATCCGGTACCCGGTGCTCCGGGCGCATTAAGTCTGGGCTTTTCAGCCTATGACTTACGCGCCTTTTCGGTGACTCATGAGCGTTTTATTGGTCGCAGTGTGTCACAGCTAGGGGCAGACTTCCCTGAAGCGCCCATCCTACGCATCACCCGCGACGGCAATATTCTGCCGCTATCGAATGATCCGACATTGCTGGAAAATGATGTCATCACCGTACGTGCCGATGTGCATGATCTGATCTTCAAAGAAAGTGAACTGATTGGCCCTGAGTCTGATAGTCGCCTCGCTCGTCATGTCGATATCGAAGTGGCCGATGTGCATGTTGGCTCTCACGCGGTATCCGGTAAAAGTCTGGAAGCAATGGAGCATTCAGGCATGGGCGGTGTGAGTGTCGTCGCCCTATTTCGCGCCGGTAATGAAATTCCGATCGGCCCAAAAACGGACATCCTTTTTGGTGATGTATTACGCCTGTCCGGCCCTGATGCTGCCATCAAAAATGCGGCTAAGCGGCTTGGCGGACATGCCATTTTACAAACACTGAAATCCGAGGTGCTGTATCTGGCACTGGCGATGTTAGTCGGTTATCTGGTGGGCATTATCACCGTGCATATCGCGGGCATTCCCTTTGCGCTGGGTACTTCAGCCGGTTGTATTTTGGCCGGTGTTGCGGTGAGCTATTTCCGTAGTCGCAACCCCGAGTTTGGTGGTCCGGTTCACGAAGGTGCCCGTAGCTTCCTGCAAGACTTTGGACTGAATGCTTTTGTGGCGGTGTTATCAGCTAATGTCGGCCCGAAAGTGATTACTGCGCTCGGTGGTGACACGATTTTGTGGCTCGCATTGATCGGGACTGCTGGTGCGCTCATTCCCCCGTTTATCGCCTTCTGGGTGGGTATCAAATTCTTAAACCTCAACTCGATTATTGCCGATGGCGCAACCACAGGTGCGCGTAACAGCACACCGGGCCTCAATGCCATTATTGAAGAGTCCAATAGCTCAGTCGCAGCCGTTCCCTATCCGGTTAGCTATGCGCTGACGACAGTGCTGGCGCTGATTGGGGGATATTTCTCGATGATTCTTGCCTGACGATCTAAAGCTTTTTTAGACGTTATCTAACGATCTGGGGAATGTTGGAGCAATCCTAGCATTCCTCAGCACTAAGGACGCTAAGTCATTTTAGTGTAATGCTTAACCAGCGCCTATATCACGACTGCTTGCCAATCGTGATTGATTACGAGAGGCAAGCAATTTAGAGCTTATACAATCTCCGATTAACGGAATTGCATACCTCCATCAATAATCAGTGTTTGCCCTGTCATGATTTCTGAATCAGGCCCTGCAAGAAAAGAAACGCCTGCAGCGACTTGTTCTGGCTCAGAAAGCTTGCCTTGGGCGATATCTTTTGCGAACGTCTGCATGCCCCATTCATCCGACTCACCCGCTGCCTGCCCTACATCATGGGCAATCGAAAACATCATGGGTGTTTTTACAATACCTGGCGCATAAGCGGTGACATTAATGCCATATTTTGCCAGATCTCGCGCAGCTGTTTGTGTCATTCCCCTTATTGCAAACTTGCTTCCACAATAAAGCACTAAACCAGGGTTTCCTACCACCCCAGCTTGTGATGTTGCACTGATAATTCTGCCACCGTGTTTTAATTCCTTAAACTTATTGCTGGCAGCCTGAATACCCCATAATGTACTTCCGACATTCACCTGAAATACTGCGTTAAATTGTTCTTGAGTAATCTCACCGATAGGCGATGTTGGCCCAATCCCTGCATTGTTCACAATAACATTGAAATCTCCAAATTTTTCGGTGGCAGCTTCGACTGCGGCAACCATGCTTTCTCTGTCAGATACATCAACGTGGATCGAAATAGCGTCTCCCCCATTTTTATTGATTTCTTCAGCGACCTTATTGGCAGTGTCTATATTTAAATCGGCAACGGCTACGGCAAAGCCATCATCTGACAGGCGTTTACATATTGCTGCACCAATACCTTGGCCACCACCAGTAACTAATGCTACTTTTTTAGTACTTTTCATATTAACCTCTTTAAATATTCAATTATTGATCGCTCCTTTATAAGAAACGATTAGGTGCATATAATTAACTTAATAAAACCTCATGCACATAATAACAATCCATGACTTAATAAATAACTAGAACATGTACTTAAAAAAACTGTGGATAATACTTAGTAAATACCGATCAAGAAAGATAAGAAAACTTTTCATATTCTATTTGATGGTTATTAATTCCATTAGCATTCAGTATACCAACATTATAATCAAGCATACCTGGAGGGCCACAAAGTAAAAACAGCCAGTCCTGTGGCTTCTCTATCGTTTTCAGCACTTTCTCTATTAACACTTTATCTATATTGCCTTGATGACCTTGCCACCCCTCTGGGGCCTCTGCCAGTGCAAAATTAATCTCTAAATTGATTGATTTAGACGCCTCGATCAACTCATCTTTGAAAGCAATTTGGTTCTCGGTTCGATTACCATAAAGAAGCTTTACGGGTCTCAAATCTTTGTTATCGACCATTTCCCGAATGACACCAATCATCGGAGCAACACCGACGCCACCGCCAATCATTAAAATCCCTGCGAACGTTCTTCCGTCAATCATGAAATGGCCATGCGGCCCGTCAACATAAACCACATCACCAGGCTTAACCTCACCAATGTGGTTAGTGGTATCCCCTGCCTCCTTTATCGTTAGGCGAATGTTGGGAAGGTCGGAAGGCGCAGAGCTGATTGAGAATGGGTTCTCTTCCAATACAAACTGGGGTGGCTTCAATTTAAGCCAAACGAACTGACCGGCAATAAAGTTAAATGTCTTTTTACTATTACTGGCAATGGTTAAATCCCACGTGTTAGCTGCAGCAGGCAAAATACTCACCACTTTGAAAGGGCGACGCTTTTGCAGTAAAGGTATAATTAAATAGGTACGCCATAGCGTTAGCGAAGCTAATGCGATAAGTGAAATCCATAGAAATTTTAGAGCAGGAATTTCATTGGTATAACGACCAATATCGAACACATGTATCGTACCGCCTATCACGACGATCACTGCTGTAAGCCCGTGTATTAACCGCCATGTTTCATAGCGAAAATCAAGTTCATCTCGATAAATAGCGATAGGTATTAACCCAAGAACAACGATCCAAGCTAACATTCCAGACACAAACCCAACGAAAGTTAAGCTGAGATAAAACTGGCGAGAGCTTTCCCAGGGAACTGATTGAGTCAATGACAAGGTATATAAATAGGGGTGCAAGAAAATAATCACCCCAAGGCTCACCGCCATTATCTGGTGATAACGCATTGTTTTATCAATGCCTATTTTTCCTGAAATAACCCTAAACCTTCCTGAAAGTAAGAAACTTAATAAAATCCAAATATAAGCAAAGAGTCCTAAATAAGTAGCGATCTCATCAGGGAGAACGCGGGCAGGTAAGCCCGATGTCATGATTAAGATTACGGGTAATACCGTTATTAAGAGATAAACAAGCCCTAGGAATACAGGGGGTAACCCTTTTGCTACCTTGGATTGATACATTTTTTTAAGATTGAAACTCATTTTAAGATCTCGTTCTTTAGTGGTTGTTCCAGCCAACGCTTAATAGCGGTCAGACTCGATGGTGGAAAATGCGTAGTTGGTGCAGTGTGTTGAGAGCATTTGTTGTGGGCCTTGATGGTGTTGTTAAATTAGCAATAATCAAATCTGATCATCATGACCTATATCAATTTCTCTTCTCATAAAGAAGCCTATCCTCCCATGAGTAGCTGGGCCTTGAGCCAATGGCCAGAATCGTAGCTTCCGCCTCTACGGGTGTTGATCCTAAAATCATGGGTACAGGCCCGATTACCGCAAGCCAGAAGTGCTTGAAAAAAGCAGGCTGGACAGTAGATGATCTTGATCTGATCGGTGCTTCTGGTACGCGTATTTTGGTGACATTGCTTCATGAAATGAAACGCGAAGATGCTAAGAAAGGTTTAGCGACTTTGTGTATTGGTGGCGGCATGGGAATTGCGTTGGCGGTAGAGCGTACCTAATTTTTAGTGCCTCAGTCCCAATAGCGTCTATCTGTTTAGAGCAACACAAAGGTGTTGCTCTTTTGAAAAATAACTACTTAGGTGCCTGACTGCTTTCGTCCGATCAAGCACCCGTAGTTGCAGCTATTGAGAAGCCACCTGGATTGGTTTGCCGTGTCTGACAATCGGCCCATAGTTTGAGCACCCTTTCCACCAGCAACGATTCAATTTAGAGAACTGCATCAAGGCTTGATATTTTGGCGCCTCATGGCTTGGTTGGGTAATGTATTCTTTGATTCCCCAGCTACCAAACCATGAGTGTTGCCGAGGTGCTGAAAATGCGATGAATAACTTTCCACCGGCTTGCTTCCAGCCGCGCAAAAATTGATAGTACAGCTGAGCCATTCGAGGATCGCGATTAGCCTCAATCAAGTAACGATTTGGCCCCTCTGTCATCGTATGCGTTTTGTAAGCCACCAAATGCTGTCCACCTTCATAAGCAACCAAGTCAACACCATAACGCTTAGATAGCTCAGCTTGATTCTTCACAGAACTCAGAATGTTTTTGATGGAATAAGGGTTTTTAGAATCTTCGAGTATTTTAAACACCGAATCCACACTCCTTAAGCGCTTCGTATCAGGTTGTGACGCGTAAAAATAAGGCGCGATTGCCAAGGCATCCGTGTGCAGATAAGCCTCTTGGTGATTCAACATCATTTTTGTCAAACGTAGATTACCCGTCATGCCACCCATGACTCGGACCAGACGATCTGTACTGCCATAAATCTTCTCCCAAATCTTGAAGATCTCAACGCTGCGTTTCGAATAAAACTTATAGCCCGCATAGTCACGGTTAGAATCAAGTCTCATCGCCTGACCCTTATCTTTCATATAGTGCGCCTGCGGGAAAATACCATTCCACGCTTCATTGGTGTACTCAACGTAAGCTTTAAGGCCCGGCTTCAGGTTCTCGTGCACGTATTGGGCGTATTTATGAATAAAGTAGTTATCCGCTTTGTGAGGCAAGGTAAACCATGCATCGCTTTTCAATACATTGGCCAACTCGACCATAATTTCTAAAGGCACACCACGTACGCCTTCAACGCCAGCCCAGGTTGCATCCTCAGGCTTTGCACGTTCATTCCATGAACTCATCAGGTTTCTGGTGATCCCTGACATATTCATAAATCGCAGCACCTTAAAGTCTTTCATAAAGGTCAGGTAATCAGGATTGAACGTTAGCTCTTTGTGGTACTTAGCAAATGACAGGTACTGCTTACCGACACATTCATTAGCGTTATTTACACGCTTAAATACATTTCTATGACACACACCGCCCGGCATCAGGATTTTAATATTGCGTAGGTAATTACTTGGATCACTCTTCACAATACTGATGGTTGCACTGATGTCGCCTTTCTTGGTAGGTACCAGACGAATAATGTCTTTGCCTTTGGAGCGACTGACTAATTTTGCACTGACACCATATTGAAGCACGCCCTCACCATCATAGAGAACCGTATAGTCACCCTTAGGTAATGCGTTTGCTGGAATATGACTCGCGAATCGTGTGCCCGCTTTTCCATTATTCAGCGCCTTTGGCCAGCCGTTAGCATCATAAGTAATTCTTCCCTTGGTTAACCAAGGTCGAGCTTCTTCAAACGGTAAGGATAATTTGAAGAGGTCAACAAATGGAATGCTGGTTCCAAGGTCCATCGCTTCATTGGTATTAATGCCGATAGAAGCTGTTTTATTGGCAGCAGATACGGTAGATCCGCTGAACGTGACACTCAGGAGTAACGTAAAAATGAAAGTTTTGTACATGTGATGCTAGTCCCCTAACTAGCTTCAACTGCAGCGCATACTAAGATTAAGCCTTGTGGATACGGGTTTGTCTTAGATCTTTGAATGCGGTGGCACAGTTGGTTTTTTATTATAATTATTTTTGGTTTGTAGCCATTAACAACGTGTTATGTGGCTGTTTTTATTCTTGTTATAAATTTTTATCGTTATTCGTTTCGTTAAAAGATGACTAGTATTCTCCGCTTTTTTGATGAATGGCTTGTTAATGTTTATGCCAAAAATGGCGTATTTGAAAAGATTTGGTTGATCTGGAAAGGAGCGGTTCAGTTTGGGAAAAAGATCTCAACATTAGACGCAACATTCAATTTCTAACATTTATTTAATCCGGTCCCTGAGTTGACTTGTATCAAGTTGAGCTAAGGCGCTCGGTGTCACCATGCAGTCACTTACCTAGCCGCAAGGTTGATAAGGAATAATTAGCCATTTCTATATAAATTATTTCTCTAAGAAGAAGGAAAGAACATGAAAACGGATAGTAAAAAAGCCTATTTAATCGGTGGCGGCATCGGCACCTTATCAGCCGCTGCATTTATGATTCGCGACGGCAAGATGTCAGGCAGCAACATCACTATTTTTGAAGCACTGCCAAAGTTTGGCGGCTCAATGGATGCCGGCGGTAATGCCGAAGATGGTTACTCCATGCGCGGCGGTCGTATGCTGACGACGGATAATTACGAGTGCACCTGGGATCTGTTCAAAACAATCCCTTCGGTCGGCGACCCTAAAGTGACGGTTTATGATGAGATTATTGCCTTTAATGAAAAGGTAAAGGCACACTCTAAAGCGCGCTTGGTAGATAAGAATCGCCATATCGTGGATACCAGCACCATGGGCTTCACCATGCAAGATCGCATGGAGTTGCTCAAACTCACCGAAGCCAGTGAAGAAAAGCTGGGCACTAGCGTGATTACCGATTGGCTATCTCCGGAGTTTTTTAACACGAACTTCTGGTATATGTGGCAAACCACCTTTGCGTTTCAGCCTTGGCACAGCGCGGTCGAGTACAAGCGTTACCTGCACCGTTTCATGAAAGAGTTCTCTCGTATCGAAACGCTGGCGGGTGTGAAGCGCACGGTTTACAACCAGTACGATACTTTGATTCGCCCTTTGATCATCTGGCTGGAAGCACAAGGCGTGCAGTTTGAAAATGACGCTATGGTGACGGATATTAAGCTGAAAGCTAGCAGCGAAGAGCACGTTGTGGTCGGCTTGAGCTATATGCAATCCGGCAATGAAAAAAGCATCACCGTGAGTGAAGATGACTTGGTATTTTTCCAAAACGGTTCCATGACGGATGCCTCTAGCATTGGCTCAATGACGGCTCCACCAGAGCACTTAACTAAAGCCGAAAGTGGCGGTTGGGCACTGTGGGAGAAGCTGGCAGAAGGTCGTCCTGAATTTGGTAACCCTGCGCCCTTTAATACCAGCATTCCTCAGTCTTACTGGCACTCGTTTACTGCAACGCTTAAAGACACGTCTTTCTTTGATCAGATGGAGAAATTCAGTGGCAATGCTGCCGGTACTGGTGGACTGGTGACCTTTAAAGACTCCAACTGGTTGATGTCTATTGTGCTGTATCACCAACCGCACTACCTCAACCAACCGGCTGATGTGCAGATCCTTTGGGGTTATGCCTTGCACCCTGATCGCATTGGTAATTTTGTTGCCAAGCCAATGGCTGAGTGCAGCGGTGAAGAGATTCTGCGCGAGCTGTGTGGCCACCTGAACTTTGACTATAACGAGACGTTCGCTAAAGCGAATTGCATTCCTTGTCGCATGCCATACATCACTAGTATGTTTATGCCACGCGCTTACAGCGATCGCCCAGCGCCGGTTCCTGCAAAGTCTAAAAACTTGGCGCTAGTGAGTCAGTTTGTTGAAGTGAAAGATGACGTGGTGTTTACCGTTGAGTACTCAGTGCGCGCGGCGCAAATGGCGGTTTATCAGCTATTGAATGTTGATCGTGAAGTGACACCCATGAATCATCATGACAAGTCATTCAAAGTCGGCTTTGATAATATCATCAAGGCGTTTAAATAAGCCTTAGGCCTGTTTGTCCGCTATAAGAAAGGAGCTATGTTAGCTCCTTTTTTTATTGAAGCTAAAGCTCGCTTTAAGGGTTTAGTTTCTGGGCGATAGCTCATAGTATTAGCCCCCTTCCCCCCAATTTTATAAGACCCACGCTTATGACTCACCAAGCTAATATCCGAAGACTGGCCGCCAAGCTACGCGCCGGTGACATCAGCTGTGAACAGCTCATCACCGAGCGCCTGGAGCTGGCTCATGAAACCGACTCGGTATTTATCGCGCTGGATGATAAGACCTTATTAGCACAAGCCCGCAAAGTGGATCAGCAGCGCGCTGCTGGCACCGCCAAGCCACTGGCCGGTGTGCCGATTAGCCTGAAAGATTTGTTTAATGTGAAAGGTCAGAAAACCTTAGCCGCATCGGTGGTGCTGGCCGATAAAGCCCCCGTTGAAACTGAAGATGCCGAGGTGGTTGCCAGCTTGCGTAAGGCGGGCATGTTGTGTTTCGGGCGCACTAATATGAGCGAATTTGCCTTTAGTGGCATGGGGCTGAATGATCACTTCCCACCACTGCACTCGGTGTGGGATCAATATGGCTTGCGCATTGCCGGTGGCTCCTCATCCGGTAGCGCCGTGAGCGTGGCTTTGGGGATTGTTCCCGGTACGCTGGGCTCCGATACCACGGGCTCTTGCCGCATTCCGGCGGCGTTTAATGGCATTGTCGGCATGAAGCCAAGCCATGGTCGCTTATCGCTAAAAGGCGTGTATCCCCTATCGCACAGCTGCGATGCGCCGGGGCCATTGGCGGTGGATGTGGATAGCTGCTTCCTGCTTGATCAGCTAATGCAAGGCAAGACCTTCGATGAGCTGCCCGAGCTGGCACCGGCCAATATTCAAAAGCTGCGTTTGTTAGTGCCAAAAGGTCTGGTGATCGAAGCCTTAGACCCTGAAGTGGAAGTGGCCTTCAAGCGCGCTGTGGATCAGTTGGAAACCTTAGGCGCTGAGATTATTCGTGCACCCTTGCCCGCGCTGGACCAATGCATCGATATGTTTATGAATCGCAATACAGTGATTTATGAAGCGTGGGAGTTGCACCGCGAGCTGATCGAGTCGCATGGCGATGAGTTTGGTGCTTACGTGCGTAGCCGCATTGAAAGTGGCCGCAATGTGGCCGAAGAAGAGCAAGCCGCTCGCTATGCCGAGAAAGCAATGCTGATTGAACAGGTCAGGCAGGAGCTGGCCGAGTTGGAAGTGGATGCCATGATTTACCCGACCGTGCCGTGCATTCCGCCATTGGTTAAAGACACGCAAGACCCGGAAAAGCTTGGCCCGATTAATTTACGTTGCCTGCGCAATACTTCGACGGTGAACTACTTTGATGGCTGCGCGATTACTTTGCCGTGCCATGCGGAGGGTGAAGCGCCAGTAGGCTTGATGGTGAGCAGCGTGCATGGGGATGATGAGCGTTTATTGGAGATTGCGGCAGCGATTGAAGAGACAATCGCCACCCGCTAACACTCAATCAAATTTATTGGGATTGGATACGGCTGGTTTGTCGCGAGGACCAGTCGGGCCACTGTTTAGCTGGCATTCGCCGAAACCGCATTTGCCGCTTTTAGCATTTCCCCAGCGAAATTGTGGGTCGTAATTCAACCACGTCGCGCAGTTTTCAGCGTTTGGCGTGCCGTTGTGACCCACACAGCTGAACGTGCCTGAGCCATCTTGCGTGACCGTGACGACGTTGTTCCAGGTATCCCACGCCGCACCCGCTCCGGTGTCATCCGCAAGCTCTATTTTTTTGATAACGGCATTGACGGTTTTATAGATGTGATGCCCTGCGGTTGGGTACATGCCGTGCGAGCCGTGGGCTTCATAAGCAACCAGATGATTGCCCTGCATTTGTATCGCGCCATCACCCCAGTTGAGTACCTTGTTAGTATCATGCAGTGAAAAGCTGACTTTGATCGGCGTGTAAGTATTGCCCTCTTGACGGAAGCGGATCGTGACATGCTCCCAGTCTCCGACATGGTTGCCCCACTTTGTCTTGATGACTTCCTTGCCACGGTTGTAGGGGTAAAACGTGAAGTACGCGATATCGGTAAAGGCTTGGCCGCCTTCTCGTTTGTTATCCATCACAAAGGCATATATCGGTACGGACCTCAGGTTGGACTTCTGTCCAAACGCCCCCTTCCAATCCCATGAGGAAGGACTCTCTAGCGGATCGTTAGTGACATAACGATTGCCTTGCTTGGTCACATACTGCAAGAAGAACGATACCGATGAGGGGAACCACTCTTCCTGTGGGTGCATAAATATTCTGGGGGCGTAGGCTTTGGCAACTTCAGCGGGCGTGCCCTGCGTACTTTGCGCGTAGGTGAGTGACACAAACAGCAATCCCATAAAAGCGATGCAATAGGTGATCCATTGTCGAACGTTTGGGGCGTTAGTATTTTTCATCTCAAGATCATTTCCTTTACTCTCTATTTTGGCGATCTGTTGAAACAGATTAGCGCTTTTTAAGTATAGGTCATGATTTATAAAAGTGATGGAAACTTATAAACTATTGAAATCGTTAACCTTAGCCACGGGGCGCAGCAGAATCAAACTGCGATACGCCCCGCCTAGCAAATGGATTACTATTGGAATATGGGAGCGTTTACTCCAGCCACGTTTTGATTTGCGCCGCTTGCGGCACTGAGCCCTTATGAACGACTTTTTCGTCCACCACCACAGCCGGTGTACTCATTACGCCATAAGCCATAATGGTTTGCGGGTCGGTCTCTTTAGATACGGAAACCGACACGCCCGCTTCACTTGCCACAGTTTCAATTAACTCGGCTGTTTTGACGCACTTGGCGCAGCCACTACCCAATACTTTAATTTGTTTCATCAATAAACCCTCATATAAAAGAAGAAAGCGCGTTAAATAACCACCCAACCACTGTGAATGACACCAATAACATACCGAACACGGTCGCTAATAAGCGCCACTGCATCACTTGTTTGAGCAGAATAAACTCAGGAAAGCTGGCGGCTACCGTGCTCATGCAAAACGCCAGCGTGGTACCAATCGGCAAGCCATTAGTGATTAAACTTTCCATGACCGGAATGACGCCGGTAGCATTGGAGTACAAAGGAATTCCCAGTAATACTGCTGCAGGCACTGACCACCATTGTCCATCGCCAAGGTGTTCTGTAATCCAGCCATCAGGTACAAAACCGTGTAAGGCTGCGCCGAGCCCAACACCTATAATTACCCATTTCCATACGCGGCCAAAGATTTCCAGCGCCTCGGTTTTGGCAAACTCATGACGCTCTTTAAAGCTGAGAGCCTGTGGCTTTTCAGTCACTCCATCTACGGTATCGGCTGACTGTGATTGACCACGCTTTAAGGCTTCAGCAGCAAACGACTGTAACCAACGCTCAGCATGAATAGTATCCAGAAATAAGCCGCCCAAGATACCAACGGCCATTCCGATCACCACATACAGCACGGTGAACTTCCAACCAAGCAAACTCATTAACAGCAGCACGGCGACTTCGTTAATGAGCGGAGATGTGAGGAGAAATGACATGGTGATGCCAACTGGAATACCTGCCGAAGTGAATCCCAGAAACACTGGAATACTTGAGCAGGAACAGAATGGTGTTATTGCACCAAAGGCAGAGCCCATTAAGTAGCCAATGCCCCGATTTTTTCTGGCAAGATAATCCCGGACGCTTTCAACATTTAGCGAGGCTCGTAGTAATGCAATGACGTAAATCATCACCACTAGCAGGACGAAGATCTTACTGACATCTTCAATGAAGAAATGCACCGCATCGCCGAGCTTGGTATCCGGCGATAGGCCAAAAATCGAATAGCTTAACCACGTTGCAAAATCTGTAAATATTTGAAACATCAACCCTCTCCAAGCTTAATCGGTGTCATTGGTGCCCCTACTTAATTGATAAACGGGGATTTTAAATCACAGCTTATTTTGGGCTCGGATTAATTGGGCTGATTTGATTTAGGTCATGCTTCGATGCATTAGATGGGAACGAGCCTGAATTCGTTGAATGATGTAATCCAATCGTGGGGCCTGCTTAATTTTATCTTCGGTGTTGGAAGGTCTATCAGCACTTAATGTGGCTGCTATTTCATAGTGCACCAAACCCAAATAGCGTCCCGAAAAGGTGCGATCGCATCTAAACCGGCTCTCATTCAACAGTATTTAATGGCGATATAAACCTTGGCATAAACTTTGCATTTAGATAATTAATAACGAGTAGAAGCAGTGGAACGCCCGAAAAAGTTCTGGACATTGCTCGTAAACATTTACCGGCTGGCGGGTGTTTACGTCAGCATTTTTTCAAACGATACAGGGTTCATTCTATGTTAAAGCGATCTTCACTCTTCTGCGGTCTGGTTCTGGCTGCCTCTTCCATGACAACACTGGCTGCTGACAAAGTTACCTTCCAACTAGACTGGCTACCCGGTGGCGACAAAGCCCCTATCTATGTCTGTATCCAAGAAGGCTTCTGTGCTGAAGAAGATATTGAGGTCACTATCGCCGGTGGACGCGGTTCATCCGAAGCCGTCACCAAGCTAGCAACTGGCTTATCCGATATCGGCCTGTCTGGCATCAGCGCTTTAATGGCGGCTAAAGCCAAAGGCGAGATTCCGGTCACCGCCGTTATGTCTAAGTTCAATAAAGGCCCACATGCATTTTACACGCTGGAAGACAGCGGCATTAAAGAAATCAAAGATGTAAAAGGCAAGAAAATTGCCACCTCGCCATTCACAGCATCCAATGTATTCCTGCCACTAGTGCTGGCAGATGTCGGTCTTTCTGAAGCGGATATCGAGTTGACCAAAGCAGACCCTGGCTCATTAGGTCCATTGCTGATGACTGGTCAGGTAGATGCCATTATTGCCTGGGTCACGGATGTATCGCGCTATGTTAGCCAAGGTGAATCGGCCGGTAAAAAGGTAACCTATTTGCCTTGGTCTGCGGCAGGTCTAGATTTGTACTCTGCTTCAATCGTGGCATCGGATAAATTCCTAAAAGAGCGCCCAGAGGTCGCGAAGCGATTCCTGAAGGCTTACATCAAGTCGATGAATTTCGCGAAGGACAATACGGCTAAAGCCGCCGAAGCCGTGGTTGCCAAGGTACCTGAACTCAATACTGAAAGCGTTGAAGCCTCCTTTATCGATTCATTGCCGCTGGTCTATAACGAGATTACCGAGAAAAATGGCTTAGGTACCTTTGAGCCATCCCGCCTTGCCGTCACCTGGGAGCGCGTCTCACAAGCACAAGGGCTGGATATTAAAGCACTAGACCCAGAAACACTGGTTGACCGTAGCTTCCTGCCGACGGAATAAGTATGACTATCCAGGAAAAACCGGCAATTCGATTCCGGGAGGTGGGTCAAACCTTTGACACCGCCACCGGCTCGCTGGAAACCTTGCGCGGACTCGATCTTGAGATCCGCCGCAATGAATTCATCGCGATCCTCGGCCCTTCCGGCTGTGGTAAATCGACCTTACTACGGCTGGCTGCCGGCCTGCTCATTCCCACTGCGGGACAGGTCGAGATTTTTGGCAACACCGTCACCGAACCCTCTGATGATATTGGCATGGTATTTCAAAAACCCACGCTGCTGCCATGGGCCAATATTGAGGACAACGTGGTTTTCCCTGCCAAACATAAGCGTGGCAGAGTGAGCTCGCAGGAACGTGAAAAGGCGCGGGAGATAATCGCTAGCGTGGGCTTGGAAGGCTTCGAATCGCGCTTACCAAGTGAGCTGTCCGGTGGCATGCAACAGCGTGTGGGCATTGCCCGCGCCCTGTTTCTCAACCCGGAAATCCTACTCATGGATGAGCCATTTTCAGCACTTGATGCCTTAAACCGCGAAGTAATGGGCTTTGAGCTGGTGAAGATCTGGGAAGCCACCCCTAAAACCGTGATGTTTGTGACTCACTCGATTAGCGAAGCGGTATTGCTGGCCGATCGCGTCATTGTACTGAGTGAGCGCCCGGCGAAAGTGCAGGAAAATTTAGTCATTGACCTGCCCCGCCCGCGCAATATTGAAAGCATCGATCAGGTTGCTATGCAGCAATACATCAGTCACCTAAGGACGTTCTTATTTAAACATGTCTCGTAAATCTATCAGCTTTAAACAGTGGCTGCTCAATACGCCCGGTGTGCTGCCAGCCCTGACCTTCGCCGCGCTGATTGGCAGCTGGGAAGCCGCCTGCCATCTGTTCAGCATTCCGCCTTTTGTGTTACCTGCGCCAAGCACGATTGCTGACGGCTTTGGCAGCATCAATGCCTCGCGCTGGTTTGAACATATCTGGAGTACCTTACGCGTAGCCTTTATGGGCTACTTTATGTCCATCATTATTGCCATTCCGATTGCGATTTTATTGGCACGTTCGGCAGTCTTGTCACGCGCTATTTATCCTATTCTGGTTGTGGTGCAGTCGACGCCAGTCGTGGCGGTTGCCCCGATTATTGTGGTCGCACTTGGGGTGGGCGATTTACCTCGGGTGGTTATTACCTGCTTAATTACCTTCTTTCCGATTGTGGTCTCCACCACGACCGGACTGATGGCAACGCCACCGGAGTTAATAGAGCTATCGCGCAGTTTACGCGCGCCAGTCTTGCGTGAAATCACCCAGATACGACTCCCCTTTGCTATTCCCTATATCTTCTCAGCGTTGAAAATTTCCATCACGCTGGCCGTCATTGGTGCCGTGGTTGCTGAGTTTGTCGCGGCGGATAAAGGGCTTGGGTATTTCATTCAGTTCTCTACCTCAATGTTCCAGATTAAGGAGGCGTGGGCAGGACTCTTTATTCTCGTGCTGATGTCCCTGATTCTGTTTCAGATCGTCAGCCTGATTCAGCGCGTATTCTTCCCTTGGAGCTTACCGAAAGAAACCCACTAAGCGGTCGATGTCATCCACAGCCATTCTCTACCGCAGGGAATGGCTTCTTAATTATCACAAAGAGTTAGGTATGAATTCACCAAAACCTTATCAGCTTGATGAGTTGAATAAAGAAGCTGGCATTGGCGGCATGGGCAAAGAGGTCGTGCGCGAAATCCCACGAATCGACATGAGTAATTTTGATGTCCGAAAAGCCGAGATTACCGAACAGCTTTGGCAAGCCGCCACCCAAGTCGGCTTTTTTCAACTGATGAATTTCGATATTCCCTCAAGCCAGATTGATGACGGCTTTAAGATGGCAAAAGCCTTTTTTGACTTGCCAGCGAGGCAAAAATCGCAATACGCACTTGCCCCAGGCAGCAATGCAGGCTGGGAGTTTCGCTCTCAGATACGCCCTTCAACCGGCACTGCGGATCAGAAAGAATCGTATCAAATCACCCGCCCCAGAATGGATGCGCTGTGGCCTGATGAAGAACTAACGCACTTCAAAGCAACCATGCTGGAACTTGAAGATGCCACCCGACAATTAGGCATGCAGGTATTGATTTGCTTTGCGACTAAACTTGGCTTTGATGAAGACTTTTTTACGAAGCTGCATGACCCAACAACACCAGAATACCAAAGTACCTTACGTATCCTGCACTACCTCCCAATGGATGATGCATTGCCTGCCGATCAAGGCTTGTGGCGCGCGGGTGCTCATACCGATTTTGATACGCTAACCCTACTCTATCAACTGCCGGGACAAGGTGGTTTGCAAGTCTGCCCTGGGCACGAGTCCGGCGAATTAGGCTGGACCGACGTGGAGCCTGCGAGCGGCGTCATTACCTGCAATATCGGGGATATGTTGGTGCGCTGGAGTGATGATCAGTTACTTTCGACCTTGCATCGCGTGCGCATGCCAAAACCGGAGGAAGCCTCGGGCTCACGCTACTCCATCGCCTTTTTCTGTCAGGCCAATAAAGATGCTGTCATTCAGGGGCCAGCTAAACGCTATCCACCGATTACCGCGCATGATTACCTGCAACAACGAATCGCGGCAAACTTTGCCACTTAAGGCCCTGCGATAGTGATGCTGAGTGACAATATTCATGCCTATGTTTGAACACAAGAGTTAATCCACAATGAAAAACGATATCGACTATTTACGCGAAGCTATAAAAATTTCTGAAGAATCCCGCGCTAGTGGCAATCACCCTTTTGGCGCATTGCTGGTATCACCGGAAGGTGAGATTCTCATCCGCTGCGGCAATACGCATAAAACCGATAAAGGCGTTGGCCACGCGGAGCTTAATGTCGCCCGTGAAGCTTGCCATCGGTATGAGCCTGAGTATTTGGAAAAATGCACGATGTACACTTCCTGTGAACCTTGCAGCATGTGCGCGGGTGGTGCTTATTGGGCTGGATTTGGAACCGTGGTGTACGGTTTGACCGAGCACCGACTGGCTGAGTTAACCGGAGATAATCCTGAAAACCTTACGATGGACCTGACCTGCCACACTGTACTGGAAGCGGGCCAACGACCTGTGGAGGTGCGCGGACCATTTCCGGAGCTTGAGTCAGAGATCATCAAAGCTCACGAAGGCTTTTGGAGTTAAAGCTAAGCTGAAGCAGTCAGCTCCAATGACTAGATTCTTTAAGCGGAGCCGGTAGCAACAAAACCTTTAATAATCTTCGCCAGCGCCTCTGGCATCACGACCTGAGGAAAATGCCCGCAGTTCAGCGAAGCCACTCCCTTAGGGCTACCATAGGCAATCATTTCATCCTGCACTTTGGGTACGACGGATTGGTCTTGTTCGGCTTTAATATAATACTTTGGAATGCGCCCTGCTTTTTGCTGCGTCCAGTCAATACTCACTAGTCTGGACGCATTTGGCTGTACCAGCATGTTGTTAAATACTGCCTCTGCCACCTGTGACTCAGCATCCTGTAAGAAGATAAGCTTCACGCCTTCAAGACTGATCTTAGTGCCATATTGGGTTTCGGCCACATAAGGCGCGAGCTTAAACGTCTCAACTCCACGCTCTGCTACTTTTTGGCAAATCTCTCCAAAGCTCATGCCGCTTGGCAGCATCATCCCAGTCACATAGATAATACCGAGCACCTGCTCATGCAAGGCTTCAGCAACGCCCGTAGCAGTTAGCCCACCACCGGAGTGAGCCACTAAATAAACAGGCTCACCAATGGCTGTAATCACATCACTCACATGCGAAATATAATCAGCCATACTCGCTTGTGAGTTCAAAGAAGCCTCATAGATATGGCTATCCGGCAGCTGTATCACATGGCATTGATAGGCATCATCAGCAAAGTATGGAATGAGTCCGTCCCAGCCCCAATCACTTACCCAAGCGCCATGAATAAAGACCAGATGAACCGGTGATTTAGTGTCAGTTGATTTCATGGCAAGCCCCTAGCCGTATGTCTTTTGGTACATTTCCCGCATATGCGCTTCCACTGTGGTTGCCGAGTATTTGGGCGCTTCGCCTTCTGCCAAACACGTGGGTATGCAGCAAACTTCGTGGTCAGGATGCCCACTAAAAAAGAAAGGAATGGAATAGCGCTCAGTACCACTTTTATTGATCACACGATGCAGAGTTGAGCGATAGTGATCATTCGTCCAACGTGCAATCATATCGCCAAGGTTGACCACATAACTACCTGGGATCGGCGTGGCATCCAGCCATGTGTTTTGCTCATGCCCCCAAACTTGCAGGCCGCCGTTGTCATCTTGCAACAGCAATGTTAGCCCTCCAAAATCAGTATGCGCGCCACAGCCTTTTTCATTCGTTAATGCATTCACTGGTTGGGGAGGATAATGTAGCAGCCGCAAAGTGATTAACGGGTCAGTACAAAAGCCTTGAAAATAGTCTTTTGGTAACTTAAGGGAAACCGCAATCAATGACATCAACGTCTCAGCAAGCGAAGCTAAAGACTGTATATAAGCCATGGCCGTCTGTTTAAAATCATCAGCCGATTCCGGCCATTGGTTTTTGCCATAATTAAAACGACCGGCCAGCACCATCGGATGATCATCCTCATGCTCTAAGCCAATATAAAAGCCTTCTTTAAGATCAGGCGGTGCGCCAGCCTCCAACGTCTGATTACCGACCGGCTCATAGCCTCGATTGGCCTTGGAGTACTGCTTATTGAGTTGGTTCTTTTCAGCGTCGGGGCGACTAAAAAACGTGTTTGCCTCTGAGAACATGCGCGCTTGCAGTTGGCTATCAACGCCATGTCCGACAACATAGAAGAACCCAGACTCCCGACAGGCTTGACCAATTTTTTCCGCTAAGGATTCAAACTCAGCATCGGAGGCCGTTTGAAAACCGCTTAAGTCGATCACAGGTAAATCGTATTTTTCGTGTTGAGGTGTTGTCATATTGGCATCCTGTTGCATTGGCTTAGGAGAACCTTAGCAGAGTAAGCCGGATGATCAATAATACTTTATAAGGCGCATAGTGTTGGCATTTTGAGAATGCCAACACCGATAAGCCGATTCATTCTAACCATAGACTTTCCAGATACCTACAAACTAACCTGACGGCTACTCTTAATGCTGAGTAGCCGCCAGACCAAGCCTGAACGAATACATACAGCAAACTACTTAATCCAGGTATTCACCGTATCCATATTCTCTTTTACCCAGTCTTCTGCCACATCGCGAGGGTCTAGCTTGTCGCGACCAATTTTCAGAATCCAGCCATTCACCACCGCAGGGTCAAGCGCCATTTGGCTTAAGAACTTGGCAACCGGTGGATTACGCTCTTCCAGCGACTTGGAGTACGCCACATAGATTTTGGCATCTTGACTGGCGCAGCCAAATTTTGAGGCTTCCAACCAATCTTCCTTATCAAGGTTTACCACTTCACAGCCTTCGGTGCGTGCTGGCTCTTCCAGTGCCACAAGGTCATGTGCGGCGTGTACCCACTCCGGCGTCCAGTAGTAAAACAGGATAGGTTTTTCTCTGGTGACTGAGGCTTTCAGCTGTGCTTTAAACGTCGCATCAGACAGTACTTCCGCTTCCCATAAGCTATCCAAACCGTAGCTTTTAAACTTCACCTGCCACATGCGGGTCGATTTCCAACCGGCATCGCCGGCCCAGTACTCGCCTTTACCATTGCCATCTTTATCAAACATAGCCGCAATTTCAGGCTTTCTCAGATCATCGATTGATTTCACTTTGTCAGCCATAAAAGCCGGCACATACAACTTCTGCGTGCCGGGGTAAGGAATATTGTAGCCCACCGTCTTGGCTCCATCGACGTACTTATCCCAAATAGCCTGACGGTTTGGCATCCACAGATCGGTATACACATCTGCCGAGCCATCGCCTTTATCCATCCCCGCAGCGATGATCGAGCCATCGGATAAGCCTTTAACAATTTCAGCTTCTGAATCCAGTGGGCCTTGGATCACAGCCTGAATCACATGGCCGATAGCCGTCGCGCCGGTCCAGGTAAGATCAGAGATCGCGACTTTAGCATCAGCTGCATAGGCGCCAGACGCACCACTGAAGGTGATCGCCGTGCATAGCGTTAATAGTTTGGTGAACTTCATGGTTGTACCTCGTGCTTGGTTAAATAAACGGGGACCAACTGCGTCCCCTTGTTATCTTTAAATGCCCTTTATTGCTCCTTAACTTTGTTTGCTTTTTGCACCACTCGATCGATCATCATCGCCAGCAATGCGATACCAACGCCGGCCAAAATGCCGCGCCCTGTTTCTGTATTTTCCAACGCTTCGGTCACTATGTAGCCCATACCACCGGCACCGATCAGTGCTGCGACCACCACCATGGATAAGCTCATCATCACGACCTGATTAATCCCCGCCATAATCGACGGCAGCGCTAACGGCAGTTCCACCTTGGTCAGCAGCTGTCTGGGATGCGCACCAAATGCCAGCGCGGCTTCTTTGGTATTTTCAGGCACATGACGGATGCCCAGCGCGGTTAGCCGCACCATTGGTGGCATCGCAAAAATCACCGTGGCTAAAATTCCTGGCGGCTTCCCGATTGAGAAAAAGGCAATCGCCGGTAATAGATACACGAAGGATGGAATGGTCTGCATCACATCCAGTAGTGGCGTGATAACTGCCTGACCGCGTTTAGATTTACCCACCCAAATACCCAATGGCAAGCCGGTGATAATGCAAATTAACGAGGAAGCAACGACCAGCGATAAGGTATCCATCGCCGTTTGCCAGAAGCCAAAAATAGCCAGATAGAATAGCGATACACCCACAAATACGGTGGTCTTCACGCCTGCCATTTTATACGCCATCAGCAGTAATACGCCCATCGCAATCGGCCATGGCGTGCCAACAAACACCGATGTAATGGCACTTAACATGCCGCGTAAAACCGTCGTGATGCCATCAAAGAAGAAGCCATAAAATACGGTTAGATACGTTACCGAGTCATCAATGTACTGCGCAACATAGGTATTTAAATTAACCGGTGGCGCGCCCTCGCTGGGTGCCGTGCGCTTGATCACTCGCTGGCCATCTTCGCCACGTGGGTAAGTCACCTCATCAGGGCGATCAATCCACAGTAGCGTCGGGAATTCACTAATCACGAAGCAGTCAAAGCGCTCTTTAAAGCCGACATCTTCACCATCAACAATGGCACGATCTTGTTTGATACAGGTGCGAGCATCCGGTGCAAACTGTGTGCTGCGATAGATCATCAAGGGGATAATCAGCGCAGTAATCAGACCCGCAACAATCAGGCGAGACTTTGAGAAGCCACTATTCAAGCTGCGATTGATACGCCATTGATTATAGTGGCGCGCGTAGAGCCGATCGGCCAGCCAGGCAAACAATAGCCGCCCGAACACCAATACAATCACCGCGCCGATTAGATGAATGTCGGACCAGCCCTCATAACGTGCAACGAGGTAATCCTTATCGGCATTATCCATCGCGGCTTTAGAGTATTTATAAACCAGCGCCACATTCACCAATACAATGAGATCAACAATAAAGCCAATCACAAACAGCAACCAATTGCCGCGTAAGGCTGCCCAGATAAAACTACCCAGTAACGCTGCCCGATTGATGTGATATTTAAGCAAAGTGCCTTTTTGAATACTTAGAAAAACATCGGCGTAGTAATCGCCATTCTCATCGGCAAACCGCTTGAAAGGTTCGCGGATATCCGCTTCGTTCGCTACTGTGCTCATACTTCCCCCTGAATACCGCGCAATAACGCGTCTTTAGTCACCACACCAACCGGCTTGGCGTCGTCGAAGATTACAATGGGCTGCTCCTGATTAATCGCTAACCCCACCAACGTATCCAAATCATCTTCCGGCCCGGCTTTAGGGCACAAGTCAAACGCTGGCAGTGCGCCATGCTTCTGCTCGTACTGCGCCACAGGCTGCATCACGGTATGCGCGAAAATCAGCTTTAACTTGGATATGCCCGCCACAAACTCTGCGACATAATCATCCGCAGGTTTGGTAACAATCTCCTCTGGCGTGCCGGTTTGCACAATCTCGCCATCTTTCATAATGGCGATGCGCGACCCCATGCGAATGGCTTCATCAAGGTCATGCGTGATAAACAAAGTGGTCTTTTTCATCGTCTTGGATAAATCCAAAAACTCGTCCTGTAAGCCACGTCGAATTAAAGGATCAAGCGCCGAGAATGGCTCATCCATTAACAAGATATCGGGGTCAGCGGCCATGGCGCGCGCCAATCCAACTCGTTGCTGCATCCCACCCGATAACTCGGAGGGCATACGGTCGCCATAGCCCTCAAGCCCTACCAACTCAATCACTTCATTAGCCGCTTTGGCGCGGGTAAAGGCATCCACATTGCGCAGCTCTAAGGCAAATGCCACGTTATCGCGTACGGTGCGATGCGGCAGTAAAGCCATGTTCTGAAACACCATGCCAATCTTATCGGCACGCAATGCTCTTAGGTCTTCAGGGTTTAGTTCACCAACATTGGTGCCATTAATTAAAATCTCACCGCTGGTGGGTTCAATTAGGCGATTGATGTGCCTGACCAACGTGGATTTACCCGAACCGGATAAGCCCATAATGCAAAACACCTCACCCTCACCCACACTGATCGACACATCGCGTACGCCGACTACTGCTTCGTAGCGCTCCAGTATTTCAGTTTTCGATAGCTTATCGTTGCGGGCTGCTGCCAGTGCGGCAGTTGATTGGTCACCAAATATTTTCCACACATTGCGGACGGCGACTACCTCTTTTCTCGTTGTCTGAATCATGCGCGTGGTTTCTCTCGCTTAGGGTCAATGAATGGGAGTGTGGTAACCGTGCAAGGCAAGCGCTTCATGTGGCCATCTAATTTGCCAACTTCCAATGCGGTACCCACCTCAGCGTTTTCAACGGCAATTCTGGCCATTGCAATGGCATAGCCCAGTTGCGGCGAGTAGCAAGCACTGGTAACAACACCGACCTGCTCGCGACCAATAAATACCGCATCTCCATGTACCGGACAGTCCTGACTTTTAAAGTTTAAACCGACCAGCTGACGACGGACCGCAGCGCTATTGCGTACTAAAGCCGCTTTCCCAATAAAGTCTTCTTTATTTAAATCCACCGCAAAACCAAGGCCGGACTCCATGGCATCGGCTCCCGGCCCAAACTCCGCACCTGCGACCATTAAACCGGCTTCAATGCGCAGCGTGGATAAGGCCTGACCGCCCATTGGCGTGAGTCCAAATTCCTCACCGGCTTCCATTAAACCATCCCAAATCGCTTCGGCATCTTGGTGGCTACAGAAGATTTCATAACCCAGCTCGCCAGTAAAACCACTACGGCACAGCATAAACACGGGCCCATTGCGGTCATGCAAACGCGCCACGGTGAAGCCAAACCATTTCAGGTTTTCTAATGACGGAACGGAGGGTTGAGTAAAGATTAGCTTTTGCAAAATATCGCGGGACTTTGGCCCCTGCAAGGCTAGATTTGGCATCGCATGACCCAAGGTCATCACTCTAACATTCAGCTTTAGCTTTTCAGCTTGCTCGCGCAAATGAAGTGCCGAATCAGGAGAGCCACAACACCAGCGGAATGACGCCGGTTCCAGCCGGAACAAAGTGCCGTCATCAATCACGCTGCCACGCTCATCACAGATCAAGGCATAAAAGCCGCGATGCTGGCCAAGCTTCGCCACATTACGCGTCAGGCAATGCTGTAACAGCGCTTCGGCATCTGGCCCAAAAATATCAAATTTGAGCAAACTCGACATGTCTTGCAACGTGGCATGATCACGGCAGGCCCAATACTCCTCAATGGCACCGGTCGCATCAAAACAGGCTGGCATCCACAAATCTCGGGATACCGTGTAACGACTTGTTAGCTTGGAGGTACGGGAATGAAAAGCTGATTGCTTGGTTAGTTGCTCGGCATCATCTGGCTTGGCGCGCCAGGAAATAGACTGTGGAATAGCGGTATCCTCCTCGTAAATTCTGACGTGAATGTCAGTTGGGTTCCATCCATTAATGGGGTCAACATCATCGGGGCAAGCGGTCGATACACAGATCAAATCGGTCAATGCCTGCATCACCACATAATCACCGGGTCGTGACCACGCCTCATCGGATGAAAGATGATGGGCCTGCCAGTCGATCCATGAGTTGAAAAATAAGTTAATTGCGGGCCAAGCTCTGCGTGGCGTAATGCCATAAGGCGCATAGGCATTGCTGATATTATCGGAGCAATTGTTATGCCCCGGATAGCCGCGGTCTTCATAGCCGCGTGCAGTGCAGGCTAATGCAAAGGTGTCATGCCTGCCCACCGTGTCTTGGCGCACGGCCAGTAAGGGCTGCATATCCTGATCGTAGAATTTGTCATGCAAGCCCGGCTGTGGGTAGGCGCTACGCGACAGGGTGCGGGATATTGTGGAATCGATATAGCGCTCCAATCCATTTTCCAAAGCACTGGCACTCATGGCCATAAAGTCGGAGCACTGCTGGCCTTCCACATCGATGATCTGAATAAACTGGCCTTGCTTAACGGTATAGGCTTTGGCGGTTCCGCGTGGGATGCGCCACTCTTTGAGTACCTTACCCAGAGGCTCGGGCAAGGTTAGGTCATCGCTGGCGGTATCCTGCGGTTGTAGTTTTAACTGAAACCGGCTGCCACCGCCGAACTCCACAAAGTTCTCGGCACTCGGGGCGATCACAAACAATGTGCAGTCTTGTGTTATCCGCAATACGAATAGCTCATTGGGCTGGCTGCTTTCATCAAACAGGCTGATCGCCGGGATATTTGCGAGTGGAGTATTATGCGCGCTAGCCAATGTATTGAGCGATTGGCTATTAAAGGTCAGTGGGTCGAGCGTGGCAGTTGTGGAATTGGAAAGGTCTAATGGGTCGAGACTAAAGGCGGCGGGTTCATCGCAGAGCGTTGTTAGTAGCACCCTGCCCGCACCATCAATATTGGTAAGCGATACCAAGCTGCCCGCCGTAACCCTGATACTTTGTGCCTCTCCACACAGAATATCGAGGGTGAGCCGGTTGGGCTCTTTCAGACCATCGTAGCGTCGTCTTTCGGCGTCTACGGTGTATGTTTCTAATGACCGCACAATACAAGCTCCTCTGGCTTAACTGCATTTTCATGCAAGAAAAGTAACCGGTTACATTTTAATGTAGAACAATTTGTCGAGTGGTTAAAACGGTGTTGCTTTATTCCTCTGGGGTGCTAAATGTAACTTGTTACATCAGCGTGGCTATAACGGGGTTAAACCACTAGAATAACGTTGTAGATAACGTATCAGTGATTTAATGTAACAGGTTACATTTAAGCACTGAGTATTATTAATCGTCAAGCTCAATATTTAAAATAGCTAGTTTCAAAGGACTCTAATGACCAAAAAAGTGGGACGAATTCGCGATGTAGCCAAAGAAACCGGCCTCTCAATTGCCACTATTTCACGCGTTATGAATGGGGCCACCAGTGTCAAACCGGCGACCCGCGACATCGTGTTGGCTGCCTGTGAGAAGCTGGATTATGTACCTAATCCGGCAGCGCGTTCGCTATCCACTAATCGCTCCAAAACGATTGCAGTTATTATTCCAACCATAGAGCATTCGGTGTTTGATAAGTACATTGCCGGCATCGAGCAGCTGCTCAGCGAACGCGGCTATTCTCTGGTGTTAGCCGTCTCTAATTCAAACCATGATGAAGAGCTGGCCGCTGCCCAAAAGCTACTGGGCATGGGCGCTGAAGCCTTTGTTTTAACGGGTAAGGAGCATAGCCAAGCGTTGATTGATATGTTCCAACGACGCCATGTGCCCTATGCTTTTACCTCGGTTTGGGAGCCTGACCTCTCCATCCCAACCATTGGCTATGACAACTACACATTAGCCAAACAAGCGATAGACTTTCTGGCGACTCAAGGCCATCAACAGATAGCAGCGATTCATGGGCCACTGGCCGATAGCGACCGCACCCGTGCACGACGCGACGGTGCAATGGCGGCCAATAACGGCCAGCTAACGCTAGACTTTTTTGAAACATCGCTCAATGTTGAAGGCGGCAAACGTGCGGCGCAATCGCTGCTGACGACCGAAGCCCGATATACCGCGACTTTATGCTTCTCTGATGTACTCGCGCTGGGTGCTTACTTTGCACTATTCGAAGCTGGCTTAAAAATACCGGACGATATTTCAGTGATGGGCTTTGATAATCTGGACTGGTCTGAACACGTCACTCCCCCACTCACTACCATTGACCTTCCGGCTAAGAAAATGGGCATTAGCGTGGTAAAGCAATTAATCAATAATCTGGAAAAATCAGAACCCATTGAGCCTACTTTATTGCCTGCTGAGATTGTAAAACGAAGCTCGGTCGCAGCCATATAGTCACAAACTCAGCCGAGGCTGAATAAACTCAATAAACGCTGAAATCCGGCGAGCGACAGTCGATGATTTGTAGTACACCGCATTGATCTGCTCGCGTTCGGCCAAGGTAATACGCTCAGCTTCCAGCAACTTCACCAAGCGCCCCGCTGCCAAATCCTCATTCACCATAAAGCCCGACAAACAGGCAATGCCATTTCCTGTCAATGCCAGCTGCCGCAAGCTTTCACCATTGGAAACACCGATCGTTGGCGTAATGGGCTCACAACCTTTTAGCGGCCAATGGTTCAGCACCTTCATATCAATAAAGCCCAGTAGCTCATGCTGCGCTAACTCGCTCACAGTCTGCGGAGTGCCTCTACTCGCCAGATAATCCGGCGCGGCCACCACATTCAACAGGCTTTTACCCAGCGGCCTGACATGCAGCGTGGAGTCTTCCAGCTTACCAATGCGAATCGCCACATCGGTACGTTTTTCCAATAGATCGACATAGCCCTCATTGGAAGTTAGCTCTAGCTGGATATCGGGATACGCTGTACGAAACTCCTTCACCAATGGCACGAGCTGATGAAACAAAAAAGGGCTCGCCGCATCAATCCGTAAGCGCCCTTGTGGCAACTCGCCACGGCTAACCAGCTCATCTTCTGCCCGTTGCAGCTGTAGCAAACCAGTGCGTACCGACTCCACAAACTGACGGCCCTCATCGGTCAGTGCCACGCGTCGGGTGGTGCGGTTTAGTATCGTCACGCCCAGCTGCTGTTCGACCTTATTCACGGCTCGCGAGACCCGCGCCACTTGAATATCCATCGCCTCTGCCGCTGCAGAAAAGCCACCGCTATCCACCACCATGAGCAGGATATCCAAATCATCCGACCGCGTTAACATACACTCATCACCTTAGCTTCCATTACTGATCTTTACCTACTGCGTCATTGATAATTACCTACATTTTTAACAAAAGTAATTTGCTAAAGCTACTGTTTTTCACAAAAACTATTCCACTGATAATGCAGTCCTTGTTCAAACAAACCCACTGTATTAACTGCTGCATCAGCAAGGAACCTATTATGCCTTTAGCTCTACTCGCACTGGCGCTCAGCGCTTTTGCCATCGGAACCACCGAGTTCGTCATCGTTGGCCTACTACCTACCATGGCGGCCGATCTGAATGTCTCACTACCCTCTGCCGGATTACTGGTCAGCTTATACGCCATCGGCGTGGCGATTGGTGCGCCGGTACTCACCGCCCTCACCGGAAAATGGAACCGTAAACACGTATTAATCGCCGTAATGAGTCTATTCGTTATCGGTAACCTCATCGCCTGGCAAGCACCGGGTTATGAAACCCTGATCGCCGCCCGCGTGATTACCGGACTGGCTCATGGGGTGTTCTTCTCGATTGGCTCTACCATCGCCACCGGCTTGGTATCTAAAGAAAAAGCCGCCAGCGCCATTGCGATTATGTTTACCGGCCTGACCGTTGCACTGGTGACAGGCGTTCCATTAGGTACATACATTGGCCAAACGTTCGGCTGGCAGTCTACCTTTTTAACCGTGGCTATTCTGGGCTTTATCGCCTTAATCGGCAGCAGCATTTTGGTGCCAAACAACCTGAGCCAGCCAGCTGCAGCAAAATTGTCATCACAGCTAAAAGTACTGACTCAACCACGCTTATTACTCGTCTATGCAATTACCACGCTGGGCTATGGCGGTACCTTTGTTGCCTTCACCTATTTAGCGCCTATTTTGCAGGAAGTGACCGGCTTTGAATCAAACGTAATTGCGCTGATCATGCTGGTCTACGGTGTGTCAGTAGCCATTGGCAATATCTGGGGTGGCAAACTGGCTGATAAGTTTGGCCCGATCAAAGCCCTGACGATTATTTTTGGTGGACTGGCCGCGATTCTGATTGTATTTAACGTCACTGCGGTTAACCCGATTGCTGCGGTAATCACCATTCTAATCTGGGGAGCTTTTGCCTTTGGTAACGTACCTGGCCTGCAAGTTTACGTGGTTACCCTTGCTGAAAAGTACACTCCCGATGCCGTCGATGTGGCCTCAGGTCTGAACATTGCCGCGTTTAACGTAGGTATCGCTTTAGGTGCCTGGGCTGGTGGTTTGATTGTGGTAAATGCAGGCCTGATGCATACCCCATGGGTTGGCGCAGTGATTGTACTGCTGGCATTAGCCTTAACCCGTTACAGCGGCGCTTTGGATAATAGAAACCAGACTACAGCGACCGCAGCTGCGAGAGTCTAATCAACCAGGAAGTCGCAAGAGTACTTCCACCCTGCTCTAACTAAAAAACCCAGAATCCGGACAGGATTCTGGGTTTGCGGTATTAAAAGCGGAGCCATTGCAGTCCCGCTTATCTAACGTCTATCTAACAGATCAAACATTACTAGCACTAGGATCAGTACTCTGCACACCATTCTGCTTACGGAAGCCATCTTTGATAATGCCCTTAATCAAGGCAATACCCATCAGCACCATCACCAAACTAAACGGCAACGCACCAATCACCATCGCCGTTTTAATGGCACCCAGCCCGCCGATCACCAATAGCGCACCAACTACAAACGCCAACACCAATCCCCAGAAGATAATGTGCGGACGCGCTTTTGGCCCTTCATCGCCACCAGAGTTAATGGTGTTTACAATCAGAATTGCCGAGTCAGCCGTGGTCACAAGGTAAGTCAACAACAGTACAACAACTACGATCGCCATGATCCATGAGAGGGAGTCGGACAGCATCACATCCAACATAGCAAACAGCTGTGACTCTTGCCCAGCGCCAGATATGGCATCACCTGCACCACCGTTCAGAGTAAGGTCGATTGCAGTACCACCCACGGTCGTGAACCAGATAAAGCACATAACGGATGGGATTATCATCGCGCCAAGCACGTATTCACGCACACTACGACCTCTGGAAATACGCGCCAAAAACACACCAACAAACGGCGCGAACGCGATCCACCAAGCCCAGTAAAATACCGACCAGCCACCTTGCCAGCCCGCTAAGGCATCGCCGGTTTCGGTGCCATCAGCACTCCAAACGGTGAATAGCAGATCCGGTAAACTAACGACGTACTCGAAGATTCCCATGTACAGCGCTTGCAGGCCAAAGAAGGTCGAGCCGAAGATCAGGAAGAAGGTCAGCAGGAAGAAGCTCAAGACCATATTGATATTAGACAACCACTTGATGCCTTTACCAACACCCGACAGTGCGGATAAGGTCGATGCGCCCATGATCACAACCAAAGCAAAGATAATGGCGCTAGTGGTTGCTTTACCATCTGCATCGACCAACCAATCACCCACACCAATGCGATACAAACCAGCAACAAACTGCTCCACACCAAAGCCCAACGTCTGCGCAACACCCAGCACCGTTGCGACCACGGCAACAATATCCACCGCATGACCGAGCGGGCCAGATAAGCTACGACCAAACAATGGCGTCAGCCCGGCACGAATGGTTAATGGCAAGTTACGACGGAATGAGAAGTAACCCAAAGACAGACCAACCAAGGCATAGCAAGCCCACGCGGAGAATCCCCAATGCAAGAACGACCACTTGTAGGCGAAGATCACATTGTTAGCCGCCGAGGCATCGCTGATTCCTTGAATGACTTCAGGGTTATTCGCAAAATGATACATTGGCTCAGCCGTGGCAAAGGTCAACATACCGATACCAATACCCGCACCAAACATCATCGAAAACCATGAGAAATTGGAGAACTCGGGCTTATCGCCCGGTAAGCCTAAAATCAACTTTCCCGACTTAGGAATAATCGCCAATAGCACGCAGGCGATAATAAAGAACGCAACGACCCCGATATACCAGGTCGCGAAGTGAGCTAGCAAAAAGCCGCTAATGCCATTTAAGACACTGGAAGCGTTATCTGGAAATGCGATTGCCCAAATGACTAATGTACCCAATAATACTTTGGCGGTAATCGTTACATCCTTATTAAACCCATCATAAAAGCCGCCGTCGGCGACTTTGATGGGCAAATCCATTAATGGTGGCTTATGCGCCATAGATCTCTCCTCTTTTGTTTATGAACGTGTGAATGTCAGCGCGCATCCGGGCAAATACAGGGCCCGGCGGCCACTACGCGCTGACTAGTACGCTATTACACCTAACTGGGCAAGTATTCCTTGCTCCAGCTTTCACTTAAATCTCCACTGTTAATTAATCCATCAATTTCAGCCTCGCTATACGCTAGCTCAGCCAATACTTCACGCGTTGAGCGCCCGAACTTTTCAGGGCGCGACAAAGCAAATACGCTGCTGCGAGTCGGGCGCACGGCATAGGGGTCGAGCTGCGTGACTTTGTGGCCGCTGGGGTGATCTTCAAAAATCGAGAAGGAATAGCTGCCCCGATCAATGCCTGAGGTGCCATCGGCAATGCGGCTGTAATTTACCCGCAAGGAGTCAATATTTTCACAAACAACCGCACCCACATCTGCTGCTTGCAGTCGCTCCACCCAATCCGAACCACTGGCCCCCAAAAAGGCTGTCGCTAAAAACAGCGCGCGCTCATCAGCGGCCAGTTCGGTAAAGCCTTGCAAGCCTTCGACTTGTTCCAGCCGGTGAATATCCGACTCATAGGCACTCAGCAATACGTATTCACCAGAAGCGGTGTAATAGAATCGTGTGAGTGCATCATAGCCACTGGCTTCACGGCCCGAAGGCTCATCGAACAAGCCGCGCTTGCGGTAATCAAAGCAAAACGGAATTTGCAGTAAGGCGCTATTGGCAGTTAATGAGGTACGCCCGCGACCAATGCGTCCGGTTTTATATTTTTGATACAGCGCGGTAGCGACCGTCATGGCTCCGCCAAAGCCACACATCACGTCAATGGTGCCCACATGTGCGTGCTCTTCGGGAGTATCCATCGCACCACCAAAGCGCAGCATAATGCCAGTGGATGCCTGAACCAGATCATCGTAGCCAACAAAGTTACTGCACGGCCCAGTGCGCACGCCACTAAAGCAATCCAGTTTGCAGAAGATGGCGTCGGGGTTAATGGCTCGCAAGCCTTCTGCATCTAAGCCCATTTTTTTGATTTGGCTATCCGGCGCATTCCAGATAATCACATCCACCGACTTCACTAATTTCTCAAAGACTTCACGGCCCTTTTCAGAACGAATATCTGCCAAAATTGAGCGCTTGCCCTGCATTTGCGACATGCCATAAATGACTGTGTTCCAGCTGTCGTACATGGGCGTGGCAGGGTCGAGTTTAATCACTTCCGCACCAAAGCGCGCCAGATAGCAGGCCGAGTGTGGACCCGCAATCACATTGCATAAGTCCAGTATTTTCACGCCTTCCAGCCAGCCGCTGCGATCATCCGGATTGGTGATGGCAGGCAACTTGGTTTTAATGCTTTTGAATGCGCTCAGTGCGGTATCAAAATCCACCCACTGCCGAGGCTGTGGCGTTAGCATTTCCTCACCACTCTCCTCCAGCCACACAATCGGGCCGGGTTGAATCATCATGCCGTACTCAGGGTCTGGCACTTCAATCATCAAGCCTGCTGTTTCGGCAAAGTCATCATGAATCCACTCCTGCAACCAACGCTGCGGCGCACCGGGAATACCATCTTTACCGAATAACTTTTGCCACTCCTTGGAGGTACGGGTTAAGAACACCTCTTTCATTTTTTCGGCGATTTTATCCGCCCAGAACTTCGGCATGGGGTACACACCCAGCGAAGTATCGGATGACCACTCAGAGCTTGGTAAGTAGGTATCGTCTTCTTCGCTTAAGCCCTCTTCGACCAGCTCATCGTAGATATCCAAGACTTCAAGGCAGCGCTTGGCATGGTGCTTATGGCTGGGGCAAACCACATAGAACATGCGGCCGTCTTTGCACATATAGCTGCGATAGAATGGGTCGAGCAGCTCCTGAAGCTCGTCATACACCAGATTCATTGGCAAGCCTTCAACCCGGCGGCGCGTGATCTCCGCTTCCCGTTGTGTAACGTACCGCTCTGGGATGCCTTCGATATCGATTGAGTTGTAGCAGAGGCCTTCCATTGCCGCAGCTGCCAGTGGCACTTCGATAGAATCGCCCAAGCCATTCTCTTCACGCGCCTGCAAAGCCATCACGACGGATGAAGCCGCCAACATCGCACCATAAGCCGATGGCAATGGCAGCGGTGAAAACGAGGGATTAATGCCCATCAATACCCGATTTAAGCCCATATCGGTAAACACGCCAGAGCTTGCAGAGATCACACTTTCATACGCCCGCAGTTCACGACGCTGCTCATCGTTAGAGGCAAAGCCCGGAATCGATAAGGTAATCAGCTGAGGCCGCTCCGCGCGCAGCGCTGCAAAGTCCAACCCTAGCTTGGCCATTTTTCCGGGACGGAATCCTTCAATCACGATATCACTGGCCGCAATCAAGGCTTTAGCCTGCTCCAGACCGGAGTCAGTTTTAAGGTCCAGATTAAGAATGAGTTTATTGCGATTGAGCGTGGCATTGGCGGGGTTATCCCAAAACGGCCCGTCCGGTGGGTCGATATGCACCACCGTTGCACCCAAATCCGCCAACATCATACCCACGGCGGGGCCAGCAATGTACTGACCAAAATCAACGACTTTCACGCCCTTAAGCGGCAACTCAGAAGCTTTACTGCGCATCATCTTATGCTCCAATATATTATTTATGGCTACTTACACAGATTTGTTTTGCTCGCATAATTTTTGCTAGCATATTTAATGACTTGGCTCGGTATTGCATGGCGACTGCCAGTGAATACCGAGCCGTACTAATTAGTCGCCATTCACTATCCAAGCGGCGGCTTTTTCAGCGATCATCAGGGTCGGCGAATTGGTATTGCCACTGGTGATCTCAGGCATAATGCTGGCATCGACCACGCGCAAGCCTTGCACGCCTCTCACCCGCAGATGTGAATCCACCACGGCCATTGGGTCATCGTCGTGTCCCATCTTCACGGTGCCGACTGGGTGGAAGATTGTGTTAGCGATATCCCCCGCCAGTTTTGCCAACTCCTCGTCCGTTTGGAACTGCACGCCGGGCTTAAACTCTTCTGCTTGATACTCGCCCATTGCCGGTTGCGCGACGATCTCACGCACTTGACGTAAGCTATCGGCCGCCACTTTGCGATCATCCGCAGTCGCTAAGTAGTTTGGCGAAATCATCGGTGCATCGTTAAAGTTATTAGAGCGAATGCGCACGTGACCACGGCTGGTCGGATTGAGATTACACACACTCACTGTGATCGCCGGAAACGCATGCAAATCCTCCCCAAAAGCTTCCAAGCTTAAAGGCTGCACATGGTATTCCAGATTCGCATGTGGGCGACTGGGATCAGACTTAGTAAAGGCTCCAAGCTGGCTAGGCGACATACTCATTGGGCCGGTGCGCTTAAGTGCATACTCCAAGCCAATAGCCGCTTTGCCCAATAAGGAGTTGGCCATGGTGTTGAGCGTTTTGGTATTTTTCACCTTAAACACAGCACGGATTTGCAGGTGATCTTGCAGGTTTTCACCCACACCCGGCGCATCTAACTGCACCTCAATGCCGTGACTTTTTAATAGCTCTGCCGGCCCAATGCCTGATAACTGCAGAATCTGTGGCGAGCCAATGGCACCAGCCGATAGCACCACCTCACCCGTCGCATTCACCGTGACCGACTGCCCTGCTTTATTAACCACCGCACCGCTGCAACGAAGCTTGCCATCGCTGCCTTTTTCAAACGCGAGCCGCTCAACTTGCGCCTCAGTCCAGATAGTTAAATTGCTGCGCTGTTTAGCCGGTCGCAAAAAAGCTTTGGAGGTATTCCAGCGCCAGCCGGACTTTTGGTTCACATCAAAGTAGCCTACGCCTGCGTTATCGCCGGTATTAAAGTCATCCGTTTTTTCGATGCCGGTTTGAGTCGCGGCCTCCGCAAAGGAGTCTAAAACATCCCAACGCAAGCGCTGTTTCTCAACCCGCCACTCGCCATTATGCCCGTGTAAATCGGAGAATTTGCCACCGGCTTTACTGGGTGGATTCTCGTTATTATCGAGCTTGTAATGGTTCTCATGCATTTTGAAATACGGCAGTGCCTTATCCCAAGTCCAGTCCTCATCCTTGGTGAGCGTGGCCCAGTTATCATAATCCCGAGCCTGACCACGCATGTAAATCATGCCATTGATTGATGAGCAACCGCCCAGCGTTTTACCACGCGGGTAACGCAGGATGCGGCCATTGAGCCCCTTGTCCGGCTCGGTTTGGTAGAGCCAATCGGTACGCGGATTGCCAATGCAATACAGGTAGCCCACGGGGATATGAATCCAAGGGTAGCGATCGGCTTTACCGGCTTCTAATAGCAAAACCTGTTTTGATGGGTCTTTGCTTAGGCGGTTGGCTAGCAGGCAGCCGGCAGAACCGGCCCCCACTACAATGTAATCAAATGACTGCGACATAAGAGATGATCCTCAATCAAAGGGCAACGGGCATGGAGAACTCAGCACCTTTTGAAATACTTTCAGGCCAGCGCTGCATAATGGATTTTTGTTTCGTGTAGAAGCGTACACCTTCTTCGCCATACGCGTGCGCATCGCCGAACAAACTCTTCTTCCAACCACCAAAACCATGCCAAGCCATTGGCACCGGAATCGGCACATTGATCCCCACCATGCCAACCTGAATGCGGCGACCAAACTCACGCGCCAAGTTACCATCGCGGGTGAACAAACTAACCCCGTTACCAAACTCATGCGCATTGATCAGCTCAACGCCTTCGGAGAAACTCTCAACACGAACACAGGCCAACACCGGACCAAAAATCTCCTCACGGTAAATCGTCATATCCTTAGTGACATTGTCAAACAAAGTGCCGCCCATAAAGAAACCATCCTCATGACCTTCAACGCTGAGGTCGCGACCATCAACAATCAAATCCGCGCCCTCTTCAACACCCTTCTCGATATACGACAGGATACGGCTGTGTGATGCCTCGGTAACGATTGGCCCCATTTCAGCATCCATCTCCAAGCCATTTTTGACCTTCAGCGCACGGGTACGCTCTGCCAGCGCAGGCATGATTTTGTCCGCCACATCACCAACCAATACTGCCACAGAAATCGCCATGCAGCGCTCACCGGCTGAACCGAAAGCAGCACCGAGTAAAGCATCAACCGTCTTATCAAAATCCGCATCTGGCATGACCAACATGTGGTTTTTCGCACCGCCAAGGGCTTGCACACGCTTGCCGTGATGTGCGCCAGTTTCGTAAATGTAGTTAGCCACTGGCGTTGAGCCAACGAAAGACAGCGCATGAACATCGGGATGCTCTAGCAAGGCATCAACCGCCACCTTGTCACCCTGCACCACATTAAATACGCCATCAGGGAAGCCCGCTTCTTTCATCAGATCCGCCATCATGAGCGAAGCGGTTGGGTCAGTCGGTGATGGCTTCAGGACAAAGGTGTTACCCGCAGCAATCGCGACCGGGAACATCCACATGGGCACCATGACGGGGAAATTGAATGGTGTAATACCGGCAACCACACCTAGCGGCTGGCGCATAGTCCAGTTATCAATGCTGGTAGAGACTTGCTCGGTGTAATCGCCTTTTAATAACTGAGGCATGCCACAAGCAAACTCAACGATATCGATACCGCGCTCCACTTCACCGCGGGCATCGGTAAACACTTTGCCATGCTCTAAAGTAATGGCGCGAGCCAGCTCATCTTTGTTTTCATTCAGCAGATTAAGGAAGCGATTCATCAATCGTGCACGGCGAATCGGTGGCATATCAGCCCAGGCTGGGAAAGCGGCTTGAGCGGCGGCAACGGCCCTATCCACTTCAGCGGTTGAGGCTAGCGCAACGCTGCCAGTCACTTCGCCAGTGGCTGGGTTGTAGACGTCCTGAACCTTAGTACGCTCACCGCTAACACGCTGACCATTGATGTAGTGACCAATTTCATTGATGCTCATTTTCGCTCTCCTCGACTGTGATGTGTGAATGACCGCTAGAGTAAGCAGTCGCCTGAAAATAATCCAATGACGATGAATAGGATGTGATATAAATAATTTTAATATGACTAGAACACCTGAAATTCGCAGCCTGCAAGCCTTCGTGATTGTCGCGCAAGAAGGCAGCGTGTCGCGCGCCGCTGAAATACTCAATTTAACGCAGCCCGCCGTGAGCTTGCAGCTCAAGCGCCTCTCCGAAGATACCGGCTTAACCCTGTTTCACCGAGCCTCCAAAGGCCTTGGCCTAACCACCGAAGGCGTGGTGATGCTGGCGAAAGCCAATCGCGTACTCTCCTCACTGACCGAGTTCAACCTAACGGCCAAACGCATGACCGGCCGGGTTCAGGGCAAACTGCGCATTGGTACCATTGTTGACCCCAGCTTTATTCGTTTAGGGCAATTACTGGCGGGGCTGATTGATGCCTACCCTGAAGTACAGACCTCCCTCACCCACGGCATTAGCGGCGAAGTACTCACCGGACTGCGTCGTGGCAAAGTGGATGTGGGCTTCTTTTTAGGTGCGATTGAAGACTACGCACAAACCCATGTGAACCATCCCAATGAGTCACTCGATGACTTTTACACCCGTAAACTGACCGAGTTTAACTATCGGGTGATCGGGCCAGCGGGCTGGGAATATCAGATTAAGCATGCCCAGTGGGATGAGCTGGCGGCAATGCCATGGATTGGAACGCCGGAGAACTCGGTGCATTCCCGCTTATTAGATACTATTTTTCACGAGCGTGATTGCACGCAAAATGTAGTCGCACGGGTCGATCAGGAATCGTCGATGATGGCCATGGTGCAGTCGGGTATCGGGCTGAGTTTATGCCGCGAGTCGATTGCATTGCATGAGCAGCAGTCGGGCGCTATTTCGATTGCAAACTCGGTGAGTATTCCGACGGCTTTGTGTGCGGTGACGCTAAAAGCCCATCAAAAAGATCCGGTGGTGGATGCGTTTTTTAATGTGTTGGAGATGGTGTGGTAGCTAACTGCACTTGCCTGTAAAGAGCCTGCGCATGTCTTTATCGGCAGTTGCCCAGAAGGTGCCGCCGGCTAGCAACAACAGCAGTATTGAAATGATCCATTTTTTCATGATGACTCCTTGTGGTGTAAACCTTGCAGCATACAGTCATCTAGGTAACTGGACTGGCTGATTAATATTTTATACCGGTTATCAGTACAAATATGAACTACGGCCTGGTTTTAACATAGAGACTTCTCCGGGCTCTGCCCGACAATGCCTGTGTATGGTGACAAGCGTGGAAAGGAAGCGCAGCGGTTTCGTTTAGCAAGGTCAGAGGCTCATCGTTCAGAGTGATCAACGGTCAGAGTAATGGGGACAAAATAACGCGAAACCCAATAGAGTAGTCCCGGTTGACTGGCCTGAGGTTGAAACGGATGGCACAACGCACGAGGTCCTGACTGAAGTCGAAAGCGCCGCCGCGCAACACGCAAGCGCTCAGTTCCTGAGCTTCCAGATCATTCCAAGCTTGGGTGCCAACAGCAGGATAAGGATATTCATTCCGCTGAGTGCGAGTCCACTCCCAAACATTCCCCGTCAAGTCATGACAGCCATAAGGGCTAGCTCCCAAAGGGTAAACACCGGATGCAGAAACACTTCCGATATTTTTATCAAAATTCACCTGTTCATCACTGATTTCATCACCACAGGCATAAACACGTTGCGGGTTTTCATTGGCTTGCATTGCACTCACTATTTCAGAATTGTCAAAACAATGATCCTTAGCACTGTAAATCAATGGCTCTGATAGTACCTGAGTTCCCCCACGCGCTGCTTTCTCCCACTCCGGCTCATTGGGCAATGTTACCTGCCAATGCTCTGAAAGCTTCCCATCGGCCTGCCAACGCTTGGTTAGCCACTCACAAAACTGCACCGCTTCAACTTGAGTTATCGCCACCATTGCTGTGTTGTCGGGCTGCCATAGGTAATAAGGATATTCAAAATCAATCTTTTCCGCTTCCACAAACGCTCTGAACTGAGCAACGCTAACGGGGTGCTGACTCATCCAATAGTCATAACTCAGGTCATACAGTCCTGCAGGTGACTCCTCCAGTCCTTGTGGAGCATCACCATCCTTTTCCAACCGTCCCATCCAGAACTCACCTTTGGGCACAAAGCAAAAAGACATGGCATCCACATCAGTAATTTCTAAACGTGGGTCACCAATTTCAGCCAAGTGATTACCTATAGCCGCGCGTTCTCGTGCGGGTAAGCCAGTGGTTCCTAGAAGCTCAGGCAAAGTCTTCTGAATCGTTTCAAAAATTCTCTTCTTTTTTGATCGCTTAACATTGCTTCGATCTAAGCTCTCAGCCAATATTTCAGCAGCTAATCGCATTCCCCAAGCCTGTTGACGTGGCGTGTATTCACCCTCATCAATCAAATCATCCAATAAATCCCAAACTGGGCCGGAATCTTTTATTGACTTCATACCACCTAATAACACCACCACCTCACGCCAGCGGTCAGGGTCGGTTTTACCTAAATGTGCTGCGATGTATTGCCACGACTCATCCTGTAACTCGATTTCAGCACAGCTTTTCTCAAAATAATCCAGCACTGCATCGGCATCACGACGGAAATAAGCAGCAGCTAAGTACTCCTGAAAACTACGATGCGGAAAGGTATACACCGCATCCCTTTCATTCGCACCACCGCGCTGATACAAAATGCCCACGCGATCACATAAAAAGATACTGATTTCAAAAGGATCAATCTTTTTACCGGCTTCTCTAGCCTCCAGACTCAAAGCATGGGTCAGATCACTCGCCGCAATATCCGCCGTTCCCTGCTGATTAGCGCCCTGTGAGGCATGTGCCTGAAACGCCAAACGCTCCAACACTTTGCGAATTGTATCTTGGCCGATATGTAAAAACTCAGCCAGACTCAGCTGATTCTGTTCCCGCGCGGCTTCCTCATCGTCCGCCTTAAAACGAACGCGCTCCCACTCATCCACCAGTAACTCCAGCAGACGTTCATATAAGTCAGCTCTACGCTCCGGTAAGTCATGCCGGTTGGCATGCAGGTAAGCAATCAAACTGAGCAATAAAGGACGCTTGGCCAGCTCGGTTAAATTCTCACGGTTTAAAATGGCATTTTGTAATTTTTGTGCGCGTTGCTTTCTGCTCTCCTCATCCAGGTCATGGCTGCTGGCATACCAGCGGCGAATAAAGCGAATCATTTGGCCACGGTTAAAGTCTGCCAAACGCGTATCGGCAAAGCCTTCCAAGCGCCACTGTTTATCCTGATAGGCATAAGGCCGGCAAGTCACCAACACCCGACACTTAGCATAAGAGCGGGTAAAGCCTTCAATACAGTCCAGCAAGCGTTTGCGCCGCTCGCCAGCTCGTGGAACTTCATCTAAACCATCGAACATGACCAACACGCCACCTTGGCGCAGTCGCTCTTTTAAGATCAGCAAGTAATCCCCGCAGCCAGTGCTTTGAAGGCTGGCTTCAATGAAGCTCAAAACCTGACAAGCATCAGCAGTTTGTTTCTCCTCGGGAAAGCAATCGGAGGCGGAGAAGTCACGCAGGATGATTCTGACGGGGATTAATGCGCCGTGATCCCATGGCTGACGAACTTCGCGAGTTTCTGACTTTGGCTTACCTTCCTCATCCTTTTCTTCAGTTTCAACTTCTTCGGTGAGCGGCTCGCCTTTATTATCGGGAATCGGATCTGTTAACAGATTGAGGTTTGCGTATTCATCGCCTAGCGCTTCGCCAGCCATACACAAGGTTAGATAGTCAACAAAAGCGCTCTTGCCGCTACCGGGGTCGCCAGTGATGACTAAATACTGGCATTGGTTGAGTACGGTTAGAGCTGAGAGTTGTGGTTTGTTTTCATCGCCGAGTAGGCCTGCGGCGCTTGCTACTTCTTTGGCTTTTAGGGAGTCGAGGTGTTCAACGAGTTGGTGGCGCTCGCCTTCGACGCTTTGAGTCATTAAAGCGGTGTAGACAGACTGCAAGCCCTGGCTGTTGGCGTCATCGTCTTCTTTACGGACTTGGCGTAGCCATTTTAGGGCGGTGCAGTCGTTTTTGATGCGCTCTAGGTATTGGTTTTCGCGTTCGGTGGCTTCCGCTTCGCTGATGGCGGTTCCGTTGGCATTGATGTTTATGACGGTGTCCGAAATGCTCGCTGCCGACACACTAAAATTACCGGATGTGATGTCTTTGGTTTCTATCATGGCCGATTGTTTGTGATGGTTATTGACCCGTGGCTCACACCAACAGCCACACCACCATCACCTGCGGTGATATTGCCAGTTGTGATAGTTGGTTGAGGTTTTTCTGGAGTTTCTTCAGCAACTTTTTCGGTCTCATTAGGAAGCTCTTTACCTACCGAGCCATCTACTTCTGAGGCAACGCTAGACAGTGCCAAATCTACATCCTCTCGTAAGAAACGAAGGAGTGATTTATACAAAGGCTGATTCTTATTTGACAACTTGCACATGCTGATATGGTTTTCCGCCAGAGGGACGGGCACTTCTCCGCGCACATGGGCATTGCCATCATTAGGGCCGACAATTGTCACGGTTGGGCCAACTCGAATACCTAAAATTCGCTTACCCACAAAGACACCCTGAGTTTCAGTAAAGGTGAGTGCAGAGACTTTCCCCGCTGGAGGATCATTGTAATAAGCAAGGAATTGAGCATTCAAAGCGCGCAAATGTGCATCGTGCATTTGCATGTTTTTAACTTGGGTATTGGTTCTCAAAAAAACTGCAGCATAGGTCGCCAGCGTCGCCAGTTGCGCACCGTTATGCGGTGTTCCTACAAACACCACACCGCGAATTTGATTAACCATTTCTTTAAAGCGAGCGACACCTTTGCTCAGTCCATTTTGGATAGCAGTTTTAATCACCAAGCCACCCATACTGTGGCCCACCAGAATCAAAGGGCGACCTTTTAATTTAGGCTCATCGCAAAAAGCATGTAAGGTCGCATCGCCCTGATCAGGCAAAGGCATGGCGCTATCCTTCCATTTACTCAATGACGCGTCATAAGCCATTAAAAAGACTGAGCAATTGAAATCCTCTGCTAGCCACTTTGGCCAGAGCGTTTTTTCATCTGTGTTATCAGCCATCCACGTTTGGCTGGCATGGCCATCTAAACCGTGGATAAAGATAATGGCTGGATCAGTGGGATTTGGGGATTCTGCGATGCATTTTAATTCAGCCATTAACTGTATCCTTTGGTTAGTTTAATCAACGTACACTATTCTAATTATTGTTGGAAGCGCCGCTGCGCGGCGAAGATTCGCTTCCTCAAGCCTTTCCCTTAAATCAAACATAGAATCCAATAAGCGCTTTGTAAAATCATGTCGATTCTGCTTTGGGAAATGCCGTGTTGCAGTCAATAACCAAACCATCAGATCATAGGTTTTACTAAATATCGGCATTTGCTGTGCTTTCGTTTCACTCATGTCAGAGCCTCATCGTTCAGAGTAATCAACGGTCAGAGTAATGGGGACAAAATAACGCGAAACCCAAGATGGGAGTAGCGGTAGTCCGGCCCGCCGTCGTCACGGACGGCACAACGCACGTGGTCCTGAAGGCCGCCGAAAGCGCCGCCGCGCAACACGCAATCGCTCAGTTCCTGAGCTTCCAGATCCTTCCAGGCTTGTGTGCCAACTGCCGGAAATGGATAATCGTTTTTTTGAGTTCTAGTCCATTCCCAAACATTTCCAGATAAATCATGGCAGCCATAAAGGCTTTGACCTAACGGATAAGTCCCTATTGTCGTAGTTCCTCCGACATTCATTTGATAATTTACAACCTCTTTATCTATATCAGTTACAGAAGGATATCGCCGTTGTGGCTGCTCATTTTTTATCAGCGTAATTGATACATCTGTTGGTAACTCGCTAATAGTGTTTATTACCGATTCCACTGGTACTTCAAAACCTCCCCGTGCTGCTTTTTCCCATTCGGGCTCGTTTGGCAAACAGACTTTCCAACCCTCTTGGAGCAAACCTGACTTGTGCCAGCGCTGAGTTAGCCACTCACAATATTTCTGGGCTTCTATCTGAGAAACCCAAACAACCGGTGCATTCTCAAGTTCTTTAAGTGCATCACTGTCGCCAACTTCAAAGCCAGTCTCACTGACAAACGCTTTAAACTGAGCCGTCGTCACAGGACTTTTAGCAACCCAATAGTCATACGAAATATCATATTTCCCCGCTGGTGCTTCTGATAAAGCCTCCTCTCTTTCTTCATCAAACTCACCTCGGCCCATCCAAAACTCACCTTTGGGCACAAAGCAAAACTGCATGGCGTCAACCTCCATCACTTCCGGTCTGGGGTCTCCAATACGCGCTAAATTGCGCCCTGCCTGAGCTCGTTCTTTAGCCGGTAAATTTTCCGTACCCAATAGATATGGCAGCGCTGTTTGGGTTTTTCTGAAAATCTTATCTTCGCGAGGTGTTTTATCCACCAGACTGGCACTTTCCAGCAAGATTTCACTCGCCAGGCGTAAGCCCCAGGCCTCTTCTTTTGTCAGAGCATTGAGATCGTTATAAAGGGATAACTCCTTAAGTAGCCCCCAAACAGACTGAACATCCGATTTTGAACGAATGCCGCCTGCTAATACGACGACTTCACGCCAACGATCGGGGTCAGCACGGGCAAGCTTTGCTGCCAACTCTTGCCAGGTATATTCGTCAAATTCAAAACCTTGTTTTTCATAACTTTCAAAAACAGCGCCCTTGGCCACCCTGAAATATTCCGCTGCCAGATATTCCTGAAAACTGCGGTGAGGGAAAGTATAAATAGCATCCGTTGCAGTGCTCCCGCTACGTTGATAAAGAATGCCGACCCGATCCCGTAGATGCCCTGCTAGTTCTAAAACCCTGACTTCACTATGCTTACATTTGTCTGCCGCCTCAAGCAGCTGATCGTGTAGGTCTCTGGCACTAATATCAGCGGTTTCTTTGTCACCGTCTTGCAAGGCATGCGCTTCAAACGCAAGACGTTTCAATACGGTAAGAATCGACTCCTTGCCCATTTGAAGGTATTCAACCAAGCTGGTTTGAGCGATTTCTTTTGCCTGATCAATATCGTCGCTTCCGACCTTAAACCGTGCACTTTCCCACTTATCAAGCAGCAGTTTAATGAGCTCTTCATAAAGGTCCGCACGTCGGTCAGGCAGCGTGTATTGGTTACCATGCAAATACGCAATCAAACTCAACAATAGCGGCCGCTTGGCTAAGTCACGTAATGCTGGCCGGCCCAGTACCGCCGTTTGCAATTGTTTGCCTCGCGCGATCGTTTTATCACGATCTTTCGCAGGAAGGTGCTGATACCACAGCTGGATAAAACGAATTACCTGACCATTATCAAACTCGGCTAACTCGTCCGATGTGAAACGGGATAACTGCCAATCAGGGTCGCGATAGGCATAAGGACGACATGTCACTAAGAAGCGACACTGGCTAAAGCTTTTTGAAAACAGATCAATGCAAGCCACTAACCGCTTTCGACGGTCACCGGCCTGCGCCACTTCATCCAAACCGTCGAACATGATCAGTACATGACCTTTTTCCAGTCGCTTTTTTAGAATATTGAAATAGCCATCAAAGCAGTGGGTTTCAAACTCTGATTTGATAAAGCCTAATAACTGCTGGGAGCTTGGTTTTTCCTCACTACTTGGAAAGAAAGGAGATGCGGCGAAATCACGCAGTATGATTTTTAAGGGTATGAGCGTTCCATGATCCCATTGTTGGGGTACTAACTCGGTTTCAGGTTCTTTTTTGTCGTTGGAGTTTTCAGTGTCGCTCTCAATTTTTCGTTGCTGAGGATTACCATTTCTATCAGGCAATGGCTCGGTGAGCGTGCTCAGGTTCAGGGCTTTACCAAGGTATTGACCGGCTAAGCAGAGCGACAAAAAGTCTACAAAGGCGCTTTTGCCGCTGCCGGGGTCCCCGAGCAGGACGACTTTCTGTTCTTTATTGAGTAACTCAACCGCAGATAAGCGCCCTTGCCTGACGGGGTCTACATCATCGTTCATTCCTGTTACGGAGCGTGCCTGATCATCGTGACGACTTTTGGTGAGCAAAGCGGTATATACCGCATCCAGTGCTAAGCTTGCTTGGCCTTCCTGTAGCTCCATCAAGCTCAGCCACTCCAGACCACCACAGCTTTCCATAACCCAGCCAAGGTATTGGCTTTCTTTGTCTTTAATCTCTTGCTTGGTAAGCCCGGATTGGGTCAGGTAGTTATTGGTTATTGCGAGATGACCGTTGTTGGTGTGAACAGCTGCGGAGCCATCGCCTGCTATTATCTCTGTGTGCTGCTCATCCATGCCACCAATCCTGAAATTAATATGCCGCTATTATAAGCAGTTTGGCACTCATTTTGTTACTGATTTAGATAACTCTCATTGGCGCACTCTTTGGCTGCTACTGCCTCACTTAGTCCCCAAATAAATAGTATGCCGACTCCCCCTCCCCTTATGTGCTCTAACCATTTCAGGCCGCACTTTATAGCCCGCAAACTTTTAATCGAATACAGGCTGTCATTATCCGCATGGGTGAAGCCCATGCCTAAGCCACCGACTAACACTTTGGCATTTTCCAGCTTTTTAATCGACGCACAAAAATAGCGCATCAACGCACCATAAAAGCGCCTTAAACTCATGATTAATAAGAATTTTCCATCTATATAATTAAGACTTTAAATCGTCTATATCATAGTTTATGGTGTTATCAAGTCCTTGTCAGGGACACTCAATTTAATCACTGCATTACCGTACTAATAAGACCGTTACTTTGGGGAAAGTTGGTTATGACAACAGAAGCAATTGGTTTTTCCAGCGACCTTCCAGCAGCCCATGCAATGCGCGCCTGTGTGAGCGATATTGATCTCGCTGTCTGGCGTAGTGAGTCAGGCTCCGTATCTGCCTGGGAAAACCGCTGCCCTCACCGTGGTATGCGCTTATCCCATGGTTTTGTCAGAGGTGAGTCATTGGCCTGTATTTATCACGGCTGGCAGTTTAATACGGCGGGTAAATGCAACTATATCCCTGCATTACCTAATCTAACACCGCCGGATACAGTTAAACCTAAAACTTACAGCGTGGTGGAGCAGCACAAACTGATTTGGGTGTCTGCCACAGAGGAAGCCGTACCTTGCACCATTGACGAGCATATGGTGCCGTTACGCAGCCTTACGTTTGCATGCGGGACTGCACAAGCTCATGCGGCCTTTTCAGAAACTAACTTAGCGCCCTTTTTAGAGATCAACCAAGCGTCGGTAACGGTGAATCCTGAAAACAACATCCTGACGATCAGCTCAGCTGATACATCGGAAGTTACGATTGTTTTTCAGCAGCTAACGCCAAGCTCGATTACTGCGCACATTATGGCGAATAAACACTGGACGAACACACAACAAGTAGCACTGTCTCGTTGGTGCGAGCATGTACGTCGCGTGGCTGAACAGGAAACGACCGATAACGCTCAGCAAATGAGAGGTGAATGATGTCAGCTCTGGAATATGCCAAAAATGATTGGTACGCCGTCTCCATATCGGATGATTCTAAGACAGGCAAAGTCATTGAAACAATGCTACTCGGCACACCAATAGAGATCCATAAACTAAGCAGTGGCATTAAGGTGACAGGAACGGATGGCACAGAATATCCGCATCAAATTGCCTATGACCATATTTGGACGACTTTAGGTGATAAACCACGGCCATTGTTTGAGATTATTGAAGACAACGATTCAGCAAGGCGTCGTGTCCCCTGCGGCGTTGTCAGGGTAAAATGCTCAGCGCTTAGAGCCGTTGAGAACTTTCTGGATATTGGCCACTTCCCCTATGTACACACGGATATATTAGGGGTTGAGCCGCACACAGAAGTCTTTCCCTATCAGGTAGCTATCATTCCTGAAAAAGACGAAATCATCGCGAAGAATATTGAGTTTTATCAGCCTCAGGCTGCGAAGTCTGCTTCCACAGGCACCCAAACCGAATACATCTACCGGGTACCTGCACCAACGACGGCTATTCTTTATAAAACCTGCCCAAATACCGCTGACGCGATGGATGTCATCACCATTTTTGTGCAACCCATTGCCGAAGATGTATGCGATGTCTGGCCCTGGATGGCCCTATATGACGACGAATCCTCATTTGCCGATCTGGTGCAATTTCAACAAATGATCTTTTTACAAGACCGGCTGATACTTGAGAATCAGGTACCTAGCCTGCTGCCACTGGATCGCGGTTCAGAAATTCCCACCCGAGCCGACCTTACCTCGATGACTTATCGACGCTGGTTACGGGACAAAGGGGCTTTTTATGGCGCGCAATCGGAGCTGAAATGAGTTTTACACTGTACAACTACGTGCTATCGGGCAACTGCTATAAAGTTCGCTTGCTGGCGGCTTTGCTGGGTGTTTCATATGTCACGGTGAATATTGATTTTTACCCCGGCGAAGCGCACAAATCACTTGAAATGCTGGCGATCAATCCTGCCGGAACCATTCCTGTATTAAAAACAGATGATATGGTTCTGACTGAGTCTCAGGCTATGCTCGCGTGGCTAGCTAAGCGCTTTGATGAAAGTGGCCAGTGGTGGCCAACTGATGATGTACTGAAAATGACAGAGGTCATGCAATGGCTGGCATTTTCTACACGCTTATCATCAACCATTGGTGAGGCAAGGCTTCACGCAATGCTGAAATTTGAGGTCGACCTGCCTGCCGCACTAGCCGGTGCCACTATAGCCCTGCGCGAACTTGAGTCTCACCTGTTTGAACAAGGCTTGAAACACAGTCAATGGTTAGTTGGCGACAAGCCCACTATTGCAGACATCGCCTGTTTTCCCTATGTCGCACTCTCCCCTGATGCGAGTATTGAGCATGATGCTTACCCGGCTATCCGCGCTTGGCTGTATGCCGTTAAAAGCCTTGATGGTTTTGTCGCGATGCCGGGGATATTCGAACTACACGAGAAGCGTGTTAGTCAGGCCGAACCCGAGAAGACTATATAATGGTGCAATCAATCCTTCTAAAATCCTGTGAGGCAGTTGTTACTTGTGATGATGCCAATACTGTTCATTACAATGTCGACCTCCTCGTCACTAACCAGCAAATCGCTAAAATAGCGCCTCACATATCACCGGCAGACATCCCACAGGGAACAGAAATAATTGATGCTACCGGACACTTTATTTATCCGGGATTGATCAATACGCATCACCATTTCTTTCAGTGCTTTGTCAGAAACAATGCACATCTGGATTGGACCAAACTGAGCGTGATTGAATGGCTAGACCTCATCTACCCTATTTTTTCAAGGTTGGATGAAGAGTGCTTCTATCACTCCAGCGTCGTTGCAATGGGCGAGCTGATTAAGCATGGCTGCACCACCGCCTTTGACCATCAATACAACTTTCCAAAACACGCCGGTAAAAGACTCATAGATCGCCAATTTGAGGCAGCCGCGCTATTTGGCATGCGCTTTCACGCAGGAAGAGGCACTAACACCTGGCCAAAATCCAAAGGCAGTACCGTGCCAGATGATATGTGTGAGACTACAGATGAGTTCATTGCAGACTGTGCACGTTTAATCGACACCTATCATGACCCCGCACCATTCAGTATGAGGCGTGTGGTTGTCGCACCTTGCCAGCCGATCAACTCCTATCAGGATACCTTTGAAGAATCCATTCGCCTTGCGCGGGACAAAGGGGTTTTGTTACACAGCCATGTTGGTGAGGGCGAAAGCGAATTTATGAAAGCCCGCACGGGAAAGCGCACAGTCGATTGGTGCGAAGAAATTGGCTTTCTCGGCGAAGATGTTTGGCTCGCTCACTGCTGGGAGTTAAACCCTGACGAAATTCAAACACTGGCGGATTCTAAAACCGGCGTATCGCACTGTCCTGAGCCGGTTTACTTAGTCGGTGCAGATATCACACCCATCGCGCAAATGCAGGCTAAAGGTGTGCGTTTAAGTCTGGGGGCTGACGGTGCAGCCTCTAATGATAATTCCAACCTGATGCACTGTATTCATAGCGCCTATATGTTGCAGGCGCTGGCCGCCCCCTCTCATGACTTCCCCGTACCACCACCTTCTCAATTTCTCCACTACGCAACCCGAGGTGGCGCGGATGCTCTGGGTCAAACCGAGTTGGGGATTTTACAGGAAGGTATGGCCGCTGACTTATTTGCTATCGATACCCGCAAGATAGAATTTGTCGGGACCAAACACGACCCGAATAGCCTCATCGCCAAAGTCGGAATTAACAACAATGTCGACCTGACCATGATTAATGGACGCATTGTGTGGCGAAACGGTGAATTCCCCGGATTGGATGAGCAACAACTTGTAGCCGATGCGCTTAGCCATGTGGAGCGCGTCATTTATTAATCTTAGCTATTTTCTGGTAACTTAAAGGCAAGCAATATGAAGAAACTTTTTAATAATACCCTTCGTCTCGCAGCAACAACTGCGCTAGCACTGGCAATAACTTCTCCTACAGCATTTGCAGAGCCTCTTAGCATTGGTTTGCTAACACCGTCGCCATTGGGAGATGTTGGCTGGTCAAAAGCCTTAGCTGATGGACTGAATACCGTCAAAGAATCCTATGGTGACGAGGTCAAAATCCAGATTTTAGAAAATATCCCGGAAGGTCCTGATGCTGACCGAATCATGAATAAAATGGTTGGCGACGGTAATAAATTCTTGGTATTGGGCTCCTTTGGTTACATGAATGGCGGACTAAAACTAGCCAAACGAAACCCTGACCTCACCATCGTCCATGCTTCAGGTTATAAAACTGCTCCAAACTTTTCACCGTTTACAGCGAAATATTTTGAAGGTTCGTACCTGATGGGTATGGCTGCTGCAGAGCTTAGCAAAACTAAGAAATTGGGTGTGGTATCGGCGTTTGCTATTCCCGAGCTGATTTCAACCATCAACGGTTTTGCTTTGGGCGCCCGCAGCGTTGATCCGGAAATTGAAGTTGATGTGGTATGGATTAACTCATGGTTTGATCCTGCCAAAGCGCAGGACTCAGCAAAAGCACTGATTGCTCGTGGTGCCGACGTATTATTTTCAAATGCACAAGACACGCCTTCAGTAGTCGCAGTCGGTGAAGAAGCTGGCGTCTATGTGTACAACCTTAATAGCTCTATGAAGAAATACGCGCCAAAAAAATACTTAGGTGTAGTTCGTACCGATTGGGGGCCATACTTCTTAAAAGCGGTCGATGCTCATCTCAAAGGCACGTTTAAAGGCACTAATGAGTGGTTAGGCATGGCTGAAAAAACCGTCGTTATCGAAGACTGGAGTGAAGACATCAGCGAAGAAATGATGGCCAAAATAAAGGCGACTGAAGCCAAGATTGCATCTGGTGAATTCAACGTTTATTCCGGGCCATTAGTTAATCAGGAAGGTAAAGAGGTCATCCCTGCTGGCGAAACTCTTAGTCCTGAGGCGATCTTAAGCATGGATTGGCATGTACAAGGAGTTACCTCACCACTGCCAAAATAAGCCGTTCCAATAGCGCTAGTCATCTCACAAGGTGACTAGCGTCACTTCCTATGCTTCGGATGCTTCGATATGCCAACATCACCAACCCCTCTCTTGTCGCTGCGAAAAGTGACGAAACGATACCCCGGAATAATCGCCAATGACCAAATAGTTCTGGACGTTATGCCGGCTTCTATTCACGCGATTCTCGGTGAAAATGGTGCGGGAAAATCGACATTAATGAAGCTGGTGTACGGTGTCACCAGTGCGGATGAAGGCTCAATCTACTGGCAAGGTCAGCAAGTGGAAATGAAGAATACCGCACAGGCTCGTAAGCTTGGTATTGGCATGGTGTTTCAGCACTTTTCTTTATTTGAAACGATGACCGTAGTGGAAAATATCTCGATGACGGTTCCCGGTAGCCGTAAACAACTGGTAGAAAAAATAATCACGCTTGGCGAGAAATATAACTTATCGGTTAACCCTCAAGCCGAAGTGCACTCCTTATCCGTGGGAGAACGGCAACGCGTAGAAATTCTCCGCTGCCTGATGCAGGACTTAAAGCTTCTAATTCTCGACGAACCGACCTCCGTACTGCCACCGCAGCATGTCCAATCACTGTTTGTTGCCTTACGCAAATTACAAGCAAGCGGAGTGGCTATCTTATACATCTCTCACAAGCTTGAAGAAATCAGAGACTTGTGCGACACGGCTACCATTCTTCAGGCTGGAAAGGTAACCGGCTCGGTGAATCCCCGAGAGAAAACCAGCAAAGAATTATCCGTTCTGATGATCGGCCGCAACATCCCGCACATTACTTCAAACCCCGTTTCAACGCTCTCCACAAAACCCCGGTTGCAACTCAACAAACTCAGCCTTGTGAATGATGATCCGTTTGGTATTAGCCTCTCTGACATTGACCTCAAAGTACATGGCGGTGAAATCGTTGGCATTGCAGGTGTGTCGGGCAATGGCCAACAAGAACTATCGCGCATCATCTCCGGCGAGCTGATTAAACAAGGCTTGCCTGACAATGCAATTATGATGATGGATCGTCCTGTCACCACGCTTGGAGTGACAGGACGACGCAAGCTTGGCTTCTCATTCGTTCCAGAGGAGCGCCTAGGTCGCGGTGCAGTTCCACCGATGTCGCTGGCAGACAATGCGCTATTGACCGCCTATGAAAAAGGGATGTTATCCAAGGGCTTTATTAACCGTAAAAAAACCACCGCATTTACTCAGGAATGCATCGATCAATACGACGTCCGCTGCCGTGATATACACTCCAGCGCCAGCTCATTGTCGGGTGGCAATTTGCAAAAATTCATCGTCGGTCGCGAAATTATGCTCTCAGCAGAACTGCTGTTTGTTTCTCAGCCCACTTGGGGAGTCGATATTGGTGCCGCCACGGCTATCCGGCAACGCTTGCTGGACCTCAGAGACCAAGGCATTGCCATTCTGGTCATTTCAGAAGAATTAGAAGAGCTATTCGAGATCAGCGATCGTCTGCACATTATCAGCGATGGGTATCTGTCACCGTCATTCGAGACCGCACATATCACCCCTGAAGAGGTTGGGGAGTACATGATCGGCTCAAAAGATATCCATCAAAAACAAAGCGGTGAAGCCATCAATGCAAATTAAATTTGAACGTCGGACAGAGCAATCCTACAAGATCGGATTATTAGTGCCACTATTATCTGTTGTCCTCTCAATCGTCAGTTGCAGTATTATTCTCCTGCTGATTGATCGATCGCCTATCGTTGCGATGTACTCATTTTTTATCGCCCCCTTCGAGTCATTTTATTCGATCACTGAAATATTTTTGAAATTTGGCCCGCTACTGTTGATCGCGCAAGCGCTGGCAGTTGGTTTTCGAGCCAAGGTCTGGAATATTGGTGCCGAAGGTCAAATCATTATGGGGGCAGTTGCGGCCAGTGCCGTGCCCATCTACTTTGAAACCAGCGAGTCCTCGTTAATTCTACCCGCGATGATTTTACTCGGCGCACTTGGCGGCATGCTATGGGCTGCAATTGCCGCGTTTTTCAAAACGGTCTTTAATGCCAATGAGATACTCGTCACCCTAATGCTTTCCTCAATCGCTCTACAGATACTCTACTATCTGGTGCTCGGGCCATGGAAAGATCCAATGGGGTATAACTTCCCTCAGACCGTGTTGTTTCAGGATGCCGCACTGTTCCCAACCCTATTTTCGGGTACTCGCTTAAATACCTCCATTTTTATTCCGATCATTTTCACGATATTGATATGGCTATTCATGGAAAAGCGCTTTGGCGGCTTTAAATTGATTGTCGGTGGTCTGGCACCCAAGGCAGCGGGCTACGCCGGTTTTAGTTCTAAAAAAGCAGTCTGGGTTAGCTTGTTAATCGCAGGCGCAGCAGCCGGTATTGCAGGGATGAGTGAAATCGCGGGGCCTATCGGACAATTACAGCGCTCAGTGACATCAGGCTATGGCTACGCAGCCATTATCGTTGCTTATCTGGGTGCGCTACACCCCATTAAAATCATCTTTGCCGCCTTTTTCTTAGCCGTCATTCAAATCGGTGGGGATATCGCCTTGGTTTCCGCCGACGTTCCTATCAGTGCGGTACATGTATTCCAAGGTCTGTTACTGGTGTTCTACCTTGCCAGTAACACCTTCGTACAATATCGACTGAGAATTATTCATCACAAAGCAGATACGGCAAGCGAGGGGTCGGCATGACAACACTAGAATTCTTTCTTGCCGGCACGCTAAGCGGTGCGACGGTCTTTTTACTGGCCGCCTTGGGCGAGCTTGTCGCAGAAAAGTCAGGCATGCTGAATTTAAGCGTGGAAGGAATGATGGCAGTTGCCGCTGCCACGGGCTTTGTCGTGACCTATGAGACCGGCAGTCACCTACTCGGTTTTGCGGTTGCAGGCCTGGCAGGTGTTATCACTTCACTGATCTTTGCCGTCGTGACAATTACCTTCTTAGCCAATCAGGTGGCAACTGGTCTGGCAGTCGGTATCTTGGGTGTTGGCTTGTCTGCTCTGATCGGCCGTGAACATGAGAGCCTGACCATTACCTCATTGCAGCCTCATTCAATCCCCTACTTAAGTGAATTGCCCTTTGTCGGACCAGCACTTTTTCAGCACAATATCGTCGTCTACCTCACCATTATTCTGGCAATAGTCATCGGCTTCTGCTTCAAACATACCAAACTGGGGCTGGCTATTCGTTCTGTCGGAGAAAACCCACACGCGGCCCAATCCTTAGGCTATCCAGTACGCTTTATTCGATATGGCGCAGTGGCTTTTGGTGGACTGTTAGCAGGATTTGCGGGTGCCTATGCATCCACTGTGTATACCCCACTATGGGCTGATGGGATGATTGCAGGTCGTGGTTGGATTGCCATAGCGCTGGTGGTATTTGGTACTTGGAAGTCTGGGCGCATCGTTATGGGCGCCTACCTTTTTGGGATGGTTTCATTGGGCGAACTCATCGTGAAATCGATTGGGATTGATCTACCTTCTCAGCTACTCAGCAGCTTGCCCTACATCATCACTATTATCGTTCTGGCCATTATCTCATCGGATGCTGTGCGTATGAGGCTCTATGCACCCTTTTCCCTCGGTGAAAACTACAACGATAACGACTCACACTAACACCCAATAACTGACACGCTGGCGCACTGATGGGGTGAATTTATTGTGCGGGAGCTTGCTTATCAATAGCTAACTGCACTTGCCGATAAAAAGCCAACCGCTGCTGCTCCTGATCACCCCCTTGAGCATCAGTCGCCTGCGGCCAGTTACTATTTGAGGCAATCACCAGATTCCGCGAAGGATCAATAAAAATCCCCTGACCAAAAATACCTCTGGCCATATACGCACCATCACTCAAACTCCACCACTGATAGCCGTAACCATAGCCCGCTTCAGACGAATCAATGTGGTTCATGGTGGCCTCTGCAACCCAGCCTTCCGGCAAGACCCGCTGACCATCTGCCATCCCATCATTCAGGATAAACAAACCGAATCGCGCAAAGTCACGAGTCGCTGCCTGCACACAACATCCGCTGATTTCATGCCCTGAGGTACCGAGTATCCAGCTTGCATCCTGTTCCATACCAAATGGCTGCCAGATTTTTTCCGAGAGGTATTCCGACAGATTTTTCTGAGTTGCCGAACTCACCAGCACGCCAATTAAATTCGTCTCACCCGTTTTATACACCCACTTGGTGCCGGGAGGTGCTTCGCGTGTTAGCTGACGCATATAGCTCACCGTCACATCCACACCCTGCTCAGCCTTGTGCGCGTTAAACCGTGCAACATCTGAATTAGGGTCGGCGTAGTCCTCATTCCACTTCACACCAGAGGTCATAGTCATTAGCTGTTGAATCGTGACCGTGTCATAAACTGAGCCTTTGAGATCGGGAATATAGTCCGACACCATCTCATTAACACTGTTGATATAGCCATCCTGAATCGCCGCACCCAGCAAGGTTGACGTGATTGACTTTGCCACCGAGAAACTGGTCCAGCGACCCGCTGCGGTAAAATCAAGCCCGTATTTTTCCAGACGAATTTTGCCATCTTGCACGACGACTAAAGCGGCTGCACGCTGATCTTTCATAAAGGCATCGACATCCACACCCACATCAAGGGGTTCGCCTTGCGGTAAGGGGTAGACTTTTTCACCAGCTGGGATAACACGAGAGTCTGCCAGTATCGTCATCCGGTCCAGTGCGCGAAAAGCAGCATCTCGTTGCGCCGTTGACCAGAAGAGCACATCGGTGTTGGTTGGGAAATTCAGAATGAGCCTGCGCATGTCTTTATCGGCAGTTGCCCAAAAAGCGCCGCCACCGGCTAACAGCACCAGCAGTATTGAAATAATCCATTTTTTCATGATGACTCCTTTTTGTGTAAACCTTGCGTCACACAGCCATCAAGTTAACAGATCCTGTTTGAAATCAACATACTGCCGATCTGGGTTCAGCCTCTATAGGGATACTGTACATCGCAACCGCATACGACAGAACAGAAATGACAACCTTTGATTTGGTGATAATGTTTTTTGGCTTCAGGGATCGCCAGTTGGCAGGTACTAAACATGCCAAGGTAAACTCGCTGATGAGGCAAAGCTAGATAGTTGCAACTTGCCTTATGGATTTCGTGGTCTCCATTGGGCTTGGGAGTTCTATTTACGAAGTACACATTCATTATAATGCCTTTTGCAAGTCAAAACGGACAATCAGACTGTGCTCATAATCTTCACACACTTGACTGTCATTGTCTTCCACCAGCAGACCATCGGGCACAACTTGAGACGTTCATGACGACCGAATAAGAGCTGATGGATCGCTAGCAGCCCCTCACTTAGTCCCCAAATAAATAGTATGACGACTCCCCTTCCCCTTGTGCGCTCTAACCATTTCAGTGCGCACTTTATAGCCCGCTTTTTTCAGCTGATTAGAAAACTTAGGATCATCCCAAGCTGACCAAATCGCCAAAATTCCACCGGGGTGTAAGCTATCGCGAATAGCTCGCAGACTTTTAATCGAATACAGGCTGTCATTATCCGCATGGGTAAAGCCTTCCGGCCCATTATCCACATCCAATAACACGGCATGGTAAGTTGGCTTACGCGCCTTAAACAGCACCGCCACATCACCCACATGCACCTTGGTACGCGGGTTATTCAGCGGCATATTGGCGCATTCACCTAATGGGCCTTTATTCCACTCCACCACTTCAGGCACTAGCTCTGCGACAATCACTTGAGAGCTTGCGGTCGTTGCCTTAAGCGCGGCTTCCAGCGTAAAGCCCATACCTAAGCCGCCGACTAACACCTTGGCATTTTCCAGCTTTTTGATTGGCGCACAGCCTAGGTCGGCCAGTGCTTGTTCGGAGCTACGAACACGACTATTCATCAACTCGCCGCGCACGCCTTTTAGGTGAATTGAAAACTCATTGTCGCGCTGCGTGAGTCGAAGCTCACCGCCGTTATTGGGGATTTCGGCGGTGCCTAGTAAAGTCCATGGGATCATGTGTTAACAGTTCAGTAGATGGGAAACGGAGTGAGCTTAACGCGTTTTGTTGCATTGCGCAGCAATTAGCCTCACTCACTCCAATTATGCACGCACCCACTCATACTTAATATCATCCAGCATCCAAGCCTCAGTCTTATTTCTTTCAGTAACTTTAAAGCCTTTGCTCTCGTAAAATTGCTGTGATTTTTTATTACGCTCAAACGTGTACAGCTCAAGCTTACCGTTGGATTTCTCTTGCGCCCAACTCAGTAATTTCGAGCCGATACCCCGCCCTTGGTGCTCGGTGTGTACATAAATCTCATCAATCGAGTCACGCGATGCAGCAATGAAACCCACCACTTTTCGACCGATCACTGCGACCAACACATCGGTATTTGGTAAGATTTCATCAATGAAATACTGCTTCTGATCTTCAATCGGATGCGGGTCAATAATGCCAACCGCTTCTTCAAAGCTATCACGCCACAATCTCACCAACGCTTTTAGAAACGACTCGGAATACGGGACTAGCTCCACTTCTGCTACTACATCACCGTCTGCTTCAGTGGTTTTCATATCATTACTACTCATTTCGGATTCGCCCTTAGCTAGTTAAATGTCATCATTCTAGTGTGTTTAAGACTTCTGTGCGTGGCGGTTCACGTGGGCACGCCAAATGGTGAACAAGCCAGATGCAACGATAATGGATGCACCGACTACAATCATCAGATCCAGCGACTCACCAAATATAAACAAACCAATCACTGATACGAATACCAAGTGAAAATAGGCGAACGGCTGGGTAGACCCTGCATCAGCAACTTCCAACGCTTTGATCAATAAGAAATGCCCCAGCACGCCCGTGATGCACAGCGCCGCCATCCACCACCAATCCGTGCCCACCATCGGCGTCCAATAAAAGGGTGCGACTAGGGAGATGCCGACCACCCCGCTAATACCCGTCCAAAACAAACTGGTCATTGCGCGATCTTTGCGGGCAACGTAGCGTGTGAGCAAACTGTAAATCGCAAACATTACGGCGGCAAGCAGTGGTACCAACGCTTGCAGGCTAAACACATCACTACCCGGCCGGAGAATGATCACCACGCCAATGAAGCCAACCGCTACGGCCAACCAGCGCCGCCAGCCAACTGACTCACCCAATAGTGGTCCCGATAGGGCAATCACGATAAGAGGGTAACAGGCGAATACTGCATGGGTTTCGATAAGCCCAATCACGGTGTAGGCAGTGATCGCAACACAGATTTCAGCCACCAGTAGCATGCCGCGCAGGGTTTGCAAAATAGGATGCGCGGTCTGCGCTACTTTGCGAACACCTTGGCCCTGGAAATAACTCCAAGCCACCACAAAGGCCGCAAAGAACCAGTAGCGAATCACCACCACGGTCATAACGTTGTATTTGTCGGCTAATTGCCGCGAGAGGCCGTCTTGTATTGCAAAGACAAGCGTGGCGGAGAGCATCAGGATGATGCCGAGACGTGCGTTGTTGTTCTGCATAAAGAAGGCCTGTGAGAGGCTACTCCCTCAGCAACCTTTAGCTTGCAGATAGTCTCACCGATTGCTGTTGAATCCAAGCGATTTCAATGAAGCGAGTGCATGCGATTACTAACGCTACAGTAACCCTGCGCATCACTCACTCCAGCTTTCAAACGATACGATTAATGCCCTGGAGGACGAGGTAGTGCCGCTTTTAGTGCAGCCTCGGTTACACCTAATGCTTTAGCGGCAGCGGCTAAGTCCAGATCACGACCACCATTGTTGATAATTGCAGCGCTTAAATCTTCGTATGACACGCCGAGTGCTTCAGCCGCTTTATCAAAGCCCGGTGGCAAGCCTTGATTATGCCCACCCGGTGCCGCATTTGGACCGCCGGGGCCACCCGCCGCACCAATTCCCTGCTTGGCATTGGTGGAGAAGTTGTTTTTCACCGTGACGCCACTTAGGCAACCCGGCAAGTTCGGAAAATTCAGCGAAGCATGGTAATGGTAAGTGGCTTCGCTGCTGTTAGCGGTCGGGCCGACATGGCCATTACACTCATCCAGATCAGTGGGCACTTTGCCATCGCTATCGACACTGCCGTACATCGGGAAGCCATCAAAAGCATAGGCAAACAACGCATCGGCCTTTTGCGCTAGCGCACAATTGGCATCAACTTGTTTCGCGCCAAAGATATTATTGATATCCGTTGCTGTGGCGTGCCAGTGATACCAACCGCCGGGATCAATATGACCGCCGCACACATCCAATGCAGGCATGTGACCGGTTTGCAGCACAGAAGGTGCATCCGCAAAGATCGGCACGCCATCCAGCGCTAAACCCACTTTAGCCACTGTGCCTAAGCTGCTCGCTTTCTCAGCCTTCACAGGATTAAGTGGCAGCAATACGGTCATTTCAACAGAGGTATCAACCGAGGCCGACAGGCAAGAGTTTTTGCCCTGAGGCCTACTGGTGCGCACATCGGTAATGCTCACTTTGCCATCAGCATCGTAAAACTCATAACCCTGATCATGCAGCATGGTCAGGAACGCTTCATTCAAACGGTAAAGGCCAGGATTATCACCATCCCACTGCCAGATGCCGCCTGCTTCCTTGACCGTATCCGGACAAAATGGGCCGATCTTTAAATTATCCGGCAGGTACTTCACCACCAGCTTGGCACATTGAGCGGCGTCACCATTTTCCAATTCACAATCAACGGTTTCTGGGGCTTTTACCAAGGCGTCTTTACTAATTAAGCTGGTATCGACCGCCGCCTGAGCGCTACCAAAAGCGGCAACGAATGCAAGTGCCAGCGCGCTTTTCATGCAACGTGCTTTATGATTTTTGTTCACTGAATAATCTCCTGTCATTGAATATTCATGCTTTGAATTAATGAGTGATTTATATCATTTCACGAGGAGTAACAGCAGCTGGCTTTACCCGATTTACGCAATCTCCACACAAACTACTCATTGTGAATCGCTAGCTTAATCGCGCCCTACCATTCAGCTTAATGAACCCGTTGCGAGGCTATGCAAGCGGCAATTATTAAATATGAATGAGAACAACTCTCATTCAGTTTCATGTCACTTTTACACTGATAATATGGTCAATAAGAAAGAAACGAAAATCGTCCTAATCACATAAAAAATTCATTTAAATAAAAGGGTGAATCGTCGTTAATATGCTTAATATAAAAAGGATAACCGCTGCCATTCTCACGCTCCCATTGCTGGCATTTATTAGCGTGGTGATGTTTACATGGTCAGGAAACGCGATCGCTGCAGGCTGTGAAGCGGGTGCCTGTCTGCAAGTAGGCCCACGGCTGGCCAGCTTAGATACCCAGCAAAGCGCCCTACTCAATCCCCTGTTTTCGGGGTTGTTAGGCTCCAATATTGCGTTGGATATGATGGACTGGAAAGCCTTGGCCGGTGGCGATATCAATCTGCTGAAGTACTTGAGCATTCTGGAGTCTGACTTAACCGTTTCCGGCACGGACCAGGTCTTATTTGCAGACGCCAGCTTGATGCAGCTGATTAGTGCCGCTAAAAATGTGGCGCAGTCCGATGGGAATAATGACTTAGTCACCGCCTTAGGTTTACTCCCACTCGCCGGCCTGAGCGATACCATTAAGCTTGGCGATTTACTCAAGATAGACCTCCAACACGGCACTCTAGCCGACACTGATTTAAACGCTTTGAATTTGCTGACCGGCTTGATTCAACTGTATAACTACAAGAATGTGCTCACCACGCCCGCCCCCATTGCCTTGGATACCAGTACGCTGAGCCCGCTGGGTTTAGATGGCATTGTGAATGGCGTCGAGCTGTATTTGCAAATCGTAGAGCCACCCATTTACACCTGTGGCCCGGTGGGCACGACGTTTCATACCGCCGTTATACGCTCCAAGTTGAATCTAGATCTTATCGATTTATCGCCAGACAGTAGCGCCATGGTGAGCGCGATTACTGGTCAGCTAAGTAGTCTTGCGGGCTTGGATGTGACCGCCGATATTAAACTAGCCGATATCGATTTATATGTGGAAGTCGCCCGTGCAGAAGGCACTTTGATGGCCATTGATGCGATCGCAAACACGGTTACCGTTCAGGCAACACCGGGCTTAGTTGATATCTACTTAGGCAGCATTGCGGATAACCTGTTTTTCAACCGTACCTATATTATCGACCCCGACGTCGATGTTTTGCCGGGGGTGATTGGTACGCTCGACTTACAGATAGAGCAAACCCTAGTGCCTGGCGCAGTCACCATTCCACTCGCCAATATCCAGAGCGATATTCTGGCGCGCGCTGCCGCCAAAGGCGAAGCGCCCTTTGCTGATTTACTGGTATTTTCCGGGCCTTATCCACAAACCAAAACGGTCGACAGCAGTGCCGACTTTGCCAATGTGCTGATTAGCGATCTGGTTAATGACCTGACTATCTCATTCAGCAGTAATCTAGGCCTATTGGATACCTTAGTCTCCGGACTGCTCGATACCGTTACCAGCAGCCTGACTACGATTGTTAATGACGTCCTGTCACCAATCCTGCATACCGTGCTCACCCAGCTGGTCGACCCACTATTGCGCCTACTCGGCATAGGCATTGGTGAAGCGGATATCACCGTCATCTCCGCCGGAGGGCGCTGTGATTTTGGTAGTTGTCCCGCCAGCTATGGAGAGGCCTCTCACGGCATTTCAGATAACTTATATTTAGGCTCGGCAGTACCGGATGCGGAGAGCTCAACGCCTGCCGATGATGCGGATGATAATGGGGTTGCCACGCTGCCCGTGCTAAGCAGTCAGGACCGCAGCTACAGCATTGATGTCACAGCCACCAATAACACTGGCGACACCGCCAATCTCATTGCTTGGATCGACTTTGATGGCAATGGCATTTTTGACCCTGATGAAGCTGCCATGAGCCCTGTGCCAACCGGCACCAATAATGGCTCAGTGACATTAACGTGGTCCAATATTCCGCAAGGTAGTCAGATCGGTGATAGCTATCTGCAAGTAAGGCTAACTACTGACCCAATCAGCAATCAACAAGCGACTGGCTCGGCGAGCGATGGTGAGGTAGAGAGCTATCCGATTAGCATTGTAAGCGCAGGCGTGAGCGTTAGTGGGCGGGTGTTTCGCGATATCAATGTGAATGCCAGCAATGACGGCAATGACAACGGTGAAGTCGGCGTAACGCAGCTGCCCATCGTGCTGTATGACACACAAACTCAGCAATGCGTGAGCACCAAAACCAATGGGGATGGCTATTATCAATTTGATAAAGTGACTACGGGTAGTTATCAGCTCTATCAAGCCTCTAAAGAAACCGTCCCAACTCCCAAGCAATGCGGCCCTGATTTTGCCAAAAATCCCGGTGGCTATTTATCGACCACGGATAATGTACGCCCTATTTTAAATGTGGCTGATATCGATATTAGCGGGCAAGACTTTGGTGAGATTAAACCACCCAGACTAACACCCAATAACACCGGCCAGATCCTTCCCGGTAATGTGGTTTTTTATGCTCATAAATTTACGACGCCCGCTAAAGGCGTGGTGACTTTGACCAGCCAGTTTAGTAATAGCGTCAGCACTGGTTGGAGCAGTCTGCTGTATCCGGATAGCAACTGTGATGGCAAGCTTAACGGCACTGAGGGCGCTGTTCCCATGAGTGGCTCCCGAAGTAATCGCTTGATTTGGGTGAGCGACCCGGTGAGACTTGAAGCTGAAGGTGCGCTGTGTTTTATCAATAAAGTGTATGCGCCAGCCAATGTTGCGGCTAATGATCGTTATCAACAATCGATTACCTCCACGCTGGACTATGGGAATGCCTTCGCTGGTGTGCAGGAATCCAAAGTCCGCGACCTCACCACCGCCATACAAGTACAGGCACCTGCGCTGCCAGGGACTCCTGAAGTCGAGACAACAGATGCCACTGAAAGCCAGCCCGAGCAAGCGGCCACACCCACAACGCCCTATACTCCCGCGACTGAAGCAACACCCGCACAAGAAGCCGTCGCGGCGACGCCTGTCACTCCGGCGGTTGGGGCTTCACGCTTAGAGCTTCGCAAAACGGTGCAAAATATCTCACAAGGCACCAGTGAAACAGAAACCATCAACCAAGCGGCTCCCGGCAATATTCTGGAATATAGGATTTACTATAAAAATACCGGCACCGGCCCAATCACAGATCTCTCACTGGATGACATGGTGCCAGATTACACCGAGCTGGATGCCAGCAGCATGAGTTGTGATGTCACGCCGTTGGATATGATTTGCGATGAAAATATAGCAACCAATCAGCAGCAGCTACACTGGCACTTTACCGGTAAATTCGCTGGGGGCTTAATGGGCTATGTCAGCTATCGTGTTACAGTCGATAATTAGGGCCGCAGCTCCTAGGTTTACTGGCGGATGATGTCGGCAATATCATTTGGCGAATTCAGCAATAATTTTCATATGGCCTAACTCAGCCCAGCGCTCCCGATTGCCAACCACATAGAAATTTTGTTTGGCTCGGGAGACGGCCACATTCAATAAATTAACACTCGCCGTCGCCCAAGCTCGTGCGCCCTGTTGCTCGGGGCTTGGTGCGCCTAATAATAGAATCACCGTTTGCGCTTCCTTACCCTGAAAGGTGTGCACGGTGCCGATATTCTGTTGAATCCAGGACTCAGGGTCATTAATGCCATAAGCGGTTAAACGCTTTTTCTGTTGCCGCATTAGCCCGCGCATGCGCTCTGCCACAATCCGAAATGGCGAAATCACGAAAATATCGGCCTCAGCGCCAAAGGTTTCAAAGGCGCTCAGCAGCATGGTAGTAACTTGTTCACCCTCTGCCTCACACCATTTATCCTCGACGTTGCCTTGCACATTAAACCACTTCGCCTTTGCATTAAAAAACGAGGTCATCGCGGACTCTTTAGGTGGCGTGGCATGTACCATCAGGCCGTTATAGGCCATGCGGTTAACGATACTAAACATAGGATCTTCACAGCGTCGATGGACCAAGAGCGGCGCGCCAATGCGGATTTTACTGAGATCACGCGCGATGCTCGCACCATAAGGATTGGCATTATCAGAGAGTGTTTGTACCGAGGCATTGGGTGCCATCCACTGATCAGGCTCCACGCCCAAGTGCTTGGATAGCCCCTCCACTAAAGCAGCGGGCAATGGAGAGACCGGCTCGATCTGTAACGGATCACCAACTGACATCACGCGCTTCGCTCTGGCGATAGCCCCCACTGCCGCTTGTGGTGTGGCTTGACCCGCCTCATCAATCAGCAACCAGCCAATACTCTCCTCTGGCAAGTCTTTAAACATGCGCCCAACCGAAGCAAAGGCCGTCGAGATAACCGGCGTGACCAGAAACGCGGTCGACCAGAGGTGAGGCAACAATTCCTTTTTATCTTCCGGTAAACGTCCGCTCCCAAGGCAGTAAAAATACGCACTCAGATTTTGACGCACTTGCTTGGCGGAAGCATCGATAAACGCTTTATGCAGTTTAATGGCGGCAATGAATACATCATCGCGAATGCGCTGGGCTTCGGCTGTGTAGTTTGGTGTAAAGGTTTGCTGCGCCTCGTGGCTTTGCGCCCACAACTCGGCAGTGACCAGCTTACCACCACAAATAGCCTCTTCGCCTTGCTGCGCGACCTGTGTGTTTTGCTGGACCGTTCTCGCCTCTTCCAGAGCTTTGTGTAAGTCGCTTAGCAGCTTAACTTGCTGCTTATAAACCTCAACGGCGGCATCGCGTTTCGCCTTGGCACGCTGCGCAATCGTTTGAATGCCCTGCAAATGATCGACAAATAACTGATGCTGAGCTTTCCATTCCAACCAAGTCGCTCGCGCAAAAATGCGTTTTAAAGTATTTGGTTTTTGTGTTTCAAACTGCTGCTTTTGGGTGCGGGCCTTATCGTAGCGACTCTTGATTTTACGCAGCTCGGCGGTGAGCGTTTGCTTGACCTCTTGCGCCTCAGCCACAGGGATTGATTGCTCATCGCACCGAGCCTGTAGCTTGTTTATTTTCTTTTGTAAGGTCCCTGTTTTTTGGTACGCCTTATAAGCGGCCTGCGCCTTGTCTCTGATCTCTTCCGACTTTTTAATCGCTGTAGCAAAACGCTTACGTGCCCGCTCCCAACGCTGCTTGGCCTCCTCATCGCTTGCAGGTGGGTCGCACTCTGCAACAATTTTAGGCACGACCTTTTTGCCACTCTCGCCAAGGTCCAGCTCAAGCTGTTTGGTAATGGAATAAAAATAAGCTTTTAACCCGCTCTCATCATCCCACCACGCTTTTTGTGTGAAGTTATTTCGATTGGTGGAATTGCCCAGTGCGGCGGCAATATTTCCCCAGGTTTGATTATCATCACTCAGCGCATTGCTGATGGTTTTAAAGTAGTTCAGGCCCTTAATGTCTTCCGCAATTTGATCGCGTAGCGGCAGCTCTTTACTGATATTTTCAACGGCTTTGTTGTTACTGGAAGCCACCACAATTTCATGACCTCGGAGCGACTCATCGAGGCGATAAAGATGCACAAAGCCATTACCCAGCTTCATTTCTCCGGCATGCTCAAAAGCATCATCGGTCTTTTCAAAGGCAGACAGTGCAAGTGCCCGATCAACCAATACTGAAGCAACAATGTCGCGTAGTAGCGTTGTTTTCCCAGTGCCCGGTGGGCCATTGACCGAGAATAAGCCCCCGTCTTTAAGCTCTTGTCTGGCAAGGTTGACGGCGACTTGTTGGAGCAATACCAAGGCATGTCGCCCTTTGCCCGGCCAGCGGCCTAGCGGCATATTTTGCGGCTGCAATGCGCGCTCAACCTGCGCTTTACTCTTTAGCAAATCATGCTGGCGCTTGGGCTTGGTAATACCTAGATACGCGCATAAGGCTGGGTTGGCGGTGCCGGATTGGATGCTGTGTTTGGCTCGCTGGATGTCCTCTAAAAAGAAGCTATTAATAATCGCAGGGCTCGGCGCGCTTTTTTTAGATGATTGATATTGCTGAATAGCAGAGCTTGGCGGGGTGCAGTCATCCTGCGGAATCTCACAATGTTTAACCAGCCAGTCATAGGCTTCTTCGATTTCCAGCACTGTAAGCGGTAAGGCATTGCCCTCCTCATCCTGCTGATAAATGAATTGCTCTAAACCCTCTTTGAGCGTTTCTTCTGCCGCTTCCCATGACTTCAGTTCATGCAAATTCCCGTGCAAGGCTCGACCATAAGCCCAGCCAAAACTGGACAGTGCCAAGCCCATTTCAGGTAAGGGAATGCCATGCTGATCGAGTATGACCAAGCCTAATACCGATTGACCGCTGCTGCGCGATCCCTCGATGCGATCATCCTGATAGGCAGACAATAGCTTTTCAGTGGCACGCCCCAAGTCAACACTGCCAAGGTAGACGATGTAATACAGCTCGGTATTGGGGCGTGCCTCCTGACTCTTAAACCATGGCTCTTGGTCAGTATCCAAGGAAACAATCGAGCCACCAGCAGTCAGTAAATCCTTGGGGGCTTTGTAGGTTTGTGGCGAGAGCGCTTCAAGCGCAGTCCACGCATCGAGGATATTGTCTGCATGGCTCTGGCTTGAATTTTTTGAGGCGCTAGCAACTGATTTGGACATCGAATCAACCATTGAAAACGGGAGTTAAGTATTGCAAGTAATCATCCAATGATTAGCGCGCAAACAAGCCGCCTAGTTTGTCATAAAACGGGCATGTACTGAAAAACAATAAGTGATTTTAAAAACCAACGGTGTGGTATGATTGCGGCGCTCTTTTATGGGCAAACCCAAGATAAAAAGTTAGAAAAATCATGACTTTTCAGCTTGGTAAAAGAAAACTAATCAGGTAATACCATGAGTCAGAAAGACGATTTACTGAGATTGATTCAGGAAAAGAAGAACCAGTTGGCAAGCTCTAGCCGAGGCACTGAGGGTTGGAAAACTCGCAAGTCCCAGTCAATTGGTAGCGCACAGATTTCTAAAGTATCGGTGCTCACCCTGCAAAAAGAGATTAAAGAGTTATCTGAGCAAATCAGAAACTTAGCGAAGTAATCAGTTCGTGCCAGAGAACCTCCGGCACGGATTTTAAAAATAAGAATATAGAAGATCATGGATGACCAAGGTACCCCGCATGACTCAGCCGTCATTATCCTTAGCCAGCGGCTTCACGCTGAGCAACGGACAAACCATCAAAAACCGCCTATTCAAATCCGCCATGAGCGAACAGCTCGGCACTAAAGAACACCAACCAACAGATGGACTGGTGACGCTTTACGGGCGCTGGGCAAACGGTGGCATTGGTTTGGCGATGACTGGCAATATCATGATTAGCCGCACTGCACTTGGTGAGCCAAAAAATGTGGTATTGGATGAGCACAGCGATCTTGAAATATTCAAGCGCTGGGCTGAGGCCGGAAAGCAAAACGGCGCGCAGATCTGGACGCAACTCAACCATCCCGGCAAACAAATTCCGAGTTTTCTCAACAAAACACCCGTCGCGCCATCCGCCATTGCGCTGGGCAAAGGACTAGAAAAAGGCTTCAATACGCCACGAGCATTATTAGACGCTGAGATTTTAGAGATCATCCAGCAATTTGCCACCAGCGCCAGACTCTCCAAAGCAGCGGGATTTAGCGGCGTGCAGATTCATGGTGCGCATGGCTATCTGGTCAATCAGTTTTTATCGCCTCGCCATAATACGCGGGATGATCAATGGGGTGGCTCGCTGCAAAATCGTATGCGTTTTGTGCTATCCGTGTATGAAGCCATTCGTGAACAAGTGGGCGACGACTTCCCTATCGGCATCAAGCTAAATAGCGCTGACTTTATGAAAGGCGGCTTCAGCGAAGATGATTCGATGGAAGTGGTGCAGGCATTGGCGAATGCCGGTATCAACTTGATTGAGATCTCTGGCGGCACCTATGAAAGCCCCTCCATGATGGGAAAAGGCGCGAAACAAAGCACCATTGATCGAGAAGCCTACTTCCTCGATTATATGGAAAAAGTGCGCAAGCTGGTGGATACGCCATTAGTGGTGACCGGCGGATTTCGAAGTGGCCCCGCCATGTTAGAAGCGCTACAAAGTGGCGCGACTGATTTTGTTGGCTTGGCCAGAACGGTCGCCATTAATACTGAATTTCCGAATAAACTACTCGCTGATGATCGCTACAGCATGACCTTAAGTAATCCCTCTACGGGAAATCGTGCGATGGATGCCATGGCTATGATCGGCATTACTTGGTACGAACAGCAGCTTGCGCGGATCGCCAACGGCAAAGACCCGAAAGCTAGCTTGAGTGCTTGGAGCGTGGTGGCGAAAACACTGCTTGGTGCGGGTTTATATGCGTTTAAAAAGCGTCGGGCATAAGCGCCAAAAACTTCACCAGCATCGTGAAATTAGTGCCTTAAAAAGCAAACTAACGTTGTTTGTTTTTCAGCGTTGATTTAATCAGCTTACCAAAGTCCTTGTCCTTCTTGCGCTTTTCCGAGTAGGACATTTGATTAAAATCAGACTCTCTTTTAATCTTTAAATAGTTCTGATAGCGTTCTTCTGACAACTCTTCTGCATCGATCGCCGCTAAAATCGCGCAGCCTTTTTCATTACTGTGTGAGCAGTTCGCAAACTTGCACTGCTGTGAAAGCGCCGCTATTTCTGAAAAGGTTTCATCCAAGCCCTCATCGGCAGACATACTCCCAAGCTCTCTCATTCCCGGAGTATCTATAATCATCGCACCACTTTCTAAGCGCACCAATTGACGGCTAGTGGTGGTGTGTCGGCCCTTGCTTTGTATTTTACTGACTGCCTTGGTTTCAAACTCATCCTTGCCGACAATGCTGTTAAGCAAAGTGGTTTTCCCAACGCCTGAAGAGCCCAGCAAGCAATAAGTGAGTTCGCTTTTTAAGGATTGGATAATTGAATCAATACTGGCTTGGTTTAAGTTGCTAAATGCCATCACGGTTGCAGTAGGCGCAACCTCCAAAACCTTATTCTTAAAAACGCTGATCTCATCCTCTGGCATCAGATCACATTTGCTCAATAGAATGACCGGCTCAATACCAGCTTCATTGACCATCACCAAATAGCGCTCCAATCTTCGGAGATTAAAATTATCGTTCAAGGATTGGATAATAAAGGCAATATCGATATTTGCCGCAATCAACTGATAATCAACCAGCTTTCCGACGGCCTTACGCTTTAGCAGTGTCTTTCTGGGAAACACGCCATAGATGATGGCGTGGGTATCGTCATCGTAAAAATCGGCATACACCCAGTCGCCCGTGGTCGGCAGTTCGCTGGCAGAGTCGGTGCTGTAGAGCAGATTGCCAGAGAGCTCGGCGAATACCTCGTCCCCGCCCTTGGTAACGGTGAAGCTATCTTTGTGCACAGATACGACCCGAGTAACCGCATGAGCAGCCAATTTTTGATCATCGGCTTGGCTTGCAAACCACTCGCTATAACCAATGCTTTTCAGCTCACTCATCATAATATTGTTTCCCTATTAATGGGTGTTGATCACCCAATATCTTTCGCTTTCAGGTATGCCGCTTTCAGCCCCTGCTCAACAAAGCCTGCAAGTGGTGATGCCTTCATCGCCTCAAGCCCTGCTGCCGTGGTCCCAGCGTAATCAATCATAGCATTCACATGTTCTGTCGGTGATGCCTCCGACTCCGCAAGCACCACGCCACTGGAATGAAATAGCTGGCGAATCGCTCGCTCTGCAACCTTGGGGTCGATCTCATTTTTCACGGCATAGCCCACCATGCAATCGGCAAAGTAAGCCACAAAGCCAGGCACCGGCCCGATCAGCGCGGTGAAATGGTCAATCTGATCTTCATTGGGGACTTCATCAGTCTTCCCAAATGCGCCAAACAAACTGTGCGTCCAGTCGCGGTCTTGGTCAGTGACGCCAGCGCTTGCGCACCAAGGCGAGTAAGCCAGCCCAATATCAGCGGCAGGGTTTGATATTGCCCGCACAACTCTGTCAGAGCCACTAAACTGCTGTAGCTGCTCGATAGACACACCCGCCATCACTGAAATAATCAAGCGGCTCTCTGCATGTATACCAATGGATGGCGCAAGGTGCGGCGGCACGGAGACAATCACAATATCGCAAGCATCAACTAGTGTTTGATTACTACTCGTAAAATGGATGCCGGGGCTTTCATCAAATCCGGCGGCATTACCCGAGCGATTAGAGATCCACAGTTGCTCGGGGGGTAGGTAGCCATTGCGCAGTAATCCTTTCGCAATGGCGCTACCTAGCGCGCCGCTTCCGCCGATAATACCGACCGTCGGTGCGGCGCTCATTGAGCAACCGTCTTGTGTGCATTCACCTGATTTTCTAGCTCGGCGACCAGCGCTGGCGGTAACTGCAAACGCGCGGCAAGCATCGCCAGATAGGATTTTTCAGCGGCGGTATCTACATCGACCGCCAATAGCGAGGCAATATAAACTTCTGCTGCGACTTCGGGGGTGGTAGCACTATTAATAATCGCATCCATATCAACCGGATGACCCATTTCCTGAACTAGCAGATTTTGGCTTTCGCTATCTAATCCCAATGATTCAATCTTCTGGAAAATAGCTTGGCTCTCTTGTGCATCCAGTCGGCCATCAGCACGGGCAACGGCAATCATCGAGCGCACTAGCAGCAAACCTAATTCATTATTCGCCGCCTGATCATCAATGGCTGGCATAAAGGCCGAGCCTGCGGGCGCTGCTGATAAGGTAGCCGGTGTGACTGAAATAGGCGTTGCTGTGGGTGTGGGCGCGAGCGGTGGTGTCGGGGAGTTCGGCTGAGCTGTGCCTTGATTATTGTTGTACTGCCGGTAAGCGGTGTAAGCCAACGCTCCAATCGCCGCAACGCCACCGAGTTTCAGCGCGTTTGACCCCAGTTTTTTAGCCGACTTTTTGCTGATCATCTTGCTCGCTAATCCACCCGCCAGCCCTCCGGCCATACCACTTGCCGCGCCACTACTTAGAAAAGCACCTAACAGCTTGTTTACATCAACCATGGTCATACGCTCCAAAAATAAATAAAAAACTCTCAAATCATTACTAGTTTACGACAATATAAAGCCTCGAAAAATTCGCTTAAACAGAATGAATAATTCGTAATACCCGAAGATAAATTACCGGAACTACGCAGCTAAAACGAGGAAGGACACTGCCAATGAATTAGCTTATCGCTAGCAGGATGCTGAAAATACAAATCACTGGCATGCAATAACAAGCGACCTGCCATCTGCTCGCTAACGTCATTGTGATACAAGTCGCAACCTAAAATCGGGTGACCCATTTCCAAACTGTGAATGCGTAGCTGATGTGTGCGTCCGGTGAGCGGCGTAAATTGCACCAAGCTTCGGCGCGGGTGCTCCAGCCGCTGTAACACCGTGTAGTCACTCAGCGCGGCTTTGCCTGTCTCATGGCAAATCTTCACCCGAGGAAATAGCAGTCTATCTTTGGCAATTGGCGCGCTAATCTGCCCCTGATCCTCAGCCACCCAACCCGCTAACATGGCGGTATAGCGCTTTTGAATGCTGCGTACCTGAAACTGTTGATTGAGGTACTTTGAAGCCGCCGCGTGCAAGCCCACGACCATAATACCGGAGGTACCAAAGTCTAGCCGGTGGGGTAATTTGGCCTCGGGGAATGCCGGCGTCACACCGGCTTGGCCATGCACTAAGCGGTAATGTACCGAGTCCCAATTTAACGGGTTCTTACCTGACAAGCTCAGCAGTCCACTGGGTTTATTGATCAACAGGATGTCATCATCCTGATACAGAATCTCGACAAACCCATCACAAACCGGAGCCAGAAAATCATCAACGATGCTGTGAACTGGCTCTCTAGAATCGAGCATTAAAGCTTCCTTTTATTGGCCGCCTCGTGAAAAACGCTTTAACAGCTTAACCGCAGCCGAGGTGTTTTGAACGGCGAAATCTTTATCCAACCTTCCACCAAAAGCATCATGAAATCCTTCCAGCTCATCCGGTGAGCAACTCTCCAAATTCTTAAAGCCCATACTCCAATCCGGAAAGTCGCGCTCGGTGATTTCTTCTTCGATAAGCTTCACATGGCCGTTGTTTCTCGGGTCTTTAACAATGATGTCGTAGACCTCCTCAACAACCGCCTTTTCCCCTTCTAACACTTGGATGAAAACCGCATTATCATACAGCAGCATACCCGTAATATTTCGTCGGGCATTATTAATGCGAGCATGCTCCAATAACGCTTTTAAATCCTCTTCAGATGGCCAGCTTGTTGCGGTACTTATGTAGATTAAGTGAATCACTTGTTATTACCTTTTTATATATTTACCTGCCTACTCTCATCTCAAAGCGGACAATTTATTGTGAACCTACTGCTTAATTTTAAGCTTATTACCCGAGTTTATCTACTTTAAGCAAAGGTAAGCAAGCCAGTCATTAAGCCGTTGCCAAGATAGCTCGCGAAGATACAAGCCAACCAGCTTCAATACATAGCACCGGCGACTTGATTGACAGCCCTACGCATTTAACCATACGATTCCCAACCATCCCTCACGCTGGCCGCTACATTGAAAATATTCTCCGTTAAAGAAATCCCAACACTGAGCTGGAGTTCGCCCTCGCCTTATAACCTGCGGCCAACGCTACTGAGCTTCTTTTATTTAAACTTGGGGCTGGTGCTATTTGGTTTGGGCGAAGCCTTGCTGATTACCAGCAACGCCGGCGTTAGCCCTTGGACCGTGCTGGCTCAAGGCATCGCCGGAAAAACTGACTGGAGTATTGGCTTCGTCACCATGCTAGTCAGCTTTGCCGTGCTCGCCTTGTGGATACCGCTAAAGCAAAAACCAGGTATGGGTACCATTTTAAATGCGCTGATTATTGCTTTTATGATCGACTTCTCCATTGACTTTCTGCCGCACCCTGAAACACTTTTCTGGCAGCTGTTTCAATCGGTGATTGGCGTTGGAATCATTGGAATTGCCTCAGGAATTTACCTCACGGCCAACCTTGGCGCGGGCCCCAGAGATGGGTTAATGAAAGGCTTGCAGGCTAAAACCGGCTTTCCGATTGCCAATATTCGAATTGGTATCGAAGTAACGGTGGTCTCCATTGGTTGGTACCTTGGCGGCGTGGTGGGCGTTGGTACATTGCTATTTGCCTTTGGCGTAGGGCCAAGTGTGGCGATGGGGATTTTATTTGTGCGGCGCTTTCTGTAGCTACAAATTTTGATTAGAGGTTACACTCTGTATGCCAAAGCCAACCTCTAATCAATACATTGCATGAATTACTTAGGAACCTGTTACTAAATAATGACCTATTTTAATAGTAGCAGTTACTGACTAGTCAGCTCTTCTTCTGCCCTAACTTGTCGCTCCACTCGCACCGTAAATAGCGCCACCGATAAGGCACACGCACTTGCCACCACAATGCACAACACCAATGGCAAAGCACCCGATGTTTCAGTCAGTAAGAACCCAGCTATTGCTGAAAATGCCGCCCCACCAAAGGTTAATATCGCCCCTCCTAAGCCAGAGGCAGAGCCTGCCAAGCTGGGGTTTACATCCAGTAGTCCAGCCGTTGCATTGGGCAGCACCATGCCATTGCCCAAACCAATGGAGAAGGTAAACAGGTAAAATCCAAGCGGATGAGAAACACCCGACAGTATCACAGCCAAACACGTGAGCATTGGCACCAGTACCAGCGAGCAGCCGATAATCAGCATCTTCTCCAGCCCTAGTACACGGGAATAACGACCACTAATAAAATTCCCCATGATGTAACCCATCGGGGTAAACATCAGGTACAAACCAATCTGCTCCGGCCCTAAGTGATACACCACTGAGCCCACATAAGGCGCACCGCCAAGGTAGGCAAAGTAGCAAGCGGCGGAGAATGCCGTCGTTAAGGAGTAGCCCCAAAAGCGCCGCGATGTAAGCAGCGCAGGATAGGCTTTAAACTGCTGAGTAAAATTGGCTGTGCGCTTCAGATTGGTTTCGCCGTAGTCAAAAAAGGTCAAGGCAAACACCAAAATGCCGCAGCCGGTCAGCACGTAAAAATTGGACTGCCAGCCAAAAGTCGCACCGAGGTAGCCACCCAATGGCGGCGTGAGCATCGGGGCCAGCGCCATGCCCATGGTGATATATCCGATCATACTAGCAGCTTTATCGCGCCCAACCATATCGCGTACCGAGGCTCGCGAGATTGCCGTGCCTGCTACCACCACCGACTGTATCAAGCGGTAAAACATAAACTCATTAAAGCTGGTGGCAATGGAGGCTCCCGCCGAAGCCAGAATGAAAATCAGCAAGGCAACCAATAACACAGGACGTCGACCAAAGCGGTCGGACAATGGCCCGATCACCAACTGCAACAAACCAGTGAGCACCAAGAAACCCGTCACCGCAAACTGCATCACCGAATACGGCGTTTCAAAGTATTTTGCCATGGCTGGCAATGACGGCAGGAAGATATTCAAAGGAATGGAGGCGACAGCAACCAGCGCAACCATCGTGCCAATTGAGGGTGGAGTGTTCTGGTGTAAGAAACGGGACTTGGGCAGCGTGCTCATGACAATATTACTCAATCTGGGGTCGGGTCGTCGGACTCGGCACATTGGGCGAGACAGTATATAGACCGATCTCCCCCTGATGCAATACGTACCTCACCCTTGATTAAGCCGTACAATCGATGACAACGTTTCCTTTTTTACGCCCAGTATCGACGTAACGGTGGGCCTCTGCCGTTTCTGCCAAAGGATAGCTTCTGTCGATCACCGCTTTAATATCGCCAGCCTCCACACGTGCACGCAGAAAGTCGAGGTTTTCTTTAGTTTCTGCCGCCACACCGCAAATCAGATTGCCTCTAAACAAAGAGGATAAGTTAGTCAGCAACCCCGTATTGATTAGAATGGCTTTCCCCTGCTCTGTTAGCTGCCGTTTGCATTGCGCAAAGCTGAGATTGCCGACGGTATCGAGAATCACATCATAAGTTTCATTTTGCTGGGTAACGTCATCTTGGCTGTAGTCGATCACCGTTGTTGCACCTAAGGATTTAACCAAATCGATATTGGCGGTGCTACAAACCGAGGTGACTTCTGCACCGAGGTAGTTGGCTAACTGGATGGCTGCCGTGCCTACCGCACCCGATGCCCCATTAATCAGTACCTTTTGGCCGCGCTGAAGACTGGCTTTGTCTTTAAGAAAATGGATTGCAGTCATGCCGCCAAAGATCACTGCGGCGGTTTGTTGGTGATTGCTGTTATTTGGCTTGGCGACCAACGCAGCGCTTTCGGGTAAACAGGTGTATTCCGCATTTGCCCCCAGCTTCATACCCGTTGTGCCGTAGACCAGATCACCTTTTTTAAACAACGTCACCTCGCTACCAACTGACTCGATTTCACCCGAAACATCCATCCCTGAGATTTTGTTTCTTGGCTTAGTTACACCGAACACTAATCGAGTCGGTAACCAAAAGCCGGTTGGCACTTTAAATGCGCGCAGCCGACAATCACCAGCGGTTACGCTGGAGGCGTGTATTTTAATAAGCACTTCGTCTTTTTTGGGAGCAGGCTTTTCAAGCTCGATCAGCTTAAGCACCTCAGGGCTGCCGTAATTAGTCCATGCGATCGCTTTCATAAATACTGTGCTCCTTTGGGAGTCGACACTTAAACAGGCCAACCCATTATCCTCTGCCCTTAGACGATATCCTTAAGACAGCGCCCTCGTGGCTCATCCCCTTCATATAGCACAATTTCAGAATGAAGGAACTGCGCGGCCTCGGCTGAGTCCTTAACTTTAGTGGCACTGCGCGCTAACATTTCGGATTCAAACTCAGTTAATACGCTCGCCCTGATGCCCTGCTCTTTCCAATTTGAGAACGGGCCGCAGTTTTTAGAGATACCTCGCGCCAGAGCCAGCGCATCTAACAAGGCCTGATTCGCGCCTTGCCCTTTAAATGGGCTCATGGGGTGTGCTGCATCGCCGATTAGTGTAACTTTAGAGCCTTGCTCCAATAGCTCAGCCTTAAGCAACTCTCGGTCATACACAGGATAGCCGGAGACTTGCGCTTCCGAGGTTGCCGCCATAATCTGAGGAATGGGATTATGCCATTGCGTTCTACGGCAGGCCTCCGCCTTTAACGCTTTAACACCTTGCGCACTGAGCGCTTTCGCCTCATCTTCAGGCATTGGGAAGCTCAGCTGCCACATAACCGAGTCTGCATCATAAGGCATCATGTAAATACGTTCATGGCCATTAGCGGTTTGAAAGACAGTTGCCGAGTCCAGCAGCTCACTCTCAAGCCCATCCAGCGCCGCTAGCGGGCAAATACCCAAGATCACAATGCAGCCTAAGTAACGTAAGGGGCTAGCTTCCTCATCGATTAGCAAGCGCCGTACCGAACTGCGAATGCCATCCGCACCCACCACTAAATCCGCTTTGGCATGCTTTATCTCGCCATTTACCTGAAAGCTCAGATCAACGGCTTGGCCATTACCTTCAGATTGGCTCTCATTAAAATCAACTAACTGATGCCCCCACTGTACCGCATCATCTCCGCCAAGCTGCTCAAGCAATGCTAAGCGCAAAGCCTGCCGTGAGATATGCACATTGGTGCGCTTCACCGAAGCTTTTATATCGGACTCCACCCACTTGCGGATACCCCACTCACCAATCACTTTACCATCGGTTGTATGCACCACATGCCGTGTTGACACCACACCATCAGCCAGCGAAAAAACACCTAATCCTTCAATCGCTTTACTAGCTTGCTGCAAGGTAAGGCCATAGCCCTGAGAGCGGGCATTAAAGCCGCTATCACGCTCATACAAAGTAAAAGAAACACCGCGATGTAAGCAGGCTACTGCCAGCGCTACACCACCAATACCGCCGCCAATAATGGCCACATGTGGATAGTTTTCAGTATCGACAACAGGAGGATTAGTCGCTGGAATTAAACCGGAACCGGCGCAATTCAAACAGGAATCAAGATGACCGATAGGACGAACCGGAGGCTCTCCTTCACTATTAGATTGGGCAAAGGCTTCTAGCGCTCGTTGGTAGCTAAGCCGTACTTTCTTGCGGAGTTTTTTACTTTTTTTGCCGCGTCCCTGACATGCCGGACAGATCGCCCAGCTGGTCTTTTCATTATCCAATTTTTTGAATCCCGTTTATTTAGGCTGATTTTAACGCCCTTTGGAGAAGCTTGCACAGCCTCTTACACATACAAGCACGACTTACTGGCTTATCTATGCTTTTTTCGAAAGGCTTGGCGATAGGTATTAGGGCTAGTTCCAATGCTTTTGCTGAAGTGTTCCCGCAATGATGCTGAAGAACCAAAGCCTGCAACCTCCGCCACTTGCTCAATAGAAAGATCACTACGCTCCAGCATGCATTGAGCTTGCCTGAGTCGTGCTTGAATGACCCACTGCAGCGGACTTATTTGCAGTTGCTCTTGAAACCGTCTATTTAGCGTGCGAATGCTAATCGAAGCAAACTCAGCCATGTCATCCAGCGTAATCGTTTGCTCCAATCGCTCCTCAACCCATTGCAACAATGGCGCCAAGCTGGTCGAGATGGTTGGTGTGGTCTGAACAATAAATTGCGCCTGTCCGCCTGCTCGTTCAAGAGGCACAACAGCTAGCCTTGCGGCATTGGTAGCCACCTGCGCGCCATAATCCTTTCTGATCAGGTGTAAACACAGATCAATTCCGGCTGATGCGCCAGCGGAAGTGAGGACCTGTCCATTATCGGTATACAACACATTGGGGTGTAGCTTTACCTTAGGATAAAGCGAGGCAAAAAGCCCGGCGGCTTTCCAATGCGTAGTCGCCTCCAAGCCATCCAGCAGACCACTAGCCGCTAACACAAAGGCACCAGTACAAATCGAAACTATTCTCGCCCCTGCCAACTGTGATTTCGTAATCGCTTCGCTAATGTATAAAGGAATCTCAGCAGCCGGGTTGGCTAAGCCCGGAATAATAACCGTATCGGCATCCTCCAATTGATCAAGCCCCCATTTGACTTGCAAATCAAAAGCCTGCGTTTTAATCCGTGGCGCATAGCCACACACATAAACGGCGTAAGGTTGATGTCCATCGTTAAGTGTTGCAAGGCCTAATACTTCGCACGGACTAGTAAGGTCAGCCGGAACCATGCCATCAAACGCGAGAATTGCGACTTTATGAATATTAGTTTCTGACATAGCTAAACCTTTTAACGCCTTAAATGCTCCATTACCCAGATGGCAATAATCTTGCGAACATAGTCATTCTAGCCTACATACAGCACAGAGACTACGCCGGACAATGACGCCTTTAGCATTGAAGGTATAACAATGAACAGCAATAAAGATAAACACTTACAACAATGGCAAATACTCTGCTGGGCATCGGTACTTGAAGGCACAACGCTCTTGCTGCTTTTAGGAATTGCGGTGCCCTTAAAGCACATTGCTGACATTCCACAAGCGGTAAGCCTGCTTGGACCTATTCATGGTATCGCCTTCATTACTTACCTGTGGCTAGCGATTAATTTGGCGGGACAAGAAAACTGGGAAACGTCTCAACTACTGCGCATAATCGGAGCTGCATTTATTCCGTATGGCGGCTTTATGACTGCTCGATATATACGCAAGCGGCTAGCTACTCAGGTAATATCGTCGTGACCTATCTAACCATAAAAACGCTGCATATCCTCTGCGTTATGCTGTGGGTGTCGGGGATGATGTTGCAAATATTGCTGCTGTATGCAGGGAAAAAGTTACCCGACGCTACACAACCAGAAACACTTTCAGGATTGCGCTTGTTGCATAACTTTGAGCGTATGCTAACTGCTCCAGCTATGCTTATTGCTTTGGCAAGTGGTATTTTTATTGCTATTAACGGAGGCTGGTTTGCTTATGGGTGGCTGTTTGTGAAAATAGCCTTAGTGGTTTTGCTGGCCGCCATACATGGATTACATACGGGGAAGTTAAAGCGCATGTTTGAAACACCTGAGCACCCTACTCACCTTAACTCGCAGAGAGTGATTCCAGTCGTGATGGTAGCTGTACTACTGATCGTTTTCCTGGTGGTTGCTAAGCCTTTTTGAAGCGATGGAGAATTGTACGCGGACTGATCTAGTGCAATAGAATGAGGCCAATAAAACAAGACCAACTCTCTAAACCCAGCACTGCCCTGATTTAAAACCACCAGAGCAGTACCGCGTGGAGCTAATCAATTCACGTCTTGATTACTTAGGCGCTTTAACAAAACGCAGGTAAGGCAGTTCGATATTTACTTCGCCGAACTTCTCTTTCGCCTGCTCATCGTTCAAGCCTAGGCCAACGATCACATCCTGACCTGGTACCCAGTTTGCTGGTGTCGCAATGGATGCGCCATCAGTGATTTGAATCGCATCTAGCGCACGTAAAATCTCAGCAAAGTTACGACCAACCGCCATAGGATAAGACATTGTCAAACGCACTTTCTTGTCTGGGCCAATGATGAACACAGTACGCACAGTTGCGCTATCAGCAGGTGTACGGCCACTCTCAAGATACGCATCAGCAGGCAGCATGTCATACAGCTTAGAAACCAACAAAGACGTGTCGTCGATGATTGGGAAATCCGCTGGCGCGCCAGAGAAAGACTCAATGTCGCGCTTCCACTTCATGTGCTCTTCAACGTTATCTACCGATACGCCCATGACCTTGGTGTTGCGCTTAGCAAACTCAGGCACTAGCTGTGCAACTGCACCAAACTCAGTAGTACACACCGGTGTGAAATCTTTTGGGTGTGAAAACAGAATGGCATAGCTCTCGCCAATCCATGTGTGAAGGTTTAGTTCACCTGCAGTTGAATCTACAGTGAAGTCTGGTGCGATATCGTTAATACGAATACTCATGATTGCATTTCTCAGTTGTTGTTTGTGTGGAGTAGAGTTTACGTTGAACGACTGGGAACTCATTGATATATATCAAAACAGCGAGAGGTCCGAGAATTTCTTCGGTTCAGGGCTGCCTGAGCTGTGGCAGGTAGCGTAGCTGCTTTATGTTTCCGGCAGCTTTCTAAACAAGGTTTTTCATCAGCACAGACTCTTCTGCCTGTGACAGATAGCGCCACTTGCCGGACTCAAGGTCCAGATCAAAACTGCCAATGCTGATTCGCTTCAAATCCAACACCTTTAATGGTGTTCCAAATTTTGGATCTTTCAGCGAGCCAAACAGGCGGCGGATATGCCGATTTTTCCCTTCATCAATCCGCACCTGAAGCTTGGTTTTCGCACCGCCAAAACCTTTGACTTCGACGCTAAGCGCTTTGAGCAATTCACCCTTATTCTCAACGCCAGTCATCACCATGGCAATGTGTTCGTCAGTGACATGCCCCCTGACCCAGATTTCATACACCTTAATGCATTTACCAGGCTGGGTGAGCGCATTGCCAAACTGGCCGTCATGGGTAAATAGCAGTAGGCCTTTAGACTCCAGATCAAGGCGTCCGATCGGCATCCAGCTATTATCAAATACCCAATCGGGCAGCAGGTCATAAACTGTTTTTCGCCCGAGTTCATCGGAGCGCGTGACCACATAGCCCTTCGGTTTATTGAGTGCTAATAGGTTTTTTGAGTCGTTGCTTGGTGTATTCATTAGGATGTTCGGTGTGCCTTGAGTTTAGAGTGTTTCACTTACGGGCCTTAGGCCGTCCTTTGGCTCTTTCGCGACCACGTCCGCGCCCTCGGCGCTTGGTGGGTTTAGGATCGGCTTCAAAATTACCCCACTCATCATCCGATGGCACTTCCGGTGGTTTCTCAGTCGGCTCAAAGCCCGGAATAATCTCCCGCTTAAACTGACGACCAAGCATCCGCTCAATCGACTGTAGCTGCTTCGCCTCATCCAAACTGACCAATGAAACGGCCAAGCCAGACGTACCCGCCCGACCGGTACGGCCAATGCGATGCACATAGTCCTCCGGCACATAGGGAAGATCCACGTTAATCACATAAGGGAGTTGGCTTACATCAAGGCCGCGAGCAGCAATATCCGTAGCAACCAGCACGGCAATTTCGCCGTTTCTAAAGCCTTCTAATGCCGCTGTACGCGCATGCTGGCTTCGGTTGGAATGGATTGATTCGGCACTAATACCCGCATCAATTAGCTGCTGCGACAATTCATCGGCACCACGACGGGTACGGGTAAACACCAACACTTGATGCCATTTATTCTTTTTGATTAGATGAATCAGCGCCTCAGTCTTGCGCACTTTATCGATCGGATGCAGGGTCTGCTTAATCGAGTCGCCCGTGCTATTTGCGGCGGTCACCTCAATCACCTGAGGATCATTTAACATGCCTTTAACCAACGCTTTGATGGCTTTGGAGAGCGTCGCTGAAAACATCAAGGTTTGACGCTTAGCCGGCAGCAGCGTTTGGATACGACGGATATCATCAATGAAACCCAAATCCAACATGCGATCGGCTTCATCCAATACCAAGATCTCAAGATTGTCGAAGTTAATCGCCTCTCGATCATAAAGGTCCAGCAAGCGGCCCGGCGTGGCAACCAGCACATCCAAACCACCTTGCAACTGAGCGATCTGTTCCTCAATTCTTACTCCGCCATACACCACCGCAGAGCGCAGTGTTAAATGGCGGCTGTAAGTTTGGACGTTGGAGGCAACCTGCGCCGCCAGCTCGCGGGTCGGCGCAATGACCAAGGCACGCACTTGTGAAGACCGTGCACTTGGGCCAGCGGATAATAACTGCAACATCGGCAGCGTAAAGCCTGCGGTTTTTCCCGTGCCGGTGCGGGCAATTGCCATGACATCACGCTGGCTAAGCACCGCCGGAATCGCTTCCGCCTGTATGGGCGATGGCGTTGTGTAGCCTTGCTCGGTAACGGTTTTTAACAGCTCATCGCACAAGCCTAAAGCGCCAAATGACATTGGTAACATTCCTTGGGATTGATTCATCTACAAGGAATGACTATGCCTGAATGTGCCCGCCTGGCATAGGGCTTAACACCGTAAAAAAGCCCTTAATTAACGCTAGAGAGCTTCTCTCCTACTTCAACTGAATCAACCGTTTCAACGGCTGGCACTGCCGCAGGTGTTTCTTCCGGCAATACTAATGAAAGAATAATGGCTGACAACCCTGCCAAGGTAATTGGAGTAGCAACAACCTGCTTAATAAAGTCCGGCAGATGCTGAGTCGCATTTGGCACCAGCGTGACGCCCAAGCCTAAGCCAAACGAAATCGCCATAATATAAGCACTGCGACGGTCGATATGCTGAGTCGCCAGTATTCTGATTCCAGCGACCGCGATAGTACCGAACAACACAACCGTTGCCCCGCCCAACACTGGCTTAGGAATCAACATAAACAATGATCCGATGATAGGGAAGAAGCCCATAACCACCAAAATTCCGGCGATATATAAACCAACGTGACGGCTGGCAACGCCGGTCATTTGAATCACACCATTGTTCTGTGAAAAGGTCGTGTTGGGGAAGGTATTGAAGATTGCCGCGATACCGGAGTTGATACCATCACCTAAGATGCCGCCTTTAATGCGCTTAAGGTAGAGATCCCCTTCAACCGGCTGTCCGGAAATAACCGAGTTTGCCGTTAAGTCACCACTGGTTTCAATCGCGGTTACCAGATAGATAAATGCAACCGGGATAAACAGGAAGAAATCAAAATCGATGCCGAACTTGAATGGCACAGGGATTGCCAACAGCTGTGCATTACCCACGGATGAAAAGTCAACTTTACCCATTATGGCAGCCACGACAAAGCCAATAACTAAACCAATCATGATCGCAGAAATTCTAACCATCGGGCTACGAGAGAAACTTAATACCAGAATCGAAACAACCACCAAAAAGCCTAAAAACAGATTCGGCAATGCGCCCAGCGTCTCACCGGCCTGTGCTCCACCAGCAAAATCCGTGAAGCCCACCTTGATTAAACTCAGCCCGATTACCGTGATGACAATACCAGTGACCACAGGGGTAATGACCTTACGGAGCTTATGAACAAACTGGCTCAATATGATTTCGACCAGACAACCAAACAGCGACAGCCCGAATAGCATGGCTAATATGTCTTCAGGGGTTCCTCCACGCGCCTTCACCGCAAAACCGGCGGCTAGCAATGAGCCAAGAAAGGCAAAACTGGTACCCTGCAAACTGAGCAAGCCCGAGCCAACCGGACCGATGGTTTTGCACTGAATGAAGGTTGCGACTCCGGAGACAAATAAGGCCATAGCGATCAGGTAAGGAACGTGCTCTCCCAGACCTAGTACGCCGCCAATGATCAGTGTTGGCGTTACGATGCCGACGATGGCCGCCAAAATATGCTGAGTGGCTGCCAACATACTGGGGCCAGGTGCTGGCACATCATCGAGCTGATACACCAGACCGGAGGATTTATTTTCTTCTGACATTGGGGTATTCCTTTTGTGAATTAAAATGTTGGGGCTACACGCCGTTCGTCGCCCTGTATATTATTCAATGCAAAATACATGCCACCTCAGATAATATTTTCATACCGCTATTCAATGACTTAAACAACACATCCAACACTTTCTACTGAATTGATGCACCGCAACAGTGCTCAATGGTCTTAAATAGTCAGCGATAAAAAATTAGTCGCCTTCACGTTTCTTTCACATCCCCTATGCAAAGCTTCTCGACATACAACAATTGTATTTAGTCTGATCAGGAGCTACGCACATGAAAAAATTATTCGCAAAAGTTAAATCAAGGTTGCTTCTGGGGCTGATATCCATCCTTTACACCGGAGCATCTATGGCTGCCATCGAAGAACCAACTTATTCTGTTATTGAAAAATCTGGCGCATTTGAATTGCGCGCCTACGAACCGAAAATCATCGCCGAGGTGACCGTTTCAGGCAGTATGAAACAGGCGTCCAATAAGGGATTTAAAATGATTGCTGGCTATATCTTTGGTGGGAATACCTCCCAGCAAGGTGATGCTGAGAAGATTAGTATGACGACGCCGGTGACCATGGAACCTAGTGGTTCGGAGAAAATCAGCATGACCACACCCGTGACCATGCAGCAAAGTGATAGCCAATGGCGCATGCACTTTGTAATGCCGAGCAAATACACCATGGCAACGCTGCCGAAGCCGAATAACTCAGAGGTGACACTAAGGGAAATACCGAAGCAGAACTATGCGGTGATTCGTTTTTCAGGGCTTGCAGGGCCACAAAAAGTGGCGAATATGACGGCAAGTTTGGAGAAGTGGTTGGCTACTAAGAATATTACGCCGACAGGAAAACCGGAGTTATCGCGTTATGATCCACCTTGGACAATACCGCTATTTCGTCGTAATGAGGTGATGGTTGCTTATTAGCAACCCGCCCTTGATTCTAAATAATCCTGAGCTCAACGTTCACTCAACGATAATGCAGTTTCGTCCAGCATTTTTGGCCATATACAAGTGCTGATCTGCAACAACAAACAGGTCGTTAGGCGAGACGCCCCGCTGGGGAACGCACCCTGCCACACCAATGCTCATCGTGACGTGCGAGGCCACCGCTGACGTACTATGTGGAATTGGTCGCTCTTGTAACAACAACAGGAAGTGTTGAAGACTCCCCAGAACCTGATCTGGCCGTGTATTCGGTGAAATGATAGCAAACTCTTCACCACCAACCCTTGCTGCAAGGTCTGTCGGTTTTTTGACAATATTTCCCCAGTATGTAGCGATCATTTGAAGACAGATATCCCCCTGTTGATGGCCGTAGGTATCATTATATTGTTTAAAAAAATCTATATCGCCAATCACTAGCGTTAAAGGACTACGCTCTCGTTTGCATCGTGTCCACTCGGCCTCGAGGGTCTGATCAAATTTTCGTCGATTCGCGAGGGCGGTCAGTTTGTCATGTTCAGCCGCTTCGGTAAGCGCTTGATTATCGCGTTGCAATTGTTGATCACGAGCTTCGTAGTGATATAGCGTTTCTAATAATTGCTTTCTGGGAGCTCGAATCAGCTCATTCACGGCTAGCGGTGTCTCAAGAAATCGTGAAAAGCTTCTTCGAAACAGCCAATAAAAGAGGAGCATTGGAACGCTGTAACAACTGGCGAGGACAATCTTCCCTGAGACATTACCAACAATAATGCTAACAAGCTCCGGACTCAGCCCAAAGGCAATCAGTGGAAAGAGCACACCATCCAGACAAAGAATGAGAAAGAACGCCACTGTATAGGTGAGTGCCAGCACAGAGAGGCTCGAGATAAACTTACGAATCTGTAAAAAGATAAGGAGCAGCAATAAAACCTCACCCAGAATCAGAATACCCCCAAGGATGAGCATCCATAATGAAACGTCGAAAATCTCAGGGGGTATCTGAAAGGGATTCAAGACTAGCCCGGATTTAAGAACCCATGACAGAAAATTAAACCCCAGAAAGACGAAGAGATCCACAATCACAACCAGTCGAATTATATTGCGGAATGTACTCATATTCCGCTCAATAATGATCAACATCACAGTACTCATCATAAAAGCGCCATAGGCCATGTTTCCGCCCGAGATGTGCAACTTCTCAGAAAGAGGTAAGGAATAGATGGCTCCTGCAAGCCCTCCAACCAGCAGGATAAGGCTAATGTAGCAATAGAGTGCGGTTACCCGTAGCCGGGTATTCATCGTCGAAAAATACAGCGGTATAATTGAATACAGCAAAACATTCAATAAAAACGCCAAAAATACGCTCATTATTTACCCTTATATTTTTATACCGATACTCTCAGCAGGCCCATTAGCACCACCCCGCATTGGGCGCACCGTATATGGTAGGGTATACAAAGTGCTAGCATGTATGTCAACTCTTATTGATTAATATTTAACCTAAATCTCCCATGTCGCTGGATGGCTTTTTGATTGCAGGTCTTGCCATCGATGAAAGATATAAGCGCACCAACGTGAGCTAATGCTCTCATGTTAATGCTACTGCCCCTCTACCGAAGATCCTCCAAAGACAAGCCCCGGTACTCAATATCGTAGCCTTTTAACTGCTGCTCAAGCTTAGCGGCTTTTTCTTTCAATTTACTCAGGCGAATGTTCTTAGGGTTGCGCTTGACCTCCGCAATCAATGCCGTTCTATCCAGCTCATTTAACGCCACAATATCAATCTCATTTTTATTGCCCGACTCCCAGTAGCTGCCAATGACATTATATTTTCCGGTAGCCGCTAGCTGCTCCTGAAATAGGCGCTCCAGCCACTGCCCACTGTAAGTTGCAAAATCACGACTAATAATCTGCTGCAAAAACTCAACATTCCCAATCTCTACCGCACTGCGATAGCGATATACAAAGCGAAACCAAAAGCTCAAAAAGGCATCCTGAATGCGATACTTTACCTGTCGTGATTTAGGCGTTGCCAGCACCGGCTGAACGCGCTGAATAATATCAAACTCATTTTCAAGCCGCTGCAGATAAGGGCCAACCGATACCTCCAACACCGACTCAATATCGCGACGACTGGTTTTGCCCGTGGCAATGCAAGCCAGAATTGAAAAATAGGTCGCCTGCTCGCCGCCAAACTCCTCCGCTAGCCGATACTTGCCTTCTTCAATCACCAAACTGTGCTCACCCAGCCACTCTTGCCAAAGCACCAGTGCCGGATCAGTCTGCGACAGCCACTCCAGATATTTTGGCACGCCACCACTCAGGCTATACCAAGTCAGCAAATTTTCAGGGGAATAGCGCTGCTGATCGGTCAATAACTCTGCGATATAAGCAGGCTTCAACGGCTGCAGGTTTAGGCAATGATCTGCACGACCAAACAACGGCTCTTTACTGTCCTGAAAAATCAGTGTCATCAACGAGTAAAGCGAACCACAGCAAATCAGATGCAATTTACAACGTGGTCGAAACTGATCCCACAGATTTTGAAGGTCTGAGAAAAATCCCGCATTCACCCGACTGACATCCTGAAACTCATCCAAAATCAACGTCAGTGGCTGGTGCTCTGCATACTCAAACAAAATGGTGATGATCTCGCGGAGCTGTTTAGGCTGACCATAGATGGGAATGCCTAACTGAGTACGGATTTGATCCGCAAACTCTTCACACAACAACGGCTCGGATTTTCGGGAAATGAATAAGTAGAGTGTAGATTGACTCGGGTAGGTTTGGTGCAGCAGCGCGGTTTTACCAACACGACGACGCCCTACCATCAGGGTAAGACTCGACTGACCTTCGGCTGCTTGTTGCGACCATTTCAGGAGTTGTTTTTGCTCAGATTCGCGATTGTAGAGTTTCATTAACTTACTGTAACATAAATTACAGTAATAAATATTACAGTAAATAGGGATCGATACGTTTAACCATAAGTTACAATGTAACGATTAGGCTTATGATTCATCGCCAGTATTAAATTAAGCACCATCGCGCCAAGGATTGAATACAGAATGACACCAGGCGAAACGAAGAACAGAGAGAGGATTAGAATCGCGCTATCGATAGCCAGCTGGGTTTTACCAACCGAGATTCCGGTTTTATCCTGGATGATCAGGCACAACACATTGAATCCACCAAGGCTGGATCGATGCCTGAATAGGATCAACATGCCTAGCCCAATCAGCAGACCGCCGAGAATGGCAGAGTAAGCATCGTAGACCGTGCTGATCTGAACAAACTTGCCAATATTATCGGTGAAGATCGATACCAACGCGCCAGAGACAATGCTACGAATGGCGAACTGTTTACCAAAGCGCTTCCACGCCATGAAATAGAAAGGACAATTGATCAAAAAGAACAAGGTACCAAAGGATATCGAAGTGACCTTCGCCAGTATTAAAGTTAGCCCCGCAACACCACCGATCAATAACTCCGCCGACTGTAAAAAATACACCCCCTGAGCGGTTAGGAATGTGCCTATCAGGATCGCAATCCAGTCTTCCTGACTTGTGTGGTGTTCCATAGCTCTGCTCTCTTTAACCTAAAATAACGTGAGCTAATGATCTCATGTTGATACGGTGGCAACGCATGACTATATCTAAACCAGTGTTAGGTTTTTATAAACTAAAGCTGGTGCTTAGATTGAAGCCCTTACCGACGTTAAATTGTAAGTAGAGGATCGTCGTTACTCGTAAAAATAAGCCAGCGTCATAAAGTAAGAATCTTGATTATCTAAGGGATAATCCAGCTCGATTTTATTTTCCTCTTTATTATCCGAGTAATAGGTAGACTCAGCAATAAGCACCTGCTTTGCATTATCCCCTAGTCTCGTTGTTATCTCTTTCTTGAATAATCGGTATTGTGCTAACCGAGTCATCCCACGCTGAATATCATCATCCGATAAGAGAAGCCTTCCCTCTTCATATTCTAGTTTGACATCGACGGTGCAATTATCTGAGTCCGGGCTCACCGCATAGCTTAGACTTTCATAATGCTCCTCATATACATCCGCATACTCTTTCGCCAGTTCAAAACGCCCACTATCCTCAAGATTTTTTCTGGCAACGTCTTGCGAAGGCTGACCTAAACAGAACTGCTCAAATAAGGAAAACATGTGTTCCAGATGGTTCTCACGCTTAGATTGAGGCGCGAGCTCCAAGCCATAAATACTTGCAGCCATTGCAGGCTGCATAACAAGGTTTAAAAGTAGTAACAAAGCGATCTTTTTCATAGACTCCTCGGATGGCTAATGAGCTACTTCAACCGCAGCTCATCTAGCGCCATTTAATATTGATATTAGGTGTGTTTAGTCTTTAAATGCAAAAAAGCTGTCAACATAATCAGCGTCGTCAGTTGCTGCGTACTCTACCCTTGAAAAGCCAGCCTCTTTGAGAAGTCGAATCAACTCTTTGGAATGAATAGGGATAAATTTAGACGCCAGCTTTTCCTCTGAACCATTGAGAATCGAAGTGGTTGTTGTGAGACTAGTACGAAGGTTCTTAACAGGGTCATAGTCAACTGTCGTTACTATTTGGTGCGTATCACTCTTTGAGCTAACGTTAAGAGTCTCCTTAGGAAATGCATAACTTTCGTTGAACAGGTCGATATATAAAACGCCATTGGTGTTTAGCATTTTATAAAACTCATTCACCGCCTGCTGCATGTTTCGCTCTATTTCAATATTATTGAAGGGGAGATCATTATCATAAGTGTTAATGGTGATAAATGAGTTGCCTGAACACATAAGTGCATCGTAGGTTTTTGGTATGTGTTGAGTCAGACTTTCCCAGCGAGACAGGTAGTTTGGGATGTCTATATCACTCGCTTCGATACGCTTCTTGAAGAGTGAAGTTAGTACTTCAGAGCCATCTGAATAGCTGACATCCCACCCCATCTGTTTAAGCTCAATGGCTGGGTAGCCTGTACCACCAGCGCAGTCCAAAATGCTGCTAACGTTGAGTTTCTTAAACTCATTGGATAGTGACTCTGGGTACGATTCTGGCCATAAGTGACGCACTTGCTGGTCCCATATGTCAGCGAAGCTCTTCATAGAGTCTTTAGAGGTTTTGACATCAGTCATCGTTAATACTCTCGGTTTAAGCGGCTCCTTTGGAGCTTTTCAGGACACTCATGATGGGTACTCTCATTGTTAAAGAGAATATTTTAAAGACTATTCGTCTCTTTTTATCTTAACATATGGCCTTAAAAATAGGGAACATCATAAAGCTTCAAAGAGATTAAAAACACATAAATTGGTATGGTCAAAATCTTTAATATTAGGTGTGACCAATGCTAGATCGTACTGAATGGCGCTGACAGCCACCCCTAGGCATCATTATCAATTATCTTCTATTTTGAATACCAAATGGTATACTATGAATATACAAAAAAGGAGATAATCCAATGTCAAAAATACAGACCAGCCTTCGCATTGAGGAAGAGTCGCTCAATGAAGCAAAGCAAATTTTATCTCGTCTCGGCATGAATTTTTCTGAAGCCGTCAATATGTTCACTTGCATGATTGTGGAAAAAAACGGTTTACCGTTCTCTGTACAGTTGTCAGAAAAACGTAATGAGCAAAAGGACTTACGCACTATTTTGGCTGGATTCAGCGACGATTTTATGTCTGATGGACGCGAGCAACCACCTCAGCAAAAGCGTGAGGATGCCTTCGAGTGAAATACCTGCTAGATACCAATATCTGTATTTATTTAATTAAAAGAAAGCCTGAATCTGTGATTCAACGACTTGAGGCACTTCCCTCAACGGATATTTGTTTATCTTCTATCGCTTTTTTTGAAATGATGTATGGCGCAGCTAAGAGTCAATTTCCGGAGCGCAACGCTCAAACCGCGATTGATTTCTTCTCGCTCTACGAGACGCTGACATTCGACAATCAGGATGCTTTAGTTGCTGGTTATATACGTGCAGGTCTAGCGAAAGAAGGACGAATAATTGGGCCTTATGATTTGCAAATAGCTGGACAGGCAAAGCGTCGCGGCATTACTCTCGTTACTAATAACACGAAAGAGTTTGAGCGAGTAAATGGGCTTAAGCTGGAGAATTGGGTATAAAAAGGGTAGTGTTCAGAATTCTGTGTCAATCCTATAACCAGTGCTCGATTTTTATAAACTAATTTCTTTAGACTGACTCAGCCTCCCTTCTAAAGGATAAAATGATAGGTCGCCATCCTGATCACACAACCATACTTCTTTAGCGCCTTGTTCAAGGTATAGTTTGATTTTTTCTTGCATTTCCCCATCAGAGTTTGAAGGACTAACGACCTCTACGCAGATTTCTGGCGCAATATTATAAGGCGTTTTAAATCCATGCTCTGCTATAAATGCATCAGAAGCCCACGCCACATCCGCAACCTTTACACCCTCAGGTGTTTTGATTGAGCACTCCATAATAAGCTTTCCAGACTGCTTACCATTATCAAGCTTCTTTGCAACTTCATACTGAAGGTTCCCGTAATTATTGCTCGCGGGACTCATGAGAATTTTCCCCCACTTATTCAGTTCTATTTTGAAAGGTAGGTCTTTTAGAAAAGGATTCTCTACGACTTGCTGCCATTCCATGATCATCTCCTAATTACCGTTATAACTACGATTTTACATGAAACAGGTAAAAATTCCCTGCTTCAATTCTTAAGTAGCGCCGGATTTTATGTCAATGGGCTTCCCCACCATAACGGCGCAGACCTGCCTCGTGACTAATCAAACGAAGGGACATCCCAAATAGCCACACTGCCTTTTTCGCCATTAATCGCGATGTAATTTCCGTCAGGACTGTAAGCAAGTGAACGGATATCAGTGCCTATATCAAACGAGAACAATTCTTGTAACGTGTGGCTTATCAATAGACGAATGTTTTGATCACTGTAGGCCACAGCGATGAACTGTTTATTCGGAGAGTAATGCATATCACGAATAAGGCCTTTGTACTCATTGCTTAACAACTTTCGCTGGAGATTTTCACCGTTAAGCGCCCACCGGGCAATTTCACTGGAGAAGTCGCTATCAGGTAAATCCCTAACCCCCACGATCAGATCTTGCCCGTCTGGAGTCAAAAGGATCTTTTTTACGTCTAAGGTCATGACGTATTCACTCTTGAGATTGGCCTCTGGCTCGCGGGTATCCCATAATTCAATGGTAGAACCATGCGTCACCATATCCCACATACCCTCTGCCTCCCACCTGTCTAAGCCAAGTGCCAAAAAACGGTTGTCCTTCTGAAAGGCCATCGTCTCGACCCGACTGCCTACTCTCGCGGTAGTAATTGCTTCACCCGAGGCAGTATTCCAGAGCGCTACCCTGTAATACCGGAAAAAGTCCATCTTTTGCCCAATCGCAAGGACGCTCGAATCGTGATTAAAGGCCAGCGCCGTGACCTCCTCCACGCGATTTTGCTTCTGAATGGTCGCGGTTTCTTTCCATGAGCCGGTATCGACTAGACGAATACTGCCGCCACTCAATCCCAGCGCGAGTAAGGTACGATCAGAATTTACAGCGAATTGGTTTATAGCCTGCTGATACCGCTTTTGGTGAATGATTTTTTTCGACTTAGGGTCCAGCAGGTACACAATATTGTTGTCTTTGATGACAATGAGTTTTCCATCGGGTCGATAAGCAATAAACGCAACGTTGCTATTGATGTCCGGTAACTCGATTGTTTGCTTGTTGCCTTCAGATAACAGCGCTAACGAACGCTGAAGGGCTGCATCGAGCGGTGCATGAGAGGTTTCCCCATGCGTCGTTGTTGAAGGATAGTTTGATAGTGACTCACTGGCCTTGGCTTCATCGCTTGTTGTCATTGCAAACACAAGCATTAAACAAAGCGTGACGAGAAAGGTAGTGTAGGACGGTTTATACTTAGAAAAACGGTATGATCTATAAGCGCTGTGGCACATGATGCACTCCTGAAATAGTCATAAAAAACTTAACTAATATTCGCAACAATGAGATTGTTGTGATGACAAAAAGTTTAGTACAGTAATCTATCAATCGCTATGGATTTTCTTGTGAGAGTACTAAGCGCTTGAACACACCGACTTAAACGCAGCTGTGTTATCCTTTGATTTATTCAGAGTCAATCAGCAAAGGCGCTTGCAAGCACACCATGAATCCACGTAAAAAGCTCCCCATTGGAATACAAACGTTTCGTGAAATTCGCGAAAATGACCATTATTACGTCGATAAAACCCAGCTAGCATTGGACTTGGTGAATACAGGTAAGCACTACTTTTTGTCTCGCCCCCGCCGCTTTGGTAAAAGCCTGTTTCTGGACACGCTAAAAGAACTGTTTGAAGGCAATGAAGCACTCTTTCAGGGCTTAGCGGTGCATAATCAATGGGACTGGTCGACTCAATATCCGGTCATACGCTTTAGTTTTGGACGTAAGAACTATGCCGACACCAATGCACTCCAACAATCCTTACACCAACAACTGACGACACTGGAAGCAACATTTTCTGTTAAACAACAGTTTGAAGATGTTGGGAGTCGGTTTGCGGATTTGATTGAGAAAGTGACGGCCAAGACCAAGCAGTCGGTGGTGATCCTCATCGACGAATACGACAAGCCCATTTTAGATGCCTTGACTAAGCCCGAGATTGCCCGCGATAACCGGGATTTCTTGCGGGGCTTTTATAGCACCATCAAAGACTATGATGCCCATATCAAATTCAGCTTTCTAACGGGTGTCAGTAAGTTCTCGAAAGTCAGTTTGTTTTCGGGGTTGAACAATCTCTACGACCTGACGCTCGCCCCAGACTTTGCCACGCTGTGTGGCTACACCGATCATGATATTGATACCGTGTTTGCGGCAGAACTCTTTGACTTAGATCGTCAGGAAATACGCAACTGGTATAACGGCTATAACTGGTTGGGCGAAGGCGTGTATAACCCCTTCGATATCCTGCAACTGTTCAAAAATCGTGAGTTCCGGGCGTATTGGTTTGAAACCGGCACACCCACTTTTTTGATCCAACAACTCATGCAGCGACAAATCGTCAGCCTGAAGCTGGACAGTTTGTTTAGCAGCGGTTCAATGTTATCCAGTTTTGATGTGGATGAGATGACGATTGAAGCCTTGTTGTTTCAAACCGGTTATTTGACAATAAAACACCGCGAGAATCTGGGCGGCGATTACTTTTATACCTTGGGGTATCCCAACCGCGAGGTTCGACAGAGCCTCAACGACACCTTGCTCAGTGCTTTAGTAAAAGATCAGTCCAGTCAGGTGGTACAGCGTGCGCAGCTGTACCGATTATTGCTAGCCAATGACTTCGACGGTTTGAAAAACCTCTTTCACGCCTTCTTCGCCAGCATCCCCTACGCGTGGTATACCAACAACGATATACAAAACTTCGAAGGCTATTATGCCTCTGTGTTTTATTCCTACTTCGCCTCACTCGGTTTGGATGTCACAGTAGAAGACATGACCAATTTAGGGCGCATTGATATGACACTGAAGTTTAACCAGCAGGTGTATATCTTTGAGTTTAAGGTGGTCGAGTTGGTGCCCGAAGGGAATGCCTTACAACAAATCAAAGATAAGGCCTATGCGGATAAATACCGTAGCCTCAATCAAGCTATCCACCTGATCGGCGTCGAGTTCAGCAAAGACACGCGGAATATTGAGAGGTTTGAAGTCGCGCACGTGGCAGGTTCTGACGCAGAACCTCTAATGAATGCACTTGATGCTCCCCGACAGCCACTCAAGAGTTAAAAAAAGCTACTTAAAAACACGCTCTGCAAATATTCTCCAACCAATCACATCAACCCCACTGCGCTGATAGTTATCGTCACCGCCATGCACTAACCAAGGCGTTAACGCCTCATCCCCTGCAAACTTAGCGGCCTTCTGCCCTGCTTTGATGTAATCACTGGTAACGGTAGCGCCGGATTTTATTTCAATGGGTTGAAGCTTGCCATCTTGCTCGTAAACCAGATCGGCCTCGACACCATTATTATCTCGCCAGAAATACAAGTCAGCCGCTTCTCCTGCGTTATAACGCGCCTTCAACGCTTCACCGATTACCCAAGTTTCAAATAACGAACCCCGCAATGGATGCAAAGCAAGCACCTCTTCTGAGCGAATACCCAATAACCAACAGGCCAAACCAGTGTCCACGAAATACAGCTTGGGTGTTTTGACCAGGCGCTTGCCAAAGTTCTTATGATATGGCGGCAATAAATACACCAAGTCGCTCGACTGCAATACCGACATCCAAGCCTGAGCGACTTTGTTGGTAACGCCCGCTTCGCCAGCCAATGCATTGAGATTAAGTAAACTCCCCGTTCGCCCTGCACATAGACGCAAGAATCGCTGAAACGTTGTCAGATTCTGCACGTTCACTAGTTGACGCACATCGCGCTCAACATACGTTGCGATGTAACTGGCAAACCAGTCTTGCGGATTTATGGTCTGTGCGTGTAGCGCAGGATAACCGCCGGTAAGCAAAATGGAGTTCAGGCTGCTGGCTGACAAATTAGGGACTTCTAAGGATGACAATGGCAGTAAACGCGTAACGCCTGCACGACCGGCTAATGACTGTGAGACTCCCGCCAGTAAACCAAATTGCTGCGAACCCGTGAGAATGAAGCGCCCTGACTGACGGTCTTCATCCACCATTCCCTGAAGGTAGGAAAACAGATCTGGCCAGCGTTGCGCTTCATCGAAAATTGCACCTTCACTGAAGCGAGCTAGAAAGCCTTTTGGGTCTTCTTCTGCGAACAGGCGTTCTGAGGGGTCTTCCATTGTGACGTAAGACTTGTCTGAGAACAGTTCACGGACCAAGGTAGTTTTGCCTGATTGGCGCGGGCCTGTGATCGTGACAACCGGAAAGGATGCAGCAAGGCGTTGTAATGTTCGGGCGAGCTCTCTACGTATCATTTTATACAACTTTTACTTAATTAAATAAAATTGTATAGAAAATAGATTCATATGTCACTCTCAACAGATACCACTCCAGCGATTGCCAACAAATAGAAATACCACCACAATACTCATGCGCCAATTCAATGCACGGTAGATACTTTATGACGACTACATCACATATCACTATCAAAATTGATGCTGACACCCAAGACCTGCTGACCAAAGTGGCTGCTTTGACGGGAATGTCTAGCATTAACTCATTTGTGCTGAGCGCTGCTATTGAAAAGGCCAAACTGATCATTGAAAAAGAACAAGCGCTTAAACTCAGTCAAGCGGACGCGATACTCCTAATGGATGCACTTGATGCTCCCCCGACAGTCAAACAAAAGCTGAAAGCCGCTGCTGATCGTTATGAAAATAAAACACAATGATGAAAACCAAGGAATTAACTCATGGCTATGATGACAGTAAGAAATATCCCAGATGAAATATATCGGGGACTGTTGATCCAAGCTGCTATGCATGGACAAAGTGCAGAGGCAGAAATGCGTAGCATTCTCGAAGATGCAATCAAAAACAGGAAGCCAGTTAAGCTTGGTTCATTGCTGCTTGAGATAGGAACACAAGCAAGACTCACCGATGATGAGTTTGCCACCATGTTTCCAGTGCGTAACAAAAGGCCTGCTGTTCTGGTCAGTTTTGACTGAGCCAGCTACTTAAAAACACACTCTGCAAATATTCTCCAACCAATCACATCAACCCCACAGCGCTGATAGTTATCGTAACTAGCCGCTCGGCACGAAGCCATCTAGGAGCTATTAAAGGACAAAATTATGCCCACGATAACCATTAAAGATATTCCTGATGATCTCTATGACGCATTAAAAAGTACGGCTGAAAAACATCATAGAAGCATCAATAGCGAAGTAATTATTAGGTTAAAGCAAGTCTTGCTACCTCATCTGGTAACACCACAAAACAAGCTGGCCAATATTCAAAGACTGCGGGCACAAATTACACCTAACATAATTACGGCAGACCACCTCAAAGATGCCATCAGTGAAGGCAGACCATGATTGTTTCTGATACCAAGATCACTGATATGGAGCAAGAAGCAACCGAGCGTTAAGATGAACACATCAAACAAATGTCTTATATTAGAGCCATAGATAACAACAGGTAAAGCTCATGCAATGGTCAGAAGTCATTAGCAATCCGCTACTTCAGAACTTACCTTTTAAAATCGAACTCAATAAGTTCGGGCAACTGTTAATGAGCCCTGTCTCTAACCTACATGGACTCATAAAGGTTCGCTTGGCCGCAGCACTGTTGAATGAGATGCCTAAGGGTGAAGTAATCACTGGATGCTCTATCGAAACATCGGATGGCGTGAAGGTTGCTGATGTAGTGTGGGCATCTGCTGCCTTCATCACTGAGTTTGGGTACTCGACCCCTTACATTAAGGCTCCAGAGCTTTGTATTGAAATCGTATCGCCTTCCGATTCAAAACAAGAAATGGCTCTGAAAACTGAGCTGTATCTGGCACGCGGAGCGCAAGAACTTTGGATTGTTCACGAAGGTGCAGAGATTGATATTTTCACTCACACAGGACAGCTAACTAAAAGCCAGTTTTCTGATAGCTTAGTAAACACTATGTTGCAGCAACTGAAGTAATACATTACTCATCATAGAAACAAAATCAAAACAGGGATGAAAGCTACGGGAGAACCTAAACTTAACAACCTGTTTACGATTATCTAGCAGCTTCCTCGCGTAGTTAACATCTCTGCTTGTTAGTACAGCATTTTGAACACGCTAATATTTTCTAGAATCTAAGCTTCATTAGCTCCCTTGTTCATTTTATTTATATTAAGTAAATGTCCTAATTCTTTAATTGTCTTATCCTGTCTTTCTAGCATCTTTATAGCAATATCATATTTTTTTCTTTCAATGGCGTCCTTCGCCCCAAAATTGTCTATACTGATGGCTGAAAGCTTATCGATAACTTGCTGGTTCATATTGTTCACCATATGTGGGATTTAAAAGAATATTATGGCACATCAAAGGCTTGTGATTAAATGGCAGTTTCCTTATAAATTTTTGGTGATGTATCACACCCTCCTCACCACTAGGGGCTTTGCCATGCCGATAAACTTCTGTACTACCACAGGACTTACAAAAAAATCGATCACTGCCATAGAAACTCTCCGAACTTCATACGTTTAGTTATATAAGCATTAGCAGAGTTTTAAATAAAAATGTTTGATACATGACCGAATATCAATTTATATTCATTGATTAATATGAATAAAACTTCTGTGGACAAAGCCTTCTTTTCTATCATCAGTTAAAACTAACACCCACTCAGTAGCCAAACTGGTTGACTTGTGAACTTTAACGGGACTCCACATTGGAAGCCACCTATCTACACTATCTTCACTAAAAAACGGTGTAATATGCAGAGGAGTAATATCGTTGATTACTTCTGCTTCTTTAGTAAAGCTTCTAAAAGGTTCATTGAAATTAATTAAGTTAAAATCATTTTTTGCTATTTTTGCTAAATCTTTACCTTTTAATATGACATAGTAGTCACCTTCGTTACTATAATTCAAAATTCTTAGATCATCAGATTTCTCAACAACTTGACCATTATCTAGAAACCGACTTTCTTCTTTCAACTCAACTTTTAATATATCTATTTTATGATCAATAAAAATAAAATTCAAAACCCACATTATTAACAAATGAAATAATGGATTAAAGAAACCTTTGCTATGATAAAAATACTTATAATTACTTCTCTTAGAAATGTCTTTAATTTTCTTATTTTCATAATCAATATCGTTATTTTCTATAGCTCGACCAATAGTTCCATATGGAAAAATTTCATTTGAAAAAAATTCAGAGTCCAGCAGCTTTGTTCGGACTATTCCTAAAAATTTATTATTCTTAGAGTAGCCTATATTTTTAATTAAACCATCGAGCTTACTATCATAATAAATTGACAGAATATTACTTAGTAAAAACCAACTAGAATATAGGACTAGAACAAATGGAAACAAGTTACGGAAAAAATAGCCTGAAAATATAGCTCTATTTATAAAATAATCAACAACTCTAGATATGAAATACATATCACCATATCCAGCATAAACAACAATTATATTAAAAATTGAAAAAAGCAATACTCCTATAAGTATATAAAACTTAGATCTCTTATATGAAAAATATTCTTCTTTCAGACTACTGACTATTATATCTGAATCGACTTCAAGCCTACTTCGAGAGTTTTTTAATGAGCTTCCTGCTCTAAAATCACCTAATATTGAATCATTATTCTTTTGAATAGTATTAGCTGACGAGTAAAAGGCAACGCCTATGGAAACAATAGAAGCTATTATAGTTAGAATACTAGCAACGATGCTAAAAAAATCTCCCATTAACACACCCTAATAATCACTTAGAAAAAATTTTGAATACTCTGAATACGTACCTAACCGAAAACCTATTTAAGTACAATAATCAAACACGATTGCATAATATCACCATGCACAAAAAAACCCGAGGATTTCGGGCTTTTTTGGTCAATGATGTAACAAGTTAATTATGATAAAGAATTCTCAAGGTACATAAACAGAGCTCCAATCAAAGATCATGCCCTAGCCTCTACTAATGACGAAAACTAGGAATCAACGCCGGTATACCAGGCAACATGCCCACCGCAGCCATTACGCCAGTCAGCACAACAAACATAACCAGCGGGATAATCCAGCGGCTCATATGGCTTAGCTCCGAGCTACGCTCTTTACAGCCAACCAAGCCAAGGTTGTCCAGTAGCATGGTTAGCGACCAACCAAAGGCGGGATTAACCAGTGCCGAAGCAAATACCACAATGGCCGCTGACTGCGTTGTTTTACCGACGCGGGTCATTTCCATGCCGGCTTCAAGTAACGGGATAAACACACCCACCACTAATGCGACGCATAGCACAGGCTGCCAGATTGCTAAGTCCATGGGGTAACCCCACAGGCCAGCGATGATGCAGAACAAGGCCGTGAGTAACGCCCCCGCAGGGATAGGACGCTTAGCGATCGCCGCCGGGACGATGTAAGTTCCCCATGACGAGGTAAAGTTAGCGCCACCTAATAGCGAGCCAAAGGTTTGACGAATCGATGCACTGGTCATGGTGTCGTCAATGTTCATCTGTACTTTTTCAGTGCGCTCAGGGTAGCTGATTTTTTGGAAAACCTGATGCCCTAAGAAGTCAGGCGACCACATGGCCACGGCTAAAATGGCGAATGGCAGTACTACGATAAAGCTTTCTGCCGTCGGCAAGCCAAGCATCCAACCGGTATTTTCACCCCACCAATACGCAGGGTTCATATTCGGGAAGCCCGGCCCTGTTTTAAACTCAAAAGGCGCGCCCATGGCAAAGGCCAGCGTACCGCCCATTAAGCAGCTCAGTGGCACGGCTAACCAGCGCTTTTTCCAGTGCTCAAGTAGTGCATATAGCACGATGGTACAAAGGATGACGACAAAGGCAATGTGCGTCATGCCGATGCCTTCTGCCCACGCGAACAGCTTGGTAATCTGCGAGGTCGTGCCCATAAAGCCTAAGTAGAGCAACAAGCCACCGCAGACACCCTTACTCGTCAGGTTGGCCAGCATACTCCCGCCCTTAGTGATGGCGAGGAGCAAACCAAAGGCACCAATCAGCAATCCAAAGGCCATCGGATGACCACCGGCGGCAACCACGATCGGGATCAATGGAATTAACGGGCCATGGGTACCGGCCAAGTTGGCTGTCGGCAGTAAAAAGCCTGAAAACAAAATGATAAAAATGGATACGATCAGCAGTTCATAGCGCACGTTTTCTAAGACAAAACTATCGCTAAGCCCCAACGGGCCGGCAAAGGTGGCGGCGATTGCACCGACCATCACGACTTTACCGATGGTTCCTGCCATGGCCGGTATCGTGTCTTCTATCTCAAAGCGATAATCTCTAAAGGGTAAATTCGGACGCCAGCGTTTCGGCTCCATGATTTGCAGTTCGTGTTCTAAGTACTCTTCGCGCGTATTAAACGACGAACTGGGTTTATGCTTCTCTACGTAGCTCAAAATGCATCTCCAGGAATCCGTACCCAACCTTCCATTAAGACGCGTGCGCTGCGGCTCATCACGACCTTATTCACCGTCCAGCCATTCTCGCCTTCTGTGGCTTCTGCGCCGACTTTCAATGTGCCGGATGGATGTCCAAAGGTTACCGCATCGCGCTCGCCGCCACCGGCCGCCAAGTTCACCAACGTCCCCGGAATCGTTGCTGCGGTTCCAATCGCCACTGCGGCTGTTCCCATCATCGCGTGGTGTAATTTACCCATCGACAAAGCGCGTACGTTCAGATCAATATCACTTTCATTAATCTGCTTGCCGCTGGATGACACATAGCTCTGCGGCTTACCCACAAAGGCGACTTTCGGCGTATGCTGGCGGGCTGCCGCCTCGCTAATATCGCTAATTAGTCCCATCTTTACCGCGCCATAAGCACGAATCGTTTCAAACATGGCCAGGGCTTTGTCATCGCCATTAATTACTTCCTGCAGCTCACAGCCGGTGTAATCAATCGCATCGGCATTTAGGAATATGGTCGGGATACCGGCATTGATCATGGTCGCTTTAAAGGTGCCAACACCCGGTACTTCCAGATCATCCACCAAGTTACCCGTTGGGAACATGGCTTCGCTGGCATCAACCGGATTCACAAACGCAACCTGCACTTCTGCCGCCGGGAAGGTCACGCCATCCAGTTCAAAGTCGCCGGTTTCTTGTACTTCGCCATTGGTAATCGGCACATTGGCGATAATGGTTTTCTGGATATTCTTCTGCCAGATACGCACCACAGCAATGCCATTTTCAGGAATGCGATCTGCCGCGACCAAGCCATTGCTAATCGCAAACGAACCGACGGCAGCGGTTAAGTTGCCGCAGTTACCGCTCCAGTCTACAAACGGCTTATCAATCGAGACTTGGCCAAACAGGTAATCCACATCGTGATCGGCTTGCTCGCTTTTAGATAAGATCACCGTCTTGCTGGTGCTGGAGGTCGCGCCGCCCATGCCGTCGGTTTGCTTGCCATAAGGATCAGGACTACCAATCACGCGCAGTAAAATCTTATCGCGTGCCTCGCCCGGCACCTGAGCCGCCTCCGGTAGATCAGTCAGGTTAAAGAAAACGCCTTTACTGGTTCCGCCACGAATGTAAGTGGCTGGGATTTTGATCTGAGGAACAAATGACATAAGAAAACCTCCGGGGTATTGGTATTAAACATTGCCTTGTGATTTGTGTTTTCTACGCCGACTCGCGAGCTCGTAAGGACTTCGAAAAAACAAATCACAAGACAATGTTTGGATAGATGGGTGGTGTGCGAGGATTGGGCTCACTCCCATAAAAGTTGCTTTGGTATATCTTGAACTGAGTCCTTACGAGCAAAGCGAGTCGGTGAAGGTCAAGATATACCAAAGCAACGCAATCAAAAGGAACCGATGCAAGAACAGCACCGGCTCCATCAGCGTTTAAGCAGCAGTTGACTCTAGGAAGTCTTGTGCGAAGCGTTGTAACACTCCACCAGCGGCATAAACGTGTACTTCTTCTGCAGTATCTAAGCGACACTTAACTGGAATGCTAACGACTTCGCCATTGGCGCGTGTCATTTTCACAGTCAGTGCGGCACCCGGTGAAATCTCACCTTCAACATCATAGGTTTCAGTCCCATCGATGCCGTAGGTTTCACGAGTTTCGCCATTGGTGAACTCAAGCGGTAATACGCCCATGCCCACCAAGTTGGTGCGGTGAATACGCTCGAAACCTTCAGCAACAATCGTTTCAACACCGGCTAAACGAACACCTTTGGCCGCCCAGTCACGTGAAGAACCTTGGCCGTAGTCTGCGCCCGCGATAATAATCAACGGTTGCTTACGTTCCATGTAGGTCTCAATGGCTTCCCACATACGGCTTTCAGTGCCTTCCGGCTCGATACGGGCCAAAGAGCCTTGCTTGATGCTGCCATCAGCATTACGACACATCTCATTCAACAACTTAGGGTTAGCGAAGGTTGCGCGCTGTGCCGTCAGGTGGTCTCCACGGTGGGTTGCGTAAGAGTTAAAGTCCTCTTCCGGCAAGCCCATTTTGTGCAGGTAAGCACCGGCTGCGCTGTCCAGCATAATCGCGTTAGATGGTGATAAGTGATCAGTCGTGATGTTGTCACCCAGTACCGCTAAAGGACGCATGCCCTTCATCGTGCGCTCACCAGCCAATGCGCCTTCCCAATAAGGAGGACGACGGATGTAAGTGCTTTGCGGGTCCCAATCGTATAATGGGCTTTTCGCTTCAGTAATCACACCCAGATCAAACATTGGGTTGTAGATTTGCTGGAACATTTCAGGCTTAACGCTAGACTCTACAATCGCATCGATTTCTTCATCGGTTGGCCAGATGTCTTTCAATGTGATTGGGTTGCCGTCTTTATCATTACCCAAGCTGTCTTTTTCGATATCGAAACGAATGGTTCCGGCAATCGCATAAGCAACAACCAATGGTGGTGACGCCAAAAATGCCTGCTTCGCATACGGATGAATACGGCCATCGAAGTTACGGTTACCGGAGAGTACCGCTGTCGCGTACAAATCACGCTCGATGATCTCATCGCGGATCACTGGGTCCAATGCGCCTGACATACCATTACAAGTAGTACATGCAAAGCCAACGATACCAAAGCCAAGCTGCTCAAGCTCGCTCAGTAAGCCTGCATCTTTCAGATACAGCTCAGCGACTTTAGAACCCGGTGCGAACGAGGTTTTCACCCAAGGCTTACGCAGTAAACCCAGCTTGTTCGCATTGCGCGCGATTAAGCCAGCTGCAACCACATTGCGAGGGTTTGACGTATTGGTGCACGAGGTGATCGCAGCAATGATTACTGCGCCATCCGGCATTTTGCCTTCTGCTTCTTCCTCTAAGACTTTGTCCATGTCTTTGGCGATACCGCTTGAAGCCAAATCAGCTGTCGCTAAACGACGATGCGGATTTGAAGGACCTGCAAGGTTACGACCAACCGATGACAAATCAAACGTCAGTACGCGCTCGTATTTAGCTGTCACCAGATCATCCGCCCACAGGCCAGTTTCTTTAGCGTACTGCTCAACTAACGCGACTTGCTTAGGCTCACGACCGGTGAGTTTCAGGTAGTCAATCGTTTGCTCATCGATATAGAACAAGCCTGCTGACGCGCCATACTCAGGCGTCATATTAGAGATCGTTGCACGGTCTCCAATAGTCAGGCTCTTAGTCCCTTCACCAAAGAACTCAAGGTAAGAAGAAACCACTTTCTCATTACGTAGAAATTCAGTAATTGCCAGTACGATATCCGTTGCCGTAATACCCGGCTGACGCTTACCGGTTAGCTCAACACCAATAATATTCGGTACGCGCATCATGGATGGCAGACCTAACATTACTGTTTCAGCTTCCAGACCACCGACACCAATCGCCATGACACCCAGTGCATCAACGTGTGGTGTGTGTGAGTCAGTTCCCACACAAGTATCCGGGAACGCGACGCCTTCACGCGCCTGAATTACTGGTGACATCTTTTCCAAATTGATCTGATGCATGATGCCGTTACCAGCAGGAATCACATCCACATTTTTGAAAGAGGTTTTGCACCATTCGATAAAGTCAAAACGACCTTGGTTACGACGGTCTTCGATCGCACGGTTTTTCTCGAAAGCATCCGGATCAAAACCCGGAGCTTCAACTGCCAAAGAGTGATCCACGATCAGCTGAGTCGGTACAACGGGGTTAACCTTTGAAGGGTCACCACCCTGCTCTGCGATCGCATCACGCAAACCGGCTAAATCAACCAGAGCCGTTTGGCCCAAAATATCATGGCAAACTACACGCGCCGGATACCAAGGGAAATCCAAATCCTGCTTGTTGTCGATCAACTGCTTCAATGAGTCAGTTAACGCCTCTGGCTTGCAGCGACGAACTAACTGCTCTGCCAACACACGCGAAGTGTATGGCAGAGTTGCATAAGCACCGGGCTTGATTGCATCGACCGCTTCACGCGTGTCGAAGTAATCTAAATCCGTGCCTGCTAATTTTTTACGGTAATTAGTATTCATACTTATCCCCGATCAGCTAATGGGACAAATTGCTTGTCTTCAGGGCCGATATAGTTTGCAGAAGGGCGAATAATTTTGCCATCCTGGCGTTGCTCGATCACGTGTGCGCCCCAGCCTGAAGTACGCGCGATAACGAAAATCGGCGTAAACATGGCGGTCGGAATGCCCATCTGCTCATAAGAAACTGCTGAGAACCAATCCAAGTTCGGGAACATTTTCTTCTCGTCCCACATAACGGTTTCCAGACGCTCGGCAATGTCGAACATTTTTGAGTCGCCGTTAGAATCAGACAGCTGCTTCGCCACGCGCTTAATGACTTCGTTACGAGGGTCAGCCACGGTATACACCGGATGACCAAACCCAATCACGATTTCTTTACGAGCCATGCGCTCACGGATATCGGCTTCAGCTTCATCCGCATTGGCGTAGCGCTTCTGGATTTCAGAAGCCACTTCATTAGCGCCGCCGTGCTTAGGGCCACGCAATGCGCCAATCGCACCGGTGATGCAAGAGTGCATATCCGACTCGGTTCCGGCGATTACACGGCCAGTAAAGGTGGATGCATTAAACTCATGCTCTGCATACAGAATCAATGAAACGTGCATTGCCTTAACCCACTCTTCCGATGGCTTTTCGCCATGTAGAAGGTGTAGGAAGTGGCCACCGATGGAGTCGTCATCCGTTTCAACGTCGATGCGTTTGCCATTGATGCTGTAGTGGTACCAGTACAGCAACATGGAGCCGAAGCTTGCCATTAAACGATCTAAGATATCGCGTGCTTCTGCTTCAGGATGTGAATCCTTTTCAGTCAGGCAAGTACCCAAAATTGAACAGCCAGTACGCATCACATCCATTGGGTGTGCGGATGGTGGAATCTGCTCCAAGGTTGCCTTAACCGCTGCCGGTAAACCGCGCAGTGATTTTAGCTTGGCTTTGTAAGCCTTTAACTCAGCCATAGTTGGCAGTGAGCCATGAACGATCAGGTGAGCGATTTCTTCAAATTCTGCTTGTTCAGCAAATTCCAGAATGTCGTAACCACGGTAGTGCAAGTCATTACCGGTGCGGCCTACGGTGCAAACCGCGGTGTTACCTGCGGCTGTGCCTGAGAGCGCAACCGACTTTTTTGGCTTAAATGCTGGAGTTGTTTGTTCTGTCATGAATTACGCCTCGTCTTTAAATAATGCGTCTAACTTCTGCTCGAAATCGTGGTAACCCAGGTAATCGTAAAGATCCATACGCGTTTGCATGGTATCCAGTACGCCTTTTTGAGTGCCGGTTTCGCGCAAATTGGTGTATACATTCAGTGCTGCCAAGTTTGCCGCACGGAACGCTGAAAGTGGGTACAGTGCAATGCTCACATCCGCAGAGGCCAGCTCTTCAGTGGTGAACAATGGCGTTGAACCAAACTCAGTGATGTTCGCCAGAATCGGTACACCGACTGCATCAGCAAACTGCTTGTACATTTCCAGATCAGTGATCGCTTCTGGGAAAATCATATCTGCGCCCGCTTCAACACAGGCACAAGCACGGTCGATTGCAGAGTTCAGGCCTTCAACAGCTAGCGCATCGGTACGCGCCATGATCACGAAGTCAGGATCAATTTTGGCATCAACTGCCGCTTTAATCCGGTCAACCATTTCGATCTGGGACACGATGGCTTTATTAGGACGGTGTCCGCAACGTTTTTGCTGTACCTGATCTTCAATATGCACGGCTGCTGCGCCTGCTTTTGTGAACGCACGAACGGCACGAGCAATGTTAAATGCGCCGCCCCAGCCGGTGTCGATATCGACTAAAACCGGTAGAGTGGTAACGTCTGTTATACGACGCAAATCAATCAATACATCTTCCATCGTGGTGATACCCAAATCTGGGATACCACAAGAACCTGCTGCTACTCCGCCGCCTGAGATATACAGGGATTTATAGCCGCTAGCCTCAGCCAGTCGTGCATGATACGCAGTGGTTGCGCCCACACATTGTAATGGTTTCTCGGCTTTTACGGCTGCGCGGAATTTTGCGCCTGCTGATTCAATACTCATTTTGTATGCTCCTGGAAATGGCCTGACTGGATTACAGTCAGGCCTGACGTCTTTAATGACGCTTTTAAAAATTAATAATGACTTAGGACTTTGCGTAGCCTAAGCCCTGCAAGGCTTTCTCGATCTCAGCCATGATGGCTGGATCATCGATAGTCGCCGGCATAGTCCATTCTGTTCCGTCTGCGATTTTCACCATGGAGGCGCGTAGAATCTTACCAGAACGGGTTTTTGGTAAGCGTTGTACCACGGCAGCGATTTTAAACGCAGCCACAGGGCCGATCTGATCGCGAACCCGCTTTACTAACTCTGGCACGATGTCATTTTGATGACGATCAGTACCGTCTTTTAATACCACTAAACCTAGTGGTAACTGACCTTTAAAGCTATCACTCACACCAAATACTGCGCACTCGGCAACATCTGGATGGCCGGCCAACACTTCTTCGATTGCGCCGGTTGATAAGCGATGACCTGCAACGTTAATCACGTCATCAGTACGGCTCATAATCCACAAGTAACCATCGGCATCGCGGAAACCTGCATCGCCAGTGTTGTAATAACCTGGGTGACGGGCAAGGTATGCTTCCTGAAAGCGCTGATCGTTACCCCAAAGCGTTGGCAAACAGCCTGGCGCCATTGGCAGCTTGATGACCAAGTCACCCATCTCGCCATCAGGCATTGGATTGCTGTCAGCATCCAGTACTTGTACGTCATATCCTGGCATAGCGACCGTTGGCGAACCGGCTTTCACTTCCAGCTCTTCAATTCCTAATGGATTCGCCGCAATTGCCCAGCCGGTTTCAGTCTGCCACCAGTGATCGACAACCGAAATACCGAGTGTGTCGCGAGCCCAGAATAAGGTATCCGGATCACAGCGCTCACCTGCTAGGAATAAAGACTGCAGGCAATCGATATTGTATTTTTTCAGCTCATCGGCATTGGCGTCTTCTTTCTTAATCGCTCGGAAAGCGGTTGGTGCAGTGAATAATACTTTAACTTTATACTCTTCAATCATGCGCCAGAATGCGCCGGCATCCGGCGTGCCAACTGGCTTACCTTCATAAACGATTGTGGTGCAACCTTTCAGTAGCGGCGCATACACAATGTAAGAGTGACCAACAACCCAACCCACATCTGAAGCGGCCCAAAACACATCGCCCGCTTTCACGTTGTAGATGTTGCCCATTGACCAGTTCATGGCAACGGCATGGCCGCCATTATCACGGATAACACCTTTTGGCTGACCAGTAGTTCCTGAGGTGTAAAGAATGTAGAGCGGGTCAGTCGCAGCAACGGGTACACAGTCAGCGGCTTCTGCTGAAGCAACCGCCGTATCCCAATCCAGATCACGACCTTCGATTAGCGTGGCTTCAGCTTCAGGGCGCGCTTTGATGACAACGCTGCCAACTTTATGAGTCGCCAGTTCAATCGCATCATCGAGTAACGGCTTGTACTTAACCACGCGGCTAGGCTCAATACCGCAAGAGGCGCTGACGATCATTTTTGGCTTCGCATCATTAATGCGGGTTGCCAACTCGTTGGCTGCAAAGCCACCGAATACCACCGAATGAACCGCACCTAAGCGCGAGCAAGCCAACATGGCAATCGCGGCTTCCGGAATCATTGGCATATAAATAATAACGCGGTCGCCCTTTTCCACGCCGTTGGCTTTCATCACGCCAGCAAATTTTGCAACGGCATCTGTCAGCTCAGAATACGTGTAGCGACGCTTGGTGTTACTAACAGGTGAATCATAAATTAAGGCATCCTGATCACCACGCCCTGCTTCGACGTGACGGTCCAGACAGTTGTAGCACGTGTTTAATTCGGCGCCTGCAAACCAGCGGGGAATCGGCTTTGCATCATAATCCAGAACCTTATCCCAAGGTTTGGTCCAGGAAATCTCGGAAGCGGCTTCGCCCCAAAATTGTTCCGGATTGCTAAGTGATTGTTGATGAACTTCTTGATACTTTGACATGAAAAACTCCCCTCAGAGTATTACAAATAAACGTGACTTACAGACCTGTCCTTTGCGTTAACGGAAACATACTAGCACCCGCGAGAAGCGTTTCCCAAGAACTAAAAAAGGCCGAAACGTTAATAAAAACGTAATTCGGCCTCTTTTGTCGAAGGATCAATATAGACTATTAATTAGCCTGATAATCAATGATTTATTGTTATCAGGGCTTAAGTCAATTGTAACGAAATGTAACTTAGCTCTCGTAATGATCATCCAGTTTTAGCGTTGTCAGTGTGTACTTGCGCACACGGTGTAGCAACTCAGCATCTTTATCTAAAGAGCCACCATAAGAAGGCACCATCTCTTGCAGACGTGGTACCCATTTGTCATCGGTCATCTGCTCAGGGAAGCTTTTCTCCAAGACTTTAACCATGGTTTGCACTGCAGTTGAAGCACCAGGCGAAGCACCTAGCAGAGCGACTAAACTGCCATCTGAGGATGAAACCACTTCGGTTCCGAACTCCAGTTTGCCGCCTTTGACGGGGTCGCGCTTAATGATCTGCACACGCTGACCGGCAATGGATAATTCCCAATCTTCGTCTTTGGCTTCTTTGTAGAACAAGCGCAAGGTGTCCATGCGATCTTCAAAAGACTGCTTCACTTCTTTGATCAGGTAGCGCGTCAGATCCATATTGTCGCGAGCTACTGATAGCATCGGTACCAAGTTATCCGGACGTACCGACTTGATCAAATCAAGGAATGAACCCTGCTTTAAGAACTTAGTGGTGAAGCCCGCAAATGGACCGAACAACAGCGCTTTTTTGCCATCAATAATCCGTGTATCCAAGTGCGGAACTGACATTGGCGGCGCACCGATCGATGCTTTACCATAAACCTTCGCGTGATGTCTTTCGACCACTTCAGGCTTATGGCAGACCAGCCATTGACCACTCACCGGGAATCCGCCGTAACCTTTAGCCTCTGGGATGCCAGATTTTTGCAGCAATGGCAAAGCACCACCGCCACCACCAAGGAATACAAACTTGGCGCGAACAATTTTTTGAATATCAGTTGTGGTATGACGCAAGTGAACCTGCCACTCGCCATCTTCACGCTGATATAAATCCACTACGTTGTGACTTAGCAACAGATCAAAATCATCCTGCTTTTGGAGGTTCTTGACCATGTAGCGGGATACCGCACCAAAATCAACATCGCTTCCGTAACGCACACGGGTTGCGGCAACTTGCTGCGTTGGGCTACGGCCTTCCATCACTAAAGGCATCCACTCGCGCAGTACTTCGTGATCTTCGGAGTATTCCATATCCTTAAACAAGTGATGAGGTTTCATCGCCTCATAGCGCTTGCGTAGGAAATTAACATTACCCTCACCCCATACAAAACTCATATGTGGCGCTGGATTAATAAATGATGTCGGCTCAGGCAACACCTCTTTTCCAACCAGATAAGACCAGAACTGTAAGCTGAACTCAAAAGCCGGATTAATAAACTCAGGTTTACCAGTATCCATACTGCCATCAGACTTCAATGACGTATAGTTCAGCTCGCAATACGCTGCATGACCCGTACCAGCATTATTCCAACCGCTGGTGCTTTCTTCTGCTACCTTATCTAATCGCTCCACCATCATCATGGAAAGATTTGGATCAAGCTGATTAAGCAAGGTTGCCAGGGTGCTACTCATCGCACCTGCGCCTACCAGAAGCACATCTACATGTTTATCTATCATGGTATTAAATCGCCAGAAATTACTAAAGAGGTATCACTGCCGTGATTGCAGGCAGTTGTAATCGCTCCGTTCACTGAGGAACGGAGCGACAAAAACATCACGCTACCGAATTAACGGATTACGCCAAACCCAATGCTGTAACGATGATTTTTTCCTGAGCTACAACGTGTGCCTTATGGCTACCTTCCGCAGGTGCGGCCATGGATGCACGAGTCACTGGAACCAGTTTCGCATCTTCACCCAATACCTCACGGATATTTGGCTGAATGCTCAACCAAGCGCCTTGGTTGAATGGCTCTTCCTGACACCAGGTATAACGCGTTACATTCGGGTACTTATCTAATACAACTTGCAGGTCTTTCGCTGGGAACGGGTACAGCTGCTCTAAACGAATCAACACAATGTGATCCAGAGACTCGCTACGACGACGATCCAACAGCTCGTAGTAGACCTTACCGCTACACATAACCAACTCAGTGACTTTGCTCACATCCACTGCATCAACTTCATCAATCACATTGCGGAAGCCGTGATCCGTGTAGTCAGCCATTTCGTTAACGGCCATTGGATGACGTAACAAGCTCTTAGGCGTCATTACGATCAGCGGAGTGCGGTATTCACGGCGAATTTGACGACGCAACATGTGGAATACCTGAGCCGGTGTACTCGGTACACAAACCTGCATATTTTCTTGTGCACACAACTGCATGAAGCGCTCAAGGCGTGCTGAGGAGTGCTCAGGACCCATACCTTCATAGCCGTGTGGCAGCAACATAACCAAACCACAGTGCAGTGCCCATTTCTGGTGTGCTGAACTGATGAACTGATCGATTACCATCTGCGCGCCGTTGGCGAAGTCACCAAACTGTGCTTCCCAGATAACTAACTTGTCTGCTTCAGTCGTTGCATAGCCATATTCAAAGGCCAGTACCGCTTCTTCTGACAGCAAAGAATCGATAATTGCGAATGATTTAGGGTTATCCGTTACGTGCTGCAATGGAATATGTAGAGAGCCGTCCGTTTGCTCATGGAATACCGCATGGCGATGGAAGAATGTTCCACGACCTACGTCTTCACCAGAGATACGGATTGGGTTGCCTTCTTCCAGAATCGACGCGTACGCCAAGTTCTCACCAAAGCCCCAATCAGTTGCAATCTCGCCATTCGCCATTTGAATGCGCTTGCCAACGATTGCTTTAACACGGGCATTCAGTTTGAAGTCTTCCGGAGAGTCAGACAGTTTCAGACCTAAACGCTTGAACTGCTCAGGTGTAATAGTCGTGTCGACTTCATCATCCCAGCTGGTGTTCTTGAAGCGTTCCCAGTTAATTGGGAAGTCTTGCTGGTGCTGCCCTGGTGGGATTAGGTGCGGAACGGTTTCCACGCCCTGCTCCAGTGCCTGACGGTACTCAGCAATGTATTGGCTGACTTCTTCCTTAGAAACAACATTTTCCTGAACTAGCTTTTCAGCATAACGCTGTTGAGCGGTTGCCAGTGCCTTGATCTTTTTATACATCAATGGCTGTGTTGCGGAAGGCTCATCCGCTTCGTTGTGTCCGTGACGACGGTAGCAAACCAAGTCAATGAATACGTCTTTGCGGAATTTCAAACGATAATCAACCGCCATACGGGTCACATTGACAACCGCTTCCGGGTCATCAGAGTTCACGTGGAATACTGGTGCGCCAACCATTTTAGCCAGGTCAGTACAGTATTCTGTAGAACGCGCATCGCGCTGTGCACTGGTGGTGAAACCAATTTGGTTGTTTACAACGATGTGGATCGTACCAGAGGTGTGGTATCCACGAGTACCTGACATGTTCAGCATTTCCATGTTCACACCCTGACCGGCTAATGCCGCGTCACCGTGGATAACAATCGGTAATACTGCACGACGGGCAGAAACTTCATCGCGGCGATCTTGACGGGCACGAGAGGCACCAACCACAACCGGACCAACGATCTCCAGATGCGACGGGTTAAACGCCATCGCCAAATGCACCGGGCCACCCGGTGTTTGCATGTCTGAAGAGTAACCCATGTGGTATTTAACGTCGCCTGAGCGACCGCCATTGTCCACACTACCAGCGAATTCGTTAAACAACATCGCAGGTGATTTACCCATAATATTGATCAATACGTTCAGACGGCCACGGTGAGCCATTCCAATAACGACTTCACGTGTCCCTAACTCACCTGTGTGCTGAATCAACTCATCCAACATTGGGATTAAGCTGTCTCCACCTTCCAGTGAGAAACGCTTTTGTCCAACATACTTAGAGTGTAAGTAACGCTCAAGTGTTTCTGCGGCAACCAACTGCTTTAATAAGTACTTGCGACGCTTATCGGTAAACGTCGGGCGCAAGTGTGTAGACATCAGCGTCTGTTGAATCCAACGCTTCTCTTCAGTACTAGAGATATACATGTACTGAATACCGGTGGTCTTACAGTAGATCGCTTCCAGCAGTGCGATGATCTCGCGCAGCTTCACATCACCAGTTTCTGCCATTGAGCCACTGTTAAATACAGTATCCAAATCATCATTGGTCAATGAGTGGTAAGCCAGCGTCAATTCAGGAATGACTTTAACTTCACCCTCTTCCAGAGGATTAGTATTGGCCTTCATGTGACCTAAGAAGCGGTAAGCATTGATCAGCTGCAATACCTTAACTTGCTTCTCACGGTGCGCTGCATCTTCAGAGACTGCAGCAGCAGGCTGTAAGCGCATACCCAGATTACGGAACTGGTCACGAACTTCAGAGTGACGGGCTTCGCCATTACCATTGGTTGCAATGTCATCTGGTAATTCATCAAAATAACGACGCCAGTTTTCAGAAACTGAAGTTGGGTCGTCTAAATATGCTTCATATAGCGACTCCAGATAGATTGCACTACTGCCGTCCAGCAATGATTCTTGTCGCATCTTAGAAAATAAACTTTGTTGTGTGGTAGCCATAATTGTATTGCTTGCCTAAATAAGTGCAGTCGGACTCAGGATGATGCCATCTTCATCTGCATAAACGAAATTTCCCGGATTAAAACGAACGCCGGCGAATGCGACTTCAATGTTGTGCACACCCTTGTTGTTTTTTACGCTTTTCAGCGGGTAGGTTCCAAGTGCCTTCACACCCAGATCCATGGTTTCTATATCCGCCGAGTCGCGGATAAGGCCGTGCATAATAACACCTTCCCAACCATTGGACACAGCTTTGGCCGCCAATAAATCACCTAACATTGCGCACCGAAATGAGGCACCGGCGTCGATAACCAACACTTTGCCTTTGCCATCTAAGGCGACAGCCTCGCGAACCATGGAGTTATCTTCGAAACAATGAATGGTGTGTACTTCACCATAAAACTTGTTTCGACCTCCAAAGTCGCCAAAAATTGGCTCGCAAATCTGGAGTGTTCCAGAGTCAAAGTGATCGTCACAGAGATCAGCTGTCTTAAAGGTCATAATTGATTATCTCTAAGGGGGTTATTAGTAAGAGTGGCATTTGTAGGGTTTTCTTCAGTCAATACCGCGGCATCTTCGTAAATATTTTTAAAGCGAATTTCTTGCCCATAGGGGAACACATCGCCATAAGTTCCAACCCGGATACGCTCCTGAACGGCCTTCCAGTATTCAACATCCAGCAGCTCTTTATGATGTTTCATAAATAGCGCCCGACGTTCAGGTCGCGAAGACACAAACAGCAGGAATTCTTCCGGAAACACATCTTTGTCGCTAATTGAGTACCAAGGCTCAGAAGCCATCATCTGCTGAGCATTTTGAGGTTTTGGAATTTTACGGAAGTTGCAATCAACCATGAGTTCGATTTCATCGTAATCGTAAAAAATCACGCGGCAGTTATTGGTAACACCGAAGTTTTTCAGCAATAAGTCACCGGGGAAAATATTCGCTTCTGCCAAGTCTTTGATGGCGTTACCGTACTCAATAAAGGCAGTTTCGAGCTTTTCTTTACCCGCATCATCTACAAATAAGTTGAGTGGCTGTAAGCGGCGCTCAATATACAAATGACGAATAATCAGCTGATTCCCTTCAATTTTGATACTGGAAGGAATGCGCTCTTTAAGGTGCTCAATTAATTCAGGTGCAAAACGATCTAATGGCAAGGCCACATGGGAAAACTCCAGCGTATCGGCTAGTCGCCCTACCCGATCGTGCATTTTTACCAGCTGGTATTTCTCTTTTACAATGCGCGTAGTGACTTGCTTGGGTGGTGCAAAGCGATCATTGATCACTTTAAAAACAAAGGGATACGAAGGCAATGTGAATACCGTCATAACCATGCCGAGCGTTCCCTTGGTTATTACCAATTGATCCGAGGAATGCTGGAGATGGTCGAGGAAGTCTCGGTAAAACTCTGATTTACCCTGCTTTTGCAAACCGATCGAGGTGTAAAGATCGGCAGCTGTCTTGTGCGGCAAGATCTGCTGTAGGAAATTCACAATCGCAGACGGTACGCCCGTATCCACCATAAAATAAGCACGGGCAAAACTAAACAGATTGGTGATATCGCGGTTATGTGAGACCAAGGCATCCGCGTAGACTTTACCATCTTCATTATGCAACAGTGGAATCACGAACGGACGGTAGCGGCTACCGGTTAAAACACGCCCGACAATATAGGCCGCTTTGTTGCGATACAACAAAGGACGCAGTACCTGAATCTGATATGAATCAGAGTACTTACGCGTAGTTTTAAGAATATGCTTGAACTGATCCGCAAGCCTTGAAGAGTCACGTTTAAAGTCCTCAAAAGGCAGACCAATATCAAAGCATTCAAGTAGCTCCTCGATGGTCTCCTGAAGATTGGCTTTAGTCGGATAGTAGCTGGTGTAAGCGGGTCGACTACCGGTCAAGTAGCGAGTGGAAATAGAAGGACGGACAAAGATATTGTCGTTGTTATAGTAGCGGCGCGTAAAAGACCAAGTGAACACAGAATTATAGAAGGTTTCAGCCAGTTCAGGCTGACGGTGCTCGTAGAGTAATGCAACATAAGCGAGCTTGACATCTTTCCAAAGTGACTTATCAATTTGCTCAAGCTTAAAGCGCTGCATTAACTGGTCACAGGCTTCATCGACACGTTGTGAATAAAGATTAATGCGCTGCTGAGAGGCCGCCCGGTCGGCTTGCCAATCCTGATCAATAAAACGCTGTCTGGCGCCTTTGGTAATCTCCAGAAAAATCCGATAGTGTTTGTTAAACGCATCCAGGATGACCTGGGCGATTTCCTTTACGTTCACACTCTGACTCTGCGTTGATTCCAAGTAAACCTCGTCGCGTCGTTATTGCCGGCTTAAAAATAATCCGGTCCGTTATGAAACAGATACCGAAAACTATCACATTATTAGGTAGCTGTGATAATATCTCGCGGCGTTAAAAGCAACAATCATAGTGATGATTAAGTATAGTAATAATACCGTTAATTACAGAAGCATAAGTGTGTTTGATACACAGTATTGAGATTAAATGTGAGTTATCAAAGCTTGCCGGCGTATAATTTTGACCGTTGAAATCACGTGCCATTATTCTGCGTCAGCACAAGTTTCACGACCTGCTTACTGGTGGCCTATTGCTGAAATCACTATCCGAAACTGAGATAGAACATCCTACCTTTACTCAAGGAGCATATACTTAAATGAGTGTTGAGATCAAAACCCCACAATTGCCGGAATCAGTTGCTGATGCACTGGTTGTGAAATGGTTTAAACAGGCGGGGGATGCTGTTGAACAGGATGAACCACTCGTAGAGATCGAAACGGACAAAGTGGTTCTGGAAGTACCAGCCCCTAGCAGTGGTGTACTGGAATCGATTGTCGAAGCAGAAGATTCAACTGTTGTCAGCGATCAGTTACTGGGAACAATTAAGGCGGGCGCAGTTGCTGCGGCTCCTGAAGCTGCACCGGCACCGACCGAAGCAACGCCTGCGGCGGCTGAGCCTGCTGCTGCATCTGGCGCTGGCCAAACTAGCCCTGCGGTACGCAAAGCACTGGACGAAAAAGGTCTGTCTGCTGGTGACGTATCCGGAAGTGGCAAAAACGGCCGTGTTCTTAAGGAAGACGTTGCCGCTGCTGGCGCATCTAAAGCATCCACTCCTGCTGCTACTGCTGCACCGGTTGGTGAGCGCGTAGAAGAGCGTGTACCAATGACTCGTCTGCGTAAGCGTATTGCAGAGCGTCTGTTGGAAGCGACACAATCTACAGCCATGCTAACGACTTTCAACGAAGTCAACATGCAGCCGCTGATGGAAATGCGTACTAAGTACAAAGATCAATTTGAAAAGACTCACGACGCACGTCTGGGCTTCATGTCTTTGTTCGTTAAAGCAGCGAGTATTGCACTGCAGCGCTTCCCTGAAGTAAACGCCTCTATCGACGGCGACGACATCGTTTATCACAGCTACTGTGATATCGGAATCGCGGTTTCAGCACCACGTGGTTTGGTTGTTCCAATCCTGCGTAACACTGAAAAGATGAGCATGGCGGGCGTTGAGTCCACAATCGTTGAGTTTGCTAACAAAGCACGCGATAACAAGCTGGAAATGAGCGACCTAAGTGGTGGAACATTCACAATCACTAACGGTGGAACCTTCGGTTCATTGCTGTCTACGCCAATCATTAACCCACCGCAAAGCGCGATTCTGGGTATGCACAACATCGTTAAGCGTGTTGTTGTAGAGAATGACGAGATGGTTATCCGTCCAATGATGTACATCGCTCTTTCTTATGATCACAGAATCATTGATGGTAAAGGCGCAGTATTGTTCCTTAAGACGATCAAAGAGTTGGTTGAAGATCCAAACCGCATTCTGTTGGAAGTTTAAAGGTAACGAAGCATGTCTGATAATTATGATGTAATCGTGATCGGTGGTGGACCTGGTGGCTATGTTGCTGCCATCCGCTGCGCACAGCTAGGCTTGAAAACAGCCTGCGTGGATAAGTGGATCAACAAAGAAGGCGCACCTGCTCTGGGTGGTACTTGTTTGAACGTTGGTTGTATCCCATCCAAAGCACTGCTGGAAAGCTCTGAAAAGTACGAAGAAGCTGGTCATCACTTAGATGTCCACGGAATCAATGTTGCTGGTGTCAGCATGGATCTTCCGAAGATGATTCAACGCAAAGATAAAATTGTGTCGGATCTGACTGGCGGAATCGCTCAGTTGTTTAAAGCGAACAAGATTGAGTGGCTGCAAGGTCACGGCAAGCTGCTGGCAGAAAACAAAGTTAGCGTTACCGCTCACGATGGTACTGAGTCAGTATTCGCAGCTAAGAACGTAATCATTGCAACGGGTTCAAACCCAATCAATATCCCTTCTGCGCAGTTACTGGATGACCGCATTGTGGATAACGAAGGTGCACTGAACTGGGAAACTGTTCCTGCGCGCTTAGGCGTTATCGGTGCCGGTGTTATCGGTCTGGAGATGGGCAGTGTTTGGAGACGTCTTGGCTCCGAAGTGGTCGTACTGGAAGCGATGGATACTTTCTTAGGTGCGGTTGATCAGCAGGTTGCTAAGCAGGCTCACAAGCAATTCAAACAGCAAGGTTTGGATATCAAGTTAGGCGCACGCCTCAACAACACCGTTGTTGGTGATAACGAGCTGACCCTTGAGTACAGCGACAAAGATGGCGACCAAACAGTGACTGTTGATCGCTTAATTGTTGCAGTTGGCCGTCGCCCTAACACCGACAACATCGCTGATGAATCAGTTGGCTTGGCGATGGATGAGCGCGGACGTGTAAACGTTAACGACTATCTGGAAACTAACATTCCGGGCGTATACGCCATTGGTGATGTGGTTCGTGGCCCAATGCTGGCACACAAAGCTGAAGAAGAAGGCGTTGTAACTGCTGAGCGCATTGCCGGACAACAGTCTAAAATGCACTACGATGCGATTCCATGGGTTATCTATACCAACCCTGAAATTGCATGGGCTGGCAAGACGGAAGAGCAGCTGAAAGAAGAAGGCGTGACATACAAGTCAGGTACTTTCTCATTCGCTGTGAATGGCCGTGCTAAAGCTATGGAACAAGCCAGCGGCTTGGTTAAAGTATTAGCTGATGAAACAACAGATCGCATCTTAGGGATGCACTTTGTTGGTCCAATGGCTTCCGAGTTGGTTGGTCAGGCCGTGATTGCAATGGAAAGTCAGAATACGACTGAAGACCTTGCACGCACTGTGTTTGCTCACCCTTCTCTCTCTGAATGTATACATGAAGCAGCATTTGCCGCAGATGGCCGTGCTATTCATGGCATAAACCGACGTAGATAACAGGACCTCCTGAAAGGAAATACGAATGAATTTACACGAATATCAAGCTAAAGCGCTGTTCCGCGAGTACGGCATTCCAACACCTGTTGGTTATATCGGAAAGACTCCTGCAGAAGTTAAAGCAGCCGCTGAAAAGATCACTACATCTAAGGTTGTAGTTAAAGCCCAGGTTCATGCGGGTGGTCGCGGTAAAGCAGGTGGCGTTAAGCTATTTGACACTGCTGATGAAGCAGCAACATTCGCTGAAAGCTTGTTAGGCACTAACCTTGTAACATTCCAAACGGATGCGAAAGGCCAGCCAATCAACACTATCTATGTTGAAGAGACTAGCGACATTGCTCGTGAATTATACCTGAGTGCGGTTCTTGACCGTTCTTCACGTCGCATCGTGATCATGGCGTCTACTGAAGGTGGAATGGATATCGAAGAAGTTGCAGAAGCAACGCCTGAAAAGATCCTGACTGCTGAAGTTGACCCAATTGCTGGCGTTATGCCTTACCAGTGCCGCGACCTTGGCTTCCAGTTAGGTCTTGATGGCGCTCAGATTAAGCAGTTCTCTAAGATCCTGATTGGTCTTGGTAAGTTGTTTAAAGAAAAAGATTTGGCAATGGTTGAAGTTAACCCATTGGTTGTTACTACTGGTGGCGACCTGCTTTGTCTTGATGGCAAAATCGGCGTTGATGGTAGTGCTTTATACCGTCACCCTGAGTTGGTTGCGCTGCGCGATGAGTCTCAAGAAGATGCGCGTGAAGCACAAGCTGAAGCATGGGAGCTTAACTATGTTGCACTAGATGGAAACATCGGCTGCATGGTTAACGGTGCGGGTCTGGCAATGGCCACTATGGACATCATCAAGCTACAAGGTGGTGAGCCAGCTAACTTCCTGGACGTTGGTGGCGGAGCAACTGCAGAGCGTGTTGCAGAAGCACTAAAAATCATCCTGTCTGATGACAAAGTTGAAGGTATCTTAGTTAATATCTTCGGTGGAATCGTAAAATGTGACTTGATTGCTGAAGGTATTATCGCCGCAGTTAAAGAAGTTAACATCCAGGTTCCATTGGTTGTTCGTCTTCAGGGTACTCGTGCCGTAGAAGGTGCTGCACTACTAGAAGCTAGTGGTCTTGACTTAATCAGTAAAAACGATCTAACAGAAGCTGCAGACGCCATTGTTGCTGCGGTAGGAGCGAAGTAATGAGTGTTTTAGTTAATAAAGATACTAAAGTAATCTGCCAGGGTTTCACTGGTAAGCAAGGTACTTTCCACTCTCAGCAAGCGATCGAATACGGTACGCAAATGGTTGGTGGTGTAACTCCTGGTAAAGGTGGAACGACTCACTTAGACCTACCAGTATTCAACACGGCTCGTGAAGCAGTTGAGCAAACTGGCGCTAACGCAAGTGTTATCTATGTACCAGCTCCTTTCTGTAAGGATTCAATCATCGAAGCAGCCGAGTCTGGCGTTCAGTTGGTTGTTTGTATTACTGAAGGTATTCCTGCGCTAGATATGCTGGATGCTAAGTACATTGTTGACAGCTTAGGCGTACGCCTGATCGGCCCTAACTGCCCAGGTATCATCACTCCTGACGAGTGTAAGATCGGTATCATGCCTGGCGCTATGCACATGGCTGGTAAAGTCGGCGTTGTTTCTCGCTCTGGTACATTGACGTATGAGTGCGTTAAGCAAACTTCTGACCTTGGCTTCGGCCAGAGTACTTGTATCGGAATCGGTGGTGACCCTATTCCGGGCACAAGCTTCATTGATGCACTAGCATTGTTCGAAGCTGATCCACAGACCGAAGCAATCCTGATGGTTGGTGAGATCGGTGGTTCTGCTGAAGAAGAAGCGGCTGAATTCATCAAGAGCAACGTGACTAAGCCTGTTATTGCTTACATCGCTGGTGTTACTGCACCTGCTGGTAAGCGTATGGGTCATGCTGGCGCGATCATCGCCGGCGGTAAAGGTACAGCGAATGACAAGTTCGCAGCATTGGAAGCGGCAGGTGTTTACACTGTTCGTTCTCCAGCTCAACTGGGTCAGGGCGTTAAAGCTCACACTGGTTGGTAAGCACTAAAGCGATACCTCGCTGTTCCAGATAGATAGAAGTGACTCTCAACCTGACTCCGCTGTATGACGGGGTCGGGTTGGCGAGTTTTACCGGGTAGATATCACACAAAACGGAGTACCAGATGACAACTAAAACGATGACCCTTATTAACGATGAGACTGGCGAGAAGCTGACACTGAATGTGTTAGAGCCAACAATGGGGCCACCTACCATCGATATCCGTCCTTTGTACAAGAAAATGGGCTTTTTCACGTTCGACCCCGGCTACATCTCAACAGCAAGCTGCTCTAGTGACATCACGTATATGGATGGCGAGAATGGTATTTTGGAATACCGCGGCTACCCTATCGAAGAGCTTGCCAAGCACAGTACTTACCTAGAAACCTGCTACCTGTTATTCCACGGCGAATTACCAACAGATACGCAGCTGGCTGATTTTGAAGAAAACATCAGCACTCATAACATGGTGCATGAAGCACTTAAGAATTTCTATAATGGTTTCCGTCGCGATGCGCATCCGATGGCGATCATGATGGGCGTGTCCGGCGCATTGTCTGCGTTCTACCACGACCATATGAATGTACATAACAAATCTGACCGTGAGCGTGCCATGTTACGTTTGGTGGCAAAAATGCCAACCATCGCCGCGTGGAGCTTCCGTCATGCTAAAGGTTTGCCATTCATCTACCCAGACTCCTCATTGAGCTACAGTGAAAACTTCCTGTACATGATGTTTGGCGTACCAACACGTCCTTACGTGGCTAACCCTGTTCACGTTAAGGCACTGGATCTGATTCTGATCCTGCATGCTGATCACGAGCAAAACGCTTCAACCTCAACAGTTCGCTTATCAGGAAGTTCTGAAGCGAATCCGTTTGCGGCTGTTTCAGCTGGTGTTGCGACCCTTTGGGGGCCTGCTCACGGTGGTGCTAACGAAGCCGTTATCCGCATGTTGAAAGACATCATCGCATCCGGTAAGTCACTGGAAGAGTTTGTAGAGCGCGCTAAAGATCCTGAAGATCGTTTCCGCCTGATGGGCTTCGGTCACCGCGTCTATAAAGCGTATGACCCACGTGCTCGTATCATCCGCGAAATCTGTCATGACATCTTGCGTGAGCTGCCAGAAAACTCCCCACACAAGACTTTGCTAGATACCGCAATGAAGTTGGAAGAAATTGCTCTGAGTGATGACTACTTCAAGTCTCGTAACTTATACCCGAACGTAGACTTCTACTCCGGCGTAATCTTCCTTGCAATGAACATCCCTCTCAACATGTTCACAGTGATGTTCGCCATGGCTCGTACCATCGGCTGGATTTCACAATGGAATGAAATGATGGGCGATGATGAGTCACGGATTGGCCGCCCACGTCAGCTTTACACCGGTGAAGCGACTCGCAGTTACATCGACATCGACAAACGATAAGCCAAATACTTAGATCGGAGAAAATTATGTTAGAGAATTACAGAAAGCATATTGCAGAGCGTGCTGAAATCGGCATCGTTCCAAAACCTTTAGATGCAGCACAAACAGCTGAGCTGATTGAGCTACTGAAGACCCCTCCGGCAGGCGAAGAAGAAACTATTCTTGAGCTGATCACTAATCGCGTACCAGCGGGTGTTGATGAAGCAGCCTATGTGAAAGCAGGCTTCTTAGCCGCGATCACTAAAGGAGAAGCAAGCTCTCCACTGATCGATAAGATCCATGCAGTTAAGCTGCTGGGCACCATGCTGGGTGGTTACAACATTCAGCCGCTGATTGATTGCTTAGATGATGACGCACTGGCTTCTGAAGCGGCAACTGCACTGTCTCACACATTATTGATGTTTGATGCATTCCATGATGTTCAGGAAAAAGCAGATGCAGGTAATGCATACGCTAAGCAGGTTTTACAGTCTTGGGCTGATGGCGAGTGGTTCACTTCTAAGCCAAAACTGGCTGAGAAAATCACCCTGAAAGTCTTCATGGTACCTGGCGAAACCAATACGGATGACTTGTCTCCAGCACCGGATGCTTGGTCTCGTCCTGATATCCCATTACACGCGCGTGCAATGCTGAAGATGGAGCGCGAAGGTATCGTTCCTGATGAGCCAGGCGCTGTTGGCCCGGTTAAGCTGATCGCTGAAATGGAAGAAGATGGCACACCACTGGTTTATGTTGGTGATGTTGTTGGTACAGGTTCTTCACGTAAGTCTGCGGCTAACTCTGTTATGTGGTACATGGGCGATGATATTCCTTTCATCCCTAACAAGCGTGACGGTGGTTTCTGCTTCGGTGGCAAGATTGCTCCAATCTTCTTCAACACCATGGAAGATGGCGGCGCACTGCCTCTGGAAATGGACGTTTCTAAAATGGAAATGGGTGACTTAGTTGACCTATTCCCATACGAAGGCGTTGTAAAGAAAAGCGGTACTGATGAAGTACTAGCGACTTTCGAGCTGAAAACTCCAGTACTGATGGATGAAGTTCAAGCTGGTGGTCGTATCCCTCTAATCATCGGTCGTGGTCTGACGACTCGTGCTCGTGAAGCACTAGGCCTGCCACCTTCAGACTTATTCCTGAAGCCTGTTGAGCCTGTCGATACTGGCAAAGGTTACACACTGGCACAGAAGATGGTTGGTAAAGCCTGTGGCCTGCCTGGCGTACGCCCTGGCATGTACTGCGAGCCACGCATGACGACTGTTGGTTCTCAGGATACGACTGGCCCAATGACTCGTGACGAGCTGAAAGATCTGGCTTGCCTTGGCTTCTCTGCTGACCTGACGATGCAGTCTTTCTGTCACACAGCGGCTTACCCTAAGCCAGTTGACGTAACGACTCACCACAGCCTGCCTGATTTCATGATGAATCGCGGTGGTGTTTCTCTGCGCCCAGGTGATGGAATCATCCACTCTTGGTTGAACCGCATGCTGATGCCTGACACCGTTGGTACTGGTGGTGACTCTCACACCCGTTTCCCAATTGGTATCTCCTTCCCTGCAGGTTCTGGTCTGGTAGCGTTTGCTGCAGCGACCGGCGTTATGCCAGTGGATATGCCTGAATCAGTATTGGTTCGCTTTAAAGGTGAAATGCAGCCAGGTATCACATTACGTGACTTGGTTAACGCAATCCCTTATGCCGCTATCCAAAATGGTCTGCTGACTGTTGCTAAAGAAGGTAAGAAGAACTTCTTCTCTGGCCGCGTTCTGGAAATTGAAGGTTTGCCACAGCTGAAAGTTGAGCAAGCGTTCGAATTGTCTGATGCCTCTGCTGAGCGTTCTGCGTCTGGTTGCAGCATCAAGTTGGACAAAGAGCCAATCATCGAATACCTGCAGTCAAACATTGTTATGCTGAAGTGGATGATTTCTTGTGGCTACGGTGATGTGCGCACAATCGAACGTCGTATCAAAGCGATGGAAGATTGGATTGCAAACCCAGAGCTTCTGGAAGCAGATCCTGATGCAGAATACGCAGCAGTTATCGAAATTGACCTGAACGAAGTTAAGGAACCACTACTAGCTTGCCCGAATGACCCTGATGATGTGAAAAAATTATCAGATGTTGCAGGCACGCACATTGATGAAGTATTCCTCGGTTCTTGTATGACAAACATCGGTCACTTCCGTGCAGCTGGTAAGTTGTTAGACAAGTTGTCTGGCCCTGTTCCAACACGTTTGTGGATCTCTCCACCAACTAAGATGGATGAGGCTCAGCTGGTTGAAGAAGGTTACTACGGTATCTTCGGCCGTGCAGGCGCTCGTACTGAGATGCCAGGCTGTTCATTATGCATGGGTAACCAGGCACGAGTAGCGGCTAAGAGTACGGTTGTATCAACCTCAACTCGTAACTTCCCTAACCGTTTAGGTGATGGTGCGTTTGTCTACTTGTCATCTGCTGAGCTAGCGTCAGTTGCTGCCATTCTGGGCCGTATCCCAACGGTTGAGGAGTATATGGAGTACGCCGCTGATCTTGACACCATGGCCGATGATGTTTACCGTTACCTGAACTTCAACGAGATTGAAAGTTACCAGCAAGCGGCCCAAACCGTGATACCGATCCAAGCGGCTTAATAACCTGCTTTTTACGACGCCCCGCCCAGCCAAGCGGGGCGTTTTACTTTTAACCACAGGACTCTAGATACGATGACAACAATTAACGTCTCTAAGTACGGCATTGAGAACGTGAGCGAGGTTATTTATAACCCCTCTTACGATACCTTATTTGCTGAGGAAACCCGTGATGACCTTGAAGGTTATGAGCGCGGAATTCTCACAGATACCGGTGCAATAAACGTCAACACTGGTATTTTTACCGGTCGTTCTCCGAAGGACAAATATATCGTCCGGGATGACATGACGCGTGACACGATTTGGTGGTCAGATCAGGGAAAGAACGATAATAAGCCCATGACGCCAGAAGTATTTGACTCGTTACAGAAGTTGGTCTGTGATGAGCTATCAGGCAAGCGCCTGTTTATCGTTGATGCCTTTTGTGGCGCTAACGAAAGCTCCCGCCTCAAAGTACGCTTCATTACGGAAGTGGCTTGGCAGGCACATTTTGTTAAGAACATGTTTATTCGCCCGAGCGATGCTGAGTTAGTTGATTTTGAACCTGACTTCGTTGTGATGAACGGCGCGAAAACCAGCAACCCGAACTGGGAAGCACAAGGCCTGAACTCTGAGAACTTTGTAGCCTTCGATCTGACCAAAGGAATCCAATTAATTGGTGGAACTTGGTACGGCGGCGAGATGAAAAAAGGCTTGTTCTCAATGATGAACTACTTTTTACCGCTGCGTGGCATTGCGTCAATGCACTGCTCAGCCAACGTTGGAAAAGACGGCGATACCGCCATTTTCTTCGGCCTGTCTGGCACCGGTAAAACCACCCTATCCACTGACCCTGAGCGCGCACTGATTGGTGATGACGAGCACGGCTGGGATAATCAAGGTGTGTTCAATTTTGAAGGTGGCTGCTATGCCAAAACCATCAATCTGAGCGCCAAAGCAGAACCAGAAATCTATGCCGCCATCCGTCGTGATGCGCTTCTGGAAAACGTCACGGTACGTGATGATGGTTCAATCGACTTCAACGATGGCTCAATCACTGAAAACACCCGTGTTTCCTACCCGATTGAGCACATTGAAAACATTGTTAAGCCACATTCCCGTGGCGGCCCGGCGAAGAAGGTCATCTTCTTATCAGCTGATGCCTTTGGCGTATTGCCACCAGTTTCTAAGCTGACGCCAGAGCAAACTCAATACCACTTCCTGTCTGGCTTCACCGCTAAACTTGCCGGTACTGAGCGCGGTATTACTGAGCCTACCCCAACTTTCTCAGCCTGTTTTGGCGCAGCATTCTTATGCTTGCACCCAACTCAGTACGCAGAGACCTTAGTTAAGCGTATGCAAGACTCTGGCGCAACGGCTTACTTGGTTAATACAGGCTGGAACGGCACAGGCAAGCGTATTTCTATCAAAGATACGCGCGGTATTATTAACGCAATTCTGGATGGCAGCATTGAAACGGCAGAGACTGAGGTCGTGCCTTACTTCAATCTGGAAGTGCCAAAAGCGCTACCGGATGTTGATAGCAACATTCTGGACCCACGCGACACGTATGAAGACCCTGCAGTCTGGGACAAACGCGCCCATGAACTCGCTAAGCTGTTTATCGTTAACTTCGATAAATACACGGATAATGAAGCAGGAAAACAGTTGGTTAAAGCTGGACCACAAGTCTAATTTAATCCGCTAACGCTTTATTAGCTGCACAAAAAAATCCCCGCTACCAGAGCGGGGATTTTTGTTTTAAGACTTCTTATCCCGAAGTTCTCGTCGAAGAATCTTACCCACATTACTCTTGGGTAGCTCATCGGTAAAGACAATGTGCTTAGGACGCTTATAGCCAGTCAGCTCTTCCTTGCAATATTTACGCAACTCTTCTTCCGTCAAGCTGCTATCACCACGCACCACGAACAGCTTCACCGCTTCGCCAGACTTATCATCGACGACGCCAACCACTCCCGCTTCAAGCACTTTCGGATGCGTCGCAACCACGTCCTCAATCTCATTCGGATACACATTAAAGCCAGACACAATGATCAGGTCTTTTAAGCGATCAACGATTTTAACAAAGCCCTGCTCATCAATTGTCGCCACATCACCGGTACGCAACCAGCCATCAGCACTGAGGACATTGGCTGTTTCATCCGGACGCTGCCAGTAGCACTGCATCACTTGCGGCCCTTGAACACACAACTCACCTGGCTCATCAATACCAAGCTCATGACCGTTTACATCGCGAATACTGACATTAGTTGATGGCAGCGGTAAGCCGATCGCACCGTTAAAGTCTGGCAAGTGGACTGGGTTAATACATACCGCTGGCGAGCTCTCGGTCAAGCCATAGGCTTCAACCAACGTACAGCCAGTAATGCGCTTCCACTCTTCAGCCACAAAGCGCTGCACGGCCATACCGCCGCCAAGTGATAACTTCAGACCAGAGAAATCCAGCTCGTCAAAGCCTTTAGCATGGATCAAACCATTAAATAAGGTATTAACGCCAGTGATGTATGAGAACCTTCTACCGCGTAAGCTTTTCACAAAACCCGGCATGTCGCGAGGATTGGTAATCAGCAAACTATTGGCACCGATTTTCATACAGAACAGCGCATTCGCTGTCAGTGCGAAGATGTGATAAAGCGGCAATGCCGTAACCACCAACTCCTCGCCATCGACCAAATCTGCACCCGCCCAGCTATGCGCTTGCAGCAGGTTCGCAATCATATTGCGATGCGATAGCGCCGCCCCTTTTGCCACACCGGTGGTTCCACCCGTGTATTGCAGAAATGCCACGTCTTCGTGACCAAGAGTAACTTCTTTATAAGGATACTTTTTGCCTTCTGCCAGCGTGTGATTAAACTTAATTGCGCCCGGCAATTGAAATGGCGGAACCATTTTCTTGACGTATTTTACAATGCCATTGATCAGCATTGATTTTGGAAAACCAACCAGATCAGCAATCTGAGTTGTAATCACCGTTTGAATCGGTGTCTGCTCAATGACATCTGCCAAAGTGTGTGCAAAGTTTTCCAGAATAACAATGGCTTTAGCGCCCGAGTCTTTTAGCTGATGCTCAAGCTCGCGATCGGTATAAAGCGGATTGGTATTAACCACGGTTAAGCCCGCACGCAAGGCACCAAATAAGGCAACGGGATATTGCAGCAAGTTAGGCAACATAATCGCAATGCGATCGCCCTTCTCAAGCTTGGCGACATGCGTTAAGTAGGAGGCAAACTGCGCGGTCAGCTCATCCAGCTCAGCATAACTTAGCTTCTTTCCCAAGTTCTCATAAGCAGGTTTGTCTGCGAATTTCTTTACGCTTCGATTGAGCACATCATTAATCGACGTGTATTCATTCACATCGATCTCAGGATCAACGCCTTCGGGATAGCTCTTAAGCCAGATTTTTTCCATTTGATTTCCTCATCATGACAAACCAGTTCGGTTGCCAATCTTTACTTTATTATCAATTCATTAAGATCAGACTAGTCGACCTGTGCTGACTCGTCAATGCGAATTAAATGATCAACACACAGTGTCTGAATATCTTCTAACTCGCCCAGTGTGGTTAACAGATCTTCTTGCTGTTGCTGCAATTCTTGCATTCGATGCCGGACTTTGCTTAATAGCAGCTGCAACTGTTCCTTATGATCAGGATCAGCTTCATAGAGTTCGATATAGTCGCGAATATCCGTCAGAGAGAACCCCAAACGTTTGGCACGTAACACAAGCCCTAAGCGCGCTCTGTCACGATAGCTGTATACCCGGTTGCCGCCGACTCGCCCGGGATTTAACAGTGCTTTGGTTTCATAAAACCGAATCGTTCGGGTACTTATGCCAAATGCATCTGCAAGCTCAGAAATAGTATATAACTGGTCGATTTTCTTCTCCATATAACCAATGATAGAACTAGTTGACGTATACGTCAACCACGAGAATCACACGCTTTCGATGCATTCTGTACGAATGGTAATGCTGCCTACTTGTTATATTCTCAGAATCCCATTAAATATAGTGATATGACTATATCAAGGGCACATCTGTCGGCACTGCTGATCACCGCTACCCTGCTCGCTGCATGTGACCCCAAAACCACAGACTCCGAGCAGGAGCCACTGGTGCTTAAGCAGCCAACCATCAACACGGGGCATACTGAGCTACCGGACCTCACGCTTTTGGAAAATGGCTGGATGTCTGAGATGCCATTAACTGAAGACCCGTATTACGAGCCATCGCTGCCTGAAGTCATTCCCATAAAGCCAGAGCCACTGCCAGAGCCTGTACCACTCACCTTTGCTCAGGAATTAGCGCAAGCCGCTTTGGGCCGTACGCAGCATCGGGTTCGTTATGACGGGCGCTATTTAAAGATTGCCTATCCAATGGGTGATGTTCCCGCTGATATTGGCGTGTGTACCGACGTTGTGATTCGCTCCTATCGCGAGCTAGGCGTTGATCTACAACAAGTGGTTCACGAAGACATTCGTAAAAACTTTAACCGCTACCCCAGCCGTAAACGCTGGGGTTTACGCAAGCCAGATACGAATATCGATCATCGTCGTGTTTATAACCTTCAAGCCTTCTTTAGCCGTCATGGGGAAGTCCTGCCAATTACTAAAAACCCGGAAGATTACCAGCCGGGTGATCTCGTGACCTGGCAGGTTGGGCCTAAGCTACCCCATATTGGTGTTGTACTTGAAATGGTGAGCCGCGATGACCCCCGACGTTATTTAATTGCACACAATATTGGCAATGGTCCGGAGATTGATGACATCTTATTTGACTTTGAAATTACCGGTCACTATCGCTATCACCCAACCAAGAAAACCAATAAACAAGCTAACCGCACGATTGTTAAGAAAGGATGAACGCTCGCCAACCATTTGTCACTTAGTTACTACCTAACATCACCATGCTTCCCCCCAAAGTCGGTGATAATCTTTAATTTAGTATGACAAATCCCCAATACCAGCGGCCCGAAACAAAAGGACTTCTTTCAATGCCTGCACAAACTGCAAACCTACGCCTGCTCACTGCTTTGACGTGCGCATACTGCTGCCTGTTAACACCTGCCATTGCCCAAACCAGTAGCCACTCTTCCCCTCAGCTCTCCAAACTAGGAAGCCATGGCGAACGCCTTCCGCCCAGTGCACAAGAGTGGGATTGCGTTAAGGATGAACAGACCGGTTTGGTCTGGGAAAAGAAAGATCCGAGCAGCGCCCTACGCGGTCAGGATACTTTCATTTGGTACCAGCCTGAACAGGCAGCATTGGGCAATGAAACAGGCCAACCACGCGCTAACCCAGAGCTATTCGCCTTGGACAACACCTGCTATGGCTACCGCACCAGCGATCCTTCAAGCTATTGCAACACCAGTGCTTACAGCCGTCGCATCAACCAAAGCCAGTACTGCGGCTATAATGACTGGCGTTTGCCTAGCGCTCAGGAATTGCTGAGTCTGGTCGACCCACAACTCTCTGGCAATGAATACCTTCCCTCCATCGATACCGACTTTTTCCCATTCAACCGCCGTTTTGTTTACTGGACCAATACACTGAGTGCAGCCGGCAGCATCATCGGTATTTTTGCAGATGAGACACCGCTGGACAATCTTGAGCGCACTGACTACCTCTCTGTCAGGCTGGTGCGCGGCGAACCACTGCAACCCTAAATATCAGATCCTGCCGCTAGGGTACTGGTATCTGTTTGGGACAAGTGAGAAACTTCGGGTTCTGCTAATTACCTGGGATCAATCATGACTGAACAGACCACGCCTACTGCACACACTCCGGACTGGCAGCTATTTGCGGATGCCGAACAGCTCGCTCAACAAGCAACCGACGATATTCTTAAAGCCGCTGCTGATGCGATTGAAAAACGTGGTGCGTTTCACATTGTATTAGCCGGTGGCACTACGCCAAAAGTGATCTACCGTCTGCTAGCCAAAGCAAGCAGCGATTGGCAGCACTGGCATTTATATTTAGGTGATGAGCGCTGCCTGCCAGTGAATGATGCAGAGCGTAACAGCGTAATGGTTGAAGAGTGCTTATTATCGTCAGTCGCTATCCCATCTGAGCAAGTGCATTTCGTGCCTTCAGAACTTGGCCCGCATGAAGCCGCGACTCAATACCAAAACACCATCGGCGGCGTTGAATGCTTCGATATGGTGTTACTCGGCATGGGTGAAGATGGCCATACTGCCAGCTTATTTCCGGGACACATTCATGACGAGACTCAGCTGGTGCATCCGGTGCTGAACGCGCCCAAGCCACCACCTGAACGGGTCAGCCTCAGTTCAGCTTGCCTGAGCAACAATGTGCAATTATTAATCTTAATTACTGGCCAATCTAAGCACCCAAGAGTGATCGACTGGATTAGTGGAAAGCCGATGCCAGTTAGTGGCATTACCTCCAAGCATAACGCGGCCGTATACTGCGACCATGCTGCTTGGTTAGGTAGCAACTAGGCCAGCTATTCCAGAAAAACTACGGTGTTCAGTGAGCTGAGCACCGTAGTTTGTACCGCCCCCTCCGCGCCATTCAGCTAATCGAATAAAAATAATACGAAAGCCCTCCCGTTAATCAACCGTTCTGGAAAGACGTTATAAGCTAAACTTAATGTTAAGTCTTAAGTAGACAAAGAGCGACTGCCATCGACCGTCAGCGACTCGATAATAATAAAGATAAGGGATCCATACGATGAAAATTCTGGCTGCAGATATCCATGCCGAACGTGCTGAACTCACGTTATTAAGAATCTCACACAACGGTGAGCGGGAGCCCCTGTTCAACGCTGTTTACCAACCCAAGAAATTCTCATCGCCACGCCGCCTGATCGAACAGTTTTTGCATGACGCCGATGCCAAGGCTGCTTTAATCGAGCGCTTTTGCCTGTCACTAGCTGGAAAAGTTGATGGCAATCACTGCCACCTGAGCGAGCTGGATTGGGACTTTGATGCCGCCAAACTGGCAGAGCATTTTTACATCAGTGAAGTCTCGTTGATCAGTGATTTTGATGCTGCTGCCCGTGGCGTTGCTGTCACTTCTTCTGAAGATATCGTTGTCCTAAATGAGGGTGCTGAACGCGAACGTGGCATCCGTGTGGTCACTGGTGCCGGGCATGGACTGGGCATGACTTGGATGGATCATCCGCACAATGCAATGGAGCGCCACCAGAGCAAAGGCGGTCATGTAGACTTCGCGCCGGTAAATGAGGAGCAGGTTGCGGTATTAGAGTATCTAATGAAACGCTTTAATCATGTTTCATATGAGCGTATCCTATCCGATGAGGGGTTACGGGAATTATATGCTTACTGTAAACAAGAAGAACCTGGTTCAGATGCACGCTTAACGGTACAACAGATTACTCAACGTACACCCGATGACGCAGCTGCAGAACGTGCAATTAAGCTGTTCGTTACCACCTATGGCGCTTACGTAGGTAATCTGGCATTGCTATATCAACCAATGGGTGGAATCTACATTGGCGGGCATGTAGCAGTCGCCTTAAAACAGTGGATGCAATCAGAACATTTCTTGAATACGTGTCTGAAGAAAGGTCGCATGAGCAACATTGTCAAACAGACTCCGATATATCTGGTAACGAACCCCGGCATTAACCTACAAGGGGCAATCGAAACTGCTACTTATCGATATTAAACCATGAGGGAAGGAATATGGCGCGAGGTCCTAAGGATCAGGTAGATTTAAAAAAATATTATGTTGAACCAAACATGATCACCGCATTAACCCGTAATACACTGGTGTTGATTCTGGCGGGCGGTGAAGGTTCTCGGCTCAAAGATTTAACTAAATGGCGCGCTAAACCCGCCGTGCCGTTTGGTGGAAAGTATCGAATCATCGACTTTGCTCTATCCAACTGTGTCAATTCAGGCTTACGCAAAATTGGCGTCCTCACGCAGTACAAATCCCACTCCTTACTTCGCCACCTGCAACGTGGCTGGGGATTTATGCGTGCAGAAATTGGTGAATTCGTCGAGTTACTACCCGCACAACAACGTACCGAAGAGAAAGCGTGGTACAAAGGCACCGCCGATGCCCTATTCCAAAATATGGATATCATGCAGCGCCATAACACCGAATACGTCATCGTATTGGGGGGCGATCATATCTACACTATGGACTACGCAAAGATGCTGGTTCAGCATGTGAACTCTGGGGCTGACTTTACCGTTGGTGCCATCGAAGTTCCGCTGGAAGAAGCCACAGGATTTGGTGTACTAGCCGTTGATGATGACATGAAGATTACGCGTTTTGATGAGAAGCCAGCAGCGCCACAGCCGATCCCCGGCAAGCCTGATATGGCACTTGCTTCCATGGGCATTTACGTCTTCTCAACCCGCTTCCTGTACGAAACACTCAGTAAAGATGCCGGTGATGGCAGCTCATCGCACGACTTCGGTAAAGACATTATCCCAGCGCGCATTAAAGACTCCATGGCCATGGCTTATGCTTTCCGTGATGAGAAAACGGGTCTCCCTGCTTACTGGCGTGATGTCGGCACATTAGAATCCTACTGGCGCGCCAATATGGAGCTGTGCGACGTTGAGCCAGAGCTGAATTTGTACAACCGCGCATGGACCATCTGGACTTACCAGACTCAAAACCCACCCGCTAAATTTGTGTTTGACGAAGATGGCCGTCGTGGTGAAGCGATTGACTCGCTAATCTCAGCTGGCTGTATCCTGTCTGGTGCTAAAGTGAAACGTTCCGTTGTGTCGTTTGCCGTCACCGTCGATAGTCACAGCTTCATCAAAGACAGCGTGATTTTGCCGAAGGTAACCATTGGTAAAAACTGCCGCATTACCCGCGCCATTATTGATAAAGAAACAGAAATCCCAGATGGCACGATCATCGGAGAAGATATCGAGGAAGATCGCAAGCGCTTCCACGTCTCTGAAGAGGGCATCGTGCTAGTGACTCCGGAAATGATGGGACAATACAGTTTCCCATTTGATGGAAGCACAAGATGGCGCGAAAAGAACTAAGCTTAGTTCTGAGCCGCTATTAACAACCACGCTACTGTGCAGATAACGCTTGAGCAACTGATTAGCCCAAGCATTATCTGCACAATTGAAAGATTACACCGAGATAACGGTGCCCTGAAAATGTGCCGAGGAGACTCCTGATTGAATAACCCACTTCATCAACGCCGCGCTGGCGTATTGCTGCACCCGACTTCCCTACCCTCTGGGAAATTAGATGCCGATGCAATGCACTGGTTGGACTTTATGCAACAAGCCGGCTTACGGGTTTGGCAAGTACTGCCACTCGGTGTTCCGCAGCAAAGCCTGTCACCTTATTTGTGTAACTCCGCGTTTGCCATGAATCCCGCCCTGCTGGATGACACGTCCGAGATTGAACCAGAAAATCCGGATTATCTGCGCTGGTGTGAACAACAAAGCTATTGGTTAAATGACTACGCCCAGTATTACGTGCTGCGCGAGCTCAATCAGCAACTGCCATGGTACGACTGGCCCGAAGCTCAAAAATATCGTCATCCGGAAATGTTCGACTGGCTGAATGAAACCCAGCAAGACGCCATGCAAGCCTTGCGCTGGCAGCAGTATTTGCTGGATAGACGTTGGCAGGAAGTCAAAGCCGCCGCTCATGAGCGTGACATTGCCATCTTTGGTGATATGCCCATTTTCGTAGCACACGACAGCGCCGACGTATGGGCGCACCGCGACTGCTTTATGCTCAATGACGAAGGCCAGCCCGAAGTAGTTGCCGGCGTACCTCCTGATTACTTCTCAGAAACTGGCCAGCGCTGGGGTAACCCGCATTACCATTGGGAAAATCTTGAGAAGGATGGTTTTGAGTGGTGGATGCAGCGCATGGAGCATCACTACCGCCTATACGACATTGTACGGATTGATCACTTCCGCGGCTTACAAGCGGTTTGGATGATTGATGCCAGCTGCCCGACGGCTATTGAAGGCAAGTGGGAAGAAGTCCCCGGCGAAGCGCTACTGAATGCGCTTAAAACACGCCTTGGTGATGTGCCGATTGTTGCCGAAGACTTAGGAGTCATTACTCCTGAAGTGAATGCGCTACGCGATCAGTTTGATCTACCCGGCATGTCAGTACTGCAGTTTGCCTTTGACTCCTTTGAGGATAATCCTCATAAGCCAAAGAACATTCATGAGAACCGCATCGTTTACACCGGCACCCATGACAATGATACGACCTTGGGCTGGTTCGAAGGCTTAGAAGCCCATGAGCAAGCCTTTGTGTTTGAAAGCTTAGATGTCGAAGCAAACGATGACATCTGCAACACCCTAATTAATGCAGCGCTGGAAACACCAGCCTGCCTCGCCATCGTTCCGCTGCAGGATTTCCTGAAGCTCGACAGCTCAGCGCGAATGAATACACCTGGCACCATCGACAACAACTGGCGATGGAGATTTGACTGGCACGACATGCCAGAGGCGCTGGCGGAGCAAATCCACCAGCAAATTAGACAAAACACGAGAACGGAGATCGATACAAGTGAATGAGCATATGAAGGCCTTGCAACAAGGCGCACTCCACGATCCATTCCTCGCACTCGGTTATCAGACGACGCCTAAAGGGCAAGCCTTAGTCCGTGCATTTATGCCCAGTGCTGAAACGGTTTTCTTTCAGCATGACCGTCCAATGCAACGCCTTGAGGGAACTGATTTTTTTGAGATTAAGCTTAAAAAAGCAGACACCATCGGCGACCATTACACCCTGCGCTGGCAAGAAAAAGGCAGTGAAGAGTGGCACGAAAGCCATTCGCCCTACTCCTTTTTGCCGCAAGTTGGCGAGCTGGATATTCACCTGTTCAACGAAGGTAAGCATCACCATGCCTATCGCTTTATGGGTGCACACCTCAAAACGATTGATGGCGTAGAAGGTTGCTTGTTTGTGCTGTGGGCACCGGCGATTAAGCGCGTGAGCGTAGTTGGCGACTTTAATGGCTGGGATGGCCGACGTCACCCAATGCGCACGTTGGGCGGCTCTGGCATCTGGGAATTATTTGTTCCCGGCTTGCAAGCGACCGACCACTACAAATACGAAATGCTGAGCGCCGATGATCACTTATTGGTGAAAACTGATCCTTACGCTCGCCACATGGCACTGCGCCCGGATACCACTTCACGTATCGTGGCTGATGACACTTACGAGTGGCAGGATGAGGCTTGGCAAACGGCTAAAGCAAAATTTGACTGGCAACATAAACCCATCTCTATTTATGAAATTCATGCAGGCTCTTGGCAGCGGCCCGCAGCGGATGAGTTTTATGACTGGGATGAGTTGGGTGAGCGCCTAATTCCCTATGTTAAAGACATGGGCTACACCCACATTGAGCTCATGCCGATTTCCGAGCATCCACTGGATCAGTCTTGGGGCTATCAGGTCACTGGCTTCTATGCGCCCTCTGCCCGCTTTGGTACTCCCGATCAGCTACGTAAATTCGTTGATCGCTGTCACCGTAATGGCATTGGTGTGATTTTGGATTGGGTTCCTGCCCACTTCCCGAAAGACAGCTTTGCACTGGCTCGCTTTAATGGCGACGCGCTGTATGAGCACGCGGACACCCGCAAAGGCGAGCACAAAGATTGGGGCACGTTGATCTTCAACTATGGCCGCAATGAAGTGCGCAACTTCTTACTGGCCAACGCACTGTACTGGCTAGAAGAGTTTCATATCGATGGCCTACGCGTTGATGCGGTTGCCTCTATGTTGTACTTGGATTACTCGCGTAATGCAGGCGAATGGATACCGAATGAATTTGGTGGTCGTGAGAACTTAGAAGCGGTTGCCTTCCTGCGTGAAATGAACCAAATCGTGCATCATGAAGTACCGGGGGCCTTAACCATGGCTGAGGAATCTACCTCATGGCCAATGGTTTCGCGTCCGATTGAGCTCGGCGGACTTGGCTTCACCATGAAGTGGAATATGGGTTGGATGAATGACAACCTCGATTACATTGAGCAAGACCCGGTTCACCGTAAGTACCATCAGAACAAGCTGACCTTTAGCCAGATCTATTCTTACAGCGAGAACTTTGTGCTGCCGCTATCCCACGACGAAGTGGTTCATGGCAAGCGCAGCCTGTATGAAAAAATGCCGGGCGACCGTTGGCAGAAGCTGGCCAATATGCGCCTGTTCTATTCTTGGCAATATGCGCATCCGGGCAAGAAGCTGATGTTTATGGGGGGTGAAATTGCCCAGCCTGAAGAGTGGAATGAGCTGGCTGAGCTGAACTGGCAAGCCGCCTCTGAACCTGATCGCGCCGGCATTAGCTTACTGATTAAAGACCTGAACAAACTGTACTGCGAAGAGACTGCGCTGCACGATCTGGACTTCTCCGGAGAAGGCTTTAGCTGGATTGATTGCAACGATTCAGACCAGTCGGTGCTATCGGCATTACGCTTTGACCGCGAAGGCAATCACATCGTTTGCTTGTTCAATTTCACTCCGATCCCACGCATCGGCTATCGCATCGGTATACCTGAATCAAGTTCATATACAGAAATACTAAACACAGATTCGGCCTATTACACTGGTAGTAACTGTGGGAATAGCAGTATTATCGAAGCGGAAGATAAGCCTTGGATGGGATTTGAACAATCACTCTCACTAACCCTGCCACCATTGGCGGCTCTGTTTTTGAAGGTAATCCCATGAATATATTGTTTGCCAGTAGTGAAGTTTGGCCCTTGGTCAAAACCGGCGGTTTAGGTGATGTGTCGTATAGTTTGCCACACGCCCTCAAAGCCACCGGACATAATGTGCATCTGATCATGCCTGCCTACCGAGAGGTACTGCAGCAGTGTACAAATCTGCGCATATTGGGTTGGCTCGACTCACCGTATGGTGAACAACCCACACTGCGTCTGCTGGAAGCAAAGCATGAGAAGATTGATGTCACGCTGTGGCTGATTGATTGCCCGGGCCTGTATGACCGGCCTGGCAATCCGTATTTGGGGCCAGATGGCCACGACTGGGCGGACAATGCAGAGCGCTACACGCAATTTGCATGGGCCGTATCACAAATCTCGACCGGCAATGTTGTAAAAGACTGGCGGGCCGATGTGGTACACGCCAATGACTGGCAATGCGGCCTGATTCCAGCCTTTTTGGATCAGGAAGCGAGACGCCCCAAGCGCGTATTCACCATTCATAATCTGGCTTATGGCGGGCACTTTTCTGAGGAGCAATTTCGGGCACTGGGCTTACCAGAACATTGGTGGTCGCCAGAAGGGGCTGAGTTTTACGGTGGCTTCTCAATGCTAAAGGCCGGGCTGATTTACTCTGATGCCATTAGCACTGTAAGCCCAACTTATGCCGAAGAGATTTGTACGCCGCAGTTTGGACAAGGTATGGAAGGTATTCTATCGTCCCGCCGTTACAAGCTGACCGGCATACTCAACGGCATCGACACCGAAATATGGAACACTGAAACGGATCCCTACCTACCGCATCACTACTCGGCGGATGAGGTACAACCCGGCAAGCGCGACAACAAACGTGCGCTACTGGAGCAAGTCACTGACACCGTAACCGAAGCGATGTTAGACGCACCGCTAATGGGCATGGTGACACGACTGGTTGAACAAAAAGGCGTGGATCTGATCACCCGCGCAATACCGATACTACTGGCAGAAACCAACGCCAACTTTATGTTGATGGGATCTGGTAGCCCGTATTACGAACGCATTTTACTGGAGCTTAGCGAACTGCATCCGGATCGGGTATTTACCTTTATTGGTTACTCCGAACCGATGGCGCATTTGGTGGAAGCCGGCAGCGACTTGTTCCTGATGCCATCACGCTTTGAGCCTTGCGGCCTGAACCAAATGTACAGCCTGCAATATGGCACGCTACCGGTGGTGAACTACACTGGCGGCTTAGCAGATACCGTGGTTAACGCCTCGATTGATGCGATTGAGGATGGCAGTGCAACAGGGTTCGTGATGTATTCAGCGGACACTAATGCGCTGATATCCACACTGCAACATGCATTGCATCTCTACCAACATCCTAAGATGTGGCAGCAGATTCAACAAAAAGCAATGCGTCAGGACTTTGGCTGGGAGCACAGCGCTGCAAAGTACCTAAGTATTTATCAGTAAACCAACACACTAATAAAATTAATTTTTATCATTCTTAAAGAAGGATTCCCAAGCATGGGTAACGATAGTAACCATAAGCGACGCGAGCCACTCGCCCGCTTAGAGACCACTGAAGAGGCTCTGAGCGATAGCTTCAAGCACTACCTAACGTACAACTTAGGTCGTAGCAGTGGTACCACCCCTGTATACGCATACAACGCGATGAGCTTGACCTTGCGCGACCGCATTATGGCGGATTGGCGCAACACGAGCCTGGCACAAAAACAAGTCGGCGTACGCCGCACGTATTACCTCTCCCTCGAATTTTTGATTGGCCGCGCACTCGGTAACCACCTGTTGAACATGGGTATCTCCAAGCAAACCGATGCTGCACTGCAGACCATGTGTTTTGAGCTGGAAGATATCCAGGAAGCTGAAGCTGATGCTGGTTTGGGTAATGGCGGCTTAGGTCGTTTGGCGGCTTGTTTCTTAGATAGCTGCGCCACGCTGGAACTTCCTGTAACTGGCTACGGTATCCGCTACCAGTACGGTATGTTCCGTCAGGAGATCATCAATGGTTTTCAGGATGAAGAACCGGATCACTGGCTGCGCGACGGCAACCCATGGGAAATCGAACGCCCTGAGTACTCACAGCGCATCAAGTTCGGCGGCTACACAGAATACCGTCATGACGATAGCGGTAAGCTGGTTGCCAAGTGGGTAGACACTCGTGATGTTATCGCGATTCCTTACGATATGCCGGTCACTGGCTACCGTAACAACACCGTCAACACCCTGCGCTTATGGCACTCAACGGCCACTGACGAGTTCAACCTCGATGAGTTTAACGCCGGTAGCTATTCTGACTCAGTTGCGGCTAAAAACAGCGCTGAGAATATCTCAATGGTGTTGTACCCGAATGACGCCACTGAAAACGGTAAGGAGCTGCGCCTAAAGCAGCAGTACTTCCTCGCCTCTGCCAGCATTCAAGACGTGATTCGCCAGTGGGAGAAACGTTTCGATGGCGAGCCGGATTACTCCCAGTTTGCGCATGACAACGTTTTCCAGATGAATGACACGCACCCGACCATTTGTGTGGCCGAGCTGATGCGCATCCTGCTGGATGAGAAAGGACTAGAATGGAAAGATGCCTGGAGCATCGTCACCAAGTCTCTGGCTTACACCAACCACACACTGCTTCCTGAAGCGCTGGAAAAATGGCCTGTCAGCTTGTTTGAATGCCTGCTGCCACGTCTGCTGGATATCATTTATGAGATCAACAGCCGCTTCCTGAGAGCCGTCTCGCAGCGCTGGCCGGGTAACACTGAGCGTCAGTCTCGCATGTCGATTATTGAAGAAGGCCCGGTTAAGCACGTGCGTATGGCGCATTTGGCAATCGTTGGTAGCTTCTCAATTAACGGTGTGGCTGCCCTGCACTCCGAGCTACTGAAAAAAGGCTTGTTCCGTGATTTCTATGAGTTGTGGCCAGAGAAGTTCAACAACAAAACCAATGGTGTGACGCCACGTCGTTGGGTTGCACAATCTAACCCACTGATGACCGAACTGATCAGCAGCCAAATCGGCGAAGATTGGATTCGTGACTTATCCCAGCTGGAACAAGTGAAGCCATTGGCCCAGCTTGAGAACACCGAATTCCGTCAAAACTGGAAAGCGGTTAAGCAAGCCAATAAGGCCCGCCTTGCAGAACTTGTTAAGGAACGTTGTGATGTCGAGTTTAATACCGACGCGATGTTTGATGTGCAGGTAAAACGAATTCACGAGTACAAGCGTCAACTGCTGAACGTGCTGCACGTGATTCACCTGTACAACCAAGTGAAGAATGGCAATATTAAAGACTGGAGCCCACGCTGCGTACTGATCGGTGGTAAAGCAGCACCGGGCTACTTGTTGGCGAAAGACATTATCAAACTGATCAACTGCGTTGCTGAAGTCATTAACAATGACAGCGAAGTGGGCGATAAACTGAAGCTGGCATTCTTCCCGAACTACAATGTTTCCTCCATGGAGATCATTGCACCGGGTGCTGACTTATCCGAGCAGATTTCAACCGCGGGTAAAGAAGCCTCTGGTACCGGCAACATGAAGTTCATGATGAACGGCGCACTCACTATCGGTACTTACGATGGCGCTAACATCGAGATCTTAGAAGCCGTTGGTGAAGAGAACTTCTTCCTGTTTGGTCTGCGTGAAAATGAAGTGGAAGCCATGCGCTCGCACTACCGTCCTGAAGAGTTCATTGAGCACGATCAGGATCTACAAGCGGTACTTAACCTGCTGCGCTGCGGACACTTCAACTCCAATGAGCCGGGCATTTTCAACAACATCATCAACAGCTTGATGAACCCGAATGACCCTTGGATGACCTTGGCCGATTTCCGCAGCTATGTGGATGAGCAAGCTAAAGTGTCTGAGACATGGCAGGATCAGGAAAAATGGGTAACCATGAGTATCCTGAACTCTGCCAGCAGCGGATTCTTCTCGACTGACCGCACCATGCACGAGTACAACCAAGACATTTGGCACTTAGAGCCAGTGTCCGGTTAATTCATTGAATTGATCGCATAAAAAAATCCCGCGCCATTTGGTTGCGGGATTTTTTTTGCCTTAAAACAAGCGCCTTTCAGAGATGTCAGCGCTTTTGAGGCCCCCTATTCTCCAGCCATTTAAAGCCTAAGGTAATCAGCCCTGCGATAATCAAATAAATCACTGCCAGTAATAACAATGGCTCATAAATAATAAAGGTGTCCTGCCGAACCCGTGATGACACCGCATAAATATCCATAATTGTAATGGTAGCAACCAGTGGTGTGGCCTTTAACTGCAGGATAGTTTCACCGCCTAAGGTCGGCAATACACTACGGATCGCCTGCGGCAACCAGATGCGTCGGAACACCGTAAAGCGGCTCATGCCGAAGGCTTTAGCGGTTTCCAATTGGCCCTTTGCAACCCCACGAAACGCGCCGCGCATGATTTCACCTTCATAGCCCGCATAGGATAAGGTCAAGGCCAGCACCGCATACGGCCAAGCCTGTCTTAAATACGGCCAGAGCTCGCTGTTACGAATTTCCGGAAACTGCGGAAAAACAGACCCTAAGCCATAATACAGCAGCCAGATTTGAAGTAATAAAGGCGTGCCTCTGATCACCGTGCAAAAGGTTTTAGCCGGGGCTGCCAGATACCAAGGCCCCACCGCCTGCGCAAAACCCAAGGGCACTGCCAGCATAAAGCCGAGCACGATAGAAACCACCAGCAGCCAAATAGTCCGCCAGATGCCTTCAATCGCCAGTGGCGTATATTTCGGTATCCAGTCCCAGCGCAAGCTCATGGCACACCAGACCACCAGTGCAAAGGCCAATAGCAGCATGATGATGCGGTGTGGCAGGAACCACTCTTTTAACCCGCTCATGAGCCGCTGCCTTTTAGATCAACCTGTCCACGTCGGGCGTGATTTTCAAGTCGTTTAAACACCACGCCAGAGAGTAATGTCACCATCAAATACAGTGCGCCGGCTGCGAGAAAGAATGTAAAATATGAACGAGTACTGGTGGCTGCTTGGCGGGTTTCTAATGTCAGCTCACTAAAACCAACGACTGCTAGGAGCGCCGTGTCTTTGGTGGCAATCAACCATAAATTGACTAAACCGGGTAGCGCAAATGACAACATTGCAGGGATTGTAATACGGCGCATCAGCATCAAGGGTGGCATGCCAAAAGCACGTGCTGATTCGGTTTGGCCTGCGGGTACGGCGAGAATAGCGCCGCGCAATACTTCCGTGGCGTAAGCGCCCTGCACAATGCCTAACACCCAAATGCCTGCCGCCACCCCGTTGATTTCAATACGCCCGTAACCGAGCGCACTGGAAGCCTGATTGATAAGGTCTGTACCTACATAATAGAGAATCAGGATGAGTACCAGCTCCGGTACCGCTCTAACGACCGTCGTGTAGATCGACAGCACATCTCTGAGTATTGGCCCGCCGTTGAGTTTACCGTAAGCACCAAATAAGCCGATGATTAAGCCAAAGCCAAACGCACCCAGCGCAATCTGTAATGAATTTAGCAAGCCGCGAAGTAAGTTGCCTCCCCACCCCGGAGGAGACAATGAGAGTAGTTCAAGGGATTCCATCAATCAGCGATCAATAGATATCAACAGTGAAGTACTTATCCGTGATTTTCTTGTGCGTGCCATTTTCAACAATGGCGGCAATGCCTGCATTCAGCTTTTCACGCAGCTCATCATCGCCTTTGCGCACACCAGCACCAATGCCTTTACCTAAGATCGCCTCATCATCCGCAACTGCGCCTTTGATTTCGCAACACTTGCCAGCATCGCTATTTACAAAATCAGCCATAGCAATGGCATCGGCCTGAGTGGCATCAATACGACCAGCAATAAGGTCCTGATTCGCCTCATCCTGTGTTTGGTAAGACTTTAACTCAGCATCATCCGCAAAGTGCTCCTGAGCATACGTTGCATGTGTGGTGGATGCCTGAATTCCCAGAATCTTACCTTTTAAGCCGGCATTATCCGGTGTGATTTCCATGGACTTATCCGCCACAATCACGGCAGGTGAGTTGTAATATTTATTGGTGAAATCGATTGTTTTGCTGCGCTCTTCCGTAATCGACATCGACGCCATAATCACATCAATCTGCTTGCCAAGAAGTGATGGAATAATGCCATCCCATGCGGTTGGAGTAACTTCACATTCCAACTTGGCTACGTCACAAATGGCATCAATGATTTCAACTTCCCAACCCGTCCACTTACCAGCAGAATCCATCGATGCAAATGGAGGATATGGCTCAGCAGCAATTCCCACTTTAACCGTTTCAGCAGCAGCCGTGTGTGCCATAGCCAGGGTGATGAAGGCAGTACTCAGAATCATGTTTAATTTCATTTTTCTTTCCTTTTCAGTGTGGGGCTGGGGTTTACCCAACAGATTGTAGAAACTGTTTTAATCGTTCCGATTTGGGCGCGCCAAAGACTTGCTCTGGTGGGCCTTGTTCTTCGATCCGTCCTTGATAAAGGTAGATAACTTGGGTCGCTACCTCACGTGCAAATTTCATTTCATGCGTCACCAAAATCATGGTGCGCCCTTCGGCGGCTAAGTCCCGAATCACATTTAAGACTTCGCCAACAAGCTCGGGATCAAGTGCGCTGGTGGGCTCATCAAACAGCATTGAACTGGGGTCAACGGCGAGTACCCGTGCGATGGCTGCTCGCTGCTGTTGTCCACCGGATAAAAATGCAGGATACACATCGGCTTTATCGCTCAGGCCAACCCGCGCTAATAGGGCTTTGGCAGCCTCCAGAGCCTGGGCTTTCGGTACACCCAATACATGCACCGGAATTTCAATAATGTTTTCAAGAAGTGTGCGGTGTGTCCAAAGGTTGAAGCTTTGAAACACCATGCCCAAGCGTGAACGGATGCGTTCGATTTGGCGGCGGTTAGCGGGCGTGCCATCGGCTTTCATTTTGACCGATTCGCCCGCAATCACGATGTTGCCGGCGGAGGGATTTTCGAGGAAATTAATACAACGCAGCAGTGTCGACTTGCCCGAGCCGCTGCCGCCAATAATCGCGATCACATCGCCTTGATTAGCCGTCAGGGAAACGCCTTTCAGTACCTTTAAGTCACCAAAAGATTTGTGCAGATTTTCAATACGAATCGCTTCGACAAGTGAACCTGAAACGTCTGTCGAGTCTTCCTCAGCAGGCGGGGAAATCATAATGTGTCTCCTAAGTTTCATTCCATTAACTCTTATTTTCAGTAATTACGCAAGTGTATAATTAGAGTTTTTAAAAATTACTATACATTTGTATAATTACTGAAAATCTCTGATACAGTAGGAAATATCGCAACACGATCGAGCCAATGGCAGGAGGAAATAATGGGCCAAGCACCAGAACAAACGCGTCGTTTTAGCCGGGAGTCTGCGGACCACCGTAAAGAAGAGCTCATTTTAGCAACCCTGCGGCTTATCGCGGTAAAAGGCGTGAGAGCCGCCACAGTACGGGCCATTGCGCTAGAGGCTAGCGTGACGCAAGGCTTGATCCGGCATTATTTTTCGAGCAAAGACGAGCTGATTATTGCCGCCTATGAATACCATATGCAGCGAATGACCGAGCTTAGTGCCAAGTCGGCAGAAGCTGATTCGGCCTCTGCTTTAGAGCGTCTGGCAAGTATGGTGGTGACGTCATTGAGCCCGCCGGTAGTTGACCCACAAGGCATTTCATTGTGGGCTGGTTTCTTTCAGTTTGTGCAGCAGCACCCGCAGATGCGCGAGACACATGAGAGGACCTATCTGCAATATCGCGACCGTATGCAGGCATTAATTGCGGACGCTTTGGATGAGCTGAATCGTCCGGTAGATGACGCTCAGTTACGCCAATATGCGATTGCCTGTAATGCGGTGATTGATGGCTTATGGCTGGAAGGTGGTGCCTTGGCGGAAATGTTTGCTGAAGGCGAGCTGGCTGAGATTGGTTTGAAATCAGTTAGTGGAATATTAGGTATGGACCTGACTAAACAATTGGAAACCTTATGAAATATGCATCCGTAACACAACGATTAGCCACGCTGGGGAGCGAGAAATGGGTCATCCATGATCGCGCCCGCCAGATGATTGCGGAAGGTAAAGATATTATTGAGCTAACCATTGGTGAGCCCGATGTGGCGATACCGAACTACCTAATTGAAGCAGCCTATACCGCCATGCAACAAGGGCGCACTGCTTACTCCAGCGGCAGAGGTGAAGATAACCTGTGTAAAGCCTTGGCCCAACGCTATAGCCAGCGCTTAAAACGAACTATTTCTCAGCAGCAAGTTCTCTGCTTTCCCGGCACCCAAACTGCTTTATATACCGTGATGAATGGCCTCGTTGAGGCGGGTGATGAAGTGCTGGTTGGCGACCCCATGTACGCTACCTACGAAGGGGTAATTGCCTCATCCGGTGCGACCGTCGTTCCCGTGCCGCTGCGCCCTGAAAATGGCTTTCGCCTAAGTGCTGAAGACTTGCAAGCGCGCATTACCGAGCGCACACAAGCCATTTTGCTCAATACACCACACAACCCCACCGGTGCCGTTTTAACTACTGAAGATATTGAAGCAATTGCCGCCTTAGCTGTCGAGCATGACCTGTGGTTAGTGGTCGATGAAGTCTATGAAGAGCTAGTGTTTAGCGATACCACATTCGTTTCACCTTTCGCTTTTGAAGCCATTGCCGATCGGGTGGTAGTGGTGAGCTCTATTTCAAAATCCCATGCGGCACCGGGCTTTCGCAGTGGTTGGTGTGTGGGGCCGGAGGAATTCTGTCATCGTATTTTACCGCTCTCAGAAACCATGCTGTTTGGTAACCAGCCGTTTATTGCAGATATGACCGCATTGGCAGTGTCCCAACCCTCTCCCATCGCTGAAGGCATGATGGCACGCTTTGAAGCACGCGCTAATTTATTAGCCGAAACACTTCAGCGCGACAGCCAGCTAACCGTGAGCTTACCGAAAGCGGGAATGTTTGCGCTGGTGAATGTCGCCGCTACCGGACTGTCTGGCTATGACTATGCCGTTGACCTATTAGAAAATGCAGGCGTTGCAGTGATGCCAGGTTCCGCCTTTGGCGAGACATTGAGCGACTGGGTACGCATAGCCTTAACCACTGAAGATGCGCTGTTTGCTGAGGGCTGTGAGCGCATGGTCAAACACGCTAATGCGCAACAACATCATGGAGCATAAATCGATGACAACAAGTATTGGAGAAGCCTTGGTTCAATACCTTGAAGCCGCGGGTGTTGAGGTGATTTTTGGTATTCCGGGTGTTCATACCATCGAGCTTTATCGCGGTCTGGCACAGTCTGGTATACGGCATATCACCGCCAGACACGAACAAGGCATTGGCTTTATGGCCGATGGCTATGCACGAGTCTCGGGGCGACCCGGTGTCTGCTTTGTGATTACCGGCCCCGGCATGACCAATATCTTAACGCCCATGGCCCAAGCACGTGCTGACAGCGTACCGATGTTAGTGGTTTCAGGAGTAAATGAGCGAGCCAGTTTAGGCTTAGGTCTTGGGCACTTGCATGAGCTACCCAACCAGCATGCCCTGTGTGCACAGGTTGCCGTGACGTCAACGCAGGTCAGTCAGCAAGAAGCGTTGCTACCTGCCCTTGATCAAGCCTTTGAGGATTTTTCCAATAAGCGACCGGGGCCTGTACATATTCAAATTCCGATTGATGTAATGGGCCTTAACTTTGAGCTATTGACTGATCAGATTCATGTAGCGGGACATAGTACAGAATCTGCCATTCCTTCAGTGGAGAGCGCAGCTAAGCAACTGGCACAATCCAATAAGATTGTCATTCTTGCCGGTGGTGGCACCCGTCATGCCGAAGCTTCTTTAACTCAGTTAGCCGAGTATTTATCCGCGCCGGTGGTGCTAACCAGCAATGCACGCGGCTTAATGCATCAGCACCCTTTGTGTGTACCTGCCAGCCCGAGTTTACAAGCCGTGCGGGCGTTAATTGCAGAGGCTGACTGTGTGTTAGTACTAGGCACTGAGTTGGGTTCGACCGATTACGACATGTATCGTAATAATGAATTCCCACCGCTAAAAAGTTTGATTCGTGTTGATATTTGCCCGCAGCAGTTGGCAAAGCATCCTGCGGATATTTGCTTGCAAGGCGATACCAAGCTCGTGCTGGAAAGTTTGCTGCAGGGCTTGCAGACGCTCTCGCCAACACCGCCTGCGTCATTCAATAAATCACAAAGCCACCAACGCGCCGAGCAAACTCGAGCCGATGCTTTTGCCGAGTTACCTGAAAACTACCGACAACATATCCAGCTGCTCAATTTGATGCGGGATACGTATCCAAACGCCATCTTGGTTGGCGACTCTACGCAGTTAGTGTATGCCGGAAGTATGTATTACGACCATGATTGTGCGGGTGGCTGGTTCCATGCTGCAACAGGTTATGGTGCACTAGGCTATGGTATTCCGGCTGCAATTGGTGCGGCATTGGCAGCTCCGGAGCGGCAAGTCATTTGTATAACCGGCGACGGTGGTGCGCAATTCTCCTTTGCAGAATTAATGGTCGCGGTTCAGGAGCAATTGCCGATTATCTTTATTGTCTGGAATAACCAAGGTTATCTGGAAATTGAAAATGCCATGCTTGAGGTCGATATTGTGGCGGTTGGTTGTGACCCCATTCCTCCGAACTTTGAGTATTTAGCGAAGGCTTGTTCAATACCCTATCTCGCTTGCAGCGCTGCGGTTGATTTATTGGAAGCTGTCTTAGTCGAAGGCAAAAAAATGATTGAAGTAAATGATCGCAAACAGCCCATTATGATTGAAATAAGCGTTTAATAAGGAAGTGACTATGTCTGATTCATCGTATCAATTCACTCACGCAATTACCCGCCAACCAAGCCGCAGTGTGATCGATGGCTTGCGTGCAGTTGACACCGGTACTCCTGATTTTGAGCAAATGCTGCAAGACCATACGGCCTATATCGCAACACTACGTGAGGCAGGCGCTGAAGTGCATGAATTGCCAGCACTGGATGAATACCCTGACTCCACGTTTGTTGAAGATACCGCGCTGTGCCTTGTGCAAGGGGCTATTTTGATGCGACCAGGTGCGCCCTCTCGTCAAGGTGAAGTGGCACATATGGAAAGCACCTTGCGCGCCTTATATACAGATGTTCGCAGCATTGAAAATGGCTTTATTGAAGGCGGCGATATTCTAATTACCGGGCGAGAAATCCTCGTAGGACGCTCCGAACGAACCGATGCCGAGGGTGTGGCTGAGCTACGTGAGTTTGCAAAAGATTGGGGCTATCAAGTGCGTGAAGTAATGACACCGGAGGGCGTGTTGCACTTTAAAACGGACTGCTCTTTGTTAGACGCTGACACCATTTTATCGACCAAGCGATTGGCAGCCTCTGGTTGTTTTGAAGGCTATCGCGTACTTCATACGGCAGAAGGCGAAGAAGCAGCCGCGAACAGCATTCGTTTTAATCAGTTCGTGATCATGCCTGCTGGCTTTCCAAAAACATCGGCAATGCTGCGCGATGAAGGCTTTGAGGTGAGAGAAATTAATAATACGGAGTGCGCAAAAATTGATGGTGGGATGTCTTGCCTGTCATTGCGCTTACCTATTTAGCCGACTTAGTCCATGCCGGTCTGCAGTTAGAAATCGGCATGGTTTACTTACTCTCCGGCTAATTCAGCGAGTTCCTGAACTCTGATTTTATTGAGTTGCATCGGGCAAAAGCTATACATGGGTGAGCCAACAGAAGACCCCATCAGCTCGCAATGGGACTTTCTGTATTTGAGCCATGTGCGTTGAGATTGCTCAAACTTCTTTGCATCGTCCGCTGAGTTTTCTGAGATGTTTTTATAAATAACATCGTACAACCTGTTCATGTCTTTTTTGACTGCATCAGACACGGCAGTGCTGCAACCGTGAACGACACTATTATTCATGGTGCCTGCATCGGTCACGCACTTATCATAAATGGCATCGTATTTATCTGGGGCTGTCCAAGCAGACATTGAAGCGGCTGATAGAGCGACCGTGATGGCGAGTAATGGAAGTTTGTTGTTGAGTTTCATAGGCTACCTTTTGGTGTTGGTCACTGTTAACAATTGAGGTGCACAGTGGGCAGCTCGATAGTCAAAGAGTATTGTAGTTTAGACGCTGATTTGAGCGCCTAATGCTCAGCATGCGGTAAGGAGTAATCTTAGCTATTCGACTTACAGGCTATCAAACTTCAAATGGGTTAAGTACCCGTAAGTTAGGGTGTTGAAAATCTTTAGTATTACGTGTAACTAATGTTAAGTCGTACTGTATAGCACTTGAGGCGATCCACGCGTCATTTTCAGGAGCAAGGTCCGGGATGTGTAACGTTGCACAAATATTTGCAGTAGCTTCATCGATTGGCAAAACACGTTCATGAAACATACTCTTCACAACGGTTTGATACCAGTCCTTTAGACTAGCAGCTTGCTGTTGATCTTTGCGTGACATGCGCAATATGCCTCTCTCAATTTCCATAACCACGACAGCATTGGTATAAAAGGACTCCTTTGATACATTGCTTAACCATGCAACGACATTTTCGTCCGCTTTGTTTCGCCCTATCTTCCGGATTTCTGAAACTATATTTGTATCAAGCAGATACATTAATCAAACTCTACAGCGGGACGTTGAGCAGTACTTCGTGGAGGTATGTCCAATTCAATATCAGAAACGTCAGCATGCTTTAAGCTGCAAAGCCACTCATAAGCGCTTTGGGGCTTTTTTTGGGTTATGAGCTGATACTCTTCATAACTCATTAACACATGCTTTGGAGCGCCTCGGTCTGTGATGATGATAGGCTCACGCAGGCTTTCACGCTTGGCGCGACCCAGGTCTTGATTAAATTCTCTACTAGTCATTTGCATGGTATTTCTCCGAAGCTTTTGGCTTATGTTACTACCTATAAATAAATGTAGCAACAAATCAGGCTTAACCCTCCGAAGCGAAACTATTTTATAAAGTGCCATTATGCATGGGCGAATCTGAATCAGGGTCAATGCTTCATATTGCAAGGCCGTGGCAGCGGCTGGATAGCTGAGCCGCCCTTCCTTAAGCCGTGTAAACTACTAAAAAGTGTTTACGCTAAGTCTTCTTCAAAAGTATAGCAGCGACTACTGCAACGACAACTTCCAGAGCAAGATAAACATACATGTACGTATTAACCGCCCCGTCAATCATCAGTAACTGATGAAATGGTCTCCTCCCCTTAACCGGCATCTATGTGCCAAGATTGGAAAGTACAAATATTACCAATCTAAATGAGGAGAAGACCACATGAGTAAGGTTAGCGTCATTGGGATGGATTTATCAAAGCAGGTTTTTCATCTTTTTGGGCTCGATGAAAGGTGAAAGGTAGTCATCAAGAAGGTGCTTAAACGCAATCAACTCATTGCCTGGTTTTCCAATCAGAGCCCCTGCCAAGTAAGCATGGAAGCCTGTGCCAGTTCACATTACAGGGGAAAAGTGCTCAGTAATTTGGGATTTAAGGGTTTATTATTGCCCGCACAGCATGTGAAAGCGTTTGTACAAGGCAACAAGAATGACTATAACGATGCACTCGCCATTGCTGAAGCAACAAACCGTCCGAGAATCCACAAGGTACCGCTAAAAACAGTACAACAGCAAGACCAACAGGCAATACAGCGCATGAGAAAACAAGCGGTATGTAACCGGACGGCCCTGTGTAATCAAACACACGGCTTAGTTGGCGAATATGGACTGGTATTGCCTAAAGGGGTTAACGCATTACGCAAAGCGATTCCGAGTGTATTAGAGGACGCTGAAAATGGTTTGACTGACTTATTTCGCCAACTACTCAGGCAGCGCCTTGATCAGCTAGTTGAGTTAGACACTCATATCAAATTTTATACTGACTTGCTAGTCAATCAGGCTGAGTACTGTGAAGAAATCAAACGCTTGCAAAGCATTCCGGGGTTCGGCCCTATTGTCGCCAATGCTTATTATAGTTATGTTGGTAATGGTGAGGTATTCAGTAACGGAAGAGGTGTATCCGCTTCCTTAGGGTTAGTCCCTTGTCAACACGGTACTGGTGGTAAAAGTGTGCTGTTGGGTATCAGTAAACGAGGCGACCAAGAACTCAGCGGTTTATTGGTTCACGGAGCACGTTGATGACCCGGCTGAGCCCCTTGCTTGCGAGGACTCTTAGGTTTCTTCTCGCGCTTAGCCCGTTGCTCCGGTGAATCCTGAGAGGGTGGTTTGGAGGAGTTTCTGGAAGCACGACCGCTTCCTGCGGTGTCTTCCGGCTCAGCGACACGCTGTTCCAGTTGGGCTACTAAATTCAATAACTGACGGTTGAGCCGCTGCGAAGCCGCCAGATCAGCGGGCAGTTGATGATTGAAAAGCGCCTCAGTCAGTTTATTCATTACTTAATCATAATGAACTATGGCCTAAATTCAACTCCCCATGCAGAGTTACCAATCATCATGCCATAGGCACGCGTAACCGCCATTAACGATAAGAAAATCAAAACACCAATAAGCCCCAGACGTACTTCTGAGCGAGATAAAATATAAAGCAGGATGCCAATCGCAATCGACATGCCGCCATAGGTAGCCCGCATATCAATTAGACCAGAGCCCGAGGAAGGAGCGGAGCCTGTAACCAGTTGAGAGAACTGGGTCGGAGCTACGGAAAACCGACACCGTAGATAAAAAATATAGCCGCGCTTAGTAGAATGGTCAGTTTACCCGAAGTTATGAAATAGCTTCCCTAAGTACTCAACTAAAAGTTATACGGTATTTCGTTTAGCACCGTTGCTAATGCTGTCTTTAGCTTTTATAAGCGCCAAGCGGTAGCCAGCTATATTTTATTTTCCGCCACAGTATCTCAATAAGATTCAACTCAGGTGAGTAAGGTGGCAGATAGTGGATGAAAACACCTTTCGCGGCCCAGTTATCCAGTTCTGCTGTAAATACCTTGCTACGATGCATCGACGCATTGTCTAAAATAACGAAGCATGGCTTCAAATCCTGTTCACACCGCCTCGGATAGCCCCTTGTTTTCCCACGCCTGAAATGCCTCCTGAAGTGTTCTTTCGGCGTCAAAAAGTAGCGGGTTACGCTGACCTTTTAAGGATTCTCGACAGTGTTTCCAGCAGTCGCTAAGGCTTTTTTTAAAGCACGGGTTAACGTGCCCTGAGATGATTTTTTCCCAGTAAACTGCTCCAGGTCTGCTTTGGCTAATCCGAGTTGCTGAGGTTGTTTATCCAGTGCCTGCTTCAGATAAGTAACTTCATCATCGTTATAAATCATTGGGCGTCCGCTTCGGGGCGGGTCATACAGACCGGTAATGCCCTCCTGATGCCAGCGGTCAATCCAGGCACTGACTCTATCCCGGTGCGACTCTTTGTCCTGCGGGGTCAGTGAGTTGACGTATTTCAAGGTCGCTTCCTTCAGGTAGGGTAAATAAATGATATTTTGCCACAGCATTTATAGTCGGATACTTATCCTGGGGTCGTGTATCAGACCTATTGAAAAGAGTGCCTTCGAATATACTCACCAATCACTTTATCATGAAGCTCAATAGACTTGGAGAAGCAAATGGTTCGTCTGGCAAATCGTTTGATATGCGTTAGACAATTCAAATTATGTCGCTCTATTCGCTGTGTGTGACGCTTGCCAATCAAATGCTTGTCCCATGGTAGTTGTCGACTATAGGCACCCCAGTCATCCGTACAGTAAACACTGAAAATAAATGGTTTTAATCGTTTCAACAATTGTTTGCAGGTTTCATCTGTTCGCTCACCCAGTGCATAAGCCAATACGCGCTGAAACTGTCGGACGCATATCAAACGCTCAGCCAAGTGGACAATCTAAAGTAATCTGAGGAGTAGGTACGGTCTTATTGATCGCCCTTTTTTATGACGCTGCCGGCACTGATTTATTGATAGATCACAAGCACAAATAATAGCGGCAGACCGCTAGCGCGGTTGCCGACTAGAAAGATGCCATCGCCTCACGTCAACCCGTGGGGCTTTTTCATGGTCACGGAGAATGACGGAGATCGGGTTTATTCCAACAAAGGTAAGAAAGTACCATAGGTATTTAGCAAAGCCTTTGTCGTAGCTAACTCATAGGCGTTTTAGCCCCTCCTGAAAGGAGAGCAATCTATGACGTACGGTTTAGGGGAAAATGAATCCGGCAAAACAGGGGCATCTTGCAGAAGAAAAAGTACAACCGTAAATTTAGCGTTTCTATGCCGCATTACGTACTTTTGTTGGGATATACCCAAAAGACGAGCGTTGTCAAAATGGTGGGGGTATAAGCCCACCATTTTGGCATTAATAAGTTAATTAATCTGCGACAGAAGATCTGGGTTCACTACTAGGTTGCGTACGCCGTGGGCGTGATCCTCGCCAAATGGGTTGTCCTTCATCCATGTGTCGACCGAGTTGATGTTGAGCTTGACGACTTTCGGACGAACACTCCAGGTAACCTGAAAGGGCGAGCCTTTTTCGTTATAACTGGGGCCTGTGGTCGAGCCGTCATACACAACTGGCGTGCCTGTATCATTGGGTAGGTTCGGCACTTGGTTCAGGCCATTCACCTCTTTGATCTGCGCCATTTTAGTAAAATCTGTGCCGCCGTCCGAGACCAGAACGGCCACTACGGTCTCGACCCGAAGCTGTGGATTGCCGATAGCTTCGCTTAGACAAGTGCTAAGGCTTGACCCAAGAGTGGCTTGCGCAGTCGAATGCACGAAATGGATTTCGATCGTGTCGCCGGGTACTAGATCGCCATGCTCGCTTTCACCGATTTTGTGGCCGACAGGTGCCATTTCAGCCGCTGTAAGATCGCCATTGTACTTGAAACCAGTACCGTAGCAGGGCAATCGGGCTTAAATCATTCCCAAGATTTTGAGCAAGAACTGATTGTCCCAACCCGCTTTAGCTCGCTTAGTTTTTACACCGACCTTGCTACTCTTCTCACTTTTGATGAGATTGAG
>Ga0193958_1000006_pt1 | contig 257366 bp, 273 predicted proteins | sample FB_1_MG_FD_140320 | JGI IMG/M metagenome (GOLD analysis project Ga0193958, IMG submission 140320) | Microbial mat bacterial communities from the Broadkill River, Lewes, Delaware, United States - FB_1_MG | ecosystem: Environmental > Aquatic > Freshwater > River > Microbial mats | place: USA... | reverse complement strand
TCATTGCTTCTTTGCAGTGTTCTTGCAAACCACAAATCCCCACACAAGTTATTTAGTCTTAAATTGTTAAACAACCACTGCAACCGTTGCTGCAGCGAGGAGGCGTATTCTATACAACCCTCATATTCTGTCAAGGTTTTTTTGAACTTTAATTCAATCAGCGCACTGAGCAAACCAAACTTAAAACAACCTCCCTAACGTCACGAAATACACAATGAAATCAGAGCTTTAGACACCAACCGGACTAGCCGTTTGTGTCTGAGTGAGCGGCGCATTATAGACAGATCTGAGCGCCTGTCAACGCCTTTTATGAACCTTTTATGAATTTAATTCGGCGGGTAAAACGAAGGGCAGGACCTCAAGCGGGTTAAGGCCCTGTTTGCAAAGAATTTATCTGGATTTAGCTTAAATCAGGAGGCCAAAAAGTAATTTCACCCTCCTAATATAATGGAGTACATACTAATTATTTTGACTCTTTAGCACTCTGCTTATCTACGACTGCTTCTGGCGTACTTGCCTTCTTAGTAGAAGCCGTCACAACAGCATCCGACTTATCAGTCTTTTTCGCCTTGGTGGTCTTTTTGGTTGAACTGATTTTGACAACTTTCGGCGCAGAGGCATCAAGTGCAACAGCGCCTTTAGATAAAGACAGATCAGCGAGGTTCTTCGCTAGCAATTTATCACCAATGCCCTTTACCTCGGTTAAGTCATCAACCGACTTAAAGACACCGTTGTCATTTCTGTACTTCACAATAGCTGCCGCTTTCTTGATACCGATGCCACTTAAATGATGTGCGATGGTTTGCGCCGAAGCTTTATTAATATTGACCATCTCGGCGAAAACCGAAGAGCTACCAAAAGCCAACATTGCAGCGACAGAGAGTTGAATCAATTTAAGATTTTTCATATTTTCCTTTTTTATTATTATTTACGAGTGATTAGATCAAGATAAAAACCGATACCTATGATGTATCTAGCATCATAAAAAGATCTTAAGGTAAAAATTCTAACAAATTGATTTTCAAAAGCGGAGTAGAAATTGACTAATGGACATGCCATCTATCAATAATAGGAATCACAAACCAAGGCACTCACATCCAGAAAACACCTAAAACTCTAGTCATTCTCCCCATCAAAACACTCTATTGCCGATGCAATAGGCCTATGGCACTATGCCCTGAAACTCTTTATCAACCCAAGGTCAACCAAGGAAACCTCTTATGATTAGTGTTGGAGATACAGTCCCAACGGCAAACATCACAGTTGCCGGCGTCGTAGAACAAACCAGCACCACTAGCACGGAATTATTTTCCGGCAAAAAAGTAGTACTATTTGCATTGCCAGGCGCATTTACCCCGACTTGTTCAAAAGCTCACTTACCTGGCTACGTAACACTTTTTGATAGCTTCCTTGAAAAGGGTGTCGATATGGTTGCTTGCCTATCGGTAAATGATGCGTTTGTTATGCAGGCTTGGGCTAAAGATCAAAATGCCGAAAACATCACAATGATCGCCGATGGTGGCGCAGCTTTTACTAAAGCCTTAGGCTTAGAAATGGATACCGGTGATTTTGGTGGCGTTCGTGCACAACGATTCGCAATGATTATCGATAATGGAGTAGTAAGCCTGCTGAATATTGAACCACCTAAGACATTTGAATCCAGCAAGGCAGAAACAATTTTGGAAGCACTCTAAGCTTGTTTTCGTCACCCAAAACGCTCTTTATATAACAAGAGCGTTCTGGGATAAATTCATTTAGCAGTCCTTCACAAGCGCTTCTCTCCCCCTCATTTTACCCTCTTAAAAAGCGAATCCTTAGTATCGGAATCGAGTCAAAACGCACTATTGAGGGGCTTGTTCGTCCCTTAAACACTTCCCTAATCGATATTTCTTCCAGTAAGATGCCCTGCAACTAACCAGTCTTCAACCCATGAGAGGAGTTATTTGTGAGCAAATCTACTAGCGATGCCTATTTGGCAGATTACCTGAATGAACAAACATTAGCTGAAAAAATGATCCCGACCGTTGGTCAAATGTACCGGGAAATGGGTGTGATTCTCACCATTTTCGGTCGCAAGTTAATGAACAGCTCCACGATCGACATCATCAAAGCACACCGCCTTGGTCGTCGCATGGTTGGTGAAAACATTAGTCTTGAAGCAACCACCGAAGTCCTCGGCGTCCTCCAAAAAATGAATCTTGGCGTTTCACGCGTTGATATTGGTAAGCTGGCACATAATTTTGCACAGCTTGATGGCAATCAATCTCTGGAAGACTACCTTCTGGGCGCCGTTGCCGAAGCTAATCACGGCAATATCAGCCTCCTTGCTCAGCCTCAAGACGTCGTACTTTACGGATTTGGACGTATCGGTCGTATTCTGGCCCGCCTATTGATTGAAAGAACCACTGCCGGTAATAAATTACGCCTTCGCGCCATTGTTGTTCGCAGCAAAGGTAAAGGCGACTTGGAAAAACGTGCCAGCTTACTGCGTCGCGACTCTATCCACGGCCCATTTAATGGTTCGATTACGGTCGACCACGAGAACAGCGCAATCATTGCCAATGGTAACTACATCAAAGTTATCTATGCTGGCAGCCCTGAAGAAATTGATTACACAGAATACGATATCGATAACGCACTCATTGTTGATAACACGGGTGTATTCAAAACTGAAGAGGCGCTTGGTCGTCACTTAGTACCAAAAGGTGCATCGAAGGTACTGCTTACAGCACCCGCTGGCGGCAATGTTAAAAACATCGTTTATGGTGTAAACCACACTGATGTTAGCTTGGATGACACCATTATTTGTGCCGCGTCTTGTACCACCAATGCAATTACCCCTGTTCTGAAAGTAATGAACGATAAGTACGGTATTGTAAATGGTCACGTTGAAACCATTCACTCTTACACGAATGACCAAAACCTGATTGATAATTATCACAGTGCCGAGCGTCGCGGCCGTAGTGCGCCACTGAATATGGTACTAACTTCAACCGGTGCGGCAAAAGCGGTCTCCAAAGCATTGCCTGAACTACAAGGCAAGCTAACTGGTAACGCTATCCGTGTTCCAACGCCAAATGTATCCATGGCAGTAATCAAGCTGAACTTATCCAGCTCCCCTACCCGCGATGAAATCAATGATCACGTGCGCAACATTGCACTGAACTCTGATCTGCATGAGCAAATTGCTTACTCTTCATCGACTGAAGTGGTCTCAACAGATTTCGTTGGCACACCAGAGCCTGGCATTTTTGACTCAATCGCGACGATTGCGCAGGATAACAGCTGTGTATTGTATGTTTGGTATGACAACGAGTACGGCTACAGTACTCAGGTATTACGCGTAATGCGTGAAATGGTTGGCATGCAAATTCCACAAGTACCAGCGTAAAACAAAAAAGCCGGCGATATCGTTAAATATCGTCGGCTTTTATTCTTCAGAGCTTTCCACTAACTGTTGTTAATAAAGCCCATATTTTTGTAAGCGCCATAAGCTTTAAACTGCAACTCTCGCTTCAGCCCATCCAGCAACGCTTCAGCATCCAACGGCTTTCCTGAAAAACGACTTTGACGAGCAACTGTTGCAAAATCACCTGGCGTTAAGCCCTGCATTCCAACAATCTGCTTCTTCCAATTTTCCTCATCAGGCACTTCGGCTTCATAATCGTCTAGCACTTGTCGGAACAAAGACCACAACTGCTCTGGCTTCAAAAAGTCGAATTTAATCTTTAAATCAAAGCGACGTAGCGATGCTTGATCTAACTGCTCCATCAAATTGGTTGAGCAGAAAAACAAACCATCAAACTGCTCCATTTGTGTCAGCAGTTCGTTGACCTGAGATACCTGCCAGCTTTCACGCGCTCGTGCCCGGTCCTGAAGAAAGCTATCCGCTTCATCCAGCAACAACACTGCGCCCTCATCCATCGCTTGTTCAAACATTTCACTCAAGTGACGTTCGGTCATACCCAAATACGGGTCTAGCAAATCTGAAGCACGCTTAGTAATCAACGGAATATCCAACACTTCAGCAACATGACGCGCAAATTCACTTTTACCCGTTCCCGGCTGGCCATATAAGCAAATACGACCTTTTGGCATTTTGGTTAACGCAGCCTGCAAGGTCACCAGATCATAATCCGGATTTAGCACATCAAGACGATAAGTAATCGGCGACTTCACACCTTTGGACAAGTCCTTGTCATAGCCCATCGCGTTCAGGGTATTTCCAATGATTCGTTCCAGGTGCGCTTCAACTTCGGCAGGCTTTTCCAATCCCAGCTCTGAAACTACCCGAACACCACGCGCAATTAAGCCCGGTGCCAGATATTCATTACCCGAAATTTGCTCCAACCACTTTTCGCTGACATTCAAGCCTTTTGCATACTCGCGAAGCATGCGAATACGGGTTTGACGTGGTGGCGTTTTCAACTCCATCACATAGTCAAAGCGGCGCAGAATGGCTTCATCAATGTGGTAAATCACGTTTGATACCCAAATTGCAGGCACCTCGTTTTCTTCCAACAACTGATTAAACCAACCTTTCTTAGTGTCCGAGCTGGTACGAATACCGAAACGCTCCATGCTGCCATCGCGCAGGAATACATCTTCGATTTCATCAAATAAAATCAAGGTTTCCGGCGTGCGCTTTAATACCTGCTGGCATAACTGGTAGGAATCAACACGTGCTTTTTCATACTCATCAACCACACCTTCGCCGGTATTGTTAACTTCATACAGCGGGCAGCCCAAGTCTTTTGCCAAAGTCCGAACCATTTCGGTTTTACCCGTTCCCGGCGGACCATAAATTAGGATATTAACGCCTTTTAAGCGCTTCTTGGTCGCCGAGCGCAAATAGTGATGCACCAAGTCATAATCTTTATCAACATGCGAAAAGTCTGCTGGCTTCAATGTCGCCTCGCTGCCAACTTTGAAAAAGCGGCGTAGCGATTGCATGATGTCCAGTACTTCATCATCCAACAGCACATCGGTAATTTCATCTAGCAGTACCAGCTGATCATCCAACTCATCCGGAAAATTACATTCCAAACGCATTAGGCCAGTGCGATTTAGCAAACCATCAGATGACAAAGCTTGGCGAATACTGGAGGGATCAAGATCCAAAATCACACTCAACGTATTAATCACGCCGCGTGACGTTAAATCACCCAACACACCACAGACTTCAGTTAAGTCTTTAATCGCATGAATCAGAATACCAAAGGCTAGTAGCTTTTTCTCAATATCACTGAGTTCGACTAACTTACCTAACTCGTCCAGGTTTTTGAACAACACGCCGTCATGAGGAATATTCTTAGCCTCATACAATTCGCTTTGTGTTTTCAAAATACGACGGAATTTTTTCTTAGAGATTGGGTTTTCGTCATCGTGTTTATCAATCAGGTGTTCAAGCCCAACCACGCTTAAGGCACGGTCATGACCATACAAACCAAATTCGGTATCCATGCGCATATAACCCTTGAGGTTATAAAGGGCACGTAGGGACCAAAGGATGACAATATCCTCATACTGTTCGAGCAATTCAGGTACTTTCTTATTCATTTTTTGAGTATAACAGAGGGAAAGCCTGCGTATATCAGGCTCTCGCATTATTCGGGGTTTTACTGAGGCGCTTTAATCTTTTGCTGCAACAATCTCTTCAAGCTCAAGTCCGGAAAGCCGGTTAATAGTTCGCCAGATATAATAAAACACGCCCATCATCATAATCATGGATGGAATAGCGATCACTGGATAACTCATTAACGTCATTTGACCCAGCTCAGCATTAAATTCCTCAGTGCCGGATGGGCTAACAACAATCCACTTCGCCAAAATGTAATTCATTACGGCTGAAAAGAAGAAGGTTCCCGCCAAAAAGTAATTGGCTTTCAATAAGCGCTGATCAAATTCAGCTTTATTGTTTTTCTCTTCCAGTATTCCGTTGATTTTATCCACTTGCAGAATCGCAGGATTAAATAACATGGTTCTTACTAGCGGATATTTTGTGTAACTGGAAATCAATACACCAATTCCAATAATCGCAGGGATTGCAGCCTCTTTCACTGCCAGCCATTGAGTGTCCAGTTTGAACAGACCAATACCGCCTGTGAGCAGTACACTCACAATACCCAGCAAGGCAACAAAGTTACGCTTTTTGTGAACGATCAGTTCGTAAAGACCCCAGCCAATTGGAAAAGCCAATGCCAGGACCAGCGCAAAAACCGGCCCAAGATTATCGGGCCCACTGAGCTTCATGAGGATTACCGAAGGAATCACGATACTCACGATCAGGTCGATAAAAGGGTTCTGTTTTTTTTGTGTTGCCACAGTTGTATCGGATTTTTCTGAGGTATTCATTGGCTCTTTCGGGGTTAATTCATTCAAATTAGTTACACAACATATTGATAACGCGGAATGCAGTCTAAACGCTCATTCTCTGAGATTCTATTAATTTCTTTTAATCGACTCAGTTTCAGCAAATTTCACCAGACAAAAAAAAGCCGGCAACCAATAAGGGTGCCGGCGAAAAAACGCTGGTAGCCAATGACGTTTAAATGTCCTGAGACACTACGCGTACCATATCCAGCATCTTGTTGGAGTAGCCCCACTCGTTGTCGTACCAAGAGATGACTTTTACAAAAGTCTCATCGAGTGACAAACCAGCGGTTGCATCAAATGTTGAAGTACAAACTTCGCCGACGAAGTCTCTGGAAACAACAGCTTCATCTGTATAGGCCAAAACGCCTTTCATCGAACCTTCTGATGCTTCTTTCATTGCCGCACAAATTTCTTCGTATGACGTGTCTTTATCCAGCTCAACTGTTAAGTCGACAACCGAAACGTTAGAGGTTGGTACGCGGAACGCCATACCCGTCAACTTACCGCTCAGCTCTGGGATTACCTTACCAACGGCTTTTGCTGCACCCGTTGATGAAGGAATAATGTTTTCTAAAATACCGCGACCCATGCGCCAGTCTTTACGTGAAGGACCGTCAACAGGGCTTTGGCTTGCAGTTGTTGCATGAACAGTTGTCATCAAACCGCGCTTAATACCGAACTTGTCATTCAGTACTTTAGCTACAGGAGCCAAGCAGTTCGTGGTGCAAGATGCGTTAGAAACAATTTTCTGACCAGCATAAGATTCATGGTTAACGCCGTATACAAACATTGGCGTGTGGTCTTTAGACGGTGCAGACAGAACTACTTTACGAGCACCGGCTGTTAAGTGAGCCATCGCTGTTTCTTCAGTCAGGAAGATACCAGTACATTCCACAACTACATCAACGCCAATCTCATCCCACTTCAGGGCTGCAGGATCGCGTTCAGCCGTCAGACGTACTACTTTGCCGTTAACGACTAAGTGTCCGTTTTCAACGACAACGTCACCGTTAAAGTGCCCGTGAACCGAGTCATGCTTTAGCAAATAGGCTAAGTACTCTGGCTCCAGCAAGTCATTGATGCCGACTACTTCGACATCATCAAAGTTTGCGATCGCCGCACGAAATACCATGCGACCAATTCGTCCAAATCCGTTTATACCAACTTTTATCGCCATAATGTTTCACCTTTTGCGGGCATCGTTTAACTAATTTCTGTAGTTTAATTTCATAATTATTGAATATCAAGTGATATATTACGTAATAACCCAAAAAAATGTAACCGAGTTACATAAAACTGTCATAAAAGGCCCTACTGAGGTCTCCCTCAGCAACAAAACCGTAGTTATTCAGTTTCAGCCTGTAATTAGTTGATTGATTTTGGTGTTTAGGACGTCTAACACGATTTGGCTATGGCCACCCATCGGGACAATCAGGTCAGCATAGTACTTAGAAGGCTCTACAAACTCCTGATACATGGGTCTCACGGTCTTTTGGTACTGCGTAAGCACCGAAGCGACCGTACGGCCACGCTCATGTACATCACGCTCAATACGGCGCGCCAGACAGATATCCAGAGGCGTATCCACAAACAGCTTCAGGGAGAATAAATCGCGCATTGCCTTGGAGTGGTACAGCATAATCCCCTCAACAACCACAACCGGTGTCGAGTTAATCGTCTGAGTGACATCCGAACGGTTATGATTAACGTAGTCATAAGTAGGGCTTTCGATAGCGAAGCCTTTGCGAAGCTGACTCATGTGCTGCTGCAAAAGCTGGTGGTCAAAAGCATCTGGGTGGTCGTAGTTGGTTGTGATCCGCTCTTCAATAGTCAGGTGATCTTGGCGTTTATAGTAAGCGTCTTCGGCGATAACACTGACTTGCTGATCATTAAAGCGTTTGGCAATATTATTAGCCAACGCAGTCTTTCCCGAGCAGGAGGCTCCGACTATTGAAATAAAAATAGGCTTGTCGACGGATTCAAAGGGACTCATAGATTGTGCTTCGTAGTAGGTTGAAACCGCAGTTTATCACTAAACGAAAACAATGGTTAAACCGTAGATTCAGCTAACAGATGCTATAATGACTTTATATTAGGCATTACTTGAAATGTGGCGCAGATCCCCCATCATTGTAAACAATTGAGATTTATCATCAGGTGAAATATGAAAATTAATCGAGCTGAATTTAATATCGGACAAGTGATTTATCACAGACACTATAATTTTCGTGGCGTGATTGTGGATGTAGACCCCGAATTTGATGGTGACGATGAGTGGTATGAGCAACATGCCAAGAACGAGCCGCCTAAAAACCAACCTTGGTACCATGTACTGGTTGATGACGACTCGGTGATGGCTTATGTGTCCCAGCAAAACATTTGTTCAGATCAGTCAGATATGGAAGTTAACAATCCAATGATTGCTGACATGCTGACAACCACCGGCAATGGTCAGTACCAAACCATGCGTACACTAAACTAATAAGAGCCGAAGCCTCCTGCATCAACTGTTCAGGAGGCCGCAATCGGCTCCAACAAATAGCCCATTACCTGCCCCGCTTTACTCTGCTTCTTGATATCTAAACCCCACACTGACCAATCAAATGACTCTTCAGCTTCGTGCTCCAGATAAATAAGCCCATGCGGCGTCAGCAATTGCTTCTCTATAATCAGATCCAACACCTTTGGCAATAAGCCTTTTCGGTATGGCGGGTCTAAGAAAATCAAATCATATGGCTTTGAGTCACGCATGAGAAAGTTCAAGGCATCGGCATTGACCACTTCGCCACGCGAGACCTCACCATTTTCAAGTATCTGCAGGTTATCCCGCAGTTGCTGCGCAGCTTTGGGGTGCATTTCAACCAGTACGACTTCAGCGGCATAGCGAGACAAGGCTTCAAAGGCGACCGCCCCGCTACCCGCAAATAAATCTAAGCAGCGCGCACTCGCAATATCACCCTGCAACCAGTTAAACAGTGTTTCCCGAATCCGGTCCGGAGTCGGGCGCAGGCCCGGCGCTTCCACAAAGGAAAGCCGCCGACTGCGCCACTGACCGCCGATGATACGTAGCTGGTTGCTACTGCTCTTTCGTGCTTTGCTCATCAGCCTTTTCGCCACCTACAATCACCGTCAACATCGCTTTTGGGTTAATTCGACGCTTAAGCGCATCAGCCACTTCATCGCGTGTTAGCTTGTTGATTTCACCGGTAAACTTATCCAAATAATCCAATGGCAAACCATAAAAGCCGATCATATCGACATAGTTAGCAATATTACTGTTACCCGCGATATTCATTGGGAAGCCGCCAGTGATATTCAGCTTAGCCTCTTCAATTTCTTCTTCCGTCGGGCCAGTTTCAAGGTACTGATTGAGCAAATCCTCAAGCGCTTGCTTGGCCTCGTCAATCTGCGCAACCTTGGTTTGCAAGCCCATTAGAAACGGCCCAAACTCACGTGAAACGGAGAAATAGCTGTAAACGCTGTAGCTCAAGCCACGCTTTACCCGAATCTCCTTCATTAAGCGCGACGTAAATCCGCCACCACCAAAAGGATGATTACCAAGGTATAGCTTGAAGTAATCAGGGTCGCCACGCTTATTACCCGGCTGGCCAATCATGATGTGCGCCTGACTAGACGGGAACGGAATGTGTACCGTTTTTGACTCAGTCAGTAGCTTAACCGGTGGAATGGGCTCTGGCTTCTCGCCTTTAGGCAGTACTTCAGCCACACGCTTAGCCAACACTTCAGCTTCTTCACGAGTCACTGCGCCAACAATCGTCACCATGGCATTATCTTCAACCATGTAGCGCTGATAGAACGCTTTCAGGTCATCTGTTTTAATCGCGGCAACGCTGGTTTCAGTACCGCTCACTGGCATGGCATAAGGATGGTCACCATACAGGTTCTTATAAAACGCTTCGCCAGCAATACTGCCCGGATTTTGCTTAGCTGCTTCAAAGCCCACAATCATCTGCTTTTGCAAACGCTCAAAGTCTGCTTCCGGAAACTCTGGCTTCGCCATAACAGCCAACCAGTTATCAATGGCGGTTTTGAACGGCTTTTCCAGTGTAATCGTACGCAAACCAATATTGGCGTTGTCACGCGAAGCATCGGAATAGAAATTAGCACCAACCGACTCAAAGACTTCCGCCAGTTGATCAGCATTCATGCCTGCCGCGCCTTTATCCAGCATCGACATGGTCATATTTGCCAAGCCAGACTGCTTACCATCACGAGCGCTACCGGCGTCAAACGTAACATTGATATCTAACATCGGTAAATCATCAATCCCGACATAGAACACGCGTAAGCCACTATCTAAAGTCCAGTTTTCAATTTTCGGGCCAGCAAAGGCCATCGAACTGGCAACGCTGGTGACGACCAGCAGTACGAAACTTCTCAGGATACGCATTACTCAGCCCCTCCGTTATCCAGTGACTGAGGCTCAAGTCGTGCCACTGTTAATTGATCTTCATTCAGGTATTTTTTCGCAACCGCTTGGACTTGCTCAGCAGTAACCGCCATAACGCTATCCTGATATTCATCCAGAATTTCCCAGCCCAAGCCGACAGACTCCATCATGCCGATCAGTGTTGCCATGTGCTCAACCGAGTCACGCTGGAAAATCTCAGAGGCTAAAGTTTGCGCTTTTACGCGCTCCAACTCTTCTTCAGTGACCAACTCAGTTTTGAATACATCAATCTCTGCCAGTAACGCTTTGCGAAGATCATTGATATCAACCCCATCTGCTGGCACGCCAGAAACAATCAACTGCTCTGGCATACGGCCATAAGCCATATAATAAGCACTGGCTCCGGCGGCGATTTCTTTACCGCGTACTAGGTTTTTGGAGAAACGTGCACTGCTACCGCCATCCAGAATCGTTGACAGCACATCTAATGCATACGGCTCCCACGCTTCTACTTTTCCTTGCTTCGCGCTGATCATGCTTGGCGTTTTAAAGCCCATCATAATGTTTGGCACTTTCGCAGGCGCTTTAACAACAATCTCACGAATACCGACCTGTGGGATCTCAGTACGTGGCTTTACTTCCGGCAACTCAACCGACTTGTAATCACCAAAATACTTTTCTGCTAATGCGAATACCGCTTCTGGATCCACATCGCCCGCCACAACCACGGTTGCATTGTTTGGCGCATACCATTTGTTATACCAATCTTTCAGATCAGCCAACTTCATCGTATCCAAATCTTCCATCCAACCAATCACTGGCGCACGGTAAGGGTTATTCAGATAAGAAACGGCGTTGAACTGCTCGCGCATTTTAGAATTTGGGTTATCGTCAGTGCGCATGCGGCGCTCTTCTTTAACCACTTCGATTTCTTTAGCAAACTCATCTTTGTCCAGCACCAGATTACGCATCCGGTCGCCTTCCAGCTCAAACGCCACTTCCAAGCGGTCCGCTGCCAGCACTTCGTAATAAGTGGTGTAGTCTTGTGAAGTAAATGCATTATTGCGAGCGCCATTACGCGCCAGAATCACTTCAAACTCACCCGATTTACGGGTCGTCGTGCCCTTAAACATCATATGCTCAAGTGCATGCGACAGGCCGGTGATACCTTCATGTTCGTAACTGGTACCAATTCGGTACCAAACTTGTAGCACAGCAATCGGTGCGCGATGATCTTCTTTTACGATGACCTTCAGCCCGTTGCTCAGGGTTTTCTCTGTAATCTTTGATGCATTAGTGGTCGTATCGGGCGCTGCAACCGCGCTCGTCTCTGCCTGAACCGGCATACTCAACATCAGGACTGCCGCAAACAGCACGCGACAGTTACGCATTGGCTTCCCAAGTGATAAGATTCTCTGCATTACATGATTCACATTTATTAACCAAAATTGAAGTATAAACGATGTTCAAATTTTTCAAGAAGAAAAAACAGCTTGAACAAGGGAATGAGACCGCTGCCGAGTTGCCAGCCGCTCAAGAAAACACGCCCGTAAGCACACCTGATGAAACACCAACTGCGCCAGTACCTGCGCCTAAACCGGCTGCCAAAGCAACCGAGCCTGCACCGACTCCAGCCCCCGCGCCGGCAAGCACTGAAACCAAAGAAAAACCTAGTCTATTCTCCCGGCTAAAAAGTGGCTTATCGAAAACCGGCTCCTCACTAACAGAAGGCTTCGGCAATCTGTTTATGGGCAAAAAACAGATTGATGATGAAGTTCTGGAAGAACTGGAAACTCGCTTGTTAATGGCCGATGTTGGCATAGAAGCTACCCAAAAAATCATTAAAGACCTGACCCAGCAAGTTGACCGCAACGAGCTAAACGATACTGAAGCACTGATGCAGTCGCTGTATCGCAGCATGAGCGATATCCTGAAGCCTGTCGCTAAGCCTCTGGAAATTGATGGCAGCAAAAAACCGATGGTTATTTTGATGGTCGGTATTAACGGCGCTGGTAAGACCACTACGATAGGCAAACTGGCGAAGAAATTCCAGAATGATGGCAAAAAGGTAATGTTAGCGGCGGGTGATACCTTCCGTGCTGCGGCGGTTGAACAGCTACAAACCTGGGGTGAGCGCAACAAAGTTCCAGTCATTGCACAGGGCCAAGGCTCAGATAGCGCATCGGTTATTTTTGATGGCATGCAGGCTGCTAAAGCCCGTGGTATCGACGTATTGCTGGCGGATACGGCTGGCCGCTTACACACCCAGACTAATCTGATGGAGGAGTTGAAAAAGGTTAAGCGGGTCATGCAGAAAGTCGATCCAACGGCTCCGCATGAAATAATGTTAATTGTTGATGCGAGTATCGGTCAGAACGCTTTAGCGCAAGCCAAAGAGTTTCATAGCGCACTTGGCTTAACGGGTATTACCGTGACGAAACTGGATGGTACGGCGAAAGGTGGAATTTTGTTTGCCATTGCTAACCAGACAGGCATTCCGGTTCGCTTTGTTGGCGTGGGCGAGAGTATTGATGACTTGCAGACGTTTGATGCTGAGAACTTTACCGGCGCATTGCTCGGTGGGGATTTTAGCTAAGCAATTCGATAGAGGCTGGTTGTCAATCGCACAACCAGCCTCCCTGATAAAGTCAGCCTTCTTTAGTCGCCATCTGCACGGTATACGCACTACCCTGCTTTAACTTATCGTAGTTACCAAAAACTTCTTTCAAATTACGCTTCATGTATTGGCGCAAGCCATTCACCGTCACCAAGTAGATTTCTCCGCCCGGCTTCATGTGGCGATAAGCGTCATGCAACATCAGCGTCATCATCTCGTTGCCAACTTTAGCCGGCACATTGGAAACCACCATATCAAAGCGGCGATCCTTATCAACGTGTTGAAAACCGTTACTTAATATCGCTTCAGCATTTTTGATGCCATTTAAGATCGCATTGCGGTTGGCATAATCTACCGCCATGAAATCTTTATCGCACATCAGGGTTTGACCTTTTGGCGCAAGCTTGGCTAGCGTCAAACCAATCGGGCCATAACCACAGCCCAAGTCAAAGATATCCGCATCTTCAGCAGGCTTGATATAGCGCAATATCAGGTCGGTACCTGCATCAATTTCACGTGGCGAGAAAATCCCCCACGTTGAGCGAAACACCATCAGCTTATCGCACAGCGTCGCTTTGAACTCGATGTCCTGGCGTAGCGACTTTAAATAATCTTCGTTTGTCATGCCTATTTACTCAATGCAGTAAAAATAGTGTTCGCTTCCGCTTGGGCAGCTTCCACCGAATCAGCCAAGGTGCAGTAATGGCCCATTTTACGACCCGCACGTGCGGAGGTTTTGCCATACAAGTGCAGCTTAGTCGCTGGGCTGTTAAACACGTGCTGCCAATCTGGCTGGCTATCGCCCCACAGATCACCTAATAAATTAGTCATTACAACAGGGCTTAATAAACGCGTATCACCAAATGGCAAATTACATACGGTACGAACCTGTTGCTCAAACTGCGAAGTGACACAAGCATCAATCGTGAAATGACCACTGTTGTGCGTGCGCGGCGCAATTTCATTCACTAACAAAGCGTCCTGCTTCGTCACAAAGAACTCAACCGCTAGTACGCCAACATAATCCAACTGATTAGCGATGTGCTTGGCTGCCGTTTGAGCCGCCTTAGCGATAGACTCATCCACGCGTGCTGGCACGATACTTTGATACAAAATACCATCGCGATGCAGGTTTTCAGAAACCGGAAAACACTGAGTCTCGCCACGCTCATTGCGTGCTAGCACTACAGAGACTTCGCAGGCTAAATCAATCCGCTGCTCCAGAACACAATCTGCTGAGTTGTGCGCATGATAGGCTTCAACCACTTCGTCCGGCGTGTTCACGGTAATCTGGCCTTTGCCGTCATACCCAAAGCGCGCGGTTTTCAAAATGGCTGGAAAATCAATCGCATCAATCGCAGTAGCGACATCAGAGCGGGTGCGAATGGCACCGTATGGCACGGGCAGCAACCCACATTCGCGAATGAAATCTTTCTCAACGATGCGGTCCTGCGTTTTACCCAACGCTTGCGCGGACGGGCGAACCGGACAAGTCGCACTTAAACTTTCCAACACATGCGCAGGGATATTTTCAAATTCAGTGGTGATGACATCGCAGCGCTCAGCAAAAATTGCCAACGCCGTTGCATCGTCATATTCCGCAACAATTTGTTCATCGGCGACTTGGCCTGCAGGGCTATCGGGGCCCGGTTCCAAGACAATCACTCGGTAACCAAGGTATTTTGCAGCAATCACAAACATGCGGCCGAGTTGTCCGCCACCAATCATACCGATTGTGGCGCCAGGTAAAATCATTTCTGTATTCATGCTTCTGGAGGTAATGTCATATTGAGCGCGTGCTGGCGCTGTTCTTCGCGATAAGCGGTTAGCTTAGTCGCCAATGCTTCATCGGTTACAGCCAACATCGCAATTGCAAATAAGGCCGCATTTGCCGCACCCGCTTCGCCAATCGCAAACGTCGCTACCGGAATCCCTTTTGGCATCTGCACAATCGAGTGCAAAGAATCGACACCTTTTAGGTAACGCGACGGCGCTGGAACACCCAAAACAGGCACAATCGTCTTAGCGGCCAACATACCCGGCAAGTGCGCAGCACCACCAGCTCCGGCGATAATCGCTTTTAAGCCATTTGGACCAGCGGCTTCTGCATACTCATACAGTAAGTCCGGTGTACGGTGCGCCGAAACGACCCGGTATTCATGAGGAATATCAAAGGCTTCTAATATTTCAACGGCTTTTGACATAACAGGCCAATCACTACTGCTACCCATTACAACGCCAACCACAGGTTGTGACATCACATTCACTCCAATATCCTGCAAAAAACCTGATATTATAGCACCGTTTTCTATTATCTCTACGTAAACGATTTATGAGCCAGCCAAAACTAAAAAACCTCGAACTCATTGCCCAAGGTAAAGTTCGGGATATCTATGCACTCGACAACGGGTACATGCTGATTGTAACTACCGATCGTTTATCTGCATTTGATGTGGTCATGCCGCAGCCAATTCCGGATAAAGGTAAAGTCCTGCTGCAGGTATCCAACTTCTGGTTCGATAAATTATCCCACGTGATTCCAAACCATCTGACCGACATTGATATCGATGAGTTATCAGTAACGGATGAAGAAGCCGAGTGGCTGGAAGGCCGTGCCATTGTGGTGCGTCGCCTAAAGCCGCTGCCGATTGAAGCCATCGTACGCGGCTACCTGATTGGTTCCGGCTGGAAAGATTATCAAAAGACCGGTGCAGTTTGCGGCATCACGCTACCAAGCGGATTGAAACAGGCGAGCAAATTACCAGAGCCTATTTTCACGCCTTCCAGTAAAGCGGAAGTGGGCGATCACGATGAGAACATTGCTTTCTCAGTGATGGAGCAGCGCATTGGCGCAGAGCTTGCAGCTAAGATTCGTGATACCAGTATTCAGCTTTATACTGAAGCGGCGGCTTATGCCTTAGAGCGTGGCATTATTATTGCCGATACCAAGTTCGAATTCGGTTTGGATGAAGATGACAATCTGATTCTGATTGATGAAATTCTTACGCCTGACTCTTCTCGCTTCTGGCCTGCTGATGAATATCAGGAAGGCACAAGCCCTCCTTCGTTTGACAAGCAGTTTGTTCGGGATTATCTGGAGACGTTGGATTGGGATAAAACTCCTCCAGGCCCCGTGATTCCAGCCGATATACTTGAGAAAACAGCAGACAAATACCGTGAGGTTGCACGTCGCTTAACGGAGTCTAGCGTATGAGTGATGCCAAAAAGTGGTTACAACGCGCTCCCGGCTTGCTGACATTTTTTATGGTGATTGCGCTGGGCGTTACGCTGGCCAACTTGTTATGGCTGGTCGTTACACCCGCCCCGCAAGTGGCGGAAGCAGCCAGCCGTAGCAGCAGCCGAGTAAACCTTGCCAGCGGCACTAAAGAAAATTATGGCAAGCTTATCGCGGATGAACACTTATTTGGCGTTATCCCTAAAGCAGCACCTGTCATTGCTCGTGCTCCGACTCCGGTGAAGAAAGTCGCGCCAAAGCCGACTAATCTAAATCTTAAAGTCTCTGCCATTCTGGCTTATAAGAATGGCAACGGCTACGCGATGATGTCTTATAACGGCAAGCCTGAAGATGCTTACCGCCAAGGCGATATGATCCCAAAGGCAGCACCTGGCGAAGAAACTCAGGATACCGGAGTCTCGGTCGTTAGAATTAATACCACCAATGTCATTATTAATAACAATGGCGTAGAGCAGGAAATTAAGCTGCCAGACTTCGCAACTGCGAAAACAGCATCCAGCCGGTCTAACAGCACTCAAACCGCATCAAATTTCCGAAGCCGTCGCCAAGCAGCAGCCGATGCGGCTGATGATGAGATGACTGATGAGCCTGCTCCGGATGTGATGCCAACGCCGGGCAATGGCAAGATCGAAACCTTGGCTGAGCTTCGCGAGCAAGCCATCGAAAACCCAAACATTCTAATGTCAGTGATTACCCCATCTATCGTACGTGAAAATGGCGAAATCAAAGGGATTCGGGTATATCCAAGCCGTAACCGAGAGTTGTTCCGCGCGTTAGGTCTACGGAATGGCGACGTGATCACCGAGGTGAATGACGTGCTGATTGACGGCCCGGATAAAGCCGCCAACATCATGCAGCAAGTGGCAGACTCTCCATCATTAACACTGAAAGTCATACGAGGCGGCAGTGAGCAGATTCTCAATCCCCAGCTTTAAGTTTATTGTTACAGCCTTATGTTTAGTCGTCATCGCGGCGCAACTAAGCAGCTGTAGCCAACCTGCAGAACCGATTAAATTGACCGGCCCCACTATGGGAACACGATACAATATCACCTTGTATCCACCGGAAGACGTTGAACTGGATGCCAAAACGATTCAGCAGGAAATTGATGCCTCGCTTGTGCGTATCAACCAGCAAATGTCGACTTATATTAAAGACTCTGAAATCAGCCGCTTTAATGACTCGCAAAGTACCGAGTGGTTTCCCATTTCACCTGAGTTTTTAAAAGTCACCACCGCCGCACAAAAAATCAGCGAGATGAGTAATGGTGCATTTGATATCACCGTTGGCCCGTTAGTGAACTTGTGGGGCTTTGGTCCGAACTTTAAAAACAATAACCCTGATGATGCTGCCATTGACGCTGCTCGTGAATCAATGGGTTACCAACGTTTAGAACTTCAGCAATCCCCACCGGCGCTTCGTAAGCAAATTCCGGGGCTGCGCATTGATTTATCAGCAATTGCTAAAGGTTATGCCGTTGACGCACTGGCTGAACAGCTGGAAGCTGAAGGCATCACCAGCTATTTAGTCGAAGTTGGTGGCGAGATTCGTGCGCATGGTCGTAAGGTCAATGGTGATTTATGGCGGATTGCTATCGAAAAGCCGAGCACCACTGAGCGCATTATTCAGGAAGGTATTTTGCTGGATAATGTCGGTGTCGCAACTTCTGGTGACTACCGCAATTACTTCGAAAGAGATGGTGAGCGCTACTCTCACACTATTGACCCAGCCACTGGCAAGCCGATCAAACACCGCTTGGCTTCCGTCACCGTACTCCACGAAAGCAGCATGATGGCCGATGGCTTAGCGACTGCATTGATGGTACTCGGCGAAAAACAAGGCGAAACCTTCCTGAAAGATAACAAGCTCAGTGGCTATATGATTAGCCGTGCCGCGAACGGAAATGGCTTCGAAAGCTGGCATAATTTTTCAGATGAGCTTTTCATCAAACCTTGACCATTTGTACAGTTTCATAACAAGGCGTTGTTTTTAACTAGGTCAGGCTTGCAATCAATGTTATTTTTGAAGTGCCTTTAGCGGAGTCTGAAGGCACCGTTTCTCTATGAAATAACGACTAACAAAAACATCCACTACAGGGACAGTACAGTGAATGACAAAATAATAAAGCTCTTACTCGTAGCGCTCATTATTCCATCGTTACAGGCGTGTGTTCGCGTTCCAACCAATAAACAAGGCCCTGATGCGCGACGTATTATCTTCGTCGATGTATCGCCACAAACAACTGCAATCCCCCGCTTGCTAATAAGCTAGCCCACATTCTGGCGAGGTATGCCAGAGTGCGTCATGCCTCGCCCGACTTAGTCCAGCGCAATGCCACTGGGCACTGATTCCGGCGCGCCAAGCTTGCCATACAGCGCCGCCTGATCCGTTAATGCATGCAAGAAAGCCACTAGTTGATTTATTTCTCTCTCATTGAGCATCGGTAAGTTGATATCCCGATAACGCCGCAAGCGCTTCATTTCACGCGCATCTTGCTGGGATATAAAATCAGTTTTAAGTAGATACTCATCCTGCGGCATCACCAACTGATCTGCCTGATAATTATCAAAACTTTCCTCGGGTAATACATGATGCCGAATAATGCCTTCCAGCGTAGCATAAGCGCCGTTATGGCCATATGGCCCGGTGGCGGCTACATTCCTTAAGCTTGGCGTTCGAAAGCGATAACTATCTTCCAATCGGTCAGATTCATTTAAACGACCCCGATCGCGAGCGATATGCTCAAAGCGACGAGTACGGCCCGGACCAAACTGTGGCAACATTAAGGCCTGGAACTGATGATCGGTTTGCAGTTTGCCACTATGACAACTCACGCATTGTGCCTTGCCATAAAATAGTTTCATTCCGGCAATTTGCTCAGGTGTCAGTATTGATGACTTGTCTGCACTCAAAACAGAACTACCTACAACACTTGCTTCCGATGACGCTTCTGCACTTTGCGAAAAAGTGCTCTTTAGGTGACTACGCTCCTGCAAATAGCGATCAAATGGGCTTTGGTCCGCTCGCCACTCATGAGCGATAAAGTCAGCCAAAGCATTCGCCACCTGCACAATGGTAATATCACTCGCGTGCTCTACCTCGCTAAAAGCCCTTTTAAATAACGGCTCATACCCTTCAACCGCTTGAATTCGTCTGACTAAAATAGGCCAAACATAATCTGGTCGACGCCGTGTCGCGCCGGCAATTTCATTTTCATTGCGCTCACCCGCCATTTCAACTGGCGAGGTCACCGGAAATAGCGCCTGCGCTGCCAGCAAGCTATTGAGCCCTTTTGGCAAAAACTCTTCCGCTGGCGAGTTAAAGCCACTCGGAAAAATAGGATCAACCGATACCCGCCCATCATGAAACAGACTGGTAAACTCATAAGCCCCCAGATTAAACAAGGCAGAAGCATTGCGCGGTACCCGCCGCTTCACTTTGGATGAGCCAATACCCGCAGTGCGCTTCGCACCCAAGCCAATACCACCCTCACCTATTCCCAGCGAGAGCCCATCGCCACTGGCTAAGTCATGATGATGGCACGTAGAGCAGGCAATATTTTTATTACCACTTAAGATTTTATCGTAAAATAACAAGCGCCCAAGCGCTGCACTTTCAAGATTCACTGGACGAAAATCCGCATCCGTTAATGCCTCGGGCAGCACCAGCTCTGAAGCCGTCATATCAGCAGCGCTCACACCGCTGACCAACACACAGCTAGCTACCAAAGCTCTGATACTCAAACGAAGGAAATCTATGCCGCATTTAAAACTTGTATTCACTACCCTACTCACCTGCTGTGTGTGGCAAACCAGTTTCGCAGATGTTGAGAAAGGTCGCCAGTTGATGGAGCAAAGTCGCTTCACCGAAGCCATGCAGGAGTTTTTACCCGCTGCGCAAGCTGGCAATGCCGATGCTGAGGAACTGATTGGCGTTATGTATGCCATGGGCTTGGGCGTGGCCAAAGATGATCGTCGGGCATTTGAATGGTATTTGCGTGCATCGATGAAAGCACATCCCGGCGCACAATCTGGCGTCGGCTGGTATTACGAAGTGGGTCGTGGTGTGGGTAAAGATTTAGTACGGGCATATATGTGGTATGTGCTCTCCGCCATCGGTGGCGATCCGGATGCTGCAATTAGCCAAGAGGAAGTCATTAAGAAAATGACCAAGGAACAAGTTCGCGATGCTCAACTATTGATCGCAGACTACAAGGCACACTTATATCCCTACGACTAATTTTTTCGGCCAAACGGCGACAATAGATGCGATAGCAACAATCTTTTGGCTTATCTGAATACCCGCTTTCTGGATTGTGGATTTATTGATGAATAGAAGTTAATTAAGTGCTGAGGTTAATAAATCATTCAGTCCGAATCCGTAGAATAGTACTCAGCTTCCAGGGGCTAACAGCGACAACAAAATAAAACAATAAGAAGAAAAATAACAACAAATGTTGCTGATTTTGTTACAAATGAGAACTAAGCGCTAACAAGCACAAAGCTCTCAACCCTTCGGGGTTTGAATGATGCGGGGAAGCACAATAATAATAACAACGCTCCCCGCAGCTCCTTTTTTCCCTTACTTCAAGTCTGACGCGTAAGCCGCTTCAATCTCTTTTTCTGCCGTTGCCGCAGAAGCGGACAACAAGTTAAACCACTTCTCGCCATCTTTCACATTCTTGTTAAACCAAGCATAAACCGGCTCAGCGGCTGCTTTGAATGCTGCCTTATTTTCAGGCGTTGGTACATACAGATTTCCACCCGCTTTCTTGTAGTCAGCATAGGCTTTAATTGATTTACGCTTTGGTGATGCAAACGTCGCCTGCTGCAATGCACTAAAACCATCCACAATCACTTTGCGGGTTGCTTCGTCCATATCCAGGAACGCTTCATTGTTCATGTACCACAATGCACTCATGTACGCGTGACCATCCAGCGTTACATTTTTCAAACCTGCTTCTGGGAATTTCATTCCCATAATGTCCGTGATACCATTTTTAGAGCCTTCAACCACGCCAGTTTGGAATGAAGTGAACAGTTCAGGCCATGGGATTGGTGTTGGGCTAGCACCTAAAGCCTTAACCAGCTCCTGAGGTAAGTCAGCAACTACGGTACGGATTTTCAAGCCCTTCATATCTTCAGGTGTTTTTACTTCGCGCTTAGTATTGGCAAAGTTTCTCCAACCACCGGTATTACCGATCGTCATCAAGCGTACTTTATCGTCTGAATCAGCCAGAATTGCTTTGCGCATTTCACGCGTAAAGTCGCCAGCCAATACCGTCTCGGCAACACGGTCATCGCGTAAAATATAAGGCAGGTCTAGTACTTGTACATAAGGGTACATGTTGGCAACGCCGCCAGAGGTCGAAATGTAGATATCGACCGAGCCATCTTCTAGCGCTTGCATGCACTCTGTACCGTTAGCACAAAGCTGCGTTCCGATGAATAGTTCAACTTCTACTTTGCCGTTAGAGTGAGACTCTACGAAATCTTTGAATACCACTAAGCCATCGTAGTCTTCATCATTTTCATTTGAGTTAGCCACTGCGCGCAGTTTGTAATCGGCTGCTTGTACAGACGCAACGCCCGCACCAAATAACATGGATGCCCCTAACAAACTGGACAGCATGAGTTTAGTCGTTTTTTTCATCATGATTAGCTCCTCTTAAGCTTTATAGTTGTTACAACTTTTTTACGCCAATCCCAACAGTCGTGGGATCGTCATAGAAATCGCCGGGATAAAAGTAATCATGAAGATTACCAGAATCTCAACAAATAAGAATGGCAGAATCGCACGGGCGATTGTATGCACCTTTTCGCCGGATACACTGGAGGCGACAAACAGCACCAGCCCCATCGGCGGCGTGGCCAAACCAACGGTTAAATTCACACTCATAATCGTTGCGAAGTGAACCGGATCAACACCCAACGAGATAAAGATTGGTGCTAAAATCGGGCCGAGAATAATGATCGCAGGACCCGCATCCAAGAACATACCCACGATAAATAGCAGAATATTGATCAGGAACAATAAGATCAGCGCATTGTCACTCAGCGACAGAGTCCAGCTCGCCATTGACTCAGCCGCATGCGACAAACTGACAACTGTTTTAAAAGCAATCGCCGCCCCCACCAGCAATAACACCGCGGATGAGGAAATGGCACTGCGGGTAAAGATACCCGGCAAGTCGCTAAAGCGCACACTTTTAAGTACAAACAAACTTAGGAATAAGGCATAACCAACCGCTACCGCCGCCGCCTCAGTCGGAGTAAAGATACCCGCTAAAATACCACCCAGAATAATCACAGGGGTCAGTAATGGCAGAATCGCTTGGCGGGTTGCCACGCCTTTTTCGCGTAAGGTAGACTTCTTTCCAGCCACTGGGAAGTTATGCTTTTTAGCCAGCAGCGCAGTCATACCCATCAGACCTAAACCGACCAAAATCCCCGGAATTACACCCGCAGCAAATAATGCCGCCACAGAAACTTCCATGGTGTAGGCATAGATAATCATAATACCCGATGGCGGAATGATTGGACCAATGACGGAGGATGCAGCGGTAATGGCGGCGGAGAATTTACGCGTATAACCATTCTTCACCATTGCTGGAATCAGCATAGAACCTAGCGCAGAAGTATCGGCTACCGCAGAGCCAGACAAACCGGCAAACAACATACTGGATAGAATATTTACATGCGCCAAACCACCACGCACATGCCCAATCAAGGACTGCGAAAAGGCCACCAAGCGCATGGTGATGCCGCCCTGATTCATCAGTTCGCCAGCCAGCATGAAAAATGGAATCGCCATCAACGGAAAGGAGTCGATACCGTTGTAAATATTACGGAACAGCAAGGGGATATCACGATCCATGCCTTCAACATACAGCATGATTCCCGGGCCAGTCAGCATCGCGAAGAACACCGGCATACCCAACAATAACAGCACCAGAAAAACCGGTAAAAACAAAATCAACATAGTCAGACCTACTCGGCAGTAGAGATTGAAGGGCTTTTAGGCTCAGGGAAATTCTCAGGGTCGCCGAAAGTGCGGCCAATTTCACGCAGTAGCATCTCGATATTCACCATCAGCATTGAGCCGAAACACACCGGCATCGCCAGATAAATCCAAGCTCGGGAAAGCTGGAATGAAGCCGCACGGGTTCTGAATCCACGCTGGAAGAACTCAATGGCTAGATAGAATAATTCGGCCAGAACGACCATCGCTAAGGTCAGCAGTAACAGCTTCAGGATTTGCCGAATGATGGATGGCAACATTTCGCTGAGCATATCAATCGCCACGAAAGCGCCCCAGCGGTAACCAGAGGCGGCAACCAAACCCATCATCCAAATCATTAAGGCACGCGCCACTTCCTCAGGCCAAGGCAAGGCGTCGTTGAGTACGTAGCGGAAGAACACCTGCAGCAAAATGCTGGCCACCATTAGGGCAACGAGCACCCAAGCGATAGACCGGCCAGCTGCCAACATATAATCGTTGAACAGCTCAAGCCCGTTCAATAGTTTGCGTAAAGACTTCATCGTATGAACGACCGTAGTAACATGATTTTCCTCCTCAGCCCTATTCGATAATGCTACCGATCAGAGACTAAGCCACTGCTGATAATTGAACACTGCCGAATCGGCTGCGTTCAAAAATTAAGCCACTGCCAATGTTCCAGCTGAAATCGCGGATATTAGAGAGCAGAATATCGTGATCGCCCGCTTCGATAACTTGATGCAAGTCGCAGTCAAACCATGCCACACAACCGGGAATCAACAGTCTTCCGCTTGGCGCACGCTCAACCTCTAACCCTGCAAAGCGCTCAGATTGAGGCCCACGCGTAAAGCTCATGGCCACATCACCTTGATCAGCCGCAAGCACGCTCACAGTATAACCGGCACTTTGGTGAAATGCCTCGCGGCAATTTGAGGTTTTCTGAATATTCCACAGCGCCATTGCTGGCTCCAGAGAGACCGAGTTAAACGAGGAACAGGTCATTCCAATGTCTTTACCCTGAAAGCGGGTGGTGACAATCGCCACCCCCGTTGCAAAACACCCGAGGGCGTCCCGTAGTTCGCGACTCATGCAACCTCCTCACCCGCTGCAGCGGTCAATAATTCAAACCATGTCTGGCGATCCATCTCGACTTTCATCGAGTCTGATAACGTTTTGATGCGCGACAGATTATTGGTACCAACGATTGGTAGGATCTTACCCGGATGCGCTAATAGCCATGCTACTGCCACCGCATCAACTGCAACACCTTGCTCATCGCCAATGCGCTGCAAGACAGGCATTACGCGCTGCGCTACTGGGTCATCACCAAATAAGCGGCCACCGGCCAATGGAGACCAAGCCATCGCATTCAAATTCATCATCTGCAAATGTGCCAGTGAACCATCAGTGAAGGCATCACGCGCCATCAGGCTGATTTCGATCTGATTGGTCACCAGATTATTTTCCATTTGGCTTTGCAGCAATTCCCAATCCCAGGATTTGAAATTAGATACACCGGCCGCTTTAATCTTGCCCTCTTTGATTAAAGCGTCCAGCGTTGCACCCGTGGCATTCGCATCCATAAATGGATCAGGACGGTGGATCAGCAATAAATCCAGCGAGTCGGTATGTAAGTTACGCAGGCTGTTTTCAACCGACATGCGGATGTATTCAGGGCTGGTGTCATAATACTTCACGCGGCGCTCAGGGTACTTTGACGTCGGAATCGCAATGTCACACTTGCTGATCAGTTGGATCTGATCACGCAGCGAAGAATCTTCCGCCATCGCCTGACCGAACAGCTTTTCACAAGCGTATTCACCATAGATATCGGCATGGTCAAAGGTGGTTATCCCCTGCTCCAGACAGGCGTCAATCTTCGCCCGTACATGTGAAGTGGTTTGATTTTCATCATCAGCCAAGCGCCACGCGCCATAGATTAAACGACTAAATGCGGGCAGTGAGGCATTAAGCTGGACCATTTCCATTATTTACGTTCTCCAATTCCAAGTGGGGTTGCGGGTGTGGACGCAGGAATGCGGCCATACACCTCTGGCAACGAGCATGTTTTTAGTTGTGGCAGTACTTTGCTGCCAAATATTTCGCACTCTTGCTGGTGCGGGTAGCCCGAGAAAATAAACGCCCGGATTCCCATTTTTTGATACCGTTCGATTTTGCTAAGCACCTGATCCACACTACCAACCAAGGCAGCACCGCATCCAGAACGTGCACGACCGACGCCAGTCCACAAATGTGGCTCTGAGTAACCGGACTGATCTGCAGTTTTACGCTGCTCAGACTGTAGCGAAACACCCAAACTTTTAGCATCCAAAGCACGGTCACGAATGGCTGTACCCTGATCATCATCCAACTGAGACACCAAGTGATCGGCATATTCACGCGCTTCAGCTTCAGTGTCACGCACAATCATATGCACGCGCAAGCCGTAATCCAATACCCGATTATGACGCGTTGCGACAGCGGCGACATCTTTCATACGCTGCTTGAGGTTTTCTTCGTTCTCAGGCCACATCAGGTAAACATCACAGAACTGACCACAAAGCTCTAGTGCATCGGGCGAGTAACCACCGAAGTACAGTAATGGGCCGCCATTTTGTTGATAAGGTCTAACCGGATCGGTGTTTAGGCCTTTCAGGTTGTAGATCTCACCTTCGTAATTAATCTCATCCTGCGTCCAGGCTTGGCGCAAAATTTCAACCACTTCACGGGAGCGCTGGTAGCGGTATTTGCTTGGCGCATCTTCACCCGGAAAGTTAGAGGAAATCACATTCAGCGTTAAACGACCTTTAAGAATGTGATCCAAAGTCGCCACAGTTCTGGCCAACATTGCAGGATGTACTTCACCGCAACGAATCGCTGCCAGCAAATTAATCTGCGAGGTTAATGGCGCCATAGCTGAAGCAAATGTTAGCGTGTCTTGGCCAACTTGATAGGAGGATGGGCAGAGAATATTGCGGAAACCTAAACGGTCAGCCGTGAGTGCGATATCGCGAGTATTTTCCCAGCTGGAGCGTAAATCGCCTTCCGGAACGCCGAGTAAACGGAAGTCATCGCTGCATAAGGGCGCAAACCACGACACTTCAGCAGCTTGCATATCTTCACTATAAATTGGCACAACACTCATTGATTCTCTCCTCAGGGATGGTGCATATCGACTAGGAAATACAGTAAATCAATCGTAGATGAATATGCAAGAAAAAATAAATCAATGGTATAGGAATTGTTAACACACTAAGGCATGATAAGCGTTCGTTTTCAAAATTTGGTACCGTGGCATGGCACTCAATGACTCCCAAACCCGACTGCCCCTCTATCTGCAAATTAGTGAGTTATTGCAGCGTGAGATTGCCGCCGGACACTGGCTAACCGGTGAGCGACTGCCTACCGAATCCCAATTAGCTCAAGACCTTGGCGTCGCGGTCGGCACTCTGCGCAAGGCTCTATCTAAACTTGAAAGCGATGGCTTACTGGAGCGTCGACAAGGCTCCGGAACCTATGTCACCAAGCCTCCTGAAGGTGGTGCGATCTATCAGTTTTTTCGCTTGGAGCTATTGAAAGGTGGAGGCCTGCCAACCGCTAAAACCCTATCGGTAGAGCCCATAAAAAACCCTGAAATCGCAAGGATATTTGGGCACGGTAATGCCGACCGTACGCTATGGCGTATTCGACGTTTACGCTTTTTAAGCCGTGAGCCGATTGCCAGTGAAGAGATCTGGATTGATGGTCGTCACGCTGATGAACTGACACCCGAAGGCATGCATGAGTCGCTGTATATGCATTACCGCACCGCATTTAACTTCTGGATTACACATGTTTCTGATGAGGTCAGCTGCCAAGCTGCGCCAGACTGGGCTTGTGACAACCTGAAACTCCCGCACGACTCCGTTTGCGGCTGGGCAGCCCGACGAAGCTGGGCTAATAATGGCCAGATTGAAGAGTTCTCCAACACTTGGTTTGACCCGGCGGTTTGTCGCTATGTAGCACGCTGGTCTTAAACCAAACCAACTAATTACTATTTAAACCAAGCAAGAGATATCACACCAATGAGCAAGACATTACGTTATGGCATTTTAGGCTGCGGCATGATGGGCAAAGAACACATTCGCAATATTGCCCTGATTGACGGCGCTAGCGTGACCGCCATTGCTGATCCCGATGCGGGGATGCAAGCAGACAATCAGTTATTGGCTCCGAATGCTCGTTTTTGCAATAACTTAGAGGAACTGTTGTCGGTTGATGACTTTGATGCCCTGCTCATTGTCAGCCCAAATTATCAGCATGCAGAACAACTACTGACCGTATTCGCACAAACCAAGCTGCCTATTTTAGTTGAGAAGCCAATTTGTACCCGACTGGAAGATGTTGCAGCAATTCGTGAAGCAGCAGCGGCGCATCCTGCACCGGTTTGGGTGGCAATGGAGTATCGCTATATGCCAGCCATTACGCAGCTGGTGAAGCAAGTACGCGATGGTGATATCGGGCCACTGCAAATGATGACGATTTGCGAGCACCGTTTCCCATTTTTGCCAAAAGTTGGAGACTGGAACCGCTTTAATCGCAATTCAGGCGGTACGCTGGTTGAGAAATGCTGCCACTTTTTCGACCTAATGCGCTTAATGACGCAGGATGAAGCCGTGCGTGTTATGGCATCGGGTGCTGCCGATCAAAATCATCGTGATGAGCGCTACAACGGGGAGCAGCCTGACATCCTTGATAATGCCTTTGTGATCGTAGACTTTGCTTCTGGTAAACGCGCCATGTTAGAGCTATCCATGTTTGCGGAAGGCTCTCGTTACCAAGAGCGCATTACAGCAATTGGCCCTAAGGCTAAATTGGAATGTGAGCTGCCAGGACCTGGACGCTTCTGGCCAGTAGACACTTTAGGTGCTGCCCCGATTTCTAAGGTCACGCTTAGCCCAAGAGACCCAAAAGGCCCGATTGAATCGGAAATTCCGGTTGATCCTGATCTTCTGGAAGCGGGCGACCATAATGGCTCAACGTATTATCAGCATGCAGGCTTTTATAAGTCAGTTACCGAAGGCGCACCTGTTGAGGTGAGTGTTGAAGATGGTTTACGCGCGGTTGTTATTGGAATGGCTGCCCAAGAATCGATTCGCCTCGGGCAAGCCATTACACTAACGGATTCAGGCTTCAGCTTTACAGCGTAGCCATTGCCTGATAATCGTTGATTAGCCACTGCTGCAAAATAGTGATCTCCGGCTTCGTACGCCGGTGATCCTCTTTGCGCAACAGGTAATGCGAGTTTGCAACCGGTAGTTCAAAATCCACCGGCGTGATTAAACGCCCTTGGCTTAGGTAGCTTTCCGCCAAACTTTTCAACAGAAATAGCGACCCACCACCGGCAGCTGCTAACTCAGCACCAACCAAATAGGTATCAGCTCGAAACACCCGCTTTTGGAAGGTTTCATCAAATCCACTGATATTCATGGCACTCAGCCAAGCGCCTTCACTACCCATCACTGAAATCAATTTACCTTTAGCCATACTAGCTAAATCATGCGGCATCGGGTCTAGGGTTGGTGAACAGACTGGCACACAGCCCTCATTAACTAGCAAATCCGCATGAAAGCCCGACCAATTGCCATCACCAAATCGAATATCCAGATCATAGCTCTCAGCTTCAACTTCATCTGCCCATAATGAGGAGCCTAAGCGCACTTCGATATCAGGATACTCTTGATTAAAGCGCGCCAGACGTGGCGTTAAATTAAGCATCGAAAAGGAGATCGGCGCACGTATTTTAACGGAGCTTTCACCTTTAAGCCCAAATAAGCCAGCGGTCGAGGCGGAAATATCATCAAAAGCCTGACGGATTGGCGGCAGATAAGCCGCTCCCATATGAGTGAGCGCGACGCCTCTGGGTAGCCGTTCAAATAATAAAAAACCCAGATTATTTTCAAGTGCACGCACTTGCTGGCTGATTGCAGCGGGTGTTAGCGAAAGCTCTTCGGCAGCAGTTGTAAAACTGCGATGCCTAGCTGCCGCCTCAAAAGCGCGAAGTAAGTTGAGGTTGGGGAGTCGGTGCGCCATTCGGAGTCAAATTCCTAAGTGAATAAAGTCAAATTATTAGAGTCTTTCAATGTATATGTAAAAGCAGAATTGGTCTAATATTTTTTATGGCAATGCTTTGTTGGTCATGTATCAAACACGTTGATTTAAAGTTATGCTAATATTTACATAGGTCAGCGTATGAAGTTCAGAGAGTTTCCATAGCAGTGATCGAGATTGCTTGTAAGTCCTGTGATAGTACAGAAGTTTATCGGCATGGCTCCCCCCAGTGGAGAGTAACGCTACCGCTGCAAAGCGTGTCGTCATTGCTTTCAATTGCATTACTGTTATAAAGCCAATGAACCTAGCGTTATTGATACCATCGTCGATATGGCGATGAATGGCTCAGGGGGGCGTGACACGGCGCGGGTTTAGGGATTAGTCCGACCACGGTCATGAGCCATTTAAAAACTCAACCTGCCCAAAGTAACCCTGTTTCCATTCGACCAAATCACTGATATTGAACTGGTTTGTGAGAGGGGTGAACAAGGGTCGTTTGTTCAGAACAAACAGCAACAACGCTGGCTTTGGTATGCCTGTTCGCCGCAGTTCAAGCATTTTTTGCCTATGCATTAGTCCACAGAACGGATGATACGTTTAAACAACTACTGGGGTTACTAAAGCCATTTTCCTTCAGCATTTACTGTACGGATAATTGGGGTTCCTATAGCCGCTTACTGCCTTGGGGAAAACATCTGGTTGGCGATCACATTCGGAGACACTCTTTTCAACAGGTGTGATACATGACCCAAAAAAATATCCAGACTACTATGTACAGTTAGGGGCACAATCAATAACGTCCAAATTATTCTATGGATTGAATAAATTAAACATTAGGAGAAAATTATAATCTATAAAAAGGCGACCCGTATGGGTCGCCTCGAACGAGTTATTGGAAAACGTTCCTAATTACCAAACGCGAACGCTGATACTGCCGCCGTTAGAGTGGTTGTTATTTGAACCATGGTTATTCGCGCCATGATTATTGCTACCATGCTGGCGATTATCGTATTGACGGTTATCGCGCTTAGACTCTGTCCGGCAGGTTGTGCGGTTTTTAGTTAGCGTATTGATCTCTACGCGAGCCGCATGCAGTTTGTTTTGCAGCGATTGACGCTCCCATGAGCTGAAGCCATTAGCGCGGTACTGCTGCTCAAGTGACTTGATACGGCTTTGAGTCGCTCGCAACTGTTGCGCTTCTCTTGGTGTAATTTCGCACGTTTTAATGCCTTGCTGAATCATCACTGCCTGCTCGTGCTGCTCTTGGTTAATACCCGAGTTATGCCCGTTATTTGGGCTGTAAGCGCTAGCTTGCATGCTAACTAGCAAAGTAGCAGCGGCGATAGTAGTCATTGTGATTTGCTTTAACATGATGTAACTCCAGTAAAAAAATAAATAGGTTGTTTGTGCTTACACTCATAAAAGCGCAGGGGCTCATCTAACGGGACCATTCTTTACACATCCTTACAAATGACTTACTAAGTATTAATGGCTTTCAATCGGATGTTTGTTGACAGCCTTCGTAAAAATCCACACTATTCTCAGCATGAAACGTTACTTCCTCATTTTTCTATTACTCATATCCTTCAATGCGAATGCCATTGCGGGATCAGTAATGATGGCAGAAATGACGGCAATGGCCTCGGCCATGACAATGGAAGCACCTACCTCGCAACACAATCAAATGACCGACAGCTACCACGATACTGATCAGTTAAGCATGACGGACCACTGCTCATCGCAAGCCTCTGCCAAAGCAAGTTGTGGCGAACATCAGGACTGTGGCGCTTGCCTCGCCCATTGCAGTGGCGCATTGATTAGTGAGCTCTCCAGCTTCAACACCAGCAACCGTTTCAGCTTTGAAGCGGACTATCGCTTATGGCTTGCGCCCCGCACCTATTCCCGCCTGCTAAGACCTCCCAAACTCGCCTGAATCCTTTAAGCACATTGCGTTTTTAATAAACCGCATATTGCTGCCTTACTTCGATTACCCTTGACTCGTCATTGAATACACGTCGTGTAACACGCTAACCCAGCGCATTATTACGTCTTCAGTCATTCGGCTAAGCAAGCGGTAATCTAAATAAAAACAAAGAATTATTTGGATTCAGCATGAACACTAAATCAACCGACAACCGTCTTGAAAACCCAACACGGCGTCAATTTGTACAAGGCTTAACAGCATCTGCCTTTCTGGCAGGACTGGCCCCCTCAGGCTTATTTGCCGCACCAACCACTGGCAACGCTCAGGTATTAACAGGCAATCGCTTTGAGCTGACACTTGAAGAGGTGGAAGTTAATTTCACCGGCAAACGCCGCATGGCCACCACCATTAATGGCTCACTCCCCGGCCCGACGCTGCGCATGAAAGAAGGCGAGCAGATCACCATTCGTGTCACCAATAAAATGTCGGTGACCTCCTCCGTGCATTGGCATGGCCTGATTCTCCCTAGCAATATGGATGGTGTACCGGGGCTTAGCTTTGCAGGCATCAAGCCCGGCGAGAGCTTTACCTATCAGTTTAAAGCCGTGCAAAGCGGGACTTACTGGTATCACAGCCACTCTGGTTATCAGGAGCAAACGGGGCTATATGGTTCGATTGTCATTGAGCCACGCCAAGCAGATGAGATTCCTTATGACCGTGACTATGTGGTGCTGTTATCTGACTGGTCCGATGAGAAGCCTGAGCAAATCTACGCCAAGCTCAAAAAGCTCAGCCACTACTACAGCACCAAAGAACGCACGTTACAGGATCTAGCCAAAGAAGCCGCAGCCAAGGGCTTTAGTAAAGCCGTTGATGATCGCGAAATGTGGAACCAGATGCGCATGAGTGACCGCGACCTGTCTGATGTAACCGGCTGGACGTACACCTTTTTAGCCAATGGCAAAACACCTAGCGAAGGCTGGACCGGTACATTCAAACCTGGCGAGAAAGTGCGCTTACGCTTTATCAATGCTTCGGCGATGACCTTTTTTGATATCCGCATCCCCGGTTTAAAAATGCAGGTCGTGGCTAGCGATGGGCAAAATATCCAACCCGTTAGTGGCATTGATGAATTCCGAATTGGTATTGCGGAAACCTACGATCTCATCGTAGAGCCGAAAGCTGGTGCTTACACGATATTCTCTCAAGCGATTGATCGCTCGGGCTATGCCAGAGGCACCTTGACCAGTAACCCTGCCCAACAAGCAGCTGTTCCTGCAATGGATGCAGTACCTGTATTAACGCATACCGATATGGGTATGGGTGATATGAGCGGCATGGATGGAATGGAAGGTATGGATCACTCGGCAATGGCCGGAATGTCTGACATGAACCATGACTCAATGAAAAACGCAGGCGGCGTACAAATACAGCGTGGCCCTCAAGTCGATATGGTTGCCATGAATCCACAGGTTCGCTTAGATGACCCTGGTGTCGGTCTCAGAAATAATGGCCGTCGGGTACTCACCTATGCCGATGTAAAAAACCGCTATCCAACTCTAGATACCCGCCCACCAACCCGCGAAATCGAGCTGCATTTAACCGGCAATATGAGCCGCTATATGTGGTCATTTAACGGTGTTAAATATGCAGAGTCCAAACCGATTGGCCTACGTTTTGGTGAGCGTGTGCGCTTTACGCTGATTAACGACACCATGATGAATCACCCCATTCATCTGCATGGCATGTGGAGTGAGCTGGAAACCGGAGATAACAACTATCTGCCTCGCAAGCACACCATTGTAGTGCAGCCGGGAGCCAAGGTTAGCTATCTCGTCACCGCTGATGCCAAGGGTCAATGGGCCTACCACTGTCATTTGATTTATCACATGGAAGGCATGTTCCGCCGTGTCATTGTCGCTTAAAGAGGGAATTGGATTATGAAAAAAACACTATCACTTATGGCTTTAGGCCTCTGCTTTTCTCCAGTGGCGAATGCAAAACACAAGCCGATGACAATGGACTGCTCACAACCCATGCATGCCGCGATGTCATTTTGCAAGCAACAGGCTGCTGAGCAGGCGGCTCAAGCTTTACCGAAAGAAACCGCCCAACAAATGCCAACGGTTGACCATTCTAAAATGGATCACTCAACCATGAACCACGCCGCCATGACGACGAAGCAAACATCCACTAAAACTGTCGATCATTCCAAAATGAATCACACAACTATGACCATGGGTAAAGCACCGGATAAAGTGTCGGCTAAAACCATGGACCACTCTAAAATGAACCATGCCGCAGCACCTGCCGCGAGTATTCCAGTTAGTGATGGTTCAATGGCGGAGGATGTGCCGATGCCATTTCCCGGTGCGATGCACATGGATGATGATCCAGTCCTCAGCAAGTTAATGATCAATGCATTGGAATATCGCTTTGGTGATAACAACGAGAACTCGCTAGCGTTAGACGCAGAGGCTTGGGTCGGTAAAGACCTCAACAAGCTGTGGTTGAAAGCTGATATTGAATCAGAAGATGGCGAGATAGCCGAAGCCGAGCTACAAGCCCTATACAGCCGCGCCATTGCTCCATTTTGGGATTTTCAAGTCGGTGTGCGCAAAGACTTCGAGCCGGTTTCACGGGAATGGGCTGTATTAGGTTTAAAAGGCACCGCGCCTTACCAGCTTGATGTGGATGCCAGTTTTTTCTTCGGTAAAGGCGGACAGGTTGGAGCCCGTTTAAACACAGAATATGAACTCATGCTCTCGCAAAAAACATCACTAGTCCCTGAGTTAGGTGCTAACTTTTACACTAAAGACGATGAGGAAGCGGGTATTGGTTCTGGCTTATCCGATCTGGATATTTCACTGCGCCTAAAGCATGAGCTCAAGCGTGAATTTGCACCCTACATTGGCGTTAACTGGTCAAAATCCTTTGGGAATACGGCCGATATGTTAAAACAGTCCGGCGAAAAAACATCCGACACACAGTTAGTACTAGGCGTTGAAGCTTGGTTCTGAGCACACATCAATAACTATTAATCACAGGAAATAACACAATGAAACTGTTAAAAACACTCATGATCGCCAGCTTATTCACACTGAGCACAGCGGTATTAGCACACACCGGAATCAAGTCCACCTACCCTGCCAATGAGCAAATGTTAGATGCCGCACCCAAGCAACTCACCCTCACCTTTGGCGCAGCCGTTCGCCTAATGAAAGTGACGCTAATGGATGGTGAGCATAAAGACTTGAATATTGACTTCAAACCCTCTGCCGATGCGGGCACCACCTTCAAAGTGAAAGCGCCAGAAATGAGCATGGGTGAGTACATGGTCAGCTGGGTGTCGATGGGTAAAGATGGCCACAAAATGACTGGCGACTTCAGCTTTATGGTACATGGAGAAGGCATGCAGATGAGCCCCGGCGAAGATCATGATGAGATGCACAATGCCAAAAAGCATGATCACTAACGATTAGCCCTTTCGCGGGGCTGCCTTGGTAGCTCCGCGATTATCAGAGGAATAGATTCATGGACAATATCCCCCTGTGGTTAGTGGCCGCGTTCTCCACCAAACTACTGCTCTATATTGCCTTCGCCATGTCGCTAGGTGGTGTTTCCGCCATGCTGATGACGCAACGTTATGAGCCACAAAGCTTGCCGTTTTTGGGCTATGCCACTTGGGGCACCGTGTTGGGGCTACTATTTGCCAGCGCCAGCTTTCTAGTCAAAGTGGGCTCGTTTGCCGAAGCCGGTTTAGCCGGTATGTGGGATGAAATGTACATCGAAATACTCTGGCAATCCGGTGTTGGCATGAGCTACAAACTGCGGCTGATCGGCTGGTTTGGACTACTGATGCTGTTGATTATCGTCCGTTTTAAAGCCAGCTTAGCCAAGCCAATATTGATGCTGTGTTTTGCTCTGTCATTCTTGATCGCCGCGTCATTTACGTTCAATGGCCACACGACCAATCAAGCGACGTGGGTCAGAATCGCTCTCGTGCTACACATCTTTTTTGCCATGTGGTGGGTTGGTTTTTTGCACCCTCTGAGGCTCTGGTGCGAAAGCTATCCAACCAACACCTTGCGACTATTAATGCATGAGTTTGGAAAACAAGCCTCGCTAATGGTCGTGACGTTGTTACTGGCAGGTCTTGGTATTACCTACGCGCTGGAGTCTAACTTTGACAATCTATTCACCAGTGCTCATGGCAATGTTTTGATCTTAAAACTCAGTGCTGTCGCCGCCATCTTAGCGTTTGCAGCCCTGCACAAGTTTCGATTGGTGCCCGCTTTAAACAGCCATCATTCAGCCTTGGCGCTCCAACGGTCGATTAGTATTGAAATGGCCATCGCCCTTGTCATTCTGATCGTGACCGCCGTACTCAGCACATTAGTTGGACCCGCTCCAATTTAATTATTTAGAAAATAGGTAATATTATGAAATACATAAAACAAACAACAACTACTTCAACACGACTAATCGCAAGCTTGATTGGCGCACTCTGCTTAGGTATTTTATCACCGGTTGCTCTGGCGACAGCTGATACAGCAACACCGGAAGCAACTGCAGCATCACAGCCCGTCGAAGTAGCCGCATCGACCTCAGTCAAACCCAAGTCATTACCACTGCCGCTAGTCACCGTTTATAAAAGTGCCACCTGTGGCTGCTGCACGGCTTGGATTGAACACATGAAAGACAATGGCTTTCCCGTTGAGGCGCATGACTCGGACAACCTCAATGAGTATAAAATCAAAGCAAAATTGGGCGCGGGCTTAGGCTCTTGTCACACGGCATTTGTAGATGGCTATGCGATTGAAGGCCATGTACCGGCTGATGATGTGAAGCGATTGCTGACTGAGAAGCCAGATATTTCAGGGCTAACCGCACCAGGAATGCCAATGAATTCACCGGGTATGGCACCTAAAGGTAGCAAGCCATCAGGCTATGATGTGGTGAGTTTTAAAGATGGCAAGACCGTGGGTGTGTTTAGCGCTTATTGATATTCCAAACGCTTCAAAAGTCCACTTTAGCGACCAACTACTAAGCGACGTATTACTAAAAGTAGGCGAGTCATAACACCGGCTCGCCTACATTGGATTTCGAACGTCTAATCCCTCAATCCAATCATAATCTGTCGTATTACGGGTAATCAGCGGAATATTATGTTCCAAGGCCGTCGCCGCAATCAGCGAATCCGCCAAGCCCATTTTCCGCTGCCGTCGCAACTCAATCGCCTTATCCACAATATCCCGCGACATAGGCAGCACGCGCGACATATTAAAAAGTGCCTCCAGCTCCCGAGCATCCTCCCCTTTAAGCTGGTGATACCCCAGCACCTCAACGAGCGTAATTTCAGCCGTGGCAAAGTCTTGTTTGATCATCCAGTCGCGCAGCGCTTTATGCTCCGGCAGGATGGCGTAGATAAAGATATTACTTTCGATTAACAGCATGGAAATCCGTTTTAGCTAATAAATGGCTGCGCGCATTATCACTTTATTTGTGACTTTCTACTACTTAGCCGAGTCCAATTAATATGAAAGAGGGAGAATTTCTATGACTGACGATAGCCACACAAGCCTGTTACTCGCGTTGATCATTGTGCTAGTACTGATCATATTGGGCGTGTACAGCGTTATAAAACGACAACAAACCAACAATGCCGTTTGGCAAAATGACCACTGGGTCAGCAAAGGCAGCTACACCTTAGCCAGCCTCCAAAACCAGTGCCAGCTCAACCTCCCCGAACCCGACGCGCGCCTCACGGTGAGAGATGCGATCGCTCGTGGATTAGGCAAAAACCCCAGAAGCGGCGACCAGATCGACTGCTACGGCGTCACCTTTCTGGTGATTAATGATAACCTTGAGCGGGTCAATATTTACCCTGTTAACCGGTAACTCCTCAAAGGAATCACGCAATGCATTACCTCGCCACCGCTTTGGTCTTACTCGTCGCGATCGAGCACATCTATATACTAGTGCTCGAAATGTTTATGTGGACCAAACCCAGAACCCGCAAAGCCTTCGGCACCACGCCCGAATTTGCAGAGTCGACCAAAACGCTGGCAGCAAACCAAGGGCTGTATAATGGCTTTTTGGCGGTGGGTTTATTGTGGGGCGTATTTCATAGCAATGCTGAATTTGGCTTTCAGATACAAGCATTTTTCTTAATGTGCGTGTTAGTTGCCGCCGTGTATGGCGCTGCAACCGTCAAGAAAGCCATTCTAGTGATGCAGGGAGTACCGGCTATTCTTGCGCTGCTGAGTCTGGTTTTATTTGGCTAAGCCGCACTGTACTAAAGAAAATTCTCACGCCCTAGTCCAATCAATCAATCAATCAATCAATCAATCAATCAATCAATCAATCAATCAATCAATCAATCAATTTTGATAAAGCTGTATTTATTTTGATAGTATTTTATCGCTATCTAAATATCACCTCACTTCACAACAATAAACTTCCATTTATTTTACAAAGACTTAAAACCTCACCCAATGTCTTGGCACACCCCTTGCAATATCTTCTATGAAAATAATGACAAACAAGGAAAGCACCATGACGACAACTGGCAACTATGAAGTTCTGCACGAGGCAGGCCACTCCCCCATTAAAGCGTGGACAAAAGGCGTGCCTTTTAATGACAATGCCAAGCAGCAATTGCTGAACATGGCGCAGATGCCATTTATTCATAAATGGGTCGCGGCAATGCCCGATGTGCATCTGGGAAAAGGTGCCACGATTGGTAGCGTGATTCCAACGATAGGCGCGATTATTCCGGCAGCGGTCGGTGTCGATTTGGGTTGCGGAATGATGGCCGCGAAAACCACTCTAACCGCATCCGACCTGCCCGACTCACTTGAAGCCATGCGCAGCAAGATCGAATCCCTCGTTCCGCATGGCCGCAATATGTCACGTGGAAAGCGCGATACCGGAAGCTGGGGAAACCCGCCCGATGATGTGTTAGATAAATGGCTAACCTTGAGCGATGGCTTTCAGCAGTTGTGCGAAAAGCACCCCTTCCTAAAAAACACCAACAACCTGAAGCACCTGGGAACACTGGGAACCGGAAACCACTTTATCGAGCTGTGTCTGGATGAAACACAAGCCGTCTGGGTGATGTTGCACAGCGGTTCACGTGGCGTCGGTAATGCCATTGGCTCGCACTTTATCGAGCAGGCAAAAAAGGATATGGAACGCTACTTTATTCACTTGCCCGATAAGGACTTGGCTTACCTGCCTGAGGGTAGCCCGCACTTTCGTGATTATGTGGATGCCGTGGCATGGGCGCAGGATTTCGCACGCGCCAACCGCGAAGTCATGATGGCGCGTACGTTACAGGCGATCCGCGAAATCATGCCGATGCCATTCACCGCCGATGTCGAAGCGGTTAATTGCCACCATAACTACATCAGCCGTGAATACCATTACGGCAAGGATGTCTGGGTGACTCGCAAAGGCGCGGTGAGCGCGCAAAAAGGCCAGCTAGGAATTATTCCGGGTAGTATGGGTGCGAAATCATTTATCGTACGCGGACTGGGAAATGAGGAAAGCTTTTGCAGCTGCAGCCATGGCGCGGGTCGTGTGATGTCGCGTACCGAGGCAAAGCGTCGTGTGTCGTTGGATGAGCATAAGCTCGCTGTTACCGGTGTGGAGTGCCGCGTGGATGCCAGTGTGATTGACGAAACGCCCTCTGCTTATAAGCCGATTGAAAAAGTAATGGCGGCGCAGAGTGATCTGGTGGAGATCCTACATACGCTAAAGCAAGTGGTTTGTGTGAAGGGGTAGATGATGGGATGAGGCCTTGTACAGCTAGCAACAGGCAGTGTAAATTGTTGCCATACCGCCTTACAAAACAGTAGCGAGAATCATGCAATGAAAAACCTGAGCGATGTGATCAACCTATCCTCTAACCCCATTTCAGATCCCGACTTTCAAGCGCGCTGTAAGGCCGAGCTTGATCTGAATGGCGCTCTGGTATTGCCCAAGTTTTTCTCTGAAGCAGCCATCAAACACGTCAAGCTAGAAGGCGAAGCCAAGGATTTAGCTTGGTTTTGTCAGCAAAAACACAATGTATTCCTAACCCCGCCTGACACTGATTTTGCAATGGATCACCCACGAAATCGTGAAGTAGATTCCAGTAAAGGTTGTATTACAGATGATCAAGTTTCAGCGGAGTCCCCCTTGCGTACCTTGTATGACTCGCCAGCGTTTAAAGACTTTCTCTGTTATGTACTGGGTGAAGAGGCCCTGTACAAATACGCGGATGAGCTGTCTTCGATCAATGTGCACTTTGCCAGTGAAGGGCAGGAACTAGGCTGGCACTTTGATAACTCCTCCTTTGCCATTACCTTGATGATTCAAAAGCCGCAAGGTGGCGGCGCGTTTGAGTATGTTAAAAACGTGCGTGATGCAGATCGTGGAGAGATGAATGTCAACGTCGTGGATCAGGTTTTGAATGGCGACGCTGTCGTGTCTTCACTGGAAATTGAAGAAGGTTCGCTGGCGCTGTTTCGTGGGAGAAACTCCATGCATCGAGTCACACCAACGGAAGGTGATACGACGCGAATGCTGGTGGTGCTGGCTTATAATGGCCAATCTGGCGTTCAGTTGTCAGAGTCTGCGCGTATGACGTTTTATGGGCGCTTGGCTTAAACACCCCGCGGTAAAGTAAACAAAAGATCCTCACTATTAAGTAGCTACCCATTTTAACGGGGAATTCACCGCCAGCCGTTTATCAAAAACTTATAAAGGCCCAAGGACTGTGCTTTTCTCTTGAAACTATCTCGTCTGTTGAAAAAGAGCTCTGGGTAGATGGCAACAAGTTCTTCGACCCCAAAGTTATCAGAGGTTTCAACCTTTCCGTCACAAAAATCTTCACCAAGAGCATCATTAAAAAACTGATTCTCTTTGCTGAGCTTGTCTTCTATCGCTGCTAGCTCTTGTTTATTAAGTAAAAATTTAGCTCCATCTACGGGCTCAATCTGAGAATGCTTTGTATTCAGTTTTTTATCGATAATTGATGGCTGTTGTTTATTTAAGGCATTCTGAAGTCGAACATATTCATTACTTCTACGCTCATTTTTGATCTCAAACGAGAAACCATCAATATCAACACCACAATACTCTAACAAATAACCAACAGGGCCATGAGAGTGTTTACATGCAGTGTTAAATGCAATAAACCTCGCCTTGTCCTTGAACACACTTTGAATTCTTAAAACCTTCTCCTTTTGCGACCTCAGTTTTGAGAAGTTGACGTATCTACCCTGCTTTACGACTGTTTGAGAAGATGAGCAATGAAAAGCATAAGGGCTTCTAACACAAACAATAGGGATAACTTCCGCACCTTTACTCTCCAAGAAAGTAAGCAGCTGCTGTAAAGCTTCGGTGCTTATAGCGCTTATCCCTTCACCTGACATTATCAAATCGTTATCTGACGAAATAAAACCTCTTAACTGATCCAAGTAAGCTTTATTTGCTGAGTCAAAATTATTTATCTTAGATTTTATATTAAAGGCATACCCCTCTGGGTTTGACCCAAAGGCAGATACAATAGGTCCAGAATGATTAAATATTCCTCTACCGTTTTTAAGCTCTGTATATTTAAATGCGGGATAGAGATAGCCCTGAGCTAGTAGTTTATCTACATTTTTTGCACAGGTAGACTGAAACGAAGATGTTGCCGTTTTATGAAACCCCATGTGTAGATATATTTTTTTCATAACGGTCTGTCTCATCAGGTATCGGGTTAATATTAGCTAGCTCAAAGCCAAAATGTAGGCAGATATTTAGCCTCAGCAAAACTTGTAGCCGGAGTCTGACATAACTACCTACCCTAGGCAACTTGGGTGAATAGTGCCATTTGACCATAGAAGTTTAACGCCACTTAGATGCCTACTATAATAACCAATATTCACCCACACCAACTCCAACAACGTTTCTCTCCTAAGTTGTTCGACTGTAAGACCCACTCATTTACTTAAGCAAGCAACACACCTTTATTACAATCAGTCTTGACTATCATAAACCCGCCCAAGCACCCGCAACCGACTCTGAAACTCCGTCCGATCAACATAACAACCGCGTAAATGGCGCTTACCACTGGCTTCAAACGCCGTCCGCCCATGCAATACCCGACGATTATCAAACACCGCCATGGTGCCTTCAGTAAGCTTCAATTGAATCCTATAACGCGCGGATTGTAACCGAGCCATTAGCTCACGATACGCCAGATAATACTCATGCATAATCGCTTCCGGCAGATCAAAAATACTCGCCAGATGCGCATTGTATTTCAGCTCAACAATATTGCCTTCATGATCTAAATTAATCACCGGATGATGGTGGCGAATGTCATGCTCATCATCATGAAAACGGAACGGAATGGCATTATTTGCCAACATATCAAATTGCTCAGGCGCTTCTTTGCGTAAGTCTTCCAACACTCGCAAGCCATCTGCAAACACCGATTCGCCGCCCTCAGCCTCATTCACCAAGCAATGCAAAAACTGATAGCCCGGTGGCGTTTCTTGGTTAGTCAGATCTGTGTGTAATGGCAAGGCCAGCGAGGTGTAAGCCAAATTAATCGGCTTAGGCTCGGAGCGCACTTCAAAGGTCATGCCGAAGTTAGTCTGGCGCTGATAATCAATTCGATGTGCCACATCATCCAAGGCTTGCGAAGTCGATGGCATGTTCTTCACCAAAATCAATCCATCGCGATCCAGCTGCTTCATCCAGTCATATAAAGCCTGATCGTGCGAGATAATCGCTTCATAATCCGCGCTCTGGATTTTATCAAGAAATCCGTTATCCCAGCTGCGATCAGTCGGGCGATTATTCGAGCGTAAGTCACCAGAGTAGGCATAGTCACGCAGCCACTGCCCAGCAAACACACTTTGGTGCTCGCCTTCTGACCAGTTGATGATTAGCGTATTGTCAGTCACTTCATAACTCAGCGGATGAATCTCCGGCGTCACACTCAGCTGATTAAACACACGCTCCTGCGTATCAGGGTGTAAAGTGCTTGGGCAGTTATCCCGCAGCCACAGAAAATGAAAGTTAGCACGCTTGCCATCGCTCCAGCTCAGGCTTAAACAGTGCTCACCCAAACTAGCCGCGTCCAGTACCGGTGAGGCTTGCAATGGCGTATTCTGAATTTGTGCAGACATAGTAAGGCGCTCGTCAAAGTGTGAAAGTTGCACTTTAAAACAATAAGCACAATGATAGTAAATGACTAATTATGGGCTTTTTGATAAGTATAGCTAATGCAAAATCATCAACAGCCACTCCCGCCATTAAATTGGCTAAAAACCTTTGCCACCGCGGCGCGATTACTCAACTTTACGGCAGCCGCCAAAGAGTTGAATATGACGCAATCGGCGGTAAGCCAGCAGATTCGCTTGTTAGAAGAAAACCTCGGGCAGCCGCTATTTATTCGTGATCATAAAAAGCTGTCACTATCCAATAGTGGTATGGCGTATTTGCCTTCAGTGCAGGAAGCGCTGCAATTAGTCCAACGCGCCACCCACGATATTTTTTCACCATTGAAATATGGCGTGCTGAATTTACAGGTGAATATCGCCTTCTTAATGTTATGGCTTGCGCCGAGGCTTCCCGAATTCACCAAGCAATATCCCGGCGTCACTTTGCGCCTGAGCAGTACCAACTGGAATACGGAATCCATTGGCTTATCCGCCGATCTCACTATCGGGCATGGAAAAGGCCACTGGCCCAATATGCACAGCGAGTGCCTGATCACGCCCAAGCTACGCCCATTTTGCTCGCCACGCTTAGCCAGCCAACTTCACAGCATTGACGACCTACAGCAGTTACCGCTGATTGATATTCTGGGAAACCACCAACAGTGGGAGGACTGGTTTAACGTCTCCAACCTCAACGCTGCGCCGCGTATTCCAGTGAGCCATCAAGTCGATACCGCAGCGGCAGCCGTCGCACTAGCAGTGAATGATGGCGGCGTACTCCTAAGTTATAACGAGTTATTAGCCGATGATCTAGCGCGTGGGCAATTGGTCGCGCCATTCGATGTTTACGTCGATACCGTGGATAGTTATTTTCTGATTTACAATAAAGAACGCCCGTTAAGCAAAGCCGCTGAGTTATTTAAAGACTGGCTGAAAACTATTAAACCAAAACAAAATCAGTGACTTAATTTAATAGAACCACCCATCATGAGCCATCACAAAAAATATTTAAAATAAATTGTGACTTTCCCAAGAGGCCACCAGTCTCAGTTACATGCTCCACAAAAATTTAATTATTTACACCTTAGTAAAGGGAACCTACTCATGAACATGAAAACAAAATTAGCAACCGCAGTATCGTTTGCATTGTTGTCTGCCAGCGGCGCAGCATTAGCTGAAGTCACCTTGTATGACTACACAGAAGCGACTAGTGCTTATGAAGATGCATACATCAATGGCCAGTTCAGCGCGACTGATGGTAACCAAGATCAATCAGCTTACAACGCTGAGTTGTCTTTAGACTACGATCGCGTATTCAGCAGTCCTAACCGTAACGTTGGCGTATCTTTCTACGCAGACGGTTCAATTAGCCGCGACTCTACCGATGGTGCTGGTTCAGAAAGCACTTACTTGGTTAACGGCTCTGTAACTGCCGATAACTACTTCCGTCCGGGCTCAAAAGGCGCGTTCTGGTACGGTTCTGGCGCAATGGGCCTGAAGAAAGACGCTGATGACCCATACGCTAAAGTTGGTTTGGGTTTAGGTTACGGCCGTGTGGTTAACGTGACGCCAATGGCTAAAGCGATTCGCTTAGTTGAAGCATTACGTGAGCAAGGCGCGCTGACTGCGACACCTTCGGTAGCAGTTTACCAGCAAGTAGCGAACATTGTTTCTCGTGAGAACGAGTACAAAAGCAAGTTCGGTTACGGCAGCTATGACCAGCACTGGATTGCTGACATGGAAAAAGCACTGGGCGGCAACTTAGGCGCTGGTGGCGTAATCAAAGCTAACGACGTGCTGCAAAACGAATTCATCTCTAGCCGTAAATACGGTTGGTTAGTGCGTGCAGGTGTTGGTGCGGTAGTCAGCAACTACGACGGTACGGATGGCGGCGACCCTTCTTTGGATTTTGGTGCTGAATATCACCGTCCTTTGAACAACCGCACACAGTTCTCTAACGTCGCTAGCTTGTCTACTATTTACGGCGATGACGATGCGGCTTACCAAGTGAACAACGCAATGACATTGACTCACGAGCTGACTGATAAAGTTGACTGGGAAAATGCTTGGTTATTGGATTACAGCAAGTCTGGCGACAACGCAGTTGATGATGTAACGACTAACACATTGGCTTCAACGTTCCGTTACTACCTGGACAACCAGTTAGACCTAACTCTGACAGCTAAAGCATCGAAAGTTGACGATGGCATTGCCAACAACGGCAACCAAGATGTGGATACCTCATTAAACATGGGTGTGAGTTACCGCTTACGTTAAGCGCGTAACATTAAGCGAAGGATGTTTCCCCCATCCTTCGCTTTTTTGTATCTGGAATTTGGTGCGCTTACCAATATCAGCGAATACTGTATACTGCCCTCTTCCGGCCTTACTCCACTATTCATGAAAACTACACTCTCCACTCTGGATGACGACACATTGGTGCGCCAATGTCAGACAGAGCTTCCGTACAACTCAACAAGCTATGAAGAGCTGGTTAAGCGTTATCAAAAGCCAGTTTTCTACATGTGCCGACGCTATTTGGCCGTTGAAAGCGACGCGGAAGATGCCACGCAGGAAGTGTTTATGAAGGTGTTTCACACGCTACCCGCCTTTGAGCACCGCTCTACGTTTAAAACCTGGCTATTTAGCATCGCCATTAATCACTGCAAAACCTTGCTGGGCAAAAACCAGCGCTTTGATCAGTTCCATGAATTTGCAAATGATGACGAAACACAAACCGACTACGAAGATGAAACAGCCGACACGGCCAAACTCTCCGAAGCCGAGGATGAGCGTAATTGCGTGCAAAATGTGATTAGCAAAATGCGCGAAGATGAGCGCGATGTGATCCTGCTCCGCTTCACCAGTGAATTATCAATCGAAGAAATTTCCAATGTACTGGGTAAACAGCTCAGTGCCACCAAAATGGCGTTTTATCGCACGCTGGAAAAATTCAAAGCCCTGCATGAGAAGTACTGCACATGAGCAAAAAAGACCAGCAGGACCTTGAATCGCTTGTTAAGAATATTTTCAAACAAAGCAAGCAAAGCAACCACCGCTCTTCCCGCTCTCGCCTGAAAGCCATTTTAGGTCGCAGCCTGCACGAGTTGGCCATCCGCGATATCTTAATTTTCTTCGGTCATTTAATTAGCGCCATGTTTACGATGCTCAGCAGCCTTCTCAAGCTGTTGGTCAGCAACCGATAAATTCTTCAACGGAAGTCATTGTTTATGGATTTCAATACATTAGTTGATTTTGAAAAACTTCAGAACACCGTCGTCAGCAATCTGACTGCACAGTGGTCTGGTGTTCTTAGCTCATTACCCAACCTCATCGGTGCGGTGCTGGTTTTATTACTCGGCATTATCGTGGCGATGGTGCTGAAAAAAATCAGCCAAACCGTGCTGCGTCGGGTGGGACTAGACCGCATCAGCAGCAAAGCCGGTGTTTCTGATGTCATGCAGGATGCGGGCTTAGTCAAACGCCCCTCTATTCTTGCTGGCAAAATGGTGTTCTGGTTGGTGTTATTTGTATTTATGGTACCGGCAGCCAATATGCTGGGCCTTACCGATCTGGTGAATTTGTTTAAGAGCTTTATCGCCTTCTTACCCAAAATCATCACCGCCTTAGTGATCATTATTTTCGGCATGATGTTTTCGCAGTTTTTACGGCGAACCATTATGGAGAAGCCAGCCACCATCGGCTCCAACTCGGCTAAAACGTTGGGTAATCTAGTCTACGGTATTATGGTCACCGTGATTGTATTGGTGGCGCTGGAACAGTTAGATATTGAAACCGTCTTGCTGCATAACATTATTATGCTAGTGGTTGCGGGAATCATGCTGACGTTGGCCGTCTCTATAGGCCTTGGCTCGCGGGAAGTGGCACACAATCTGCTGGCAGGAATCTATGCCCGTGAACAGTTTAAGCAAGGTGACGTTATTCAATTGAATGATGTAACGGGTGTGGTGCGTGAAGTTAGCACGCTGAGTACGATTATTGTCGTTGATGACAATGAAGAAGTCTCGATTCCAAACTCAACACTGTACAACCACGTCGTTAAAATCTCTTCTTAAGCTAGCGATCTACAAAATACCGGGGCAAAAAAAGGCCCCGGTAAGACCTCTCTGACCGGGGCAAAAGGGTACTACTCACAACACGGATCTTATTACTTGGTCCAGCCTTCCACACCACCTAACAAATTACGGACATTGGTATAGCCCATCGCTGTTAGAGTGTTAGCGGCCAAGCCACCACGAATACCTTTTGAACTCACGATAATGATTGCGGCATCTTTATCAGCCAGCTTCTCATACGCTTCAACTTCCAAGAAGTTACGAGGAATGTTCATCGCCGTACCTTCAATACCTGGTGTGGATTCAAACTCACTGCGAGGACGCACGTCCAACAACAGGATTTCATCGCCACGCGCCATAATCTCTTTCAAGCGAGCCGCTTGAATATGAGTTGTCTTTTCCATAATGGACTGGATGTACGCATTCTGAGAGTAAATCGCGATCGATGTATCACTGATCACACTTGATTTCTCAGCGTCAGCCGCATCAGTCGTTGCTTCTGTTGCCGCTTCAGCAGCCATATCAGCTTCTACATCCGCAACCATCTCGGCAGCTTCAGCGGCGACTTCAGTGGCTGTCTCTTCACTCATTTCTGCATGACTTTCTGCGTATACCGCTGAAGAACCCATCACAGCCAGAAAAGCAACAAGAGCCAGCATTTTTTTGTTTTTCATTATTATCTCCTTGATAATAGATGTTCATTATTGACGATCTGATCACATTGGTGATCTTGTACTGAGTTAGACGTCTGCTCTTCCAATAAAGTCACAATTATTTTAAAAATAATTTAAATCTATTTGTGTCGAAAACATGCCCGCAATCCGGCAGCTGATATAGTACAAATTGTTTGTGACTTTTCAGCGCTTCGGTCACTCCAATCTAAATAAAGTAAAAATTCAAAAGGAAAAACGGATGGAACACCCAGCCTATAGCGTGATCGCTATCGTAGTCTTATTGGTAATCAATGCCTTCTTTGTGGCAGCCGAGTTTGCTCTGGTTAAAGCCAAGAGTTTCAGAATCAACCTGCTCGCGGATCAGGGCAATAAAACCGCGGTACTTACCCAGAAAATCATGGCCGATCTGGAGTCTTATCTGGCCGCTTGCCAGCTTGGAATCACCATGGCCTCATTGGGTTTAGGTTGGGTTGGAGAGCCCGTGGTTGCAGCCTTGCTGGAGCCAATCTTTAAGTCATTCGGCATTCCGGAAGAAATTCTGCACCCGCTGGCCTTTACGCTTGGCTTCCTGTTGTTCTCTTCCTTACATATCGTCGTCGGTGAGCAGGTTCCAAAGACCTTTGCGATTCGTAAAGCGGAGCCGGTTTCTATGTGGTGTGCCTACCCGCTGCGTTGGTTCTACCTGCTGGCTTACCCAATGAACTGGTTGCTGAATAAAACCTCTGGTTCGATTCTGGCATTGTTTAATGTTGAAGAAGCCACTCACGCCGATGTGCTATCGGATGAGGAAATTCGCGGCATAATTGATACTTCAGAAAAGCATGGCGACATGACGCCGCACAAAGCGGACATGCTGCACAATATGTTTGATTTCGACACCCACAGCGTGCAGCAGATTATGGTGCCACGTAATGAGATGGACGTGCTCGATTTGCAAGCGCCATGGGAAGATAATCTGGAAATGATTCGCACCACGCAGCACTCTCGCTTTCCGGTATTTGATGGCAATCCGGATACCCCGATTGGCATTTTGCTGGTCAAAGATTTGTACAATGCGATGCTGGGTAATGCTACACCTGAAGCGCCACTGGAAGCTATTCGCTCCAATTTGCGTGAGCCATTAATGGTTCCGGAAACTCAGCCAGTGAGTGACTTGTTTGAATCGATGCGTCGCAACCGTAACCACATGGCCTTGGTAATGGATGAGTACGGCTGCTTTGCTGGTGCCGTGACCATGGAAGATATTCTGGAAGAAATCGTCGGTGAAATCTCTGATGAACTGGATATTGATGAAACCGATTCACCAGTGCGCTGGATGGGCGATCACTGGGAAGCTGACGGCCTGATCTCCATCACTGACTTAGAGCGCGTCACGCATGTTGATTTTGATGATGGCATCGAATCCAATACCATTAGCGGCCTGTTTATGAAACAGCTAAGCCGTATGCCACGCGCTGGCGATGAGATTAATGAAGCAGGTCTGCGCTTTTTAGCGCTGGATATTGAAAATAATCGCGTAGGACGCGTACAGGTTTATCCAGTAAGCCCCGCTATTATTGCAGATATCGAAGCGCGCGCCGAAGCCGCTGCCAACGCGGACAACACCCAAACTGACACTGAAGACACTACTAAAGGAGATACACCAAATGTCTGAAATCTTCGAGCTAAAAGCCAATACGCCGGAACTAATCGATGCAGTCATTGAAGCGCTCGAAGATTATAATAAGGAAGTGCTGAATGCCTTATTCAGCGACCTTGAGGCGGGGGAAATTGCTCACCTTTTGGAGTCCTTACCAGACAGCTTGCGTAGTCAGTTGTGGGGATTTATTCCGGAAGACCGTAACGGTGACGTACTATTTGAACTCGGTGATGTGGCGCGTTCATCGCTCGCCAGTAATCTGGAACATGAGCAGATTATCGAAGCGGTCTCCAACCTCGACAATAATGACTTGGCCGATGTAGTCGACACCCTGCCAGATGAAATTGGTGAGGCAATTCGCCAGTCATTGGATGATGATGGCCTGCAAAGTCTGGAAAATACGCTATCGTTTCCCGAAGATTCTGCCGGTCGTTTAATGGAAACCGAAGCGATCGCCATTCGTTCGGACATTACACTGGAAACTGTACTGCGATTTTTGCGTATTCGCGAATCGATTCCGGATCATACCGATGGCTTGATGGTGATTGATCGCCAGCGCGTGTTTCAGGGCGAACTACCCATCTCCGACCTGCTAACAGGCAATCCAAACGCCTTAGTTCAGGATATGATGGACAAGGAAGCGCTGTATGTCACACCAACCACCACGCAGCGCGAACTGGCGATTATGTTCCGCGACTTGGACTTGGTATCGATTGCCGTTGTCGATAATGACGGTGTGCTTTTAGGCCGTGTCACGCTGGATGACATGCTGGATATCATGCACGAGGAAGCCGATCACCAGATTCTGGGTGCAGTTGGTTTGGATGAGGACGAGGATTTATTCTCACCGATTCTACCAAGCGCCAAGCGCCGTTTGTTCTGGTTGGGTATCAACTTGGCGACCGCCTTTTTAGCTGCTTGGGTCATTGGATTATTCGAAGCGACGCTGGAAAAAATCGTGGCGCTGGCGGTGTTAATGCCGATTGTGGCAAGCATGGGCGGTATCGCCGGCGGTCAAACACTCACGCTAATGATTCGAGGGCTGGCAACCGGCAAAATCAGCTCGGGTAATGCCAAGTGGCTAGCCTATAAGGAAATCGCCATCTCGGGAATTAGCGGGGTGACTTGGGCGATTGTGGTCGGATTGGTTTCTTACTTCTGGTTTACCGATATTCGCATCAGCTTGGTATTGGCCGCGTCGATGGTGATTAATTTGCTGATCGCCGCGCTATCCGGCTTTGGTATTCCGATGATTATGAAACGGCTTGGGATTGATCCGGCATTGGCGGGTGGTGTGGTACTGACTACCGCAACCGATGTCATTGGCTTTGTGAGCTTTCTGGGTCTGGCGACATTATTTTTACTCTAGGCATCAACTTTCTGCATCAAGCGTTTCATAAGCCTCAGATGCTAGACTCCCAATCAAAAGGGGCAATGTGATCATTGCCCCTTTTTTTGTGCTTCACTTTTATTGGCGGTGTAGCTTCCAAGCGTAGTCGGGCCATCGCCTCAGTTAGCTAGAACCGTTACTGCCAATAGATACCTCGAAACTAAGCAGCCTTTAAGCTTTAGATTCCAGCAAAAACTTAGCCATCACCGCGCCCAATGTACGATGCGCTTCCGCACTAAAATGAATACCATCTAACGGGCTGCTTTCAATATAATCCCCCGTATTCAAAAACTCACAACCAAGCTCATCAGCCATAACCGCAAAGCTCTCGGCAAATCCCTGAGATTTCACCAAACCAGCCTGTCGTAGCCCAAAGCCATCCGGCCCTGCGATGATCGGTGGTGGAGCCATCAATACGACTTTCGGTGCACTGCCATTTGGGCCTGCATCACTGCTTTGAATCATCCGCACCAAACGCCCGGCTGATTTAGCAATTTCAGGAGCCGTCACGCCAAAGCGGTCTTTCAGATCATTGGTTCCCAGCATCACCAATACCTTATCCAAAGGCTTTTGAGAGATCAGGCAAGGCTTTAAATAGTTCAAGCCGCTCATCAAGCCATCCACCGGATCATCCCATACCGTGGTCCGCCCGTTCATGCCTTCTTCAACCACTTCATACTGCTCGCCTAGCGCACTCGCCATAACCTGAGTCCAGCGGGTTTGACGGTCATAACGCTCAGCACTAACCGGAATAAAGCCCCAAGTATTGGAGTCACCAAAGCACATAATTCGATACATAAGCTCACCTGAAATTAAAGTTATTGGCCGTATCGTATGTGAATAAACATTAATTTGTAATAGCTAAATTAGAAGCGAATACTAAAGATTCTCAACAACATTCTTTAGGCATCTACGATGGTCAGAGTTGATAAACTAGCAGGAATAACCACAGCGGCGATCATCGCCACGCTGTTGTTTATGCTGCTGTTAGTCAGCCAACCCTCGGCTGCCAACCTACTCAGTAGCGACCATACCGCCAGCGGATTCACACTCGAATCGATGTATGCGGTACCCGAAGCTGAGCCCTCAGAAGCTGCAAACCCAGACATTGATCACCCTGACGTTATCAAGTCATCCGTTTATCAACTACCCGGTGCACTCTCCCGCTTGGCCGTTGCTGAACTGATCTTATTGGGCAGCGGTACTCTGTCTCTCTTTGCTAATATCCGTGCCCCGCCACACTTATCCTGATCTACCCTGCAAGTCACTGTTAGTCCAACCTTTTAAGCACCTCAATGGTTTGGCTTTGTGCTTGCGATGATTCAATTCGTATCGACCCGTACTACCACGAAATGTATAAAAACAGGATAATATTATGATTAGCACACTAAAGAGAATCGCAGTTAAAAACCTATCTAACAACTGCGGTCTAATCACACCAGCGCCGTTAACCGGCCACTACAACCTCAACTCATCAGCAACTAATCTGATGGTGGATTTCAGTAAGCAACACGCCATTACTGTCTCCACGACTATGACGATTAGCGATGCCCTTGAAACCATGCGCACTAATAACATCCGCGCGTTGATGGTTCTCGATATTAAAGGCAACTTTGCCGGTGTCGTGACAGCAATGGATTTGATGGGCAGAAAGCCAATGGCCTACGCCAATGAAGCGGGCGTTCCGCTCACGGAAGTTCAGGTTAAGAGCATTATGTCGCCCAAGAGCAAGCTTAAAGCCATTGCCCGTACCGACGTGGATAAAGCCAGTATCGGGGATATGGTGACAGTACTGAAGTCGCTGAATGAACAGCACATTTTAGTGGTGCAAGGTGGCGATGAAAACATGAAGATCTGCGGCCTGTTCTCTGCCTCTGACTTCAAGCGCGCGCTGAATATTGAGATCAACCCAACCGCGGTTGCCAATACCTTCTCTGATTTAGAGCGTGTGATTTTTGCCAATAAGGAAGTCATGTAAGCCATCATCAAATGCGCTTTAAGACGCAATTGATTTAGCAAGACAGCGCTGGGGTGAGTCCTCCATCTCACTCCGGCGTTTTACCTTTAAAAACACGCAAAATCTTGCAGACTATTATTCCCTTCTGATGTTTAATAGCCCTTTAAACTCAGCAATCCAGATGATGTTGTCATGATTGAACTCTCCTTGTTAGCGGTCTTTATTCCGACGTTCTTCTTTGTTTCCGCCACCCCCGGTATGTGTATGACGCTGTCGATGACCATGGGCATGACCATTGGTGTAAAGCGCGCGCTATGGATGATGGCTGGCGAGCTGGTTGGCGTCGGCTTGGTTGCCGTGTTATCAGTCATTGGTGTGGCAGCGATTATGCTGAACTACCCGCAAGTGTTTACCGTGTTTAAATCCATCGGTGGCGCTTATCTGGCGTATATCGGGATTCAAATGTGGCGCTCACGCGGTAAAATGGCCATTAGCGACAACTTTGAGGCCGGCACTGTCGCCAGTCGCCAAGAGCTGGCGATGCAGGGCTTTGTCACCGCGGTTGCTAACCCTAAAGGCTGGGCATTTTTTATCTCCTTACTGCCTCCATTTTTAAATGCCAGCATGCCAATGGCCCCTCAATTGGCAGTATTAATTGCCGTCATTCTCACCTTAGAATTCACCTGCCTGCTAATGTATGCCAGCGGCGGTCGCACCTTACGCGCGTTTCTGGAAAAAAGTGGCAATGTGCGCCTATTAAACCGGATTGCTGGTAGTCTGATGATTGGTGTCGGTGTTTGGTTGGCATTAGGTTAATTAAAGTTCTGGGAAGCTATTATGAGTAAATCGACTATCGTATTGGGTGCCGGCATGGTCGGCATCAGCACCGCGCTATCCCTACAAGCCCGCGGCCAGCAAGTCACATTGATCGACCGTAAAGCGCCTGCCATGGAAACCTCTTACGGGAATGCCGGCGTGATTGCAGTGAGCTCCATGCTGCCATTTAACAATCCAAGCTTGCTGCCGATGCTGCCAAAATTGCTGGGGAATCGCAGTAATGGCTTTCGCTATAACCTTAGCTATGCGCTGAAAAACGCCCCGACATTAATGAAATTTCTCTGGTTAGCCCGCCAGGAAAGCACGCTGCCACGCGCCCAAGCGCTATTCGATTTATTAACCTATTCGAGCGGTTTGCATGAAGAGCTATTAACGCAATCCGGCGAGCTAGACCGACTGCGTAAAACTGGCTGGCTAAAGCTGTATCGCACTCAAGAGGCTTACAGCGCTGCGCAATATGAACGCAATTATTTGGAACAACAAGGGATTGAATCCGAGTTTTTTGATAAGAACACGCTAAGCGACATCGAGCCAAATATGAAGCCCGTCTTTGAGCATGGCACCCTGATTAAAGACAATCGCTCCGTGGATAATCCAACGGCAGTTGCCGAAGCGTATGTGAAGTTGTTTATTGCGCAAGGTGGCCGCTTAGAACAACACGATATTAAATCCATTGATCAAGGTGGCGACTTACGCTGGCAGCTCAGTAGTGAAACCGGTGAACGTCGCCGCTGCACGCACTTGGTGCTCGCCACTGGCCCATGGTCGCGTGATGTCATGAAAAAAATGGGCATGCGCCTACCGCTGTTTTTTGAACGTGGTGGTCATCGCCAGTTTAAAGCGATTGATGGACGCTCCATTAGCCGCCCGATTTATGACTCCGCTGGTGGCTATGTGATGACGCCAATGGAAGCAGGCACGCGTATCACCTGCGGCGTGTCGCTGGATGAGCAACATGCGCCTTACAGCAGTGAGCAGCTTGACCAGTCCGAAACACTGGCCAAGACTGCGTTCTATATAGGCCCCAAATTGGATGAGCAGGATTGGCAAGGTAACCGCCCGACGTTTGCCGACTCGCTACCGATGATTGGCGAAACCCAACGTAAAGGCTTATGGATTAATACCGGGCATCAGCACATTGGTTTTTCTACCGGCCCCGGCTCCGGCGAGCTGTTGGCTCAGTTGCTAATGGGCGAAACAACCAAGATCAATGCAGAGCCTTACTCACCGGAGCGCTTTGGGGTTTAAATCAAATCATATTCCTGATCACGCTTAGCGATTCGCACCTCGGTATCGCTAAGCAGTTCAGCAAACACCTCCATCGATTCAATCTCCCCATGCACTAAGTAAGTGGTTTTGGGTTTATTGATGGCACGATGCCAGGCTAATAACTCCGTCTGCCCCGCATGTGCCGAGAAGCCACCAATGGTGTAGATACTGGCATTCACCGCAACCTCCTCACCGAAGATTTTCACCGTTTTAGCGCCATCGACAATTCGTCTTGCTAAGGTGCCTTTGGCGGCATAGCCAACAAATATCACACTGCAGTCTTTTCGCCATAGATTACGTTTTAAATGATGACGTACTCGTCCGCCGGTACACATGCCCGAGCCCGCTAAAATCAGTGCGCCACTGTGAATATTATTCAGCGCGATAGACTCTGACGTTTCATGCACAAAGTGCAGATTAGGAAAATCAAAAGGATCATGTCCGTCGGCAAACAGCTTATTGGTTTCAGCGTCATAGCACTCGGGATGACGGCCAAAAATCGCGGTGGCGGAAATCGCCATCGGTGAATCCAGAAATAGTTGCAAGCCATTGGGCAAGCGCTTTTGCTGTGCACCTTCATGTAGATAATATAAAAGCTCCTGCGCTCGCTCTAAGGCAAAGGTTGGAATGATGACATTACCGCCACGCGCCATGGTGTCGTTAATTGCCTCATAAAATTCTTCAATCGATGGCTCCAACTGCTTATGCGGACGATCGCCATAAGTGGTTTCCATCACCACCACATCGGCATGTGGCGGCGGTGCAGGATCTTGCAAAATTGCCTTCCCATCAGTGCCAAGGTCCCCGGAAAATAGTACTGTACGCTGTTGGCCATCCTCTTCCAGCTCTAGAAAAATGCAGGCCGAACCGAGAATATGACCAGCGTCGATAAATGTAGCTCGAATGCCTTTAGCCACTTCAATGGGCTCGTCATAACTGGCACGTCGTCCAAAAAAATCCAGCGCATGTAAAGCATCTTCAGTGGTATAAAGTGGCTCAACTAAGGCATTGGGTTGACGTAGACGTTGTAGCTTACGATTTTGACGACGCACTTCTTCTTCATTTAAATGCGCCGAATCCAACATGACCACTCGTGCTAATTCCTGAGTAGCATGGGTACTAATCACTTCTCCGCTAAAACCGCGCTTGGCTAGCAACGGGATACGACCACAATGATCAAGATGCGCATGAGTCAATAACACGTAATCAATATCGCGCGCTTCAAAACCAAAGGCCCGAGCATTTTCTTCTTGGGTTTCTCGGGAGCCTTGAAATAAGCCACAATCAATCAGCAGTTTTTTACTACCAACCTGCAACAGATGGCAGGAGCCTGTTACGCCCTCTGCCGCACCATGAAAACTAATCTTCATCGCCTACCTCCTCAATTGAACGATCTAAAAACCACTATCGTTAATTTATCCTGTCATAGACAAGCGCAAGGCGATTGACGTAAGTCAATCAATACTAAGTTATTTTTTGGTGACGGCTTAAGTCCAGCGACCCACCATCATCACGCCACCACGCTTACGCTCCATCAGGGTGGTTACGGCACGATAGCGGGTTTTAACTAAATACGTTGGCTCCGAGGAGTAGCTCACTTTGGAGCTGGTAATCAGTCCGTTAGCATCCAAATCCACGATCACTTCTTCAGAATATGGGTTCAACGCGCTGTAGGTCACAATAGTCGCCGAGCTGTTATCGCGCATATCATCGAATGAACCCATGCCTAGAGTGAGCTGCCGCACACGGCTATTCTCATCACGCACGACTTTAATGATATTCACCGTATGGTCAAAACTGCCATTGCCCGTGTGATCGATAAAGATCATTTCGCCGGGTTGCAACTGATTAACCGGCACTTCGGATTTGCGGGTATCGCCATGGTTTTCGTAGGCAGGGTCCCAATCAAATAAGCGCTTAACCGATTTGGCCACGCGGTCGGTGGCAATTTCAGGATAGTGCACATTCACGCCATAAATCATGGAGTGATCTTTATCCAGCGCCTGCACTTTTTTCATCGCAGGATAGTCATAACGCCCTACCCGATGATCATCCATATGACTAAACAGGCCGGTGGTTTTATCCGCCGTAGCAACTATCCAGTTTTTCTCCCGCTGGCCAGCGCCTAGTACCGGATGGGGCAGGTCTATTAAGGTATCGGCTTTGAGTTGTTTGCGGAATTGATCCATTAAAAATAGCGCGATATTTTTGCAGTCACCTTCCACTAAATTGGCTTTCATCACTTCCCAGTAGCCGGGAACGAATCGTCCGTAGGCTTCCTGAATGACGCGATGATCCCATGTGAGGTTTTCTTCAGAGCCTGACACATAAATATCCGGCAAGCCACGCGCCCGAAAATCGGAGAGATACGCCATAGGATCGCTTGATTTTGCGGCGGGCGATCTGAAGTCTTTCGATGAGACAGCCTTATCCAGCGCTTTGAGGGTATCAGTATCGACAATGCCGGTTTCAGCTAAGCCGCTGGTGGCTCGTTGAAAAGACTTTACCGCCGCTTCGGTGATCGGACCAAAACTACCATCGCACAAGTCCGTTAAATGCCCTAAGCGGCCCAGCGCATATTGAGTGGCCACGACTGTATTGCCGCGTGAACCGCGCTTAAGGGTACCGGAGAAATTATCGGGAAAGGCTTTATCTAGGGCGGTATCTTTCAGGTTAAGACTCATGCGACGCTCCTGCAAATAGGGGTTTAGAATTCAATTCTGCTGCTTTGAGTATAGCCCGCGCCACGCTGTTTTTTATTAAATTTCCGCCATTTTCAGCGATGTGCTATCGCCTAAAACCAAACAGGCCCCGCTATTGCGAGGCCTGTCTTTATGCACTCACTGAGAAAAACTTACTCAGCCGTTTTTGTTTCTGTTTCAGCTGGCTCAACGGCATCCATTACTGCATCGGCAGCTTCCTGGAATGTTGAGTCCATGCCTTCTACTGCATCAGCAGCGGCATCCATTGCAGCATCAGCTGCAGTTTCTGCTTCGGCAGCGGCTTCATCAGCCATATCTGCAGCGGCATCAGCGTCTGCATTGGCGGCAGCAGCTACATCAGCAGCAGCTTCGGCTTCTGCGGCAGCTTCATCAGCCATTTCAGCAGCTTCATCCGCAACGGCTTCTGCTTCAGCAGCAGTCTCATCCATTGCAGCTTCTGTCATATCAGCGGCTTCTTCAGCAGTATCTGCTGCAGCGTCAGTTGCTTCTTCAGTCATTGCTGCAGCTTCTTCAGTCGCTTCGGTTGCAGTCTCAACTGCTGCGTCTGTTGCTGTGTCAGCCATTTCAGCGGCGTCATCAGCCGTTCCAGTCAGCGCATCGCTTGCATCAGATGCCATGCCAGAAGCTGACTTCAATAAAGAACCTGCTGCTTCTTTAGTTGCATCAACGGCTTCGCTGGCTTTCTCAGTTGCTGAGTCAACCATTGCGCCGGCTGCTTCAGACACTTTACCAGCGGCTTCACTGGTTACTTCTTTAGCTGTATCAACCATTGCTGCGGCTTTATCAGCAGCTACATCAACCGCCTCCGCTGCTTTTTCGCTAGCGTCTGAAGCGACTTCTTTAGCCGTCTCGACCATTGAGCTCGCTTTTTCAGTGGTTTCTTTTGCCATGTCAGCGGCAGAGTCTTTCACTGCATCAACGGCAGCATCTACTTTCTCAGCAACTGAGTCAGCTGCTGCGTCGGTGGTTGCCGCTGCGTCATCAGCAACTTCAGTTGCCGCGTCAGCCGTTGCATCAGCTGCTTCTTCTGTTTTGCTTGCTGCTTCGTCAGTCATTTCTTTAACTGCTTCAACCGCTTCTTCTGTTTTTTCTACAGCCGCGTCTTTAGCGTCTGCTGCTGCCTCAGTCGTTGCTTCAACAGCCGCTTCAGTGCTCGCTGCAGCATCGCTGGCTGCTTCTTTAGTGGCTTCAACAACAGACTTAGACTGCTCTGCAGCCGCATCTGTTTTGGCTTTATCATCTGAGCTACAACCAACCATTAATAAGGTTGAAAGGCTGGCCGCCAGAGCGATGATTTTATAGGTACGTAATGCCATTTTGATTCCTTTATAAAACGATTTAATAATGCCATGAAGCATACATGATTTCAGAGCTTAAACAGAACTATCAATCTATGAACGGCAGCCCTTAATTTAAGTCAATTACTAGCCACTAAAGACCCTATAAAACGAAAATAGTTCTTAAGTTGATCTGATAAGTGCTTAGATTACACAAAACACTTAAGATTCATTTTTATCTTGAGATATCCAAATTTCCGGTGATTTAAACGCATATTGGTAGAGCGCAAAGTACTGCAGAAACGCCATTAGCAACACCAGAAACACAATCCCACCCACAAACACATAGCCCATTATTCCCCATAGCCCCAGATCTTCAACGGCAAAGCCTTGCAGATACGCGCTATAGATATCCATGACTACGCCGATCACGATCAACAGTTTCCAGTAAATGGGTGATAACAGCTTCCAGCTATAGGCGAATGCGAACACACCAATAATAATCGCGGGGTAAATCAATAGCATCGAAATATTATCCAATACCGTCATTTCAGACTCATATTCTTCGGTGCTAATTAACATCACAAAGAAAACGGCCAGCAACTGCATCGTCAACAAAAACCACGCGAAAATCTTCCAACCCTTTTTACTCGGCGGCTCAACGATGCCAGTATCGACATTCGCCGTCGGAGCCTGATAGGGATTATCCATAATGTGTCCTATTCCAAACTTATCTTTGAGCACATAGTAAACAAAAGTAGCGATTTTAACGATATAAAAACCACTTTTTTCGCAGCATAGCCCTCAGCAATAGAGCTTGCTATGATTAGCCAAAATGCATTCGACATAATCGTAAAAATAGGAAGCACTTATGACCTTCTCCGCCACGCAATCATTTGCCGGTAAGCCACTCGTTACTTGGGAAGTTGGCAAGCCCGTCGCCGACCCAGCACAATCCGTCACTCGTCTGTCGGTAAACCCGTATGACGATGATCTTGCCTTTGATGAGTACTTTGCAAAATTCATGGAGGCCGCTGCCGAGCATCTGCCGCACATGGATAGCCTGATTATTGGCGTTTGGGGTGAGTCTTACGAGGTAAATAGTAGCTTGCCGATTGGTTTGTTGTGCCAGCAAAGTGAGCTGTTCCCGGCATTACGGTCTTTATTTATCGGCGATATGGAGCTGGAAGAGTGCGAAGTATCGTGGATTCAACAGTCTGATATTTCTCCGCTATACAGTGCGTTTCCAAAACTGGAATACTTAAAAGTTCGTGGTGGTGAGCATCTATCGCCGGGCACTGTAATGCATAACCGTCTGCAAAAAATCGTCATTGAAACCGGCGGCATTAACAGTGAAGTACTGGAGCAAGCGCGCTTAGCCAATATCCCTGAATTGACGCATTTAGAGCTTTGGTTGGGTGATGATAACTACGGCTGCACGATCGGCAAGGATGACATTGCTGCCTTTCTAAATGGCTTGGGCCAGCAATTTCCTAAGCTCACATATTTAGGTCTGAGAAATTATTACCTGAGCGATGACTTGGCTGAGACGGTCGCCAATGCGGAGCTACCCGCATCGCTAATCACATTAGACTTATCTAACGGTAACCTAAGCGATGTCGGCGCTAAAGCCTTATTAGAGAGCGACAAACTTTCGCAACTTACCACGCTGGACTTGCATCATCACTTTATGAGCGATGAGATGATGACCAAGCTAAGCGCGGCCAAAAACTTGCCGACGCTGATTATGGATGATCAAAATGAGGCCGAGGAATACGACGACGAGGTGTATCGCTACATCTTCGCCTCGGAGTAAATTCGGCAGCAATGACAGCCTCCCGACAGTGGGTCATTATTGGCTCCGCACAAGACAGACGGGTGCAAGGGTTTCAGCAGGCTTTGGAATTAGCCGGCTGCGCCCCTGCCACCGTGGTCGATTATCTTAGCGATTGGCAGGCGGTTTTGCCTGCGCTGCTGACACCTGACACTTATTTGCGTATTGAGTCACCCGGTAGTCAACTGCCGGTGGTGCGTCAATTAATGTTGGATGGTGCTCAAGAGGCGGAAGCTTCCGGTTTCAGTACCTATAGCACCAAACAAATACAAGATGCAGAACTGGAACGCGGCGAGTTTATAGCCCCGCATCAATTTTACTACGGGCTGAAACAACGACTGCTCGGCTTGCAGAAATTACTGGATCAATACCCAATTGCCGGTTGCCTGAATCATATTCCTGACATTCTTACTTTTTTTGATAAGCAGGCGACTCATCAGCGGCTGGCTCAGCAGGCTATTTCTGTACCGACTGCCTTGTATGATATTCAAAACTACGCTGAGCTTCGTGAGCGAATGCAACAGGCAGGCTTGCGCGAGGTGTTTATCAAAACCCGCTTTGGCTCGGCAGCCAGTGGCATTATTGCGCTAAAAACGGCAGGCTCAAAAGTGCTGGCCCGCACTACGATTGAAGAGGCTAAGGGCCGTTTTTTTAATACGCGCAGACTGCAACAAATTAGTAATGAATCCGCACTGGCTGGTTTGGTCGATTCGCTCTGCCAATGGGGTGTTCATTGTGAAAACTGGCTACCTAAAGCGCGCATTAATAATATGAATACTGACTGTCGCTTGATTGTGGTGAATGGCAAACCTGACTTTGCCGTATTGCGCAAAAGCCAGACACCAATTACCAATCTGCATTTATTAAATGAACGCGCCAATATTGAAGAGTTAACTCACACGCTACCGGATGAGACTTGGCCACAGGTACTAAACACGGCTCGCAAATTGGCTGAGCTATTTCCCCAGTCTTTTCACTTTGCACCAGACATTGCGGTACATCAGGATTTGCAAAGCCACAGCGTATTGGAAATTAATGCCTTTGGGGATTTCATCCAAAATATTCAGCATCAAGGCATGAATAGTTACCGCTGGGAGTTACATCAATGGATGGAGCATCAGCAACGTCGTGAAAGACAGTCCCAACAATTACACCAGCCGCCTCAGTTGCATCAACCAGACAAGCAAACACCGCAGCCATTGCATCAAGACGCGCAGCAACAGCAAGCGAATCCAGCGACCACGAGCCGCCAACAATGATTAATGCTCAGCACTGCATTGGTAGCCATAATCTGCTAATCCTCACCTTTGATACCTTGCGTTATGATGTGGCTGAGCGCGCCATGCGGTTACAACGCACGCCGTTTTTGCAAAGCCTGCTACCCGATGATCGCTGGGAAAGGCGTCACACGCCAGCCACTTTTACCTATGCGGCGCATCATGCGTTTTTCTCGGGTTACCTGCCGACGCCAATTCCTAAGCCAGCCGATTTTCAACGCCTATTTGCCTGTGATTTTGCGGGTAGCTCCACAACGGGCGAACGCACGTGGACAACTGCCGAGGCGACGATTATTCAAGGCTTAGCCGCCGAGGGTTATCACACCATTTGCATTGGAGGCGTGGGCTTTTTTAATCGTAAAAATAAGCTCGGCTGTGTACTGCCAGATCTGTTTTGTGAAAGCCACTGGTCACCAGAACTTGGCGTAACGGATGCACACTCTACCTATAATCAAGTGCAATTAGCCCAGCAACGATTGGCCGCTTTGGATGACTCACAACGCTGTGTGTTGTTTATTAATATCTCCGCCATCCACCAGCCCAATTGCATTTTCAGTGACGCCGTTGAGGACTCACCCGCCACTCAACTTGATGCACTAGCCTATGTCGATCAGCAGCTTCCGCCTTTATTTGAAAGCTTGCAAGCACGCGGCGATACGCTCTGTATTTTAAGCAGCGACCATGGCACGACCTATGGCGAAGATGACAGTTTTGGCCACGGCATTGCGCACCCCAATGTGTGGGAAGTCCCCTACCGCGAATTTACCCTAAAGGCCCGGCATGTCAGTGAATGACCTTGAATTAGACGAACAACGGTTACTGGATTATTTATCCGGCAAGCCCTACCTGCATTATGTGTATTCCTATCCACACAAAACCAGCTATCGCGACTTTGAAACGCCGATTTCGCTGGCGGAAGCTTGGCGTGAGGAAAACAAACAAGCGCTGTTTTTATACCTGCACATTCCCTTTTGTGAAATGCGTTGTGGCTACTGCAATTTATTTACCACCACCAACCCTGAAGACGATTTAGTTAGTCGATATTTGAAAGCGCTTGATACTCAAATCCAAACCACCGCCGAGTTTTTAGGGGATGATTTTCACTTTGAGCAGCTGGCATTTGGTGGCGGTACGCCGACGTACCTCAACCCTGAGCAATTACAAACCTGCTTTGATTTGCTGTCGCGTCATTTGGGCGTAAACCAGCTACCGGCTTCGGTGGAAGTCTCACCGGCTACCGCCGATGCGGAGCGCCTAGCCGTGTTGGCAGAGGCTGGCGTTGGGCGTATTAGTATGGGAGTGGAAAGTTTTGATCAGGCCGATTTAAAAGCACTAGGCCGCCCACAAACACCCAAATCCGTTGCTACCGCGCTGCAAGCCATTCGCGATAGCGGCATTGAACGACTCAATATCGACCTGATTTATGGCAGTGCCAATCAATCTCCTGCCAGCTGGCTTTACAGTGTCGATCAGGCGCTGGACTGGCAGCCGGAAGAGATTTTTGTCTATCCTTTATATGTTCGCCCGCTCACGGGTTTGGGCAGAAAAGCGCAGCGCGAACAGGAGGATGAACGCCTGCAAGCCTATTTCTCAGCACGTGAGCGCTTGCTGGCAGCCGGTTATCGTCAATCGTCGATGCGTATGTTTACCCGAGCCGATGCACCGGAGCCAAAAGGACGTTATCGCTGCCAGGAAGATGGCATGATTGGGCTGGGTGCCGGTGCACGCTCTTACACGCAAAGCCTGCATTATTCCTCGCACTACGCGGTTGGTAAGCCACACATCAAGCGCATTATTGAGGACTATGCCAATACCACCGCAGCGGAATTTGCCACAGCGAGTTATGGTATCGAGCTGGAGTTAGCGGATAAAAAACGCCGGTATTTATTACTGAGTTTACTGCAAACCTCGGGCTTTGCGTTGGCGGATTATACGGAGCAATTTGGCACACAGCTATTGGATGATGCGCCGCAGTTGAGCTTGCTAGTAAAGCATAACTTAACCGTGATCAGTGATGAGCATATCCAGCTCAATGAAACCGGCATTGCCTATTCCGATTTAATTGGGAGTTGGTTATTTACCCCAACCATTCGCGAACGCATGCAAGGTTGGATTTGGAAATGAGCGATGCGCCACGCAGTACAAAGATAAATACGGTATCTATTGTACGGCCAAGCCCCCAAGAAAATGTGCAGAATACCAAAGCGAGTGAACAGAGCACCAAGTCCAGTAATTCACCTCTCAGTATTTTGTACCGCGGCTCGCTCCTCAGCTGCAATTACGATTGCGGCTATTGCCCATTTGCCAAAGCACAGGATAGCCGCGAATCGCTGGCCAAAGATGCCATTGAGCTGACTCGCTTTGTCGACTGGGTTAGCCAGCAAACCCGCCCAATTCGCATTCTGTTTACACCATGGGGCGAGGCATTTATCCGCCACTATTATCAGGAAGCCATTATCAGGCTAGGACAAATGCCACAGGTTAAGCGCATTGCTATTCAAACCAATTTATCGCTTTCCACTTCGGCACTAAAACGCTGTCAAAGTGAGGCCTTGGCGCTTTGGTGCACGTATCATCCCAGCCAAATTTCACGAGAGGCGTTTTTTGAAAAATGCCGCTGGATGCTAGCTGAAGGTATGCGCTTTAGCGTTGGTATGGTCGGCAATCGCAATGAGTTAGATGAGATTGGGGCTATGCGCGAGGCGCTACCGCCAGAGATTTATTTATGGGTGAATGCCAATCGCGATGAACAGCCTGACTACCAACAAACCGAGCTGGAATTACTGAAACACCTAGATCCCTTGTTTGAGCACAACCTGCATCAGTATCCTAGCGAAGGAAAGTCCTGCAATACTGGTTCACAAGTAATTTCAGTGGATGGCTCGGGTAATGTGCAACGCTGCCATTTTGTAAAACAGTCATTGGGTAATTTATATGATGGTAGTTTTCGCGAAACCCATGCGCCCTGCCCAAATTACAGCTGCGATTGCCATATTGGCTACATTCATTTGCCTAACTTAAAGCTGGAATCTGTTTATGACGATGGCCTGCTGGAGCGTATTCCTCAGCCGGTTTACTGGCAATAGTGTATCTATCAGCACTGCGCCATATACCAAGCTGCCTTGCAGCGCCGACTTTATTGGGAACAGCAACCCCTCCACAGCCCACAGCCCACAGCCCACAGCCCACAGCCCACAGCCCACAGCCAGCGTCCCATCTGTAGTTAACTCACAAACAGAAGCAGCGCCAATAATCACTATAAATAACCCTCACACGACGAAACTCTCAACCATTTAACCAAACTGAAGCGTTAGAATGGCAGCCTAAACTTCCGAAATCTCAGCTCACAGGTTTAAGCATGGACTATATTGAAAACATAACATTCGATGAGCTTAATATTGGTGATAGCGCCGAGTCACAGCGCACACTCACACAGCGCGATATTGAGCTTTTTGCCACGGTTTCCGGCGATGTAAACCCCGCGCATATGGACCCGGAGTACGCCAAAGACGACATGTTTAAAGGCGTGATCGGCCATGGCATGTGGGGCGCAGGGTTAATCTCGGCAGTATTGGGCACGCAAATGCCAGGCCCCGGCACTATTTACCTAAACCAGTCACTGAGCTTTCGGGCACCGGTGAGAATCGGCGATACAATTACCACCCGCATTACCGTCGCTGAAAAAGTGCCCGGTAAAAACCGCATGACACTGGACTGCATTTGCCTGAATCAAGATGGCAAAACGGTCACCAAAGGCGTTGCTGAGATCATTGCACCAACTGTAAAAGTGCGCCGCTTGCGAGCAGCATTGCCAGAAGTCCATATGCACGGACATGCCGCGCGTTTTAAAACCATGCTGGAAACCACGCGTGGCTTACCGGCTATTCATACGGCCGTGGTTCACCCTTGCGATGCTGGTTCCCTATCAGGTGCAATGGATGCCTTTGAAGAAGACTTGATTATCCCGATTTTGATTGGCCCACGCGCCAAGATTGAAGCGGCAGCACTCGCCGCTAAGATTGATATTTCTGGTGTTGAACTGGTCGATGTCCCGCATAGCCATGCGGCAGCCGCTAAAGCCGTTGAATTGGTGAGCAAAGGTAGCGCTCAGGCGTTAATGAAAGGCTCTTTGCATACCGATGAACTGATGAGTGCGGTGCTAAAAAAAGAAGCGGGCTTGCGCACTGAGCGACGATTAAGCCATGTGTTTGTGCTGGATGTACCGCATTATCACAAGCCACTGTTAATCACCGATGCCGCGATCAATATCCAACCCGATCTGGCCACCAAGCGTGACATTGTGCAAAACGCGATTGAGCTTGCCATTGCCTTAGGCATCGAAGTTCCTAAAGTGGCGGTACTATCAGCGGTTGAAACGGTCAACCCAAGTATTCCTAGTACAGTAGATGCTGCAGCCTTGTGTAAGATGGCTGATCGCGGTCAAATCACGGGAGGCATTTTGGATGGCCCATTGGCTTATGACAATGCCATCTCTGCTGAGGCTGCGCGGATTAAAGGGATTATATCGCCAGTCGCGGGTGAGCCGGATATCTTGCTCGCGCCAGACTTGGAAGCTGGGAATATGATGGCTAAGCAGTTGCTGTATTTAGCCAGTGCCGATGCGGCAGGCTTAGTGCTGGGTGCCAAAGTGCCGATTATTCTAACGAGTCGTTCCGATGGTGCCTTGGCGCGTTTAGCTTCGGCGACGATTGCGCAGCTGTATGTCCACAACCGGCCACAGTAATCGTTAGGGGGAAATATCTAACGATGACGGCGACCGGTTGCGAAACGCATTAATTGCAATCGGTTGCTGGCACAAACGCGACAGCAACCCACTGCAATCAAGGACTGCGGGCGTCATTTAAGACATGACGTGATAGCCCGCATCCACATAAGAAATATTACCAGTTACATTTTTAGCGTAATCACTCACCAAGCCAACCGCCATATTGCCCACATCTTCAATACTCACTAAACGACGCGATGGCGCACGGTTACGAGCCTCATCAATCAGCTCATCAAAGTGATTAATGCCAGAGGCGGCACGAGTATTTAGTGGCCCCGGTGACAAGGCATTCACCCGAATATTTTTTGAGCCAAGCTCAGAAGCTAAATAGCGTGTGGTCCCTTCCAGCGCGGACTTTACCGGCCCCATTAAGTTGTAATGATCGACCACTTTCTCAGCCCCGTAATAACTCATGGTTAGCAGACAGCCACCGTTTTTCATCAGCGGTTCGGCTAAGCGCGCCATTTCGATAAAGGAATACACTGAGACATTCATCGCTTGCAAAAAGCCTGCACGTGAGCAATCGGTGATGCGTCCATGCAAATCTTCACGCGGCGCAAAGGCAATCGAGTGCAGCACAAAGTCCAACTCGCCCCACTCCTCTTCAATGCGCTTGTAGACTGCGGCCAGATCACCATCTTGCTCAACATCGCAAGGCATAATAATCGGCGAGTTCAAACCTTCAGCCAGCGGGCGCACATAGGGCTCGGCTTTTTCATTCACATAGGTAATGGCTACCTCGGCACCCGCATCGTGAAATGCTTTAGCGCAGCCGTAGGCAATCGAGTGTTGATTAGCAACGCCAATTACTAACCCTTTCTTTCCTTCGAGCAAATTCATTAGTCGTTTCTCGTGTGATGTTGAAGGTTTCAATGGTAGTAATTATATTGCACCGCACAATTGATTTAAGTCAAATGTTGAAATCATTATATAAATTTCATATCAACCCCATTTTTTCATGAGAGCAACTAAACTTAGCGTTTAATCAACTGTCTTTATAGGTACAGAAAAACCCTAACCAAACCCCAATGGTCAATTTTAGGATTGCCATTATTGCTTACAGGAACGAATACATATGACTGCTATCTCCGACCGCCTTAACCACTCCCGATTATTACTGACTGTCCCGGCTGCACTAATTGCTATGACGCTCGGTACCAGTACCGCACAAGCTCGATTGGTCAATATCGAAACCGGCCTGATTTCCAGCGCAATCGAAGCCAATATCCGTTGCAATGTGATCGCCAACCAAAATGATGGTGATTGGAAAGGCCGTTGGTGGACCACACCATCGCAAGCCTCTTACTGCCAAATTGAAGTTGATGATGCACCGGTGTATAACGCGCCTCCAGTTGCGGTTGTTCCGCCCCCACCACACGGACTCCGCACGCGTTCAATCGATGTGGGAATTATCTGGAATTCAGACCAAGCCAATCAACGCTGTAGCGCACTCGCCAGAACCATGGGCGGAGAGTGGAATGGCCAATGGACAACCTCAGACGATGGTAAAACCTCTTATTGTCAGATTCAGGGTGGCAATCCCCGCTTAGCCAATGCTGGTGACGGGCGACCCCGTGTCAGAACCACGATTCGCGAAATAAGCGCGGGCCCAATTCGTGGAGATCGTCAGGCAGCGCGTCGCTGTGCTCGTGTTGCCGCCGATGTTAATGGCCGCTGGACGGGTGATTGGCGTCCAACCGGCTCCGGCGAAGCGGTGTGTAGCGTTGAAGTGCAAGGTCGCAATGGACCACCACCTCGCGCCACAGTAGAAGTGGATACGGTGTATGTTGACCGTGCACCTACAGGTGGCCACCGTAATGTTCGCGAAGTCGCTGCTGGCCCAATCTGGGATCAAAATCAGGCAAGCACTAAGTGCCCTTATATTGCCTCGACTCAAAATGCGACATGGACTGGAAAATGGCGCAAGCTTGGCCCTGATCATCAGTCAGTGTGTGAAGTCCGCTTTCCGGGTTAAATCAAACTGAGCTAATGTGTATTTATTCTGACTTTAATGAGTTTACTCAAGTACCTGATCTACTAGGGCTAGTGCATAATTTTATTTGAGTCAGTCGAGTTCAGCATTAGCTAGAGCTACTGGCTGCGCAGTGTGTTGATCACGCTGCGCAGTCTCATTTTTAAGCAAGCCATCCTCCACCACAGCCACACAGAAAACCTGATTTCTGGCATTCGCATCAAAAGCGGATAGACTGTGAAACATGTATTCAACTCCCACTACCATTTTGATTGCAGGTGCCAATGGCGGCATCGGCCAAGCCCTGTTGACGCGTTTTCATCAGGATTATCCGCAGGCGACGATTCTTACGCTGAGCCGGCATGCGATTGAGCCATTATCCGAACGCCATCAACACCTTGCCATTGATCTCACTCAGCAAGATACGGCACAAAGCCTAGTCGATTACTGCAAAACAGCACAAATAACGCCAGATTGGGTGGTGCAGTGCTGTGGTACCTTGCATGATGCCAATCACTTGCCAGAGAAATCCTTGTCTCAAATGGATGCCAACTGGTTGCATCAGCTATTGGATATTAATGTACTGACACATGTGGCCGTCGGACAGGCCATGGATCAGTTATTGCCACGTAAACATCCCCTGCTTTGGGCCTCAATTTCTGCACAAATTGGCAGCATTGAAGATAATCGCCTGGGTGGCTGGTATAGCTACCGCATGACCAAGGCCGCGCTGAATATGTGGGTCAAAACTTTGTCGGTCGAATGGCAGCGTAAACGCCCGAATAGTTGCGTGATTGCGCTGCACCCCGGCACCACAGATACACCACTTACTCAGCCATTTCAGGGAAATATCCCCGAATCACAACTCAGTAGTAGTGAGAAAACCGCCTATAATTTACAGGCTGTTCTGGTTAATCGCAGCAATGAAGACACTGGCAAATTTTACAATCACCTTGGCGAGCAGCTGCCTTGGTAGTTGCCTGTGAGTAGCGACTTAGCACAAAGATTATTCCTCAATAAAATCGGGCAGTCAGCACAGCAAATATCATTTGCTATCCTGCATTTAGGATAGCGCCCAGCTGTGTTAGATTGGGAGGCACTTACCAACGAGGATGTGCCCCTTGTTTAAAACCCGTATTCTGCATCTGCTGGAACTCATCAGCACCAAATTCTGGATTATTCCCCTACTTTGTTTATTTATTGCAGCGCTGGCCGCTTACGTCAATATCACCATTGATAAGGCCTTTTTCCCCTATGATGAATCGCTGTATTCATTCCTGTTTTACTTTAGCGATGCGCAGACTTTACGCACTATTTTAACCACGACCGCCGGCTCCTTGCTTGGGGTTGCGGGCGTGTCCTTCTCGGTCACTATCACCTCATTAGTGCTGGCTTCTCAACAGTTTGGCCCACGGCTGTTGCGCAACTTTATGCGCGATACTTTCAATCAGGCCGTAATTGGCATATTCATCTCTACCTTCTTGTATTGCCTGCTGATTTTGCAATTCACCAGCAATATGGAAGAGTCGCAATTTACCCCGATTGTGTCGATGATTACGGTGCTAGCCTTGGTAATGGTCGATCTGCTGTTATTGGTGCTGTATATCCACCATATCGCCAATTCGATTCAGGTCGATACCATTATCTCTGGCGTATATGACGAGCTTAAAGAGCGGCTTGAGCGGCTATTCCCCAACAAGCAGGATGACACCAGCCATTTGCCAACCATTGAAAATGAGCGTGAGGATTTAAATGAGCAATTTGAAGCCTCTGGCAAATCGATTTACGCGCATCACTCCGGCTACCTGCAAGCGGTAGATAGCACCGGATTATTTAACCTTGCCAGCGAGAGAAATATTGCACTTAAAGTACACTTTACAGCCGGTGATTATTTGCTAAAAGGCAGTGAACTCGCCTGCTGCTTACAGCCCGATGATGCTTTTGATAAGGATGAAGAGTACTCATTAGAATGCCGCGTCAACGATCACTTTATCGTGGGTGATACTCGTACCGCTGAGCAGGATGCTAAATACGCCATTCGCCAATTGGTTGAGGTGGCGCTTCGAGCATTATCCCCCGGCATTAATGATCCCTTTACCGCAACCACCTGCATTGATCGCTTAGGCAGTGCAATGGTGATGATTATCGACCGTCAGTTCCCCAATACGCAGCACTTTGATGACGAAGCGCACTTGCGACTGCAACTAAAATCCTACTCATTCGCCAGCTTATTAGGCACGGCATTTAATCAAATCCGCCAAAACTGCATTGGTCATGTTGAAGTGGTGATTAAGTTATTGGAGATTTTATCCAAGCTTGCCGAGCAGGCAAATAATGAGGCGCATAAAACAGCGATTCGTAAGCAGGCCGAAGCCGTGTTTACGGCCAGTGAAGCCAGCAGCATCATCCCGCAGGATTTGGCGGTGATTAAGCAGGAATATGAGAAAGTACGCAAAGCCTTAAAAAGAGATGGCGCCGACAAAGGGGAGGATCCGGCGCCATCAACTACCAGCGAGAAATGAGTATAGAAGTCCAATGTGCAGCAAATATGGAGGAAAGATTACGTTTTGCTAAGGGGTTTCGATTTAGCCAAGTTTATGTGCATAATTCAGCTAACGCAGTTGGACTATCCTCTCTTTAAGGAATAATAATTTGAATATCCGGATACTGAGTTACAACATTCACCGAGCCATTGGCTTTGATCGACGCTTTGCCCCTGAGCGCATTGCCACCATTTTACGCGAGCACGATGCTGACATTGTGATGCTGCAGGAGGTGGATGAGGGCGTACCTCGCTCGCAGGAAATGAATCTGGCCAAAGTATTGGCAGATGACGCGGGCTACGATCACTTTGCACTCGGCCACAATGTGAGCATGCGCAAAGGCCGTTATGGCAATGCTACACTGAGCCGCTTCCCGATTGTACGCGAGCGCAATATTGATCTTACTGTTGGCCGTCGTAAGCGCCGTGGCTGCCAGCACACGACTATCGCCCTGCCAAACTCAGCGGCCAATACTGAGGTAGCGGATGGCGAAGCGAACGAGCATCATTTAGAAGTGTTTAACCTGCACCTTGGCTTATCGGCACGTGAACGCCAGCAGCAAGCAACCATCCTTTCCCACTCACATGAGTTCTCTGATTTAGGTGAGGACACACCCTGCATTGTCGCGGGTGATTTTAATGATTGGCGCTCGTTGTTACGCGGCTTTTATACGCAGGACTTTGGCTTTAATTGCGCCACCGATAGTATGAATCATTTAGGCCGAGTCAGAGCGCTGCGCACCTTTCCATCCTTTGCGCCACGCGGCGGGCTAGACCGCGTGTATTATCGTGGACCATTGGAAATGAATGCAGTACAGCGCTGCGGCGTTAAGCTCTCACGTATCGCCAGCGACCACCTCGCCGTGATTGTAGACTTTGAGGTGCCCGCGCCAGGTTAAGCCGTTGCTAATTTAAGCCTCTGCTAATGTATAGCGCTCCAAGCCAAGCTAATCCATTGCTAATTTATGGCGCTGCCAAACCAAGCTAAGCTCATAACAACAGCCTATACCAGCCGCTTATATCAAACACCGATATCAACCGCAGCCTATACAACTTAGGCTGCGGCCAGCTGACGCTTAGCAAGCAAGTACGCATAATACGCCATGGCTGCGGTGACAAAGATATACATTGCCCCACCGACAGCCAGCGTATCCATCGTCACACCCTGATCAATCCACCACCCCATTAGTACAGGGGACAAGGCACTCATAAACACCATCATGGCAGTCGCCAGCGATTTGATGGAGCCGAGGTGACGATTGCCGTATTTCTCAGAGAAAAATGGCGCAGAGATGGTGGAATTCGCCCCCGAGGTAATCCCGGTAAAAATCATAAAGATCGCTGCAGCCAACATACTGGAAGAACTGGCTAACACCAGCAAACCAATACCCATTGGCAAAATGGCGAAAGCGACTAAGACCACTGCCCCAAAGTTATCCACCAACACGCCAGTGAATAACCTCACCACCACCGACACCAACGCATAGAGCACATATAAACCGCCCCACGCCACCAGCGACCAGCCCTTCTCCTCAACCAAATGCACCTGATGAAACATAAAGCCGGTAAATAATAACGGCTGCGCCATCAAGCCCGGCATGGATAAATAGAACAACGGGTCACGAATCACTTCGGCACGCTTCCATTGCCTGCGACGGTATTTAGGGGATGGGTCGTTATCATCTTCTGCCAAACTGGCTTCATACTGCTGATGCCGCCGCTCATGTCCGCGTAATAAGTAATGGATAGCAACAGGCAGCAACACCATTAATATCACCGCAAACACCACCCAAGACTGACGCCAGCTCAGCAAGAGCATCAGCATAATCGCCAAAGATGGCAATGCCGCTTCAGCGACTGAACTGCCCATGCTACTGAGCGCATTGGCTTTACCTTTTTGATGATCCAGATAACGCACCATCGCCGTGGTGCTGGTCATATACATCAACCCTTGCCCAAACTGGCGCAGGAGCAATATCCCGATAAATAAAGCCACAACGCCTTGGCTGCTGGCCATTAGCAGACAGCCGATGGCTAAACCTGTTACAACGGCATAGGCAAATTTACGTAAATCCATGCGGTCGATCAGCGCCCCGCTCCACAACAGCACCGCCGCACTCACCAAGGTCGCCAGCGAGTAAATGCCACCAAACTCGCCATGACTCAAGCCCATTTCGCTGCGAATCTCGCCGCTAAACAGAGCAATAAAATAGGTTTGTCCGGGGCTGGAAAAAAACATCAGCAGAAAACCAAACATCAATAGTCGCCATTCACTGCGAATGAGAGGAATAAAAGACTTCATGGGGAAGGTATACTTGTGAGATAAAGCCTGATCATTCACCATCACCGCCGGAACAACAAGGGTTAATTGCAATGAACGTTTTACCGCCAGAGATCAAAGCCATCAATGCGTTTCAGAACTTATCCCCCGATGAAATTCTGGATGCGGTTGAAAGTCAGGATTTACGTTGCGATGGCAGCTTATTGGCGCTGAATAGTTACGAAAACCGCGTGTATCAAATTGGTATTGAAGAAGGCCAGCCGATCATCGCCAAATTTTACCGCCCTGCCCGCTGGAATAATGAAGCGATTCAGGAAGAGCATGACTTTACCCGCTCGCTGGTTGAAAGCGAGCTGCCAGTTGTCGCACCGCTGTATAACGCGCAAGGCGAAAGTATTCATCAGTACAATGAGTTTCGCTTTTCGCTTTACCCTCGCCAAGGTGGCCGTACGCCTGAATTAGATAACCCGGATCAACTGGAAGTGATTGGCCGCTTTATGGCGCGTATCCATTTACAGGGTGAATTGGCCGAATTTAAGCACCGCCCCGAAATTGATGTTAGTAGCTATGGCGTCGAGCCTTCGCAATATTTGTTGAATGAGCAGAAGTTGCCACCCTCCATTGAACCGGCTTATCGGAGCTTAATTGGTGATTTGCTGGCGAAAATTGAGGACCACTTTCGGGCAGCCGGTAAAGTGCAATCCATCCGCATTCATGGCGACTGCCATCCAGGGAATATTTTATATCGGGATGAGATTCCGCACATTGTCGATTTTGATGACACGCGCATGGGGCCTGCGGTTCAGGATTTATGGATGTATTTGTCCGGCGACCGTCATTATCAGCAAGCGCGTTTGATGGATATTTTGATCGGCTACACGCAATTTCGGGACTTTAATCCGCGCGAGCTGCATTTGATTGAAGCGCTGCGGACTTTGCGAATGATTCATTACGCGGGCTGGCTGGCTAAACGTGCGGAAGACCCTGCCTTTAAATTGGCATTCCCATGGTTTTATACAGCACGCTATTGGGATGATCATATTCTGGCATTGAAAGAGCAGTCGGCTGCTCTGGATGAACAGCCGCTGCAGTGGGATTAAGCGCTTAAGCTTCGTTCTGCCCGCATCCTATTCCTTTTCCGTGGCCTCGGCCATTGCCAGACCCCATGTGCTGGCCCATGCCACGGCCTTGACCCATACGCATTCCTTTACCTTGGCCGCCATGGCCTTGCTGAGCACCGTGTCCAGTGCCGCGCTCTTGTTCTGAGCTCAGTATCGCTGCGACTTCGTCCGCAGGCATTAGTTGTGCTTGATAGTCAGTGCCCAGTTGGCGGTTGTACTGTCTGGCAAAGGCTCGCAAGTGATTACGAGAACCACGCATCAGGTTTTCATACACGCCATCCAAGTCGCTTTGATTGGATTCTGCAATGGCTTTTTGTAAGTCCATAATATCCAGCTCTTCAATCATGCCACCGACTTTCAGCGCACCTTCCAATGACGCCAGACCTTGCGTAGTTAACTCTTTATACATACGCGCCAGCTCGGGATTTTTAAACTCGCCAACCGTAGTGCTTTGAACCACGGATGGAATCCCATACTGATCAAGCATTCCTTTTAACGCATCCTGATGGCGCTGCTCGGCACCAGCGATATTACTAAATGCGCGGATATTCCACTTTTCATACAGCGTCAGATACACATCTTTAGCTAACTTCTCTTCTTCATGCATAAACTGGAGTGTTTTAGCTTCAGCCTCGGTGATTTGAGAAGCGGCCTGCGTTGTGGCTGCCAAGCCTCCGGCCAGAGTTAATGCGATCGCTGTGCTAATTAATACCTTATTCATGGTGTTACTCCGTTTGCGTAATTGATTTCACGCTTTCAGAGTACGACTGGCCGCTGGTTTAAACCTTGCGATTTATCAAAAATCAGTTTTATAACTATCTGTTTTACAAACTCTTAACACTCTTAAGTCAATGCTTACACTCAAAGCTAACAGAGTGAAACTGGCCGCCTGATAGGGCTAAATTGGCCGCAAACTAATGCGGCTAACAGCCAAACTTAAGCCTCTTCTATCGCACGCTCACGGTGGAAAATATACAGCCCCGAGGCCACCAAAATACCAGAGCCAATCCATGTATTGAGCGTTGGGATATCATTAAATAGCCACCAACCAATCAACGCAGCGCTGACCAGTTCAATATACTGAAACGGTGCTAACATTGAAGCATCCGCATATTTAAAAGCCGTGGTAATAATCATATGACCGACAGCGGCGAGAAAACCAACCAGTACCAACTGACGCCATTGCCAAGCTTCCAACTCGGCCAGTGCAAACATGGGCAAGTCAAACAGCTGCATAAATAGCAATACCGCGCCCATAATCAGGCTGCCGAATGCGCCGGAGTAAAACTGCATGGTGAGCGCCGATACGCCGCCGCCATTCTCGCCATCACCCACTCGGGCCAACTTGCGCGTGTACATTAGATAAAAGGTGAAGCCCAGTGCCGTACACAGTGGCAATAATGCGCGGGGACCAAAGGCTTCTTGTCCCGGTTGGATAATAATCACTGCACCCAGCATACCGACACTCGCCGCTACTGTGCGACGCCAGCCTGCTCTCTCACCTAACATCCAAGGCGACAGTAGCGTGACCAACAAGGGCATCACAAAGAAGATCGCCAAAGCATCGGCAATGGGCATGACCTGAATCGCGGTAAAAAAGCACAGCGTCGCAAACGCCAAACTAAAAGAACGTTTTAAATGCAGCTGCAGCTCAATACCTTTGGGTAGGTACAAGGTACTCCACACCAAAGGCAGTAAGAATAAGGTCTGAAAACCAAAACGGCCCAATACAATCACACCGGAAGAAACCCCTTCTCCCAGCACTTTGGCGGCTGCATCCATAAAGGGCAAGAAAAGTGCCCCTAGCGTCATTAACTGGATGCCGCGCGTCTGATCGCTGCGTGTCTGGCTCATTTAGCCGCCCAACTGAATATCGATAACTGCCTTTAAACCACCTTCTGTTTTTTGAACATCTACCGATGAAATCTGCGACTCCGCACCCGATAAGGTCAAGTTGATACCCTCAGCAATTCGGGTTTTACGCACAACATTGCGAGTGTAACGCTTAAGCTCTTTGGTATTGATATCGCGGGCATCTTCCATATCAATTCCGGACTTGCCACGCACTTCTTCCATAATGACGTCGGCGTCTTCTTCCTTGATGTATTCTTTTGAAAGCTCTTTTAACTGGCCCATGGATAAGTTTTCCGAGCCACTCATGCCATCCTGCACTTTTTGACCAAAGGCCACCGCATCGGCTGGTGACTCGACTTTATTGGACACGGCTTTTAAGAATTCAGCAGCGGCTTTTGCGCACACTCTTGGGGTACCCACGGGCACGGCATGCAGGAAGGTTTCTAACCAGTATTTAGTCTTTTTGCTGAGATTATCAATCACGTGAACAACGCGACCACCGGATAAAATCAAGGCACCCTTTTGTACTTTATCCAGCGAGACGCCAATGCGCTCAACCAGCTTCAAAGAGCCTTCATCCGATTCAATATCTAAATAGTCACTGCGCCCTTCGATCTTAAAGCAACCCAAGGCTTGTGATGAGCCATCGGTTGAAAGCACACCATCAAATAAAATCGTGATGAATTCACCACCGACGATATTGGGATGGGTAGAGGCCGTGTATAAATGCTTGGCAATGCTTTCAGTGGAGGCTTTGAAAGTCTCGACATCACTAAAGATCTGATTAGAGTAGTGATACACCGTGTTTAGAAAGATATCTGATTCATGATGCAATTCATACACTTGAGCATCATCCACCATGGGCTCTAAGTAGCTTTTGATTAGCAAAGCATCCAGCGTTGGCGTCCGCGCCGCTTCTTTTGGCGAAAAGGCATAGCCCTCTTCACGCACTTTATTGCCAATGCGATGCACAATTACTTTGCTGACGGTGGCTGAACTAATATCGATCATGTGAATACCTGAATGAGAGGGGTTAGCGCTAAAAGCCGTATATTACACCCTCTTCATTGGTTCGCGGCAATGCTGATTCAGCGAATGCCGCATATTCTACAAATCAACTCACGCTGACGCCAAATAAGCATCCAACTTAGCTACTAATGCCTGCTGCTGATCCTTCGGCAGGAACGTCGCCTCAAAACCATTACGTGCCAGCGTTGCAATCTCATCGCGCGTTAAACCAACCGCCTCGGCCAGCTGACCAAAGTTCTCATTCATATAACCGCCAAAGTATGCTGGGTCATCCGAGTTAATGGTCGCTTTCAAACCTGCTTTCAGCATTTTCTTAATCGGGTGATTTTTAAGATCATCAACCACGCACAGCTTAAGGTTTGATAAGGGGCAAACCGTCAATGCCATACCCGACTCAACGATTCGCTGTGTGAGTGCGTCATCTTCCAGTGCGCGATTTCCATGATCAATCCGCTCAACATGCAGTACATCCAGTGCCTGACGCACATACTCCGGAGGACCTTCTTCACCCGCATGCGCCACAATGTGAAAGCCTTCTGCTTTAGCGCGTGCAAATACATTCGCGAACTTCTCTGGCGGATGACCCATTTCTGAGGAATCCAAGCCTACACCAATGATTTTATCTTTATGCGCTAGTGCTTGCTCCAATGTCGCCATTGCCGCATCTTCGTCTAAATGACGCAAAAAGCACATGATCACACCAAAGCTAATGCCTAATTGCTTTTGGCCATCCTGCAACGCCTTGTAGATACCGTTTAATGCGGTTTCAAATGGAATACCGCGGTCAGTATGCCCTTGAGGGTCAAAGAAAATCTCAGTGTGCAGTACATTTTGCTTATGAATTTTAGTGAGATAAGCCCAAGTCAGATCGTAAAAATCCTGCTCTTCACGCAGCACATTCATGCCTTGATAGTAGATATCCAAGAAGTCTTGCAAGCGGCTAAAGTCGTAGGCTTTGCGTAGTGCTTCCACGTCCTCAAACGGTAAATCAATCTCATTGCGCTGAGCGATTTCAAACATCAGTTCCGGCTCAAAAGTGCCTTCAATGTGAAGGTGTAACTCAGCCTTAGGTAGGTTTTCGATAAAAGTTTGCATAATGTCTCCGGGACAAGCTTATTGCGTTATGTCCGCATTATGCCGCCTGAGGGCTAAACAGTCATGCACTCATGGATGATTGCGTCGTTCACCCAGCCAAAAATTCACCGCGTTACATAAAAACGTCATAAAACTGTCATCGTCTTGCAGTAAAACCATTACACACTCGTGGCTATGTTATCAGTCATATTACCCAATCGAATTCGCCTTGCCGTGGTCACCGAAACCTGGCCACCAGAAGTGAATGGCGTGGCGCATACCATTGCACATTTAGTCCGTGGGTTGCGTGAGTTAAACGAGTATCAAATCCAACTGGTGCGTCCTCGGCAACTAACGGATGGCGAACCGACTACAGATGCTGACTTTGAAGAATACTTAGTGAGCGGCTTATCACTTCCCTTCTATAAAGAAGTGCGGGTCGGTGCGCCACAGTTCTTTGCACTACGCCAGCAATGGAAAAAGCAGCGGCCCGATATCGTGCAAATCGTTACCGAAGGACCGCTGGGCTATAGCGCATTGCGGGCCGCTAAATCACTCGGTATTCCGGTATTTAGCGATTTTCATACCAATTTTGATCAGTATAGCCAGCACTATCACCTCAAATACGGCTTTGAGTTAGCCGGTCGCTATCTGCGCCATGTGCATAATCAAACCTTACGCACGCTCGTTCCAACGACGGAGCTCATCAATCAGCTAGCCGATAATGGTTATAAAAACCTCGGCATTTTGGAGCGTGGGATTGATGCAAAACTATTCAATCCTGAGCGCCGCAGTGAAGCATTACGCGCGCAATACGGCATTGCTGAAGATCAGCTATTAGTCGTATTAGTCACTCGCATGGCACAGGAGAAAAATCTGGATTTAGCGTTTGAAGCCTTTCGCGCTATCCAACAAACCCAACCAGATGCTCAGTTTTTATTAGTGGGTGATGGCCCCGAGCGCGCGCGCTTAGCCGCCCTGCATACCGACTGTATTTTTGCGGGTATGCAAACCGGCACAGCACTTGCTGAGCATTATGCCTCTGGCGATCTGTTTCTCTACGCCAGCACCAGCGAAACCTTTGGCAATGTGATTATCGAAGCCATGGCCAGTGGTTTGCCCGTGGTCACTTACGATTACGCCGCTGCCCATAAGTACATCGACTCCGGTCACAATGGCTACACCGCGCCATTTAATGATTCACAAGCGTTTATCCAAGGTGCAGTAGCGTTGGCCGATCAGCCTAAACTGCGTCGCCAAATTGGTATTCAGGCTCGCCAAACGGCCCAGCAACTCAGCTGGGAAAGTGTGGTACTGCGACTGGATACCATCATCAAAAGTCTGCTTAGCGAGGTCAATCATGAAACGTCTGCATCAGCTTAATGCGCACGAAATTCCACTCTGCTTGCTGTTTAACCGCATCAATCACCTACGCCCTGTTAGCCTGTTTTTTGCACTGATCAGCCGCCTTGGGGATGGCGTTTTCTGGTACGTTTTAATGCTTCTGCTACCGGTATTTTACGGGCTGGGAGCCATTCAGGTATCGCTGCATATGGCCATTGTTTCCGTGATTGGCTTAGGTCTTTATAAGTGGCTCAAGCTCTCAACGGTGCGCGTTCGCCCTTATCGCTTTAATGAAAACATTCTACAAAATGTGGCCGCGTTGGATCAATTTAGCTTCCCTTCCGGTCACACTTTACATGCGGTGAGCTTTAGCGCGGTGCTGCTGAGCTACTATCCGGAGTGGGCTGTTTTAGTAATTCCATTTGCGGCGTTGGTGGCACTTTCACGCGTGATCCTCGGCCTGCATTATCCTAGTGATGTATTAATTGGTGCACTACTTGGTTTAGGCTTAGCTCAAGGCAGTATTGCTTTAGTATCAGTGATTTAACACAACTGAAAACAAACCATCATCAAACGGTTATAAGCAAATTTTAGACTCTTCGAAGCGTTATTAATCACTTCAAGGGTTCGGAATGAGTCACACAGTTAGCACCAAGCCGGTTCAACTCCGTGTTGAATTAGCCGCCACAAAAGAAGACTTACTCGCCTCTCAATTATTGAGATATCAAATTTTTGCAGAAGAACAAGGGGCCATCCTCTCTAGCGCTGCGGAGGGGATCGACCGCGATCATTACGACCCTCACTGCCACCATCTCTTGGTGCGCGAACAACACAGCGGCGAAATCGTCGGCTCCACGCGCATCCTCACTCACGAGAGTGCCCAGCAAGCCGGCAGCTTCTACTCCGCCAGCGAGTTTGACCTCAGTGTATTGCTCGCCAGCTTGCGGGGCAATTCCATAGAAATTGGCCGCACCTGCATCCGCCCTGACTTTCGCAATGGCGCAGGGATCGGCATGTTGTGGCTAGGTCTGGCGCAATTTATGGAGCTACATAAAGTGGATTATATGTTTGGTTGCGCCAGTGTGTGTATGCGCGATGGTGGCAGTCAGGTTACGGCGATTATGAATGAAGCGCGCCGTAAACATTTAGCACCGAGTGATTTCTGGGTGACGCCGCGTGAACAGCTAATGCCAGTGCCGCCAGCCGAACGCTTGCGCATGCCGCCACTGCTAAAAGCCTATCTGAAGTTGGGTGCTTGGGTCGCTGGTGAGCCATGTCTGGATCGTGACTTTAATGTCGCCGATATCTTTATATTGTTGGATGTGAATAATCTGAATGCGCGCTATCACCGCCACTTTGTACAGTGCGGCGCACAGCGACAACCGACGCTGGAAGGCTTGCGCCAGACAGCTTGACAGCAGTCTACGTTCTCAAGCTGACCGCAATTAATCGCTAATCACAAAAGCTGCAGACAAAAAAAGGGAGCCTTTATTACGAGGCTCCCGGAACACACTTCTTACGCAGTTTATTGTTAATCATTATTTCTTTAGAAACCAAAATCGCGATAAAAGTTCAAACCATTACCGCGTTTTCATGTTCAATCTAATCAGCCAGTCACCGGCAACACTTCCTGCCCAACATATGACGCTTGTTCTGAGGCCATTACCGCCTTGCTATCGGCCCAGTGCACCAGATGCAACGCGCCATCCCAGTCTTCAACCATCGCAGTGCAGCTCTCAACCCAGTCGCCATCATTGCAGTAAAGCACCCCATCAATCTCCCGAATCGAAGCGTGATGAATGTGGCCACAAATCACACCATCCAAACCCTGATGACGCGCCTCGCGAGCCAGTGCCGTTTCGTAAGCATCGATATAATCAACCGCCGACTTTGCATGCTCTTTTACGTAGCGGGATAGCGACCAGTAGGGATAACCCAACCGGTTGCGCAACTTATTGTAGTAACGATTAAGTACTAACAAATGCTCATAAGACCAGTCACCGATCTTAGTCAACCAGGCCGGAAACTGCACCACGCCATCAAACTTATCGCCATGCAGTATCAGCATTTTCCGGCCATCTGCAGTGACATGAACACATTCCTCAACCAGCTCGATCTGGCTTACGCTATGACCGGTGAAGTTACGGGTAAAGCCATCGTGATTTCCGCTAAGGTAAACCACCTTAGCCCCAGCCTCCGCACGCGCTAATACATTTTGGATAATGGCATCGTAATTGGCATCCCAAAACCAGCGCTTTTGCAGCCGCCAGCCATCAAAAATATCCCCAACCAAATACAGCTGCTGGCAATCGTGATGTTCCAGAAAATCCAGCAAGAACTCACTTTTACAGCCGCGTGAGCCTAAGTGCGTGTCTGAAATAAAGATGCTGCGATATTGGTGTTTCGGATTGCCAGTCATGCCATTAGCCCTGCTTGGTGTAGTGAACAATTAGGGCATAGCGCCCTGCAATCTGCCGGATCTGAAGCGTTCCTCCCAGATGCTCGGCCAGTGTTTCAAGGTAAATTGGAAGCGATGGATCAGGATGCACATTGAACCAGTCCAGCCATTTCAGCAGAGGCGTGCGAAACCAATTGGGCATTCCTCGTTGATCAGAAAAATCCACAATATGCAGGCAACCGCCCGGTTTTAGATTGCGAACGGCCTGCTCTATGGCCTCATCCCATTTCGGAATCATCGACAGCACATAGGAGCAAACAATGTGATCAAAGCCCTCATGCTCGCCAAACTGCTGTGGCGTAACCTGCTGCGCCAGCCCTTGCTTTAAGCGAATATGACCGGCGTGATGAATTTTCTCCTGCGCCATCTCCAGCATCAGCTGCGAGGCATCCAGCCCAAAGAGTTTGGCCTCGGGCTGCACTTTGGCGAGCTTCAATAAATTACGCGCGGTGCCGCAGCCAATTTCCAGCACGGTTTCATTTGGCTTTAGTGCGATTTCCTGTAATAGGCTATCGCGCCCTAGCAGATAGTATTTTCTCGATAAGTCATATACATAGCGCTGATAGCGATATTGCTGATCCATCTTTTGTGCGGCGTCCATCATCTACACAACCTTGAAATACAGGTGAAAGCCGCCGTAAATCGCCGAGCGATCCTGACGGAACCATTGCTCTGACTGAATCGGGTCGTATTCAAAACGGGCGCGTAACTCGCGGGTCAGTGCCGTTTCTAATGGCGACTCGCTGGCAGCGGTGCGGAAAATAATGCGACTGCCGACTTTGCCTACCCGATCGACCTGCTCCCATAAAGATTGCAGCACTTCGTCATTCATCCAGTCCTGCGCATCCAAAAACACAAAGCGGTCTAGCGAGTTATCCGGCTGAGCTTTTAGGTATTCAATGATTGAGCCCGACTCGGTTTCGACCTTGTGCAACTGATCGCGAATGTGCTGGTAATGGCCCGCTTGCAGGTAGGCAGGAATCGCTTGGCGCTGCTCATGATCGTAGCAATGGCTAAAACCCTGCCAGGCAAAGTAGTTATCCTGAATCGGGAAATCACAAGCCAGCCGCTCGACTCGGTCGCAATACTGCTGCACCAGATTGCCCTGCGCTTTCATCGCCTGATATTGCTGCGGGGGAATGCCCAAGCTAAAGACCGACACCGGCAATTTGCCTAGAAACTTCACCAGCTTGCTATCAAAGAATGGTTTGATATGCGCATTGAAAATATCACGCTGCTCATCCAAGGTTTTCGCTTGCAGGATTAACTCCGGCTGGTATTTGCTGCGGCGGGCAATCCAATGCAAAAAACGCATGAAATAGCCAAAGCGCGTGTGGCGATATAAGCCATCACGAAACAAGTTGATGCGTTTTTTACCGCTCAAACTGTGCCCCGACCAGAAGCTTTCCAGCTCCTCATCCAGCTCAGGCTTTATGTAGTGCTCATAGTTTTGAACATTGTGCGGCAAGTCAGCATGGCCGAAGAAATCATAGAATGAATCATGGTCTGGCAGGTAAGCCATAGCCGCCAGCTTCAGGCGAGTCAGCGATAGGTGATAGGGGTTTAAATCCAATGCAACAATGCGCGCTGGCGAGGCCGTGAGGTAGTTCAACACATTGCAACCACCCGAAGCAATAGTCAGCACCTGACTATCTGGCTGCAGCTGTAAGGCCTGCATATCCAACTCGGGATCTTCCCAAATCTGGTTATAAATAAAACTGTTAAACCAAATCCGAAACATGCGCTGCTGCATGCCCTGAAACGATGAAACCGGCTGCTGTTGGATCGCAACCTTCAATGCGTCTGACGCGCTGGACATAGACCATACCAAATAATAAATTTGGCTCTACCCTAACGGCAGACAATGACTCCGCGATGACAGTTTTATGGCGATTAGATGACAGCGTGAGATTTTACTGGCTGATTGAATGGCTGTTTAATTTCAGTGTTGGATATGGCGACATAGTGATTAAATAGCCGACCGCAAGCTTGAGCAGAAAACTTAGTCGTCCGATAGCTTTGAACTGTAAACTTAACGATTAAACAGCTGACCATGACCCTGAACAGGATGCTCAATACCCGCAAGCTTTAACATATGCCATGCCATTGCCTGATTGCTACTCAATACCGGAATACCCAATTGCGCCTCCGCTTTAGCAATAATATTCGCCACCCGTAAATTGGTACAGGACACAAAAATCGCATCGCTCGGTGCAGCCTCAGCCACCTGAATAATGGCCTTTAAAATAGACGCTTCAGTCATGCGCGCAACGGTGGTATCGGAGGCTTCATTAAACGAACCCGCCGCCACAATCTCATAGCCCGCCTGCTCTAAAGTGCCACGCAAACTCGCTGAGACCTCGGCAATATAAGGCGAGACAAAGCCAATACGTTTAGCTCCCAAAGCTTTAAGCGCTGCTTTGGTTGCGGTAATGGGATTGGTGACTTTTGCGCTCGGGCGATTGCGCTGAACCAAAGCCTCAATTGCGCCCTCACCAATAACCGAGGCAGCAGAAGTACAGCCATAGCCAATCACATCAAAATCAATCGCGGGCGGCAACAAGCTAACCGACTGCTCAATTTCATGCTGCATATTGGATAAAGTTTCGGGAGTAACTTCAGCGCCGGAGGGGATTCGGGATTGATACAAAGCAACACCCTCGATATCCAGAAAGCGCCGCATTTCCATCTCAATGGTTTCATCGGTTTGTAGCACAATCAAACCAAAGTTGGCTTGGGTTCCGATACCAGCATCCGTGTCAAAAGCGAGATCAAGCATGAGTGTGCTCCGGGTTAGCAATGGGAAACTAAGCCTTCACTTTAGCACAAAATTGAGGAATATCTTGATCAGAATTGACCGGAAATAAGAGGGTAAAACAAGAAATAAATGTGGATTCAAGCAACCTGCAAAGCGCCATTCACGACGCTTTGCAGGCTTATTCTAACAACAAATAACGACTTACTTAGCCGCTGAAGTACGCCATTCTTTAATCCAATCCGCACGCTTCTCCGCGACTTCCGTTGGAGTAAAACCAATGCGCTCAGGCTGGATCAATTCATCGAAAATTTCTGGCAGCTCAATGCCATCACGAACCGGCATCATCCAGTTAGTCACTGGCAGGATTTTTTGTGCTTCTTCAGAGGTTAAGAAGCCTAGGAATTGCTTAGCCAGTTCCTGTTTTTTACTGCTTTTCAAAACAGCGGCCACTTCAACTTGAGCCACATGGCCCTCGCTAAATAGCGCGGCTTTGTACTGTGTTTTCTCTTCGGAAACCACGTGATACGCCGGTGACGTGTTATAGCTCAATACATAATCCGAACCATCTTTTAGGAACATGCTATACGCTTCCCACCAACCTTTGCTCACGGTAACTGTATGGCCAGCCAGCTGCTTCCATGCCTCATCCGACTTATCGCCATAGACGCTTTTCATCCACAATAATAAACCTTGGCCAACGGTGCTAGTGCGTGGGTCTTGGTAAATCACCGAGGCATCGGACTCAACCAATTCTTTTAAGGATTTAACCGGCTCTTTGATTTTGCTGCTGTCATAGATAAAAGAGAAATAGCCGTAATCGAATGGCACGAACTGCTTATCATCCCATTTCAACTCCGCTTTTAAGCCTTCCAGCGACTGCTCATGCTCCGCAATTAAACCAGTCTCGCGAGTCACTTCGAGCAAAGCATCGTCGATACCCATAATCACATCCGCTTTGCTTCTATCGCCTTCAATACGCAGACGATTCAAAATACTGACGCCATCTTCAACCGTCACGATCTCAATATCGCAGTCGCAGTTTTTCTCAAAAGCCGCTTCCAGCTTCGGGCCAGGGCCCCATTCGGAGTTAAAAGAATCGTAAGTGTAAACAGTCAGGTCAGCCGCCTGAGCCGCACCACACAAGGCCAAGCTAGACAGTAGCAGAGTGATTTTTTTCATGGAAAATACCTTAATCAAAAACTCAAAAGGTAGTCTCGGGGCAGGATAAAGAAGGCTGTAACAAAGGTGACCAGCAACTCTTCCCTACGCCGGTACTAGCCGGGTCAGGTTCTACGGGTCTGTTATGGAAACATCTCAGCCTGATTAATCAGGCTCCCCGAGAGCAGCGGTTGAGTTTATCATTAGTTTTGAGACTTAGCGAATAGTGGCAGTAGGGCTCATATTACAGCGCTGATAGAAAATCCATACGTGCATGAAGTACACGAACAATTTCTATCGCTTCATTATGCTGTCGATAAAAAATCACATGCTGCTTCTGTAATAGGCTACGGTAATTTTCACGTATTTCATTACGGGCAATGCCAAGCTCAGGTAATTCACACAGTTGCAGAAAACGTGCTTCCATCTGTGCCAAATAATTATTTGCTTTCAGTCTGCCGTAATTTTCGAACGTGTATGACCAAATGCCTCTCAAGTCTTGCTCAGCGTCAGGAGTTAATCTGTACTCCATCACTCAGCGGTTTCTTCATTCAAGGTTTCGATCAAACTGCTCACAGAATGTTTACTAAACTCGCCGCGCTCAGCCTGCTCTGCGCCTTTGGCTACCTCCGCACGCAGATAATCCACCTTCATCTGCCTAACCAACTGCTCATGTGTTTCCATAAAGCGCAAGGCTTCACGGACAACCTCACTAGCATTATTGTACAAACCCGTTTCCACTTTAGATTTGATACTAGCTTCCAACTGCGGTGTTAATGAAATATGCATCACACTGACTCCAAAGATTATCAATGATTGTATTATGAAAGATTACAGTCAGCCAATCAATCACCCAGCAACTAATCAAAAACTCACAGCACAGCATCTAGCAGAGATGGGCTACCTAGACCCCAAACAACCAACCGGGGCGCTCAATCACCACACAATCCAGCACGTCTTGGGTGCTTGTCGCGGCGAATCATTTCAAGCGCAGCTTGAGTGAGCAAGGCAAGCACCCAAGACGTGCGCCCCAAAACTTAATGACCAAACACCGACCACCCAGTCCGCTCAGCCAGCATCTCCAACGCAATCGTACCCAACTTACTATTCCCCACATGATCCAAGCCCGGCGACCAAACTGCAATCGAGGCCTTACCCGGTGCCACGGCCATAATGCCGCCACCCACGCCACTTTTCCCCGGCAAACCAACCCGGAATGCAAACTCACCCGAGCCATCATAATGGCCGCACATCATCATCAGGGAGTTAATTCGTCGCGCGCGCTGCGCTGACACCACTCGCGTGCCATTGCTGGTATTTAAGCCATCGGAGACCAAAAACAGCGCCGCTCTCGCCAATTGCTCACAGCTCATGGCAATCGAGCACTGATGAAAATAAGTCCCCAGTACAAAGTCGACTGGATTTTTAAAGTGCCCGAAGGACGCCATAAAGTGCGCCAACGAGGCATTGCGATCACCAGTTAACAACTCCGACTTCGCCACCCGATCATCCATGCAAATACTATTATCATCGGCAATAAAGCGTACAAATTGCAAAATTTCAGCAATCGTTTCTTTGGGCTGATGCCCCATCATAATCGCATCCACCACGGCAATCGCACCGGCATTAATAAACGGGTTTCGCGGTTTACCGTGCTCCATTTCCAACTGCACGATAGAATTAAACGGGTCGCCCGACGGCTCACGCCCTACCCGTCGCCACAGCGCATCGCCCAACTTACCCAACGCAATAGTCAGCGTGAATACTTTGGAAATACTTTGAATGGAGAACAGGGTTTGCGCATCGCCGGAGCTGTAAACCGTGCCATCCGGCAGCGCGACGGTCATCCCGAACTGATCAGGATCGACGCAAGCCAGCTGCGGAATATAAGTCGCGACCTTGCCACGATCGGGTAAAGCCGTGACTTTGGTAGCGATATCATCAAGGATTGCTTGCATATCATGCATGACGAAAATTCTTTATGTCTTAAAGTCCGCAATGGTAGCGCGAAATCCGCAACAAGCGTATCGCTTTAAGATAATGAGTCCGGCGTCTGCTCCAGCCAAGCTTCTGCCTCGGCTTTTTGGTCCAGACTAAACGATTTAATTTCCATCCCCGGAATCACCATGCCTTTAAACTCGCCGATCTTCTTAATCCACTGGGTATCGGTTAGCAACGCCGCGCGGTCAAACTTGTGAATCAAGCCGAACAGTGTCGGAAAGCGGGAGAACTCTACCCCAATTGCGCCTAACGATGGCCAGTTAAAATCAGTCAGGGTATACAACATTTTGCCGTGAGTAATGTCTTTGGAATGCTCCGCCAATGCATCGAGTGCACTGGTCATAATTTCAGTATCGATCTTGCCTTTTATTTCAATATCGAGACGATTTTCGCCATTTGGCGTGACTGTAAACATAGCTACTCCTTGTGTTGATCGGCTCGACCACCACTGACAATTTGCTGGCAGTCCTTAGGGTTAGAATAGCATGTTCCCCAAAAATCACCGGCGCAACAGCAAAGTGCCGATTGCAAACCTCACTCTAAACACATTCAAGCTTTAGGCGAAAACCATGACCAACATCACCAAGCAACAAACCGCTTAATCAGCCTCAATCGCCGTCCAATTATCACTATGACGAATCACATCAATAATCTTCTGATAATGGTAGCCATCCTTAAAAGTCTGATACGGCTCCACCTTCTCTCCACTAATATCCTTCACAAACTCAGCCGCCAAATGCGCCCAGTTTCTTAACGTGTCATCCTCAATATCCGGCACCAGCGCATTGATATCCTCAGGCGTTGGAATCTCCTCCCACGCTTCACCGCGCTTTTTCAAATACAACGGCCCTTTGGCATAATGCCCTTTGATGTAAATCGCACCCTCGCTGCCGTAAAACGCGAGATGGTCTTCATGAAATCTTGGCTGCAAGCCACCATGTTTAAACAGCACCGAAACAGGCCGCGCCGCTTGATAGCTGCTTTCCAACTTAGCCATCACCGTGTACGACCATTCCACATCCGTTTTCCGCCATTCCAAGTCCGGCGAATTCAAATCTTTCGGGATGTAATTACGGCGCTCCGTAAAGTTGTGGACACCCTCAACCACCGGCGCTTTCACCATGTCATTGCGCACATCGGCACTGATTGCCAGCACCTTTTCGCCAATCACATGCGTGACGATGGATAGCAAATGGGTGAAGTTATTATTCAAACGCCCGCCGCCCTGACTTTCCTGATGCGACCAGCCAAATGGGATTAGTGGATCAAGATCAAAGTGAGAAATGCACTCCAGTTCCTGCGGCTCACCAATCGCGCCATTTTCGATCAGGCGCTTGGCATGCAGCACTTCCTGCATATATCGGTAGCAAGCGGCATAAGCGGTTTTGCAGTTTTTCTCGACAGATTTTTCATACATCAACCGCGCGCGCTCCGAGCTTTCAGCCATCGGCTTATCGCAGTACACATGGCAACCGACATCCAGCGCCGCCATTACAGCCTCATAGTGCGCGCCACCGGGTGTGGCAATGCTTACGATATCGGGCTTGCAATCGCGAAGTGCCTGCTCCCAATCGGTACCGGCATACGGAATGCCAAGCTTCGCCGCAACCGCCTCCACAACCTCTTGGGTACGACTCACCATGCCCACCACTTCAGCACCCGCACGTCGAAATGCATCCACATGCCCTTCGCCCGCAAAGCCCGAACCCAATACTAAAACACTTAATGTCTTACTCATTTCCAACTCCTAAATTCATAGATTCTGCAATCGCGCTTCGCCATTGCCTGCTTTACCAACGTACACATTACCAATGCCATAACGTGCCATCTTCCAAACGACTCACTGGCAAATAAGAGCGCTTGTAGGGAAACTCTGCTGCCGCCGCTTCATTAAAATCGACACCCAAGCCTGGCGCATCGCCGACCTGAATCATCCCGACTTTGACTGAGTGGTCATAAGAAAACACCTTGTCCGAGTCGCTAGTGCCGAAGCCAACAAATTCCTGAATCCCGAAATTCGGTGCCCAGATATCAACATGCGCCTGAGCCGCAAAACAAATCGGGGATAAATCCGGCGCGCCATGCGGTGCGGTGCGCACATTGTAAATCGCTGCAAAGTCAGTAATTCGACGCAACCCCGTAATGCCACCGGCATGCGTTGCCGCAGTTCGAATGTAGTCAATCCATTGATTTTGAATGAGATCTTTGCAATCCCAAATCGTGTTGTAGGTTTCGCCAATGGCTAAGGGAATGGTGGTGTGCTGGCGGATGACCTTGTAGTTTTCCTGATTCTCCGCGATGGCGGCATCTTCAAGAAATAACAAATTATAAGGCTCTAGCATCTTGCCCAAACGGGCGGCTTCGATGGGCGTTAAGCGACTGTGAACATCGTGTAGCAACTCAATCTCATCGCCAAAATGCGCTCGTGCTTCGCGAAACAAACCAACAACATTGTTTAGGTATTTGGTGGTCGACCATGGCTGTTCCGGTGGTAAAGCGCGGCTACTCTGCAATTCAAAGTAATCCTTTTTATCGCCTAACAGCCCATAGCTGCCATCCAGCCCCGGCACCGAGGTTTGCAAACGAATTGCTTTAAACCCTTGGCTCACCAGATCACCCATCACATCCAGCGTACTGTCGATGGTATCGCCACTGGCATGTGCGTAAGTGGTTACTGCCTGACGGCTCTTTCCACCCAATAACTGATACACCGGCAAGCCCGCGACTTTGCCTTTTATATCCCACAGCGCCATATCGACCGCAGCCACGGCCGCCATGGTAATTGGGCCTCTGCGCCAATACACGCCGCGGTATAAATACTGCCAAATGTCTTCAATATCATGCGCATTGCGCCCGATCAGGCAGGGCGCGACATGCTCTCGCAAGTAGCTGTCGACTGCCAGCTCACGGCCATTCACCGTGGCATCCCCAATGCCATACGTGCCATCTTCGGTGATAATTTTTAAGGTTACAAAATTACGACCGGGGCAGCATGTAATGACTTTAACGTCACTAATAATCAATTCGTTATCCTCCCTCAGGAATGCCGGCTGCTTAAAAATCTTTTAGGTATACCGGTATACCTTTATTATTGTATAGAGCCTACCTTACTGTCAACTGCCGTGTTTTTTAGCCTGTGCTTTGGATTCGCAATGGGGGCAAAATCAGGTACAGTAGCGCGATGAGTAAAATTAGAATGGTAGATGTCGCGCAGCACGCGGGCGTCTCTAAAAGCACTGTCTCACATTATCTGAATGGTCGTTTTGCCCGCATGTCGTCCGAGACAAAGCAGCGGATCGAAGACAGTATTGAGGCGTTAAACTACACGCCCAATCACATTGCCCGCAGCCTCAATAATCAAAACACCATGACCATTGGTGTGATCGTTCGTGATATTTGCGGACACTTCACCAGCCGCATGATTCGTGGGATTGATGACTTCTGCAAACGCAATAAATACGATGTGCTGATCTACAACACGGACTTTGATCCTGAGATAGAAAAGCAGTCGATTAAGAAGCTTCGGCAGCTACGGGTGGATGGCATCATCATCGCCACCTCAGGCAGCAATAATGCCATCATCCAAAAAGAGATCGACTCCGGATTTCCAGTCGTGTTGATGCATTTGGAATATGACGACTTGGATGCCAGCATTGTATTGGCGGATAATAAAAAAGGCGCGTTTGAGGCCACTGAGCACCTGATCAATCTGGGCCATAAGCGGATATGTGCCTACACCTTAGATTATGCCGGATCGCGGCGCTCTCGTCGGGAGCGGCTTCAGGGTTTTACCGAAGCAATGGCAAAGCATGGGCTGCCAGTTGAGCCTGAGCTTATCCAGCATTGGTCACGGGATAATGGACTGGAAACACCGACTGACACGATTTTAAATAGTGAGAACCCGCCGACCGCGTTTCTCTCTTTGTATCTGGCCATTACTGAAACCTTGTTGGGCGATTTTAGGCGGCTTGATGTCAATATCCCTCAGGATATTTCGCTGGTCGCGTTTGATGAAATTCCTATGGTGGAGCACTTTAAAGTGCCGGTGACCGTGGTTGCGCAAAACCCTTATGCCATGGGGCTTGAGGCGGCGAGAATTCTATTAGATAGCATTGTGAATGATGACCAGACGATAAAAAAGGTGGTATTGCCTTGTGAGTTAATTAAGCGGGAATCTTGCGCGGCGCTATAGATTACGCATGTAAACTCACCCATATGATGGACGAGTTTACACCACGGAAACAACGCCGAAAGCCACTCCAGAAGCTATTCCAGAGCTATTCCAGAGCTATTCCAGAGCTATTCCAGAATAACCTACTGATTCGCCAGCACTCGCGCCAACCAGGTATTCATTTCGGAATAAAGCGGCATCGACGTCGATAACACACTGCGATGACCACCGCCCGGTACTGTTAGCCATTTTTTATTATCACTTGCCAATGATGCATACAGGTTCTTGCCCTCCTCCATCCGAACATAACGATCCCGATCACCATGCACCAATAAGGCTGGCAGCTTAAGTTGCTGAGCCACATGCGCAGGCTGAATCTCACGAATGGTCGGCAGCTGCTGCAGCTTGCGCTCAATCCCTAGCAATGACACCAGCACCGGAAATAGCGAATGCCATTTCTCTGGCACATGCGATTCCATTACCGTTTCTAAGCTTGAAAAACTGCTGACTACCATCATGGCATCCCAGTTTGCACTGGGTTCTCCGGCGGCATTCACAGCAAACGCGCCACCCATCGACATTCCCCATAATGCGGCTGGCTCATCGGGCAAAGAAAAATGGCTGCGGATATCTTCCAGTACTTTAGCTGGCAATTGGCGCTCAAATTCACTACTGCCAAAGCTGGTTACCTCTAATGGACTATCACCATGCGAAGGTAAATCCGGCAGCACGCAACGAAAGCCCGCCGCCACAAAGCGCTCGGCGATTGGTAACAAATCTTCTTTGCGGCCATTGCGCCCGTGTAATAGCACGATGATGCCTTGCACACGGCCATAGGCTGGCAGCTCAACCCCGTTTTCGGACAGCTGTTGGCGTAGTCGTTTGCCTCGCACACCCGCTCCGACCAGACCATCCGGCTCCACAAGTAAGCATGGCACTTGGCCATTAAGACAACCGTGGCTGCGGATGCTAAGACCATAGTTGGCGGGGTTGTTAATTCGATGCATGTGGTACTCCTGAAGTGCCCGACGCGGCGGCGAAAAAATGGCCGCATTAATCTGGTTCGCGACAATCAGTAGCACAACAATTATGCAGATAAATAACGCGACCAGACCTTTGATGGTGCGACGACTAATGATGCTCATGTGGGTCACTTCTTCGTTAGGGTTTGGTTTGATTCTAGTCTACGGGGGAGGTTTGCAGAAATTGTGCAGGGTTTAGGATGGTTTTGTGCAATAGGTCTGTTCGGTGGGTTGGTGTGGCTGCCTTGCATAGAGGGGTTATGACCTTGGTTTACGGCGGTGGTTTATTGGAATGAATGCCTCTATTAGTTGAGTTCTAATAACTAGCTTACAGAGCTTCACTTATAAAAATAACAAATAATTAAATCAACTGGAAAGACTAAATATAAACCTGCTGCACTTTATAAAAGATAAATTTATTATCAACAACACCTAACCTGTGAAATAAAAAACCCACCTTGTAAGCACCAACTTATACAGACCCACATTAATAATCTGTAAATTTACATCACTAAAAATCATGTTAGGCTTTATACAAATCCGCTGATAACCACTTAGTTCGAACTTGATTAATATCTAGTTAAAACTTTGGTTAATAATTTTCACAGCAGATTTGCCTTATAGCAGAAAACATTTTAATTTAAATATAGGAGTTAGATATGAACACCGATATATTAGAAGGAAAGTGGGAACAACTTAAAGGCAAAACTCAGCAGCAATGGGGTGAGCTAACCAATGACGACCTAGATGTCATTGAAGGCAACACCCAAGAGTTGGTTGGAAAAATTCAAGAGCGATACGGTATTAAGAAAGATGAAGCTGAAGAGCAAGTCAGAGATTGGCTTAACAGCAATCAGTAACGCTCCAGCTTAAATAATATCGACGAGTAAATAGTGACAGTATTTATTTGTAACGAGACTCAAAAAAGGTGCCGAAAGGCACCTTTTTTATATGATAAAAAAATACCTTAGTAAATTATCAAGTTATTTCATGAAAGTCTCATTTCAAGATTATTAAAAAAATGGCTTTGAACATTAAGTACAACCTTATTTATTCCGATTCTTGCTTCTCTATTTTCAATGATTCATTAAAAGTAAGCGTGCGATAGGGGAATGGGATTTCAATATTCGCATCATCTAAAGCAGACTTAATTGATTGAATAACTTCATCGCGGGAATAACGAACGTCTAATGGTTTAGAGCCTGTCCACCAAGTCACTTCAAAGTTTATTGAAGAGTCCGCAAACTCCTGAGCAAATACCTGCACGGGTCTGGAATCAGATATAACACTCTCGCAACTCACCACCGCTGCGGTAATCACCGAACGCGACCGCTCCACATCCTCACTGTAAGCAACACCGCAAATAATCGTCGTGCGGCGCTCATCAAGATCGGTGCGAATGGTGACGGGATTCTTAAACAACATACTGTTTGGGATAATCACCAGCTGGCCATCGGACTGGCGTACATGAGTTTCCCGAACCAAAATATCCTCAACCTTACCTTCCAAGCCCACGCATTCAATAAAGTCATTAATCCGCATTTCGCGACGTAGCAGAATAATGATGCCTGCCAGGAAGTTCTCAAACACATCTTTAAATGCAAAGCCGATCGCAACCGAACCGATACCCAAGCCTGCAAGCATCTTGGTTGGGGTCAGATTAGGAAAGGCAATAATGGCAGCCACCATAATACCGATCACCCAAATTCCCATGGAAGAAAGAATCACAATCAGGTTCGCCAGACTGGGGCGCATGCGGCTATTTTTGAAAATCCTACGTACCAGCTTGCGCACTAAAGATGCGGCAAAGTAAGTCAACACGATCACTAAAATAGAGATCAATAATTGCGGCAATATGGCGATCGCCTCACGCGCCATATCACGTAATTGGGATAATAATATTGAGATTGGTTCCATCCACTTTCCTCCTGGGTTGCTAATGAAAATCTAGCTGTTGAGTGATCTAGTGTATAGAAGTTGCTGCATGAGATCTTGCTTATGCAGCTTAACAGAGCTAGACACCAGTAAAAACCAAGCGTAGAGTTAGGATATGACTGGTTTAAAACGAAATCTCTATCGTAAAATAGACAAGCTATTGGATATATTTCCCGTAGTTCTACTCATTGGTGCGCGTCAGACGGGCAAAACTACCCTCAGCCAGGCACTGCGTCCTGAGTGGCAATACTTCGACCTAGAAAACAGCAAAGACCATGATCTGATCTCCCGCGATTATGACTTCTTCTTTAGCGAATACCCCCGCCACCTGATTATCGACGAAGCGCAGGAAGACCCTGGCCTATTCCGCCATTTACGTGGAGTCATTGATGCCAAGCGTGAAGAAAAAGGGCGTTTTATACTAACCGGTTCCAGCTCGCCAGACCTGCTAGCACACGCCAGTGAATCTCTTGCCGGACGTATTGCGATCGTCGAAATTGGTACCCTGAAAATCAATGAAATACTGGAGCAGCCCCTACCCGATTTTTATCAGCTGTTTTCACAGCCATTGGGCGACGAGTCGGCGATTTGGTTAAAGACACTAACGCCTGCCACAGATGATGTGATCCCCTATTTTCTAAAAGGTGGCTATCCGGAGCCAATACTGGCGGACAGTGATTTTGCTTACAGCGCTTGGATGGAAAACTATTACCAGACCTATATAAACCGCGATATCAAACAGCTATTCCCACGACTGGACAGCATCCGCTACCGACGATTTGTGAATATGCTGGCCTCACTATCCGGCACTATCATCAACAAAGCACAGCTGGGGCGGTCGGTTGATGTTAGCGAAGTAACGATTCGGGATTATCTGGAAATTGCGGATAAAACCTATGTCTGGCGGACCATTCCATCCTACGAAAACACACCCAGCAAATCCCTGCTCAAAATGCCCAAAGGGCAACTTCGAGATAGTGGCTTAACGCATTATCTGGCAGGCATTGAAAGCCGTGAAGCCTTGCTGCGCTCACCACAAGTGGGCCATAACTTTGAATCCTTCGTCACTGAGGAAATCATCAAGGGCATTCAAGCCACTGAAGTGACTCGCTGGGACTACTACTTCTATCGAACGAAGAACGGCGCAGAGGTTGATTTAGTACTGGAAGGCAGTTTTGGCGTGCTACCAATTGAGATTAAATTTGGCCATCAAACCAGCGCCAGACAACTCGCCGCCTTACAACGCTTCGTGAAAGACAATGATCTGCCGCTAGGAGTTGTGATTAATAATAGTACTGAAGTCCGGATGCTGGCGGATAGGATTGTGCAGATTCCGGCGGGGTGTATTTGAGCTTGTAAGTATGTCGTCGGTTAACCACTCAATCCATCCACAGGTATCAACCACATAAGCCATTAGACTCGGCCCTGTCGATCACGATAACCATCTGTGCTTTTTCCTTTAAGAATCCCCCGCATTGAGCTGAGCGTGGGGACAGGCACCAACTCAATAACCTTGCCTTTTGCAATGACCGTAAACTTTTGACCTACTTTTAAAGCAAGGTTGTCACGCACAGCCTTGGGAATTGCAATCTGATATTTACTAGAGAGCGTTGCTGTATACATTCAATAAAACCATATCGATATTAATTTAGTAAAACATAGCAAAATATATGGCGACCAGAAAAGCAATACCTCGAACCTTTTCATGATAAGCGAATTATGATACAACACCATAAGCGAATTTTGGCACAACACCATAAGCGAATCATAGCGCATCATAAAAAGCGAATTTTGACTCATGTCTACACCATCAGAAAAACTGGCAAGCTCTCTCGAAGCACTGCATCAACTGCAACGTTCTGGCAATATCGTGATTCGTTCCAAGGATATTTCACGAACACATCGGGAGCGATTACTTAAGCACGGCTTCTTACAGGAAGTCATCAAGGGCTGGTATATTCCAGCTAGGCCCGATGAAACAGCGGGTGAAAGTACCGCCTGGTACGCCTCCTTCTGGCAGTTTTGTGCCACCTATTTAAACGAGCTTAAAGGGCATGACTGGTGTTTGTCTCCTGAACAGTCAATCGCGCTGCATGTAGAAAATCTGACAGTGCCTGCACAGCTGCTAATTCGTTCTACAAAAGCGCGGAATAACATCACCACTCTGCCACACAACACATCCCTGCTTGATATTCGCGGCCAACTGCCAGAAGCACACCATCAAACAGAGAAAAGTGGCATGAGAGTGTATAGCCTCGCTGCTGCACTCGTTGCTTGCTCTGAAACAAGCTTCACCCAGCACCCCACCGATATGCGTACCGCCCTATCTATGATTCGTGATGCTTCTGAAATCCTCGAACCATTACTGGACGGCGGGCACTCCACCATAGCCGGACGCTTAGCCGGAGCCTTCAGAAATATTGGCCGCGAATCAATCGCAGGTGAAATCGTTAATACCATGCAAGCCGCTGATTACAAGGTCCGTGAAACAGACCCCTTTATCGCCGCCAGCCCATTCCAGTTTACAGAGCGACCGCAGTCACCCCACGCCAATCGCATACGCCTGATGTGGCAAGCAATGCGTGACACCGTTATCGCCAACTTTCCGGAGCCACCCAAGCAAGCAACTGACGCGACAACTTATCTGCAACAGGTGGAAGAAGTGTATGTCACTGACGCCTATCACTCCTTATCCATCGAAGGTTATCGGGTCACAGCAGGGCTGATCGAACTCGTGCGCTCCGGCGACTGGAATCCGGACAGCAACCCAAATGATAAGGCAAACCTTGATACACTGGCTGCACGTGGTTATTGGCAAGCTTACCAAGCCGTGCGAGACAGCTTAACGCGCATACTCAATGGTGAAAATGCCGGTGATGTTTTACGCAATGATCATCGCATCTGGTATCGGGAAATGTTTGCGCCCGGAGTGGTTGCAGGTATTCATAAACCCTCCGACCTTGCGGGCTACCGGAGTAGCTTAGTGTTTATACGACGCTCCAAGCATGTGCCACCTAGCTGCGAAGCCGTGCCTGATGCAATGCCAGCGCTATTCGACCTGTTACATGATGAAAAAAGTGCTGCGGTACGCGTGGTATTGGGGCACTTTTTCTTTGTGTACATTCATCCCTATATGGATGGCAATGGCCGCATGGGGCGTTTTTTGATGAATGCGATGTTGGCCAGTGGTGGTTATCCTTGGACGATAGTGCCGCTGGAAAAGCGTAGTGAATATATGGAGTCGCTGGAGACGGCCAGCGTAGGGCAGGATATTGGGCCGTTTGCTAAGCTATTAGGTGGATTGGTTCAGAGTAGTCTTGAAGAGGCAGGGCGGACTGGATAGTTTATCCTCTTAGTACGATTTAATACTTCAGGCTAGTTTCGCGGACTGGGGACTGAAACTAGAAGCTGTAACTCTTGAAACCGTAAAGAAAATTAAACAATATGTGTGTACAGCATCAATAATACCAAGGGCATACGATGGCAAACGCAATGAACTTAAACGTCAGAATCACCGGTTCACTCTGTGACTTTGTGGCTGAAAATATCAGTGATACTGGCAATTATGACAATGTCAGCGAATACATTCGTGACCTAATTCGCCAGGATAAGCAGCGCAAAGAGCAACACAAGTTTGAGCAATTAAAGGCTGAACTAAAGCTTGTCTTCTCTGCGCCCGAAGAAGATTACCTTCCGCTGACCGCTGAAGACATTTTCAGGCGAAATGATGTAATACGGTCATCCTAACTCAGCAATATAAAGCCCTAAAATCAGCCAACCACCGTATTATTACATGCCAGTGAAATGTCACTTAGAAAGTTGCTGCTTAACAAATGCTAGGTTTTCTTGCATCGTCTTCACAGAAGGGTGCTCATCTCCAAATGTCTTTTTGATTATTATTAAGGCGCGCTCCAAGTACTGACCGGCCTCCTTTAATTTACCTTGATGATAGTAAAGTGACCCTAGGTTATTCAGAGTAGCCGCCACCGAAGGATGGTCTTTTCCCAGCGCTTTTTCTTTAATCGCCAAGTCACGCTGATACAACGGTTCTGCATCTTCATAGCGACCCTGCTGTCGATAGAGTCCCGCAAGATTATTCAGCGTCGTCGCCACCGAAGGATGGTCTTTTCCCAGCGCTTTTTCTTTAATCGCCAAGGAACGCTGATACAACGGTTCTGCATCTTCATAGCGACCTTGAGACTCATAGAGTCCCGCAAGATTATTCAGCGTCGCCGCCACCAAAGGATGGTCTTTTCCCAGCGCTTTTTCTTTAATCGCCAAGGAACGCTGATACAACGGTTCTGCATCTTCATAGCGACCTTGAGACTCATAGAGTCCCGCAAGATTATTCAGCGTCGTCGCCACCGAAGGATGGTCTTTTCCCAGCGCTTTTTCTTTAATCGCCAAGGAACGCTGATACAACGGTTCTGCATCTTCATAGCGACCCTGCTGGCGATACAGTCCCGCAAGATTATTCAGCGTCGTCGCCACCGAAGGATGGTCTTTTCCCAGCGCTTTTTCTGATATCACCAAGGAACGCTGATACAACGGTTCTGCATCTTCATAGCGACCCTGCTGTCGATAGAGTTCCGCAAGATTATTCAGCGTCGTCGCCACCGAAGGATGGTCTTTTTCCAGCGCTTTTTCTGAGATCGCCAAGGAACGCTGATACAACGGTTCTGCATCTTCATAGCGACCCTGCTGTCGATAGAGTTCCGCAAGATTATTCAGCGTCGTCGCCACCGAAGGATGGTCTTTTCCCAGCGCTTTTTCTGATATCGCCAAGTCACGCTGATACAACGGTTCTGCATCTTCATAGCGACCTTGACGGCGATATAAGTTAGCTAAATTATTAAGGCTTGTAGCTATATCACTATGCTCTTCTGGTAAGTGCTTTTCTCTTAAGACTAAAGCTTTTTCCAGAAAGGGTTCAGAGCGTTTGTACAGTCCTGCTTCTTGATACCCAGAACCAGCATTATTCAAATACTCGCTCCATTTCTCGTGATACCTCCCCTCCAGAGCCCCCACTTTATTTGCTGCACTTTCGTATTCTTCGCCCATTTCACGGTACTTCAGAAGTGTTTGGGCTAATGCTCCTTTAGATGCAGCAGCTCCTGCAGCAGTTAGTAACTTATTCTCGACATTACTATCCATAGCCAGCTGCTCTACTTGATCCAACAGCTTTCTAGCCTGCTCAAACTGACCGAGATCAATCGCCTCATCAGCCTGCTCCTTTAGCGCGATGATTGCTTTATCACTGGTTTGAATCTCAGCCAACTTAGCTTTCAACTCTCTAAAACTTTTGCCAATTTCTGTGAGCTTTGTTTCCCAGTCAGCAATCGGCACACCTTCCACCTGCAGAATGGCAAAGAAGGAAGCGAGCGATGATTCGGCCACACCAACTTTTTCTACCGCTTCTTTATTCGCCTCATAGACAATCGTGCCATCTCCAGTCTGAACAATAACTGTGCCTCGCCCCGTAGCTTTAATCGTTAGGTTTTCTCCTGCTGAAATACTACTATTGCGATAGTTTTTAGAGGACAACGGCTCTGACGGTGATAATTGCTTTATTAGCTCACCTGTCTTACCAATCACCCGTCCGTCACCTGTGCTAACAATTACCGTTGCATCATCCTCAGTGGAAATCTTAACTGTTTTTCCAGAAATACTAGCATCTCGCTCCGCAAATGAAGGAACCCCAATGAATGCTGTACCAAACAGCACCGCAATAGAAACTAGTATTCTCATCACTCACTCCCCGGTTTTACTTGTCCATCACCTGTGGTCACTGTTACGACGCTGTTGCCTGACCCAGTGATATTTACATCACCATTCTCTGAACGAATACTGTTGTCACGTATAGGCTTATTAGGACTACCTGCAAGAAGTACAGCAGCCAATAATACGCAAAGTGCCAGGCTCGATATAAGCCAATACATTGGATGTTTAAATTGTTTTGGGAGCTTCCAAGGTGTTTGCAGGTAGTCTTTTTCTGTTATGTGCCTAGTATCTGTCACAGGCTTATCTAAGACCTGTTCAATGCCACGCAGGAGCTGTTGAAAGTTTGCTTCATTAACATCGCCTCCCCAATCTTGCAGATCAGCATTATGCTTAGCATGAAAGGCGAGTGGAATATCGCTGATTTGATGGATGACAGGCACTAGAATTTCACGCTTGTCCGCTTGGCTGGTCTCACCCAGCACCCATTTTGACTTAACTGAGTCCTCAGACCATACCGTAACGACACAACGTGATTGCTTCAGTGCTTTTTCAATTTCTTCGTAGAAGTTATCACCAACAAGCAGCTCCCTATCCCACCAAACACTAAAACCACAACCTTTCAGAGCTTGTGCCAAGCTCGATACCCAACTGTGATTTTTTGAACTGTAGCTAATAAAAATATCGTAAACAGCTTCACCCATAACTACTAGCGACCCCATAGAGTAATAAAATCTAGCAAAAGCTCATAATCATAGTACCTAATTACTCTAGACTTCACACAAAGAATTATTGACTATATAACCAAAAAAACAGCATATTAGTCATTTTTTAATTATATAAGTGACTGTACTAAACACTATATCCACAGTTTCGACCTAGCTAGAAGAGTAATACTTCAGCATGCTTATAAATAATTAAATACCCCGCTGCACCGCCACCATCTGCGCCGCAATCGACACCGCTATCTCAGCCGGTGTCTTACTACCAATAAATAACCCCGCCGGCCCATACAATCTCTCAATCTGCTGCGCCGTCAAATCAAACTCTAATAACCGCTCTCGCCGCCGGTCATTATTCAATTTCGACCCCAGTGCAGCCACATAAAACGCTGGCGTATTCAACGCTTCCATCAACGCCATGTCATCCAATTTCGGATCATGCGTCAGCGCAATAATCGCGGTGCGCTCATCCGGCTTCATGGCCAGCACAGTATCATCCGGCATGGTGCGCACTAACTCAGCGCCAGCCACGGCCCATTCATCATAATACTCCTCACGGGGATCACACACCGTCACGGCAAAGTCTAAGCTCAACGCGATCTGCGCCAGCAAGGCAGAGAGCTGCCCTGCCCCAATCAGCAGCACGCGATATCGAGGGCCAAAGATGGCGGTGAATTGCGTTTCCGTGAGTTCTAAATCTTGCCCAGCTTGCGCTTGCTCCAGCCGAACACTGCCATTAGCTAACTGCAGTGTTCGGCGAATGAGTTGCCCTTGCGCGAGTAATTCCAGCAGCTCATCCAGCTTGTCCGGAGTACTCAGCGGTTCCTGCACCAAACGCAAAGTACCACCACAAGGAATCCCAAATCGCCGCGCCTGATCCTGATCGACGCCATAGCTCACAATTCCCGCTTGCCGGGGAATGCCCTGCTCGCGCACCTGCATAATCATGTCATCTTCCACGCACCCGCCCGACACCGAGCCAGCCACATGTCCATCATCGCGCAGTGCCATGATCGACCCCGGCGGTCGCGGCGATGAGCCCCAGGTCTGCGCCACGGTGACCAACACGGCCTGATGACCTGCCCGCAACCAATCGCGTGCCGTTTGTAATATGAGTAAATCCTGATTCATCATGGCGCGGGCGAACTCCTGTTCCTGTTAGGCCTCACTCGTAGCGGATTACGAGCGGCCGCTTATTATAGAAGATCTGATGGCTAAGCTGTATTAGATCTCATTATGACTCCCACACTGCCTGCAACTCAGCTGTCGCCGCTTGATAATCGGGTGCTTTGGTAATCGCTGAAATCATTGCTACCGAACCTATACCTGTGGCCTTCAATGCCTGCGCTCGCACCAGATTAATCCCACCAATCGCCACTAAAGGATACTCACCATCCAGCAATTTAACCCAACGCTCAACCGCTGTTGCACCTTGCGGAATCCAAGGCATGGCTTTACTGGTCGTGGCATAAATCGGCCCCAGCGCGATATAACTCGGGTTTACCCACAGCGCGCGCGCCACTTCGGTGTAGCTATGTGTCGACACCCCTAAGCGGCAACCGGCGTTGGCAATCGCCTGCAAATCAGCCTCATACAAATCCTCCTGCCCGAGGTGAGTGCCATACGCCCTGTGCTTAATCGCCAGCTGCCAATGGTCATTAATAAACAGGCGAATATTGCGGTCTTTGCACACCAAAACGGCTTGTTGAATTTGCGAATCCAGTTCCTGCTCGCTAGGTGGATTATCGGTATCGGTTTTGAGTCGCAGTTGAATGGTGGTGATGCCGCAGTCAATTAGCTTTTCAACCCAGTCCACAGAGTCAACCACAGGATAGATTCCCAGCCGCAACGTATCGCAACGCGCCAACTCAGGTCGCGGGGCCTCTGGCGATTGGGGCGTCATTAGCGGAAAGTCTTGATAATCGACGCTCCAGTCATCCGGATTCACATCGCCCAAGCGCGCTTGATAGGCTCCGGCGACGGGCACTGCTTGGCGAATTCCACGGCTCACCAGTGTTTTAGCCAACACAATGGCATCAGCCACCGAATAGCCTTGCGCACTGGCACAAGCAATTGCCATGGCAAATAAGCAGCCCGTGCCTCGCACATTGGCGCGCTCCGGCCAACGCGTTCCCATTAGCCAAAAGCGCAAACTATCGCTCGCAAAATAGTCGCTGGAGGTCACGCGCTCTGGATTAAAATGGCCACCTTTTAATAAAACTGATGTAGCACCACTATCCAACAAAGCATTCACGGCGGTCTCAACTTCTGACACGCTTGAAACAGGCAAACCGGTTAACTGAGCCAGCTCATTAAGGTTTGGAGTGATCACATCCGCCAGCGGAAATAACTGCTCCCGAAGCGCTTGTTCGCCTGCTTCCGAAAGTAATCTCGCACCTGAGCTAGCGGCAATTACAGGGTCAATAATAATGCGTGGCGACTGGCCTTGTTCCCGCAACTGCATGATCGCTTCGCACACTGCAGCCACAACTAACTCATCACCCAGCATACCCACTTTAATCGCCGCTAAAGACTGTGCATCAGTCTGCTTTAAAGCTTGCATCACACTCTCTAGCTGCGCAGTCACTTGCCAAGCAGGCAATACACCCAACTCACTCACCACGGTATTATTCTGAGCCGTTACCGCAGTCGTCACGCTGTAGGCATGCATCCCTAACGCATGTACCACTCGCCAATCTGCCTGCAGCCCCGCGCCACTAGGGTCAACACCACCAATCAATAAAACGGAGGCCGCTGCCTGAGGCTGTGAGACTGAAATTGCCGGATTAATCATTGATTACCATTCCTGTTATGCGATAAAAAACTACTGATTTATCAAGGATGCCACCCTATACTGGCCCATCCACTTATTCAAAAAAGAGCCGTTAATGACTCATCGATTTAAGCAATGCCTGATCATTGCCAGCCTTTGCTTAGGGCTCAGCGCTTGCAGCCAAAAACAAACCCTATTTAGCGAATTTCCGGGCTTTGATCATTACTTCGCAAGCAATCAGCCTTCCGACGCATTGCCCGATGCCACGGCGCAAGCCTTGCTTACTCAGTATCGCCCACGCGTGTTTATGGCAGAAGGCCAGCCTCGGTTTATTGATTTTTACCAGGACTACATTGCCAATGGCGCGCTGTACGTTGATGACAAACTGGTTAGCAACACGGTCGACCAAGCACTACTCAACCAATATAAAGCGGACACCCAAGCCGAGTTTCGCCATAAGCCAAGCGGCCAAGCTGGCTCACCGGTGGTGTATGGGCGCATCGACCAAGACGTGCTGGAACACGACGGCAAACAGTACCCACTCACCTTTCTTAACTACAATTTGGTCTTCCCAAAAAGTGGCCTGCTCAAAGGCCTGAGCACCTGGCAATATCTCGCCATGGAAACCGTCGGCGACACAGAGGACTGGCACCAGCTAGACCATTATGTCGGCCTTGCCGTAGTGCTTTATCAAAACCAGCCTTTAGCCGTGATGCTGCAACAACATAACTACAAAACCACGTGGCTACTCACCGATCAGAAAACCAGCTACAGCACCACGCTTGGGGCGGATGCTCGCATTGCCGTAGATGTCGCACTGCAATCTAACGAGCTGTATCTTCACCGCAAAGAACTCACCCGCCACCCCGGAATTTCCTTCGTGGATGCTGACACCATCGAGTTCTATAAAACCGCTAAAAACAAACCGATGATGGCGGGCTGGGATATCACCCACGGCCAGCAAGAACAGGATTATCGGCTTAAATTTCTCCCCGCCTCCGATGCGTTTTATACCTTCAAAGGTCGCTTGGGCGAGAACCGTAAACTCCCCGGTCGCGATGGGCCTCCGGGCGCGCAATATGTCACCCTGCCCGACCTAATGCCTTGGAGTAGTCGCTTGGTCAGCAGCTTCCGCCCCGGCTCACTTGAGGAGGAAAAAGAAAAACTGGAAAAACTACTGGCGGCTGGTAAATTCAAGATTGATACCAAAGCGCTAGAAGCATATACCCGCGACTTTGTGCAAGCGGCAAAGGCACAGGGCAAGCTCCCATAATCGCCAACTTCACCTCCCCAAATGCTAACAATCGCACTGGGGAGGCTGCTACTTATCGCACGAATCCTCATTGACTAACTCAGCACCTAGCGCTTACTACCTAACCCTCAGCACCTAAATGCTTAGCGTCTGGGACTTAAGACTGATGCCAAAACGGCGTGCCAATGGTTGGCGTACTGGCCGAAGCCGCTTCCCGCGCTTCGATCATGCCACTACGCCAGGCACTGCGCCCTGCTTCAATCGCACTGGCAAAGGCTCCCGCCATCACCACCGGATCATGCGCTTGCGCTACGGCGGTATTTAACAGCACTGCATCGAAGCCCAATTCCATCGCCCGACAAGCATCCGAAGGCTTACCAATCCCCGCATCCACCAGCAATGTCATTTCCGGTAAGCGCTCTCGTATCGTGCGCAGCGCATGGGGATTTAACAAACCCAGCCCCGTACCAATTGGCGAGCCCCAAGGCATCAATACCTCGCAACCCACATCCCGTAATTTCTGGCAAAGCACTAAGTCATCAGTGCAATACGGAAACACTTTAAAACCCTCTGCCACCAGCGTTTCGGCGGCTTCCAATGTAGCAAAAGGATCAGGCTGCAGATTGTAATCATCCCCAATCACTTCCAGCTTTATCCAGTCCGTCTGGAATAACTCCCGCGACATCTGGGCCAAGGTAATCGCCTCTTTGGCAGTATGGCAACCGGCGGTATTGGGCAGCAACGCGCAACCACTGGCTTTGATCAATTCCCAGTATTGATTACCGCCCTGCTGGCCTGGCGATTGACGACGTAATGACACCGTCACCACGTCCGCTTTGGAGGCTAAAATAGACTGCTGCATCACCTCAGGTGAAGGGTACAACGCCGTACCGATAAAGAAGCGACTGCTCAAGGTTTTGCCGTAAACGCTCCAACGATCACGGTTATCATTTATGTTTTCAGACATTACACTCTCCATGTCATCCACCCACAATCGGTTGCAAAATATCAATCTGATCAGCCGCTTGCACTTCGGTATCCATCCAGCGATCACGCGGCACAAAGGTCTGATTCACGGCAATCACCAACAGATCTTTGGGGTCAAATCCCCACTCCTGCATGGCGAGCTCCAATACTTGCGGCTGAGCCAATGACTTGCGCTCACCATTTACACTTATTTCTAACATATCGATTGAATCACCTCGTCAATCAGCGCCGGCGCAAACAGGTAGCCATGCCGGAATAAACCATTAATCCGGATCAGCTGCTGCTCATGCACAATGCGCGGCAAATTATCATTAAAGGCTGGGCGCAAACCCACCCGCAGGGATTGAATCCGAGCTTCGGAAAAGCCGGTGTGTAGGCTGTATAAGGCTGATAGCAATTCCAGTGCAGAGCACACGGTCGCGGGGCCGCTATCATCACTTTCGATCTGCGTTGCGCCGATTACGTATTGATGGTTTGGGCGTGGCGCGATGTAAAGCGGGTAACGGGGATGCATTAGGCGAATGGCGCGAGTCAAGTTGACCTCTGAAGCTTCTACTCGTAGCACTTCGCCGCGCACTGAGCGCAGGTTCTTTAGATCCGCTCTGGCATCGTTGCCCCGACAATCGAAGATATAATCGAACTGGGTTTCACAGGCAGCAAGATAGCCGGTTTGAGCGGCGTTTTTACTGCCACTGCCACTGCCACTGCCACTGCCACTGCCATTGCCGTCATTATCAAACTGCACTGGGAAATTCCCACAATCCAACCCTTCCAACCACGTGACTTCAGGACACTCATCAAACCACTGATCCAATGCCACATACAGCGCGCCATTATCAATCACACCTTCTTCAGGAAAATACATGGCCTGTCGAAACACCGACGACAACTCCGGCTCGTGCTGCTTCAGCTGTTTCGCATCCCAATACTGCATGGCATCAGCCGGAGTATCGGCCTGCGCTTTATGTTGAAAGCGCTGCCAATCCGCCAAGTCAGCCGGATGTGAAACCACCAGCGTGCCCTGCTGATTAAACTCCACAGCACGCCCCGTTGCCACCTCCAACTCCGGCAACCATTTGCGCCATAAATGCCACGAGGCAATACCCAGCTCACGCGTTAGCGGGTCCGTCGTCACCGCTTCGGTATACGGCGCAACCATTGCCGCCGCGACCAAACCAGTCCCAACAAAATCCCGCGATTGCCGATCACATAAAGTAACCGACACCGGCTTGCCAAGCTCCCGACAATGAGACACCAATCGCCAAGCCAGCAGTCGTCCTGCCAGCCCAGCGCCAACAATTGCTAGCTTCATGAGCGGCTCGCAGCCTCAGCTTCAATTGCGCGATAAATCACACTACCCTGCTTTAAAAATTCAATGGACTTTTCTTCCATCGCCTTTTGGATCTGAACGCCTTTATCAACCTGCGCCTGACCTGTTCCAAACTCATCACGAATCTCTTGGGTGATCTTCATCGAGCAGAATTTTGGCCCGCACATTGAGCAAAAATGAGCGACCTTCGCCGACTCTTTTGGCAACGTCGCATCATGATAAGCGCGCGCCGTATCGGGGTCTAAACCAATATTGAATTGATCCACCCAGCGGAACTCAAAACGCGCTTTTGACATGGCATCATCCCGCGCCTGCGCTGAAGGATGGCCTTTGGCTAAATCCGCCGCATGGGCAGCGATTTTATAGGTGATGATTCCGGTTTTAACATCATCACGATTAGGCAAACCAAGGTGTTCTTTTGGGGTCACGTAACACAGCATCGCGGTACCATACCATGCAATCTGCGCCGCACCGATACCCGAGGTAATGTGGTCATAACCCGGTGCAATATCCGTCACCAGCGGGCCAAGCGTGTAAAACGGTGCGCCATGGCAAACGCGCTCCTGCTCTTCCATATTCTCTTTGATCTTGTGCATTGGCACATGGCCAGGGCCTTCGATCATCACCTGAACATCATGCTCCCAAGCGATTTTGGTTAGCTCACCTAAAGTCGCTAACTCCGCAAATTGCGCCTCATCATTAGCATCACGCACACTACCGGGGCGCAAGCCATCGCCCAGCGAGAAGCTGATGTCATAAGCTTTCATGATCTGGCAAATTTCATCAAAATGGGTATACAGGAAGTTTTCCTGATGATGTGCCAAGCACCATTTCGCCATAATCGAACCACCACGTGAGACGATTCCCGTTAGTCGATTCGCCGTCATTGGCACATAGCGCAGCAACACACCGGCGTGCAAAGTGAAGTAGCTCACGCCCTGCTCGGCTTGCTCAATTAAGGTATCGCGCACCAATTCCCACGTCAGGTCTTCAGCCACACCATTGACCTTTTCCAAAGCCTGATAAATCGGCACTGTTCCAATCGGCACTGGCGAGTTACGCAAAATCCATTCGCGGGTTTCATGGATGTTTTTACCCGTCGATAAATCCATCACCGTATCGCCACCCCAGCGCGTGGACCACACCATTTTTTCCACCTCTTCTTCGATGGATGAGGTGACGGCGGAGTTACCGATATTGGCATTAATCTTCACCAGAAAGTTGCGACCAATAATCATGGGCTCAAGCTCTGGGTGATTGATATTAGCCGGGATCACCGCGCGCCCCGCCGCCACTTCAGCGCGTACAAACTCGGCGCTGATTTCAGCGGGCATTCCCATCGCATTGCGCTCAGCGATTTCTGTTTGCGAGAGTTTCGCCAAGCCCATATTTTCACGAATGGCGATGAACTCCATCTCTGGCGTGATAATGCCCTGACGCGCGTAATGCATTTGGGAAACGTTCGCGCCTGCTTTAGCCACTCGCGGCAAGGGTTTGTTTTTAAAGATCGGCAGATCAGATTTGGCATCCAACTGCTCGCGGGTAAAGGTTGAGCTGAACTCATTCAACTGTTGGGTATCGTCACGCGCATCAATCCATGCCTGGCGATGACGAGCTAAACCTTGTTCCAGATCGATTTCAGCAGTGGGATCGGTGTAAGGGCCGGAGGTATCATAAATGCGCAGCGGTGGGTTTTCTTCATACTCTGCGGTGTCGCCCGAGCCGCGTAACAACGTTGGGCTAAGCACCACTTCACGCATTGGCACGTGTACAGTTCCGGCTTCGTTGCTCACATAAATGCGGCGCGAACCGGGTAATGGCGTACGGGTGATTTCGTTGACAACAGTGGATTGCTGTATCTCAAGGGGGCTGACTGTGCTCATTTTCCGACTCTCTCCAACAATAAATAAGGGGATTACTATTGTCGGAGCGAGCATCATGTGGGTCGCACCAGAACATTATTCCAGTGTGATGGTGCATGGCAGTCGTCTGCCTTGTTTCCTACGACGGTACGAACCGTATCAGGTGCAACGGGTATGAATCTCAGCCTTCACAAAATCAAATTTCGCGAGGGCACCCCGACAAGTGTTATTTAAAATAGCAGAGAAGTTTTCGGCTGGCTACTCTCAATTTATCCGTTTCAGAAATTACACTGAGACGTCTATGTTTGATTATCAGCCTGCTGTTTTTGCTTCATTACCCGCAGGTGGAGGTCCACCGCCCGGAGGTCTGCCACCCGGAGGAGGTCCGCCTGGGCCACGCCCGGAATTAATCACCTCGCCATGCAGACAGCCCACAAACATATTCTCACTCGGGCTAGCCGCACGGTAGTGATAACCCCTTACAGCATCCGTTGTACCTCGACACTCGTCCAGAGACTCCGCCTCATTACCCGCTTCATCTTTCAAGGCATAAACCGAATAGCCGTCTGCCGCATAACCAATTAATGGGGCATAACCATCACCGGATTTATCTGGCACACTGCCGCAACCTGTGGAAGCGTGGTAATGATACCCCTGATGCACATTGGTATGTCCGCCACAGTCATCGAATGCTGCAATGGTGTAAGCACCTAAAATCGCATTAACCGGCGCAGGGCCTGATAGCTCAGTACCATCCAAAGAAATACCCGCAGTCGCAACACGGCCAGCGGTATTAGCCGCGCGAATGGGCTTGGTTGGAATGAGGAAAGTGCGCGAGAAATCATCGTCAAGATAAGACAATTCACACTCAATACAGTTTTGCATGTACTGCGCTTCAACATCCGGTTTTGCCGCGCCTAAACAGGCTTCCTTGGTCGCAGTATAGCGAACTTTATTCGTCTCGGCGTCGTAGACCATCCACTTCTCATCACCGTAGTACTCACCCAGCTTTAGGATAAATTCTCCGGTAATATCCACTAAATCTCCCTTACCATCTTTACTAAACCAGCCGCCGCCAACATCCGCACCGTCGCTAGTCGTTCTAGGGCAAAATGGGCCAGGCGTACGGCCTGCCGGTGCACCATTCGTGATGAACTGGTAACAAGTCGTTTTAGTGCCTGCACTTGTTTCACAGTCCACAACTTTAGGTGTTTCGGTAAAGGCCCCCTCGACAAACATCGATAGGTTGATTCCTTCGTTAATGACCGCTTTATCTGCTGTTATTTTTGAAGCGGTTGCGGCTACGGCTAACGCTTTTTCTGTGGCGGCAGGCTGTGCCGGCGTGTCGACTTTAGGCGTCGCCGCGGCAGTGGCTTTACTCTCAGAGGAGCCATTACATCCCCCTAAAACCAGCGCACTACAGGCAAGAATACCGAGTAGCGACGGGCAATTTGATAAGCGCATGAATTGTCTCCTTTGCTTCATTATGGGCGATACTTTTCTACAGGTAATATTACTGAACTGTATAACAATAATGTGCAGAAAAAATGGAGATGCTGATTATTCGGCCGCTAAGCAGCTATACTAACAATCATCCAACTAACAACGCGAAATTAGCTATGAAACGCATCAAACCAATCCTCCTACTCAGTGGTTTGTTACTGAGTGGCTCCGCACTGGCTGAATGCCAAAACACCGGTAACTTTACTCAATGGCTGAACGGCTTTAAGCAACAGGCGACAGCTTCCGGCATTCCCGCGAATATCGTTAATGGCGCACTGAACAATGTGAAATTTGACCCCAGCGTCGTGCAGCGAGACCGCTCACAAAGTGTCTTTGCGCAGACCTTTCTGGAGTTTTCTGCCAAGAAAGTGAACCCTTATCGCCTAAGAAACGGCCAGAAAAAGATTCAGGAAAACCGCGCCCTATTCCAACGCATCGAAAAGCAGTTCGGCGTACCGGCTCCCGTGCTTACCGCTTACTGGGCATTAGAAACTGACTTTGGCGCAGTGACGGGAAACTTCCCAACGCTCCAAGCACTGGCGACGCTTGCTTATGATTGTCGCCGTGGTGATTTTTTCCGGAATGAGCTGATGCACGCGCTCAATATTATCCAAAAAGGTGATATGCCAGCGACCCAAATGCAAGGCGCATGGGCTGGGGAATTGGGCCAGCTGCAATTCTTGCCTTCCGGCTATGACAAACACGCGGTTGACTATGATGGCGATGGCCGCCGTGATCTGATCCGCTCTAAAGAAGATGCACTAGCCTCCGCCGCGAGCCTATTACGTCAATATGGCTGGCAACGAAATCAAGCTTGGTTACTAGAGGTTAAAGTCCCTCAACAAATGGATTGGTCATTAGCGCGACTCGGTAATAAGTTACCGCTAGCCCAATGGACCAAACAAGGCGTGACTGAGCTTAGCGGCCGCCCGTTAAGACCTGCTGGCACTGCCGAACTACTGCTACCCATGGGGCGTAATGGCCCGGCCTTTCTAGCCTTTCCAAACTTTGATGTGATGCTGCGTTGGAATGAATCCACAGTTTATTCGATTACTGCGGCTTATTTGGCGACCCGCTTTGCAGGGGCTGGGCAAGTTCGTAATGGCAATGCACCGGTGCAAAGTTTATCCATGGATCAGGTCAAAGTACTGCAAAGTAAGCTGAAGGCACGAGGCTTTGCCGTAACTAAAATTGATGGGATTATTGGTGAGGAAACCAGCGGCGCGGTGCGTAAATTGCAGCAACAGTTAGGCTTACCCGCAGATGGCTATCCTGATCCGGCATTATTACAACGTTTGTAAGATGTAACGAGTCAGTTTTAACAAATCATCGTTACCCAAAAAACAAAAAGCCGCTCACCGATTGATCACGGTGAGCGGCTTTTTTTGACTAACGAGTTATGGATTTTTTCGGTTTAAGACTGCGCTGATCTGTTCTTGTAGATATACAGTGCAATGCTAATCGCCGCAAAAAATACCAAGTGCAGCAAGAACTTAACATCCAAAGCAAAGTTTAACGCAGGCAATTGATCAATCTTCAACTGCTGGAAAGACACCAGCTGCACAATCATCGCATTAGCCGGTGGTGCAATCACGGTTGTGAACCAGGTGAAGAGCAGAGCAAACAGCGCGATAACTTCGGCTCGTGCAAACTTCACCATCACCAGACCACTAATCAAACCATAGAAAATCGAGACCGCTGAGTGAGCAATCCAGGCAATCGCGATAGCAGGCGCCGCGCTCAAACCACCGAGTTGTTGATACGCCGCAGCGTGTCGGCTCGTTAAGGTGTCCATCCCAAATAAAGGCTGCATCATAATAAAAATGACGCCCATCACGGCACCAAATACTCCAGCGATTAATACTAGTTTTTGGGCTTGAGAAATACCCCGTGGCTCGCTAAATGCAGTGGCGTTGATCGTGCCTGTATTCGTAGTCAAAATAGACTCCTTAAATGTGTTCAATAAAAATTATCGCTTTGGAAGACAGAGATCAGCACGCTAATTTCTCTGGCTTATCCAAAAGCAGGATTAGTTATCAAAACGAAGGAAGTCTTGTTCTGGATGCAGATGCTTTGGCTGGCCTTGGTTTCGGCTTGCTTGTTTTGATGCCTTAAAACTCTAGCAACCACTTGCCCTCAATAAGGTTTAACTCTAGTCCTATCTTTGTTCCAAGCACTTGTACCAATGCCTTTTTTCCAGCTTCTTCATAGCGGGTTTCAAGCTTGATTTTCTTTGGTAATACAATTTTACTAAATGCTTTTTTCAATGCTTCAGGAGTGAAACGATGCTGCCATTTAGGCATGACCATTGGCTGGACAAGTTCATATTTTCCCGCTTGTGCCGCCGTCAAAAATGCCAATGCGACCGACTCGGGTTTGGTGTAATCGATGCTGTCACTGCTGCTAGCAGATCCCGAGAACATGGCCAGCATTAATAATAAAATTATTCGTTTCATTGGCGATTTTAGCTCCGCAAACTATTAACAATAGCTAGGTCAGCAGACCAAGAATGACAACCAAAAACGATCATCACTGAGCCTTGGATTAGAGCTAGTTACCTATCAAATGCATTAATAAACTCTCTAACACGCGCCGCATTCACACCGCGATCGCCACGTCCAATCCGCGACACACTGCGAATATCAACCTGACTGACGCTTTCTACCGAAGTCACCACCACAACAACATCATCAACAAAGCTATAAATCGGCGTGCGCGCAATGGCTTCAAAACGTAGCTTTTTAGAGTCTTCTGCAACGACTTCCCAGCCCATGCTTTTAGCCACACGCAATGCTTCAACAAACGCCTCCAAGGTTGTCTTGCCAGTCTGAATCGGCGCAATATCGGGGTAGGCTTTTGCCTGCTCTGCGGCTACTTCCGGCCCGCCATACACCAAAGAGTTCTTAGCACCTGGACGCGACTCATCCAGCACGACGAACTCCGGTGGATTGCTGGTATCAGTCGTAATATCATGAATGGGCGGAAAGCTCGGTGGTGTCTGCAACTTTGCGGAAATCATCGGAGCCAGTAAACACACACCAATCAAGCTGGCGATAAATGCTTTCAGCGCGCCGCCACCATTGCGAGTGATCAATTGATAGAGCAATCCCACGATGCCTAAACCCGCAACCGCATAGCCAATCGGGTTCATATAGGTTCGAATAAGCCCAAACCCGACAATGGGCTCCCACAAGCCAAAGCGAGCACCAAACATCATTACCCCAACCGCTAAAGCTGCCAAAATAGCGACAAGCAGCAAGACTGATCCAAGCCGAGAGGATTTATTACTCATGATTTTTTCCAATTAAATTAGGGAGTTTGGAACGACACTAGCGATACGGTGGCTATCTGTGATTGGCTAAATGCCAGCGTCGATATTCGTCGATAATAAAGGAAGCCAGAGACCAACAGGATGACAAAGAGGTAACCTTTTTGCGCTGGCCGCCTAACGAGCGGAGGGCTCAACAGTCAGCAATATCTTTCTGGATCTTACTGCTCACACAGTGTTTTAATCGTATCTAGCGCCGTTGGCCAGCACGTATCAAACATCTCAACAAACGCTGGATGTGTCTGCATTTCGATCGCGAGGATTGTTTTCCCATCGCCCTTCAAATTGAGAGTGCTCAGAGAAAGCCTTCACCCATTGCTCGTACTTGCCGGGTGCCAACAGGATATATTGTAGACCATTATGTTTTGAATCGATTTGAGGTCGCAGCTTAAACAGTATTCCGAATGATTAATCCATCAATTGACGAATTTTTAACTCAAGGTTATTACGTGCTTGCTGCTCGTAGTTCGATCGAAAATAGTCCGTTTTATAAATAGATTCTCTATTCAAAAAACCCCGCAACACCTGCGCCCGAGCGAGCTTATATTGCGCCAGTGGAGCCCAATGAAATTCAGACCGAATGGCCTCATCATAGCGCTCAAATGCAGCCTCCGACGCTCCCAATATCCCGAGATCAATATCCACTAATAACGCGGAATCCGTATCGTAGGTTTTGTGGGATTTGGTGGCATTAATCATTGCCACAACACGCGCCACACTGGCCTCATCCACGCCGACTGATGATAAAAACGTTTCAGCCCACTCGGCACTGCGCGCTTCATTATCACTGGCTTTGGTATCGTAAATGGCATCATGAAACCAGAACGCGATTTCAACTTCAGCAGGCCGCTCGGCAAGTGTCCGTATCAGTTGAAACTGGCTTAAGCATTCCGAGATATGTTGCTCGTTGTGATAGAAACGGGCTTCCTCAGCATGGGCTTGATGCAGCTCCATAAATAGCTGATCGGAAGTTTGATCAGTGAGCTCAGCACCCAAAGCGATCAAGGTTTGATTGAGATTCTCACGAGTAAACTGGGTCACTTTCACGCTCTCCAACGGTTGATTTGATAACGACTAAGCGAGCAGCTTATTTGCTGATCGCCTCTTCATCTTGCAGCACCATCGCAACCAATTTATGAACAAGGGGTGCAACGACCAATATCGTTGGAAACGCGACGGTAAAAGCAAAGCTCCATGCCGTTAACCAAATAGAAATGATATTCGACACCAAACCAACATTAAACACGCTAATGACAAACGACATAATGCCAGACATCAGCAATGCCATAAAAAAGGAGAAAACGACTCGTTGATACTTACGTGAAATCATTGTGAATGCTCATCAATGTGTGTGATTTGGGGATGGGGAAATTTAACCGATCAATCAGCTGCTGCGCTGGCCTAAATAGCACTTCAGGGCATCGTCTCGCAACGAGCCCCTCTAAAGCGCAGCGCAATTAAGGCTGGGTTGCTTACTTGTAGAAAGCTTCAACCGTTCCTCTTAAAGTCATTAGCAGTGGCTGACCGCGGCGGTCCAGCGCTTTAGGTGATGCCACTTTTACCCAACCTTCACTAATGCAATACTCTTCAACATCGGTACGCTCTTTGCCATTTAGCAAAATACCAATCTCGTGCTCGAAAATCTCAGCCACATGGTGTGGGCTACGCGGGTTGCCTGCCAGGCGATCGGGTAAAGCGGGTTGCGATTTAGTGTCGCTCATAATAGTGACCAAAGTTAAATAAACAGTGAGTCATTGTAGATAATATAACCCTAGCCAGCAATCATCATGAAGCCCTTGCACTCATCGAGAGAAAACACAGGCCTTCTCAGCTCAATAGCCATCTTGACCACGCGTGTCACTACGAGTTTACCGTTGCCGTTGCAACTCGATAACTAAACCATAACAGGACAGCCCCTATGGCTGATTGTAATATTGCATGGCTCTTGTGTGACTTAAATAAAACCGCCGATTTCCCAACAAAAACCACCATTGAAGAGAACCACACTAAAGCAAACAAGGCATGGATAGTAACCAACAGGTAAGATGATAAGGCTACATTTTCTTGGATGGTAATGAACTGAGGAAAAGCCGCCAAATAGAATATTGACACTTTAGGGTTTAGTAAATTTGTTAATAAGCCCTCAGCAAAGCTTGAATGTAGCTTTGCGCTTTTTGTGCTGTTTTTATAATTTGCAGCATTTGATGCTAGCTTAGGTGGGTGTAGCGCAGAAATAAATGCTTTTATGCCTAAGTAAGCTAAATACAAAGCACCTACTATTTTCACTGCCAGAAATAACTTTGCCGACGATACTAAAATAGCCGATAGGCCGAAAATGGATAAGGTGCCATGAAGGTAGAATGCCGTAAAAATACCAGCGACATTCACATAGCCATGCTTTTTACCCAGCAAAGGAACCGTTTTTAAAATTAAGGCTCCATTTGGACCGGGCGACATAACCATGAGAGAAATGATTAATAAGAAACTCAATGCGGTGTAAAAGTCCACTCACTGACTCCTCGCTATGCTGGTACTTCAACACGGTCACCGTGACTTGGTGGCGTCGATGTTACGACAAAATGTAAATCGGTTTGGCCGCGATTACTTAACTGATGAGGCGTGTTACTTGGCACGTGCAAACCTTGGTTATCTCTGAGCTCAAACACATCACCATTCACTTCCAGCGTGGCGCAACCGGATAGCACAAAGAAAAACTGTTCTGACTTCGTATGTAGATGGCGAACCTCACTGCATCCCGGAGGCACTCGTTCCTGGATCACGCTCAGCCTCTCGGACTTTACCAAATGCCAGCCATCACACTGCTCGCCCCATTGATAATGTTCCGCATTTTCCTTGGATACTATTGTCAATTTGTCTCCTAGAGCGATGTGTTTTTTAGCCACCTGCCGACTCATGAACCTGTGGCGTAAAGCCGTTCTGAAACATCCGCACGATTGATTGCGGCGTGAGTATCGTTACCAACTCATCCTGATGTGGCAAGGAATAACCCTCGACGTAACCACTCGGCGACCATTTAAGTAGCCGTCCTTGCCAGTAAAGACATGCAATACCATCTCGTTCGATAAAAGCACCACTGGGCAAGCTCTTGAACTCACCTGAGTAAGTAACCTTCTTTCCACCTCGTACCGCTCGCTCAGAATGCAACTGCTTATCGATTGTAGAAACCGGCACTTTGATATCTGATGGATCAGCGTTTGCCTTAATCCACTGATCTTTAAACTCGACGTAACGCGCCCTTCGGCACTCTGCACAAGGTCGATGCCCAGCGGATAACGCAGTAGCTTCATCGAGAAAGAACAGCTCTGAGTAACTACCAGAGCTAAAGATCGTTCTTTTTCGATCCTTATACGCCAACTCGCACGTAACCCATGATTTATGCCGCCAAGGGGCCACTATCTCTTTCAAGTCATTGTGGAGGATGCCACGATTTCCAAGCCAAGCTCCTCGGGCATTCACCGCATTCAGCTGACCCCACGGATCGACTCGGTTCTGTAATGGCATGGGTGTATTCTCCATTGATGTCTGTTTTGTAATGGATTTTTTTGGTCCAACTCTCACTGACTGAAGCCCATCGCTCATAGTCTTTCTAACCCTTGCCACCTATATTGAGGTAGTTTTTTGAAAAGCCTTCTTTGACAAGCTTTCTCAGATACACCGATCATTGGTTCATGAAGATTTATAACTGCCCAAGTTATCGAGAAGACACGAGCGTAGCTGTTTTTCTCAGAGTATATTTGATTTTTTAGTCGCCTCATAACTGGGATATAGGCTAAGTGTGTCGCTTGGTAGGAGGTCGACCTGTTAAGTATGCATCGAGGTTTGGTTCAAAGTTGCGTTGACCTACAAGATAGTTTAGCGCCTTGTGAAACGTCGCTATAAAAGCAAGAACTCCATGATGCCTAATACCGTGCTGTTCATTCTCAAAAACCAAGATACCTACATCCTTGACATAGCTATCTTTCTTTAGGATGCAAAATGCTACAGTATTACCATTTTTCTCCATCCAAGAAGTTATTGTTTCCTTCGCTATGTTTGTATCGTAAGCCAACACTACAGTGGGGATTATGAAGCGACTATTATCTATTTCTACCGTTACCTGTAGTTTTGATATTGAGTCATTTTGTATCTCGACTTGCTTTAAATCTGTTGTCGTTAAAGTGGATTTCATTTCTGCTACCAATATGGCAGACTCTACAGGCACGATGGACAAGCCATTTTTCATACTTATCAAAGGCAGCGACGACTTTTGTATGACAATTAAATCTAATTGTGGGCTAATATTCCCTGTCGCATCAGCAATAAATCCAGAAGTTATGGATACTGAATCAGGAACTAACTCTCGAAAAAACTCTGTCAGGTACTCTTCTCGAAGTGCTCCAACTGTTGGTCTGTGCGGCACGTTTCCTGCCACATCGGAAAGTTGTATTATATTGTCGATTCTTGCTTGAATGATCTTTCTTATATGATTCACTGTAATAGTTCCCGCCCCGATTTCGACTTGAGCGGCTAAGGGTATGCCATACGAAGTACAAAAAGATGCTTTCCGCATAAGTTAACAAAACAGCCGCATTTTACTCCACCAAGCCATTGATTTTAAATCTAAACTGCGCATAGTTTAGAACTATACGAAATTAATTATACAAGAATCAAGGTAAACTGGTCTGACACAAAATTGCCAGCTATGAAGTGATGTTCCTAAAATTGTATGTAGTCATCTAACAATATACTATCCAGAATCCGAGATATCATTGCTTCAAAGGAACTTGTGCTTAACCCATCAGATAACGATCCAGAATCTCATGAGCCCGACGCTCCTCACCCACATTGATTTCAATATAGAACACATTCGCATTTTCCACCGCTGCACGCTTAACCGCATCTCGCTCATCGGAGGTATTATTTTTATGCCCTGATCCCTGATATTCCACCACGGCGACTGGCATCAAATTACTATCCGTAATACAAAAATCAACCCGCTTAGAGTTCACAAATCGGTAGTCTTCTGTTCTGGTACTCAGGATTTCACCAAGGCTGACCTGAGCAAATATCTGGAAATTATTCTGGCTGCAGTAGTCTTCTAAACGCCAATATAGCGACTCTTCAGACTTATTTAATAACCGCTGCTTTTTAAAATTACCACGTCGAACAATCTCAAGCTCCTGCCGGTAACGCTCAGGGGTTGGCGCGGGGATTGGTGCAATCGTGGTCGACGATGCTTGCGTGCCCCCCTGATTGGAAGGGCTACAGCCCGATACAAAAAACACTAAAAATAGCAGCGGGAGAAGTTTATATTTCATAGTGACAGCCATAGATATAGGGAAGTGTAAGCGCACAAGAAGCGCTATATATAATGCAGGATGGACTCAGCGAGTACTGACGTTTTGCCCAAAAATCGCGCCAAAAAGGACATGGAAAACAACCAGCGAACCAATCAACTGGAGGGCCGGAATCGACGTCGTCCAGAGAAGATACATAGCAATCACTTGGCAAACAATGAGCACGTACCACAGAAAGCTACCAATCATAGCCGGCAGCCCGCCGTAGGTAGCTTTGAAATTGGTGATTCCAAAGCCCCACGCCAATAGCGTCCACATAATCCCCCAGCCGAAGATCATGGTGACAAACACGTTGATGGCTATTTCAGAAATGCTCATTTAAAACCCCGCTCTCCGGTAAATTTAAAGAGAGCCATCATACATAAAGGGCAGATCAAGTATCACCTCAATCTGCCCCTAATCTTAAAGCCCTCCCAAACATCGAAGTCTTTCACCAGCTAAACCAACCCTAAGCCACGCCATTCACCCGAAGCGCCTCAAAATAATCCTGCCAGCTTTGATGCTCCCGACCAGCAGCTGCTAAAAAGTCACTCGGATTATTCGACTTGCCATTGCGAATGCCTTCATAAATACCGGCGATCACCTCACCCATAAAGTCACCCAGCTCAGCCTGACGATCTTCACGATACGCCTCCACCGACATCGAGCTATAAGTTAACGAGGTACCAAACGCGTCGTTAAGGTATTCAGCCAGTTGGTATTGGGTCAGCGCTTCGCCATTTAAGTTATAGGTTTGGCCGTTGTGCTTCGCTTCGGTCAACATCCGCGCATAGGCGTAAGCCAGCTCTGGACGCGTGGTGTAGCCACATTTTCCATCGCCTGCGCAATTGGTGATGCCACCCGCTTTTTTGTAGGATTCGATGTACTCCACATCGGGCTCGATATAAATCCCGTTGCGGCCGATCACCCAATCCAGCCCGCTATTGCGAACGTCGTCTTCGGTCTGGCGATTGCTTTGGATAATAGGAGAAAAAGCAGTACCCTCTTCAGCGCCCTGCACGCTGGTATACACGATCTTTTTTACGCCGCTATTGCGTGCCGCTTCAATCACATTGCGATGTTGTCCGATGCGTTTATCCGGCGCATCCATGCCAGAGACGAGTAATAAGGTATCGATCGATTGCAGTGATTGCTCCAACGCGCCTTTGTCGTTGTAGTCACCAGGGCGCACTTCGATACCGAGGTGTGCGGCATTTTCCGGCGTTCTCGCCAAGCCGATCACATTCTCTTTTGGCAGTATCGCCAAGGTGGCTTTAACGATTGCTGCGCCTAATTGTCCGCTCGCGGCGGTGATTGCTATGTTCACGTGTATTCTCCCATTACCTTTAAAGGTGGTATCTCTGGATTAGTTTACTGAGCGTTTAAGGCTGCAGCTAATGTTTCAGCCAGTGGCGTTGTGGGTCGTCCGATCAGTGCGCTCAAGTCACCACTGTTATCGGCCAGACTGCCTTCTGCAGCATTCGCTTCGGAGTCTGCCAGCATCGCCGCAAGGCCTTCTGGCAGTCCAACACCGACCAACATATCATTAAACTCAGTTTGGCTCATTGGGGCGTAGTTAATAGGTTTGCCCGTTTGCTTGGCAATTTCCGCCGCATACTGTGCCAGTGTAAAGCCTTCATCACCTGCCAGCTCGTACACACGTCCAATCTCTGGCTGTGCAGCGGTTAGCACCACGGCAGCGGCTTCGGCATAGTCTTTACGCGCTGCGGTGTTCATTACACCATCTTTTGCAGCACCTGCAACGGCACCGGCGTGCAATACACCGCCAACGCTCTCGACGTAGTTTTCGGTGTACCAGCCATTACGCAAAATCACCGCTGGCAGCTCGGTCGCCTTGATCGCCGCTTCAGTCACCTTGTGCTCATCGGCCAACATCATATTACTGGTATCGGCGTGTAGCAGGCTGGTGTAAACAAACAATTCAAGCTTAGCCGCTTTGGCTGCATCAATTACGGTTTGATGCTGTGGTGCGCGCTTGCCCACTTCACTGCCTGAAATTAGCAATAACTTGGTCACGCCTTCCAGTGCAGTAGTGAAGGTTTCTGGCTTATCGTAGTCCGCTTGGCGAACCTGTAAACCCAATGCTTTCAAATCATCAGCCGCTTGTGGATTACGCACCAGCGCAACGAGGTTTGAAGCCTCTGTTTTGTTCAATAAGCTCTCGATAACGAGACGGCCCAATTTACCGGTAGCACCTGTGATAGCGATCATATTCTGTTTTCCTATAAGTGAGTGTGGAAAGTGAGACGAGTATGGAGCAAACTAAGCGAACCGATAAGCACCCTAATTTGGAATAGATTGGTCTGATTATGAGTACAATGGATTTTACTAACCTGCGCCTGCTGGCGGTATTTGCCACCGTCGTTGATTTGGGCAGCTTTGCCGCCGCTGCGCGCAAGCTCAACACCAGCCGCTCCCGTGTGAGTGAACAAGTCGCAACACTGGAAACGGTGTTGGATGTTCGGCTGCTACAGCGTTCAACCCGCAAGCTCACGGTCACCTCCGAAGGTCGGAATGTGTATGAGCAAGCGCAACAGCTGCCGGATATTCTGCAAAAGGTGGAGTCCATTACGCACCCGGAAATCCCCAGCGGCCGCGTTGCCATTACCATGAATCACGATACCGCCCATAAGCGCATTCTGCCGATATTGGCGAGCTTTCAGGCGCAATACCCTGAAGTGCATTTGGACCTGATTTTGAGTGATGACAAGCTGGACTTTATTGATGACCAAATTGATTTAGGCATTCGGGTCGGCGCAACTATGGATGACTCGATGATTGCCCGCCCGCTGCATGAGGAGCGCCTTGCCCTATTCGCCAGCCCAAGCTATCTGGAGCAAATCGGCATACCGAAGACTATTGAAGCGTTGGAAAATTGCCGCTGGGTAACGCTGATTCAAACCAGCTTCGATGATGTGCTGCGCATGCGCGAAAACGATGTGCCGCTTGAGATTCGACCAAAGGATTTTTACCGCTGCAATGCACCGCTGATGATGCAGCAAATGGTGGTGAATGGCTTGGGGATTGGCGCGCTGTTTCCGTCGATGGTGCAGCAGGAGGTGAATGCTGGTCAGCTGGTGAAGGTGATGCCATCAATTGCAAGTGACACACTGGTGCTGGCTTTGGTTTACCCATCGCGCCGGCAGATACCTCAGCGCACACGGGTGGTGATTGATTATTTGTTGTCGGCGGATATGTTTTCCGGCAAAGCATAGTGCCCGCAAGCCCCTGAGCATAGTCCAGCCACTTTTCCAACTAGTGCAATAGTGCTACCTTGTCGGACTAAGGCTTTAAATCACAAAACCAAATAAGCAATGAGTGGAATAAACAGATGCAGCTAACAGTAAATGGAATCCCCTACGACGTGGATGTTGAAGATGACATGCCACTGCTCTGGGTGCTCAGGGATGAAATCGGTTTAACCGGCACTAAATACGGCTGCGGCATTGCCCAATGTGGCGCGTGTACCGTCCACATTAATGGCCTTGCGGTGCGCTCCTGTCAGATGCCTGCGAGCTTAGTCAATGGCGAAGTCACCACCATCGAAGGCTTGGGCACACCGGATGCGTTACATGTCGTGCAGCAAGCCTGGATTGAGCATCAGGTCGCGCAGTGCGGTTACTGCCAGTCTGGCCAGATTATGGCGGCGGCTGATTTACTCAAGCGTAATCCTGAGCCGACTGATGAGGTCATCGACTCGGTCATGTCGGCTAACTTATGCCGCTGCGGTACCTACCCTCGCATTCGTGCGGCGGTTAAAAGCGCTGGCAAAGCGCTGAAGGGAAGCTGAGCATGGGTAAGTTAAGAACGTTTACCCGCCGCACCTTTTTGATTAGTTCGCTGGCAATCGCTGGCGGCGTGGCATTCGGCACCTATGCCGTCAAGCGCGACCCAAACAATCCATTAACTGATGACCTTAAGCCCGATGAGGCGACCTTTAACCCTTGGGTGAAAATTGGCCCCGAGGGCATTACCCTCATCGCACCACACACCGATCTCGGCCAAGGTGCGCGCCATATGCAAGCGCTGCTACTCGCCGAAGAGTTGGATGTTGATTTAGACCAATTCACCACCAGCCCCGGCGTACCGAGCGAAGCCTATTGGAACCATGCACTCGCAAATGATGCCGTGCCGTTTATGACTTCGGATCACAGCTTTGCGGCTGAAACTACGCGCACTGTTGCGACCTCTCTGATTAAAGTATTAGGCTTGCAAGTCACCGGCGGCTCCAGCTCAACGCCCGATAGTTATGTGAAATTACGCGCTGCTGGCGCTTCGGCCCGCGAAACCTTAAAGCAAGCGGCCTCGAATAAAACGGGCATTCCGCTAAGCCAGTTAACGACTCGCTCAGCCGCCGTGCATTTGCCCGATGGCCGCTCAATTCCCTATACCGAGCTGGCCGCTTTAGCTGCAAAAATCCAACCGGTTAAAGTCGAGAAACTACGTGACCCTAGCAAGTGGAAATTGATCGGCAAGCCCAGCCAACGCCTCGACATTATCCCCAAATCCACCGGCACACTAGAGTATGGCATTGACCTGAAAATGGACAATATGCGCTATGCCACCGTGAAGACCAATCCGCGCCTAGGCGGCGAGATGAAGTCGATGGATGACACTGCTGCCAAAGCCATGCGCGGCGTTGAGAAAATCATCCCAATTACCGGCGGCGTTGCGGTGATTGCCGATAACTCTTGGCGAGCGATTAAAGCAGCCAATGCGATTAAATTTGAATGGGGCGAAGCCCCTTACCCTGCAGAAATGGATGCGCACTGGAAAGAAGTCAGCGACTCATTTACCCCAGAGCGCTTAGATAAAGAATGGCGGCACGATGGCGATGTAGAAAACGGCCTGCGTACCGGCAGTACGATTGAAGCCGAATACCGCGCGCCCTATGTTGCCCACCAGCCATTAGAGCCGTTAAGCGCCACGATTTTAATGACCGATGAGCGCATTGATGTCTGGGTATCGCATCAGATTCCACGCATTGCCGTCACTCAGGTTGCAAAAATTACCGGCTACGCTGAAGATAAAATCCACCTGCATAACCAATATGGCGGCGGCAGCTTTGGCCACCGTTTAGAGTTTGAACATGTGAAGCAGGCGGCTGAGATTGCCAAGGCCATGCCGGGCGTTCCGATCAAACTGACCTATAGCCGCGAGGAAGATTTTGCTCACGACTTTGCTCGCCAGATTACCATGAGCCGAGGCACTGGCAGCGTGGCGGGTGGCAAGGTTGAAACGGCAGATTTGAGTATTGCCAGCGTATCGGCATCGGCATCGCAGTCAGGCCGTATGGGAATGCCATTACCGGGGCCGGATGCACAGATCCCAGCCGGTGCTTGGAATATGCCCTACGCGATTGAGAATTTACGCGTGCGTGCTTATCGCGTGCCGGAGCTGGCACCAACAAGCTCATGGCGTTCGGTTGGAGCCTCTTCCGCAGGCTTTTTTGCAGAGTCGTTTATTGATGAGCTAATTCACGCAGCAGGTGCTGACCCACTGGCTGAGCGCCTGCGCTTGATCAATAACCCTGTTGCCAAAACCGTACTGGAAACTGCGGGCAGAATCTCCAACTGGGGTACCGATATGGGGCCGAATCAAGGCCGTGGTATTGCGCTGGTTCAGTCGTTTGGTACTTACGTAGCAGAAGTGGTGGAAGTCACTAACACCGATCGCGGCATTCGCATTGATAAGGTGTATATCGTTGCCGATGTCGGCAAAGTGATTGATCCGATTGCCTTTGAAAATCAGGTTCAGGGCGGTGTGGTCTGGGGCTTAGGCCATGCCATGAATTGCGAAATCACCTTCGCCGATGGCATGGTGCAACAGAGCAATTACCACCAGCATGAAGCGATGCGCATGCATCAGTGTCCGGAGATCATTGTGCATCCTCTGGAGAATGCTGAGGAAGTTCGGGGAATTGGTGAGCCACCCGTGCCACCCGCTGCGCCCGCACTGGCCAATGCGATCTTCGCGGCAACCGGACAACGCATCCGCGAAATGCCATTTAACAAACACATTGATTTTGTATAGGAGTGGCGACGATGAATAGTTTAAAGCCTGAAACTGGCAAGCCTGCATTGTGGGCTGGAATAATCGCCGCTGCGGTTTTAAGTGTCGCTGGCGTGACTAGCTTAGCGATTGCGGCAGGAGAAACAGCGGAGCAAACTGCCGAACACTCGAAAGCAGAGTCAGCAGAAGCTGCAACTAGCACCTTAGCAAAACATAGCAACACCTCAGCCGGAGATGCTAATCACGTAGCAATCAATCCACCCGAAGATGGCAGCATTACGCCAGAAAAAGGGTTGGAAGCCTGGGCACGTGTGTACCAAGTCACCTCGCACCCGCGCTGCGCCAACTGCCATGTGGGAGAAGATAACGTCCCGATGTGGTCTGGCCCAAGCTATGGAAAAACGCAGCCGCACGGCATGAATATCAATGCCGGCAATAGCCGCATGGGTGCTGAAGCCGTGTTATGTATGACTTGCCATGTCACCAGCAAAGACACCAATACCGAGCCGAACCATGCACCGCGATATGGTATTCCCTGGTCATTAGCGCCAGTGAAGTTTCAGTGGTTTGGTAAAACCTCCAAAGAGATTTGCGAGCAGTTAAAAGACCCTGAGCGCAATGGTGGCCGTGCGGGCTATATGGAAATCGCAGAGCACTTGCAGCACGATGCCAGCAGGAATGGGCCGGTGTTTTGGGGATGGCATCCCGGTGGCAATCGCGAACCAGCACCCTTTACCATTCAAGATCATGTGAATGATATTTTGGCTTGGGGCGTAGCGGGTATGCCTTGCCCTACTGAGTAATCGCTAAGCGGTCACTCACAAACCAACGTGGCACGACTATTGAGTAGTCCAAATCAATAGTCGTGCTTTATAACAGCGCTTATTGCGTAACCGGGAAGTCCATCTTCTCGACTATTTGCAACCAGAGCTTTCTCCATCCTCCCTTTTTATCGACCGTATCCAAGGCATACATCGTTACCTTTGCCCCAATCCATCTGAACGGCTCGGGTGGAATATACGCAGGCAGACTCGTCGCAAATTTCAGCTGGCTAGCGCTCGTTTCTTTGCCATCTAATATATCCAAACCAACCTTTGCGCCAAACCTTGTTGCTGTCACCCCAAAGCCTGAATAGCCACCGGCATAAATCATGTCACCTTGATGATAGCGCTGATAGTGCACCGCCATTCGGGTGGTTAACGCGATAGGGCCACTCCATGCGTGGGAAATCTTCACATCCGCTAACGTTGGGAATGTTTTATGAAAGTTTTCGACCAGCAGGATAAATGGGTCTATGGTTTTATCTTGCTGCGGGTCAGTATTATTCCCAAAGAAATACGCTAAGCGACCACCAAACAACACGCGATTGTCAGCCGTAAGGCGCATATAGTTAAGTTGCGTGCGGGTATCATAAACACCCTGCCGATTCTTCCAACCGATGGATTTCATTTGCTCATCCGTCAGTGGCTCGGTGACCACGATACGGTCACGAATCGCTGAAACCCGCGTATGGATTTTTTTAGTACACAGCTTAAAGGCATTGGTGGCTAATAACACTTTTGACGCTATTACCTTGCCATTGGGCGTAGTAACAACAATGCCTTCCTGAGTTTTTGCATTCTCTTGCATGGGTGTATTTTCAAATATCTTCACACCTAATTCTAAGGCGGCACGCTTAAGGCCCCAGGCTAATTTTGCAGGATGCACTGTTCCCGATCTTTTCTTCGACCAAAGCGCACCATGAAATAATGGCGAGTGTATTTCGTTCTGAACGGCGTCTTTATCCAACAGGTGCGCGTCATGTCCGTACTTTTTATAAAGCTTAAACTCCGACTCAATATCCGGTATCCCCCGATCACCGACTGCGACCGTCAGCTCTCCGCCCCACTCCAAATCACAGTCAATATCATAGTGCTCAATAGCTGCTTTGAAGCCATCCAGATTTTCTTTACCCAGTTCTTCCAAAACATCCATTTCATCAGGAAATAAGCGCTGTGCATTTTCCATTCCATGCATCACCGACGTCGACACGATGGCTGCAGGCCTTCCCGATGCACCATTCGCAATTGAGCCTGCCTCGATGATCACCACCTCTCTATCGGGTTGGGCTTCTTTGGCATGAATCGCTGCCCACAAGCCGGTAAAGCCAGCCCCGACAATCAGTAGGTCTGTTTTAATTGCTTCGTTTAAAGCCGGTTGCTCGGAAGGCTTTCCTTCAGCATCCAACCAAAAAGATCCATAGGTAACACTGTCGAGCACGTCGCGTGCTCTCTGTTCGCTGTTCATTGGTAACGCTCCGTAAATTGTGTGACTGGCTTCAGTGCTGACTAGTTAGCAATGGTCAGATTTTTAACGCCTAAGTAAGCATTTAAGCCCCACGGCCCTAACTCTCTTCCAATGCCACTTGCCTTAAAGCCGCCCCACGTGGTTTCCGGATAGATCACCTGAGGTGCATTAATCCAGATGTGTCCTGCTTCAATTTGTGAGGCTAGGTACTCTGCTTTTTCAGTGTCTTTGCTGACAATCGTTGCGACTAAGCCATAGTGCGTGTCATTGCTGAGTTCGAGGCCTTCCTCTTCAGTTTTGAAAGTGCGAATGGCAAGCACTGGCCCAAATATTTCCTCACGCCAAATGGGGTGGTCTTGAGGGACGTTTTTATAAATAGTTGGCTCAACAAAGTAGCCTGCCTGGGTCTGGGTATTCCCCCCGATCAGGCACTCAAGCTGATCAGCTTTCGCTAGCTGCAGGTATTTTTTGACTTGCTCAAACTGTGCTTTACTGGTGAGAGGCCCCATTTCTGTATCCGTCTCTGTTGGCGAGCCAACCTTCATTGCTTTGGTCTTTGCAATCACACCCGCGATGACTTGGTCGGCAATATTTTCATGCACAATCAGTCGTGACGTTGCAGAACACATTTGCCCACAGTTAAAGAAAATACCGCCACAGATAATCTCAATCGCCAGATCAATATCAGCATCTTCAAGTACTAGCACCGGCGACTTGCCACCAAGCTCTAAAGAGATTGGCAAAGTCCGTGCAGAAGCAGCAGACATAATCTTTGCCCCGACTTGATTAGAGCCAGTAAACGATACTTTTTGTAAGCGTCGGTCTTGTACTAAAGCGGCACCTGTTTCAGCACCGCCAACCACGAGGTTTAACACGCCTGCTGGCAGTTGCGCTTCAAGGGCAATATCCCCGTAGACCAACTCAATTAATGGCGTGACTTCCGAGTTTTTCATCACGACGGTGCAGCCTGCCGCGAGTGCTGGAGCGATCTTCCAGGCACTGGTCACAAGGGGGAAATTCCAAGGCACAATCAAGCCAACAGGGCCAACGGGCTCCAGTCTGGTTTTTGCAGAGAAGCTCTCATCAGGCAATGCAACTGCGGCATTTTGTTTAGCCTCCAGACCTTCTGCTAAAGTCGCGTAGTATTTAAAGCAAGCAATGGCATCACCGACGTCTATTTCAGCTTCAAACCGAGGTTTTCCGTTGTTTTTCATCTGCAACTGAATCAACGCCTCAGTACGACTTTCCAAGCCATCAGCAAACTTATTCAAGTAAACAGCACGCTGTTTGCCGCCAAGTTCTCTCCGGCCCTTCCATGCCGTCGTCGCTGCGGCGACAGCCTCTGATACATCTTCTGCACTGGCACAGTTTAATGTGGAAAAGATCTCTCCTGTGGACGGGTCAATGGCATTAATTTGCTGGCTAGAAGAAGCCGCCTGCCACTGGCCTGCATAAAAAAGAGGACGTTCACGCTGTAATAGATCGTCGATGTTCATTGCTATACCTGTTTCTCAATTCGTTGATCGCTTAAATAAACTCGGTGTTACTTTTTGCCGTCTGCACCGGGTACGGCACACAGCATTTCGTAAAGAAGGTTGGCAGCCAACACCGCAGTAATACCAGAGTTGTCATAGGCAGGCGCGACTTCGACGAGATCTCCACCGACGACATTCATGCCATGACAACCCCGAACGATTTCAAAGGCTTGCATCGAGGTAAGGCCACCGGGTTCCATGGTTCCGGTACCAGGCGCATAAGATGGATCAAGACCATCGATATCAAACGAAATATACACAGGGCCATCGCCCATCTGCTCACGCACTTCTTCCATCAGAGGGGCTAATGATTTGTGCCAGCAGTCTTCAGCTTGTACGACGCGATAGCCTTGATCGCGTGACCAGTCAAAGTCATCAGCCGAATACCCAGTTGTTCTAAGGCCGATTTGCACCACACGCTTAGCATCAACAATGCCTTCTTCAACCATTCTTCTAAACGGTGTGCCATGCGCGATTTTCTCGCCAAACATGGTGTCGTTAACATCGGCATGCGCATCAACGTGTACAATGCCGATAGGACCGTGCTGTTTACTCAAGGATCGTATAATTGGCAGCACAATCGTGTGATCACCACCCAGTGTCAGAGGGATGGTGCCGTGGGAGGAAAGCTCATCATAAAATGACTCGATAACATCGACCGATTTGAGCAGGTTGAATGTGTTGATAGGTACGTCACCAATGTCAGCAACCTGTAGCGAATCAAACGGCGAGTAGCCCAGCTTCATACTGTAAGGTCTGATCATCGCCGACTCTGCACGAATCCCTTTAGGCCCAAACCTTGCACCTGAGCGGTTGGACGCGCCAATATCGAGGGGAACACCGACAAAGCAAACATCCAATCCTTTAGCACTGTCTTGGGAAGGAAGGCGCATCATGGTGCCAGGGCCTGCAAAACGTGGCATATCATTGCCACCAAGTGGTTGGTTATATTTCATGGTTCTTTCATCCTAAAAAGTTTCTTATGACGACTTCTAAGAGAGGAACCACGACCACAACGACAGACCGACTCCCCTCTCAAACCTGTGCTTTACTAAGCACGTGGAAGAAGCATATAAAAACGCTTACGGAGGTTAAATCAGAAATAAAAGTCGGAATACATCGATAAAAATCGATGCATTATCGTAAACTACATTGTAAATAAAATATGGTGAGGTCTATGTTTAAACAATTGCACCCCTCTGAAGTCAACCTGCTACGCATCTTTATCACCGTAACCGAATGCAGAGGTGTGGCGCTGGCTGCCGAACGGCTAGGTGTTGCCCCCTCAACCATCAGCACTCAATTATTACAACTTGAAACACGGCTAGGATTAACGCTTTGCCGACGTGGGCGGACGGGGTTTTCAATGACTCCCGAGGGGGAGCATGTACAGCTTGCAGCCACTAAAATCTTCGAGCAGATGCAAGAATTCAATCAGCATATCAGCAATTTGAGTGGCTCGCTGGTCGGGGAGCTAATGCTTGGGGTGGTCGATAATGCCGTGACAAACAAGCAACTCGACATATCCAAGGCGCTAAGAGTATTTCAAGAGCGCTATCCTAACGTCAAAGTGACCGTCAAAATCAGTGCCCCTGAAGACTTGGAACAGTCGGTGTTAGATCGACGGTTTGATGTCGGGATTGGTATTCGCCAGTTAAACCTCTCGACACTGGAGTACACCAAATTACTTGATGAGCAGGAGGTTATCTGTTGCAGCAAATACCATCCTCTTTTTGCGAAACCGGATGATGAGATCAGCCACCAAGACTTAACGCTCTCCAATTGGGTTTCAGACTATTACAGACTGCCGGGAAAGATTCCTCAGGCAGCGCCGCCATTCACCACCTCTTATACCTACAATATCGAGGCCAGCCTCCACCTCATACTGGCCGGAAAACACTTAGGCACCTTGCCAAAGCACTATATTCAACGTTGGGTTGATGATGGAGACCTGAGAGCACTGAAAGCCGATCAACTATCGCATCACCTACCCATGTCGCTGATCACCAATGTTAAGCGTAAAAACACGTCAATCATCCAATGCTTTTCTGAAGTGGTGCACGAGATACAAAATACTTAAATAGGGACAATGCCGACTCACACTGTAAAGTCGGCATTAAACCCGTTCACTCAAGCACGCGCATCCTGCAAAATCATCTCAGCGCCCTTCTCCGCCACCATCATCACCGGTGCATTGATATTGCCCGAGGTAATATTCGGAAAAACAGACGCATCAACCACCCGCAAACCACTCACGCCATGCACGCGCAATCGGCTATCCACCACCGAGGTTTGCTCATCCGTGCCCATCGCGCAGCTTCCGCACAGGTGGTAAATCGAGCCGCCGTTATCGCGGAAATATTGCAGCATTTCCTCATCACTACTCACGGCATCACCAGGGATCACTTCCTCCTCGGTCACCGACTGCAAAGCCGGTGCGCTCATAATGTGACGAATCAACCGACTGCCCTGAATCACCTCATCAATGTCTTTCTGTGTTGAGAGGTAATTCGGCATAATCAACGCGGCTTGCTCCGGCTTGGCCGAGGCTATTTTAATCGCGCCACGGCTGCTTGGCCGGCAAGTATTAAATGCCAGCAAAAAGCCAGAATACGGTTCAGGGGTGAGTTTTGCTTTTGGATCTTTTGGGATTTGATACGACATGGGGTTAAAGTAGAGCTGGATATTAGGCTCCACCTCATCCGCCGTTCCCTTAAAGAAACCACCGGCCTGATTCACACTTAACGACAATGGCCCGCCGCGCGTTAACAAGTATTGCAGTCCTGCTTTCGCTTGTCCCCAGAGCGAACGAAAATCATCATTCAACGTTTTCATATTGGCGCGGTAGTAATAACTCACACACAAATGATCCTGCAGATTTTCACCCACCGCGGGCAAATGCTTACGTACGGGAATCTGATGCGATCTCAATAGTGCTTCATCACCAATCCCAGAGAGCTGTAATAGCTTGGGAGAATCGACCGCACCCGCTGCCACAATCACTTCATGACGCGCCAGATACGTTTCACTGCGCCCATCAATCTGCACCTGAATCCCGGTCGCACGACCGTTATCATCCAGTGTGATTCTCTCCGCCATCACGCTGTGCTTAAAGTGCAGATTCTCACGGCGCAGTGCAGGCTTTAAGTACGCCGTATTGCTGGAGGCGCGCTGGCCATTTTCGATATTTGTCTCGTAAATACCCGCGCCCTCAAAAGCCTCGCCATTAAAATCCTGAGTGACCGCATAGCCAAGCTGTTTGGCTCCCTCCAGATAATATTGGCAAATCGGGTGCGCCTTATCCAGCATCGGCGTGATACCAATAAGCCCTTCACTGGAGTGATATTTAGTATTGCCCAACGGGTGCTTTTCCAGCTTTTTAAAGTACGGCAATACCGCCTCTGCCGACCAGCTTTGATCCCCTGCCGCCGTTGCCCAATCATCAAAATCAGAGGCTTGGCCGCGCACATAAATCATTGCATTAATCGAGCCGGAGCCACCCTGCACTTTTCCCCGTGGCGCATACAACTTACGCCCCGCCATGCCCTGCTCTTCCTCGCTGTAGTACATGTAATTGTACTTCGGGTTGTAGTAGGTTTTGGAGAATCCTACCGGCAGCTTGATCCACGGGGAGGTGTCTTTACCGCCCGCTTCCAGCAGCAATACGCTGTACTGGCCCGATTGGCTGAGTCGGTGAGCGAGTATGCACCCCGCCGACCCGGCCCCAACGATAATAAAATCGTATTCCATGCTCATTAGCGCTCCGGACTATCTTTCCAATGGGTTGAGGATTGCACCGTGTAGTCATAAGGCTTTGCGGCCATGCTCAAGTGCAACGCTTTGCCGGTGTACGGAGAATTAGCCCGCACCACGTCCATATTCAACTCAACGCCCAAACCTGGCTTATCGGATGGAATAATGTAGCCATCTTTCCACTCGATTTTCTCCTGCAACACTTCGGCATGGAAGCCATCCCAAGTGCCAATGCTTTCCTGAATCAGGAAGTTTGGTGTCGCGGCAGCAAGCTGCATACTGGCCGCTGCACCGACTGGGCCGTTATACAAATGTGGGGCGATTTGCGCGTAGTACACCTCAGCAATGCTAGCAATTTTCTTAGCTTCCAAAATGCCGCCAACACGCCCTAAATTCATCTGCAAAATGGAGGCACCGCCATTCTTTAACAAATCATGAAATTCGTATTTGGTGGTCAAACGCTCACCGCTGGCCACCGGAATGGTCGTGTGATCGGCCACGCGAGCCATCGCTTCACTTTGCCCCGGTGGTACTGGCTCTTCAAACCACATCGGGTCGAACTCTTCCAAGCGGCGCGCCAGGCGAATCGCCGAAGCAGGCACCATTTGGCCATGCGTACCAAACAATAAATCACAGCTATTACCCACGGCTTCGCGAATGCGGCGGCAGAAGGTGGCACTTTTATCCATATCCTCCAGCGACAGCATGTGACCGGAGTACGCGGTGTAAGGGCCCGCCGGATCAAACTTCAGCGCGGTAAAGCCCTTTTCTTTGTTCTCCAGTGCACACTCAACGGCTAACTCAACATTGTCGTAGTCATAATCGCCGTGCTTATTTTTCGGGTAAAGGTAGGTGTATGAGCGCAGGCGATCATTCACTTTGCCGCCGATCAATTCATACACCGGCTTGCCCGCTGCCTTGCCGATAATATCCCAGCAGGCCATTTCCAAACCACTGACAATCCCCATCATGGTTAAGTCGGGGCGCTGAGTAAATCCGCTGGAAAACGCTTCACGGTAAAAGCGCTCAACGTGGTGCGGATCATTGCCTTGCAGACAGCGCTCAAACACATCATCAATGGCATGCGTCATGACTTTGGGGTGGAAGGTCGCGGCGTAAATTTCGCCAATCCCTTCGATACCACAGGCGGTTTTTAGCTGGACAAATATCCAGTACATGCCACCCACGTGTGGCGGTGGTGTTGCAACAATAAACGTTTCACAAGATACAATTTTCATTAGACTGCCTGCTTTTTAGCGATCATAGATTTTAGTTTCAGAGCGGCGACTGCACCGATCAATCCCATAATGGCAATATAACCAAAATAGAGATGATATACAGTGAGGCCTTCATAACGTGCGGCAATAAAGCCATTAATTTGAGGGAGAAAAATGTCTGGCGTGTAAGCAATCAAAGAGACCACACCAATGGCCAAACCAGTCACATGCAGTGGAATATCGCAGCCATCTAAAATCGCCCAATACAAACCACGGATGGCATAGGTCAACACACCAATCAGCAACACCACGGCGAGCAGGAAATAAATCGTCTGCAACTGCGGAATCACCATCAACAACACTAATCCCAGCGATGCGCCTAATAAGCAAATCGCCAATATATTTTCTTTACCGTAGCGGTCTCCTAAGAAGCCACCACCAATTCCGCCAATGGGTCGCATCCAAAGCTTAGCCACAGTGATAAAGCCTGCGGTGACGGCTGTAATTTCATTACCTTCCTGCATAAATGCGGAGAATGAATAGGTTGCCCAAAACAGCTGGTATCCGCAGAAAATCACCAATGCCACCATCCATAACTCAGGAATCTTGGCGAGGAACTTCAGGTTTGCCAGTAAATTGCCTTTGCTCTCAGTATTCGTTTCCTCAGTCGCCTCTTCTGGCGAGGTGCGCAAGAATAAGAACACCAACACACCAATCGCGATACAGGTATAGGAATACATGTAAATCACTTGCTGCAGCGCAACCGTATTGCTTTGGCCTTTGGTTTCCAGCGCATAGGCAAAAATACCGATAGCGATGGTCGCCAGCACGGCCTCAACCAAGCCACGGCCGCCATCCAGAATCCCGAAGAACTTGCCCTGCTCATTTTTCTGAGCCAGCATTTTCACGCCTTTTAGCATGGACGCCCAAAAGGTCAAACCCGCCGCAATACCCCAAGCCATAAAGATATACACCAACAACTCTTTAGAGGGAATCGAGGCAAACCATAAGCCCAAGGCGCCGGTACCAATCATCGACACCGTGACCAATAAGCGTGGCGACAAACGATCCGCCAACCAGCCACTCGGCACATAACATAAGAAATACATCACCCCCAGCATCGAGTAATAGTTACCTAAATCACTGCTGGTAATCTGAAATGCTTCAAGAATCGGCGTTTCAAAGTTTTGGCGCAAATAAAGCAATGGGTAAATTGCCCCAGCGGCCAATAGCAAAAGGAAAAACTGAAAATAACGTTTCAGATCAAACGTGCGTGCAGTCGGAACTGCCTGACCAATAGCGGTAGCCATGTTGTACTCCTCCAAGAGCGTGCTGCGTATATTGAACATTGACGATACGCGCGTCGGGGTTAAGGGCCTCATGATTAAGGCCCCACTTAACTTAACTGTTAGTAATTCAGAACCACCAAACGGGTCTGTGTGAATTCCAGCATGCCGTGCTTGCCGTCATCGCCGCCAAGACCTGAACGCTTCCAACCGGCGTGATAGCCTTGGTATGGATCGGCCGGGGTACGATTGATGTAAATCTCACCTGCTTCGATGTTGTTCGCGACCTTCATCGCCGTGCGGTAGTTTTCGGTATAGATCACCGAAGCCAAACCAAACTGATGGTCATTCGCCAGCGCCAGCGCCTCATCCACATCGCTGTACTTCAATACAGGCAGTACCGGCCCGAAAATCTCTTCCTGCACAATTTCCATATCCTGACGGCAATTGGTCAGCAGTGTTGGTGGGTAGAAATGGCCTTTGCCTTCCGGAATGTAGCCACCCACTTCCAGCTTGGCACCGTCATCAATCGCACGCTCAACCATCTGGTGAATGTTCAAACGCGCGTTTTCATTAATCAGCGGCCCCATGTGTTTCGGGTTGTTACTGCGGTCACCAAACTTGCACTGGATTAAATGCCCACGCAGCAAAGCCACAAAACGCTCATACACACTCTCGTGCACATACACCCGCTCGATCGCGGTGCATAGCTGTCCGCAGTTAGTGGTTTTGGAACCGGCAATTTCACGCGCCGCTTTTTCAAGATCGGCATCGGCCTCAACAATGGCGGGTGACTTACCACCCAACTCCAATGAGGATTTGGCGATATTCACCTGTGAATATTCCAGTACTTTACGGCCAGCGCCTACGCTACCAGTCAAAGTAATCATGCCGACCTTAGGATGCGTGCAAACGCGCTCAGCCGTTGCGTGATCCATAGTCAGGATATTCACCACACCATCTGGCATGCCGGAGTCCAATACGGCTTTAGCAATCTCAAACGCAGAACATGGCGTGTTATTGCTTGGACGAACTACCACGGTATTTCCGGTGATTAGCGCCGGTGCGATTTTGCGCAGCAAGGTATAAACCGGATAGTTAAACGGAATCAAACACGCCACAACGCCAATCGGTTCACGCTGCAATAACAGATTTTCAGACGGCGTATCGCTCGGGATAATTTCACCCTCAATGCGTCGCGCCCACTCGGCATGGTAACGGGTAATGTCAGCGGCATAAGTCGCTTCGTTGGTCGCATCTTCCAGACTTTTGCCGGACTCTTCCGCCAGCGCGGCACCAATTAATTCTTTGCGCGCCATTAAGGCATCGGCCAACTTATGCATATACGCGGCCCGCTCAATGCTAGTCAGCTTACGCCAGCCCTTTTGTGCATCGGCCGCGAGCTTGACCGCTTCGCTGGCCTCATCAGTGGTTGCCATGGTGATCTGCCCAACCAACGCTTCCGTTGCAGGGTTGTAAACGGACAGTAGCGTGCCCTTTTCAGAGCTCACAAATTGGTTGTTAATAAAGTTTGTATAGGTACGCATTTCTGGCTCCCTCCTAGTTAAGAACTGCATCCTAAGAGATAGCAAAAACGACTGTCAATTAAATTCCATATATAGATTTATTTTTCCACATATGGAATTTAATTGACAACGTTATCCTAGATCATTATCTTCATTTCCCCGTGACTTACCGTATTATGAGCCGCCGGCGATTAGCGCCAGACAACTAAAATGCCAAAGTAACGACACGCCACCTTCTAACCTGTAACTGAAATTGTGTATGCAAACGAGTATTAAATCCAAAGTTCCTGCCATTGATAGCACCGTGAAAATTCTCGATCTGCTGGCAACTTCCGCCTATCCGCTGACATTATCAGAGATCTGCGAGCAAACCGAGTTACCTCCAGCCACGGGGCATCGGGTGATTAACTCCCTGCTTACGCATCAATTTATAGCCTTAGACCCTGGCCGTAAAAAGGCTTACTGCATAGGCTCGGGGATTTTTCAGGTAGCCTCCACCATCTATAAACGCCAGAGCATTATTCCGTATTTTTACCCAATCGCTGAAATCCTGAAAAACGAGATTCATAAAACGATCTTTCTGTGTGTGCCGGTGGGCAATAAAGTGGTTGTGGTGTCGACGGTGGAAAGCCCTAGTAGCAATGCCTTTAGTATTTATGCGGGGCAAACCATGTCGCTGCATCAATCAGCCTCGGGCAAGGCTATTTTGTCGATGAGCCCGGCGGATTTTCAGCAGCGCTATTTTAAAAGCGAACTGAAAAATCATCCGGAAATGGAAGGCGATATGCAGCAGAACTTGGATAGTGTGGCGCGCGCCAAGCGCTTGGGCTATGCCGTCACCGATGGCGAAGTCGACCGCAGTGTGAGCTGCATTGCTGCGCCTATTTTGAATTTGCGTAATGAACCCGTGGCAGCGATCAGTGCGGCGATTAATGCCGAGCACTTAAGTAGCGAACGGGCGAGAGCTTATTCTAAAAATCTGGTGCAGGCTGCTCGCCAGTTGTCTTCACGGATTATCTAGGCCGAACTCATCATCACCATGGCTACTATCAATCCATACGGCAATCGCCCATACAAAAGTAGCCCTCCCCCATATCCACCGCTTTAATCATGCAGTAAATGTGGAGATTGTTTAAGGCAGCGTAAACCCGCTGTCACTCCAATTAGTCAGTGCGCTATGGTTCCACCATCCTTGCCATTTGCGAGGCACAAACTTAAGCACTGACTAATAACGAGAAAATCTCATGCAAGATTTCCTATTCTCACTCGAAGACTCCGCGCTGGGACTGTACGTTTCAAGCTCCATGTGGGGCTACCCAATCGTACTCTCACTGCATGCACTCGGCATGGGCGCATTGGTCGGCATATCACTCATGCTGGCAATCAGAACGCTAGGCTTCGGCTCAGACATCCCCGTCACTTCACTCACACCCTACTGGCGTCTTGCGCTCGGCGCTTTCGTGATCAACCTACTCTCCGGTGTCGCACTTTATTTTGGTAGCGCCTCCGAGCTGACTTATAACTGGGCCTTTGTGGTCAAAATGGTCTTGGTATTTGTCGGCCTGTTTCTCACCCAGCGCTTGGTTACGCTATGCATGAAAGGCGATGGCGAGATCACAAGCAACAATCGCAAGCTGGCGGCTTTATCCATTATCGCTTGGGTAGGCGCATTAATAACAGGCCGTCTTATCGGCTACATCCTATAGAGGTGAGCGATATGAATGATGCAATTAATGAGATAACCGCCTCCGCTCTGCACCTGTTTATTACCGGCCATAGCTGGGTTTGGCCAACGCTGGAAATGATCCATTTCTTTGGACTGAGCTTACTCTTTGGCTCTCTGCTAATCGTCGACCTGCGCACATTGGGCTTTGCTCGCAAGCTACCGATCAAAACCGTTGATGTACTTATCGCCATCACGCTTATTGGCTTTGCGCTAAACGTAATGACCGGCTTGCTATTTGTAGTCGGCGACCCCGGCCGCTACTTTGTCAACATAGCCTTTAAAATCAAGATGGGCGCGATCGTGGTTGCGGGGCTTAATGCGCTGTTTTACTTCATTGCCGTACAGCCAAAAATACGCGCCGGTGCTGACTCAAAAGACCTGCCCGCGTATGCAAAACTCGTGGCCATCCTGTCATTACTACTATGGACTAGCATCATCGTCTTAGGCCGCCTGATTCCCTATGTGGAAGACCTGTGATCGCGATGAATAAATCACTAAGCACAAGCCGGGCACTGCTATTGCTGACGGTATTGATCAGCAGCATCTTAAGTCAGGCCTTTGGGCACGGCGTCGCGGGCGGCGATCAAGCCTATTTAATGCAAGTAGACGGTGTAAATCCTTTCCCGTTTATGTATTTGGGTGCCAAGCACATGGTCACCGGCTACGACCATTTGCTGTATCTCGCCTGCGTGATTTTCTTCTTACAGAACTTAAAAGACGTCGTTAAGTTTGTCAGCCTGTTTGCGCTTGGGCACTCCATTACCTTGTTATTCGGTGTGCTCTCTGGCATTCACATCAATGCCTATTTTATCGATGCCATTATTGGTTTATCCATCTGCTACAAAGCGCTGGAAAATCTCGGGGCCATTCGCTTTTTAGATCCCCGCCTTGCGGTCTTTGGTTTCGGTATGGCTCATGGCTTTGGCCTATCCTCAAAGCTGCAAGACTTGGCGCTCTCAGGCAATGGCCTGATCAGCAATATGATTTACTTCAATATCGGCGTGGAGATCGGTCAGATCATCGCCCTAACCTTCCTGTTTCTTCTATTTTCCTGGCTGCGCACGCTTAAGGGATTTTCGAAGATTGCCATTAACGCCAACGTCCTTTTATTTGCCGCAGGCTTAGTTCTGTTTGGCCTGCAAGCGACCGGCCTTTTAATCATATAGGTGACTCATGACAAACAACGTAGAACCCAACAAACACATCGCCAAAAAATTAATCGTTGCCTCTGTTGGTGCCGCCGCATTACTTGTTGCCTTTGTGCTGCCTGCGGAACATGGCATTGACCCAACCGGCATTGGTGAATTGACCGGCGTTAAAGCGCTGTCTGAGCGAGTCGCTCCCACTAAAGCCGGCACTGACTTTGGGCAAAACCTCAATTTCAATATCGAACCCTATGACCTGAAAGCTGAGGTGATTAACCAGTCCATTGGCGGCTTGCTGCAGCTACACGACAAGGTGTTTAAATCAGAAACCTTTGTAATCGATGTTGAAGACTTCGGCGAGATGGAACACAAGTTCATTATGGATAAAAACGCCGCACTGCTCTACTCCTGGAAAGTGTTGGATGCTAAAGGCGATGGCGTGTTCTATGAATTTCACGGCCACCCTTCCAGTACAGATGCGCCCAACTACCCAGATGGCTTTGAACAGGCTTATAGCAAAGGTGAAGGCACCGGCCAGACCGGCTCATTTATCGCACCCTTTCCGGGCTATCACGGATGGTTCTTTATGAATCTGGAAGAAGGCCCGATTAAGATCGAAGTCACCGTGAGTGGCTTTTATGACCAGCACAAAGAAATGCATCGTGCAGTGGATGGCAAAGTCATTAATACGGTGGCTTTCTAAGCATCACCTCAAGCACTTTACACAATCTTAAACTTTTCCCCGTATTTCCTGCAAAGTTGTTTAATAAGCTAAGCACTACTTGGAACGGCAAGAAAAACACCAATCAAACAACGAATGACCAATCGCCTTAACTCACACACAAACGCGATCTTCACCAGAGGGATAATATGAAAACAACAATGACTTTTAGTGCCTTAGCGGTAGCAGGCGCACTCGCCCTAACGGCAACAACAGCCTATGCACATCACGGGGTTAACGGCCAGTTTGATACGGCAAAGTCCATGGAAGTCACCGGCGTAGTGACCCGTGTCCGCTTTGTAAATCCACACTCTTACGTGTATTTCGATGTTAAAAATGCCAATGGCGAAACTGACGCATGGCGCTGCGAACTCACCTCCGGCAGCCTGCTAAAGCGTAAAGGCTGGACTACCGACATGTTTGCCAAAGGCACGACCATCACCATCAACGGTTCGCCTGCCCGCAACGAACCCAATGCCTGTTTCACCAAAACCATTACCTTTGAAAACGGCAATAAAATTGGCCGTCAGGATACGCTGGACTCAGATGGCAAAGTCGTTATCCCACCCAGAGAATTAACACTGGACGACGGCGTAACGCCCAATATCAACGGCACTTGGGCAGCCGAGCGACGAGAAAGACCACTAGGTGGCGACAGACGAGGCCGACCACCAGCGACGACGAATGGTGAGCGGCCAGCAAAAGCCGACAGAGCTGAACGCAGAGGCCCACCACCGGGCGCAGGCGGCCCAAGAGTGACACGCACTACAGCCGGTAACGCCGCGGTTGAAGGCTTTAAGCGTGAAGATAATCCGCGCTTCCATTGCGAAGCGACCAATATCTTTGCGGATTGGTGGTTTGATCAAATGGTTAATAAAATCGAACAAACCAACGATGACATCACGCTAACGTATGGCTTTATGGATATTGTTCGTACCATTCATTTGGACATAGATAAGCACCCTCAAAACATCACGCCGAGCATTACCGGTCACTCCATTGGTAAATGGGTGGATGGCGTACTGGTCGTTGATACCGTCGGCTTTGCAGAAGGCTATCTGGTCGTTACGCCACGTGAAGATGGCGTTGCCAAACACAGTACCCAACTACACGTTGAAGAGCGCTTTACCCTCAGCGAAGACGGCAAAACACTGACCCGTGAATACACCGCGACTGATCCTTTGTATATCGCTGGGACTTACACCGGTAAGGATGTTGTGAAGCTAACCACGTTTGACTATGAGCCTTACAGCTGTGATGACCTGACGGGAGATACGTTCTAACAGTGACTTGATGGAGGGCCGGCTATCAGTCGGCCTTTTTCGTGTCTGGCAAATAGGCACGTGCCACCCTGCTGCGATAGCCTTTTCAACCTTCATTTCGATGTTATTCTGCTTAACCATGATCCGAAGCAAGCAAGATTACCCCGAACAGTATATTCTGGAAAAACCGGATGAATTAATTAAAATCTCCCTTAAGTACTACCCAAAATAGCAGAGTGGTTCGTCCACTTCTGCATACAAGCTCAACTGTTATCAGGAGGAAAAGTGAGTAACGATTTAGAACCAAAGAAATTCAGCAAAGACAGAGGCTTAAGTATCGCTATTTCTTTAATTAACGAGCTTGTGAACATTGACGAGCTATCACCAACTGACAGAAAGCTCATAACTGATTCGCTAGCGCTACTAGCACGTATCAGGAAAGATAAACCAGATACGAGAACCAAAGAGCCTAATCCTCGTAAAGTTAGTAAAGCCAGTTATAAAAACTGCCCAATCTGCGCTTGCCAACTGAATACCAAGAACTATGACTCACACATTGCCAAAGTACACGGCAATAGAGATAAAACAATCCCGAAAAGCCCGAAGTCAGTTAAGCTCATTTCGAAGAGGGGAACTCGTTTGGTTGGTGACCATATTTGCTCTAATTGCAGAATTAAAACATCAAACCCTACAAGGTATGCACAGAGCAACATCGGGGAGGTCGTTTTATGTGGGCGCTGCAAGCCGAGAGTTAGAAATCGATCCTTTGAATCTAAAAAAATCGACGCGCTTGATATAGCTACAACAGGAGGTGGATTTGAAACTAACAGAAGAAGGCACTGAGCATTTGGGCCGTTTATTGTTTTAGATGTATTCGTTTTAAAGCAGACATTCTATTGATGTTGTATTAGTATATATTCGTGATTCGCGAATAGAGAAGGCAATGCTAAAACCTCAAGATATCGTTATTTTACTAAAATTAGTGGTTCTGGACTCAGAGTCTTGGTCTTATGCAAGCTTAGCAAAACAGCTGGGTATGAGCATGTCCGAGGTTCACGCCGGTATTAAGCGAAGTGTTGTCGCGCAGTTGGCCGTAAAGCAAGGTCAATCAGTGACAGTCAATCACCGCAATCTATTGGAGTTTTTAGTTCATGGTGTACGCTATGTGTTTCCTCCGATACGAGGTGAATTAACACGAGGACTGACAACTGCCTATGCGGCTGAACCATTGGTTAGTTACTTTGCCGGTAGTGCGGAGCCACCTCCAATCTGGCCTGATAGTGAAGGCAACACACGCGGAATCGCTTTGACGCCGTTGTATAAGTCGGTGCCATTTGCAGTGAAGCAAGATAACAAACTCTATGAATTACTCGCTTTGGTGGACGCTATCCGTGTCGGGCGAGCCAGAGAAAGACAGCTCGCAGTTCGTGAGCTAACTGCACGTCTGAGTGAAAGTGAGGAGCGTTATGCATCCTAATATTCAAATACTGACATCAGCCGCTAATAGCCTTGGTGAGTTAACCAATGATCTGGTATTCCTGGGAGGCTGCGCGACAGGGCTTTTAATTACTGACCCCGCTGCCCCTGAAATTCGGGTCACACGTGACGTGGATGCTATCGCGCAAATAACTACCCGAATGGAGTATTACCAACTAGCAGATCAGCTCCGTGCTTGTGGTTTTCACGAATCACAGGAAGACGGCGCACCGCTGTGTCGTTGGGAAAATGCAGAGGTTATTTTGGATGTGATGCCTACAAATGAAAACATTCTGGGCTTTAGTAATCCGTGGTATGAAGGTGCTATTCAAACGGCAGAGATAGTCAGCTTGCCAACAGGCGAAACAATAAAGCTCGTTTCGCCCGCTTATTTTCTGGCAACCAAATTGGCTGCATTTTATGGTCGGGGCCGGGGCGACTTTTTGATGAGCCATGATATTGAAGATATTGTTGCGGTACTAGATGGCAGACCAGAGATTGTGGCGAATATTCAGAAAGCGGATGACGTAGTCAGACACTACCTCTCAGAGCAGTTTACGGCCTTGCTAAAAAGTCGTGACTTTGTTGAGGCTATTACCGGGCATTTGCCTGCTGATTCTGCCAGTCAGAAAAGAGTCACACTGCTGATTGAGCGAATCAGGCAGTTAAAATAGGGAGGATTACCACATGGTCGGCCTTTTTGTTGGGCTGTATGAGCTTTAGCTAAACAGCCTATCTTGATCAGTTTGAGCAGTGGTAATCAACAGGCTCCGGCGGCAGTGGCCCATTACCCAAAATCATATCCGCCGCCTTCTCTGCAATCATAAACACGCAAGCATTGATATTGGCGCTGGGCACACTCGGAATCACCGAAGCATCCACAACCCGCAAGCCATCAATCCCACGAAACTTTAATTCCAAATCAACCACCGCACGCTCATCGCCATCCGCCCCCATGCGCGCCGTACCACAAGGATGATACGCCGAGGAGGCATCTTTACGGATAAACTCATCCAGCTCGGCATCGGTACGAACCTGTTCACCCGGTAAATCCTCGCGGCGATGAAATGGTTTAAATGCCGCTTGCGCCAACAGCTCACGCCCCAATTTTAAGCCTTCACGCATTTCATGGCGATCGCGTTCGGTGGCTAGATAATTGGGATCAATCAGTAGCGCATCGTCGGGATTCGCAGAGGCCAAGCGCACGTTGCCACGGCTTTCAGGGCGCATGGTTCCCGCCCCTAAGCGATAGCCATTTTTAGCCGGATTCGGTATCCAGTTTTCACCAAAAAACACCGGAAAGAAATGGAACTGAATATTAGGATGCGTAACCGCCTCATCACTTTTTAAAAACGCCCCAACATGACATTGATTCACCGCTGCCACACCACCTTTCCACGCAAACCACTGGATGCCAGCCCATACCATAAGGTGCGGCTTCAGGTATTTATTGAGCGATACCGGCTGATCCGTTTCCACCTGAATATGCGCTTCCAGATGATCCTGCAAATTCTCACCCAGCATCGGCGCAGAGTGAACCACGTCAATACCATGCTCACGCAAATGCGCTTCCGGCCCAATGCCCGACAGCATTAAAATCTGCGGCGTACCAAACACACCGGCGGCCATAATCACTTCTTTATCGGCCGACACAATGGCTTGGCGCTTACCCTTCACAAACTCCACACCAGTCGCGCGGCCGTTTTCAACCACGACCCGCAACACCTTAGCCCCCGTCACCACATCCAGATTGTCACGCATTGCTTGCTCATGCAGATAAGCGCGTGCCGAACTGCTGCGATAGCCTTTTTCCACCGTCATTTCAAAGCGGCTGACACCTTCCTGCCTAAAGCCGTTTACATCTTCCGTCAGCTCATGACCGGCTTGCTGCCCGGCTTCTAAAAACGCAGCATTTAAAGGATTGAGTTGTTGCTGAGCTTTCACCCCAACCAAACCGGCATTATTGCGATAGGCATTCGCAGGGCCATCGCGTCGCTCAAACTTTTTAAAGTACGGCAGGCAATCGGCATAAGACCAACCGGTGCAACCCTCCACCGCGGCCCAATCATCATAATCACGCGGATTACCACGCAAATACGTCATGCCATTAATCGACGAAGAACCACCCAGCGCCTTACCGCGCGGCTGATCGATTTCACGATTATTCAGATGTTTTTGCGGGGTCGTCTTGAACCAGTAGTTATACTGACTAGTCGGCTTAAAGGCAGAGCGCAGGCCAGCTGGCATTTGCAAAATCCAGCTCCGATCATTGCCACCATGTTCCAGTAACAACACGGAGTATTGACCGGACTCACTGAGGCGATGCGCCAGCACACAGCCCGCCGTTCCCGCGCCTACAATAATGTAATCATAGCGATGCTTCACAGATAACTTTCCTCAAATGGACAATCGGACAATGGCACGGGGCCATTCACAGGCACAAACACATAGCGCGCCAAGTTGTGCGAGGTCCAAACCTGCATGTTGCGGCAGCCGGTGGTGTAGCGCACATTGAGTGGGCTGTAGAGCACCGCCGCATCCATTCCGAACTCAGCCAGTAACGCTCGGGTGCGATTTAAGCGGTAAGCTCTAACGCTTTTTTGATCGATAGTCGTGGGTAATTGCAGCATGTTTCGCCTCCGAAATTCATTGCAGATGTTGCCTGATCGTTCGGAGTTTCTGCGCTTACGGTCATTAAAGCAAACGAATCAATTTCAAGTAGTGATCAATAAATTTTTAATGATCGATTCTTGCTGATCGCACTATCAATACATCGGATTGCCGTTTTTGGTTTCGGCCGGAATCTCTTGAATCGAATCCCAATGCTCAACGATTTTACCGTTTTCATCAAATCGGAAGAAATCCATCGTGATGTACTCGTCACCATCTGGCCAAGCCTGATGAGTGTGCAGCGCAACCAAATCACCCTCTGCAATGGCACGAACAAACTCAATCGTCTTGCCTGGATAATCCCGATCCATTTCTGCAAAGTAATCGATGAATGCCTGCTTGCCATTACCCACTGCTGGATTGTGCTGGATGTAGTCATCACCGACATATAATTCGACCGCTTTTTCCGGATTGCCAAGGTAGGCGGTTTTGTAGAAGGCGATGGCGTTTTGTTTGTTGGTTTGTAGATTTTGATTCATGTGATTTCCTTCCGGGTAACGTTGGGTCTGTTTATTGCTTAGATAATTCCACGGCTGCGATCATAGTCAATGATAATGCCTGAGGTTACCTTCAGGCTCTGAAAGCAACCATCGCCATAAGGGAACGATATCAATACGCTTGCCTTCGATTTCAATCTGCTCATGTCGGTGTTGGGTCACTAGCTCTGCCCTATCCAGCTTCATGTATTTCATCGCTTCCAGCAAACCATTAATCTCACGATCATAAGTCTTAGTGCCTTCAATATCCACACTCACATTAACTAGGCGAGCCTGATTACCGGGCACATAAAAATCGACCTCTTGAACTTCCTTATAGTAATAAACCTCTCGATGATGACGGCGTAACTGTAAGAAAACCACGTTTTCATAAAGCTTACTTAAATCACTGGACAGCGACGTATTCAGCAGTGTTTTAAAGCCATTATCTATCGCATAAATTTTGCGAGGTTTGCCTTCATTGTTTCCCCCTAGAGAAGGAAAGAAAGGTAAATTACAGACTTTTAGGAAGGGAAAGAATAGCCACCAGCTAACTCTCTTACACATCTTACCGTCAGTCGAAGATCCCTTATTGCTAAGTGGCGCGGGACAATTTATTCGTACCCCATGCCAAGCTCTTGAGCTTGATCTTCCTGTTTTTTATAGCCGATTACATCTTTAATTTTAACCACTACAAGGCTATCAGCACCTACCCTACGAAATGGAATTTCACCCTTACTCAACAACTCGTCGAGATACGGCTGACTAACGTTTAAGAAATCAGCCGCCTGTTGAGTGCTTTGATAGTGCTCAATTTTTTGGGCAGTTGGAAATTGAACCACATTTGAACGAGCCATACCCTTTCCCTTCTAAAGCTTGTAAATAACCTTTGAATCAAGCACTCAATATAACTTTGAACTCAGGCGTTAGATTCAACTTGTTAGCAGCCTTACAAAAAGCGGTATCAAATGTATGTAAAACACTATCTCCACAAATGCACAAATGAATTGCGTCAGCGAAGTCTGCACCTAAGCGATACCAACTTAAAGATAGCTCAACCTCATGAGAGTTTTCTATTGTGAGATTTTCAGTCAGTGCCGCTTGTTCAAAAAAATCGGCAATATCTGAACGCGCTAGTTTATACACAGAACGCAACACCCACTCCGTCTCTAGTAACACCGTGCGAGAAACAAACACCTCATTTTCCATCAGTAGCTTTTCAGCAATATCAGCTTGCTGCTGGTCATCGTTTGTCGCAATACGGACGAATAAGTTCGTATCAAAAGCGATCATTGCTGTACTCCACTGGCCTACAAAGTTGCTCAGTAGGAATAGCTTCACCACTATATTTAAGAAAGCCTCGTAGTGATTTAACGGGTTGTTTTTTTGCCTGAGTTTTTGTGCGAAGCATGACGCCTTGCTCTGTCATCACTAGCATCAATTCCACACCATTACCCCAATGTAGATCATCTCTGACCTCTTTTGGAATCACTATTTGTCCCTTGCTGGACACTTTAACTGTTGCTAATTTCATACATAAACCCTTAAGTAAGTCAGAATGTAAGCCTTCATGATGAAGTTAAATATAACTATAAAGACTCTATGATTAATTATCAACTAAAGACTTACTTTTCGTCTTACTTTTTTTGAGCGGCTATGTAATCTCACATTTTGATATTATGAAATCAAACATTGGTCTAAAAACTTCAAATGCTTCGGGTGGTAAACTGGGAACAACTTCTTTTGAAAAAGAGGTTTTATCTCCATCGAATTTAACTTGCTCACCACCAGGTGATGGCTCAGTTTTAAAGTATGTATCCTGATTCACAGCGCCATAAAATAAATGCTCTATTGCACAATTGGAGCTTCCCCCAAAAGTTGTTTTGGTCTGGTAGTCTCTATAAACCTGACGGTGAATCACATCATTTTTTGGGATTGGTAACATAAAGGCATAAGACGTATCACCATCTTCATTTTCCCACTTTTTGAGCATTCCGGCATCAGGGTCATCTTGCAAAGTATCCCCATTTAAACTATTACAATGGTTATAAGCTTGATCAAAATCCAACAATTAATAAACATCCAATATGAAACCCGCAATCGACCTAAATCTAATCAAAACCTTCCTAACCGTGCTGGAAGAGCAAGGCCTATAACCAGCCGCCGAACGCTTAAATAAAACACCCGCTGCCATCAGTGTTCAGATCAAAAAACTAGAAAGTCTGCTCGGCAAGCGCGTATTGGAGCGCAATAACCAAGGCATCGTACTCACGTCAGCCGGTGAAACACTGCGTCGCAAAGGCCGCGTGCTAATGCAGCTCAACTACGAGCTATTGGGAGATTTCAGTGGTAGCGAACTGAGCGGGCCATTAAATTTTGGCGCACCCACGGATTACGCACCGACGCTATTGAACAAACTGTTGCCGATCTTCCAGCAGGAGTTTCCCCATGTCGCGCCCAGCATTAGTCTTGAGCCCAGCCGCATATTGCGCCCGCGCGTGCAGTCCGGCTCATTGGATATGGCGATTCTCGCTTGCGAGCCAAACCACGAGGAAGGCCATGCACTCTGGACTGAGGAAGTGACTTGGTATGGCAACGCGATGGAAGCCGATGGCAAAATCCGCGCGGGCGTATTGAGCACCAATTGCATCTTGCGGGATCGTGCTCTGGAAAAGCTGCGGGAGGCAAACTGCGGCTTTAATCTGGTACTGGAGGCGGCGACCGTTGCCTCGCTCAGAGATGCCGTGGAGGCTGGGTTTTGTCAGGCATTTCTTCCGGCGTCACTGGAAGGTCAGCTGAAGCGCTCGGAGGCATTTAGCAACTCACCACCGTTACGATTAACGTTTGCGCTGGTTGGCAATAATCGTTTTAAACAAAATGATATGAGCAGCATTGCGGATCAGTTCAGGCATTCGCTGGAGGTCTGAATCATTCAATCACTGGTAGCAAGTCGTAGAGTAGTAAGCTACTGTCGCAAGGCCAAAATCACACGAGGTGAATGAGATGAAAGAGAAATTAGTGCCCTTTAACCTTGACTCGCTCATTGAGGATTTGAAAGACGCGGCATTGCAGACTGATGCCAGAGCACAGGTAAAATCCATCCTGAAAGATACGGTCGAAGATCCCCAATGGGTCAGCGAGACGATACCGACATTTGAGGAAGATGATGTCATTTTATTCGAGGATGACACGGTCTCGATCTGGCATTGCCGATTTGTGGCGGGTCAATCGGTGCCGCCCCACGATCATCAGATGGTTCCGACTATAGCTGTTTATCAAGGTGCTGAACGTAATGCCATGTGGGTCAGAAATGATGCTGGTGGCATTGATAAAAAAACCGAAATCGTCGTCAAGGCGGGGGATGTATTACAGGTCGGTCCGACTGCTATTCATTCCGTTGCTCGTGATGGCGACACAGACTCCTGCGCCATTCATGTCTACCTCGGCAAGCTTACAACGGTGGATCGCTCATTATTCGATGTCAAAACCGGCGAAGAAATGCGCTTTAACGACGACAACTATGATCGTTTAATTAGTGCGGACCTAATATGAGTACTGAAACGCTGGAGGTCAGCCCCTCCCCTAAACTAAGACACGTTGTTAATGCCAAGGGCGAAACGATCAAAGTTCCTGATACTTGGGAACTGCTTGAACCCGGCGATGCGGCGCTGAGCCGACGGATTAAGAAAGACGGCCCAACTTGGACCATGAAAGAGAAAAAAGGCCGGCGGCTTTTCTCAAAAGGCATCTGGGCCCCTGCTGATAGAATCGCTGCCCTACGTGCTGAACTGGAGCAAGAACGCCTCGATCCGTCTTATCAAAAGAAACTCGACGCGGGCCGAGCGCGGCGCGAAAAAGAGCAAGTCGCCTATGCTGCTGATTTTGAAAGCTCTGTACGGGATTATTTGTCCTTCGCACCGGCCTACGCCGCACTCGCAGTGGAGATGGCTAAACAAATTGCTGACCATGCCACGCCGGTTGGCAGTGGAACGGTTGCACGCACCAAACGGATTTCAATCGAGCAACGCGCAGAAGCGGCGACCATTGCTTGGATGCGGCATCAGACAACTGCCTACGACGATATGGTGATTCCACGTGTTAAAGGGCAGCGCCGCGAAGTCCGTAAGCAATTGGCGAAGCGCTCCAAGCAGTTACTCAATGACTATCGAAACGGTGCTGAAAGGCCTCAGAACTGCCCGTTGGCTGCGGCTTTAAAAGCTGTCTAATTGACCTGCAAGACCATATAACTGATGACGATATACCGCAGTAATTTTCCTGCGGTCACCAATAAAAGAAACCAGTGCAGGCGAATCCGTAATACACCCGCGATTACGGTGAGTGGGTCACCAATGATTGGAACCCAAGCAAAGCATAAGGACAGCATGCCGTATTTCTTAAAGCGCTGTTCTGCCCGCAGGAAATCAGCTTCCGACATCTTTAACCACTTTTTCACCAGAACCATGCCACCCCAGTAACCGAGGGCATAGTTCGTTAGTGAGCCCAACACATTGCCGGCGGTGGCGACGATGACCAACATGGTAGGTGACAAACCACTTAGCAGTAAGGCGCTTAAAACAAGTTCTGAGCTTAAAGGCAGAATCGTCGCGGCTAAAAATGCCGAGATGAAAAGGCCAAGCGTGCCGAGTTCTGTGAAATACTCCATGGCGCTTAGCAGTCTGGAATGCAGCAGTTATTCGACACCGCTTTCTGGGTAGATATTAAGCTGGTCATTGCTCAGCACTGGACTGGCTAACGATTTGAGTAAACGCTTTTAGCAGGCTACTAATCACGGCTTCATCAAGGTCAGCGGTAATGAAAACAAAGCGACTGCGATGGTTGTCATCGGGCCACTCGGCCAACTTAATCGGTGGGTAAAACAAGTGCTGAACGCCATGCAGTACCATCGGCTGATCGGGTGACTCCTGTAGATTCACAATCCCTTTCATGCGCAGTAGATTGGGGCCGCAGGAAAGATTCATCGCGGTCATGGCATCGGTAATATCTCGCCAGACTAACGGCTGATCAAAGATAAGGGAAAAGCTACGAATGCGCCCATCGACACCGGGTGAGGCCGTCGATTTGGGGTTACGAATTCCAGTATGCTGAGGCGCTGCTACGGGCGTGACCGCACGGAATTTATCGGCAGCCAGCCATTGCTTAGTCTCAGTGGGTTGCGACTGATGATAGGCACGTAGTTTGTAAACGTTGGCAGGGTCTACATCGCCATGCAGCACGGGAACAATCATTGCAGCGGGATTCAACTGATTCAGGCGTGCTTTGAGTTGAGCCACCGTGGCCTCATCGGCAAGATCAGTTTTGGTTAGCAACAAGCGATCAGCCGTCGCAACCTGACGCACCGCTTCAAAGTTTTCATCCAGTTGCTGATCGGCAAACACCGCATCCACCGTGGTCACAACGCCATCCAGATACAACCGACGCGCAGCCCAGCTAGAGTTGAGCAATGTCTCCATAATGGAAGTTGGGTCAGCCACGCCGGTGGTTTCAATAATAATGCGCTCATAGTGAGGCACCACACCGCTGGCTCTTCCCATCCATAGATTCTTCAAGGTAGGCAGCAGAGTTCCCTGAATCTCGCAGCAGACACAACCACCATTGAGTAATGCTATCGGCACATCAATTTTTTCAAGCAATTGGTGATCAATCCCGACACTGCCAAACTCATTCATGATTACCGCGGTTAGTGGCTGAGCTTGTGAGTGGCCTTTCCAGAATGATGGCTGCAGTAGGTTGTTGAGTAGCGTGGTTTTGCCGCTGCCTAAAAAGCCGGTTAGGACTGTAACGGGGATTCGGGTTTCGGCGGGGTTGTCTGTTTGTGGTGTGGTATTGGGCATAGTAATTAGTAAGTCGATGGTGTTAGCAACCAGCCTAACTTCTCTTTCAGCTCATCAAAGTTTTCGTGGTCATAGTTGTAGGGCGCTCTCGGGAAACCTTTTTGATAAATGCTATTGAGCACGGCTTTAGCATCATCTGGCGCACCAAACTCGGAGCACTTCAGAAAATGTTCGATACAGGCCTTCTTCTCATCATCCAACGTGGACAGTAACAAAGATTCGACATTGCCCAGCTTCGTCTCAGGATTACAGCAGATAAAAGATTGAGCAATAGGCCCCAAAACTAACTCATCAATTATATTGTTCAGCGCTTTTTGTGTGTTTTCATATCCGCCATAAATTCGGTCATTGGCAGGATCATCGGCATCTAATACGAACAGTACCTTATCAATTTGATCAGCTTCAATTTGCTGGATAAGCTCCCGATAATCAGTGTTACCAGCCTTGAAAAAATTACTTTTTCTGCCGATTTTATAGGGTTCAACCATCCCATCAAAATCATAGCCAAGGCTATTCGCTAGCTGCTTCATTAACTTAAAATCTTCCGTGCCTTCATGAAGAATTGCTACTTTCACCAGCCACGTACCTCGCGATTATCGTCAATGCTATCGGTTAGCATGTCAAAGTCACGAACGATTGCCTTAATCTGCTGAGACTTGTTTTTCACCAAAGTAATTAAGCTAACCTCTCGCTCATCTAACTTTTTGGCGACACGGCAGTAGGACTCGATGCACTCCTTTGAGTGTGTGGTTGCAAACACCTGAACATTGAGTTCATTTGAGAGCGTTAGGATGATTTCCCAAAGCTGGTCCAAGAGCGTGTAATGGATGCCGTTGTCTAGTTCATCGATGAAGATATACTCATTCTCAGCTGCAAACATATTCGTAATAACAGACAAGTAGTGCCTCAAGCCATCGCCGAACTCATTCAGAGACCGGTACTCAAAACCACCGTCTCGTGATGGCACTTTACATTGAACGGCGTCACCAATCACTTTGACGTTTTCAATGGAGTCATCGAAGCGAGCGATAAATGCATTTACGTCTGATTCGCGATCTTTTTCTTGCACCCGTGCGTAAGCAAAAATGATGTCTGCCTGACTATCCCGAACGCTGGGGACAAAACTAGCGCCAGCGACGGACTTCATGCTTTTGATGATTGAAGCGATGTTCATTTCGCCTTCTGTGAAAACTGTCTCTTCGTGATTGATCCGGCAGACATACAGCTTTTCAAGCTTGGGTTTTTGATACTCGAAAGACACTTTATTCAAGTTCGTTTGGCAGTTAATAAGCTCCGAACGTTGTTTAACATGCGCTACAAACTCATCATCGACCAGCGCTTGCTCAATCCTTTCTGCTCTATTCCGGTATTGATGCAGAAGCCAAAAACTGGCGAATAAATTAGGAATATCCTTGGCGAGTGAAGATATATATATCGCCTCCATCAAAGCCGTCTTGCCAACATTATTCTTACCTGAAATTAGATTGACCCGCTTAAACCCATCCACAGAGAAGCTTTCAAAGCACTTGTAACGGCCAATTCTTATATAGTTTGCAAAATGTTCTGGCATGATTGAATGATCCTAAACGTAAGCCACTGAAGTAAGTGTCGTACCGGCATTTTAACAGAGCTCGACAAGGGGTGTAACTAAACTAACGGTGGGCGATTGACTTACTATGTACTTGGCTGATTGAGAGTTGGATTTACAATTAGCATGACTCCACGTAAAGCACAGAAAGCACTAGAGAAAATAGCCAATACTTGGCCGTGGAAATGAAATCAGGCAGCACCTTGAGTCGGGATCAGTTTAAGGGCTTGAAGTATTGGAATGACTTGACTGGTAATGAGGGAAAATCAACATGAATGTATGGCGGCGATCAAGCCCAGCAGCGGCATGATATTTCGGTGTTATCTTGGCATCAAGTGAGTAAGCTGGTCGATCAGCCTGACCATTAATTACTTTAACAGTCAGACTGTGGATTTTCCCAGCGCATACAAACGGCGTTACTATCGATTGAGATGGCTTAAAAAGCCAGAAATACGAGCGTCAGTAGTGCCTTGAAAGAAGTCATCAACCGCAAACTCACCGTGCTTCTTGCCATCTTCCAGAAACCAGATTGAGTTGGCGACACTTCGGGCAAAGCCCATCTCATGAGTCACACAAACCATTGTCATTCCTTCGGCTGCCAGATCTCCCATAACGTCCAGAACCTCTGAAATCATCTCAGGGTCCAACGCGCTGGTAGGTTCATCGAACAGCATTATTTTGGGTTGCATGGCCAGACACCGGACTATCGCGACTCGCTGCGCTTGGCCACCTGATAGGCTTTCTGGGTAATGACGCTCCTTGCCCGACAACTTAACCCGTTGAAGCAGATCAGATGCCATCTGCTCTGCTTCATCCTTAGCGACACCCTTCAGTTTGCGCGGCCCCAGCGTGATATTATCTAAGATACTCAGATGCGGAAACAGGTTGAACTGCTGAAAGACAAATCCGAGGCTCATACGGAACTTATCTAGATTGATGTTGGGTTCATAAATATCACGGCCATTGATGGTAATTCGGCCGGAATCAATCTCCTCAAGCCGGTTAAGGGTACGGATAAGGGTACTTTTACCAGACCCCGACGGGCCGCACACAACCGTCACTGTGCCTTGTGGGAAGGTGCCCGAAACGCCCTTCAGCGCGTGAAGCTGACCGAAGGATTTATTCACGTTTTCTACAGTAATCATGATGGTAGAGCTCCCTGCGACTTACCTATTTTCCGCTCAAACCATCGCGCAGCAGATGTGAAAGCGAAGCAAACAATAAAGAATGTCAGACCTAGAATGGCGTAGATTTCCACGGGCTGGACAAGCAGTATGGAATTCACCTGCGATGCGGCAAACGTGAATTCATGAACACCAATGACGAACCCCAAAGAGGTCTCCTTGATGATTGACACAAACTGGCTGAGCAATGCAGGGAACGAGCCATACATCACCTGAGGAAGAACAATCAGCGTCATCGTTTTAGCCCTAGAGAATCCTAAAGCCTTGGCTCCCTCTGTCTGTCCATAGGGCAGCGCTTGAATGCCTGCCCGGATCACCTCAGCGAGGTAGGCGCTTTCATAAAGCACCAGCGCAATGACCATGACCCAAAATGCGCCGATCGCCTGACCGAAGACCAAGGGGCCGAGGAAGTGAGCCCAGAAGATAATCATCAAGAACGGCGTACCGCGCATCACATACACGATCGCGAAAGTCACCGCTCGCCAGAGTCGACTCTTTCCAGTCCTGCCGATGGCAATCAGCATTGAGCAAGGGAGCGCCAGTAACAAGCAAACAACTGCAAGCGCGAGTGTGCCTGCGAGACCGCCAAGCGGGCCATTCGGGTACTGTCCTATCAGGAAGAACAACCAATAGTCATTGATAATCTCAAGCATTGTTCGCCCTCCGGCTCTTCTTTGCCCACCGCTCGGCAAACTCCCCGGCGATCATAATAAGAATGGAAAAAAACAGGTACGTCATTGTTGCGATGAAGAAAATCTCAAAGGTTCTAAAGGTGTCATTGTTAATGGACAGAACCTGATACATGAACTCATGAACACCAATCGCCATCGCAATCGACGTGTTCTTAAACAGCAGGAGCGTATTGTTCATTATCAGCGGAACAGTGGCCCGCAGGGCTTGAGGAAAAACAATGTACTGCATCGTTCGCAGAAAACTGAAACCCAGTGCGCGACTTGCTTCGACTTGGGTATTGTTAATTGAGCGGACGCCGCTGCGGAATGACTCAGAGAAATAGGCCGCCATGCAAAACCCTAAGGCAAGACTGGCAAGAATGAAGCCGCTATCGCCATTATTGAGGGCCTGTTGCAAGAAGTCTGGAAGCAACATCGGCATTGCAAAATACCAGAACATGATCTGAACCAGTAACGGTATATTGCGTGCCAGTTCGATATAGATCGCTGGAATCCAGCTAATCACCTTGATCGGCGACATCCGTAACAGTAGGAGTAAAAACCCCAGAACGAAAGCGATTATCCAGGAAGAGATGAAAAGCCCAAAGGTCAGCCGTAAACCCTCTAAAAGCCAAGTTAAGTAAGGCTCATTAAGAACACTAATAGATTCAATACCCATTTTCTAACCTCTGCGCTTTTAAGGATAATTACTTCAGGTAATCGGTGATCGGAATGATCTTGAAATTGCGCTCCTTAGATTCACCAAACCATTTATGGTAGATTTTCTTGGCTTCGCCATCGGCTTCCATAGCCGCGAGCGCTGCATTCACTTTTTCTACCAATCGTGTTTCGCCATCAGCGACAGCAATACCCCAAGGTTCAAATTTCAGAGCCTCAGGCACGAACTCAAGCGGCTTGGGGGATTTTGCTTTTAGCTCAGCGGCGATTACATCGGTCAGTGCGATCGCATCGATTTTGCCTTGCAAGAGTGCTAGAAATGCGGCAGGCATATCTTGATAGCTAGCAACCTTGGCAGTTGGGATCATTTCGCGCACATATTGCTCGGTACTCGAACCCTTTGCCGTTCCAATTGATTTACCAGCCAAGCTCGCTAAGTCACTAAAGCCTGCACCTGCATGGGCCAGGACCATCTGCACACCCACATAATAAGAAAGCGTATAGTCGACCTGCTCATCACGCGCCGCTGAATAGCCCAGTGCGGCGGCTAGGATATCAATGCTTCCCTGCTGCAGTTCTGGAATACGCCCCTCAACAGAGACCGGAACGATATCGACTTTGACATCCATTCTGGTCCCAACCGCTTTACAAAAATCAATGTCATAGCCAACGACTTCACGGGTATCTTTATCCAAAAAACCAAACGGTTTTGCAGCTGAGATAACCCCGCAACGCAATACACCCTTGCTCATGACATCATCTAAATTATCAGCCTGTACAGGGCTCACGGTCGTTAAAGTGGCTGCAGCAAGCGCAGCTAGTGTTAATCCAATTCGTCTCATTTCTCATCACACCTTTGGTTGGGTTGGAAGTTGTAAGGCTGAGACGGCTTTCGCCATCTTCGTGCATGCTTGATCAATAATTTCGTCCGACGTCGCAAACGACATCCGCAGATACGGTGACATTCCATAAGCTTCCCCGGAGATTGTCGCCACATGCGCTGCACGAACGAAATAACGAGCAATGTCTGAGTCGGTTGCCAGTGTTTCACCGTCTTCGGTCACAGCGCCGATTAGGCCGGCAACGCAAACAAACGCGTAAAATGCGCCCTCTGGTTCACGGCACTCCAGCCTTGGAATCTTGCTTAAGCCTTGTACCAAACGATCACGTCGTTGCTGGTAGAGCGCTCTATTGCGGGCAATATCACTTTGATCACCTGTTAGCGCAGCGAGTGCCGCCGCTTGGCTGATAGAAGCAGTGCAGCTTGTATCTTGAGAAATGATGCACTTGATCTGGGCGATCAGCGCCTTAGGACCGGCAGCGTAGCCAATTCTCAAACCGGCCAAGGCATAGGCTTTAGATACGCCATTCGCGGTCAGTACGCGCTCGCGCAAATTGGGGTTTGCACCAACAAATGTACTGAAGTTTGCACCGTCGTAAACGAAGTGTTCGTAGATCTCGTCGGAGAGCACAACGCAAGTGGGATGCTCTGAAATCACCGCACCCAGAGCTGCCATTTCGGCTTTTGAATACACGGCTCCGGAGGGGTTGTTTGGACTGTTGAGCACGACCCATTTTGTCTTTGGCGTTATTGCAGATTTCAACTGCTCGGGCGTCATCTTAAAATTGGTTTGTGCGGAGCACTCAACTTCGACAACGTTTGCCCCAAATAACTGAGCAATGTCGGGGTAGGAAACCCAGTAAGGTGCCGGAACGACAACCTCATCGCCTTCATCAATCGTTGCACAAAATGCAGCGAAGATAATCTGCTTCAAGCCCGCGCCAAGTGCAATTTCACTCTCAGAGTACTTCAGACCGTTGTTCTTTTCGAAGCGGTCAACAATCGCCGCAATTAACGGCTGGTTCTCTATGAGATAGCCTGTTTCCTTTCGTTCTACGGAATCAGACATTGCGCGGATTGCAGCGTTAGGAGGTGGAAAATCAGGTTGTCCAATTGCCAGAGAAAGAATGGAAACGCCTTCTCTTCTGAGCTTAGAAATTTCAATCGCCACAGCCATGCTGGCTGAAGGCTTTATATTGGCCATCCTTTTCGCTGAGAAATTATCCTGTAGTGAATTATGCATAACTAGTCTTCCTCTTGCTTTTTAGATTAAGGTGGCAAATAGATCAAAACAAGTGATATTTATCTATACGTAAGTATCGAAAAAAGTGAACTTATAAGTGAATACAGCCGCCTTAGTTTCACTGACCTTATCTAGACAAGCCCAATAATTGCGCGGTCGTTCCACCCGATTGGATAGCGCTACGCATCTCATCTTCCAGACGCTCCCGAACTTCGCTTGCGGCTAATGCTGAAGCAACGGTGTCTTTCGGAACAGAGACGATACCATCCCGATCTCCAACAATAATGTCTCCGGGAGACACGCAGACTCCGCCAATGACAATGGGAACATTAATTTTACCCATCGCCTTCTTTTCGGTGCCCTTAATGGAAAGGCCGCGACAAAAGACAGGAAAGCCGCTCTTGAGCACATCATTGCCATCGCGAACACAGCCATCAATAACCAAGCCAGACAGTCCCATTTTCATCGCCTGAAGGGTTAGAATATCGCCCCACGGCCCCGCTTCCATAAAGCCTTTGGCATCGATAACCAAGACATCGCCAGGCTTGGCCATCTCAAGAGCAAAATGAATCGTGAAATTATCCGCAGGTCGAAGATCTACCGTGATGGCTGGCCCTGCGATGCGCGACTCCGGATTTAAGGGTTTCATCCCGTTATCAAAAGCACCGAAGGCACCTTGCGCTTCATACACAGTAGCTGCACCAAGCTCCTTTAGCCTTGTAAGCTGTTCAACTGTTGGCATTGTCATGACCTCATTTGTTTCATTAGATGGATAATGTGCAACTGGAAATGCACCCTCACAAAATTATGCTTTCGCGCTCAAAGTGCGTTAAAAGTTGGATTACCCGCACCTCACAGTTATTAAATCTAAGACTATAAAAGCATCAAAACAAGTGATATAAAGCTATATATAAACATGAAAAAAGGTAATTAGATGATCACCATACGACAGATTGAAGCGCTGATTTGGAGTGTTCGTCTTGGAACACTTTCGCGAGCGGCACACCGTTTGAGCATTGCACAGCCAACCATTTCAAAGCGGTTGCAGGAGCTCGAAGATGCCTGCGGATTCGAGATTTTTGAAAAGCGTGGTCGCAACTTATATTTGACCATGAGAGGTAAAAAGTTGAATAAAATGGCTGAGCAAGTTTTTGCGACAGTCCTGGAAATAGAGAATCTAAAAAACGATGGGTCTCCAGTCGAAAGAAGCATTGCAATAGGTGTCACAGAGTTTGCTGCACATACGTGGGTTGCCGCGCTAGTTGAGAAAATTAGAGTAGAATTTCCCCATATCATCCTGCGGGTATGCATTGAACATTGTGGTCAGCTTCGTCAAAAGCTAAAAAGTGGTGAGCTGGATTTGATTGTTTGTCCGAGCTTCACCCATAAGGCTGAAATCTCTTCTCTTCTGGCACAAGAAGTAAAATTCTCGATTGTCGGCAGTCCACGTGATTTCTCATCCAATCGACAATACCTAGGGCACGAATTGTCTGAACACACGTTTTTGACTCATGGCTCCATAGGCACAATTGGCGCGGTTGACACCTGGATTGCCGATGTTGATTGGAATCCCAAGCAGACGGTAAAAGTCGATAGTTTGGTCGCTCAAATTGAGATGGCAAGGGCAGGCATGGGACTCGCTATATTGCCTGCGGCGAGCGTTGCGACACTCATTTCAGCCGGTCAATTGACTGAGCTAAAATTGAATAAGCCCATGTACGATGTCCTATACCGAATTTACGGTCGTCAAAATGAATTATCCTCTTCGCTAAAAGAAGTCGCTGGCATCATAAAAGAGACCTGTGATTTTGATAAACACTGTCAATATATTACTGAGCGTCATGAGGTCAATCTGCATAAAGGTAGCAAACCACAGTTAAAAGCCCCGTAACGAAAAGCGCTTAGTGCCCTAGCGGGTATTTGGTATTACCTACCCTCTATCGTAGCCATAACCAGATCTTGCAACTGTTCAAGCATCCAGTTTCCAGCGGCATCTAAATGCTGAGTTTGCGACCAGACAACATCAACGCCTTGAAGAATATGCGCTTTTTCAAAGGAAAGTTCCAAGCACACAAGCTCCCCCTTCGACAGCTTTTCAGCAATAACAACCTGACTCAGCAGTGACCACCCCAAGCCCTTTACCACGAGATCAACCGTTACGTGGGGGCTTTCCAATAGCCAGACCCTGGCGCTCTGTTTTCTGCGTTTATAGACCGTCTCGCTTTGACTACGGCTGTGGGTAATCAGCTGCCGATAGTGTCGTAAATGAGATTCTTTAACCGGTTGAAGTTTGGTAAGCGGATGCTCTGGCGCGCACACTGCTTGCAATGTGGAATGCCCAATCCCTTGATAATTGATCCCAGCTGGCGCGATATCTTGGGCAATCATCAAACCGATATTCGCTCGACCTTCCCGTACCAACTCAGCAACATCCCCTGCTCCGGGGTCCAATAGCTCCAAGGTTATATAAGGGTATTTCTGTTCAAATTCTTCGAGTATCGACTCTAGCGCGGTATTCCAAGTGCTTTGCTCAATCGCCAAACACAGGTGCGTTTCTGACTGGCTCGTGAGCGAAGAGGCATGCGCAACAAATTCATAGTGGCTCTTGATAACATTTTTTGCATCATCAATGAGCGCCCTGCCCGCTGGCGTTAACGTAGGGCTCCGCTGGCTGCGGTCAAAGAGCTGCAAATTGGTTTCAAGCTCTAAATTAATCACCGCATTACTGATTGTCGATTGCACTTTTCCAAGGTGCCTCGCGGCGGCAGAGAAAGACCCTTTTTCCGCCGCAGCAATAAAAGCTTCAAGTTGATCCAGGCTGATCATGCGAATAGTCTCTGAGGTAAAGTATCGATAAAGTCGATGATATCTAATTTTAATATATTCACAACATCGTTAATGCTCTGCGTTCGTTTGTTACTTTTTTACTCTGGAAATCAAAATGAGCAATAAGATTGTTATTCGTAGCGGTTGGGATCGTCTTCGTTACGCCGTCATGTTTGAACTGGTACTGGTCGCAACCTTTGGCATTGCACTGTCGTATTTTTTTGAGCGGGCTGCAACGGATACTGTCGCATTGGCTGCGGTTTTGAGCACTAAGGCACTGATCATCAACCTGATATACAACAACATTTACGACCGTGTCGACGCCCGTCACGGACGAATTCCTACGGAACGAACACTGCTTGGCCGCGCTATCCATGCTATCGGGTTTGAGACTATTCTGCTGCTCACCTCTCTGCCAATCATGATGTGGTGGTTGGGGATGTCACTGTGGGAAACCGTACTACTGGATCTTGGAATGATGAGTTTCGTCGTGGTGTATACCTTCTTTTTTACACTCTTGTATGACAAATGCTTTCCGATACTGCAGCCAAGCGCTTCAGTTCAAACGAATATTGGATGATCTTAAAAACAATAGGGAAGACTAATAATGCCGTTAAAAATTGCAGAAAACGGGTACGAACGCCGTAAGGTTGATGAAGATATCACGCTAATGTGGGCTAACATCTTTTATAGCCTCAACCACAACAATCAGACCAGTTCGATACGCATTATATAGTTTTCATTGAAAATGTTTATCCAATTAGCCCATTTATCTAACACTCATTGAAGCCTATGATTCACTCCATCAAGTCGCCGGGCTGACCTAAGCACTAGCGGAACACACCCCTCACGGGGAACACATTTTGTTGGAGAATACACATGAAAGCCATTGGATATACACAGTCATTACCTGTTACAAACGTTGAGTCATTAATTGATTTCGAAATGCCACAACCAACGGCAACAGGCCGCGATTTGCTGGTTAAAGTAAAAGCGATTGCCGTAAACCCAGCGGATTGGAAAGTACGTTTATACATGCCACCTGCTGAAGGCGAAACCAAAGTGATTGGTTGGGATGCGGTTGGCGAAGTCATTGCCACTGGCGATGAAGTGACTAACTTCAAAGCAGGCGATATCGTATATTACGCTGGCGACATCACTCGCCCTGGTAGCAACGCAGAATTCCAATTAGTGGATGAGCGCATTGTCGGCAACAAGCCAAAGAGCTTGAGCGATGCAGAAGCCGCAGCACTGCCATTAACAGCAATTACTGCCTATGAAATTTTGTTTGAACACCTACAAATTGCCAAGCAAAGCCCGGATGCAAAGACAAAATCAGACGAAGTCATTCTGGTAACCGGTGCAGCAGGCGGCGTTGGCTCTATCTTGGTTCAACTGGCTAAAGCGATCACTGGCGCAACCGTTATCGGTACGGCTTCACGTGAAAGCTCAGCAGAATGGGTTAAGAACTTAGGCGCAGATTACATCGTTGATCACACCAAGCCACTGACTGCTCAAATTGAAGCACTCGGCATTGGCGCAGTGACTCACGTCGCTAGCTTGAACAGCACCGATAGCTACTTCGAAAGCTACACAGAAGTACTGGCACCCTTCGGTAAGATTGCGATGATCGATGACCCTGAAAGCTTGGATATTACTAAGCTGAAAATGAAGAGCTTGTCGCTGCATTGGGAATTCATGTTTGCGCGCTCTATGTTTAACGCAGCCGATATGATTGAACAAAGCCGCTTGTTGAACCACGTTGCAGACTTGATTGATCAAGGTCACATCAAGACAACTCTGGGCCAGCACATGGGCACAATCAATGCTGAAAACATGCGCGCTGCACATGCTTCATTGGAAGAAGGCCGCGCCATTGGCAAGATCGTATTAGAAGGCTTCTAAGCTGGATTTAAAGATTTAAGGTTTCTCGTACTGAGGTACGACTTTGGGCTAATCACTTTGTGGTTGGCCCTTTTTTTGGCTGCGCTTTATACAGAGTTCGTGCAAATTTGAAGTACAACTTCAAATTTGCACGATAAGCTAAAGGCCTCCCCAAGTATTCTTAAACTACAGATACTAGGGGAGGCCATTCGTTTAACTGCCCTGCTTATACTATTTCAGGGTTAAAGCATATTTCCTAACAACAAGAAAATACCAAAACTCATCGCACTAACCAGTCCGAATAACCCAACCGGTAGTTAAAAAACCGGCTGCAATAGGCTATTTATCTTGACCATCTAAGGTCATCAGCCGCTGATAATGCTCAGGACGACGATCACGAAATACACCCCAGTAGGCACGGTGTTTTGCAGTTTGGTCTAAATCAAATTCATGCACCAAAACCGCCTCATTCTCACGGTCTGCTTCTGCCACTTTCTCACCAAACTCATCGGCGATAAATGAAGATCCATAAAACGTTATTTCAGTCCCCTTGACGCCCGCCTCTGCCCCAATTCGGTTAGAGGCAATGAGCGGCACAAGATTCGCACCGGCGTGTCCTTGTTGAACACGTTGCCAATGCGGGGCCGAATCCCATTCATCATCACCGATTTCAGAGCCGATAGCGGTTGGGTAAAACAACAGTTCAGCACCCATCAATGCCATAGAACGGGCTGACTCAGGGAACCACTGATCCCAGCAGATACCCACGCCAATACGTCCCACGGCAGTGTCCCAGACACAGAATCCGGTATCACCCGGTGAAAAATAAAACTTCTCCTGATACCCCGCCCCCTGAGGAATATGGGTTTTCCGATAGACACCCAAAATACTGCCATCAGCATCAATAATGGCAATCGAATTAAAACGCGCTTCACCGGCTTTTTCGTAAAAAGAAATCGGCAAAACAACTGATAGCTCTTTGGCAATCTTTGAAAAATGTTTTAGCGTAGGATGATTATCGGCGGGCAGTGCAAGTTCGAGGTAGTCAGCGTATTCATTCTGGCAAAAATATAAGTCCTCAAACAATTCTTGTATTAGCACGACCTGTGCTCCCTGACTAACCGCATTGCGGACTAATGATTCTGCTTGAGCGATATTCTTCTGAGTATCACTGACACAAGCCATTTGTGTCGCCGCAACTACTACTTTTCTCATTACATTTCTCCTGGTTTATCGGGTAAACATGTGTGCCCATTAACGTATATCGTCGTATGTTAAACAGCAGAGGGAAGTTTCAACTTGAGAAACTTCCCTCTGCTTACTGCTATTTTAGGGTTAAAGCATATGGCCTAACATCAGGAAGAGACCAAAACTTACCACCGCTCCCAGTAAGGCATAAGGAATCTGCGTAAAGGCATGATCCATGGGTGAACACCCTGCACCCTGTGCGGCCAGCACGGAGGAGTCGCTAAAGAAACAAGCATGACTACCAAACGATGATGCTGACAGTAACGCACCAATCACCAAAGGAATATTGGCATCAACAGAAACAGCGATGGGTACTACAATCGGAATGGCAATGATAAAGACACCCCAGCTAGAAGCGGTACCAAAGACAATCGCGGCTAATAGTAAGAAGGTCAGTGCGGGTAACATTTCTTTGTTGAGATAAGGCGTCAATAAATCGATCAAGTATTGTGTCATCCCTAAGGAGTCGTTAATTTCTTTGAGGAGAAAACCTGCTACGACTGTGGACAGTGGGTATAACATCACTTTGAAGCCTTCAAACAAAGCCCGGAACTGCTGCTCCATGTTCAGTAAACCCTGTATGTAATACACCGCCATCATTACCGCGATCGTCAGAATAACGCCTTTCAGCAAATCAATTTCATAATAAATGGTGGAGGCGACCAGCAAAATCATAGGGAAAGCAAAGTTAAATATGCCAACAGTTGTGCTGGTTTCTTTCAGTGCTTCAGGCTCGGCTTCCATCCCTTGCCCAACAAAATCAGGAGGTACCGGCTCGCCTGCTTTCGCTCTTTGCTCCGCTTTCTTCATCGGTCCAAAGTCACCCACAATGCCGTAAGCCACCAAAAACACCAAAATCAAAGCCACCCAGCCGTAAACCATGTAAGGAATCGACGAAATATAAAGGCTTAATCCGCCACCTTCTTCAGCCAGTTTATTTTCTTCCAGCAAGCCTGAGAAAAATACAGCCCAAGTTGATACTGGCACAATCACGCACATTGGCGCGGCGGTAGAATCAATGATATAGGCAAGCTTTTCGCGCGACACATTATAGTGATCGGTAAGTTTTTTGACCGAAGAGGATACCGCGAGGCAGTTTAGATAGTCGTCAATAAAAACGATAAGACCAATAACGAAGGTCGTTAACATCGATTGTCTGCGGCTTTTGACTTTACCTTTCAGCCAGCTGCTAAAGCTTCCCAAACATCCGCTGATTTCGAGTAAAACAATCATCCCTCCCATCAAACCACACACAAGGATGATCCAAATAATCACGTCATTCCCCATGACTTTGGACAGATGTTCTGAAAAAGGTGCGATGAGGTTATCTTTCCCCAGCATCACCAACCCACCAAACACGCCAATCAATAAGGCCTCAAAAGGCTTTCTGAAGGCGATCGCGACGACCAGTACAAACAGCGTTGGAAATAACGAGTACCACTCCCACGGAGTGCCCTCTTCATGATAATGGGCCAACAGCCAAAAGCCGGAAAAGGCCAGAATAAACAATAAGGCTGATAGATAAACTCGCGATTTACTCCGCGAGTCCTCCAGTGTTTTGATCACTTGTTCCATACAAAATTCTCCAAGATTCAATTGTCTTTAATCGTTACTGTATTACGGGCAATCCCATTTTTTTACCGTACCTAAGGCGTGCATAGTGACTTGTTGATGTGAAAGGCATGAAGGCCGACTACTGATTAGGCATCTGCTTCATGGGATATGAGAGAGAAGTATAGAAGGAGGTTTTCGTTGTTTAAATCAGAAATAAAAAAAGGAATACATCGATAAATATCGATGTATATGAGTCACCTATAACGAGATTGGTCAGATTAAAACCACTACCGTCGCCACGTTCTGTGGTTCAAATGGGCGCGTTAATAATCTGAAAGCAAGCTTGTTGCTTGAGGCGGGGATGTGGAAGGTTGATCTGGTTGCATCGGCTTCTGGCGCAGCGCCTTGCTAGAAAATGTCCAGACTAAATTAAAAAAGCCTACTCCGATAGATCAGAGTAGGCTTGAATACGTAGTTAGGCTTATCGCTTAGCGCAGTGCATCAACCACAAAATCCAGTCGATCCTGCCCGAAGAACATTTGATCACCCACGTAACAGGTTGGCACACCAATTCCGTTGCGCTCAATCAACTCATCGGTATTGGCTTCCACGATCTCACGGCACTCATCCGCTCCCATCACTTCAGTCAATCCGTATTTTGCAATTTGTGCCTCGATAAACTCAGGGGCAGCAAGATTGGCTTCATCCGCCCATAGCGCGCTACTTAAGGCCGCAGCGGCTTCTAAGCCCATGCCTTTTTGCTGCTCAGCGCTCAGTACGATGGCGTCTGCTTTGGATTCGTCACAAGGGAAAAAAGCGGGCTTCAGATTAATCGGCAGCGCGAGTCGTTTGCTCCAACGTGCCAACTCATCTAAGCGATATTGCTGCATCGCAGGTGTGCGCTGGCCAACCGGTAAGATACCGATTTCTGAAAACAGACGCATAATATTGATGGGTTTGAGGTGTAAATTGAGATCCAAGTCAGCCTTTAGTTTAAGTAGCTGAATTGAGGCGTAACGTGACCATGGGGAGTTTAAACAAAAGTAGTAATCTACATTTTTCATGCTTCAGTCTCATTGCCGGATAGATAAGTTGCTTATCTGACCTGAAACGTTAGCGGGATGCAATCATTTACAACCCGCTAATGCGGAGACTCATGAATTTTTCTTGCCTGAGAACAGGCTCTTCATTGACTTAAGCACTTCCGTACCACGAATATCTCTGGCACGATTTTCGTAGTAGCGATAATCAATAGAACCACTACCAGTGCGGTTAATGCTAACGTCTGTACTATTTAACTTAGTCATCTTGTAACCTCTGTTTGGGTGTATGGGTGAATCATAGGCCCCTGAAAAAAATCATTCAAAGGACTTAATCTCTTTGCTCACATGAGATATCCTCATTTGTATGCAATCACGCCTACCACTCAACAATCTCAGTACCTTTGCCTCGGCTGCGGAATACTTAAGCTTTCAGGAGGCAGCCGAGTCGCTGTATGTGACGCCTTCAGCCGTTAGCCACCAAATTCGTAATCTTGAAAAAGTGCTGGGATACAAGCTGTTTGACCGGCTTGATAAAGGCGTTCGGTTAACGGCCAAAGGTGAGCTGCTATTTGCGGATATTAAAACGCCGATCAAGCAACTGCATGAAGCCAGCCGCAAAGCTTTACGGGGTTTGGAGGACAACACCTTGTCCTTATCCGTCGCGCCGATCTTTGGCACAGGCTGGCTGTTGCCGCGCTTAAAAGATTTCTACTCAACGCATCCTGAGATTAATTTATCAGTGATTGTGACGACTGAGATGATGGATTTTCAAACCGATGCGCTGGATGCCTCAATCCGAATCGGCAATGGCAACTGGGCCGATCTCGACATACTGAGATTGCTTGATCTGGAGATCGCACCGGTCTGCCACCCTAGCCTTATCGAGAGAAATGGCGGCTTACTGCGCCCGGAGCAATTGGTGGATTACACACTGGTTCAAAATGCGTCGATGCCAGGCTTATGGACGGAGTGGTTTGAATCGGCAGGTATTCAAGATTCATCCAACAATAGTGTGAAATTGCAGGTGCAAAACTCGGCGCAAATGATTGAGGTGATCCAGTCGGCCGACAGCATTGGCCTGACGGATAAAAAGTTTATCCAGCAAGATATTGAATCAGGCCGCCTGAGTATCGCCAGCGACAATGTGTTGGTGGGGGAAAATGGCTATTATCTGGTCGCGCCACACTCAGCGAAGGGCTTGCCCTCGCTGCAACGCTTCAGGGATTGGCTTTGCAAGCAGATTGCGCTTTAGGCTCTGGCGACTCGGGAGAAAAGGTATTGGTAACATGCTGCAAAAAGCGCGACACCGTATCCAACTCCTGCTCACTAAAGCCGACACTCACAGCCTCATTCACACCAGCTAATAAGCCACAGCCCTCCGCTAATACGCGACGACCCTGCTCGCTGATCTCCATGCGCACGCCCCGAGAGTCATTACTGCAAGCCGACTTGATGATAAGGCCATTGGTTTCCATACGTCGAGCCAGACCGGTAACCGCCGACTTATCCAGCATAAGCGAATTAGCCATGTCTTTCATCAGGCAACCATTTTGCTCCTGCAGTACATTCAGCGCGGAGAGTTGCACCACCGAAACGCCCAGCTTCGCCTGACTTTGGGCATCTAAAGCCTTCATCATGCAGTGGCGAGCGGTATTGAGTTGGTGCATCAATGGATTTTTGGGTTTCATAGTCTGAGCCATAATTTGCTTATGATTGACGGGCCAACCATCGCTTTGAAAAAATGAATCTTCGCACAAAAGCACGCAATCGCGAGAGGCTATCTAATGATCTCCACTAAAAATCCTAATTTTTAATGACCACTATTAGTGCCTATCGAAACAACGAGGCCTAACTAGCTGATTGTACATAATAAATAACGCACGCTCTGACACGTGATTAATTAATCCTGATACTGCTATTCAACCAAAACGTTACGATTATCGCAACAGACGAAGCGCCTGATCCGCAATTGTACGAAGTGCCGCTTCATCAAACGCGCCACGACCTAACACACGCATGGCAACAACCATAGCCGATAAGCCTTTGGCAGTCGCTTGGGGATTGAGGTGTTCGGGGAGTTGTTTGCGTACTTGAGCCAGCTCAATACTGCGCTGGAAAAAGGCATCAAGCTCGCCCATCCCCACGCGGATAACCTGATTCACTTCAGCGCCATGCACCTCAAGCTCAGAGGCGGTGTTAATCAGGAAGCAGCCTTTTTTGCGAGGATCGCTAATGGCTTCACGAATGATATTATCGAAGAATGTGGTGATCGCACGCTTGGGGTCATCCATCACTTCTAACTGGGCTAGCATGGCACGACGGCTATCCCTGTCATACTTTTGCAGCGACCGAATAAAGAGTTGCTCTTTACCACCAAAGGCATTGTAGAGACTGCCGCGCGTGATGCCCATTTCTTCAATCAAATCAGCCATCGACGCCGAAGCATAGCCTTTTTCCCAAAACACCAGCATCGCTTTGGCAAGCGCGTCGTCTTCGTTAAAGGATTTTTCCCAAGGCATGATGGACTCGTTAGCAAGTGTGAACTGGCAATGAGATTAGCACACTCCGAAGCGATTGATACAAAAGGCCTGCTGGTAGTGCAGGCATAGTGCCACGCCTGATATTCAGCGCAGCACTATCAATGCTTCTCGACTACGGTTAGCGCTTAGTTTGCCTCAATCGACAATGCTTCAATAAAGGCATCTACCTGAGTTTCATCCGTCGCCCAAGAGGTAACTAAACGAATCACGGATTGCTGATCATCCAGCTTTTCCCACACGTAAAATGCAAACTGCTGCTGTAAGTGTTCGATCAAAATATTGGGCAGGATCGGGAAGATCTGATTACTTTCAGTATCGGCTGCCAGCTGATAGCCATTATCGCTAACTGCTTTAGCGAGCTTTTGCGCAAGGCGGTTAGCGGTGGTTGCTAACTCAAAGATCAGGTCATTTTTAAATAACTCCGCAAACTGCAAACCAAGCAAACGCCCTTTGGCCAGTAATGCGCCACGCTGTTTGATATGAAAATCAAAATCAATTGCCAACTGTGGATTGGGGATAACAATCGCTTCACCCAATAACGCGCCGGTTTTAGTGCCGCCCAACCAGAAAATATCGGTTAGTTCGGCAATATCTTGCAGGCTTAAATCATTACGCTCAGCGGTGAGCGCTGTGGCCAGTCGTGCACCATCCAACATCAGCAGCAGATTATTCGCTTTGCAGACTTCGGACAGCGCTTGCAGCTCAGCCTTGGTGTAGATCGTGCCGGTTTCAGTGGCATTGGAGACATACACCACTCTCGGGCGCGTCATGTGCGGAAAGTGAGAGTTACTGGCTAATACCGACTTCAGCCCCGCCACCGTGAGCTTGCCATCCACCGGTGGCGTAGTCAGAATCTTGTGGCCAGTAGCCTCAATCGCACCCGTTTCACGCAGCTCGATATGCCCACTACTCACCGCAATTACCGACTCATGCGCCCGCAGCGCACTGGCCAATATGATCAAGTTTGCGAGCGTACCACTGGCGACAAAATACACCGCCGCATCGCTAGCGCTATCACCCAAGTGAGCACGAATCGCATCGCGCGCCTGAGCGGAGTATTCATCATTTCCATACGCGGTCTGCTGAGCCATATTGGTCTCGGCCATCGCCTTGAGAATATTCGGGTGACAGCCTTCGCTGTAATCATCCAGAAAACTGTATTTACTCATGGTGGCTCCGCGCTTAAGTCCGGTAAATGGTTTGAATCAGATGGTAGCCAAACTTAGTTTTTACTGGGCCATGCACGGTAAGTACTGGCTTTTTGAAGACCACATCATCGAAGGCTTTAACCATTTTTCCGGGGGCGAATTCACCCAAGTCACCACCGCTTTTGGCGCTGCTGCAAGTGGAATGTTTTTTGGCTAGGGTAGCAAAGTCTGATCCGTTGGCAAGCTGCTGCTTGAGGGTGTCGGCTTGCTCTTTGGTTTTAACTAGAATATGTCTGGCACAGGCTAATGGCATGATTGTCTCGCGGTAAATTTACAATGAGCGATACGCTATCACATTTTTGGATGCTGGCTTGATGAAATAACGCAACGCGAATAGCCTTGAACTAGGTTGTTAGCTGCCATAAAAATCAGACATTCGATCAAGCCCCCATATCAAACCTGCTTTTTGGTGCCGCATCACTGATTAATACTGATGCAACAGCACTAACTTCAGCCTGTACGTATGCCCAATACTCAGGGTTATCAATCGTCCGTTCTTTGATTTGCTGAGGAATAAAACGGCTCATCTCCATATTAAAGTCTTCACGCACTTCATCATTTTGCATTAACTTAGTAAGCTGAATATTAAGCGCTTCGATGAAGTCCTCCTTTCGCTTGTTTCTTGCCGCCAACTTCTTATCAACCAAGTCCTTCGATAGCTCAATGCCACGCTGTTTAATCCAAACGATATCCCAAATATCACGAGGTTTGATTCTTCGAGCGCGATAGGCTAAAGCAATCAATTTGTCTACTTGTGCTTCCTTTAGTGATTGCACAGGGATCAGCATCCCCTCAGTGGGCACGACAATATTGTAGTGGTTCAGCAGTGGTCTTTTTTCCACATCAAACGATGGTATCGCACACACATCAATATGCATTTTTTGACGTGGTAAGTCAGGTCGATTGGCTTCTTTGACGATACTGATTTTCCAAGAAGACGTATCGCCCTGCTTGTCCTCTGTCGGTTTATTTACCCACACTTCAGTTTCATATTTGTTTTGGATGTACTTTTGGATTTCAAATTCCAAACCATCAAAGTCGGAAGGTTTAAAATCGTGTCCACCATTAAAGTCGAGATCTTCTGAGAGGCGCGCACTGTTGTAGCACATTCGCAATGATGTCCCGCCGATAAAGGTCAGTGTTTGCAACGCACCTTGCTTTACCAAAACATCCATAATGTCATGATGCAGAATCTCTTTTTCTATCACAGGAGTAACCGCAGCATAGTCTGGATTGGCTTGGATAATTTGGCGTATCTGTTCTTTTAGCATGTTAGCTCTCCAGCATGTGCACGTTCCGATTGCAGTGTTTAAGGTCTGCTATCGCTTGCTCAGTCGTTGCTCTATACATTTTAATATCGGGATCAAAATACAGGTTTGGCGCAATATGATTAATTGGCTTTTTGGTGTGCGTAAACTCAATCACCCCATACGGTGTCGAAAAGGTGCCGCTTCGCCCCTTTGTAACCACGGTAACCCTATCCATTAGCACTTGTGAAATATCGCCGGTATAACTCAACTGGCTTTCTAAGCTGATGTAATTCAACACACCACTACGCAGTTTTTTGATGATTTTATAGATGGCACTCTCTGGTGCGGGAGGGGTTAGTGTGCTCTCAAATAATCCTCTGGCCACCCTTCTCAGAACACCTTTTTTAACGCAATCTGCCAGAAATTTGATGAACACAGGACTGCAAGGCTCGCCTAACATAAAAGCGAGTTCTGAGGCACTATGAATACCTCCCCCAGCCTTCACGGCACTGGAAAAAGCGGCAAGTAGTTTGTCGGTCTTTGACATACAGGTCTACACAAAATAACCATACAGGTTATGTATTGTAGACCTAAACACGATAAGCAACAACAAGGTCTACAAAACATAACCTAATACGTAATGTTTTGTAGACCTCCAATTTAAGACTTCACACTTTCAGGCATGGCCACCGACCGATAAAACCAACGCTGGCAGGTCATCTCATCCACCAATCTCAATCCACGAGCCAGCAACGCCACTAGCGCCACTGAAAACAACAAACGCCCCCAGAAAATACTATGGAAGTCCGCACCAATTAGCAAAATCAGCAAGGTATCTTCAATCAGTGAATGTAGCAGGCTCAGCAATACAATCGTTGTAAAAATATCACGCGCTTTGATATGGCCTTTCTTGGCTTCATTAATGAGCAAACCGCCACCAAATGACAAGCCCAAGGTAATCCCAATAATCGCAAAACTCGTCGCTTCTTTACCGATACCCAGCAAGCGTAATAAGGGGCTAAGCATAATCGCCATCAAGCGTTCAATACCCAATACTCTCAATACTTTAAGTACAAATAGTAAGACCGCAATCACGACAATAATCACTGCAAAACTTTGCAACTGGCTCAAGGCCCAGCCCCATAATCCTGTCACAGGCTGTGCATCCATCTGCACCAGATTGATCGCAGGCCCTTGCAATAAATCACCCGCCTCATACAGTTGATGCAGCATCGAGGCGAATAACAAACCACCACCCAAACGAACCAATAGAATCACCCAGATATTCACGCCCGCTTTTTTAGCAATCGCAACCTCAACCGGCAGGCCATGCATCATCAACATAAGGCTGCCGAGCACGGTAGCTTGCGCAATGCTCATGCCTCCTTCTAAACCGAGGTCGGCCATGACCACAAAGCCACCGTAAATATTCACCGCCATCGTGGTTGCCAGTACCAAGCCAGTGCTTTCTGAGAGGCCCAAGCTTTCCATTAATGGCCCAACCGCATGGCCAAGCCATTCAATGCCACCCAGCTCTTCAGCAATTTTGATCAGAATCACTGCGGGGATCATGATCTTAAACAGTGTTAAGCAGACGCGGTAAATATCCAGAATCAGCTCATGTAAAAACTGTTTGCTATAGGCTATGGCTTGCATGTGGTCTTCCTCACTCCCAAAAGTGCTTACGCCCTTCCCGCTGGGCATCTTGCGGTGAAATGGCTAAATCTCTTAATTGCTCAACGGGCAAATTCAACAGTTGCCTGCGAGTCCGTTGGCGCTCTCTGGTGTGCTGAACAAAGTTGATTAAACGCTTCATAATCATTCTCCTGTTTCGGTGTAGGAAAAGCTTAGCGTCCGATAAGATTTGCAAACAGATTTAAAAAATGATTAATTGAACAGTACAGATTAAATCAATAATAACTGTCTCGTGCTTATTTGAATAGATCTGTACTGCTTTCATCTCTACTTTGGTAAAAAATCATGAAACTGTACCAGTCACTAGCCGACGAAATTCGCGAGCGCATTGAGCAAGGCTATTATCAGGTTGGTGAAAAGCTGCCCTCTATTCGGGTGTTTAGTAAGGAGCATGCAGTGAGTGTGTCGACCGCTCAGCAGGCCTTGTTATTACTGGAAAAACAGCATTGGGTCGAGGTACGCGCCAAGTCAGGCTGCTATGTGAAAGCACAGGCCAAGCCCGCTGAAATGCCACAGCCTTGCCGCCCTGCGCAGTACCCTCTGGAGGTTTCGCAATGGCGGGAAGTCCGCGCCCTACGCACCTATAAAGATGATGGCAGCTTTCTACACCTCAGCAGCGGTGTAGCGGATGTGCATGGGCCAACGCTCAAACCCTTATTGCGCATTATGTCGGATATCAGTCGCTATCAAGGCCTGCGGGCGCTCATGCCGGATACATTGCAAGGCGCCGAAGAATTACGCGAGCAGATTGCGCGGCAAACCGTGGATAGCGGCTCACGCTTACACCCTGATGACATCATAACCACCACGGGTTGTCAGGAGGCGCTATCGATCAGCTTGCAGGCGATTACGAACCCCGGTGATGTGATTGCGGTTGAGTCGCCGGGCTTTTATGGCTTGATGCAAATTCTCAAAGCGCACGATTTAAAAGCACTGGAAATTCCATCGCACCCCAGCGATGGCATGAGTTTAGATGCCTTGGAAATGGCGCTGGACCAATGGCCAATTAAAGCGATTATGGTAATTCCCACAGAGAATAATCCGCTCGGCAGTACTATGTTGGAAGAGAATAAACTGCGCCTGCTAAAAATGACTCAGCGCTATAACACGCCCATTATCGAAGATGATATTTATGGTGATTTGCGCTACAAGCAACCTCGCCCGTGTACCCTACACTCATTGGACACGGAAGGTCGGGTGATCTTGTGTAGCTCATTCTCCAAGACTTTATCGGCGGGATTGCGGGTCGGCTGGTTGGCTCCGGGGCGCTATCGGGAACGCGTTGAACACATGAAATACATTGGCACCGCCTCCACCACAACCATCACCCAGCTGGCCGTGGCCGAGTTTATTAATCAAGGCTATTACGACCGCCATATTCGCACCATGCGCCAGCAGTATCGCTGCAATCGGGACTTGATCACGCATGCCATTAAGCAGTTTTTCCCTGAAGGCACGCGCATTAGCGCACCGCAAGGCGCTTATTTATTGTGGATTGAGTTACCCGGCGATGTGGATACGTTGGAACTTAATCGGCGGTTGGAAAAGCATAAAATTCAGATTGCGCCGGGGGTGATATTTTCGGCCTCCGGCAAGTATCGCAACTGCATGCGGATTAACTTTGCCCGCCCCATTCCGGATCAGGCGATGCAGCTGATTGGCTATGAAGCGAAGGAATTGCTTCGGGAACAGCTAGTCCCGCTGTAAGCTATTTTCAAAACACTAGCCAATAAAAAAGCCAGCCGGAATCCTTTCCGTGCTGGCTTTTTTAAATGCGTTTCTATGGGGTTATCACATCACTTAATAGTCGCTGAGTACCTTTAAGTAGCCTTCTTTGACTTTAGCCAGATCGACTAGCAAACGGCGTTTGGTCCAGCCATGCACTTTGTCATGGGCTTCAATAAACACTTTGCGCACATGCTCCGGCACGGTAATACCACTTAAGCTGCGGGTAAAGGGCTGCTCATCAACATGTGGGTGCAGCAATTCACGATTACCCAGCACATTGCCTTCGCCATCGACCACGCGCCACGCATCGGCGTAATGATCCCAGCCGGTGTCTTCGTGCTCAAGAGTAACACTGACCGACCACAGGCTTTCGCCTTGTCCGGAAAATTCCGCTGCCACGATTTTCACATCACCGGCATTCGCCGCGCCAACAACAGATAGGATTAGTAAACCGCCCATGTGGGCCTGCCACTTCGATTTAAGTTTAGTAAGCGTCATCTCAACTCCTTTTGACTGAGCTCATATAAAAAAGATCTCCAACCGTAATTATACGACAGGAGATCTTAATAATAGTCCCAAAGAAGATGACCGTCTTGTAAGATCAGATCAGCAACATTAACCAACCAATCAACGCGATCAGAAATACAATCAGCCACGCTTGCCAACCACTGACCTCACGCATTCCCGCTGTTTGAATTTTGGCAACCTCCATCGTCGGTATCCGTATTTCACCATTCCAACACTTCATTTGAACAAACGGACCCACGTGCTCAACTTCTGATGCTTTGTACGTCTGACCTCCCTTCGTGGAAACCTTAAACGCCATAATGATCCCCCCAATTATTCGCCAGACATTTGAAAATAGCATAATACTTGCACACAAAACACTCTAATTTGATTACAAATAATTCAAATCGCTCATTCAATTCTCAATTTTATTTAAATAGCCAAGCCAGAATGAAAGTGCTAAAAACAATCCCATGCTGAATAAATTCTTTTCCAAATTTATCGACCCGATGGGTATCGATGACACCAGCCGTCCACCCTCCGATGTGTTCGGCTTTTTCAAGTATTACCTGAAGCCAATTCGCGGTGTGCTAATTACCACACTGCTGCTGTCGGGGATTGCTACCGTCTCAGAGTTGATGCTCTATGTGTATCTTGGCGACATTGTCGACTGGATGGGCAGCGGCAATCCGGCGACTTTCTTTCAGGAGCATAAAACAGCACTGATCTGGATGCTGGTGGTCGCGGTGATTATCCGACCGATCGCCTTACTACTCTCGCGCGGCATGATCAGCTTTGCACTGGTCGTGGGCTTGGGCAATCGCATTCGCTGGCACAATCACCGTTATGTATTGCGCCAAAGCCTCTCCTACTTCCAGAATGATTTCGCAGGCCGTGTCGCGCAAAAGGTTATGCAAACCGGTAACTCCGCCCGCGAAGCCGTGATCAATGTGATTGATGGCCTGTGGCTGCTGGTGGTTTATTTAATCGGTATTACCTGGCTGTTTGTGGATATGGATTGGCGACTGCTGATGCCCATGGTGCTCTGGATTGCAGGCTATTCGCTGGTGATTTTATTCTTAGTGCCTTCAGTGCGTGGCCGCTCAGCCAGCCTTTCAGAAGCCAATTCGCGCCTACTAGGGCAAATTGTGGATGGCTACACCAATATCCAATCGGTCAAACTCTTCGCCAGCGATGATCAGGAAGATGCTTATGCCGGTGGCTTTTTAAAGCGCCACACCATCGCCTTTCGCAGCCTGATGGAATCCATCTTTAATATGACCGTGGCACTGACAGTGCTAAATACTGCATTGGTTGTCGGCACGGCGGTAATTTCAATTGTGCTCTGGCAGCGCGGCGAAGTGAGTGTCGGGACGATCGCCATCGCCAATGCGTTGATCATGCGCGTCAATCAAATGTCCGGCTGGATACTGCGCACCATTACCTCACTGTTTGAGCAAATGGGAACAGTACAAAACGGCATTGCCACTATTTCCAAACCTAACTCCGTCATGGATGTGGCCGGTGCCAAGCCACTAGTACTGACCCAAGGCAAAATCACGTTCGAGAGCATGAGCTTTTACTACAGCGATGATAATCGAGTGATTGAAAACTTTGATCTGGCGCTAAAGCCGGGTGAGAAAGTCGGCGTGGTCGGGCGCTCCGGTGCTGGCAAATCGACACTGGTTAACCTGCTGCTGCGCTTTTACGATGTGGATGCTGGTCGTATTCTGATCGATGATCAGGACATTTCCCAATGCACTCAGCAAAGCCTGCGCGCCAATATTGCCATGGTCACACAAGATACCTCGCTGCTACATCGCTCAGTGCGTGACAATATTCGCTACGGTAAACCTGATGCCACCGATGAGGAAATCAAACAAGCTGCACGACTGGCTGAGGTCGATCAGTTCCTACCGCACTTGGTGGATTTACAAGGTAATCGTGGTTACGACGCTTTAGTTGGCGAGCGTGGTGTGAAGCTCTCTGGCGGTCAACGTCAGCGGATTGCCATTGCGCGAGTCATTCTGAAAAATGCCCCAATTCTGGTGCTGGATGAAGCCACTTCGGCGCTGGATTCTGAAGTGGAACAAGCCATTCAAAGCCAGCTGGAACGGCTAATGACGGATAAAACCGTGATCGCCATTGCGCATCGTTTATCCACGATTGCCGCGATGGATCGTCTGGTGGTAATGGATGAAGGCCGGATTATCGAACAAGGAACCCATCAGGAATTGCTGGAACAGGAAGGTTTATACTGGCAGTTATGGCAGCGCCAATCCGGTGGTTTTTTACCTGACTAAGGAGTGTAAAAAATGAATCGTCGCAAAGGATTGTTAGTCTTCGTTATTGCACTTTCTGTGATCGGGACCGGTGCGCTTGCCATAGCAATGCTGCAAAGCATGAAACCAACCGATGCAGCAAAATCAGACCATATCCTTCGGGTCGATATTACTGAAATACCGCTTGATAGTTATCGTGAATATCAATGGTACAACCACCTGATTATGGTCTTTCGCCCCGGAGACAAGTCGGCGGAGTATTTGATTGACAGCAATTCGATTGCTAATGGCCCCGACTATGTTAAAGGCGAGTTGCCTGCTGCCTTTGTGTATGTACCGGTCAGTACCTATAAAGGCTGTAAGTTGCTGTCTTCCAAAGAGGGTGATTCACTTTGGCCAACCTACCAAGGCTGGTATGACCCTTGCCATATGGGCTTCTGGGACTTCTCAGGTCGTAACATACCCGGCGTTATGACGTCTGGAGATGCAAAGCTTGATGATTTAACGAAACTGCCAAACGTTAAATGGATAAACCCGACAACTATCGAGCCTCGTCCTTAATAAAAAGGCGACCATTGCGGTCGCCTTTTTCAATCAAGTCACCCAGATTAAGAGCGCTGACGGAACACTTCCGCACCAAACACATTGGCATATTCAGTCGCAGGCGCTAAGAATGCCTGATAGCTGTCGTATACCTTTTTGAACTGCTCATTGTCTTTGGCCAGATCATCAATCACTTCTTTTGATGCCTGTTTCAGTGCCGTAACCACGTCATCCGGGAACACTTTAAAGTCAACACCTTGCTCTTTTAGCTGAGTGAAAGCTTGCACATTGAAGTAATCAAACTGCGCTAATGTCTCAACTGAAGTCGCTAATGCCGCTTCTTCAACGATGTGCTGCAGATCTTCCGGCAAGCTGTTCCACGCTTCTAGATTTACTGAAATACACAGCGCTGCACCGGGCTCATGGAACGCAGGAACGTAGCAAATATTCGCGACTTTGTTCAAACCAAAGGCCTGATCCAGCAGCGGGCCAACCCACTCTGCCGCATCAATCGCGCCGGATTTAAAGGATGGGAAAATCTCTGGTGGTGGTAGCAAAATAGCATTCACACCCAGCTTACGCATGGCTTCGCCGCCAAGGCCTGCGATCCGCATATTCAAGCCGGATAAGTCTTTAACGGAGGTGATTTCCTTCTTAAACCAACCTGCAGACTGAGTGCCGGAGTTGCCGCTGTAGAACGACTTAATGCCGCGCTCAGCATTCACTTCATCCCACAATTTCTGACCGCCACCATGACGTAACCAAGCCACTTGCTCAGTGGCATTCATGCCAAACGGAACGGTGCTGAAAAAGTGCAGCGCAGGGTTCTTACCTGCTGCGTAATATGGCGTGGTGTGGCCGATCTCAACAGTGCCTTTTTGAACCGCATCTTCCACGGCAAAGGGAGGCACTAACTCGCCACTGCTATAGATTTTGAAGCTTAAACGACCACCGGACATTTCTTCAACGCGGCGCGCAAAGCTAGTGACATTGGTGCCAACGCCGGGTGCTTTTGCTGGGAAACTCGTTGGTAACTTCCAAACGATCTTTTCAGCATCCGCCGCCGAAGCCGTACCGGTTGCCGTTGCAGCACCCGCAGCGGTTAGCGCTGCAGCACGTTGTAAAAACTTTCTACGTTCCATCATCCTCTCCTAGTCAAAAACGACGTCTGGCAACCAAGTGGCCAGCATCGGGAAACATAATACCAACAGCATAGCAATAAGCTGGATAATCACAAACGGAATCACTGATAAATAAATATCCACGGTGCGAATGTGCGCAGGCGCGACCGAGCGGTAATAAAATAGCGCAAAACCAAACGGCGGCGTTAGGAAACTGGTCTGCAAATTCATGGCAACCAACACTGCAAACCACACCGGATGAAAGTCGGTTGCCAGCAGTACCGGCCCAACAATCGGGATCACAATAAAGATGATCTCAACAAATTCCAGCACAAAGCCCAGCAGGAAAATCACCAGCATCACGGCAATCAGGGCACCCCAATGCTCGCCCGGAATCTTGCTCAATACCTCAGCAACCACTTCATCGCCACCAAAACCACGGAACACCAATGACAACATAGAGGCAGCAACAATCACGCCAAACACCATCGCTGATACGCTGACCGTTTCCTGCACTGCGCCACCAATTACCTGCTGTTTTAGCAAGAAAACCAGCGCTGCGACTAAAGCCAACACCAGCACCGCAGTAGCGACCATCGCGGCAATACTGCCTGCATCAATGATCAAGGTACCGCTGCTAAAATCGATATTCGACCAGCCAAGTGATTTCAAAATGGTCAGTAAAAAGGCTGCGACGGCACCTAGCACCATCAACACCCGCAAGTATTTTGGGGACTGCTCGTGGCTGCTTCCGGCGATTAGCAAGGTCCCTGCGACACCAACGGCAGCCGCTTCAGTCGGCGTTGCCACCCCAAATAAAATCGAACCGAGCACGGCAATAATAAGCAGTAATGGCGGTACAAAAGTACTTAAAATATCCGCCCAGCCAACCGCTGCTTTAATGGTATCTTCGGGTGCTTGCAGGCTTTCAACCGGCACAGGTGAGGCTTTTGGAAACAGTTTACTATGGATAAATACATAGCCTGCATACAGCAGAACCAGCATGAATCCCGGAATTAAAGCACCGGCAAATAGGTCGCCAACCGAGACCGGATCGGGTGCAAAATTACCGGCGTTACGCTGTGCTTCCAAGTAAGCATTGGAGATCTGGTCACCCAGTAAAATCAATACAATAGAGGGCGGAATAATCTGCCCGAGCGTACCCGAGGCGCATATCAGACCGCTAGATAAACGCACCGAAATACCCGCACGCAACATTGCGGGCAAACTAATCATTCCTAGCATGACAATGGTGGCACCGATAATGCCAGTGGAAGCCGCAATCAAGGCGCTAACAATCAACACCGAATATGCCAGCCCTGAGCGCGTGCCGCCAAAGAAACCCGCCATGGTCATCAACATACGCTCGGCAATGCGTGAACGCTCCAGCAGCGTACCCATGAGCACAAACAGCGGCACGGCAATTAGTAGCGAGTTATCCATCACCCCAAACACACGCTGCGGGAATGCACCAAAATAGCTTAGATCAAAGTGCCCCATGAGCGAGGCGATATACGCCACCAGCACGGGCACACCGGCAATCGCCAGCATGACCGGCACACCACTCATTATCCCAGCCAGCAGAGAGCCGACTAGTATCAATAACCAAATTGCTTCGATACTCATTGCGCGGTCTCCGTGGTTAGAAACTCGCCTTTACGTGCCAGTATCGTCACACCCTGAATCAGCATCAACACACAGGAAATGGGTAAACAGGTTTTAACTAGAAACAAGCCCGGCAGGCCGCCGGTTTCTTTGGATCCTTCCTGAATTTGCCACGCGTATTGAATATCGGGCCAGACGTGATACAGCGTGAGGCTGAACACCGGAATTAGAAATAGCAGCACACCAGCCATATCGACACGTCGGCGCGCAGCGGGGCTTTGGCTTTCGCGAAGGACATCGACTCGCACATGCGCATCGCGCCCCAAGGCATAGGGAATACCGAGCACGACGAGGGCCGCAAAACAGTAGGCAGCAAAATCTTGTAATTGCAAAAATCCAATGCCGTAGATGTAACGCAGCAAGACCACCGCGACTTCAGTAAATGCCAGTCCGGTTAACAGGAAAATGCACAAGGCACCGGTCAGGCGGTGCAGAGTCAGACCAAAAGAGATTAACAAGCGGGCGTTCCTTTAACAGAAAATGACTCGCCGTATGCTACCACTCTGAATTCGGATTTGAAAAGCTTACTCGGGCAATGAAATGCCCAAAACAAAAAGCCGGTGGCTCCTGAAGAACCACCGGCTGGATTCGCACTTAAATGTGACTGTTACTGCGCAGCGATCGCAATGGATTCTGGTGCGGTGAAGGTCATCATTTTATCCGGCGCACGATTCATCACACCTTCTAGCGCGTAAATATTATCGATGCGTTGGATTTGGTTGTTACTTTTTTCTGCAACGTACAGATTGGTTCCATCAAACGCCAAATCAACCGGATTACCCAATGCGGTATTATCACCCGCTAACTCCAAACGTAAATCGGTTAAGCCATCGGCGGTACTGGCATTATCAATTACGTAGATACGGCCATCATCGGCGACGCTTGCGCTACCCACATCCGATACGATCAAACGGTTATTCACACTGTCATGCACAATGCCGTGAATATTGCTGGCTTCAAAGCCTGACTGATCATTTGGATCAATGATGCGGGCTGGAGCTGCATCCGGGTTTGCCATGTAATCATCGTAAACCTGAATCGTGCCATTGGTGGCCGCAACGTATAGACGATCCGCTTCCGGGTCATAATCCAGATCCCAAGGGCTGGTGCCCGCTGGCATGGTGGTTTCAAACACTGGTGCTGCATTGCCATCGCCACACAAGCTAAAGGCTTTGATTGCATTGGTCGCGCTTAAATCAGCGACTAACACCAAACCGTAACTGCCAACCACTTCAACACCTTTTGGTGCAGATAGATTGGTGTTGGCCCCAGTAATTTGACGATCGCGCTGATCGGTATAACTACCCGCCGCATCACGCATGGCTAGACGGCTAACAAAGCTCAAGCCGCCGACTGACGTTGCTCCGGCATCGTCGAAACTAATAATGGCATCACCGTTTTGATCCAGCGAAATGCTCTCAACATACTGCGTGCCTTGTACTGGAGTGAAAATCGTACCCATGCTAGTGAGGGCTGGATCAGTCATATACACGCTGGTTCCGGTACCCACCGCATTGCTAGTGATATGCAAACTGCCAACCATGGCATTGCTCAAGTCACTCACGTCATTAGCAATCATCTGGCCCACGGTTTCCGTCACGATCGACTCTGGGCCTGCCACTAAGTAATCCGCATCCGGTGCGATATTGCCGCTAGCGCCGGTCGCGATATCGTTAAACACCATAATGCGGCCGCTTTCATTAGCTTTCTCAGCGACGTACAAATCGCCATCGTTTAGCTGCAAGTCAACCGGATTTCCCAGATGAGTCGCTGCGCCACGAATAGTACGGTCTGGCGTTACGGTACCGCTTAGCATGGACGCTGTTTCGAACACATAAATGCTACCGTCATCCGCTGAAGTTGGGTCAGCCACATCGGACACAATCAAGCGATCGGCCGCCGCATCGTAAACGATACCGTGCATATTAGTCGCAGCCAGTGCGTTATCAGGATTGAAGGTTGCGGTTGGGGTGTAATCGCCATCGGCACTGCGCGATAGGAAGTCATTATAGTAAGCGACGTCGCCATTGGTTAGCGCAACAAATAACTGATCACTGTCTTCGTCATACACCACATCCCAGGCGCTGCTATCACTGACCATGGCGCGTGGAATGCTAAACATTGCGGTATCGGCATTGGCTGCGGTGGTCCCGAATACGCTGACCGCATCCGTGTCATCACCGCTTTGCGCAATAATCATATAGCCTGCTTTTTGAGCGATGGCGATACCTTTAGGGCTGGTAAGTGCGCTGGTGATTAAACGATCACGATTGGCTGAAGTCGCCACCGGACTAGTGCGCATGGCTGGGCTGCACATGGCTTGAACCGCGCCTTCGCCACTGGCTAAATTACCAGCTTGATATAAATTGCCAACGGTATCTACCTCAATGCCTTCGGCCAAATTGGCATTCACTACACGCTCTACTGCACCAGGGCCGCTATTGCTGCTGAACTGATATTGGCTAATGCTGCCAACGTCTCCACCCTGATCATCTGCAACCAGTAACTTAACTTGCTTATCAAAAATGTCGTTATCATTATCGTTGTCGTTATTGCAACCGGCTAGTCCAGCTAAGGAAGCACTAACAGCGGCGGTGAGTAACCAATTCTTTTTAACAAGTTTCATAAGATATCTCCTGATTGAGTAGGCTTAAACGTGCATTTGAAAAAGTCTACGCAGCTCATCAGAAAATCGGATTGCATAAATTTGAATCTATTTAGTTTTATTCTCGTACACCTTGGTTATTTGCCTGATAAGTTAAATGCCTCGAAATCGGCTCGGGTGTCAAAATCTTGCAGAATGCCAGCATCATCTAAGGCGATGCGCTGAACGAATTCTGGATATTGATGTAGGAGTTTTTTTGCACCACGATCACCGCTGAGAGCTAATAGCTCATCGCGGAATTTTGCTGGGAAATAGACGGGATGGCCGTCTTGTCCTTGATAGCTTGGGACGATGATGGAGTGTTGGGTTGCTGATACCGTTTGATCGTGTTTAGTGGCTTTCGTGTGCTTAAGGTCTTTCGCTTGCTTGATAGCTTCGGTGACGATAGCTTGATAAGTGCTTGGTTTGATTAATGGCATATCCGCCAAGGCAATAATCCAGTTACTGCCATTTGGGCTGGCTTTAATGCCCGCCCGTAAACTGGCACTCATCCCAGCATCCGCATCTTGGCAAATGACTGTTTTCAGCCCTGCCCTTAATAACTCCGTTTGCAGTAATCTATCTTGTGGGCGTACTACGCAAATCAGCTGATCGACGAATGGCGCCAGATTACTCGCCGCTGCCACCCCCATTGCCACGCCATTGGGCAATCTCGCCAAACACTTATCACCACCAAAGCGTTCGCCTTTTCCGGCAGCGAGGATAATGCCAGTAATTTGCGGAGCGTTAGAGTCGGAACCAGAGTCGGGCATGGCGCTCATTCCTGACTCATGGAAATGATCGCGCCGGTATGACTCCATTCACCAATAAACATTCGGCCCGTTGATACCCACAGACCCGAATTAAATTCCCTCAAAAAATTCAACCATGCCCGTTTCCAGCGAATACTCCGCACCGACCACCATCAACTCATTATTCAAAATCAGGTTTTCCAGCACTTTGGAGCCACGGCGCAATTGATTAGTCGATGCCATAATATTGGCCTTAATCGCAGCCTCTAATAAAAGGTCCGGATCGTTTCGCAAGTTAGTATTATACAGAGGCTCAACCGCAGGACGGATGCGGCTCACAATCGACATTAAGTTCAAGGAGCCACCCGGTGATGGCTGACGTAAATCATCCAAAGTCGCCGTAACTGCGCCACATTTGGAATGCCCCATCACGACCACCAATTTGGTACCAAAACGCTCAGCGGCAAACTCAATGCTACCGATCTGCGAGGGTGCCACGATATTCCCCGCCACCCGAATCACAAATAAATCGCCCAAGCCTTGGTCAAATACAATCTCAGCTGGCACCCGCGAATCCGAGCAACCCAGAATAATTGCAAATGGCGTCTGCTCGTTGATCAGGCTGGGGCGTTGCATTTGCTTGATATAGGTATCGTCACTTCGCACGCCCGTGGCAAAACGTTGATTACCGTCTTTCAGGCGAATTAGTGCCTCATTTGCAGTGATCATAAACAGCAATTCCTATAGTCGTTCATATTGGTTAGTGCACGCCAGATGGCGCGCCGTAAAATGGAGCGGTGAGTATAATCTAATTTATTTCAGAGAAGGAACTCAGCTACGGTTACGACTTTGACATATTTTATAGAACTCAAAAATTACCCCATCAAGCATTTTAGAACCATATATTCTGATATTATTTGTACAATCCCCCATCATAATAACCACCCAATGGAGAACCTCCCCCCCTATGAATAATGTTAAGAACCTAGCCTCCCTTGTTATTTTATCTACAGGAAGCCTGCTTATCACCGGTTGCGGATTTTTTGGTTCCGATGCTGTACGGGTAATAAACCTATCTAAGTTGGATGTTCCGGATAGTAATCTCGCAATCATCGATAGCAGGCAAAAACAACGCTTAACCGATGATTTTAAAACTGAGATCTCGGATACACTAACTCTATACCCTGAAGAAGCAACGTCCTCTGGGAACCACTTGTACAAGCTTGCACCAGGAAAACACTCATTAAAAATTAGCTGGGTCAAATCTATAATTACGACGGAGACGGTTTATATGAACGCTGGAGAGGTTGATAAAAAAGGAGTCCCTACCGCTGCGACGATTCCTATGGACTTACCTAACTACACTCCAGTTGCTAATCACACCTACAGCTTTAGCACCATGCTTTTACCCGGTCATATTTACAGCGTTGAAACACCCATGGAAGATGAAAGCGACAGCAATCCGAATGGCTCGCCAAAACGGGTCTGCATTGAAACATCACCACAAAATAAAGATGAAAAATTACTCAAGTGGACACGAGTTGGCTGCACTAGCGGTTAACTAAAAAACGACACTTCCTCTATACCAAACCCATCACTCACTTGTTTATGGGACTATATTCCTACTTTTACCCCAAAAGTGGGAATATAGTCCCAGTAGTATTTGTCATCGACACGAGTAGGGCCAAGCACGCAGCCTCCTTATTTCGTCATTACGTGCTAAAAACAACCAATAAATATAAAAATCAAGCCACAAGTCAATACATGGTCTACGCTTTTAATAGCTACTTCTCTCCCTAGTGAGTTAAGCAGCTATTGACGGAGCACCAGTATGAAGCCCACCGCAATCCATCTTGAGCAACAGCAAAGCTCAGCCAAAACAGATAACCCCGCAAGCGACGGGCGCTACTCCCACTTGCTCGATTCGCTATTAAATGGCTTAACCATTAGCTTAATTAAAGCGCCGTGGTGGATTGCAATGTTAGCCTTAGTCTTCTCTGGCCCACTTTCCGAGTACTTAGGCCATGCCACGGTGTACCTGATTGCGGGCGCAGTAGTCTCCATGGCTGTAGTTTGCTTTTTCAGCTCATGGAAAGGCGCGATCTGGATTCCTCAGGATGTGCCCACCGCTATTCTGCTGACAATTAGCGCCAAAATCATCGCAGAAATACCGCCCTACATAACGGCAGAAGCCCAGTTCGCTACTCTCATCGTCGCCATTGCCGGCACGTCGATTCTGACTGGCATGGCGATGTTTGCGGTTGGTTGTTTGCAGCTTGGTCGACTGGTCTGCCTTATCCCATTCCCTGTTATTGCGGGCTTTTTGGGTGGCACAGGCTACTTGCTGCTGATCGGTGGGATTCAAAGCTCATTGGCGGGTCAGGCTTCGATGAGCGCCTTCGATACGGAAAGCATTAATTACTGGGCACCCTGCGTGGTGCTGGCATTAGTGATGTATGGCTTAGGCTTTTGGATTAAAAACGCGCTGCTGATTCCAGTCCTAATGCTGCTGGCCATTCTGGTATTTTTCTCTGCCAGTTTATTGCTGGGCGTGAGTTTGGAGGATTTAAAAGCAGGTGGCTGGCTGTTCTCATCCATTCCTCAACCAACAGCCAGTGCCCTACTCTCCAGCCAACACATCGATCAAATCCAATGGCTAACCATTCGGGCGCAAACCGATCACATTATTATGTTGGTGATTGGTTCGGTAATTGCCATGCTATTAAACAATGGTGGCTTTGAGCTAGCCATTAAAGGACAGTTTAATCACAACAAAGACCTGCGAATAACTGGAATCGCCAATATTCTGGGTGGCATGGTGGGCGGCTGGCCGGGTTATATCTCTCCGGCATGGTCGGCGCTTAATGCACGTCAAGGTCATCAATTGCCGCTAACGGGATTGATTGTGGCACTCTCTGCCGGATTATTGCTGTGGTATGCGGGGCCGTTTTTATCCATCTGCCCACGCTTTGTGATGGCCTCAGCAATTGCTTATGTGGGAGTGAGTTTCTTGTTTAAATGGGTGCTGTTTCCACCGAAACGATTAAGCCTGATGGAATACACAATTTTGCTGGGGGTTGCGGTATTGGTGGCGCTATCTGGCCTTTGAATGGATGCATTCAAAGATAAGCTAATTCAAGTGTTGTAGGATTTGTTGTAGATGACCGGCATTTTGCCTTTCCATAACTGCCAAACATCACGATCCAGCACAAGATCCATCATAAAATGCCCGACATTCATTCGGCTGGTGGTCCCTGCATTAAAAATCGCGCTACGAGTAGGCGAGGGAAATACCTCGTACTCCGTCACAATAATTTCATCGCTCAAACTATCAGGTCGCACAATCACCCATTCAATGTCTGGGTCATTCTGACCTATCTCAGTGCGAAAATACTCGGCGGCATGCTCATTATCCAGGTGCGGCGGCACTAGCAATCGAATGGCGGCCATCACACAACGCTGGGAAAATGAGATTGGTTCCGACAGGTCACGATTACGGTTGCCTGCAGTATTCATCAGCACGAATTTAACCGGCTCTTGCGGCTGATTCGCTTTAATCGCCCGACATAGATTGCGCACAACATCGGTGACCAAAAAGCGCGGCTTGCCGTAGATACCTTTAAAGCTTAAGTTATGACCCAGGCAAGAAATTACCGCATGGCAGTCTTTGGTATGTTCCAACAGCTCGGCTTCGGTAAACTCTGTGAGATGATCATAAATAATGGATAGATTTCTGTAATACCCGATCGCTTGCGGCAAATTACTTTTACTTCGGACAATGATTTTAACGCACTCGCCATTATTGAGCAGCTGCTCCACCAATAAGCGACCAGTCGCTCCACTTGCGCCGACAACCAATGTTGTCATATTTTCTCCACCTTGGAATTATTCCAACCGAAGAGCTTAGCATATTTATTACACAAGTCATTATGGCTAGGTAGCAAAAACTCACTGATAAAAAAGCCACCACCGCGATTAACGATGATGGCTTATTTAATCAACTTGCCGAACGCGCCTGCTGTATTAGCAGATAATCAGAACGACTAACGCTGATCCGCAGGCGTCTGTGAATGGCCGTCTGAATGGTCGTGATCATGCTCTTCACCGATCTCACATTGACCGCTTTCAGCTTCGCGGCGCTCCGCTAATGCTTGCGTCAAAATCTGATAAGCCGATGACAAAAACAGCCCCGCCATAATGCCCGCCACAATCAGGTCAGGCCATGCGGTGGTGGTTCCCCATACGCCAAGGGCCGCAAACATAACCGCCACATTGCCGATCGCGTCATTACGGGAGCACAACCACACCGAGCGCACATTGGCATCGCCATCTTTGTACTTCACCAAAATAAACACGCTGGCCAGATTGGCAACCAGTGCCAGAAAGCCGATAACACCCATCACTTCAGCGGTGGGTACTTCAGCATAAAACAGCCGGTAAACCGTCGAGCCAAATACCCACAAGCCCACCAGCAACAGGCTGAATCCTTTAAAAAGCGCCGCATTGGTCCGCGCCTGAATCGACGCGCCAATTACCGCTAGCGAGATACCATAGGTTAGCGCATCGCCCAGAAAATCCAGCGCATCGGCTTGCAGTGCCTGCGACTGCGCCATGCGACCGGCACCCATTTCTACAAAAAACATAATCGCGTTAATCGCAATAACAATCCAAAGCCGGCGCTTATAGTCGTCGGATACTCCATCGAACTTGGCATCGTGGCCACAACATCCAGACATAATCTAACCTCGTTTTACTAGTGTGTGATTTCAGTATAATCTCTCTAGCCACTAGAGCTTCAAGGAGTATTTTATGTTTTCTATCGGTGCACTCTCTAAAAAAACGGGCGTTAAAGTGCCCACCATTCGCTACTACGAACAGATTGGCTTGATCGACCCGGCAGTGCGTACCGAAGGCAATCAACGCCGTTACAGCGAGCATGAATTAGAGCGGCTAGGATTTATCCGCCATGCCCGCGACCTTGGGTTCTCGATTGAGGCGATTGGTGCGCTGATTGAGTTAAATCACCACCCCGACAAGGTCTGCGCTGAAGCCAATGCCATTGCCCGCAAGCAACTGATTGATACTCAAGCCAAGATCGCCAGCCTGCAACGACTGGAAACTGAGCTGCAACGCATTACCGAGCACTGCCATGGCGACGGCCAGATTAGTGACTGCTATGTTTTAAGATCGCTGGGAGATCATGGGCAGTGCGTTTCAGAGCATGAATAGTTCGGTGCTATTTAATAACTAAACAGCAAAATAGCGTTTCCGTTGCTATAGTTAACGCATGACTATTACTCACCTGATCATTCGGATATTTTTAGTACTGACCGGCGCGGCACTGTTGCTTCTGTGTGCTGGGTTTTATATGCAGCACGAGGCGGCTTTGGCGCTATGGCCTTGGCCAGATGGCCGCCTCTCTTACATCTTTATCGCATCGATATTGGCGGCGATTGCGGCTCCCGTAATGTGGATGGGGGTTAGCGGCGAGCTGGCAGCCATGCGCGGCGGTGCATTGGATTTTTCCATGACGTACTTGGCGCTCACTGTTGCGATTATATTAGCTGGCCCAGCGGCCAGTGAGTTGATTCCAGTGCCCTTATATCTCGGTATTACATTGGGATCGCTGGCGTTTAATCTGTTGCTATTTTGGGGGACGAGTCGCTTAACCTTTACCGATACGCGAGCCGTTCCGGGATTGGTACGGGTATCGTTTATAGTCTTTACGCTGCTATTGATTGGCGTGGGTACGGCATTGATCATGCGCGTTCCGGCGGTGTTTCCATGGCCGCTACAGCCACAAAGCTCCGTCGTCTTTGGTTGCATCTTTTTAGGTGCGGCAATGTATTTTCTGTATGGCTCAATCAAGCCGGTATGGGGAAACTTTCGCGGCCAGCTGATTGGCTTTCTGGCCTATGATATGATTTTGATTGTGCCATTTATTCAGCACTTGGCGACAGTCAAAGCAGAGCACCAACTGAGCTTGTATGTGTATACCAGCGTGGTGGTGTATAGCGCCTTGCTGAGTCTGCATTTTCTGCTAATTCACCCGACGACGCGCATTGGTTCGTCGGGTCGTAATGCAGAGGAATTTATCTAAGCAGTTTATCTAAGCCGCTGTTAATACCCGCTCCACCGCACTGGAATGTTCAAAGCTTGCCTGTAGCTCCGGTGCTGAAGCCAGCCCATCTAATATCTGACGAATCACAACAGCGCTCTGCTTCCAGTCTTGGTTTAAGGCATAAACGCGCCAACTAACCACCGGTAGCTCAGTGTGTTGCAGGCTGTTTATGGCTTGCTTCAATAACGCATAGCTTGGCAATATCTGATTCGCCTCCTCAGGCAGAACTTGCTCTGAGGCTGACTGATCAGCCAATAACTCGCCACCCTGCTCCGCTCCAATCGCACTGCGCGCCAGATAGTAATCCGCCAAAGCAATATACGTCTGCTCACCAGAGTACTCTGCCTGCTCTTTCAAAGTCCCCGCTTCCGCAACCGCTTTATCCCATTCCCCACGCTGCAAATAGAACTCAGCCAAACCCTGCTGCAATGGCAAACGCAATACCCAATCAATCGCCGTCGGCTCATCGGCCAATCGCTCGTTGATTTCGGTCACGTATTTTTCGGCCTCATGCTGCCCAGCCGCTTGTGCGCGACCAGCGCTACCATCCAATGAAGCAGCATTACTAAACGCTACTTGCTGAGCACCCGACTGCGATGACATCACTTCAATCTGCAGCAAAATAATCACACTGAAAAAATACAAACTGCTCGATGGCATTAACCGCGCCTGCTCATAAATCGGCTGGCAGAGCGCTTTAGCACCCGCATAGTCCGCCGCTTGCAGTAGCAACCACGCTTTTTGCAAGGTGAAATGCATCACCCACGGCATGTGCGCATTCTTCCCCGCCAGTGCCAAAGAAGCATCGATCACCGACAACATCTCGCCCCACTTGCCTTCGTAAAACAAAGCCCAGGCATGGAAAAACTGACAGCTTAAATAGCTCACTGCATCGCCATTATCCAACGCCACTTTCATTGCCTGAGTCGCTAGCGCACTCGCGCCCTGATAGCACGAACGAATAATCAGATAATACAAATGACGCGGGTAATGCACGCACTGCAAAGCCACATCATTACTCTCTTGTGCCAATCGAAATGCCGCTTCGTAGTCGGCCGCGTACTCCGGCCGATAGCCTTCAACCACACTAGAGAAATGCGCCAATTTACCTTTGGTGTGAATCTGAGCAGTCGCATCGCCGCTACTTACACTCAGTTCAACCGCTCGCTTTCCCGCATCCAAACAGGCTTTGCGATCCACCCAAAACAAAGCGTCAGCCAAACCCAAGGTCGCGTCAATCTCAACCGCAGGATTCGCCAGCGCCTGACTAGTTTGAATAAGCTCACGGTACTCGGTAATCGTCTCGCCCAACTGCCCACTGGCCAGTAAATAGGCACAGCGCTGTTTACGAGCACTTAACTGCGCCTCGGGGTTGCCTAATTGTTCACTCAACTCAATCACTTTGCTGATATGCGTAATGGCTTCGCGATAGGCAAAACACTGCGCGGCATGGCGACTGGCTTCCTGCGAAAATGACAACGCTTTGGGAAAATCGCCACCCGCTTCAAAGTGATACGCCAACTGCGACGCCAACTCACTGACTTTGCCCTGATAGCCCGATAGCAAACGCTCGGCAAAACGCAAATGATAATGACGACGACGCGCTGCTGATAAAGTCTCATAAAAATACTGGCGATACAGCTGATGCCAAAAGCGGTAAGACTCTGAGATCGAGCCATCCGGCCAACTTTGCGACCCCACCGGAGACAGCCATTGCTCATGCAGTAAATGATCTTCGCAGGCCTCCTCAATCTCCAATACATCACGCTGCAATACGGCAGCCAAACTCTCCGTCGCAAACTCGGCAGCCGACACACTAGCCGCTTCCAACACTTGCCGGTCATCCTTATCGAGGTTTGCAGTTTTCAGACTCAGTAAATGCTTTAAGCCGCCGGAGATACCCTGTTCGATTTGCGCTGGGGTAATGCTTGAATAATCCGCCTCCGCATCCGGCTGCACGGGGATTAAACCACTCAACTGCAAATGTTCCAACGCCGCATTTAATAGCAAGGGGTTCCCTTCGGTGTAGCGACAAAACAAGTCGGTAATGGCATCAGTTTGCAGCGCGTCGGGCAAGCTACGCGCCAACCATGTGGCAATGCCATCATTATCCAAATTCGTCAGGCTCAGGGTTTGGCACTGTTGCTGCAGCATCAATTGGCTATAAATCCCCTTGAGCGGCGAGCTATCTTGTTGCAATACCGAGCTGCGGAAACTGCCCAGCAACATATAACGCCCGGCACTCTGGCGCTGCGCCAAGGCCATAATCAATTGCAGACTCGCGGCATCGCACCAATGCAAATCCTCGATACACAATAACAACGGCGTCTGCTGGCTGAGCGCTTCGATAAAGTCCACAAACTCACGCAGCATGCGTTGCGTGGTGACGCCGAATAACTCCTGCTTGAGGGTCGCTTGCTCGGCTTCGGTCAGCAGTGAGGGAATTTGGATATACCAGCTGGGCGCAAACTGCCGTAAACACTGCTTCACCGCGTCGGACTGTGGCGCTTTCAGCAAACTGCTCAAGGCATTCAACACCGGTAAATACGGCTCGCCACTACCATGCTGATCAAAGCAGGCGGCATTGGCTAGCAGGCAAGGCGTAGGATTATCCGCATCCAAAAACTGCTGACCCAGCCAACCTTGTACCAGCGCCGTTTTACCCACACCGACCTCAGCGGAGACAAATAAGAGTTGTTTACTGCCCGACTGCGCGCTGGCCCAAGCCTCACTCAATTGCTGTAAGGCGGCATCGCGGCCAATTAGTAAGGTGGTTTTTGTCGAGATAACAGGGGCGGCGACTGAGGCATTCGCAGCTGGGGCTTGGCTGGCCAATATCAGCTCGCCAATAAAGCGATAACCGCGCCGGTGAACCGTTTCGATATAGGTGGGTTGCTTAGGGTGATCATCCAGCGCTTTGCGTAGCTCGCCGACCGCGACTTTCAGCACCGCATCGGTCACAAACACCTTGGGCCAGACTGCATTTAGCAACGCTTCTTTAGTCACCAGCTGCTGATAATGCTCGTACAGATAGGTCAGCACCGCAAACGCTTTTGGCGAGATCTGCGCGCGCTCACCTTCGATCACCAGCAATTGATTGGATGGGTCGAACATTACCGTTTTCGTCACTGCAATTTCCCCTTTTACCACAAATACCGACCCCTCAAGACTACCACATCTATTGGCCTAAACGCTTTTACTAATACGCCTGACAAGGCTTTAAACAAGCCATGATTTGCCGCTTAAAAACAGGGCTTTACCGTAATCCTTACCAAAGCTTTACCGCATCGTTATGACTGAAAATCGGCGGCTACCTACACTGGACTCAACTTCACACACAAGTAGCACTGAAACACCCAGCCTACTTCACGTGAATTCACCCTGAGAGGAGTAGAGCCCATGAAAACCATCGCAGCCAACGACAGACAACATGACACCAGCCAAGCGCACTCTGACACTAAATCTGCAGCCGGTTCGCGCTTGATGGACTCACTCTGCAACAGCTTCACTATTAGCCTGATCGAAGCGCCTTGGTGGATTGCAATGCTAACGCTGGTCTTCTCCGGCCCACTCGCCAACTACCTCGGCCAAGCCTCCATTTACCTGATTGCCGGCGCCTTCGTGTCGATGACAATTGTTAGCTTTTTTAGCTCATGGAAAGGCTTGATCTGGATTCCTCAGGACGTACCGACCGCCATCATTGTATTAATCACCGGCAAAATGCTCAGCGATATGCCAGACACCGTCAGCATGGACAGCCAATTCGCCACCGTAATCATCGCCATCGGCATCACCTCCATGCTCACCGGCCTTGGCATGTATCTGGTTGGCGCGCTGCAATTGGGCAAGTGGATAACGCTGCTACCAATGCCCGTGATTGCAGGCTTTTTAGGCGGCACCGGCTGCCTGTTACTCCTCGGTGGCATTAGCAGCACCTTGGGCGAGCTTGGTACCGCGAACTTATTCACGATTGAAAAACTGATGCGCTGGGTGCCTTGCGTGGCGCTGGCGCTAATCATTTATGGCGCAGGACGCTACACCAAACACGCCCTGCTGATTCCCGCCAGCATGCTAATTGCCGCGCTGCTGTTCTTTGCGATTAGCCAGTTAAGCGGCACACCAATGAGCGAGCTGCAAGCTGGTGGCTGGTTGTTTGAGAAACTTGAAGTGAGCGAGAACAACGGCCTACTCACTTATGACCAAATCGGCAGCGTGCAATGGTTGCTGATCTTCGCGCAGATGCCTCACATGCTGATATTGGTCGCTGCGTCGGTGGTCTCTATGCTGCTGAATAACAGCGGATTTGAGCTGTATGTGGGAGGCAAATTTGACCATGATAAAGATTTGCGCACGACCGGTATTGCTAATTTATTGGCGGGATTGGTCGGTGGCTGGCCTGGGTATATGTCTCCGGCCTGGTCATCGCTGAATACTAAACAAGGCCATCAGCTGCCATTAACGGGGATTCTTGTGGCGGTGTTGAGTGGGCTGATTTTGTGGTGTGCTTCGGACTTTCTGGCGTATATCCCACGCTTCGTGATTGGCTCGGCAGTGGCTTATGTGGGGGTGTGTTTTTTGTTTGATTGGGTGATTGGACCGGCTAAGCGTTTGTCTTGGGGTGAGTTTGCGGGGTTGGTTGGGGTGATGGCTGTTGTTGTTGGGTTTGGGGTTTGATTAGGGTTGGTTGGTTTGATTGCTCCAGCTCGTTTTCTTGAGCTTTGCAATCTTTTCGTCTAATTCTTCCGCCGTGCAGGCATAGCCGTTTTGCTCAACACCTATAGTCAATTTAATGTTACTACTTGTTACCATTAAATATTTCTGGTTGGCGATCAGAGTGGTGCCATAATGAGAGGTAGCTGATATTGGAGACAATGGAAATGCACATATCCCCAAAAGATTTAATCAACGATACTGACAAAATAGCCTTTGCAGAATACTTATTTAAGGAAGGCATTTTATCGCTAAGCAAAGCAGCTAAAGTTGCTGGTATGCCCTATGTATTATTTTCCGAGCACCTGAGCCGGATCGGTATTCCAGTTGTGGATTATCCGGTGGATGAACTTGAGGAAGAGCTTGAAGTGGCCAAGCTTTGAAAGGTCTGATGATAGATGTTCCGAGGTGTATAGCACCCACCATGCGCGGCACAATCAACGCGGTTTATGTCCGTCGCTCCCAAGTCGCTCTCGGCCACAATCCCCATTGCTTGCGCAAACCGTGCAGAAGCCCAAGCGCTACGCGCTAGTGACCACGGGCAAACCGAAAACCGTGGATGCCGATGATGTCGCGATCAGCAGGATCGCGCCCGGAACGGCAAGCAGACCGGCAGTGCCTGCCGCCGTAGATCCACGAGCCGCCGCGCAGCACACGGTCGTCACCTGACTCAGGCCCTCTCGGATCGACTACTAAGCCTGATGGATAATTGCCATACCAATCCTGACACCATTCATACACATTCCCATGCATTTGCCATAAGCCCCAGTCATTCTGGTAGAACGATTCAACATCGACCGTCTCCTGTCTGTACTCGCTTTTTCTACCGTTGTTATAGGGTTCAGTTCCATCAAAATTAACGAGTTCTGAGTTAACCTGTTCGCCCCAACAAAAGGGCGTGGTGCTTCCGGCTCGGCAGGCGTATTCCCATTGTGCCTCGGTTGGTAGCTGGAGTTTTAGCTCTGGTTTCATATCGTTCATTTTGCCGATAAACTCTTGTGCATCATCCCAGCTCACATTTTCTACTGGACGGTTTTCACCTTTAAAATCACTTGGATTCTCACCCATCACGGCTTCCCATAGTGCTTGTGTAACCGTGGTATCAGCGATCCAGAAGCCTTTGCTTAAGGTAACTTCATGTTGATTTTCATCACTTAACCTTTCAGGCTCATCCTCCAGCGACCCCATTAAAAACGTCCCAGGCTCACACCAACGAAACTGCTGCCGCGCTCCTTTATAAGTAAACGCCATCCACAAGCCAAACTCATCCTCGCCCCAGCCGGAAGCCCAGCTTTCTGGGAATTCATCGGGGTAGGTTTTGTGTTGGCGGATGTAGGGTTCTGTCATTTTTTCTTCTCCTTAGCAAGGCTGCCAATCTGCTGCTGCCCGGCACGGACAGAGCGGACAGGCAGTTGGCCATGACCTCGGGCAAGCCGAAAACCGATGTCGCCGAAGAAGCCGATGAGGTCGCGAGCAGCAGGATCGTCCCTGAAACGGTAAGCAGACCGGCAGTTCCTGCCGTCGCTGGACCACGAGCCGCCGCGCAGCACACGGCCGCCACCTGCCTCGGAACCTTGTGGATCCACTACAGACTCATCTGGATACTCGCCGTACCTATCTCCGCAGCCCTCCAAAACATTGCCGTGCATTTCATGTAAACCCCATTGGTTGGGTGGGTAGCTTTTTACTGGCTTTGTTTTGCCATGAATGACAGATTGATCCCACTTACCCGTATAGTTTACCTTCTCCAGATTCAATTCATCTTTCCCTCCGAAGTGGAACGGTGTTTTTGTACCTGCCCGACAGGCATTTTCCCATTCTGCTTCGGTGGGAAGTCGTAGCTCTAGTTCTGGTTGTTGCTTGTTAATTTTTTGCAGGAATTCTTGAATGTCGTCCCAACTGACTTGTTCAACGGGATTGTTTTCGCCTTTGAAATTACTGGGGTTATCACCCATTACGGCTTGCCATAGTTGTTGGGTACAAGTGGTGTCGGCTAACCAGTAGCCTTGGCTTAGGGTGACTTGGTGTTGGGTTTCGCTGCTATTTCGGCCTTCTTCGGTTTCAGGAGAGCCCATTTGGAAGGTGGTGGGTTCTATCCAGCGGAAGCGTTGGGGGATTCCGGCAATTTCAGCTTCAGCTACAGCTCCATATTCATCGTAATAACATTCTGTAGCCCAGTCCGGAGTCCAGCCAGAGTATCTAGGCGAAAAAAACCAGATACCACGGGTGCTATTAATCTTTTGGGATATCAGCTTTGATACAGCTGACTCAAGCCATACAGTCTTGGACCAATCCTTCCGAGTGATATAGCTAGGTGGATGCCAATACCAGCGGTAAATACTCCCTTCACGAGACTCAGACTCAACAGAAAAGCCATTCTCATCAACACTAACTACTGAGCGCATCCAAGGCTCTTTTCGCTGCTGTGCGGTACTAACATCCACGGTGATTAGTTCTCTGCCAATCTGAAACTGATGCTCTCCAGCACTGCTAAAACCAAACCCGTCTTTAATTTTACTCAGATTCAGACTAACCACTTTCTGATTCCCATGCCGATCGGTATTCACATGAAATATCCGCTCATCATCCAGAGTCATATTGAGCAGTAAAGCACCAGCTTGAGCATGATTGCCCCAATCATCTTCGGGTTCTGTTTTTTTCGTTACCTCAGCATCCTTTGATTTTAATACCAGCTTCTCTCCTTGTTGCCATAACTCATATTCACGGAAGGTTTTCGCATGATTGATATAACGGCTGATCTCTGCAATTTCGTCTTCCGTTAAATAATCCGGGTACTCACTTTCCGCTGCACCTGTTCGCCGCTCCTCATGCAAGTGAGAGAAAGCCATAAACGCTAACCAAAAATCGTATTGCCCACGTAATTCCTTAGCTTGGTTTCGTAACAGATGGCGCTTCACCCAGCTATCCAGCAAGCCATGATCAGGATGCTCAGAGTAGGTTTTTACTAAGTCTTGCATATAGCGTTCGGTTGCTTGACTGACAACTTCAGGCACCATGCCTGATAGTTTTCCAGTGTTATCCAATCCTTCCAATAACATCAGATTGTGCATGGCTTCAAAGTACAACTCATCTGGCAGCATCGCGTGATATCGCCCGATTAGCTCGACAAGCTTTGCCCGTTTTTTAACATCCAGTTGTTGAAACAGTTTGAGCGCTTTTTCCTGATGATTCTCTCTACTATTCGCCTGCCAGCCCCACTCATCTCCCTCATGAACTGTATCGCGATGCTGCCAAATAGCCGTTTCATGCCCTATATCAAATGCGTTAAACAGGTAACGCGTTGCCCTTAGCAGACCAGCATCAACCCTAAGCGTGGCAAAGAAATAGCTAAGTAAATCATCAATACTTTCTGAATGGTCACACTTATCTCTTTCCGCCTGATAGCCACCCTTCACGCGCTTTAGGTCACTAGTACCATCCCAGATAAAGCAATCAAAGTAGCGCAATAAACGTTTATCTATGTCGCGCTCTGCCACGGGCATCAGTACCATCGGACGCACACCCTGAGCGTTTAACAACTGCCCAAAGACCAACCAACCATAGAGGGCGCTCCGTGTGTTTGAGTGTATCCCCAAGTCACTCAGGATGAGGAATGAGGTTGTGTTTTTGGGAACTGACCAAGGCTCGATAAATTCACGGTATTGCTCATAACGGACAATATAACCACCGGGCTCATCATGGATGTACTGTAGCTCTAACCCTTCTGTGCCTCGTGCCTGTACAAGCTTGTCACGTAAATGAAGGAAGTCGCTGCGATAGGGAAAGTTGTCTTCGTTAATATCAACCAGCACCCTAACTGTTGTAGACCAGCTACGTCGCTGTTTACGGGGTATCCGATCAAGAGGCTTACCATTGGCAACCTGCTTAACTAAGTGTTGCTCATCTACCTGCATACCTGAAACATTGGCACCGAGTATCTTTTTGAGAAATGGTTCAAGGCGTGACCAGCGGGTTAATTCAGTGTGAAGCGGTATGATGCGATGGCAAGACGGAATCCGTGTTTTGGTTTCATCCAAAATGGTAGGGCTTGCTTGGGTAAACCAATCGGGTAGTTGGTCAATGTCACTCTTATCAGAAACCGATTGTTGCTCGTTTATTTGCCGATTGCTGACACGATAATAGGCGGCGCTTCTAGATGGGCTTTCTTCTACTGGCAGACTCTGTTCAGGAACCTCTTCACCAATAAGATCTTGATCTAGATTTTTCAGTATGCGGCCATCAGCCCTATCAAGGGCTTCTTGCGTACTGTCTTGAGCGGGCGTCTTTTCAAGCTCAAAACCTAAAGATACCGCCAACTCCTCGCGGGCCTGTTCATCTACCGACGAGGTATATAACCCCCACAACAAATCAGCCCGACTAAATCCATTACGGCCCTGCCCCTCATTCGTCATACATCACCGGATACTTGCGCATGACAAACTTTTTGATCTCTTCCAGCATTCCCAGTTGCTTGTTCTGATCATTTCCACCGAGTACAGTCAGCGCTCGTAGCATATCCAGATATTCGGCTTGTCCCGGTGGTGTAACGCCTTTTTCCTTTGCCAAGTTGCGGTCGGTGACTAACTGCTCCGCTGCTTTTTGCAGTATCACATCACCACATTGCTTGAAGTGAAGCTTGCCCCGTTGTTTTAACAGTGAAATCAACTCATCATCATCTTTTGGGAGATTGAGATTCAGCACTAAACAACGACGGACAAAAGCCGGTGGTAGCTCTCGCTCTTCATTCGTCGTGATTATGACCAATGGCGGTACACTGTCTTTGCCACCGATGGTTTTATCCAACCACGGAATCTGGATGGCGTTATTTCCCAAAATTTCCAACAGGCTATTTGGTAGCTCTGCATTGGCTTTGTCGATTTCATCGATAAGGATTACGCTGCCGTGTTCTTGCTCCCACCCCTTAGGCTTTTCAGGACTGCTGAGTTGATATTGACTGTTGTTGTAAGTTTCTGATGCGGACTTCCAACATAGTGCCCACCAGAGAACGGCTGGTGAAATATAACGTTTTGTATCCAGAGCCTCCTTTCGTCTTTCCTCGTTCGTACCTGCCTGTAGCGTTTGTGCTTCTGCCAAGCGCCCTACTGCATCGAACTTCCAAAGCAAGTCCTGCCCTTCGGTATGCGAGTTGACTACTTCGTAAACGAACAGGCGATTTAGTGCGACTGCAGCAGCATGGGCTAGCTGGCTTTTACCTGTTCCAGGTTCTCCACGAAGGAGCACTGGGCGGCGTGCAGCTAAGGCGGTTTTTAGTACGTTGATGCTGTCTTTATCAAACTGATGGATTGAATCTGACCATGAACCGTATGCCGGTAGAGGGAGCTGGCCGTTGGTACCTAGTTTATCTAGCTTGGTGATATCGGCAGTGATTTTTTCAGGTAGGGTAGTCATTTACTGCTCCGAGAATTCGTTGAGTGTTGAAAAGTACTCGATTAGAGCCTCGTCAATTTCATAATCATCAACCGTCAATATGTCATGTGCATACTTACTGGTAATATAAAAAAATGTAACATCCCGCACCATCTCACTAAGCTGATCAATAATGCTTCTATGATTCTCTGAAAGCTTTTCACTATTAAGTGGCAGAATGAAGAAGTACTTGCGCTGGAACTTTGGGTCTTTATTATTCCTAGCTCGTTGGATTTTTGCATTGATTCGATTAATAAAGTCTGTTTTTTCAACCTCATTAGTCAAGTCGCATTTAACATGAGGCACCAGTTTTTCACCTAGCTTCTTCAAAAGCAAAGTAGCCGTATTGCTTCCACCCTGTTTTTCTTTATCGCTAAAACCAGATTCCAGCGATAGATAGCTGTCACCTTCGAAACAACCCTTTTTATGCTTCATGTACTCTATTCGGGTTCCAAGTGTTCTTGCTGCAACGCCAGCGGCGACCGAGCCAGCCATTTTTGGAAGCAGTCGGGCTTTTTGGCGGTCTAATTTTTTTATTCTGAGCACTGCCTCTTGTTTAATCGTAAAGATAACCAGCTTAGATACTATTCCGCGAGCTGCTTGCATTAATCTTTTTTGCTCACGAATATCATCTATATCCAACTGAAGACTGGCTCGATCAAACGCCGAACGCAGCGATGAGATTAATCCGACGAAGTCATCACTTTCACACTGTGAAATCAAGTAGTTAGTCATGCCATCTTCATTCAGTCCGTCAAGGTCACACCAATGCCTTATCTGCTCACGGAAAACATTGCTTTGTTGTAAGTCGAAAACGATATCTTGCTTGATGTCGCTTAGATAACCAAGGTCTTGAGCTACGAAATCAATACCCAAAGTCGGCTTTGGGTCAAGGTACCCGGAAAACGCCTTCATCACCTTGTACATAGGAACGGCATAGCATAGGCCTTTGCGCTTCTTTCTTGCTACCAACATTGCAGTGATAACATTCAATGATTCGTTCCAAACGGCTGACCCGCTATCACCTTGTTCAACTATTTGCTCTTTATCTTTAAATTTTAAAGTTAGCCAGCCTTTTTTGCTTGACACGCTAGCACACTCGGCCTCAGAAGCATCAAGACCCACCGTACTTTTAACAAAAAAGTAATGCCCTATTTCCTCAAACACTTTAGGCGCTTTTATACTTCCTTGATAATTCCCCTCGTCTTCCCCTTCAATTTCCAATAATGCAAGATCCTCCAAATCAGTAGGCCCCACCTCTCCTTCTCTTACGGGAAAAAAATCTAGTAGCTTTAGCTTTGGCTTTTTGTTTTCTCCTGAGTACCAAGGTAAGTATGAAGAAAATATCATACCCCGAACAATCTCTTCGTCATCAGAGATCACTGCTTGTAAAACATGCGTGCAAGTTACAACATACTTGCCACTTAAGCGGATAGCGCACCCAGCATAACCATCCCTAGCCTGATTAGAAATTTGAACTAAGGATTCTGAAAGTGACCTCTCTCTTTCGGCTGGACTCATTGCTCAATGCCTCACTTATTTTGCCATTTCAGAGATACCTTAAAAGTTGCCTCGCTATCAGCTGATGCAAAAATCACACCCGCTTTTGCAGAGAACTTCACACCAAACTCTAGTCCAATTTCCTGTGGGTTATTAAACTCTTCAAACGCGCCGAAAAGCGCCTGAGCTACCGGCTTAATATGTTTAACGGCTGATTCGAATTTTTCCGACGCCTTGCTGGTATTATCTTTATCGCTGACTCTCTCGATTCCACGCTCATCCTCTGCCTCAATTAGAATCGTTGCACCATTTTCCAACTCATACTTAACTAGATACTTATCACTCATTTCATCAATCCTTATAAAATTATGTAGTAAAACTCAAGCCGTGACAGTCATTCAAAGCACAGACGGACAAAAAACTCAGTAACCTCGGGCAAGCCGTACACCGAAGTCGTCGTAGCGAAGTGAGGGATAGTAGCTGATACGGTGAGCGGATCGAGAAAGCACACCGTTGTGGAACCAGGAACCGCCTCGCAGCACACGGCGATCAACGATTTCTTTCTCGACAGCATTGGGCGTAGCTTCTTGCAAGTAATTGCCATACCAGTCCTGACACCACTCATACACATTTCCATGCATTTGCCATAAGCCCCAATCATTCTGGTAAAATAATTCCACATCAACCGTGGCTTTTGCAGCCGCACTTTTGCTCCCATTGTTATAGGGATAGTTACCATTAAAATTGACTAGTTCTGAGTTAATCTGCTCACCCCAGCAAAATGGTGTGGTGCTGCCTGCTCGACAGGCATACTCCCACTGTGCTTCGGTCGGTAGCTGGAGTTTTAACTCAGGTTTCATAGTATTCATTATGCCAATAAACTCCTGAGCCTCTTCCCAGCTGACCCGTTCTACAGGACGATTTCTACCTTTGAACTGGCTAGGATTCTCACCCATTACTGCCTCCCAAAGTGCTTGTGTAATCGTAGTATCAGCAACCCAGAAACCTTTATCAAAGGTGACTTCATGTTGAGACTCATCAGTACCTCGCCCAACCTCGCTCTCAGGAGATCCCATCAAAAACGTCCCCGGTTCACACCAACGAAACTTCTGACTCACGCCTTTATAGGTAAACGCCATCCACAGGCCAAACTCATCCTCGCCCCAGCCGGAAGCCCAGCTTTCGGGGAATTCATCAGGGTAGATTGTGTGTTGGCGGATGTAGGATTTCATGGAGTTTCAGCTAATTAGACTAGGTGTTCAGAATCATAGCACAAGCAACGCTAGCCACTAGTTGATTTGTCTAATTCCAGACATTACCTCAACCTTTACCAAACCCTTACCACTTCCTTATGACTGATTTTCAGCTGGCCGCTAATCTACACCCATCGCTACACAATATAGCGGCCACCAATCAAAACCCAGAGGATACGACCATGAAAAACGCAACCATCATCACAATGACCATCGCCACGTTATTAAGCACTGTTATGTTATCTGGAAATGCCGCTGCCGCTCAGCAGTGTGCCGCACGGGTTACCGTCGGAGGCGTTGCAGCAGCAGGTGCATTTTCCGGAGCCAGAGAGCGACGTGCTACTCGACGCGCCAAGCGGGCTTGGGAAGCTTATATCAATGGCCAGTCTGGCCCATCGATCCTGTCGAGCTTCACCAGTACTAACCACTCGTCTTTCGGCTTAGGTTCTCGCTTTGCTGATTTAGATAACGCGAAGAATGTGGTTGTGAACTGTAAAGGTGAAGGACGTGGCTTAACGCGCTGCACGGTAACGGCGACGCCTTGTACTAAAAAATAACTCCCGTACCCCGCTTGATCACTCAGCCCGCTTAGATAGCGGGCTCTCCTGTGTTTGGCCACTTAGTGTATTGCCTGCAAATAAATACTTTTAGCGGGAGCATTCGTGTTCATTATTTATCTCTGTTCATTTTTAGTGAACACTGTAAAATAATGAACATGCAATCTATGAGCTATTCATATGTACGAAAATGCTTGCTTAGACAAAGCCCTACAGGCGCTTAAAGATAACACTGGCATTACGTCGGAGCTGCTAGGTGCGGCTAATACACCATACAGTGCTGCGCATCATGACTACGCCGTTAGTCTAAGTAAGGACGATGTGACACAAGCATTCCTTGTTGATATCAAACAGCGGCCAACAGTATCGCAACTAGCGTTATTACTGAGTAATGATAAGAGCAACTTGGGAGTCCGAAACGATAACAGTGAATGGCACTACGGGGCTAAAACGCTGTTAGTCGCTGACTACGTAAATCCTAAGCTTTCACAGTTTTTAAAAGACAATGGCTGTAATTTTGTCGACAGTGCTGGTAACGCTTATCTGAACTTTGGCTCGGTTTTTGTTTATATAACAGGAAACAAAGCACCAGAAGTACTTACTGAAACAAAGCCCTCAAGAGCATTTCAAAGTACCGGCTTGAAGCTGATATTTGCGCTGCTTTGTCATCCCGAAAATATCATTAACCGCAGTTACCGGGACCTGAGTGAAATCAGTGGTGTTTCATTAGGCTCTATCGGTCGGATTATTAATGATCTGAAAGCCGCAGGATATCTCTCATCAGAAGAGAGCGACCAGCGCAATTGGGCAGATAAAGACGGCCTGATAAAGCGCTGGGTTGTTGCGTATGCTGAAAATCTCAGACCTAAACTCGTATTGGGCTACTACAAGTCACTTCAGGAAAACTGGCAGGAAGCGGTTGATATCCAATCTTATGGCGCGTTGTGGGGCGGTGAAATCGCTGCAGATCATTTAACACGCTATCTTAAGCCCGAGTTTTCTACGATTTATACACAAGAGAAGCTTGGCAAACTCGTACTAATAAACGGCTTAAAAGAGGTTCCTGAAAAAGGTAGCGCGAATGTAGAAGTGCTTCAGAAGTTTTGGCACTTTGACAATCCTCAGAATCCGGGCTTAGCCCCTGCACTGCTTGTCTATGCTGACCTGATCGCTTCAGGAAATTCCAGAAATATTGAAACTGCAAACATCATTTATAAGGAGTTTCTCAATGTCAGTGAATAGTCGTCTGAGCCCTGACTGGCTGGCAGCGTTGAGTATTATAAAAACTCAGGCCGATAGTCTTGGGATTCCGTTTATGGTCATTGGCGCTTCGGCGAGAGATATACTGCTCAATTTATGGAGTATCTCACCAACTCGTGCCACCAGAGATGTTGATTTAGCGATAGAAATCGCAAGCTGGGGGCGCTTTGAGGAATTAAGAAACGCTCTCGTTGCCACAGGATCTTTTCAATCTAACAATCAACTGCAAAGGCTTACTTTCGAAGGCCATCTACCAATTGATCTGGTGCCTTATGGTGCTATCGAGCGGTCAAACTCGGAAATATCCTGGCCACCAGATCATGCTGTTCTCATGTCAGTTGCTGGCATGAAAGATGCCTTTGATTCATCGTTAACGTTGCCACTTTCTGAATCACCTAACCCGCTGGAAATACATGTCGCTTCTGCTGCTGGTATAGCGTTACTCAAGCTGATTGCATGGGAAGATCGTAAGTTGAGTACAACCAAGGATGCAGAGGATCTGTATTTTCTCCTGCGTCATTACATTGACCTTGGTAATCAGAATCACTTGCAGAGCGATCATGAGGATTTGTTTGATGACTTTGATACAGCGCATGCACGCTTACTTGGAAGAGATCTTTTGGAGATTTGTAGCTCTGAGACTTTGCTTGCTGTTAAGTCAGTTTTAGATAGAGAAACGGCCTCTTCAAATGAATCTATACTTGTACGGGATATGCTGCCTAGGCGCGCGGAATCCGACCAAATTTCACTCTGTAGAAAATGGCTAACGGCCATGTGGGCAGAGATGTTTGGGGTGGACACCTTCTAACCCAAACCCCAACCTTTACCAAACCCTTACCGCTTCCTTATGACTGATTTTCGGCTGGCCGCTAATCTACACCCATCGCTACACAATATAGCGGCCACCAATCAAAACTCAGAGGATACGACCATGAAAAACGCAACCATCATCACAATGACCATCGCCACTCTATTAAGCACTGTTATGTTATCTGGAAATGCCGCTGCCGCTCAGCAGTGTGCCGCACGGGTTACCGTCGGAGGCGTTGCTGCAGCAGGTGCATTTTCCGGAGCCAGAGAGCGACGTGCTACTCGACGCGCCAAGCGGGCTTGGGAAGCTTATATCACTGGCCAGTCTGGCCCATCGATTCTGGCAAGCTTCACTAGCACTAACCATTCTTCTTTCGGCTTAGGTTCTCGCTTTGCTGATCTGGATAACGCTAAAAATGTGGTCGTGAACTGTAAAGGTGAAGGCCGTGGCTTAACGCGTTGCACAGTAACGGCGACGCCTTGTACTAAAAAATAATCCCCATATCCTGCTTGATCACTCAGCCCGCTAATACAGCGGGCTTTCCTGTATCTATTTCTCCCCAACGCCGGGGTTGCGTTCCCATGCCGACGCAAAACACCACGCCAGCAAAAATAGCGCCCCAAGTAAGACATTCACACGATCAGAAAGAGACTACCTACTCCAAAGCTGACGCATGTCAAAGCCTCAGACTAAAATCGTTTTATGCTGGCGAAGTACTAAAATACTAAGAGGGCTCTGAGATGAACCAAGACATGATTGCTACACAAAAAGCGGCGCTACTGGCACTGGAAACGGAGCTGTCGGAGCGCCTCAAAAACTTGCAGGCCGATATGATGAAACCTCATGATCAGGACTCCTCTGAGCAGGTCGTTGAGCGGGAGAATGATGAAGTAGTTGATCGGCTTGCGAGTGAAACACAGGATGAGTTAGTTCAGATAAAACATGCACTTGCTGCGATTCAGGCTGGCACTTATGGGGAGTGTGAGCAGTGCGGCGAAGACATTGCGCCCGCTCGGTTAGAGAGTATTCCGTATGCCAGTAAGTGTGTGAAATGCGCTTGAGATAGCGTGACTGGTGGGCAGTTGTAACACGCCCACTCTGTTCATTATTTTCATCTGTTCACTTTAAATAAACATTACAAAATAATGAACAGACGGTAAGTATGGCGTAGAAAATAGCGAGCCCACAACACAAGCAGCCCGCAGAGCACAGCTTGAGTTGTTTTTGCAAAACTTAACAGTGCTGCCTTGGCCTGAAGCTGGAGAATTGGATAGTTTCCTAACCACAGAAAACGCTCCATCACGTCACCGCATGAGCAACCCGATACCTAGCCTCATCCCAAAGCCGCCCCTCAAGAATTTCCTCCAACACATCCACCGCAGCAACCACATCCTGCCCATCAATATACAACGGCGTAAACCCAAACCGCATCAGATTAGGCGCACGAAAATCCCCAATCACCTGCCGATCAATCAAGGCCTGCATCGCTGCATAGCCATGCTCAAATGCAAACGACACTTGCGAACCTCGCACTGCCGGATCACGCGGACTAGCTAAAGTTAGCGCCGGACAACGCGCCTCCACTTCCAAGATAAACCGCTCCGATAGCGCAATACTCGCCGCTCGCAATTCCTGCATATCAACGCCTTCCCACACACTCAGCGCCGCCTCTAACGCACTCACTTGCAACACAGGCGGCGTACCAACCCGCATCCGCTCAATCGAAGCCGCCGGGCGGTAATTCTGCTCAAAAGCAAACGGCGAATCATGCCCCATCCACCCTGCCAGAGCGGGTTTTACCTCAGCCATCAAGTCAGGCCGCACATAAATAAAGGCCGGTGCACCGGGGCCACCATTGAGGTATTTATAAGTACAGCCCACGGCAAATTCACAATTGCTCGCCTCTAAATCTAATGGCACTGCACCTGCGCTATGTGCAAGATCCCACAACATTACCGCGCCAGCCTGATGCGCTTTTTGAGTGATCTGCTGCATGTCGTGCATGCGTCCGGAGCGGTAATCAACCTGCGTTAACATCACCACAGCAATGGATTTATCGATCGCATCAATCACAGCTTCAGGGTCAACCACACGCAATTCGTAATATTTGCCGATGGTGTCAATCAACCCTTCCGCCATATATAAATCGGTTGGGAAATTACCGTTATCAGAGAGAATTACTTTGCGCTCGGGCCGCATTTTTAATGCCGCAGCCAGTGCCTGAAATACTTTGATAGAGAGCGTATCGCCAATCACCACGCTGTCATCCGGAGCGCCAATCAGCTTCGCCACTTGGTTACCAACCCGAGCTGGTTGCTGCATCCATTGCGACACATTCCAACCTTTAATAAGCTGCTCACCCCATTCCGCACTAATCACTTCCGCAACGCGCGCAGGCACCACTTTTGGCAGCGGGCCAAGCGAATTACCATCGAGGTAAATCATACCTTCCGGAATATCGAACAGTTCTTTTCTAGGGAGGGTAACGCCCATTTTACAATCCTCTGCATCGGCTAACGTTGAGCGGTGATTCTAACTCAGATGTACCAACTTTAGGCAAGCCATTGACATTACAGCGTTAATAATAAATAGTTAATTAACTAATAAGTTAAATGGTTAACTATCATGCCGATCGATATTCCCAGAGTTACCAGTCAGCCCCGAGATAACACCGCCCTACTCGGTAGCGTTCACTATGCACCGCTAAAATCCTTCTGGATATCCGGGATGTATCTCCTCGCCATTATCGGTGGCGCGATGACGTTCAGCTGGGCGGCTTTGAGTGTGTTTCTCATCACCTCAGCCATCACGCTGTGCCTTGGCCACTCCCTTGGCATGCACCGTTTGCTTATCCATAACAGCTATGAGTGCCCGCGATGGTTGGAATATCTATTCGTGTATCTCGGGGTATTGGTTGGTTTAGCGGGGCCAATCGGCATGTTGAGAACGCATGACCTGCGAGACTGGGCGCAACGCCAAACACACTGCCATGGCTACTTTGCTCACCAGCAATCTATGTTACGCGATTGGTACTGGCAGCTGCATTGCGATATTAAGCTCACACACCCGCCAACCTTTACCGCAGAGCCGCGCATCGCCAATGATCCATTTTACCAGTTTATTGAGAAATACTGGATGTGGCAGCAACTCCCCTTGATTATCTTGTTAGGCGCTCTCGGTGGCATTAGCTGGATTATTTGGGGAGTGTGCGTACGCGTTGCCGTGAGTGTAACGGGTCATTGGTTGGTGGGCTATTTTGCGCACAACGAAGGCGATAAGCATTGGCACGTTGAAGGCGCAGCGGTTCAGGGCCACAACATTAAACACCTTGGGCTAATCACCATGGGCGAGTGCTGGCACAATAACCATCACGCCTTTCCCGGCTCGGCTAAACTGGGCTTACACGCCGATGAGGTTGACCCTGGCTGGTGGGTATTACAAACACTGCAAGCGCTTGGCTTGGTGTGGAATATTAAACTGCCAGAAGATTTAGCGCATCGACCCGAACTCATTACCAGCATTAATACGGACAGCATCAATGGATAATATCAACCTAGTGTTTGAAGCACTTTCCTCGACTCCTCGTCGCCTTATTCTGAGTTATTTATCGGCGACCAGCTTAACCGCTGGTGAGATCGCAGAGCGCTTTGAAATGAGCAAACCGGCGCTCTCCAAACACCTCAAAATATTGCAAACAGCCAACCTCATCGTCGGGGAGAAAAAAGGCCAGTTTATGCACTACAGTTTGAATCGCGACAATCTGGTCAGCAGCTTGCACGACTTCACGGCAAACTTTTGTCCGGTCGGTTCTGGCATCAAAAAAGAGAGTAAAAAGCTGGCCAACGATAGCGCTGAAAACACTCAAGGAAACTAAGCCTATGTCTATTCAAACGGCGGTTCGCTCGTATCGCTTCATGATCTTTTGCATCATCGTGACGGTCTCCATTGCCATGCATTTAATATTGCGTTCTGATATTGATGGCAGCGCGATTTTATACGTGGGCATCCCCACTGTGATTGCTGGTTTGCTGCTGTTAACCGACAAGCAACACCCGAATCAGCAATGGCAAAACAAGTTTGGTCGGCTAATCAAATATTCGCTAATTATTATGTTGGCCAGCTCGGCTTTATTATTTGAAGGATTCCTGTGTGTCGTGATGTTTATGCCGATTTATTTCGGGGTTATCTTTATTATCTTTCTAATCACGCTGGCTTATAAACACAACAAATCGAAAAGCCGTCTGCACTTGCATATTCTCCCCGTGCTCTTGGTGATTGCAGCACTTGAAGGTACGCATCCTGATTTAAGTTTTAACCGCTATAACGAAGTGAGCAGTACTCAAATTGTTAATCTCAGCGTTGATCAGATCAAACAAAACCTGATTGCGCCGGTTGAATTAGACCAAAGTCGGCACTGGTTTCTAGCCCTATTCCCAATGCCTTATGAGTTTGATGCCAAGTCGCTAACCGAAGGCGAAGTGCATACCATTAACTATCGCTACCATCGCTGGTTTGTCACCAATACGCATGAAGGCTTTACCAAAATGAAAGTCGCGGAAGCCTCTGATCAGCGCATTCGCATGCAAATTATTGAAGACACGAGCTATACCTCAAACTACATTAATGCGCATGGGACTGAGATCAATTTGAAGCCGATCGACGCGAACACCACCGAAGTTAGCCTGACAATAAAGTATGAGCGCCTGTTAGATCCGGCTTGGTATTTTGACCCGTTGCAGCATTACGCCGCAGGCTTGTTGGGTGAGTACTTGATCGAGATAATGATTGACCAGCCAGCTAATCAGCATGGCTAGTTAGAACAAGGCGCAACAAACAGATAAGCCCCAGTCGTTAAAACAGGGGCTTATATGGCTTTAATCCGTTTAGTGGCCAACCGCTTGTGCGTTGATAGTGCCAGCGACTATTTACAGATCTTTGCGGGTAATCCATTTGCCATCGACCGGCGCTTGGTAACTGCTTAATAGTTCCAGCAAAGCATCCGGCTCAGTGGCAGTTTGCAACATGCCAAAGTGCTGCGATTTAAGATATTCCTGATCTACCGCGTGCTCCAAAAAGGCAATCAGATGATCGTAATAGCCATCCACATTTAGCACGCCACAAGGCTTTTGATGAAAGCCCAACTGCGCCCAAGTCAGCACTTCAAACAACTCTTCCAAAGTGCCCATTCCACCCGGCAATGCGATAAACCCATCGGAGTAATCCGCCATCATTGCCTTGCGCTCATGCATATTGGCGACAACTTTTAACTCGGTTAAGCCCGTGTGGGCGATCTCTTTATCGGCAATCGCTTGCGGGATAATGCCGATCACTTCGCCGCCTAGCTCCAATACGGTATTCGCGATTAAGCCCATAATGCCGACGCTGGCACCGCCATAAACTAAACCGATATTACGATCGACAAGGGCTTTGCCTAAGGCTTTTGCGGCAGTGGCATATTCGGGGCGCTTGCCGATGCTAGAGCCGCAGTAAACACAGATTCGTTTCATAGTTTTTTCCTAAATTGTGCAAAGTCTAAAATGCTTGATGATCGCTGGAGCCGACCACCTAAGCGGAATGAGTCGGCACAGTTTAAGTAAATTCGCGCAAAATCACAGGCTAATCCTGTAAATTCTAGGATCGTAATACCAGAATTTACAGGATTAGCCTAAACAAGCACCTTCACGTTTTCTCGACATTGCGAAGCACATACTCACCAGTATTATTCCTACTCCCCCGAGGAACGTACTATGAAACACGCTTTCGCACTGGCCACATTATTACTCGTCAGCCTAAACAGCAGCTCACTATTAGCTAATACCTCGCTCTCCAACACACCACTGAAAACCGTTGGAAAAGCAGAAATGCGCTGGCTCATGTTCCCGTTGTATCAGATCTCACTAAAAACACCTGACGGGCGCTATCAAGAAAACCGCTTCCCACAAGTGCTGGATATTACTTACCGTAGAGACATCGACAAGCGTGATCTACTAACCGCTACCGACCAGCAATGGCAACGCCTTGGCTTTCCACAAGCACAACGCCAAAGCTGGATTAATCAGCTGCATGCCATTTGGCCAACGGTTAAATCCGGTGATCAGTTGGGCTTTAAACTCGATAGCCAAGGTGAAAATTATTTTACTTACAATGGGAAAAATATCGGTGGCGTTGCAGATGCACAATTTGGGCAATCGTTTCTGGCAATCTGGTTGTCGCCGAAGACCTCACAGCCCGGCATTCGCCAGCGCTTGATTGGCCCGAATTCATAAGGCGGCATTGTAATGGCTAAAAAAGGCACTAAATTAAATCATTGAGAGAGCGCCCTAACGACAAAAAAATGGATTAGTCATGAAAATTACAGTGATCAGCGACACGCACAGCCTGCACCGGCAGTTTAACCAACTCGAAGGTGATGTGTTAATTCACTGTGGTGATATGTTTAATTTATGGGATAAAGACCCATCACAAATCACTGAACTGGATGAGTGGTTTAGCCGGCAGAAATTTGATCTGATCCTATGCACTGGCGGTAATCATGATCACGCGTTAGAGGATTATATACAGCAGAATGCAAATCCATTTAAGCATGCCGTATTCCTTCAAGATGCCAGCTATCAATACAAGGGCGTGAACTTCTATGGCGCGCCTTGGGTACCTGATTTAAGTAGCCATGCCTTTTATCAAAGCAGTCGTGATTTAGTAACGAAGTGGTCACAGATTCCGGTGGAAACTGACGTACTGATTACCCACACCCCACCCTCTGGGATACTCGACCGCTCCAGCCGAGGCTTGGAGTTGGGCTGTGAATTTCTCTCCAGAGAGTTGATTAGAGTCGCGCCTAAACTGCATTGCTTTGGGCATGTGCACGCCAGCCCCGGAATGCTTAAACAAGGCCGAACCACGTATATCAATGCCTCATCGGTGAATAGCCAGATTGAGTTAGTGCGCAAGCCGTTGGTTTTTGAGATTTAACCTGTATGAGACGGCATTTGTAACCAGCAGTATTAAAGAGCCAAACCATAGGCAGGACGATTATTAAAAAGGCCTGTCAGATTCATCTATTCCAAACACCGCCAAAGCTTGCTTGGGTTCAATACTGTAGTATGCTCTTCCCATGAACATAGACCTGCTATCACTCATCAGCCAAGGCGAAAACCAGTCACTGGAATTTAAATCCGCCCAAGCACACGCCAATTCCTTAGCCAAGGAAATGGTAGCCTTTGCCAACACTTCCGGCGGCACCATTCTATTGGGTGTAGAGGATGATGGGAGCATTAGTGGCCTGCCTGATGACAAAAACTATGAAGAGTGGATCAGTAACATCGCTCGCAACAACGTCATTCCAGCACTCAGCTTAGGTATACAGCAACAGCTGATCGACTCTCATTCAGTGCTTTATATTGAAGTGCCAAAAGGCCCCGAAAAGCCCTATCAAACACAGCAGAATCAATTTCTAACCCGTGTTGGCTCAACCAACCGCATCGCCACACAAGGCGAGTTGATGCGTATGTTTCAGCAAAGCGGTATGTTCCACTTCGATCAAGTCGCCGTACCAAAAACCAGCATCAACGATCTGAACATGGCGGCACTCGATCAGTACTTCACACCTTACGAATTCGAGTTCTCAAAAGAATCTGAAGCCGAACGCAAACAGCTGTTGATCAATACCGACATTCTGGCCATATCAGGTGAGGCCACTGTTGGTGGTTTACTAATGTTCGGCATCAACCCCAGTCGTTACCTGCCACAAGCCAGCATTATGTTCGCGCATTTTGATGGCATCGAGCCTTCCGCTGAGTTATTCAATCGACAGGAAATCATCGGCACGTTGCCTTATCAAGTCGATACTGCCGTTGCTATTTTGAAAAATCATTTGGTGCGCCCCTCAACAATTGAGGGAATGAAACGGGTTGATACCGTTGCTTTACCACCAGATAGGGTGCTGCGAGAAATGATAGTAAATGCTTGTGTTCACCGTAACTACGGCATTACTGGCGCACGAATTCGCTTGTTTATCTATGATGATCGGATTGAATGTATCAGCCCGGGACGCCTGCCCAATAGCGTCACCGTAGAAAAATTACGCTTCGGTGTTTCTCATGCCGCAAACCCTGTACTGCTAAAGTTTATGGATAATTTGCGCTATATCGACCGCCTTGGCCGTGGCTTTCCGATGATTTTCCGCGAAATGGAGAAGCTGGGGAAAACGGTTGAAGTGGTTGAGTTTGGAGAAGAGTTACGAGTAATTATTTCATTGTAAATACTCAATAACCAAGCCCCACCCACAGACTTTGAATAAGGATATTCAATGCCATTCACCCTCGCTCACCCAGCCATTCTCCTCCCACTACAAAAAACCGCCAGCCGATACCAAGGGCTGTTATCCGCACTGATCATTGGCAGCCTGATTCCTGATTTTAGCTATTTCCTCCCGCTCGGCGTCACCCGTTTTGAAAGCCACACTTGGCTCGCCCTGCTCTGGTTTAGCTTACCCGTCGGCCTCCTGTTTTATTTGGTATATCACCAACTACTGGTGCCCGTGGTTTATAGCTTTTTACCCAAGCACTTCCAAAGCCGGCTCAATCCAAGGTTTTCCACCGGCAGCCTACCACCGCTAAAACTACTCCCGCTGATTACCATCGGCCTTGTATTTGGCGCTGGAACGCATTTATTTTGGGATTCGTTTACGCATTCGTACTCCTACAATTGGCCCGTGCAGCACTTTGAATTTATGAAAAGCACCGCCTTTCACATTGGCAATTTTCCGCTAAAAGTCTATCGCTTACTGCAACACCTAAGCTCGATTATTGGACTGATGATTGTCTTTTTCTGGATTCGACACTGGTACCGCCAAGCCGATCAAAACCAAGCGCCCAGCTGGCAACCATCTGCCAAACTAAAGCACTTTTCGCTGATCGCATTACTTACCCTGCCACTACTTTTCGGGCTGTATTTCGCTGTTTCATTAATGGATAGAGAAGGCCCACTGGCCTATCGCAGCATTATGTTTATGCGTGACTGGGTAATTTTTGGCGGTCGACTACTGCTGCCTTTGTGGCTACTGTTAGGGCTTTATTATCAATGGCTGATTCGACAACAAACGCCTCACCCTACTCCCTCAAAACACAACTAATACCAACGCCATGACAACCACATTAATCATTCTAGCTCACCCCGGCGCGACCTCATTTAACGCGCAATGGGCCAAAGCCTCTGCCGATGCATGTACCGGCAAAGTGCTGTGGTCGGATCTCAATGCAATGGGGTTTGACCCCGTAGAGCGAGCCGAACATTACGGCATGTCGGGCGATGAATTTGACCCGCTCAGAACTCAATCAGAAGCTGCAGACCGTGATGAATTACCCAGCGATGTCATGGCAGAAATTGAAAAAGTTCGCGCGGCTGATCGCATCATCTTTCACTTCCCGCTTTGGTGGTTTGCGCCGCCCGCCATTATAAAAGGTTGGACCGAACGCTGCCTAACACATGGCGCAATGCACCGCAGTAATGCCCGATTTGACTCCGGCCTGTGTAAAGGTAAAGACGTATTATTCTGCGTAACCACTGGCGCATCGGCCATTGAAAGCGGAACCGACGGCAAAGAAGGCGACACCAACATGCACCTTTGGCCGCTCGCTTACACGCTGCGCTATTGCGGCTTTACGATCAAACAACCGCTGCTATTTCATGGCATTCATGGCTTTTTTCAAGGTGACTCGCAAGCAGAATTAGAAGCGCGTTGTAAAGCCACTTTAGCTGGCCAGCAGCAAGTGATTAATGACTGGAATGACAGACCTGAGATTACGTTTAATGCGGATACTGATTTTGATGAGGAAGGTCGGCTGAAGCCAGGGTCACCAACTCATTCGCCGTTTATTAAGCCTATCTGAGTGCCATCCAAACGCCCGCAAACTTCCGGCGTTTAGTCAGTCCCTTTCATAGCACTCCGCCCCATACTCAACTAACAGCTGACTAATTTCAGCATTCCCTTTCGCGTGAACCATGGGCGACATACTACACGGCTGGTAACCATCAGGATCTACCCCATGCTCAAGCAATAACTTTATAAGTGGAAGGTCGCCATGCTTGATCGCCAACGTTAATAAGGGTTCACTAGCTGCTGACTCAAACCAGGTGGTACCGTTATCAAGCAGCAGCTTAACCGCTTTAATGTCATTGTTTTCAACTGCAATACTGATAGGCGCAGGATTGGTCACCTCTCCATGATAGTTAGGGTCACTGCCGTTTTTGAGCAAATACTCTAACAAGTCATAATCAACGACTTTATTCTTCAGCAGGTTATTAAGCGGGTTAGGACAAGCATTACAAGTAAAGTTAGGGCTTGCCCCCAGATCAATCAAAAACTTAACCGACTGCGCTGCCTGTGCAGCAATGGCATGGTAGAGCGGTGTTCCAAAATTCATACTCAGCTCATAAAAAGGATCGACGCCCTGCAGAATGAGTTGCTTTACTGCACCGACATCATCTTTTTTCACCGCAGCGATCAGGCGCTCAGTAAAGACATCTCTTTCAACGCCATCCAAACTACTAAAGTTAACACTCCGCTTTGCATATTCCTCAGACTCACACAGCTTTATCATATTTGAAAGCGCACTCAGGATCCGGCTAGACTCTCTCTTTTTTAACAGTATCTCGGACTCGTTTTTCGCTAGATCAAGGCAGGCTTTCTTTTCTTGCTGAGACTTCAAATGAGTCGACCAATGATAACCAGCAAGATCACAGTGAGTCTTTACGGCCTTGTTCTGCAACAATACAAGCGTGTCAGTATAGTTGCTGCAAAATGCATTGAGGCTGGTTTCTTGTGCCTGGAGCATCTGCCAAGAAAAACAGAGTAGGAAATACGTTAAACACTTATATTTTTTCATAGCAGCATACCTCACTTAAACACACCATAATCAAGCCAATAAGTATTAACAATAGCATGCAATGACTCAGTACTAACGTGACCTATTCAACTGAAATATGCTGAGATTAAGCGCAGCGTGAGCGAGTCCGGTTTTCGTCTGGTGAGTCAACATCTGGAAATGCATTGTGTTTGCGATGAGTGCTCAGTGTAACTGCCTTAATAATCACCGACAGTCGAGAAAGACAAAGCCCGTGTTAGGTGCGCCCTTGTCATACCGGTGGATCTGCCTCTTAACTCGCTGAGAAAGTTACTGTTTACTGCGATACTCACTTAGCTGTTTTTCTCGAAGAATCTTAAGCTTTCGGCGCTTAACAACAGCAACCGCTATGTAAGCGAATATCAAAAAAACCACCGCATACACCGCAAAATAGCCAGCACCAAAGTACCAAGCAAAAAACAAAACCAGACAGATAATCGCCAACAGCTGGCCTAGCAGCCTGCCGCCAAAATACTCTTTAGACCACTCCGCTTGGCTTACATACCCATCTGTTTTGGATAATCGCTTCCCAGAATTAGCGAGATCAGCTTTCGATATACCCAACTCACCATGGCCGTCACCACCTCCACCACCGCTCATTTCAACACTCCTTTGCATGGTTAACTCATTAGTACTCTAGATCATAACCAAAAATAATTAAATAAATTTAGGCCATAATTAAGAAAATAGAGCTATAGTTTATACATATTTATTGGAATCGAGGTATCAAAATGTTCACTCCGACTCATCGATATACATTATTCAGCATTGTTGCCGTTGGCTTAATCAGTGCCTCCGCCCTAGTGCTCACCGACAGCGGGAAAGCCATTGCCAACAGCCATTCGGGTGAGATGACACTAAACTGTGTTGGACGACTTGGCGATACAGCAAGGCAAGATGGCATGACGCTGGAATACAACGCACAGTCAAACAAGGTGACGGTGAACTTCATTAAAATCGCCGGTGCAAGGACTGCAGGAGCGGGCCAGTGTGTTCTAAATGGCATGCCGTGGAATAGCAAAAGCGTCGGCAAGTTTTGCCATTTTGGCGTAAGCGATGTGATTTACAAACGCAATAAATCGAGCATCAACATCATCTCAAGGCAAGCGCCGTACATTTTGAAAATTATCAAAACAGGGCAACCTTTTTCGCTCAAAGTACGTGCGAATGACTCTCGCTGTCCGAATGGTGGTTTAACCGTGGTTAACTAAGACTCAGAAAAACCCGACAGCCAAGCAGCTATCGCCGTGAAAACAAAGCCCGCATAAAGCGGGCTGGTAAAGCGTTGAACAATCGTTTCTGCTTCGATTTAGTGAGCCTGAGCACCCCGACCAATCTGGAACGTCATCTTAGGTGAGCAACCATTACCGGCGACATAAGCCGTCCAAGCATCACGATTATCACCACGGTCTGTTGAGAAGCAATAGCCACGGCCGTGACCAGTATCCCAATTACCCGGTATCAAGTGCTTGAAGCCGGTATTAGGCGCGCCCTTATCATACTGGTGAATCTGCACTTTGTTCGCCCATAAGGCGTCCTGGCCACCGGCAGAAATTTCGACTTTACTGAGCGTATCGCTATTCGGCAGAGCGATCTGTGGCGAGCGATAAACAATCTTGTTCCCTCTGGAGCAGGTAGTTGTTGGCTGCATAAGTTTACGGCCTGAATACGTTTTACCTGATGAGGTAATGAACGTTACTCGCAGTGCATTTTTAGAACCCGTGTTCTGCATTTTGGCGTTATAACAATCCATGATGACTTCATAAGCGCGGTAATTGCTAGTCATTGGAGCGGCGCTGGCGGCAGTCGAAGTCAGGGCTAAAGCCAGTGTCAGAGCGGTGGCAGTCAGTGTAGTTTGCTTAAACATGATAGTGATTCCTTTAGGTTTTTTTATTGGTGTCAGCGTTGTGCTGTGACCTTGGAATCCAGTTTAGGGATGACCCGCTTTTCAGTCATAAGGGTTGGGTAAAGGTTTGGTAAGGATTGTTGTGATGCGAATATCTACTTGCCAATGACTAGGTAGACTCGGTTACCCATGACACCCTACTAAGTGCTACGCTTATGATGTGTGAACACTATTAAGGTGAATTGAAATGACAAATGTGACCCTTTCAATTGAAGAAGACGATTTGAGACAAGCACGCGCTAAAGCCTTGCAAGAAGGCACCTCACTGAACAACGTCATTCGTGGCTTTGTTAAAAGCTACATCGGCCAAACCAAGCACTATCAGCAGGTGACTGACCGTATATTGCAACAGGCTGAAGCCTCAGCTTTTGAGCTTGGTAAAAAAATATGGACACGGGATGGTCTCTATGAGCGATAAGGCATTTTTTGACATCTGTTTGTTCAATATATTACTGAGTAGAATTTTTTTTGATAGCTCTCTCTACAGGTAAAAAGGTTTCACTTCCATCCTGAACAAACTCTTCAAAATTAAAATACTTAGGTTTATTTGACATATCCTTCCAAGCTTCTAGTAAGTAACTCCTAAACATATCTGCCCTTCTATATCGGCAGTCAATAGCGAAAGAATTTATATTAATCATCATACTCTCACGTACAGACTTATCTAGGATTGGAGTATCAAAGACCATAGCGTCAAAATATGTAAAAGCACCTAGCCATCTTTTAAAATGATATGCACCAACACTTGTAACTCTAAAAGAGTCTGGCATTTCTCCAATTAAAACCCCATTAATGTCCTCTTCGAAAGTTACACGCTGAGATGTTTCTATTAGCTTCTTATTAGTGCTACGCCTCAATGAACTACATATTTGGTCTTTAGTAAACCCCAAGCCCTGCAGTTCTTCAAATAGCTTTGTTGTAAGACAAAAACCATCATTATCTAAATGGTCTCCTTTACTTTCCAAATATGCAAGAAGTACTGATATCAGAAAATGCTCTTTTGAATCAGGTGACGATATATCATAAATATTTAAAGCAATTGATGTGTCAGGGTTATAATGTGAATAGTCACCAAGTAGCGCAGACTTTGTGAACTCATGAAGTGGTATTCTATACCAGCCTGTATCATTCATTATTTGAACTATTTTTTCAGCATCAACATTAGGCGAACCAATAAAATTGGTTACAAATTCAATTGCAGCACGAATATTTCCACCCGTAATATTTGATAAGAATTCATTAAGTTCTGAGTTTTCAGACAAAGAAGAAATTAATGCCTTAAGAAATTGCGAAAGATTTCCCGCATTTACCCTTACATAGGTAATTGACTCTATGGGTACGTTCCCTTCGGACATATTAAGTGCGAATAACAATCTTTTTTTAATGACAAGATCAATTCTTGGAGGAGATATTGTGAATATCTTATGAGGGTATGCTGCTAATGCACCTGAGCGCTTTGATTTAAAGAATGTTTGAGGTCTTACTGAGACAAAAACTGTTGAACTCCAATCCTTGGCCAACTCTTGAGCAATAATGAAAGTGCTTTGCTGAATTTCAAAATCCCTTTGATCCGCATTATCTAAAGAAATTATTATTTGCTTTTTGGTAGAGTTCGAGTGTCCATTGATACATCTTTTTAGATGCTGATCCTGCTCTTTAGTCGCTTGATCGAGCATTTCCAAAAGTTTCATCTGATATAAATCAGGATTACTAATCTTTGTTTCACCCCAAATCCCCTTAGAGAACCTATGAATATCTGATGCATATATTCCTTTGATAAATCGAAAATCAGTTATATCAATATCATACTTTACAAGAAGTTGGTTTTCTATTTCTTTGAGAATATAAACTTTAAGATCATGAGCGAGAGCAGCTTTCGAGCCTAAATCAATATAAATATAAATTGCATTTTGAAACTCTTCGTGTGCACTGTTATACATTAAGTTTTTAACAAATGATGTTTTACCCACGCCAACATCTCCGAGCAACACAATCGGCCTTCTAGCTATTGCTTCGGCAAGTATGTCTGGGGAGAAATTATCACTCTTCTTTTCTTTTACTGGTGAAATGTGTGGAACAGCCTCCTTATCGCTAAACAATGAAGCATAACGGGCCTCTAATATATTTTTGCTAAGTAAGGCGTATTTTGATAAAGATCCACTATCACAATAACACTCAGAAAAAAACTTCTCTTCGACATGATTGTTTTCAATTATATCTTGCAAAAAAAGCTCAGAAAGTTGCCGCAGGGTCGCATGCATCTCACTTGGATAGCGCACAACAGGATAATTAACCAATTTTGAAGATAGCTTATTCGGTATTCCGCTTTCTCCAGACGTTAGATATCTAAATATGTTTCTTTCTTTAACCCCTGATTCAGATAGAAGCTGCCACGCGGTGTTAAAATTATCAGATAAATGCACTAAACTTGAAAATACAACAGCTTGGCCATCAAAAACAGAAACCCCATCCTGTCTCGATGCTAAAAAAACTATATATTGATGTCCGTTGCTGACTACAGCAACAGGGACACCACGTGCACTACAGTACGCTTGAGCTTGCGTGATAGCTATCGATGCCTCAGCGCTGACTCTCATTAAGGATGGAAGATCAGTAGTAAGTTTTTTCGATAAACCTGCTGGTATTTCAAAGCTTTGACCTTCTCTTTTAGCCTCTAAGATTGCCATTCGAGGCTTTCCTAGCTCGTAGTCTGAAAATTTTCTCTGTTCAGACTTTTCAACCTCCACTTCGTCTTTGGACCACCCCAAGCATTCAAACAATACTTTATCAATGATGTGAAACCTTGTTTGCGCTTCATTCATATCGGTATCTAAATCTAAAGATGATATTAGTCTAACAAGAGTTGAATGACCTTCACTAAGTGTCATCAAATGCTTCTCCAAACTTATTTAGTTTTACATAACCAGGCGATTAACTCCTTACTCAGCGGATAAGTGCGAGTGAGTAGCTTTTCGATGAATAAAAAACTTACTTTGTACTTTAGATTATCTCACCATCCACTGTTACGCTTGCTTTCGATTCGTGATCGTACGGAATAATAACTTTAACTACTTTCCCAGATTCGGTTTTTATTTCTACCTGCATAAACTTAGGTGGTGCTGCGAAATCATCAGAGTAAAGGGCATGTATAGCTAATTTGCACGACTCACCGAATTCATGTGGGAATAAGGCATTACCATCTACAGTTGGCAGTGATACTTCAATATTTGACATATAAGAAACCTTCAATAAAAGCAAAGTATTCAAAAAAGCTAAGAACACTATATTTTAATACTTAAACTATGACCACAAACTATACAGAATCCAAACAGCTCATAGTGATTAATTTTAATTCATTATTTCACAAAATAACCTATGCTAGGGAAAATAAATCAACTATCCACTAAAAAACTCTGCGACCATCCCCCACCTGCTCCGTCTTTATAACTAACAACCCTAAAGGAGCACTCCATGAAACGTTTCCACGCCCACATCGCAGTAGATGACCTCACCGCCAATATCGACTTTTACAGCAAACTCTTCGGCCAAGCGCCTAGCTTAGTCAAAGATGATTACGCAAAATGGATGCTGGATGATCCACGTGTTAACTTTGCGATATCCACGCGTCTTCAGGGTCAGGGCTTGAACCATTTCGGTTTTCAGGCAGAGACTGAAGAAGAGTTAGCCACCCTGAAACAACAGGCAGGTGCCGCCATGAATATCGACATGCCAGACCCAGAATCCGAAACCTGCTGCTACGCGGTCAGCGTAAAAAGCTGGGCAGTCGACCCTTCCGGCATTCCTTGGGAGCAATACATTTCAATGGCTGAAAGCGAGACTTTCAACGCGCCCGCGCCTAAGGCCAATCAGAGCTGCTGCGTCCCCTCGGCTGCCAGCAACGTTGACGCGAAAACCGACACTAAACAAGGCGGTTGCTGCTAATGACTAACTCACCATGCACTCCGGAAAATCAAGCGCTGGCCGATGCCTATCAAGCTATGCGTGGCAATTTGCTGGGGTGGATGGCGAGCAAAGTGAACAACCCTGCGGATGCGGAAGATTTGCTGCAAGAGGTGTTCAAAAAGGCGCTGATTGCCAACAGCCAAAACGCTACGCCCAATAGCATGAATGCCTGGCTGTTTACCATTGCCCGAAATACCGTGATTGATTTTTATCGTAGCCAACGCACGATGGCCGAGTTACCGGAAGGTTTGGAGTCAGAGGTGGATGATCACAGGGCGCACCAGCTGCTGTCATATTGCCTGTTGCCAATGGTGAATCAGCTGCCGCCTATTTATCGCGATGCGTTGATTGCGGTAGATTTCGAGCAACACACCATGCAATCACTGGCCGATGCCGAAGGGGTTTCATTGTCAGCGATTAAAAGTCGCGTCAGCCGAGGCCGTAAGTTACTGCAAAAATCGCTGGTGACTTGCTGCCATATTGAGTCATCTAAGACTGGGATCGTTGAGGAGTTTAATCTTAAGCAGCACTCAAATGGGTGCTAGGTTTATACGCGGCTGTCAACCCGCCCCAACTGCTGCGCACTAGTGCTAAGTTATTATTATTTTCATAGAGCAATCCGCTTCTCAACCCGAATATCCAAACGCTTAGCCAAGCGCACAAGGTTTGCTCGATCAACTTCCAACACCTTGGCCGCTGCCGACCAGTTACCCTGTGCCTGCTCCAATGCCTGCACAATCATTTGCCGCTGGAACTGCTCGGTAGAGGCCTTAAGCCCAACCGGATGATTCAGCGTTTGTGGCAATGTCGGTGCGCTCTGGGCCACGTCATCCGAGGCCGTTAGCTGCCCCAATTGCTGCGCGCTAATACTCACAATCGCCGACTTAGCCCCGGCCCTTGCCCGCAGCGCTGCCCGCCCAATCAAGTGCTCCAACTCACGAATATTACCCGGCCAATCATAGCCACTCAGCTGCTCCAGCATGGCAGGCTCCAGCACTAATTGCTGCAAGCCTAACTTACGCCGCAGCTGTTCAGCAAAGTATCCCGCTAATAAGGTCACATCGCCCTGTCGTTCCCGAAGTGGCGGCACCACAATCGGATACACACTCAGGCGATGGTATAAGTCTGCTCTAAATCGTCCGGCATCCACTTCATCTTTTAGCGTACGATTGGTCGCGGCCAGCACGCGCACATCCACATGTTCGACGCGATCTTGTCCGACTGGCTGTATTTCCTGACTTTGCAATACGCGCAATAATTTACTCTGCGCCTGAAGCGGTAACTCGCCAACTTCATCCAGAAAAATCGTGCCACCACTGGCCAGACTAAACTTACCGGCACGTGCTTTATCCGCGCCGGTAAACGCGCCTTTTACATGCCCAAACAATTCACTCTCGACCAAGTTTTCAGATAAGGCGGCGCAGTTCACATACACCATCGGGCCTTGTTTGCGGTTGGATTGCCGGTGCAAGGTGCGAGCAACTAGCTCTTTCCCCACGCCAGTTTCACCTTCGATGAGCACCGAGAAATCCGAGGCAGCCACCACATCAATTTCACGCTTGAGCTTTCTCATCACGCTACTGTCGCCGATCAACTCGCCGCCATCTTTGGTGAGCGCCTCCTGGGTTAACTCCGCAACCACTTGCTGATTGTGTAGGGAAACGCCTTCCAGCTGCTGAATAAGAATCGCCGTTTTTAAGGTCGCCGCCGACATCGCAGAGATTATTTCTAAGGTTTCCGCGGGGATTTCATCGAAAATATTCGGCTGCATACTGTCCAGCGTGAGCACGCCAATCAACTGGTTATCAGCGAGTAATGGCAGGCCCATACAGGCATGCACCGGCAGATTCCCCTGATGGCTAAGCAACATGCCGTCGTAAGGGTCGGGCAAGGGATTATTCGACGCAAAGCGCACCGGCACGGTGGAATCACAAATGACTTTAAAGCGCGGATGCGCCTCGATTTCAAAGCGCCGCCCCAATACATCGGAGTTTAAACCCTGATGCGCTAATGGCTTGAGGCGCTCGCCCTGCATTCTTAGCAATACCACCGCATCGCACTCAATGGTTTGGCGCACGGTATTGAGCAAGCGCTCGAAACGGTCGCTGGCAGACAGGCTATTGCTTAAGCCTAAAGCTAATTTGATTAATGCAGCGGATGAGACTTTGGTCATTCTAGTGCCTTTGTGTTGCTGTGCGTTTAACTGTGTTCCCGTTTCCGTAGCTCACTCGCCAGATATGAGCGAGGCATGAGCTAAGTGTATAGGCTACTTAATGACTCCGTGGTTAAGCGAGGAAGCAACCTGTGCAGCGATAACTAGCGCGAATCATGTCAATAACACTTTATCGAGTCAAATAGACATACTTTTAAACTATGTCAAAATGACTCAACAACCTCCAATTAAAACCTAAACCACTGTTTTACAAGCCAATGAAAAACTGGCACAACCTTTGCAATGTATAAAACATTGTTTACCCCATTTAAGGATGAAGCCATGTTAACCCAGCAACATATCGACACCGTAAAGAGCACGATCCCCTTATTAGAAAGCGCGGGTCCTGCCATTACTAAGCACTTTTATCAGCGCATGTTTGAGCACAACCCTGAGCTGAAAGACATTTTCAATATGAGTCACCAGAAAACCGGTGGCCAGCCAGTGGCGCTTTTCAACGCGATTGCCGCCTATGCCAAGCACATTGAAACGCCACAAGTATTGATGGATGCCGTCGAACGCATTGCGCAAAAACACACCAGCTTTAACATTCAACCGGCGCAATACAGCATTGTTGGTCATCACCTGATCGAGACATTGCGCGAGTTAGCAGGCGATGCCTTTACCCCTGCCGTCGAAGAGGCCTGGGGCGAAGCCTACAATGTGTTGGCGAATATCTTTATTGATCGCGAAGGCGAGCTTTACGCGCTGAATGCAGCGGCGAATGGCGGCTGGATTGGTGCCCGCAAGTTTGTACTAACGGAGGCCAAAGCCGAATCTGAACTGGTAAAAAGTTTGATCTTCAAGCCGGTCGATGGCCTGCCGATCATGACTTACAAACCCGGCCAATACATCGGTATCGAAGTAAAGCCGAGCACCAGCGACTATCAGGAAATCCGCCAATATTCTTTATCTACCAAAGCCAATGGCGAGTACTACCGCATCTCTGTAAAACGTGAAGCGGCTGGCATTCCGGGCGTGGTCTCTAACTTCCTGCACGATGATCTGGCGGTTGGCGATGAGGTGATTTTATACCCTCCGGCTGGCGACTTCTTTTTTGTTGATCGCAATGCGCCAGTGGTATTGGTTTCTGCCGGAGTTGGTGTGACGCCGATGCAAGCGATGTTAGAAACTCTGAGCGCGGCGGACTACAACCACCCAATTCATTATGTACACGCTTGTGAAAATGCCGCGCAGCTCTCTTTTGCAGAACGCTTGCAGGAAATCCAGCAAGAGCGCCCATTCCGCCAGCATATCTTCTTGCGTGAAACGGCAAATAATGACGCTGCACAAGCGATTGAGCATCACACTGGCTTGTTAAATCTAGCCGCGATTCAGGAGCAATTACCGCTAAGTACGGGTGATTATTACCTCTGCGGGCCGGTTGCCTTTATGCAGTTTGCCAAGCAACAGCTGCTAGAGCTTGGGGTTAATAATGAGCGCATTCACTACGAAGTGTTTGGCCCACATAAAGACCTGTAATTGCGTTTAGCTTAAACCGCACTGACATTCGCCATCCAACGTCACGGCTTGGATGGCGAAATTGTCATGCCCGAAACGAGGCGTTTGGTGTAGCATTCTTAGCCTCGATATCAGCAACCAAGACACAGCCTCTTATGCCTACGCCAAACTTCACCATTCGCCAAGCACACGCTGCCGACGCCCCTGCCATTGCCGAATTTAACCGTCTGATGGCCTTTGAAACCGAGCACAAAAAGCTCCTGCCCGAGGTGATTCTCGCGGGGGTAAATGCCATGATCGCCAACCCCGCACATGGCTTTTATCTGGTCGCCGAAAGCGAAGGTGAGATTGTTGGCTCGCTAATGATTACCACCGAGTGGAGCGATTGGCGCAATGGCGTTATCTGGTGGGTGCAGAGTGTTTACATCGTCGATACGCACCGCCGTCAGGGCATTTATCGGGCGCTGTATGACGAAGTTAAGCGACTGGCCGCGCTGGATTTATCGGTGTGCGGCTTCCGTTTATATGTCGAAAAAGACAATGTGAATGCGCAAGCCACTTACCGCTCACTGGGTATGCAAGAAACCGATTACCTGATGTTTGAAGAGCTGCGCGATGGCATTCGTTATTGCGAGTGAGGCTTGAATAAGCACCATCGAAAAATATAATCGTCGGCCACTCGCTTGTGCTAGTGGCCGCTAAATTATACAGATACACTGGTGATTCTCTGATTACCGGAAGCATCAAGGATGAGCGACCAACACAACAGCATGCAGGCATTCGCCGAAATCTGGGATGTACAAACACGGGATTTATGGGGCGAAAACTACGCCCAAGCGCTCGCTGATTTATTCAACTTTTATAGCATCAAAACCATTCTCGACTGCGCAGGCGGCACGGGCTTTCCTACGCTCGAATTTAAACGCCAAGGCTTAAACGTAAGCTATTCCGATAGCTCTCCCGAGATGCTGGCCTTTTTTAATGCGAAACGCTTTGCCGAGAAACTGACGATCCCCACCTATTTATCGAGCTGGCAGACGCTACCGGAACGTGTGCCTTATACCTACGATGCCGTATTATGTCGCGGTAATTCATTAATGGATTTGGCTGTTTATAGCGATGAGGCACCGATAAGCCGGGCGTCTGTTCTGAGCGCCATGAGTGAGTCACTGGCGGGCATGTTTAGCAAAGTCGCCGAGGATGGCTTGCTGTATATCGATATACCGAAGCCTGAAAAAGCCATGCCAGCTAAGCCATCGATTAACTCTGAAACCGACAGCATGACTTTTAAAAGCAAAACGACGGTGTCGTATGATACGGAAACTCAGATAAGCACCACCACTGAGCTAACCACCAATCTGCTTAGAAATACTCAAAGCACGAGCATTGCCAAAGCCTATGCCATTGATGAGGAAGAGCTTATTGAGCTGCTGCTAGCAGTGGGCTTTGAGCGGGTAGAAAAGTCTCCGCTCAAAGAAGCTTCATTTATTGATGCTTATATGGCGTTTAAGTAGCGTGCACTTCCACGCGCTATCGCCCCAAATCTTGCTTATACTGCCCCCATGAAACCCAACTACTCACTAGATGATCTACGCTGCTTTTGCGCAGTGGCCAAACTCGGCAGTTTCAAAGAGGCAGCCAAGAGCTTAGAGATGCCACTCTCCACCCTAAGCCGGCGCATCCGCCAATTAGAGCAAGATCTCCAACTGCGTCTACTCAATCGAGATGCCCATCGCGTATCATTAACGCATACCGGCGAGCAATATTTTGAGCGCTCCAATGCTTTGTTTAATGAGCTTAATGATATCGATCAGGACTTACATAAAGAGAAACATCAGCCCAAAGGCAAGATTCGCATTACCGCGCCGATCTACTCCGGCAAACACTTTCTGCGCTCCATCTTTTATGACTTCTTATTGGAGCACCCAGAAATTCAATTGGATTTGCGCTTTTCAAACTCGCTCATTGATATCGAAGCAGAAGGCATTGATGTGGCTTTTCGCATGGGCCATCCTGCCGTTGATGAATGGATTGTTCGCCCGCTAAAGTACACGCACAATCTTCTCTGCTGTCATCCGGATTACCCCAGCGATAGCATCACCCATCCGCAGCAGTTATCGGATCATTCGACGATTATCAGCTTTCCAATGATCCCTTGGCACTTGGTAAATCAAACTAGCGGCGAAGCGTTTGACTACCACCCAACGCAGTCGGTGCGCTTAGAAGTGGATGAAATCGAGACGGTGATGAATGCCACTCAAATTGGCCTCGGTATTAGCTACTTGCCCGACTACCTAGCGATGCCGATGATTGAGCTGGGCAAAGTAAAACACATACTGCCCGAGTGGCGCAGCAAGGATCTTACGCTCTATATGCTATACCGCGACCGGGATAATATGCCGCTGCGGGTCAGGCTTTTTATCGAATACGTACTGCAGCATTTTGACTAATTCGCGGCTTTCAATAGGCCTGCTTTGGCTCACTGTTTTCGACTAGCTTCCCCAACGCTGCACTAGCCCTTTAACGTGCTCCGCGTAGCTCGCCTGTTGAAACTCCTGAAAGATCTGCCAAGAGCAAAACGATTGCTTATCCGTTACCCGATGCGGAAATAAAATTCCATCCAAATGATCGTATTCATGCTGCCACGTGCAGGCAGAGTAACCACGAATTTCTTCTTCATGATGCTGCCCCTCGCGGTCGTAACACGACACGGCAATTTCCACATGCCGATCAACATTCCCACGCATTTGCGGCACGGATAAACAGCCCTCATTCGAGACAAAGGTTTCATCACTTAAAAAGCGAATCTCAGGATTGATCACCACTGTTAGCGGTATTTTCGGCTTATAGGGATAACGCGGATTATCCCCCACTTCAATCACAAACAAGCGGTAAGGAATCCCCACTTGGTTCGCCGCAATCCCCGCACCATTGGCATCGCGCATGGTATCAATCAGGTCATCAATCCAGCCCTGCACCTCTGGCGTTTGAATGCTGGCAAGCTCCACGTCTGCCGCGCGAGCCGCGAGCACTGGATGGCCAATTTGCAGAATATCTCTGATTGCCATGATGTATTTCTCCCTTTAGAACCAGCTATGAATATGTGTAAGCAAGCTAGATAAGGGCAGACTGCGCGTGGCAAGCCTACCCTGCAATAATGACCAATTTACAGCTCAATCGCCGGTAAATTCAAACCAAACTCACGCGCACACTGTTTAGCGATTTCATAGCCAGCATCGGCATGGCGCATGACGCCCACGGCTGGATCATTCCATAGCACACGCTTAATTCGTGCGGCGGCGTCATCGGTGCCATCACAACAAATCACCAAACCCGCATGTTGCGAGTAGCCCATCCCCACGCCGCCACCATGATGGAAGGATACCCATGTTGCGCCACCGGAAGTGCTTAGCATCAGATTTAGTAAGGCCCAATCCGATACGGCATCCGAGCCATCCATCATCGCTTCGGTTTCGCGGTTGGGGCTGGCGACTGAGCCGGAGTCCAAATGGTCGCGGCCTATGACCACCGGCGCTTTTAACTCGCCGGATTTCACCATTTCATTAAACGCTAAACCAATACGGTCGCGATCACCTAAACCTATCCAGCAGATGCGTGCAGGTAGCCCCTGAAAGTCGATACGCTCATGTGCCATGTCTAGCCAGTTATGTAGGTGTGGATCATCTGGGATTAGCTCTTTGACTTTGGCATCGGTTTTGCGAATATCTTCGGGATCACCGGATAATGCTACCCAACGGAATGGCCCAACGCCACGGCAAAATAAAGGACGAATATACGCGGGCACAAAGCCGGGGAAATCAAAGGCATTCACTACGCCACGGTCTTTGGCTTCCTGACGGATATTGTTTCCGTAATCCACGGTGGGAATGCCTTGCGCATGGAAATCCAACATGGCTTGCACATGCACTGCCATGGAGTCACGCGCAGCTTCGGCAACTGCGTCCGGATTACTGTCGGCTTGTTCGCGCCATTGTTCAACGCTCCAGCCTGCTGGCAAATAGCCATTAACGGGGTCGTGCGCGGAAGTCTGGTCGGTCACCAAGTCGGGCTTAATGCCTTGCTTAACCATCTCTGGCAATAGCTCTGCGGCATTACCTAATACACCTACTGACAGCGCTTTTCCTGCGGCATGCGCTTCATTAATCAGCTGTATCGCCGCTTCAATCGTTGGCGCGCTGGTATCCAAATAGCGGTTACCAATGCGGAAGTCGATACGCGTTTGATCACATTCAATTGCGATCATTGAGAAGCCCGCCATGGTCGCGGCTAGTGGCTGCGCGCCACCCATGCCTCCTAAGCCCGCGGTGAGTATCCATTTGCCTTGCGCATTGCCATCAAAGTGCTGGCGGGCGGCTTCTACAAAAGTCTCGTAAGTGCCTTGCACAATGCCTTGCGAGCCAATGTAAATCCAGCTGCCTGCAGTCATTTGGCCGTACATCATCAAGTCTTTTTTATCTAACTCATTGAAGTGCTCCCAGGTTGACCAGGCAGGCACTAAGTTAGAATTTGCGATTAATACGCGCGGGGCATCTTTATGGGTTTTAAACACGCCAACCGGCTTACCCGACTGTATGCAAAGGCTTTCGTCATCTTCTAAGGTTTTCAGGGTTTCTAAGATTTTGTCGTAGCTTTCCCAGTTGCGCGCAGCACGCCCAATCCCGCCGTATACCACTAAATCTTCCGGGCGCTCAGCCACTTCAGCATCCAGATTATTTTGAATCATGCGATACGGCGCTTCGGTGAGCCAGCTCTTGCAATTGAGTTCACTGCCACGAGGCGAGCGAATAGTGCGGGAGGTGTCCCGACGAGTCATCTTAGTCATGATTTGATCCTGCTAAAAAGATTTAACAAAAAATTGAGCGGTGTTCACGGGTAAGTTAGTCGTGCCACATCGCTCAATTCGTTACGAATGGATAATCGGAAACCAGTCAGTTCGTAACCGTTCGCCGGTTTGCTGATTAATGTCCGAAAAATTAGGCGAAGTACGCCCGCCACGCTGTCGATAGCGCGCATCATCACCCACCATTCTGAAAGACACGGTACGGCTACGGGACGCTACCGTATTCGCATTCGCGCCATGAATCGTGCGGAAATCAAAGGCGACCGCATCACCCGGCTGCATGGCCCATTCACGTACTTCATAGTCACTGTTGTCAATGTCGGGAATATTCATAAACTGGCTATCATCGGCATAAAAACTTTCATTAGTCGCCCAGCTAGTTGGGCGAATTTCTTTGTCTAATAAGTGACTGCCCGCCGCACAGCGTAACGACACTTTTTGCTCCCGCGCTTCCAGTGGAATCCAGAAACTCACGGTTTGTGTGCCACCCACGCAATAAAACGGAATATCCTGATGCCACGGTGTCGCCACCCCAGAACTGGCTTCTTTATAAAGCAAATGATCATGGAAGAACTGCACACTCTTGGACTGCATTAACTGCGCCGCAATCGCGGCCATAGGCGAGTGTCGGATAAAATCCTCATACTCAGGAATGCGCTGCCAACTGCAAAAGTCTTCCAGAAAAAGGCCATCATGCCCCTCGGCTTTATGCGTTAACGCACTCTTATTGGGGTGCTGGATATTAAACTCCACACCACGCTCCAACACGGGCAACCAGTCCTTAAATACGCCGGATAAATGCACGGCACCATCACGCTGAAAGTCGCTAAGCAGCTGCGGATCAATCTCGGGAATACGTAGTTTATTCATAGCCAACTCTCCTAAGGTTTGTAACGTGCACTAAGTTCATAACGGCTGCTTGGGTATGTGAGATAGACGCTGGTCACCACGGTATTGTCTTTCCAGGTGCGCCGCGTCAGCCGTAAGCAAGGCTCGTATTCAGGAATCACCAAACGCGACATCAGCACAGCATCGGGCATAATGGCTTGCACAATGTGCTCCATTTCATCCGGCTTGATTTGGCTCACCAAGTATTCGGTCGGTGTGGTTTGGGTGAAATCGACCTGCATAAAATTTGGCACTAAAGCAGGATTCACATAGCGGTCTTCCACCTGAATCGGTACCTCATCCTGAAAGTGTGTCACCACGATATGAAACAGCTGCTCGCCGGCTTGAATGCCTAAGCGCTGCGCCACATTCACGGTCGCGGGTATAGTTTCAAGGAGTAGCACTTCGGCGCGGTGCTTTTTGCCTTGTGCGGTAATCTCTTCGGCAATCGAGCGCAGTTCCAGCAAACTGGCATGTTGCGGAGGCTCAGCGACGAAGGTGCCTAAGCCATGCACACGCTTGAGTATCCCTTCGGCAGTTAGCTCACGAAACGGACGGTTAATCGTCATCCGGCTTACATTTAAGTCTGCAGCCAACTGATTCTCCGAAGGAATCTGCGTACCCGGCAGCCACTCGCCCTGCCGAACTTTATCTTGAATGGCATTTTTAATGCGTTGGTACATTGGCAAACTGGCGTCATCCTGCAAGTCTGCCAAGGCTAAAGTCGCGCTCATCGCGGTACTCCATTAAATAGAACAGAATGGCATTCTACACCACCGATTCGGTAACTTAATTCGGCTGGCTCTTGCGCTTGCCAACACACTAAATCGGCCTGTTTGCCAACAGCTAAGGTGCCGACTTTATCTTGCAGACCCAGCGCCTTTGCAGCATGGCGAGTCACACCCGCTAGCGCTTCTTCCGGCGTCATCCGAAACAAGGTACAGGCCATATTCATCACCAATGGCAATGAGCTAATCGGCGAGCTTCCGGGGTTACAGTCGGTGGCTAAGGCCATCGCCACGCCATGCTTCCGAAGCGCAGCGATTGGCGGCAGCTTGGTTTCACGTAGATAGTAAAATGCGCCCGGCAATAACACGGCCACGGTATTGTTTTCGGCAAGTACCGGCACATCCTCATCGCTAAGATATTCCAAATGATCAACCGAGAGCGCACCCTGCTTGGCGGCCATGACTGCGCCTTTTAAATCGCTGAGTTGCTCGGCGTGCAACTTAAGCGGCAAGCCATACTGCTGAGCAACCATAAACACGCGAGCCACTTGCTCAGGGCTAAATGCAATGCCTTCGCAAAAAGCATCGACATGATCGGCTAGCTGCTCTTTCGCTACTGCGGGTAATACAGTGGTGCAGAGATAATCAATGTAGTCATCGCTACGACCAGCATATTCAACCGGTAAAGCATGTGCGCCTAAAAAAGTGGTGACGATATTCACCGGATAGTCCCGACCCAATTGGCGGGCAATGCGGAGCATTTTCAGCTCATCATCAAGATTCAAGCCGTAGCCGGATTTGATCTCAACAGTGGTTGCGCCTTCGGCCATCATCGCTTCCAGCCTTGGGGCGGACTGTGCGTAGAGTGCTGACTCGGATGCTTGGCGAGTTGCGGCAACGGTTGACACAATGCCGCCGCCAGCCTTGGCAATCGCTTCATAACTGGCACCGTTTAAACGCATCTCAAATTCTTTGGCACGATTACCACCATGCACTAAATGTGTATGGCAATCGACTAAACCTGGCGTGACGAGCTGTCCATGGCAGTCGTGGATGGTGACACAGCGCTGCGCGTAATCGGTTGGTAGTTCGCTCATTGCACCCAACCATGCAATCTGGCCCTTATGAATAGCAATCGCTGCATGCTCGATGAGCCCATAAGGCACATCGCCCTCAACCATGGTTGCGAGATTGGCATTCACCCAGAGCAGGTCGATAGGCGTGGTTGGGAACATAGAAAAATACCAGTGTTGGATATTGAACGATGATCTATTAAATCATACTTGTATATACAAGTCTATATGCCTATACTTTCCGCTATCAACGACGCACGGTGGACCTTCGAATGAATACTCTACATGTCACACACGCACTACTTGCGACCGGCTGGGCTGAGAACGTTCGCATCAGTATCGACGCCGCTGGCACGATCTCAAAGATAGAAACAGATATCGCTGGCGCTAATTCGGGATGTCTACTACCCGGCATGGCCAATCTGCATTCTCACGCGCATCAACGTGCAATGGCTGGTTTGGCCGAGCGCGCCGGTAGTACGGATGACAGCTTTTGGACATGGCGTAAGATCATGTACCAATTTCTGCAAGCGATTCAGCCGGAGCAATTACATGCTATCGCCGCTCAGCTCTATGTGGAGATGCTGAAATCCGGCTATACCCGTGTTGCCGAGTTTCAATATTTACACCATCAACCCAATGGCCAGCACTACAACAACCCTGCGGAGATGTCGCTACAAACCTTGCAGGCTGCGCGCGAGACTGGCCTCGGCATGACGAATTTGCCAGTGCATTATCAGTTCGGTGGCTTTGGTGAGCAGCCATTAGGCCAACAGCAACAGCGTTTTGCGAATGACCCTGAGCTGTTTTTGCGTATCGTTGAGGCGCTGCAACACGCTTCGGCAAATGATGCGAATGTGGTGACTGGCATGGCGGCGCACTCATTGCGGGCAGTGGGTAAACAAGGCCTCAGCACCATTTTATCGTCGTTACAAAAAGACAGCGCCCTGCCCGTGCACATCCACATCGCGGAGCAAACTAAAGAGGTGGATGACTGCATTGCCTGGAGTGGCTTGCGGCCTGTTGAGTATTTGCTGGATAACTTCAAGGTTGATCAACACTGGTGCCTGATTCATGCCACGCACATGAGCGAGAGCGAAACGCGCGCGGTGGCAAGCAGTGGCGCAGTCGTTGGTATTTGCCCCGCTACCGAAGGCAATTTGGGCGATGGCTTTTTTAATGCCGTGGACTACCTCAAGGCTGGCGGACAATTCGGGATTGGCTCTGATAGCCATATCTCAGTATCGCCTAGCGAAGAGTTGCGCTGGTTGGAATACAGCCAACGCTTACTGCATCGCTCTCGCAATGTGCTAGCCGGAGGTTATGAGCGCAACACGGGTCGCACGCTATTTGATAAAGCCGTAGCGGGTGGCGCAAAAGCTTGCGGCCATAACAGCGGAGCCATCGCCGAGGGCAAGCGCGCGGACTTTATTGTATTGGATACCAATCACCCTCTGCTGTGCGAGCGCAGTGGTGATGAGTTACTCGATAGCTGGATTTTCTCTGGTAACAGCAATGCCGTTCGCGATGTATATGTCGGCGGTAAACATGTCATTCAGGGTGGGCATCATGCGCAAGAAGCCGCGATCGCCGACCGTTTCAAATCAACGTTAAAAACCTTAAGGAACTGATTCATGACTGCATTCACACTCAAACCGGGCGAGCTGACCTTAGCTGAGCTGCGCGACATGTATTTCAATGGTGTTAGCTTGTCGATTGATGACGCGACTTGGGCACAAATTGAAAAAGCGCAAGCATTGGTGCGCTCTAAGGTCGATGGCGGTGATATTGTTTATGGCGTGAATACCGGATTTGGCCTGCTGGCATCCAAGCATATTGAGGAAGAATTACTCAGTACACTGCAACATAATCTAATCCTGTCGCACGCCACTGGCGTCGGTAAATACCTGCCAAATGATGTGGTGCGGTTGATTTTGCTGCTGAAGATTAATGGCTTATCGCGTGGCGTATCGGGTATCCGCCGTGAAGTGTTGGAGCTGTTGGTGGCGATGCTGAATAAGGGGGTTTTTCCGGCAATTCCGGAGAAAGGTTCGGTCGGTGCATCGGGCGATCTCGCACCCTTGGCTCACCTGAGTTTACCAGTGATTGGCGAAGGTAAGGTGTATTACGAAGGCGAGCTAATGAATAGCGCAGTCGCTTTTGAGAAAGCCGGTTTGCAGCCTTTAAAGTTAGCGGCTAAAGAAGGCTTGGCCTTGCTTAATGGCACGCAGGTTTCCACGGCACTGGCGATAAAGGGTTTGTTTGAAGCCGAGCAAAATATCAATAGCGCTTTTGTTGCGGGGAGTTTAACAGTTGAGGCGGCATTAGGTAGTCGCGTTCCGTTTGACCCACGTATTCAGGCAGTGCGTGGCCAACATGGCCAGATCGAAGCAGCCCGAGTCTATCGCGAACTACTTCAAAACAGCGAAGACAGTGAAATTGCTAACTCACATGCCAAGTGTGACAAGGTGCAAGACCCCTACTCGCTGCGCTGCCAACCACAAGTGATGGGCGCTTGCTTGGATCAGTTGAAAAACGCAGCTCGCATTATTGAAATAGAAGCCAATGCGGTGTCGGATAATCCGCTGATATTTACCGAAGAAGGCGACATTTTATCCGGCGGTAATTTCCATGCCGAGCCGATTGCCTTTGCAGCCGATAATATCGCACTGGCAATTGCTGAAATCGGAGCCTTATCTGAACGCCGTATGGCCTTATTGCTAGATGCGAATATGAGCGCACTGCCGCCGTTTTTGGTGAAAGATGCGGGCGTGAACAGCGGCTTTATGATTGCACAAGTCACAGCGGCGGCATTGGCCAGTGAGAACAAAAGTCTCGCGCATCCAGCCAGTGTCGATAGCCTGCCAACCTCCGCCAATCAAGAAGATCATGTCAGCATGGCGACCTTTGCCGCGCGCCGCTTAACCGATATGAATTTGAATACGCGCTATGTGGTCGCGATTGAACTGCTGGCCGCTTGCCAAGGGATTGAATTACGTCGGCCCTTAAAGTCGAATGACGTGCTCGAAGGTTATTGGTCAGATGTGCGCTCGGTGGCGGCTTACTGGGATCACGATCGTTATTTTCAACCGGATCTGGAAGCAATTTCCGAACTGATTCAAGCCAATACGTTTGGTGACTGGGCGAATGATTATATTGCCGATACCATTTAGTATGGCGGAGCCCCCCTCCCTTCAGAGCAATCGGAGCACTAACAATATGAGTCGGTGCTCCGCGTGTCGCTTAAGATTCTGACAGTGAATACTGCAAAATTTCGACCACTTGCTGTGGTGTAGTCGCCCATGCCTGTGCGGCACCATCCACTTCTTTCAAAGGGTGCACTATCGACTCATCATGCAAGGTGATATATGGCTTACCCAATGCAGCGCAATAGCCTGCATCGAAAGCAGCATTCCACTGCTTGTATTTAGACCCAAAACGAATCACAGCAAGGTCGCATTTTTCAATTGATGTTTTGATTCGCAGAGCATTCACTTTTGCAGATTTGTGGTCGCGCCAAAAGGAGTTAGTTTCTTCACCCAAACAGTCGCCAGCGGCATCGCTTGCTTCATGGTTGGTGACGGCTGAGGTGAAGGTAATATCCAGCCCTAAGCTTTTGCAGCCGTCGATGATTTGAGTGCGCCAGTCAGTGTGAATTTCGCCGGAAAGATAAACGTTTAATTTCATTTTGTTACCTGTTTGATAAATAAAAACCTACTGCCGAGCTTGCAGCAACTCAAAGGTGTTAAGCCAATCATCAAATAAAGGGCAAGCTTGGCGCATTTGTTCAATGCCAATTCTGTCAGCAATGGCAATTCCCGTCGTTGTTTTCTTAAACCGAGGGTTCAACCCTTGCAGTCGTTTGGACGGTGCTGTCTGAGGTGAGTTATTAATGCTCTCCGGACCTCCACAAGCCTCGACGATATCCTGTACTTGCTGCCGATCAATCTCTAACTCATCAGCCAATATCACCGCGTCGCTAAACAGCAATGCCTCAAACTCGTGCACTGCCACAAATGGGATATAACGTCGCTCAACATTGTGAGAGGGTAATAGCTCAATCATTGCAGCTTTTGCAGCAGTATTTAACCTATCCGCAATCGCAGAAGGCGCTAAGCTTGAATCCAGTTGCTCCAGTCCTGGCCACTCTTTCGTTCCGTAGTAATCGATAAACGTGGTCACAAACGTATCGGGGCGCTGCTTCAGGTGGTTACCAAGATCTCGCCCGACTCTTGAGAACTTGACATCGCCACCCTTTGATCCCGGCTTAGACACCTGCGTCGCTCGTATACCAATACTTTTATGCCCAAGATATGGCGCTAAAACCTTTTCAATAAAGATCTGCTCAGTTTTCCCTTCGACGACGGCAATCACCTCAATGTAATTACTCATACACCGGCCCGCCAGTAATCACATTCTTGGTCCACAACTCACCCACTGAATACTCTTCTAGCCAGCTTGAGAAGTTTTTCTCTTCTAATCGTTGGAACGTTGAGGCACCGGCTTCACGATTCACAATCACCACATCCTCAATCGCAAACTGATCGATCAATGATGGCGACTGCGTGGCAACGATAACTTGCGTGCGTGTTGATGCCGCCTGTATCAGCTCAGCAAGAATATTAATTCCCGCTGGGTGTAAGCCAAGCTCGGGCTCATCAATGATAATTGTCGATGGAGGATCGGGCTGCAGCAACGCCGTAGCCAAGCAAATAAAACGAATGGAGCCGTCAGAAAGATGATAAGGCTGCATCGGAAAATCAGACCCTTTCTGCTGCCAGGAAAGCCTCACTTTTTCTGCTTCGCCCAACTGCATGACATCCAATCTAAATTGATCAAAAAAAGGAATGACTAAGCGCACAGCATCCAATATTTCCTGATAACTTGAATCATCCTCATTCTTTAATTTCCGCAAAAATGGGGCTATGTTCGATGCATCACTACGCAGTCTTTGATTGTCTTCAATAATTTCAGAGCGCCGCATAGGAGCACTGGAGCTGGTGTCATGGAAGTGATAAACCATCCACTGAGAAATGGACTGATAGACATAATAACCAACACCGGGAAACTGTCCATCTGAAGACTTTTCATCGCGCTCATCACGCAAGCGGCTTTCATCTGAAGGCCCACCATAAGTACGCCAAATAGTTGCCATATCTTTGCGCTCGTACTTTCGTGCTTCGCTAATCAAGAAAGTTTCATCGAAAGTAGGCGTCAGTTGAAAACGGTAGGCATTTGTACCTCCGGTGTAGCTCTGTGACTCAAAATCAAACTGGATATTGATTTCCGTTGTCTGCTTCGGGCCATTAAACAGAAAGTTATCCGCACCACCACGCTCTAGAATGAACTTGCTAAAGTTCTTATCGACCATTGCTTGCAACATACGAAATATCTGTATGAAATTACTCTTTCCTGCGCCATTCGCCCCGATGATGACATTTAGGTTTCGCAACTCGAAATCTTTCAGCTCCCGGATCGACTTAAAGCCGCTAATACTTAGCTTACTAAGAGCGCCTTTCATGCCTTCCCCTCTCTCGTTATTTGCTTAAACTTGTCAGGAATAACGCACGGCTCTCCGCATCTCTGGTCGTTACTCAGAGCACGCATGATATGGGTTTCAATGAGCTGTTTTTTCATAGTTTGTTCTTGTGGTGTATGCATGAAGCCATAATAACGCATTGTTATAGCAAGTGCTTATTCTTGGTCTAACGCTCTATAAATTCCATCCAACTAGCCACCCTCTGTTCCTCACTGTAGCCAATCAAGCACATTTATAAATAACCCGAATTAGTGTATAAATTAAGCCAAAGGAAAATAATTTCATGTGACAGATCGCTATTTTCTATCTGGGTTCACCAAGGAAGGAGGAATCAGCACTATGAGTATTGTTGTATCTGTTCATACCATCGCCATTGATGCATTCATCGTTAAAGGTCGCTTAGAAGCGGAGGGGATTCCTGCTTATATTCAAGACGGCCACTACATCACCGCGGATTGGACGCTTTCAAATGCCGTGGGTGGCGTGAAAGTAAACGTGCCTGATGAGTGCAAAGCAGAGGCCTTAGCAATCCTGCAAGCGACCGAAAATGGCGACTATCAAATCAGTAAGCTGGAAGCGGCTTTAACACCCGCACAAGCCGAAGCGTACCTCCCCGAAGAACCGTTACACTGCCCTGCCTGCAATGCGGATAAGATCTCGCGGCTCGAATGGCCTCGGCGTTTGGCGCTGGCTTTTCTGTTTTTGCTGTCCACGCCCATTGTATTTACCCAGCAATATTATGTCTGTAATAGCTGCGGCAAAGTCTTCGCGCCGAACAGAGGCGATTTCTCGCGCTATCTCACGATGCTATTAATCATACTGTCGATCTGCTTATCACTACTGGTGTCGTTAACGTTGATGACAACCAGTTATTCACCCGATACGTATCTCTCTAGGGCAAACGGAGGTACTGCTACGCTGATGATTAATGACGTACCTCCCGATTGGGAATACGAAGAAATGACGGAGTAATCAAACCGTGTGCCATGCAAAAATTCCCAGCATGGCAAACAGCGCAACGACTAATAAAATCATTAATGTATCAACCGGAATCGCAGCATCATCCAACTCTTCACTGCTGATAATACGACGGCGGAGTAACCTCATGCGCAGATAAGCGATGAGTACAACGAATCCACCACTGGCAAGTAGCAATAGCTCAGAACGGTAATCGCCTGATGTATTACCAAGCCTGCCAGCGCCAAGGCCGAAGCCCACCACTGAAATGGCGGTTCGCACCCAAGCCAGAAAGGTACGCTCATTGGCAGAGTGGTCGGAATAGTTTTTAATCACTTATAAACCCCGCTGCCACTCCGGTCTCAGGCTCACACTACCTGGCAAAGAAATCGCCTGATTGACGATCTGCAGCAACTTCTCTTTATCCTTATTTAGCACCCCCTTGAGCACTAAATAATTTGAAGCATGATCGCTGCGGAAAATGGTTTTCTCTAGCTCCAAAGCTTCCAACATCATCTGAATTTCACGGAATAAGTCCATTTGTTCCAGCGGTTTATACTGACCACTAAAGCCTGCCTGCACCCGCTCCATACCCATTGGAAATGATACCACCAGCGTTGCCAGATAATCCGGTTGTGCCTCATTCATTAGTCGCGCCGAATTCAGTGCATGTTGCTCACTGTATCGCTGGCCACCCATGCCATTGAGAATCATGACAGAGCTTTTCATGCCGCTTTGTTTGATCTTCTTCAGCGCTTGTAACGAGCTTTCAAAAGTCTCGCCTTTTTCAATCGCTGCCAGCACTTCATCATCCCCACTCTCGCAGCCGACATACATGAGCGACAAACCCAACTCACGTAGCTCGGTGAGTTCTTCAGCGGTTTTATTGCTCAGGTTGCGTGGCAAGCAATAGGAGGAAACGCGCTGCACGGTTGGCAGGTATTTTTGGATGGACTCCAATATTGCTTTTAAGCGTCGGAAGGATAAAGCCACCGCATCGCCATCGGCTAAGAATACGCGCCGTACCCGTTCGCCCGTTGCGGCAATCGCCTGTAGCTCTTGGTCGATTTCAGCTTGTGGCTTGGGGCGGAATTTCTTTTGATCAGCGGTGTACATATCGCAGAAGGTGCACTTATTCCACGAGCAGCCATTAGTGACTTGCAGGATTAAGGAATGCGCTTCGCTGGGTGGGCGAAAGACGGGTTCGATGTAGTTTAGTGGGTACATATTTTTGGAGTTTTTGCGCCTGAACGAAGCGACAGTGTAGCAGAGTTTACCAGGCGACTAGTGATGACTTATTAATAAGTTAAACTCCCTGCACAGCGGTCGGCAGGCGGTCAGTTTGACAACCAACATCAAAGCAGTCCACTTCAAGCTACTGAACTTTCTTGATAAAAGTAATCCAATGGATTACATTAAACAAATGCAGACGACTATTACCGAACTACCTGAGTACATCAAGCGCTCAGAATCCATGCTATCTGATTCTGAGCGAAAAGCTGTCATAGACTACCTTTCGATAAATCCAAAAGCTGGGGATATCATGGAAGGAACAGGCGGCATTCGTAAGCTTCGATGGAGTCGTGGAAACAAAGGAAAAAGCGGTGGCGTCAGAGTGATTTATTACCATCACGATGAACGCATACCGCTGTACTTATTGACCATGTTTGGTAAAAATGAGAGAGCAAACCTGTCGAAAGCAGACAGAAATACGCTGTCTAAACTTGTAGAAATTTTAGTAAATTCAGCATTGGAGAAACATAATGACTAGCGCATTCGACAGTATTGCCCAAGGACTACAGGAAGCAATCGACCTAAACGGTGGCAAACAAGTTGCCGCCAGAACGCATCGCCTTCCTGAGGTCAACGTTTCAGAGCTGCGCAAAAACTTAGGACTCACTCAAATGGAGTTTGCTTCAAAGTTCTGCATCAGTGTGGCAACTTTGCGTCATTGGGAAAGGGGCGACCGAAAACCTCACGGTCCTGCTTTGGCGCTACTTCATGTAGTTACTAAAGAGCCAAAAGCAGTACTCAGAGCATTGGGCTGATTTAATGAAACGGCAATATGAGATCAAGTCTCACAAACTAAACTTAAACCCTTCATGAGCTGCAGCAGCGATAAGCATTCGAATTAACTCACCGCGACGGCAAGGCACTCCTCAACCCTAAATATTCATGAAACGGTTGAAAGTCCTTATCCGCATGCAGCAATGACAGGTCTTGTTCAATACAAACGGTGGCAATAATCACATCAATTGTCTTGCGAACCGTTAGCCCGCGCTTTCGCAAAGTACGGAAGTTTTCAGCGCTTTTAATGGCAATGTCCGTATTGAGCATGGAGACTTGCTCCAGATTCAGCATCATCTGTTTAGCTTGCAGGTAGTCGGCATCGCTTCGAAAACCTTGCAAGACTTCCGTCAGCACCAATTCACCCGTCGCAAGCAACTGGACACCTAGCAGCTCATCTAAATAGTCCGTTTCGCGAGAGACTTTTCCATTGAAATAGTCAATCCAAACACTCGAATCAACAAAGATCATTCCTGGGCATCTCTGCTGGCTTCAAGGTCACCCTCCCATTTTAACTTGCCACGAAACTCCCGAATGCGAGCTTGTCGTGTCAGGCGCAGTAACATTTTCAGCGACTGCTCAACCGCTTCCCGTTTGGTTTTAATCCCTGTTTCAGCCAATACTTCTGACATCAGGTGCTCATCAATAAAAATATTTGTACGCATAATTTTATGTGTATGAATTTATATAAACATACACACTATAGAGCAAGACGCTGACTGCTGACAAGTGCTAAACCGCTCTTACCCAGCACTCACAAACTCAACTTAAACCCTTCATGACTAGCCTCAAACCCAAGCCGCTGATAAAACTTCAACGCCCCTGCCCGCTGCTTATTCGAGGTCAACTGCACCATCGGGCAGCCCTTCTCTTTCGCTCGCTCAATCGCGAATCGAAACAGCTGCTCCCCGATGCCCCGACCACGAAAATCCTCATGCACTCGCACGCCTTCAATCAAGCAACGCCATGAGCCTAAATGCGTGAGATACGGAATAAACGTCAGCTGCAACATGCCGATCACTCGTCCTTCCAACTCCACCACCATCAGCTCATTATTCGGGTCATTCTCAATCGCCTCAAACATGGCGAGGTACTTGGGGTTAAGCGGCGAGCTGGCATCCTCACGGGCAGCGCCCAGCTGATCATTGGCCAGCATAGTGACAAGCGCAGTTAAGTCTGCCGAGCTTGCGACTCTAAATTTGATATCCATTAGTGCTCCGGGCTTAGTCTTAAAAACTCGCCCAGTCTAGCGCACTACAGATCTTTTAACTTTTTAAAGTCAATCGCTTCGGCAAATCCAATCAGTGTTTCTTCAGTGACTTTTTTGCCTTCGATCGTGATCAGATAGGAATCTGCCACCACCATTCTGATCTCACCACTTTGCTTGTCTTCATCGTATTTAACAATGGCTTTTTCACGGCCAATGCGTTGCAGTTGACCGCCATCGGCAGTCGCAATCATGGGATTGGAGATCATCATAATCATGGTCTGCATCATCGGCGAATCCGTAATCATCTGCACAGACACCGAGCTGGTATCTTTGCGGTAATATCCCTCAACCGTAATGCCGCCACCTAGCATCGACGCGCCAATGGATTTGGACTCGGCTTTGGTCGCGCTCCAGCCTTCAATTTTGGGCAGAAATTCTTCCAGCTTCTTTCCCTTCATTTGCTGGATCAGCTGCGAGGCGTAGTTCAGGCTCTCAACCGCATCTTTGTATGCGCCTTCCTGATAGTACTCCATGGCTTCTTCAATGGAGTTCTTCACATCATCTGCCAGCGCATTCCCCGATACCGCTGCCAAACATAAAAACAATCCGCCAATTTTCAACTTGCTGCTAGTCAGGTCAAACATCGCTCTACATCCTATTTAAAAACAAAACATGCCCCACAAGTCTTGCAACTTAAACCCGGCTTGCGACGCTCCGCGGCCATTAAAACGCCCGCTTACTCTGTATGATAGGACAAAAACAGTGAGATTTTTTAGTAAAACCAGCCATCTTAAACAAAGATTAATACTAAAGCTGGTTAAATCAAGCCATCGCCACGGGCATTGCTAATTCTGACTTTGCCAAACGAATCCAAGTCTTAATAGTGCCAAGTGGCTGATCCAACTTATCCGCCAGCTCAGAATGTGAGTAGCCGTGATAGCAGGACAGAATCAAGCATTCACGCTGTAATGGGTTGAGTTTTTTCATGCCTTCAACAATCCATGCAAGCTCGGTATTGATGGCAAACTGGCGCTCGGGTGTCGCCTGCTCTGCTTCGATATTCTCAATAAAATCACTGCACTCATCTTGGTAATGGCGCACTTTCAAAGAGCGCAATTTATCGCGGGCGGCATTGCACGCGATGGTGCGCATCCAAGTCATCGCGCCACTTTTACTGGCGGTATAACGGTCTGCATTTTCCCAGATCTTCAGGTAACTGTCTTGCAAAATATCTTCGGCCAGCGCCTCGTTTTTTAACATACCGATCAGTACACCAAACAACTTTGGAGAGCTGGCTTCGTACAATGCCTTAAACGCTTGCTGATCTTTATTAGCACTGCGCAGTAGTAAATCATTTAAATCGGTCATGGTGGTTTCCCTCGTAGGCCACAGCGGCACGGTTTCAAAACATGCTGGCTACGTTACGGGGCTACGGCGTTCTATTCTTAAACTTTTTATAAACTTTTCGTGGAAAAAGTGTCTCGGCGAATAAAAATAACGAGTTTATAAATTGTTTAGAATTCGGTGAAACTTCCGTGATTTTTGCACAATAGACTGATTCTCGTCGAAACAGCAAACTAACTAACAGCGAGAAGACACTATGAAGCAGATCATCTTATCCAGCAGCTTGGCCACCGTATTAGCACTTAGCAGCGGCTTTGCCAGTGCAGCGACGTTCACCGTTAGCGTGCAAAACTTAACTCAGGGTTTGTACTTCACGCCGGTATTAGTGGCGGCACACGACAGCGACAACCACTTATTTAAAGCAGGCATGGCAGCCACCCCATCACTTCAGGCCATGGCAGAAGGGGGTAGCCTTGATGGACTAGTTAGTGATCTGAGCGGCACCTCAGCAGAGTATGTGGCAAACCCCGCAGGCGGCTTATTGGCTCCGGGTGAAAGTACCACGACCGACGCCATCGACACCCACGACAGCGATAACGATTACCTTTCAGTGGTGGCGATGATGCTGCCAACCAATGATGGCTTTATCGGCCTTGATTCCTACCCCATCCCCACAGCTGCGGGCACATACACGGTCAATATCAATGGCTATGACGCTGGCACCGAAGCCAATGATGAGATCGTTAATGGCGGCGGCGCGCCCAATACCCCAGGCATTCCAGCGGCACCGGGTGGCGATGAAGGCTCTGGAGCAACCGGCGCAGCAGCGGCCGATACCAATACCACCGTTCACATTCACCGTGGCGTACTCGGCGATACCAATGCAACCGGCGGCAAAAGTGACTTGGATAGCCGCATTCATCGCTGGTTAAACCCTGTCGCTCGCGTCACGATTACTGTGCAATAAGGAGCGGGATTATGAATTTTTCAACGATTAAATACACAAGCCATTTGCGCTTAAGCATTCCGCTCATGATGGCAGCTACATTACTAGCCGCTTGTGATGGCAGCTCCAATAATAATGTAGATACTGAAAACCGTACCTTCCGCATTAGCGTGACGAATTTGACGGCCAATCAGCCCTTATCACCCTTGGCGGTTATTGCGCACAAAGATACCTACCATGCCTTTATGGATGGCCAGCCTGCCAGCAGTGGCTTGGAAATTCTGGCCGAAGGTGGTGATAACAGCACGCTACTAGCCGCCGCGGAAGCCGATAGCGCACACCTTGATAGCAACTCCGGCAGTGGTGCAATTGGCCCCGGTGCGACCTCCAGTGTTGAGGTAAGCGTGACTGAGGGCAGCATGGCGCACTTGTCTTTAGTCTCAATGCTAGTGAATACCAATGATGGCTTCACCGCGCTAAATGCTTACGATGTGAGCGGGCTAACGCTAAACCAGTCACAGAGTATGATGCTCCCTGCCTGGGATGCTGGCACCGAAGCCAATTCAGAAGCCAGTGGCACGATTCCGGGACCTGCTGATGGCGGCGAAGGCTACAATGCGGCCCGCGATGACTTGGTTAATTTTGTTGCGATTCACCGTGGCGTAATCAGCGCCGATGATGGTTTGAATAGCTCAATACTGGATGAGAGCCACCGTTTTGACAATCCAGTAGCCCGTGTCATGATTGAGCGTATTGACTAAGCACTAAGGAGGTATGTCGCCAAATACAGCCACAGTTCACCCTTGGCGACATACTCTCAACGCTTAAGCGACTCCGGTAAAACAGGATTATCCACCATGAACCACATCGTAATTGTTGAAGACGACGCCTCCATTGCGGAGATGCTGTCGTTTCATATGAAAGCACAAGGCTACACCGTCACGCATTTTGCCGATGGTGAAGAGGCGCGCCAAAACCTGATCACCACGCAATACGATTTGGTGCTGCTGGATATTATGCTGCCGAACTGCAATGGTCTGGATATCTGTAAAGAGTTACGCCAACGCAATGCGGCTGTCCCGATCCTGATGCTGACCTCACTAGATGGCGAAGCTGATCGAGTGATTGGCTTGGAGTTGGGAGCTGATGACTACCTCACTAAACCGTTTAGCATGCGCGAATGCACCGCACGGGTAAAAGCCCTGCTGCGTCGCTCGCAATTAAGTGCGCCAGTGGAAGTGGCCGAGCCAACCTCCAGCGAACAACTCACGATTGCTGAATTAGTTTTAGACTCTGGCAGCCGTGTGGTCTCGCTAGCCGGGCGTGAAATCGAGCTAACCGCCCGCGAGTTTGACCTATTGTTTTATCTGGCCCAAAACCCAAATCGGGTGTATTCCCGAGCGCAGCTCTTGGATGCCATTTGGGGCTATAGTCACGATGGCTACGAGCACACCATCAACACGCACATTAACCGCCTGCGCAATAAACTCAAACGCAGCGATGGCTTGAGTGATTTCATTCAAACGGTGTGGGGCGTGGGTTATAAGTTTGTGAATGCGGAAACGGCGGCCGAGTCATGATTAAGGGTTTATACAAGCGATTAGCGCTGGTATTGCTCACGGTGTTTTTGATTTTAGGTGCGGTGCTGTTTTGGGTCTATGACACCGCCAGTCATCAACTACAGCAGGAAACGGCTCAAAAACTACACCTGAACTTAGCCAGCTATTTAGTGCAGGATATCGCGCTCTACCCCGGCGATGAGCTAAACCGTGAGAATGTGAAAGAAGCCTTTAATAAGGTGATGCAACTCGACCCTGGCACCGAGCTTTACGTAGTTAGCCCCGATGGCAAGGTGCTGGAATACAAAGCGCCACATGAAAAAATCATTAATCACCATATCGACCTAGCGCCAGTAAAAGCCTTTATTGCCAATGAGGAGTTCAAACTCACGCTGGGTGATGATCCCCGTTCGAATAAGCAAAAAGCCTTTTCCGCTGCGCCGATTCCAGATAAAGACGGCAATCTACTGGCGTACTTATACATCATTATCCAAGGCGAAATTTATGATGATGCCGCCTCACTCATCAACGCCAATAAAACGTGGCTGATCAGTTTAAGTGTGATTGCGGCAGCGCTGGTATTTTTACTGCTTACGACATTGCTACTGTTTTACCAACTAACGCGTCCACTAGTGCGCCTGAATCGTGAAGTGGCGGCTTTTGAGAAATCCGGTTTTCAGTCTTTAATTACGCCGGCTGACTTGGCCGCGAATGGCGATCGATCACAGGATGAGTTGCAGGCGTTGCGTGGTTCGTTTTATCGCATGGCGCAGAAGATTGTTGATCAGATTAGTTACCTGCAAAAGCATGATCAGATTCGGCGGGAATTTCTGGCGCATGTTTCTCATGATTTACGCACACCGTTGGCCGGTATGCGGGCTTATCTGGAAACGCTGCAACTTAAAGGTGATGACCTGCCCGAAGCGGACCGACATGACTTTTTGGAGAAGGCCCTACTTACCAATCAAAAACTTGGCGATATGATTAATGAGCTATTTGAGTTGGCACGACTAGAACATGGGCAGGTGGCGATTAATCCAGAACTGATTCGTATTTCTGATCTGCTAAGCGATATGTATGCTTCATTAAGTGGACTGGCCAATAGCAAAGGTGTGCATTTGTCTGTAGAAATGGAAAGTGAGGATATTAATGTGTTTGCTGATGTGGCGCGGCTGGATCGAGTGCTGCAAAATCTGGTAGGCAATGCGATTTTGTACACGCCATCAGGTGGCTCAGTGCAAGTGCGGGTCAGACAAGCACCGGGCTTGAATGTGATATTGGGGATTGAAGATACCGGCCAAGGTATTCCGGCGGAAGATTTACCGCATGTGTTTGAGCCTTATTTCCGTTCGACTAATGGGCAGCAGGCTTATCATAAAGGTAAAGGCTTGGGGCTTGCGATTGCGGCAAAATTGCTGGCGCTGCATGAGTCTAAGATTCGTGTGACTAGTGAGTTGGGTAAGGGGACTAAGTTTGAGTTTAGTCTGCCAGCATCATAGCGCTTAGGAACTATGAGGCTGACCCAGCTAAACCGCTAAACCGCTAAACCGCTAAACCGCTAAACCGCTAAACCGCTAAACCGCTAAACCGCTAAACCGCTAAACCGCTAAACCGCTAAACATGATGACCCAAGCTCACTAATTAATCCTGCCGAACTCGTAAAAAACTCGCAAACTTTGGCTTACCGTATTTGGTTTTGCCAAAGTATTTGTAAGTAATCACTGAGCCAATTGCTGGTGGGTTGCGACGCTGTTCATCACTAAATCCACTACCCACCCGAAACTGTGTGCCATCCGGCATTTCCAACAGTATTGACCCCATCATTCCCTGATACTTACCTTTACCGGGAATGTAGCTAATGACCCTCGCCTCAGCATCGTCATGGCGCTTTACCTTTAATAAATCATCGCTGCGACCTGTGCGGTAAGTCGCATGCTCATGATGCAGCATTAACCCTTCAGCACCGGCTTTAACTGCTTCGGTAAGTTTGGTCATTAGCGCCTCATGCGAGGCTATCCGGTATTGCGGGACCAGCGCCACAGACGGGCTATCCATTTTCATAACTTGCTCTTTTAAACTAGCCAAGCGCTCAGAAAATGTCCCTGCCGCTTCGGGCAGTTCAAACACCATATACTTCACGGCTTGCCATTCAGCATCCACCGGTTGGTCTTTACTCACTGTACTCATTAGTTGCTCAAACGTATTGCGGCCAATCCATAACTCACCATCCAGTGCTTGCTTTGGAAAACCTTCGGTAAACCAGTCCGGTGCATGGAACACATTGCCTTGACGGGAGATAAACTGCTCGCCATTCCAATAGGCCCGCACACCATCGTACTTTTCACTCGCCCAGTATTGGCTGAGGTCGGTTTGTTTGGCATACACTTTAGCCAACAGTAAATCCGGCTCCGGCAGCTCGCCAGCTTGTAGTGCAAAGGGCGCTGCCAGCAAGCTGATGGCCAACGTGATCGATAAATTCGTGTAAGTAATATTCATCGTAGCATTATCTAAAGTCGCGTATAAACTCAGCATGAATCGCAACATAGCTATAGCAAACGCCATCGTTTATGCTAGCTATTAACCATCACGAGACCATCTCATGAATCGCACAACACCACAGCACGTTCCCCGCAAAGGCATCTGGAGCTGGATGCTATTTGACTGGGCATCGCAGCCGTTTCACACCTTAATTCTCACCTTTGTATTTGCACCCTATTTCACCAGCCAAGTGGCCAGCAGTGATGTGGTTGGCCAAACCTATTGGGGTTACGCAGTTGGAATTGCCGGTTTAATTATCGCGTTATTATCGCCCGTACTCGGCGCACTTGCCGATGCTACCGGCCCGCGTAAACCGTGGATTTTTGGTTTCTCATTGCTCGGGGTATTAGGCTCGTTGGGCTTGTGGTGGATACTGCCCAATGCCAGCGACAGTATGTTGATTTGGGGGTTAGTCGCCTTTGGCATTGCCTTAATTGGTTTTGAATTTGCCGCGGTGTTTAACAATGCCATGATGCCGGATTTAGTGCCACGTGAAGAGTTAGGTAAACTCTCCGGCAGCAGCTGGGCGCTGGGCTATGTTGGCGGGTTGTTCTGCTTAGTCCTCATGCTGGGCTTTATGGTGACCGACCCTGAAAGTGGTAAAACCTTGCTGGGTGGCTCGCCCCTGTTCGGACTTGATCCCGCAACTCATGAAGGCGACCGTGCCAGTGGCCCACTCACGGCAATCTGGCTTGCACTGTTTATAATCCCATTATTTCTATTCACACCCGATCAACCAAAACGCGCACAAGCACTTGGCGCAGTAAAGCGTAGTCTGGAGTCACTCTGGTCAACCATTCGCAATCTACCTAAAAACCAAAGCCTGCTGAACTTTCTAATGTCCAGCATGCTATACCGCGATGCGTTAAATGGCTTGTACGCCTTTGGTGGAATTTACGCAGCGGGCGTGTTGCAGTGGTCGATTGTGCAGATTGGTATCTTTGGTATTTTAGCCAATGTGACTGGCGCAATCGGTGCCTGGATTGGTGGCCGTATGGATGCGCGATTTGGGCCAAAGCCGGTCGTGAGTGCTTGTATTTTACTGTTGATATTAGCCAGTGTACTGGTGGTTAGCACCGACCCTGAGCACGTTTTGTGGATCGCATTGCCCAGTGGCTCTAACCTTCCAGACCTCTTGTTTTATGCTTGTGGCGCACTGATTGGTGCAGCCGGTGGAGCATTGCAAGCCGCGTCGCGCACGTTAATGGTTGACCAAGCTGAGCCAGAAAAGATGACCGAAGCCTTCGGTTTGTATGCACTCTCTGGCCGCGCAACCAGCTTTATCGCACCGATTGCAATTGCCGCCACCACGACCTTATTTGCCAGCCAACGCATTGGTGTGACACCCGTGATTGTGCTGTTTATTATTTCACTCGTACTGCTGCCCAAGGTTCGCTCACGTATCGGCTAAGCCTTTTAATGACGAGAGCCATTCGCCAGTGCCGTTGAACTTTTGCGGCGCTCAGGCTCTCAAAGCGTACAAACTTCAATCAATCGAATATTAAAAATATGATGACCAACTACCTAATACCAAAAACACTCTCCGCTCTTTTGATGGTCGGATTGCTGGGCGCTCAAACGGCACAGGCCGATGCACACATGCATACTGACCCCAGTATCTCTACCGGCTTTTTGATGGGTCAGTTTGATCCGGCGAAACGTGATGACTTCTCTAAAATCAGCACCCGCTATGCCTCACGCAGTGGCATGTATATGCAAAATATGGCTTATGACGCATTTAAAGCCATGCACCGCGATGCTGAATTGGCCGGCGTAAAACTGGTCATCAAGTCCGCCGCCCGTAACTTCTACCAGCAAAAAGCTATCTGGGAAGGCAAGTGGGATGGCAAGCGTAGTGTCGGCGGTATCCGCAATATTCAGAAGACAATTAAAGACCCCGTGCTGCGCGCCCGCAAGATTCTGGAATACAGCTCTATGCCTGGCAGCTCGCGCCATCACTGGGGAACGGACATCGATTTAAACTCATTTAATAATAGCTATTTTGCTTCCGGAACCGGCAAGCGTGTGTATGACTGGTTGGTGCAGAATGCACCCCGCTATGGCTTTTGCCAACCTTACACCGCCAAAAGTGAGCTACGCCCAACCGGTTATAATGAGGAGAAATGGCATTGGTCATTCCGCCCATTATCGCAGCAATACACGGCGCAATCCCGACTACGCGTTTATGACGCAATGTTTAGCGGATTCCGTGGCTCAGAAACCGCGCAAGGTATTGGTATTGTAGAGAACTACGTGCTGGGAATTAATCCGGTTTGTAACTGATAACTTGATCCGAGAAATTGCTACAGTGGCAGCCGTTAAATAACAAAAGCTAAATTGAGCACAGCGATTTGGCTTGGCTAAAAGGTCCAAGTGAGATCGAGCAAAGGCTCAAAACAATAGGCCGGCATTAGTTAATAATGCCGGCCTATTTTCATATCAGAAGATTATGTTACTTACGTAGAAAGCCCATCGCTGGTACACACGCCATTATTTAGCGGCAACTCCAGTGCAGTTGTATTACTGTGAATCCGCACGCCCTTTAACCATTCCGGAGCGGTGATTTGGACTTTAACGGAGATCGGACTAATCACCGTCAGCGCAATACCTGTAGGTCGCGTGGCCGTAAAGTCGAGATCTAAAATACCATCTTCCGGCGGCACTTCATAAGTCCGCGCAACCAGATCCGGAGCGCTCCAACCACTAGTGCTTGCTTCACCTTTTGCCGTTAACTGCAAGCGCATTGGCTGAACGTTTAGCACTTCCAAACAAGCCTGACGCCCTGCATAAATTGTATCCGCCGCCGCATTGGCCGACATCGCCATTAATCCCGCCAGTAATATAAATTTTAGTCTCATCGGTGATCCCTCAAATTAATTAAACGCATTCTTAACATCTTATATTTTGATTGTTTTTGATCGAAAGGTTCAATGCTAAGTCGCGTGACTCACTATTTCACAGGCCTACCCATTTAGACAGGCCATTAATTCATTTTGGCTACCTGCGCCGCCACCGCACGTTGAATATCTAAACGAACTGCTTCTTCAATTTCCAAATCACTGCGGGCCAGCGTATCTGTGGCTAATAGGTTATTAGAGGTGACATCCACCACGCGAGAGCTTGATTGGCTCGGTAGTTTAGTAAACGACTTACTTGCACTTAACTGCTGTAGTGGCGCTCGTTTATCGCTATTTACTGGTGATTCAACCTCTCGCTGAGCCCTCTGATTATTGGCTTGCGACTTCGCACTTGTTGATGGCGCAGTTTTTTGAGGATTCAACTTAGCTTGCTTTGCCTCTTTCGCTTTTGCCCTAGGGCCTGCCACCTTGATTTCATAAAAGGAAACCCCTGCCACCAGCCACATAAACAGAATGCAAAAGATGATCAAAATACTCTTCATTAGCTGCCCTTCCTTGAGCGTTTCATTAAGATATTCATTGATTTTCGTAGCAGTTCAATAGCTTGCGATAGCTCGCCAATTTCATTACTAGCCTTGCTATAAATGGGTGTTTCAATATCACCTTTAGTTAGCTTTTCAACCTGTGCGGTTAGCGAGACCAGAGGCTTTGATAAGGAATCTGCCAACGTTTTAGCCAGCCATAGGCTCAGCAATAAACTCAGTAGCACAATGCCTACAAACACTAATAAATACTGATCAATCGGTTTTGAGATTAGTGCCTTAGGTGCCAAAGTAATCAAGTAACCTAACTCCGGGCGTCCTTTTCCCAGCGTTAGTTTGCGTGATAGCACCACCGAATCCTTGGTTTCCAACTGCGCCGAGGTTCCGCCCGTTTTAAGCGCGGCTAAGCCTAATGACTCATCGTTAAATGCATTGTGTTTCGTATCTAAATCACGAGCACTACCCCAGCGCAAAGCCGGATCAGGATGAGAATAGTAATAACCTTGTAGGTCGGTTAGTAAACTCTGCCAACCCGCTTGGGTGGATTGCGTAAGTTGATCAATTAATTGCTGCGCATCAAGGTTCACCACCAATACGCCCTGAGTACTGCCAGCCGTATTTTTTACCACGGTGGCATAACGAATCGTCGGTTGATGCGGCTTCAGAATACCAGTCTCGTTGCGACGCAACTCCATCGGCGAGATATACACCTGCCCCCGTTGCAAAATAATCGTATTGCTAAAGTAGTCGCGCGCTCTAAGGTTAAGCACAGCGGCTTTCTTACCAGACGTTTTCGAGGCTTCACTGTTTGAGACATCACTTTGCCGATCAATAGCCACCAACACATCCCCTTTACGATCCAAAAATCGCACGGCAGAGTATAAGGAATGCTGCTGTGTGAACTGCTGCAAAGAGTTACGCAAATTCGTCAGCAGCAGTTGATTGCGGCGCGTATCACCCGTTTTGGATGCCAGATACAACTGCATAGCACTGGCATCACTCAAATAGAGTAAATCCTGCTCCACCCCACTGAGTTGATATTCAAGCACTTGCTGCAATTGTTCCAATCGGTTGCTTTGCTGGCTGAGCGCGGTTTCGCGTAACGTCTGCGAGCTACTGTAATAACTGTAGCCACCAATCAATAACACAGGCAGTAAGCTGACGACCATCATGGTCAGCATCAGCGTATTGCGGATTTTCTTCATAGTGCACGTAATCCTTTACATGGCTGGTAACGGGACTCCAGCAGCCTCTGCAGCAAATTGCTGCCTATCTTGATCTGACTCCAGTGCTTCTTGAATAATTGTAATCAGGAATGTCAGGTTTTCAGGGGTTTGGCGATAAGTCTTAGTCCATTGCTCAACCGCATCGTCAACCACAACGCTGGCCGCAGGGCCGGATATATTCATTAATATTTTGGTATAGGCGTCAAATACCGGCTGCAGCTCTGCGTCAATCGATACCGGCGCATCATGCTCTGGTATGGTTCGGGCCGCTCTTAACTCCAAAAGCCGTTCTGCTTCGAGCGCATCATCCTGTTGGCGCAAGCTCTCAGAGGCTGATTTCAAGCCCATATTGATCAAAGGGAAGTTGATCTTTTTCTCGGTCAATAGCACCGCCACATAATGGCCATGTAAGCGAAAGGCCGCCAGATAGCCGCTATTAATGGAGCAGTAAATTTCATTATGCGTTTTTTTAACCGCCTCTAAGGCATTGAAAATCTGCCGAAACAAAATCCCAGTCGCATCCATTGCCGCCTGCTGTGTTGGCTCGAAGGTGGTCGCTTGCAACTCATTCTGGTGATAGAGGCTGACGTGTCGAACCCCATTCAATGCGCTAATGGCTTCAATGATTGATTGCATCTTAGTTCATGCCCCTTGGCAGCTTTACAACCATTGCAGCATATCCTCAACTTGTTGACTTAGCGTCTGCACCGAGAGCGAGCGCTCCGAACACACGCCTAATGAACGCTCTGCCTCGACAAATACAGTGAGGTTATCGTCCTCAGGGCCGCGCAGCATAATACGGTGAATGGGGCCTAGCTCAGCGGTTTCTATCAATGCTGGCGTAAGGCCGGAGAGATAGGCAGCAAACTCATTTAACGATTCATCCTCTACCGTCGAATCCAACAGCTCCCCCATGTGATCGCTAATGGTGACGCCAGTGATTCCCGGCATGCCATTGATGGCAGCCATAGCTTTTTGATTGAGCTGGAAATTCGTTTGTACCGGACGAGTAACAACCGATTCCAAAGGCGCTGGAGCATCTACGGCATCTACGGCATCTACGGCATCTACGGCATCTACGGCATCTACGGCATCTACGGCATCTACGGCATCTACGGCATCTACGGCATCTACGGCATCTAC